>Ga0209281_1000019_pt1 | contig 576164 bp, 521 predicted proteins | sample MedtruBG_FD_187514 | JGI IMG/M metagenome (GOLD analysis project Ga0209281, IMG submission 187514) | Root nodule microbial communities of legume samples collected from California, USA - Medicago truncatula BG (SPAdes) (version 2) | ecosystem: Host-associated > Plants > Roots > Nodule | place... | reverse complement strand
TTTTTCAAAGTTTCCCGTGGGAAACACTAACAACTTCAACCACTTGCGCTTTCGATCTCTCGTTAGCGGGAGGCGAATTCTACAGCGTTGTTCGCTGCTGTCAACACCTCTTTTTCACCGCTTTCGATCGAGAGGATCGAACCGTTGATAAAGCCAAACTACAGCGCCTTATCCACGGCTTCCGGACTTCGATGAACTGAAGCCCTGCACTGCCGAAAATCGTTTAACTCATTGAAACTCAAGGAGTTTTTCGTTTCGACTGCGCCGGAAGTGGGGCGAATTATAGACGTCTGGAATCTGCCGTCAACACTTAATTTCAGCTTTATTCGGATTTCAGCGTGATACGCGCGAAAGCCTTCTTACCAGCCTGACATACGTGAGTAGCGCCCAGCTTATATAGGAAGGTGCGATCAACCACCTCACCATCGATACGCACGCCACCCGAACCCAGGAGATCACGCGCCACAGCGGCGTTCTTGACCAAGCCAGCCTTATTAAGAACAGCCGCAATAGGCATATCTTCAGCCGCAGCCAGTTCGATCTCCGGCAGATCATCCGGCAACTCGCCATCCTTCATGCGGTTACCCGCCGCACGATGGGCGTTGGCCGCCGCTTCTTCACCGTGGAAACGAGCAACGATTTCCTCGGCCAGCTTGATCTTGATGTCCCGCGGATTGGCCCCCGCCTCGACATCGGCACGGAAAGCGTTGATCTCATCCATGGAGCGGAAACTCAGCAGCTCGAAGTAACGCCACATCAAAGCATCCGGAATGGAAACCAACTTTCCGTACATAACGCCCGGCGCCTCCTGGATACCGACGTAGTTGCCCAGCGACTTGGACATCTTCTTCACGCCATCCAGCCCTTCCAGCAACGGCATGGTCAAGATGCATTGAGCTTCCTGACCATAACCGCGCTGCAGTTCACGCCCCATCAGCAGGTTGAACTTCTGATCCGTACCGCCCAACTCGACGTCGGCCCGCAATGCGACCGAGTCGTACCCCTGCACCAGCGGATAGAGGAATTCATGGATAGCGATGGGCTGATTGGTGGTGTAGCGCTTATCGAAGTCATCGCGCTCGAGCATACGAGCCACGGTGTACTGGGAGGTCAGGCGAATGAAGTCCGCCGGCCCCATCTTATCCATCCAAGTGGAGTTGAACGCCACCTCGGTCTTGGCCGGATCAAGAATCTTGAAAACCTGCGCCTTGTAGGTCTCGGCATTCTCGAGAACCTGCTCACGGGTCAGCGGTGGACGAGTCGCACTCTTGCCACTCGGATCACCAATCATCCCGGTGAAGTCACCGATCAGGAAGATGACCTGGTGCCCCAAGTCCTGGAACTGGCGCAGCTTATTAATAAGTACGGTATGCCCCAGGTGCAGATCGGGCGCCGTCGGGTCGAAACCGGCCTTGATACGCAGCGGCTGCCCACGCTTGAGTTTTTCGATCAGCTCGGACTCGACCAACAGTTCTTCCGCACCACGTTTGATCAGCGCTAGCTGCTCTTCAACCGACTTCATAACAGACCCGCAAGGCTCAGATTCAAAGGGCCCCAACCATACAATATCGCGCACCAAATACAAGGCTTGCCCGGCACGCGGACGCCAATCCACGGACAGAGCGTCCGCGGGCTTGCTTCGAAGGGGATTTGGTTATATTTTATACAGTTATTTCATCTTCATCATGTCATTCATCTTTTCCAATTCATCTTTTCAAAAGTCAAATTACCTATGACCACCGAACCGTCTAAAGCGCCACCGCTTTACCCGAAGACCCACCTGCTTGCCGCAAGTGGTATCGCCGCCCTCCTTAGCCTGGCGCTCCTGGTATTCCCCTCCAGTGACGTGGAAGCCAAAAAGACGACGCTGAGCCTTGAACTGGAAAGCCCTGCTGAACAACTGACACAAGAACAAGACGCTGCCGAAGCCGTCCAAGCCACAAACGAACCGGCAGCCTCCCCTTTTGCGCAGATTGAAAACAACGCCGACGACGCCCCCGAGACCGCTCAGGCCGTTGCTCCTGCGGTCGAGGAAAAGAAAGGACCGGACCATCGCGAAGTGATTGTCGCCAAAGGCGACACCCTCTCTACGCTCTTTGAAAAAGTGGGCCTGCCTTCGACATCGGTCCACGAAATCCTGGCCAGCGACAAGCAAGCCAAGCAGTTCACTCAACTGCAGCGCGGCCAGAAGCTCGAATTCGAACTCAATCCAGATGGCCAGTTGAACAACCTGCACACCAAGTTGAGCGACCTGGAAAGCATCACCCTGACCAAGAATGACAAGGGCTATGTATTCAACCGCGTCATCGCCAAACCCACCGTTCGTTCGGCATATGTACATGGCGTGATCAACAGCTCGCTGTCGCAATCGGCAGCCCGGGCCGGCCTGTCCCACAGCCTGACCATGGACATGGCCAACGTATTTGGCTACGACATCGACTTCGCCCAGGATATTCGCCAGGGCGACGAGTTCGACATCATCTACGAGCAAAAGGTGGTCAACGGCAAAAGCGTCGGCAACGGCCCGATCCTGTCCGCACGCTTCACCAACCGTGGCAAGACGTACACTGCGGTGCGCTACACCAATAAACAGGGTAACAGCAGCTACTACACGGCGGACGGCAACAGCATGCGCAAGGCATTCATCCGTACGCCGGTTGATTTTGCCCGCATCAGCTCCAAGTTTTCCGCTGGCCGCAAGCACCCGATCCTGAACAAGATTCGCGCCCACAAAGGCGTCGACTACGCCGCACCACGGGGCACGCCGATCAAGGCTGCCGGCGATGGCAAGGTCCTGTTGGCCGGCCGCCGCGGCGGCTATGGCAACACGGTGATCATCCAGCACGGCAACACTTACCGGACGCTGTACGGCCACATGCAGGGCTTTGCCAAAGGCGTGAAGACTGGCGGTACCGTGAAGCAAGGCCAGGTGATCGGCTATATCGGAACCACCGGCCTGTCCACCGGACCGCACCTGCACTATGAATTCCAGGTCAATGGCGTCCACGTCGATCCACTGGGTCAGAAACTGCCGATGGCCGATCCGATCGCCAAGTCCGAGCGCGCCCGCTTCCTGGCTCAGAGCCAACCGCTGATGGCGCGCATGGATCAAGAGAAAGCCACCCTGCTCGCCTCGAGCAAGCGCTAGGCCATGGCGCTTTATATCGGTGTGATGTCCGGGACCAGCCTCGACGGCCTGGATATCGCATTGGTCGAACTGGCTCCGGCGATCAAACTGGTCGCCACGCACTACATCCCCATGCCCGCGTCCCTGCGGGCCGAATTGCTCGAATTGTGCAGCAGCGGGCCCGATGAGATCGCCCGCTCCGCCATCGCCCAGCAGAACTGGGTAACGCTGGCCGCACAGGGCGTTCGCACCTTGCTCAACGAGCAGCAGCTCAAACCACAAGACATTACGGCGATTGGCAGCCATGGCCAGACCATTCGCCATGAGCCGGCGCGGGGCTTTACCGTACAGATCGGCAATCCGGCACTGCTCAGTGAGTTGACCGGAATCAGCATCGTCAGCGACTTTCGCAGCCGCGATGTCGCCGCCGGTGGGCAAGGTGCGCCCCTGGTACCGGCGTTTCACGAAGCATTGTTTGAAGAGCGAACTGGCAAACGGGCCGTATTGAATGTCGGTGGCTTCAGTAATCTCAGCCTGATCGAGCCAGGAAAACCCGTTGCCGGCTTCGATTGCGGCCCCGGCAACGTGTTGCTCGATGCCTGGATACATCAGCAGAAAGGTGAACACTTTGACCGCGACGGCCAATGGGCCGCCAGTGGCAACGTCGAACCCACCCTGTTGAAAACGCTGCTCGGTGACCCCTTCTTCGTGACCACGGGCCCCAAGAGTACAGGGCGAGAGGTATTCAACCTGCCTTGGCTGGCCCGGCACCTGTCGCACCTGCCGACCTTCACACCCGAAAACGTGCAAGCCACACTGCTAGAACTGTCGGCGGTGACCATCGTCGACGCCTTGCGACAGGCCCAGTCAGATACCGAAGAGCTGCTGGTTTGCGGCGGCGGCGCGCACAACCAGGCGCTGATGACGCGCTTGGCCGACTTGTTGCCGCAGACCCGCGTCAGCAGTACGGCGGTATACGGCGTCGATCCGGACTGGGTGGAGGCCATGGCATTCGCTTGGCTGGCCCATTGCTGCCTTCATGGCATTCCCGGCAACCGCCCAAGCGTGACCGGCGCACGAGGTCTTCGCGTACTCGGCGCCATCTACCCCGCTTGAGCCTATGAATCGCAGACAACAAAACGCCGCAGGGCCGTAAGGCACTGCGGCGTTTTTGATTGAAGCAATCAGATCGAGAACGAAGAGCCGCACCCACACGTCGTGGTAGCGTTAGGGTTCTTGATCACGAAACGCGAACCTTCCAGGCCTTCCTGATAATCCACCTCGGCACCCGCCAGGTACTGGAAGCTCATTGGATCGACCACCAGGCTGACGCCTTCGCGCTCCACGATGGTGTCGTCCTCGGCCACTTCCTCATCAAAAGTGAACCCGTACTGGAAACCGGAACAACCGCCGCCCGTTACAAATACGCGCAGCTTCAAACGATCATTGCCCTCTTCATCGACCAGGCTCTTCACCTTGTGCGCAGCACCGTGGGTAAATTGCAAAGCCGTGGGGGTGAAGGTTTCGACGCTCATGCTGAATATCTCCCGGCGTTTACGCCGCCATAATGCGTGATGGCGGGCATTATCCGCTTCTCCTACCAAATCGGTCAACTATTAGAAGCGCGGTGGCAAGCTCCAGGTTTCAGGCTGGAGTCTTGCCGCTTTCAAACGGCTTTAAGGCAACATCCCCGCGTGGGACAACCCCAGGCGCTCATCCAGCCCGAACAGGATGTTCATGTTCTGCACCGCCTGGCCCGATGCACCCTTGACCAGGTTATCGATGACCGACAACACCACCACCAGGTCACCATCCTGCGGACGGTGCACGGCGATACGGCAAACGTTCGCGCCACGCACACTGCGGGTTTCCGGATGACTGCCAGCCGGCATGACGTCCACGAACGGTTCGTTGGCATAGCGTTTTTCGAACAACGCCTGCAAGTCTACCGAGCGATCGACGACGGTTGCGTAGAGAGTGGAGTGGATGCCGCGAATCATCGGCGTCAGGTGCGGGACGAAGGTCAGGCCGACGTCCTTGCCCGCGGCACGGCGCAGGCCCTGGCGGATTTCCGGCAAATGCCGGTGACCTTTGACGGCATAGGCCTTCATGCTCTCCGATGTTTCGGAGTACAGCGAGCCTACGCTGGCGCCACGCCCGGCACCGCTGACACCGGATTTACAGTCGGCGATCAAGCGCGACGCATCGGCCAGGCCTGCTTCGAGCAGCGGCAGGAAGCCCAACTGTGTTGCCGTTGGATAGCAACCCGGCACCGCGATCAGTCGCGCTTGTTTTATTTTTTCGCGGTTGACTTCCGGCAGGCCGTAGACGGCTTCTTCGAGCAACTGCGGCGCACCGTGGGGCTGGCCGTACCATTTGGCCCACTCGTCCGCATCCTGCAGGCGGAAGTCCGCCGACAGATCGATGACCTTGGTCCCCGCAGCCAGCAGCTCACCCGCCAGGGCGTGGGCAACTCCGTGAGGCGTGGCGAAGAACACCACGTCGCAGGCGCCCAGGGTCTCGATGTCTGGAACACTGAAAGCCAGGCCATCGTAGTGGCCTCGCAGGTTCGGATACAGGTCGGCGACAGCCAGGCCAGCCTCGGATCGCGAGGTAATGACCACTACCTCAGCTTGCGGATGCTGTGCCAATAGACGCAGCAGTTCGACACCGGTGTAACCCGTGCCGCCGACGATACCGACCTTGACCATAAACCTGCCCTCAACGAACCCACTGGAAAGCCGTCGATGATAGGGGGCGCGCGGCGCCGCGACAACCGCCAAGGTGACGTGTGGCCGCTCTAACCTCTACTATCGGGCTACCGTGAATCTGGGAATAACTCAAAATGCTCTATCTGTGGCTCAAAGCACTTCACATCGTCAGCATGGTCTGCTGGTTCGCAGGGCTGTTCTACCTGCCTCGCCTGTTCGTCTATCACGCCCAAAGCGAGGACAGCGTCAGCCAGGAACGCTTCAGCGTGATGGAGCGCAAGTTGTATCGCGGCATCATGGGCCCGGCAATGATCGCCACCCTGGTGTTCGGCATCGGGCTGCTGAGCCTGAACGCCGGCGCGTATTTCACCCAGGGTGGCTGGATGCACGCCAAACTGACGCTGGTGGTGCTGCTGATCGGTTATCACCACATGTGCGGCGCCCAGGTAAAACGCTTCGCCCGTGGCGAAAACACCCGCAGCCATGTCTTTTATCGCTGGTTCAATGAAGTGCCGGTTCTGATATTGCTGGCTATTGTAATTCTGGTCGTGGTTCGCCCGTTCTAGGACAAAGCCTAACCTTCCAATCGGCACTACTTTATCCGGGGTACTTCTCATGTCGCTGCCCGCTCTACTCGAACAACGCCTGCGCTTGCCCGTCGTGGCTGCGCCGATGTTCCTGATTTCCAATCCACAGCTGGTACTGGCCTGCTGCCGAAACGGTATCGTCGGCAGCTTTCCCGCACTGAACCAGCGCGAAAGCAGTGGCTTCAAGGCCTGGCTGGAGGAAATCGAAGCAGGCCTGGCAGCGCTGGAGAATCCAGCCCCCTACGCCGTCAACCTGATCGTCCATCACAGCAATCCGCGCCTTCAGGCCGACCTGGCGATCTGCATCGAACACAAGGTGCCGATCGTCATCACCAGCCTGGGCGCGGTCAAGGAACTGGTGGACGCCGTGCATGGCTATGGTGGCCTGGTGTTCCACGACGTCACCACGCGGCGCCACGCCGAGAAAGCAGCCGAAGCCGGCGTTGATGGCCTGATCGCCGTGGCGGCCGGCGCCGGGGGCCATGCCGGAACCTGGAGCCCGTTCTCGCTGGTCGCCGAGATCCGCCAGTTCTTCGATAAAACCTTGCTGCTGGCGGGCTGTCTGAACCACGGCCATCAGATACTGGCCGCCCAGTTGCTCGGCGCGGACCTGGCCTATTTCGGGACACGCTTCATCGGCACCCGTGAAAGCCATGCGCCCGACGCCTATAAAGAGATGTTGCTCACATCCAGAGCCGCAGACATCGTGCATACTCCTGCGGTATCCGGGGTGCCGGCCAGCTTCATGCGCCAGAGCCTGGAAAACGCCGGCTTCGACCTCGCTGCCTTGCAGGGCAAAGGCGAAGTCGACTTTGGCTCGAAGCTCAAGCCGCTGAACGATGAGGCCAAGGCCTGGAAAACCGTGTGGTCCGCCGGCCAGGGCGTGGGGGAAATCCATGATCTGCCCAGCGTCGATGAGTTGGTGGCCCGACTGGACAAAGAATACCGCCAGGCGCAAGCCCGGGCGACGCAGCTCGGCGGCCAATGGCCTCGCTGAACTGCCCCGATCAAAAACCGCTGCATAACCATTTAGAGACAAGGATGCCGGGCATGAGTGAAACCCGTTTCAATATCGTATTCGACGGAGCCCTGATGCCGGGCGTCGATACCACCACAGCCAAACTCAACCTCGCCGAGTTGTTCAAGAGCGATGTCAGCGCCATCGAGCGGTTGTTCAGTGGCCGCAAGGTTGCGCTCAAAAGCAACCTGTCCCAAAGCGAAGCCCAGAAATACCTGGAAGCGCTGAACAAAAGCGGAATCGATGCCCGGATCGAGGCAGAGCCATCTCTCCAACTGGACCTCGGCGAAGTGCAGGACTCGCCCCAGCAGCCAGGCGCACGCCACTCTGACGCGCTCATTGATCCCGTCTCCCCCTACGCTCCCCCTCGGGCCGACGTTGGCGAAAGCCTCGCCACCTACAGCACCCTCAAACCCTTCAGTTTCGAAGGCCGTATCGGGCGCCTGCGCTACCTGGCCTGGACCATGGTCCTGACACTCGCCATGTTGCCCGTCATCGGCATCGCCTTCTGGTACAGCCTGTCATGGGTCCTCGCTTCGAATTCGCTGGCGGCCATGATCGTCGGCGGGTTGATCGGCGGGGCCATCTTCCTCGGCTTTGCCTTCGTGAGCATCCAGTTCAGCGTCCAGCGCCTGCATGACATTGGCTGGTCCGGCTGGCTGTGGCTGCTCAACCTGGTGCCGTTCGTAGGCAGCGTCTTCCCGCTCGTGATGATCTGCGCGCCAGGCAACGACGGCCCCAACCGCTACGGCCCACCGCCACCGCCTAACAGCACCGCGGTCAAGGTTCTGTCGTGGCTATGGGTCGTGCTGATCGTCCTGATGATCGTTGGCGCCGTGGCCGGGGCCTTCAGCGGCCTCTCCGAGGACTACGACACCAGTTCCCTGAGCAGCTACGAAAGCAGTGAATCCAGCGACGAGACCAGCGCAGAACCCGCTGCCGAGGCAGCCGAGCCCGCCTCTCCTTCTGTAGACTATGAAGAGGAACAAGAGGAACAATAAGCGCGCTGCGTACCGGTGACAGCCCAGTCCACTGGCGGCGGGCTGTTGCGATGGAGAACTGCATGACCCGTTACGCTCTGATCACTGGCGCTTCCAGCGGCATAGGCCTGGCCATGGCCGAAGCGCTGGCCCGGCGCGGTCGCGACCTGATACTGGTGGCCCGACAGCGTGATCGGCTGGAAAGTATTGCCATTGAACTGACCCAGCGCTTTGGCGTAGAGGTGTTGTTCCGGGCCTGCGACCTGGGCGAACCGTTGAGGCTTTCAGGTTTTCTCCTGGAGCTGGAGGAAGGCGAGCGGCAAATCGACTTGCTGGTCAATTGTGCGGGCATCGGCACCTGCGGCCCGTTCCTGGGCCAGGACTGGATGACCGAACAGGACCTGATCGAAGTGAACATCCTCGCCCTGACGCGCATTTGCCACGCCGTCGGCAACAGCATGGCCTTGCAGGGTGGCGGCCAGATCCTCAACGTGGCATCGACGGCCGCGTTCAAGCCCGGCCCATGGATGAGCACCTATCACGCCAGCAAGGCCTACGTGCTGCACTTCTCCGAGGCCCTGCGGGTCGAACTGAAAAAGTGTGCGATCAAGGTCTCGGTGCTTTGCCCCGGCCCGACCCGTACCGGTTTTTTTGCCAGGGCGCAGATGCACGAGCAGCACCTCACCCACGACAAGCACCTGATGAGCCCGGAAGAAGTCGCGCTGTACGCCGTGCGTGCGCTGGACAAAAACACCGCCATCATCATTCCCGGACGCCGCAACCGCTGGTTGGCCGCCTTGCCACGCCTGGGCTCGCGGTGGCTGGTCCGGACCCTCGCCGGCAGGACCAACAAGGCCTACTGCCCGCGCTGATCTGCCGAACGTTTAAAAACCCAGGCTCGCCGACCGAGCCTTCAGTACACTCGACCTCGACCCACTCAACGGAGAAACAGCTGTGGATACTCTGTTTACCAAGATCATCAACCGGGAAATCCCGGCGAAGATCATTTACGAGGATGACCAGGTCCTGGCCTTCCACGACATCGCCCCCCAGGCGCCGGTGCATTTTCTGGTCATTCCGAAAAAACCGATTCGCACCCTCAATGACCTGACCGAAGCGGACAAAGGCCTAGCCGGGCACATTCTGTTCACCGCCCAGCGCCTGGCGCTTGAACTGGGCTGCGAGGAAGGCTTTCGCGTGGTGATGAACTGCAATGAACTCGGTGGACAGACCGTCTATCACATTCATATGCACGTGCTGGGACAGCGCCAGATGAACTGGCCGCCGGGTTGATAACCCTGACCCAACGCAAATCACCGGCGGCCGATTGAGTTAAACTGGCCGCTGTTTTTTCCCGGAGGTACGCATGACTACCCAACGTCACTACTCGCCGATTGACCGCCTGCTGCTGCAAGCCGATACCGCGATGCGCACGCTATTGCCCTTCAGTGGCCAACCGTATCGGCCATCGCCGGCTATCGTGCAGCCGGACGCCCAGCTCAGTGACGAGCAGACCCGCCACGTGGCTGGCCTGATGCGAATCAACCACACCGGTGAAGTCTGCGCCCAGGCCTTGTACCAAGGCCAGGCGTTGACCGCGAAATTGCCCCGGGTGCGCGAGGCCATGGAGCATGCCGCCGAAGAAGAAATCGACCATCTGGTCTGGTGCGAGCAACGCATTCGCCAACTGGGCAGCCACACCAGCGTCCTGAATCCGCTGTTCTACGGCATGTCATTCGGCATCGGCGCCGTGGCCGGGTTGATCAGCGACAAGGTCAGCCTGGGGTTCGTCGCCGCAACCGAGCATCAGGTGTGCAAGCACCTCAATGAACACCTGGAACAACTCCCCGCCGAGGATGAAAAATCCCGCGCGATTCTGGAGCAGATGCGCAAGGACGAAGAACACCACGCCGAAAGCGCGCTCGAGGCCGGCGGCTTCCGCTTCCCGGCTCCCGTGAAGTTCGGCATGAGCCTGCTGGCCAAGGTCATGACCAAGAGCACCTACCGGATCTGACAAGGCCAATGTTCATGTGGCAACGGCGTGTGCGCCCTTGCCACGATGAACTCAGCTCGATCAGCCCAGCTCGATGATTTCGTAATCGTGGGTGATTTCAACGCCCGCAGCGCCAAGCATGATCGAAGCCGAGCAGTATTTCTCGGCAGACAACTCGATGGCCCGCTTGACCTGGGCTTCCTTCAGCGCACGCCCTTTCACCACGAAATGCATGTGGATCTTGGTAAACACTTTCGGATCTTCCGTGGCGCGTTCCGCTTCCAGGAACGCTTCACAACTTTCGACGGCCTGGCGCGACTTCTTGAGAATGCTGACCACGTCGAAGTTACTGCAACCGCCTACGCCCAGCAGGAGCATTTCCATGGGCCGGACACCCAGGTTCCGACCACCGGCATCGGGCGGGCCATCCATGACGACCACGTGACCACTGCCCGACTCACCGAGGAACATGGCTTCGCCAGCCCATTGGATGCGTGCCTTCATCGCCAAGACTCCACTGTCTAAAAAAGGGTCGCCAGCTTAGCACAGCCCTCCGTCGTGGCTGCTTTTGCCTTACGTCGCCTGACACTTACGTCCCTGAGTAAATTCTCGAATCAATTTTGAGTGCCTCTGTTAAGCTGGCGCCAACTCGCTGGCTTATTGCCAGCTTTCAGCGATTTTCATCGCGCCCATAAAAACCAAACCTCATACCGCGCCGTTTTTCGGGACACAACCATGGTTGCCATTACTCCCACGCTCAAGATCAAGAATCTCGACAAGCTCTTGATGCATTGCCAGCGCCGCCGCTATCCGGCCAAGCACAACATCATTTGCGCAGGGGACCGTTCGGACACGTTGTTTTTCATCATCAAGGGATCGGTCACCATCCTGATCGAGGATGACGACGGGCGGGAGATGATCATCGCCTACCTCAACTCCGGGGACTTTTTCGGTGAGCTGGGGTTGTTCGAGCAGGCAGGCAAGGAACAGCAACGCAGTGCGTGGGTGCGAACCAAGATCGAATGCGAAGTCGCGGAAATCAGCTACACGAAATTCCGAGAACTGTCCCTGCAAGACCCGGACATTCTTTACGTCCTCAGCGGACAAATCGCACAGCGCCTGCGCAACACAACTCGCAAGGTCGGCGACCTGGCCTTTTTCGACGTGACGGGGCGCGTGGCCCGCTGCCTGCTGGACCTGTGCAAGCAGCCCGACGCCATGACCCACCCGGACGGCATGCAAATCAAGGTCACTCGCCAGGAAATCGGCCGGATCGTTGGCTGCTCTCGGGAAATGGTCGGCCGTGTGCTGAAGGATCTGGAAGAGCGCAACCTGGTCGACGTCAAAGGCAAGACCATGGTGGTGTTCGGAACGCGTTAACCGCCAAGCAGTTCGGTCAACAACGCCCGGTACAACTCATCGAGCCGCTCCAACGCCTCGGGCGCGGGGAATTTCTCATGCAGCGCGATGTGGCTTTCGGCACGCACTCGCTGCTCCAGGCCACAGGCCTGGTTGAAGCGATTGACCGCCGCAACCATGGACTCACGCTCGTTCTCAAGCAGAAGTGCGCCATGGACCAGACCCACCGGACGCTGGCCGCCCTTGCTTTGGCGCCAGCGCTGGGCGGTGCCGACCATCTTGCGGCCATCGAGGTTAACGTTGAATCGACCGTCGCAGAACGCCCCCTCCACCTCGCCCAGGGAAGCCACGCCGCCCAACTCATCCAGCAACTGGCAGATGGGCTCGCACAACCGACGGTAGGCCGTTTCGATGCGGCCGTGATCCCCCTCGCTGCGCGGCGGCGCGTAGACCAGGGCGATATTGACCGTCGCAGAAGACTGCGGCACCGGCTCACCCCCCGTTTCACGCAAAAGCACCGGCCAGCCGTGGGCCGCCGATACCGCGCTGGCGTGTTCAAAGCCGGGCAGGCGACTCAAGCGCCGCGGCATGACCAGCGCGCGGTCACTGGGCTGCCAGAACAACAGGCCGAACTCGGCATCGCCCGCGCAAATGCTGGCGAGCAGATCCTGTTCGGCTTGCAGGCCCGCTTCGACGGCCAGGGAAATCACCGGCGACATGGGCCTCAGTCCAGCGTCGAGCCGCTGACCGGCAGGCCACGCTCAGGAAAGAACAGGCGTTGCAGCTCGGTGCCCGGGTTCTCGGCCCGCATGAACGCTTCACCCACCAGGAACGAATAGACGTCGCTGACTTCCATCAGCTCGACATCGGCGCGGTTGAGGATGCCACTTTCCGTGATGACGAGGCGGTCGCGCGGAATCCGCGGCAGCAGGTCCAGGGTGGTCTCCAGGCTGACCTCAAAGGTGTGCAGGTTGCGGTTGTTCACGCCCACCAACTTGGTGTCGAGGGTTTTCAGCGCCCGCTCCAACTCGTCACCATCATGGACTTCCACCAGCACGTCCAGGCCCACGCCCTTGGCCACGGCGGCCAGCTCGGCCATCTTGACGTCGTCCAGGGCGGAGACGATCAACAGCACGCAATCGGCGCCCAGGGCACGCGCCTCGACGATCTGATACGGGTCGATCATGAAGTCCTTGCGGATCACCGGCAACTTGCAGGCCGCTCGCGCCTCCTGCAGATACGCGTCGGCGCCCTGAAAGAAGTCGACATCCGTCAGTACCGAAAGGCAGGTCGCCCCACCCTTCTCGTAGCTCTTGGCGATGTCGGCCGGGACAAAGTCCTCGCGAATCACGCCCTTGCTGGGAGAGGCTTTCTTGATTTCAGCGATGACCGCCGGTTGCTTTCTCTTGGCCTGATCGATCAGTGCCTGGGCAAACCCCCGGGGCGCATCCGCCGAGCGGGCCAGGCCTTCCAATTCGGCCAGGCTGACCCGAGCACGGCGCTCGGCCACTTCTTCAGCCTTGCGAGCCAGGATGTTTTCCAGAACCGTTGGCACACTCATCCTTCGTTCTCCACTTTGAATACGGCGGTAAATGCACCCAGTTCCTCGAGCTTTTCCCTCGCCAGGCCGGTGTGCAGCGCATCATGGGCCAGCTCGACGCCTTGTTTGAGGCTGCTGGCGTGGTCCGCCGCGTACAGCGCAGCGCCGGCATTGAGCACGATCATCTCGGCGGCTTTCTGGCCATTCTCGGTCTTGCGGCGGCCCAGGGCATCGCGGATCAGCTCCAGGGATTGGGCCGGGCCGTCGACCGCCAGGCCGTGCAAGCTCTGGCTCTTCATGCCCAGGTCTTCAGGTTCGACCCAATACTCGCTGATCTGATCATTTTTTAGTTCGGCCACGAAGGTGGGGGCCGCCAGGCTGAACTCATCCAGGCCATCTTTCGAATGAACCACCAGGACATGCTTGCTGCCCAGGCGCTGCAGGACTTCAGCCAATGGCCGGCACAGCGCCTGGCTGAAGACCCCGACCACCTGATGTTTCACGCCGGCCGGATTCGTAAGCGGGCCGAGCATGTTGAACAATGTGCGCAGCCCCAGATCGCGGCGCGGCGCGGCGGCGTGCTTCATGGCGCTGTGGTGGGTCTGGGCGAACATGAAGCCGATGCCGACGTTGTCGATGCAACGGGCCACCTGGACCGGCGTCAGGTTCAGGTAGATCCCGGCCGCTTCAAGCAGATCGGCGCTACCGCTCTTGCCCGACACCGCGCGATTGCCGTGCTTGGCAACGGTGCAGCCGGCCGCTGCGACGACGAACGCCGACGCGGTGGAAACGTTGAAGATATTGGCGCCATCGCCGCCGGTGCCCACGACGTCAACGACGCCGTCCAGAGTCTTGAGCTCGACCTTGTCGGCGAGCTCGCGCATGACCGAGACCGCGCCGACGATTTCATCGATGCTCTCGCTCTTCATGCGCATGGCCATCATGAATGCGCCAATCTGCGCATCCGTGCATTGCCCGGTCATGATTTCGCGCATTACGTCGCGCATCTCATCGGTGCTCAGGTCGAGATGGCCGACGATACGGCTCAGGGCTGTCTTGATATCCATGAAAAGTCCTTAGCGCGTGCCGCCGGTTTGTTTGAGGAAGTTGGCGAACAGCTCGTGGCCCTGCTCGGTGAGAATAGACTCGGGATGAAATTGCACACCCTCGATGTTTAACGTCTTGTGTCGCAGCCCCATGATTTCGTCCACAGAACCGTCGTCGAGCTGGGTCCAGGCCGTCAACTCCAGGCAATCGGGCAAGGTTTCGCGCTTGACGATCAGGGAGTGGTAGCGGGTAACGGTCAGCGGCCGGTTCAGGCCCTCGAACACGCCCTTGTCCTCGTGGAATACCGGGCTAGTCTTACCGTGCATGACTTGCCGGGCGCGCACCACATCGCCGCCGAACGCCTGGCCGATGGACTGATGGCCCAGGCAGACGCCCAGGATCGGCAGCTTGCCGGCGAAATACTTGATGGCTTCGATGGAGACGCCCGCTTCGGTCGGCGTGCACGGGCCGGGGGAGACAACGATGCGCTCAGGCTTGAGGGCTTCGATTTCGGCGATGGTCAATTCGTCGTTGCGCACGACCTTGACCTCGGCGCCCAGCTCGCCAAGGTACTGCACAACGTTGTAGGTAAAAGAGTCGTAGTTATCGATCATCAGCAACATGGCGTAAGCAACCTATTGAATTCACTGACTTTAAATACAGCCTTCGGAGAGTGACCCGCGCGGTGTTGCGCTTGGCAGGGCACGTGGCACCCCGGCAAAGCGGCTTTCAAGCGGGTAAAGAAGGCAAATCGGTACAGGTCCGGCGAGGCCGGCGGAGAATGTTCAGGCGCGCCAACGCCAGCGGGCGTGTGCCTTGATCATTTGATCCAGAAGTTTGCTGAAAATCGACACAAGGGAAGTCTCGTTCATACGTCCCGGCACAGTAGCCTAGCTGGGCTGAGCACGCAATATGACCGATCCCGAAGGTCCTTGAAACAATCGCGGCAGCGCGGACAGATGGCAAAACGCCGGAAGTTTTTGGTACTGTCGTTTCGTTTGCCAAACAACAATAAGATAAAAACGGATTTTCCCATGATCAAAAAGACGCTGTTCGTACCGATTGCCAGTTGTCTGCTGGCGATGGCCTGCGCCCAGGCGAGCGCCGCATCCACCCCCTATTCCAAGTTCATCGTGTTCGGTGACAGCCTCAATGATGCCGGCCAATTCGCCGACCCCAATGGCCCACCTGGCTCGACCGAGCGCTACACCAACCGAACCGGCCCGAACTACACGAACGGCAGCGGCGAAGCCTATTCCGCCAACTCGACCCAACTGCTCGGCGGGCGCCTGGGTTATTCCGCCGACGAAACCGCCGCCTCCACCTCGGCGGTCCGCGCCAACGAGGGGCTCGCCGATGGCAATAACTGGGCGGTGGGCGGTTATCGCACCGACCAGATCCTGGAGTCGATTACCGGTGTGTCCGATACCGGCGAACGCAGCCGCCCTGGCTACTTGCAGTCCAATGGCCTGCGGGCCGATCCGAATGCGCTGTATTACCTTTCCGGGGGTGGTAACGACTTTCTCCAGGGCCGGGTCCTGAACACCGCGCAGGCGCAGGCCGCTGCCGACCGCCTGGCCGACAGCGTCCAGGTGCTGCAAACGGCCGGTGCCCGCTATGTGATGGTCTGGCTACTGCCCGACCTGGGCCTGACCCCAGCACTCAATGGCGGCCCGCTGCAGGACGTCTTCTCGCAACTGGGCAACGACTTCAACCAGCAACTGGTCACACGGTTGCAGGGCATCGACGCCGAAGTCATTCCGCTGAACATTCCGCTGCTGTTGCGCGAAAGCTTCGCCGACCCGGCACGGTTCGGCCTCGCCACCGGCGAGAACCTCACCGCCACCTGCTTCAGCGGCAATAACTGCACGGAAAACCCCACTTACGGCATCAACAGTGCCACGCCTGATCCCACCAAGCTGATCTACAACGACGCCGTCCACCCGACCGAGACCGGGCAAAAGCTGATCGCCGACTACGCCTATTCCCTGCTCGCAGCACCCTGGGAGCTGACCTTGCTGCCGGAAATGGTCCACTCGACCCTGCGCGCCCACCAGGATGAATTGCGCAGCCAGTGGCAATCGGATTGGGAGAACTGGCAGGCAGTCGGCCAATGGCGAGCGATCGTTGCAGGCGGCGGCCAGCATCTGGATGTCGACAGTCAGAGCAGCGGCGCCAGCGCCGATGGCAGCGGCTACAGCCTGAACATCGGCGGCAGCTATCGCCTCAATGAAGCCTGGCGCGTGGGTGTCGCGGCAGGCCTCTACCGCCAGGACATGGACGCCGGCCACAACGATTCGAACTACAAGCTCAACAGTTATCTGGCGACCGCTTTCGCCCAGTTCCAGCAGAATCGCTGGTGGGCCGACGCGGCACTGACCGGTGGCAAGCTCGACTACGACAGCCTGGAGCGCAAGTTCGACCTGGGCGTCAACGAGGCGCAGGAAAAAGGCGACACCGACGGTCACCTGTGGGCATTCAGCACCCGCGTGGGCTATGACATCGCCCAGCCGGGCAGCGAATGGCACCTGTCACCGTTCATCAGCGCCGACTATGCGAAGGTGGAAGTCGACGGTTATTCCGAGAAGAGCAACCGTTCCACTGCCCTGACCTTCGACGACCAGACTCGCGACTCGAAGCGCCTGGGCATTGGCTTGCAAGGCAAATACAACCTCACTCGCCAGACCCAGGTGTTTGGTGAATACGCCCACGAACGCGAGTACGAAGACGACACGCAGAAGGTGAACATCGCCCTCAACAGCCTGCCGGCCAACGACTTCACGCTTGAAGGCTACACGCCACAGAGCCACTTGAATCGCCTGAGCCTGGGGGTCAGCCACAAGTTGACCAACGACCTGGCACTGCGGGGCGGCTATACGTTGCGCAAGGATGATGACATGACCCAGCAAGGGGTGAGCGTGGGCGTCAGTCTGGACTTCTGATCGAGAGAACCTATGGGAGCGAGCTTGCTCGCGATTGCGGACTGTCAGTCAACTGGTTGGTTGAATATGACGGCCTCATCGCGAGCAAGCTCGCTCCCACACATTGATCGAGTTGTTGAAGGGGTTCAATCGCTCGAAGTCTGTTCGGCCAGCGCCACGGCACGGAACATCGCCCGGCGCTTGTTCAGGGTTTCTTCCCATTCCAGCGCTGGCACCGAGTCGGCGACGATGCCACCACCGGCCTGCACGTGCAGTTCACCGTTCTTGATCACCGCCGTGCGAATGGCAATGGCGGTGTCCATGTTGCCGTTCCAGGCGAAGTAACCCACCGCCCCGCCATACACGCCACGCTTGACCGGCTCGAGTTCGTCGATGATTTCCATCGCGCGGATTTTCGGCGCGCCGGACAAGGTGCCCGCCGGCAGGATCGCCCGCAAGGCGTCCATCGCCGTCAGTCCGGCCTTCAGTTGGCCGGTGACGTTGGACACGATGTGCATCACATTGGAATAGCGCTCGATGACCATTTTCTCGGTGAGCTTCACCGAGCCGACTTCCGACACCCGTCCAGTGTCGTTGCGCCCCAGGTCGATCAGCATCAGGTGCTCGGCGATTTCCTTGGCGTCCGACAGCAGGTCTTCTTCCAGCGCCCGGTCGGCTTCCTCGGTGGCGCCGCGGGGGCGCGTACCGGCGATCGGCCGCACGGTGATCAGGTTGTCTTCGACCCGAACCAGCACTTCCGGCGAACTGCCCACGACATGGAAGTCGCCGAAGTTGAAGAAGTACATGTAGGGCGTCGGGTTGAAGCAGCGCAGCGCCCGATACAGGTCGATGGGCGCCGCCTTGAAGTCGATGGACATTCGCTGCGACGGCACGACCTGCATGCAGTCACCGGCCAGGATGTATTCCTTGATGGTGTCGACGGCCCGCTCGTAATCAGCCTGGGTGAAGCTTGAACGGAACACCGGGTCGGCCGCCGACTGTTTGCTGAAATCCAGGCCAGGGCGCGGCGTGATCGGCTGGCGGAGCTTTTCCAACAACGCTTGCAGGCTTTGTTGGCCTTGCTCGTAGGCATCTTCGTGCGACGGATCGGCGAGGACGATCGCGTGCATCTTGCCGGCCAGGTTGTCGAAGACGACGACCGCGTCGGACACCATCAGCAGGATGTCCGGCACGCCCAGCGGATCGGGGTTCGGGCAGGTGCCGAGGCGTTTTTCCACGTAGCGCACGCAATCGTAGCCGAAGTACCCCACCAGGCCACCGTTGAAGCGCGGCAGCCCGGCAATGGTCGGCACGTTGTAGCGGGCCTTGAAGGTTTCGACGAAGGCCAGCGGGTCTTCGACCTCGTGGCTTTCGACCTCGACACCGTCATGGGTCACGCTGACGCGATGGTCGTGGACCCGAAGCACCGTGCGGCACGGCAGGCCGATGATGGAATAACGCCCCCACTTCTCGCCGCCCTGCACCGATTCGAGCAGGTAGGAATTGGGCTGGTCGGCCAGCTTGAGGTAGATCGACAACGGCGTGTCGAAGTCGGCCAGGGTTTCGCAGGCAAGCGGAATGCGGTTGTAGCCGGCAGCGGCTAGACGCAGGAATTCTTCGCGGATCATGGGGTGCCTCGTGGCAAGAGGAGCTGACAGTCAGGAATGCAAACGCGCCGGACAACCGGCAGGATCACGTCAGGCGCGCCAACGCCAGCGGGCCAGGGCCTTGATGACTTTCATCCAGAGTTTGCGAGTGACCACCACGATGGCGTTTCCAGAAGAGGATTGAACAGCGTCGGGCAACGTTATCTCAGCGGCAGGGTCCAGGCAACCGGGAATTAGCAGGCGCAAATCGTCGATCACCAACGCGGGAAACTCTTCGGCGATGGGCCGGCCATGGTTGTAGCCATAACTGAGCGCCACGCACTTGACCCCCGCCGCTTTCGCCGCCAGCACATCGCTGCGCGAGTCACCGACGAACAGCGATTGGGACGCCGGGATGTTGGCCATTTTCATGACGAAGAACAGCGCCGCCGGATCAGGCTTCTTCTGCGGCAAGGTGTCGCCACCGATGATCCAGCGGAAATAGCGGCCGATTTTCATCTGGTCCAGCAACGGCGCGACGAAGCGCTCCGGCTTGTTGGTGATCAGCGCCATTTCCACGCCCTGCTTTTGCAACCACTTGAGGGTGGAGCGCACGCCGGGGTAGACCACCGTCAGCGAATGATCGCCCTCATAGGCTTCATTGAACAGTTCCAGCGCCTGCTCGACCAGTGCGTCATCCACGCCCTCGGCTGCGATGTCATTGGCCAAAGCCCGGCGCACCAGCATCGGCGCGCCGTTGCCGACCCAATGCCGGACCGCATCGAGGCCAGCCGGCGGACGCCCGAGCTTGAGCAACATGCTGTCCACGGCCGCCGCGAGGTCCGGGACCGAATCGACCAGGGTGCCATCGAGGTCGAACATCACCAGACGCGGCAAGCTGCCGGGGAACAGCTGCTCGAAACCGCTCATGGGCGTGCCAGGGCCAGTTCGGCGCGCATCTTGTCGATGACGTCCTTGTAGTCCGGGGCATTGAAGATCGCCGAGCCGGCGACAAAGGTGTCGGCGCCGGCCATGGCGATTTCGCGGATGTTGTTCACATTCACGCCACCGTCGATTTCCAGGCGGATGTCACGGCCCGAGGCATCGATCAGCGCACGGGCTTCACGCAGTTTGTCGAGGGTGCCGGGAATGAACTTCTGCCCACCGAAGCCGGGGTTGACGCTCATGAGCAAGACCATGTCGACCTTGTCCATCACGTACTTGAGCACGTCCAGGGGCGTGGCCGGGTTGAACACCAGGCCGGACTTGCAACCGCCCTCGCGGATCAACTGCAGGGAACGGTCGATGTGCTGGGTGGCTTCGGGGTGAAAGGTGATGTAGGTCGCGCCGGCTTCGATGAAGTCGCCAACGATGCGGTCTACCGGGCTGACCATCAGGTGTGCGTCGATCGGCGCGGTGACGCCGTACTTGCGCAGCGCCGCGCAGACCATCGGACCGATGGTCAGGTTGGGCACGTAGTGATTGTCCATGACATCGAAGTGCACGATGTCGGCCCCGGCGGCCAGAACGTTGTCCACTTCCTCGCCCAGGCGGGCGAAGTCGGCGGAGAGAATCGACGGAGCAATAGCGAAGGGCTGCATGACGCACCTGTTTTGAGCGAAATCACGATGGCGCGCATTGTATACCGCAAGATTTGGCGCGCCCACCGTGACAGTCGATCAATACGCCGCGCGGTAGATCTTCTCGATATCCGCCGCACTCAGCTTGCGCGGGTTGTTGCGCATCAGCCGCTCGATCCCGGCGGCTTCCACGGCCATGGCCGGAATCACATCTTCGGTCACGCCCAGGCCGCTCATGCCCCGAGGGATCTCTACCGCGACACACAACGCAACCATGGCCTCGACAGCTTCATCGGCCGCCTCGAGATCGCTCAGGTGAGCAGTCTTGATGCCCATGGCCTCGGCGATGTCGCGCATGCGCTCGACACAGGCCATTTTGTTCCAGGCCATCACGTAGGGCAGCAACAGCGCATTGGCCACCCCATGGGAGATGTGGAAACGCCCGCCCAACGGGTACGCCAGCGCATGCACGGCCCCGACCCCGGCGTTGCCAAAGGCCATGCCGGCCATCAGGCTGGCGGTGGCCATGTCTTCGCGGGCTTGCAGGTGGGCCGGGTTGGCGTAGGCCTTGGGCAACGCGCGGGTGATCAGCTTGACCGCGCCGATGGCCAGGGCATCGGTGATCGGCGAAGCATTGAGCGACAGGTAGGCCTCGACGGCATGCACCAGCGCATCGACGCCACTGGACGCGGTCACGCTGCGCGGGCACGTCAGGGTCATCTGCGGGCTAACCAGCGCCACGTCCGGCAACAGGTAGTCGCTGACGATGCCTTTTTTCAGTTGCGCCGCCTTGTCGGAAAGGATCGCCACGTTGGTGACTTCCGAGCCCGTTCCGGCAGTGGTGGGGATGGCGATCATCGGCGGGCCTTTGCGCGGCACCTGGTCGACGCCGAACATGTCCTGCAACTCACCGTGATAGCCGGCGTAGACGCCGACGCACTTGGCAATGTCGATGGCACTGCCACCGCCCAGCCCGATCAGGCCGTCATGGCCGCCGTCACGGTAGGCCTGCATGCAATCTTCGACGATGGCGATTTCCGGGTCCGGCATGACCCGGTCGAAAATCTCGTAGTCACGCCCACCCAGATGTTGCAGGGCCAGCTCCACGGTGCCGGACTTGACCAGCACGGCATCGGTCACGATCAGCGGGTTGTCGACGTCCAGGCGCGTCAACTCGGCCGCCAGTTGCTCGATGGCAGCGGCACCGGTGATCAGTTTGTGGGCGATCTTGAATGAGGAAAGACTCATGTGCGCGGCCTCTTGTTCGAGTATGGGCTGGCACAAGGATAGCTCGGTATCGGGGGTTGTTCTGCCATTCAGCTGATGAATGCAATGAGAAACCCTGTGGGAGCGAGCTTGCTCGCGATAGCGCACTGACATTCAGCATCAATGTTGAATGCTCTACCGCTATCGCGAGCAAGCTCGCTCCCACATTTGGACAACGCAGCCTTCAGGCCTGGGCCGTGCGCAACTTCTCGCTGCGCCCACGCAGCCACTCCAGCGTCAGCAGCAGGATCACCGAGAACGCGATCAACAGCGTCGCCGCCGCAGCGATGGTCGGGCTGAGGTTTTCACGGATGCCGCTGAACATCTGCCGAGGCAGCGTGGCCTGTTCGGGTCCGGCGAGGAACAGGGTCACCACCACTTCATCGAACGACGTCGCGAAGGCGAACAGCGCCCCGGAGATGACGCCCGGGGCGATCAACGGCAAGGTCACCCGACGAAATGCAGTCAGCGGCGAAGCGCCGAGGCTGGCGGCCGCCCGCACCAGGTTGTGGTTGAACCCCTGCAAGGTCGCCGACACGGTGATGATGACGAACGGTACGCCCAGCACCGCGTGCACCACGATCAGCGAGATGAAGCTGTTGCCCATCCCCAGCGGCGCGAAAAACAGGTAGCTGGCGACCCCGATGATCACCACCGGCACCACCATGGGCGAAATCACCAGGGCCATCACCAGCGCCTTGCCCGGAAAGTCGCCGCGGGTCAGGCCGATGGCCGCCAGCGTACCGAAGACCATCGCCAGCAACGTCGCCGCCGGGGCGACGATGATGCTGTTCTTCAGCGCGCGCATCCATTCAGCGGAGGCGAAGAAGTCGTGGTACCACTGCAGCGAAAAGCCCTGCAGCGGGTACACCAGGAAGCTGCCGGAGTTGAACGACAGCGGAACGATCACCAGCACCGGCAGGATCAGGAACAACAGGATCAGCCCGCAGAGCGTGCGCAAGCAGTAGAACCACACCCGTTCCACGGGGGACATGTAAGGACTCACCATTTTCAATCTCCCCTTAGCTCAGGCGCAGGCGACTGGCGCCCACCAGCCAGCTGTAAATCAGATAAAGCACGATGGTCGCCAGCAACAGCAGCCCGCCGAGTGCCGTGGCCATGCCCCAGTTGATGCTGGTATTGGTGTAGAAGGCGACGAAGTAGCTGACCATCTGGTCGTTCGGGCTGCCCAGCAATGCCGGGGTGATGTAGTAGCCGATGGCGAGGATGAACACCAACAGGCAACCGGCGCCGACGCCGGCATAGGTCTGCGGGAAGTACACCCGCCAGAAACTGGCGAATGGATGGCAGCCCAGGGAAATGGCCGCACGCATGTAGGTGGGCGAGATGCCTTTCATCACGCTGTAGATCGGCAGGATCATGAACGGCAGCAGGATGTGGACCATCGAGATGTAGACACCCGTGCGGTTGAACACCAGCTCCAGCGGCTTGTCGATCACGCCCATGGCCATCAGGGCGCTGTTGATCAAGCCACCCGATTGCAACAGCACGATCCACGCTGCCACCCGTACCAGGATCGATGTCCAGAACGGCAGCAGCACCAGGATCATCAGCAGGTTGCTCTGGCGCGACGGCAGGTTCGCCAGCAGGTAGGCCAACGGGTAGGCCAGCACCAGGCAGATCGCGGTGATGATCAGGCCCATCCAGAAGGTACGGGCGAAGATGTCCAGGTAGATCGCCTGGTCGGGGGTGGCCGGGGCCAGTTCGCCGAGGTCGTCGATACGGTGATCGACAGCCGCCAGCAGGTAATAAGGAGTGACGTTACTGGTATTGCGGCGGATCACCTGCCAGTAGGCCGGGTCGCCCCAACGCTCGTCGAGGTTTTCCAGGGCTTCTTTATAAGAGGCCGGCTCGGTGGCAAACGGCAACGCGCGGGCCGTCTTGGTCAACAGGCTGCGGTAGCCGGCCGACTCCATGTTCAGACGCTTGGACAGATCGCCCAGGGTCTGGTTCTTGCGGGCCTCGGCCAGGTCTTCACTGGCGGCCTTGTAGACCGGTTCGCCCGGCAACCCCCGTCCGTCCCACGTTGAGATCACAGCCACGGTGCGCGGCATGGCGCCGACCACTTCGGGGTTGCTGACGCTTTTGAACAACAGCGCCACGATGGGCACGAGGAACACCAGTAGCAGAAACAGCACCAGCGGCGCGATCAAGGCCTGGGCCTTCCAGCGGTTGACCCGCTCGGCGCGCTTGAGCCGCTGCTTCAGGTTGGGGCTGGTGCCCGCGTTCAGTGGAACGGCGATGGCCATGGCGAACTCCGCAAATCTTTTTATCGTTACAGGGGCGGGGGAGCGCCCCTGTTCTTTTGAAACACCCGATTGGAGCAAGAACCTGTGGGAGCGAGCTTGCTCGCGATGGCTACGGCACATTCAACATTGATGTGTCTGACAAACCGCTATCGCGAGCAAGCTCGCTCCCACATGGATTTCATCCAGCTTCAGACTGTCGGGTTACTTGGCCGCCCAGGAGTTGAAGCGCTGCTCCAGTTGCTCGCCGTTGTCAGCCCAGAAGCTGACGTCGATCTGCACCTGGTTGGCGATGTTTTCCGGGGTGGTCGGCATGTCCTTCAGGACATCCTTGGCCAGCAACGGTACGGCCTGGGTGTTGGCAGGGCCGTAGGCGATGTTTTCCGAGTAGGTCTTCTGCTGTTGCGGTGCCACCGAGAAGGCGATGAACTTCTTCGCCGCTTCGGCGCGGGTTTTGTCCAGGCCGCGCGGGATGGCCCAGGCGTCGAAGTCGTAGATGCCGCCGTTCCACACCACTTTCAGGTTGCTTTCCTTCTGTACCGCGGCGATCCGGCCGTTGTAGGCCGAGCTCATGACCACGTCACCGGAGGCCAGGTACTGCGGCGGCTGGGCGCCCGCTTCCCACCACTGGATGTTCGGCTTGAGTTCGTCGAGCTTCTTGAACGCACGGTCCTGGCCATCCTTGCCGGCCAGCACCTTGTACACGTCCTTGGGCGCGACGCCATCGGCCATCAAGGCGAATTCCAGGGTGTACTTGGCGCCCTTGCGCAGGCCACGCTTGCCCGGGAATTGCTTGGTGTCCCAGAAGTCGGCCCAACTGGTCGGCGCGGTCTTCAGTTTGTCGGCGTTGTAGGCCAGGACGGTCGACCACACGAAGAAGCCGACGCCGCACGGCTGGATGGCGCCCTTGACGTAGTCTTCGGTCTTGCCGAACAGGGCCGGGTCCAGTTGCTCGAACATGTCCTCGTCGCAACCGCGGGACAATTCCGGGGACTCGACTTCCACCAGGTCCCAGGAAACGCTCTTGGTGTCGACCATGGCCTTGACCTTGGCCATTTCGCCGTTGTACTCGCCCGCCACGATCTTGCCGTTGCCGGCCGCTTCCCAAGGTGCGTAGAAGGCCTTGACCTGCGCCGCCTTGTTCGCCCCGCCAAAAGACACCACGGTCAGGTCCGGGCCCGCCGCCATCGCGCTTGCCGCACCCATCATGCCCAGGGTCAGGGCTGTGAACTTCAGGGATCTCAACATTTATTGTTCTCTCCACGTGCAGGGTTGGTGTTGGTACAGCAGGGGGCGATCAATTCGCCTCTAGAAGGGGATCGAGCGCACGCACATGCTCGACTTGCCAGCCAAGCGGAACCACGTCCCCGACGGCGAGCCCGGGATCGAGCTCGGCAATCGGCTGTTTCACGAAGAAGTCGTTCTTGCCGCAGACTTCCAGGCGAACCCGGACGTGGTCGCCCAGATAGATGAATTCCGCCACCCTCCCTGAGAAGCGGTTGACACATTGTTCGCTTGCGCCGTTGAGGCTCACCCGCTCCGGGCGGATCGACAGGGTCACCGGCTCGCCGGGCTGGCCGACGTTGACCGCCAGCGCCTCGACCTTCTCGCCACGCCCCAACTCCACCAGGCAGCGATCGCCGGTCTGGCTGTGCAGGCGGCCGCTGAGGCGATTGTTCTCGCCGATGAAGTTGGCAACGAAGGTGTTTTTCGGCTCTTCATAAAGCGTGCGCGGTGGCGCGATCTGCTGGATCTCGCCCTGGTGGAACACCGCCACGCGGTCGGACATGGTCAAGGCTTCGCCCTGGTCGTGGGTCACGTAGACCACGGTCACGCCAAGGCGCTGGTGCAGGTGCTTGATTTCCATCTGCATGTGTTCGCGCAGTTGCTTGTCCAGCGCCCCGAGGGGTTCGTCCATCAGCACCAGTTGCGGCTCGAACACCAGGGCCCGGGCCAACGCCACACGCTGCTGCTGACCGCCGGACAGCTGCGCCGGGTAGCGTTGGGCGAAGCTGTCCAGCTGGACCATGCTCAGCACGCGCTTGACCCGGTCGCTCACATCACTCTTGTTCAGGCCACGCACGGTCAGCGGGAACGCGAGGTTCTCGGCGACGGTCATGTGGGGGAACAACGCGTAGTTCTGGAACACCATGCCGATGTCGCGCTTGTGCGGCGGCACATGGTTGATGGCGCGCCCGGCCAGTTGGATTTCACCGGCCGTCGGGGTTTCAAATCCGGCGAGCATCATCAGGCTGGTGGTCTTGCCCGAGCCGGACGGCCCGAGCAGGGTGAGGAATTCGCCTTTGCGAATGTCCAGGTTGAGGTCCTTGACGATCAGGTTCTCGCCATCGTAGCTCTTTTGCACACCACGAAAGCTGACCAGCACATCGCTGGCCCCCGCGCTTGAATCGACCTGGCTCATACCCGCACCTTTTGTATTGATGACTGCTTGTGAATCAAGCCTAGTGGAGCCTCGCCCCCGCGCAAATCGGGGCGCAGGAGAGAATCACCTCAGACGGATGGAAGTGCGGGGGTAGGGATTGCCCTACACGGATGGCGGGATTGGATAAATGCAGCCACGAGCTTCGAGCGGCAGGCGGCAAGCAAGGGCGAGCAGCCGTGCTGGAGCGTGTCGCAAATGGATATGCCAACGCATTACCCCTGTGGGAGCGGGCTTGCTCGCGAAGGCGGTGCATCAGTCGATAGCCGTGTCGAGCAGGCTGACGCTTTCGCGAGCAAGCTGAACTGGCCTAATGATTTTGGACACTTCAATCGGGCGCTATGATGGCGCCCAAATCTGAGGTGTTTGGCTATGCGTAAATCTTATTCCAGTGAGTTCAAGCTCAAAGCTGCCAGCATGGTGCTGGACGAAGGCCAGTCAGTTCCTGAGGTCTGTGCCACTCTGGATATTGGCCCTACTGCCTTGCGCCGTTGGGTCGACCAGGTTCGCAAAGAGCGCTTGGGTTCGACCCCGGAAGGGGCCAAGGCGATTACCGCCGATCAGCGAGAGATCCAGCAGCTCAAAGCGTTGCTCAGGCAAAAAGACCTGGACATTGAAATCCTAAAAAAGGCCAGTGCTCTCCTGCTTTTGAACTCCAAAGATCATTCTCGTTGATCAATGAGCTGGACGAGCAGTACGGCGTTAACAATTGCTGTCGGGCGTTTGGAGTCAACCGCAGCAGCTTTTACGCCTGGCGTCAGCGCCAAGGCAAGGTGAAGCCTGAGCGGGAGAAACTTAAAGCCGTGCTGGTCGAACATCACAAGGAATCCAGAGCGTCCGCAGGGTCTCGCACCCTTTCTAAGGAGTTGCAAGCAAAGGGGCATCGCGTCGGGCGACATATGGCTCGCAGCTTGATGCGCGAAGCCGGTGTTGCCAGTCATCAGCGGCGGCGGCACAAGTACAAATCTTCCGGCGTGGAGGCCCTGGTGGCGCCGCACGTGCTCAAGCGCAAGTTTGATGTCACGGCGATCAATCAGGTGTGGTGTGGTGATGTGACGTACATCAAGGTGGGTAAGCGCTGGATGTACTTCGCGGCAGTACTGGATTTGTTTGCTCGCAGGATCGTGGGGTGGTCGTTTTCAATGATTTCCGATGCCACGCTGACCTGCGAAGCGTTGCGGATGGCGGTGCAATTGCGAGGCCGTCCAAAAGAGGTGCTGTTTCATTCTGATCAAGGTTGCCAATACACCAGTCACAAATTCAGGAATGAGATGCGCAAGCATGGACTCCTGCAAAGCATGAGTCGCAAAGGTGAGTGCTGGGACAACGCCCCGATGGAGCGTTTCTTTGGGAGCCTGAAATCAGAGTGGGTGCCAGAAGATGGCTACAGCTCGGAGCATGACGCCCGCGTGGATGTGCAGCGTTATGTGATGCGTTACAACAACGTCAGGCTCCATAGCTACAACGACTATCGGTCGCCGGTAGCTATGGAGAAACTGGCGGCGTGAAACCTTAACTGGTGTCCAGAATTACTTGACCAGTTCAAGCCCGCTCCCACAGGGGCGTCCGGTGAGGTCTAGAGCAACTTGTGCTCCATGGCGTACTTCACCAGCTCGGCCAGGGAAGTGATGTTGAGTTTCTGCATCAGCCGCGCCTTGTGGGTGCTGATGGTCTTGCTGCTCAGGGCCAGTTGTTGGGCGATGTCATTGACGTTTGCGCCTTGGGCCAGGCGCTCGAACACCGAAAATTCGCGCTCCGACAGCAGTGAGTGCAACGGGCGCGTGTCGGTCAGGCCGACTTCGAAAACCATCCGGTCCGCCAGTTCCGGGTCTATGTAGCGGCCGCCGGCCGCCACCTTGCGAATCGCCATGAGCAGCAAGGCCGGGTCGCTGTCCTTGGTCGCGTAGCCCGCGGCGCCGACTTTCAGGGCGCGAGCGGCCATTTGCGCCTCGTCGTGCATCGACAGCATCAGGATCGCGGGTGGATTGTTCAGCGCACGGATCCGCGGGATCGCCTCCAGGCCATTGACGCCCGGCATGGAAATATCCAGCAGCACGACCTCGCAAGGCACCTGGCGCAGGATATCGAGCAGTTGCTCGCCATTGCTTGCCTCACCCACCACCACCAGGTCCTTCGCCAGGCCGATCAACTGCTTGATGCCTTCGCGGACGATGGTGTGGTCTTCGGCTACCAGTACACGGATCACATTCTTCTCCAGATTCAGGATCTCATCGCGAGCGAACTCGCTCCCACAAGGTTTGTGTACACCTCAATCAATGTGGGAGCGAGCTTGCTCGCGATAGTGTCAGCCCAGGCAACCCAAACCATCAGGCCTCCTCCAACGGCACCCATACCGCCAGTGTAGTCCCCTCCCCCGGGTGGCTTTCCAGGGACAACCGCCCCCCCATGATCAGCACCCGTTCACGCATGCCGACCAGGCCAAAGGATGTCGGCCGACCTGCCGCTGCGATGAATCCTACACCGTCGTCGCTGACGGTCAGACACAATTCATCGCCCTCGCGCACCAGCGTCAGTTCCACGGTATGCGCCTGGGCATGGCGCATCACGTTGGTCAGCGCCTCCTGGAGAATCCGGAACAGGCCAATGGCCTTGGCATCGCTCAGGGGTGGCAGATTGTCCGGCACCTGCACCAGGCACGGAATCTGTGTACGGGCCTCGAAGCGCCGGGCCTGCCATTCGATGGCCGAGGCGATGCCCGCGTCGAGGATCGGCGGACGCAACGCCGTCGCCACGTCCCGCACCAGCTGGAACAACTGGGCGATCAGGCGCTTCATGCTGTTGAGTCGCTCCTGAAGGCCTGGGTCCAGTTGCGCGTAGGCCAGTTCACACATGGAAGTTTCCAGCTTCAACACCGTCAGCATCTGGCCCAACTCGTCATGGACTTCCCGGGCGATGCGGGCCTTTTCCTCTTCCCGCACGCTTTCCAGGTGCGCCGACAACTCGCGCAACTGCTCCCGGGAGCTGGCCAGCTCCAACTCGATGCGTTTGCTGTCGGTGATGTCCCAGACAATGCCGTCCCAGACGTAGGCGCCATCTTCCAGCCGCCGGGTGATCGCCTTGATCTCGGCCCAGCGTTCCTGGCCTTCGCGGGTCAGGATGCGGCCCTGCCACGACCAGTCGCTGTCGCTGTCCAGCGCCTGGTCCTGGGTGCGGTGGTAACTGGCCTTGTCCTGCGGATGCACCAGGCTGCGCAGCCCGGTGTCACTGCGGGCAAGGGTCGCGGGGGAATACCCCACCAGGCTCTCGCTGCCCTCGCTGATGTAGGCAAAATCGATCTGGCCGCTGCCCGGCGCCCGTTCCAGGCGAAACACCAGGCCCGGTACATTGGCGGCGATGCCTTGCAAGCGCGCCTCGCTTTCACGCAAGGCCGCCAGCGCGCGTCGACGCTCGGTCACGTCGTTGAGGTAGACCACCAGGTATTCGGCGTCGCGAAAGCGCAAAAAGCTCAACGACACGTCGGCCGGCAGAATACTGCCGTCGGCGCGCACGCATTCGGTCTCGAAACTCTGCGGCCCGTCCTCGCTGGCACGGGCACGCTTCCACAGGTTCAGCCAGCGATCCATGTGCAGGCCCGGCTCGAAGTCGATCAAGGGGCGGTCGATGATGGCGCCGGGGGCATAGCCGAGCATGGTTTCGGCGGCGCGGTTGGCATAGCGCACGTGGCTGTCCCAATTGACCCAGAGGATGCCGACCGTGCTCTGGTCAATGGAAAACTGCGTCAGGCGCAAGGCCTCCTCGCTGGCGGCTCGCTGGGCGATGTCCTCGCGCGCGGCCCGCAGTCGCCGCTCCAACGCCCGTTGCTGGCGGCGCTGCCAGAAGACGATGGCGATGCAGCTCAATGACAAGGCCAGCATCAGCAGGGTGAGGTTCTGCCAGAAGCCCGGCGTCTCGGTCAGGCGCGGGTACTTGGGTTTGAGCCAGCGACTGTGCAGTTGCTCCAGCTCCTTGGCCGGAATCGCCTGCAAGCCGCTGTCGATGATCCCGGCCAGTTCCGGCCAGTCCCGGCGCGTGGCCACGCGCAGCAACTGCGGCAAGCCGATGTCGCCGACCACCACCAACCCGGCGAATTCCGGCTCCACCATCAGCCGGCCCAACTGCGCCTCGTCGACCACGGCGTAGCGGGCCTGTTGGCTGAGCAACAATTGCAGGGCCTCGCGCTCCACCGGCACGCCTTGAAGATTCAACATCGGGTAGGTGCTGCGCAAGTAATCCGCGGTGGCACTGGGCATGCGCACCGCCACGCGAATCTGAGCGTCGAGCTTTTCCAGTTCCACGCCCTCGGCGCCTTTCTGTTCACCGACGATCAGTTGCGGCACACGCATGTAAGGATCGGAAAACTGCCAGAGCCGAAGCCCGCTCGGGGACTGGGTGAGGCCAGGCGCGACATCCACCTCGCCGTCGCGCAGCGCCGCCTCCAGCTGTGCGGTGTCCTGGAAGTTGCGCCAGGTGAGTTCCACGTTCAACGCCTTGCCCAGCCACTGCATCAGCTCGACGTTGGTGCCGGACAAGCGTTGCAGGCGCCGATCGTATTGCGCATAGGGCGCCTGCAACACCAGGCCGACCCGCAGTTGCGGATGTTGCGCCAGCCATTGGCGCTGCTGCGCATTGAGCGCGACCCCGTGCGTGGGCGGCGCGGGCGCGGCCCACGCCATCAAGGGAAGCCATAAACAGCCGATAACCCACAGGCAGCAAAAACGCATCATCGAAGTCTCATGCACTGACAAATACTGACCAACCCATTAGGCTGCCGGAACTACTTCTGGTCATGGAATATCCGATGCCCTCTGTTTACCGCCTGGCCTTGCCAGCATTGTGCCTGTCGCTGATCCTGCCGGGGTCCTTTTCTGCACAGGCCAGCGAACCGGCCCCCGCCGCTGCGGAGCAACCGGCCGAGAAGCCCGCCGAGCGCCAACCCCTGCTCGAGCGTAGCCAGGAAGAAGCCAGCGCCCTGGAACGAAAGGTGCCGTCCCAGGAACAGCAGCAACTGCAAGCCGGCAGCGACACCTTCCTGGCCCTCTGGAAACCGGCCAACAGCAGCGACCCGAAGGGCGCGGTCATCTTGGTCCCCGGCGCTGGAGAAACGGCTGACTGGCCGCAAGTCATCGGCCCGTTGCGCAAGAAACTGCCCGATGTAGCCTGGAGCAGCCTGAGTATCACCCTGCCCGACCTGCAAAGCGACGTGATCGCTCCACGCGTGGTGCAAACGCCCCCGGACGTCAAACCGGCGGACACTGCCGCCGCAGCACCGGATGCCACCACGGCGGCACCGATCGAACAGGTGGCCGGAGGCGAAGCCGACGCGGCGGATCCGGCCGTCGCCGAAACCGGTGAAGAGCACGCCAAAGCCGATGCCGAGCGTATCTTCGCCCGCATCGATGCCGCCCTGGCCTTCGCCGAACAGCAGAGTGCACGCCACATCGTGCTGCTGGGCCATGGCACGGGGGCCTATTGGGCTGCGCGTTACCTGAATGAACGGCAGCCGCCGCAAGTCGAGCGCTTCGTGATGGTGGCCGCCCAGGCGCCAGTCGCCGCCAAGCCTGGCCTGGCCGAACTGACACCGACCTTGAAACTGGCGACCGCCGATCTTTTCTACATGGACAAGCCGCTGGACCGCAACGCGGCGCTGGAGCGTCTGCAGGCGAGCAAGCGCTTGAAAGACTCGACCTTCAGCCAGGTGGCCCTCAAGGCGCTGCCCAATTTCTCGGCAGACCAGGAGCAGCTGTTTCGTCGGGTACGCGGTTGGTTGAATCCGCAAAATGCGGGGCAATAGAAGCCTTTAGTCCATGACGAGGGAGCGAGCGCCCTCGTCATGGGGCCGTCACCGATCCTGCGGAACTAGCGAAAATCCCGTCGTTCCCGGATCAGCCGATAAGCGTTGTGCAGCTCCCGGGTCTTCTCGGTCGCTTCACGCACCTGCAACGGCGTGGCCCCGCTGCCGGCGATCTTGTCCGGGTGGTGGCGACTGAGCAGGCGTCGGTAGGCCCGTTTGATCTGCGACGGTTCGCTGGTGGCCGAAACCCCCAGCAGGCGCAGCGCCTCCTGATACGTCACGCCGCTTGTGGGCAGCGACAGTTTCTGCGGCTCGTAATCCGCCGCCAGCGCCTTGACCTGCTGCGGCGTCCAGCCTAGCCACTTGCCCCAACGGTCAATCAGTTCACGCTCGCTTTCACCCGCGCGACCGTCCGCCCAGACCATCCGCCAGCACGCGCGCAACACACCCTCGGCCGCATGGGGCTGGACAGCCAGGCGCCGCAGGTAGCCGCGCAACGGGACGTTTTGCGACTTGCCACGGTTGAATGCCGCGATGGCCCGGCGCTGCGCCGGCTCACTCAAATCCAGCGAGCGCATCTCCTGGCGAGCCTGCTGGATATGGCCATCGACCACGCGTCCATCGCTTTTGGCCAACCGGCCCAGCAAGACAAACAACAGCTCATCGTTGCGCAGCGCCGGACGTCCGCCCAACCGCTCGCGCACCTGCGCCCAGTCGTGCAGGTTCAGGCGCCGGTCCAGCGCCTGCCCCAGCAACGCGCCGAGCATGGCCCCCGGAATGCTGGCTATGGCAAAGCCCGCCCCGGCTCCAATCAGAGTCCCTGGCCACCACATATCAACCGCTCGCTTCTATCAAGGTTTCGACCTGCGCCAAACGTTCGTGAGTACCGACATCGACCCAATGCCCTTGCAGGCGCTCCCCACTGACGCGCCCCTCGGCCATGGCCTTGCGCAGCAGGGGTGCCAGCCTGAATGCGCCCTCCGTGCAACCGTCGAACAGTGCCGGATGCAGGACCGCGATGCCGCTGTAGGTCAGTTTGTCGGCAGCGGCGCCCTCATCCTGAACCTTTCCATCGATCAGAATGAAATCGCCTTCCGGGTGATGCGCGGGGTTGTCCACCAGCACCAGGTGCGCCAGCCCTTCGAGCGGCTTGCGCAAGGCGCTGAAATCGTAGTCGGTCCAGACATCACCATTGACCACCACAAACGCGTCCTCGCCCAACAACGGCATCGCACGCAAGATACCGCCGCCGGTCTCCAGCGGTTCACCTTCAGGCGAGTAACGGATGCTCAGGCCAAAGCGAGCACCGTCTCCCAGGTGATCCTCGATCTGCTCGCCGAGCCAGGCGTGATTGATCACGATGTCGGTGAACCCGGCCTTCGCCAGGGCCCGCAGGTGGTATTCGATCAGGGGCACGCCGCCCGCGCGAATCAGTGGCTTGGGGGTGGTGAGCGTCAGGGGGCGCATGCGCTCGCCCTTGCCCGCCGCCAGGATCATCGCCTTCATGCCGTAGCTCCAGCCGATGGACGCAGGCTGCCGAGCAACTCGGCCAGGGGAGTCAGCTCGGGACGCCGGGCAACGACGGCTTCTATATAAGCGAAGAAGCGCGGCACATCGCCCAGGTAACGGGGCTTGCCGTCACGGTGGCAGATGCGCGCGAAGATCCCGATCACCTTGAGATGACGCTGAACGCCCATCAGGTCGCTGGCCCGCAGGAAATCCTCGAGCTGCGGCTGAACCGGGATGCCCAGGGCACCGGCCTGCTGCCAGTAGTCTTGCAGCCAACCGCGCACGCGTGCCTCGGGCCAACTGAGGAAGGCATCCTTGAACAGGCAGGTCACGTCGTAGGTGACGGGGCCGTAGACCGCATCCTGGAAGTCCAGCACACCGGGATTCGGCGTACTGAGCATCAGGTTGCGTGGCATGTAGTCGCGATGCACCAGCACCTTTGGCTGGGCCAGTGCGCTGTCGATCAGCAGGTCGCTGGCTTGCTGCCAGAGCTGCTGCTGGGCGCCATCGAACTCGATGCCCAGCTCACGCTTGACGTACCACTCGGGGAACAGCTCCAGCTCGCGACGCAGCAAGGCGACGTCGTAGCTCGGCAGGGGCGCCACCATGGGCAGTTGCTGGAAAGCCAACAAAGCCTGCAGGGCATCGCGGAATAAATCGTCGGCATTTTCGCCGTTGATCACATCCAGGTAGGTCTGATTGCCCAGGTCATTGAGCAAAAGAAAGCCACGTTCGAGGTCTTCGGCATAAATTTTTGGCACGTTAATGCCGGATTTCGCCAGCAAAAACGCGATATCCACGAACGGTTTGCAGTTTTCCTGGGGCGGTGGCGCGTCCATCACGATCAGGCTGCGGCCCTCGCCTTCCCAGCGGAAATAACGCCGGAAACTCGCGTCGCTGCTGGCCGCGGTCAACGTGGCCGGGGGTACGGCGCCCCAGCCCTCGCGGGCAAAAAGGATCGGCAGTTGTTCATCGAGCCAAACTTTAAGGTGTTGCAGGCGTACATCTTGGTCGGGCATTGCAAGGGTCTCCGACGGCGCTAGCCGTCAAGCGGGTCATGCTTTATTATCCAGCATCTTTTTCAGACCATCGAGAGGCGTGCGGCCCACACCGCGGGCAGATGGCACGCAGGAAGCCCGGACTAATAAGATGGCATTGAAATCCCCCGCGTTTCGTAAAAAATTTCCGTTGCTGGTCACCGGCAGTCTGCTGGCCCTGCAACCCCTGGCCTCTTCATTCGTCGTCGCGGCGCAGCAGTATGACTGCTCCGTCTCCGCTTCGGGTGCCTGGGACTGTGCACCGAAGACACCGGCCGCGGCCTTGCCGCCGCGTCCCGTGCATGACGGCAGCGCCGTTTCTTCCAGCAGCGACGCGCCGGCCGAAAGCGGCTCGGTCGAACAGGCCGGTGAGAAACCGATGCTTGTCACCGAAGCCAAGGGCCGCGGCCTGAAGTCGCGCAGTGAAGACTACAGCCACCTGGATTGGGTTCCACGGGAGAACCTCACCCCGGCGCAATTGGCTGAAACCGGCCCTTATTGCTCCGGCGCCTATATCGAACCGTCTCGCCCTGGCATGAACGACAAGACCGCCAAGAGCGACGCCCCGACCTTCCTCGGCGCTAAGGCTTCCCGCTATGAGCAGGAACAGCAGGTGGCGACCCTGGCCGGTGACGTGGTCATGCGCCAGGGCAGTATGCAGGTCGAGGCCGACGAGGCCAGCCTGTACCAGGCCGAGAACCGTGGCGAGCTGAGCGGCAATGTGCGTGTTCGCGACAACGGTGCACTGATCGTCGGCGACCACGCCGATGTGCAGTTGGACACCGGCGAAGCCAAGGTCGACAACGCCGAATACGTGATGCACAAGTCACGCATCCGCGGTAACGCCCTGTACGCCAAGCGCGCCGAGAACGCGATCATCCGCCTCAAGGACGGCACGTACACCACGTGTGAACCGAACAGCAACGCCTGGACGCTCAAGGGCAACAACATCACCCTGAACCCGGCCACCGGCTTCGGCACCGCGACCAACGTGACCCTGCGGGTCAAGGACTTCCCGGTCCTGTACACGCCGTACATCTACTTCCCGATCGACGACCGTCGCCAGTCCGGCTTCCTGCCGCCAACCATCGGCAGCGGCAGCGACACCGGCTTCCTGCTGGTCACCCCGTACTACTTCAACCTGGCGCCGAACTACGACGCCACGTTGTACCCGCGCTACATGAGCAAGCGCGGCCTGTTGATGGAAGGCGAATTCCGCTACCTGACCAAGTCCAGCGAAGGTCAGTTCGGTGCCGCCTACCTCAACGACGAAGACGACGATCGCAGCAAGCAGACCGACTACAGCAAGACCCGCTACATGTACAACTGGCAGCACAAGGGTGGTCTGGATTCGCGCATAGCGACTGAAGTCGACTACACCAAACTCAGCGACCCCTACTACTTCCAGGATTTGCAGAGCGACCAGATCGGTGTCGAGTCCCGGGACTACGTGAACCAGCAGGGCGCCGTCAGCTACCGGGGTGACACGTATACGGCACGTTTGAATGTCCAGGCCTATCAGATGGCCACGATCTCGAACATCACACCGTACGATCGCCTGCCGCAGATCACCTTCAATGGTGCACTGCCGCAGCATCCGGGCGGCTTGGATTTCGCTTACAACACGGAATTCGTGCGCTTTGATCGTGACTTGCGGACTGGGGACTACACGAACGAGGACGGCACCACCGATCCATTCCTGGACACAAACGTCCGAGGATTGGCCCGCGCCAACGGCGATCGGATGAACCTGGCCCCTGTCATCAGCCTGCCAATGAACGCAAGCTACGGGTACATCAAGCCATCGCTCAAGTACCAATACACCCAGTATGACCTGGACCTGGACAATCGCGGCAAGGCGGATATCGCCGCGCAAACTGCCGAAGGCGACCGTCTGAACGGCACCTATAGCCGCAACCAAAGCCGTGCCGTGCCAATCGCCAGCATCGACAGCGGCCTGTACTTCGACCGCGATACCCAGTGGTTCGGCAAGAACTACCGCCAGACCCTGGAACCGCGTCTGTTCTACCTCTATGTGCCGGAGAAGGATCAGAGCGACATTCCAGTCTTCGACACCAGCGAAAGCACCTTCAACTACTCGTCGCTGTTCCGGGACAACCGCTTCACCGGCTCCGACCGTGTCGGCGACGAGAACAAGTTGTCCCTGGGCGTGACCAACCGCTGGATCCAGGAAGACGGCTTCGAGCGTCAACGCATCAGCGTCGGCCAGGCCTTCTACTTCAAGGATCGCGAGGTCCAGCTGCCGGGCATCGACTTCAGGACGCGTGAAGATGCTCATTCCAGCGTTTCGCCTTACGCCCTGGAATACGAATACCGCTGGAACCGCGACTGGCGCACCACGGCCGACTACAACTGGGACCCGGACACCCACAGCCCTCGCTCGGGCAGTGCGATGTTCCACTACCAGCCGGAAGACAACCCGAACAAGGTCATCAACGCCGGTTACCGTTATCGTAACGACCAGATCCGCTACGACCAGAACACCGGTCAGTGGTCCGTGGGCGGCGGCGACTACGGCACGCCGGGCCAGCCTGGCTACGTGAAGGACTACTACAAGATCAAGCAGCACGACTTCTCGGTCATCTGGCCGATCGTGCCGCAGTGGAACGCGATCAGCCGTTGGCAGTATGACTACAACCGCAATCGTACCCTGGAAGCCTTTGGTGGTTTCGAATACGACAACTGCTGCTGGAAACTGCGCCTGATCAACCGTTACTGGGTCGACTATGAAGAATTCAGTCAAGCTGCCCCTGAAAACGAAAAAGGCGACCACGGCGTCTTCCTCCAAATTGTTCTGAAGGGACTCGGCGGCCTCACCGGCGCCAAGGTAGAGAGCTTCCTCGACAAAGGCATCCAAGGTTATCGTGAACGTGAAGACCAAGCTTTCTGATTGTCTGCGCCCGCTGATGCTGGGCGCACTGTTCCTGGGTACCGCGGCCAACGCCGCGGTTCAATCCATCGACAAAGTGGTGGCCATCGTCGACAACGACGTGGTCATGCAGAGCCAACTGGACCAACGCGTCCATGAAGTACAGCAAACCATCGCCAAGCGCGGTGGCGGCCTGCCGCCTCCGGGCGTGTTGGACCAACAAGTACTGGAGCGCCTGATCGTCGAGAACCTGCAACTGCAGATCGGCGAGCGCTCCGGTATCCGCATCACCGATGAAGAGCTGAACCAGGCCGTCGGCACCATTGCCCAGCGCAACAACATGAGCCTGGAACAATTCCGCGCCGCCCTGGCCCGTGACGGTCTCTCCTACGAGGACGCCCGCGACCAGATTCGTCGCGAGATGATCATCAGCCGCGTGCGCCAGCGCCGCGTGGCCGAGCGCATCCAGGTGTCCGAGCAGGAAGTGAAGAACTTCCTCGCCTCCGACCTGGGCAAGATGCAGCTTTCCGAAGAACTGCACCTGGCCAACATCCTGATCCCGACCCCGGAAAGCGCCAACTCCGAAGCCATTCAGAGTGCTTACCGCCAGGCCATGGACGTTTACCAGCAACTCAAGCAAGGCGCTGACTTCGGCCAGATGGCCGTCGCCCGCTCCGGCAGCGAAAACGCCCTGGAAGGCGGCGACATGGGCTGGCGCAAGCCTGCTCAACTGCCACCACCGTTCGACCGTGAGCTGAGTGCCATGGCCGTCGGCGATATCACCCAGCCAGCACGTACGCCCGGCGGTTTCATCATCCTCAAGGTGTTGGAAAAACGCGGTGGCGGCACCCAGGTTCGTGACGAAGTGCATGTCCGCCACATCCTGATCAAGCCAAGCGAGATTCGCAGCGAAGCCGAGACCAAGCGTCTGGCGGAGAAACTCTACGACCGCATCGAAGCGGGCGAAGACTTCGCCGAGCTGGCCAAGAGCTTCTCGGAAGACCCGGGTTCGGCCCTCAATGGCGGCGACCTCAACTGGGTCGATCCGAATGCCCTGGTGCCCGAGTTCCGCCAGGTCATGGCCGAGACGCCGCAAGGCCAACTGTCCAAGCCGTTCAAGAGCCCCTATGGCTGGCACGTTCTGGAAGTCCTTGGCCGCCGCGCCACCGACAGCACCACCCAGGCCCGTGAACAGCAGGCAATGACTGTGCTGCGCAACCGCAAATACGACGAAGAGCTGCAAACCTGGCTGCGTCAGATTCGCGACGAAGCCTATGTCGAGATCAAACTCCCTGGTGCAGACCAGGCAGCGCAGTGAAACCCAAGCGTTTCGCGCTGACCCCCGGCGAGCCTGCCGGCATCGGTCCCGACCTGTGCCTGCTGCTCGCCTCGCAGCCCCAGCCACACCCCCTGATTGCCATCACCAGCCGCGACCTGCTCCTTGAGCGGGCCGCGCAACTGGGGGTGGTCATCGACCTGTTGCCGGTGACGCCGCAGGCCTGGCCGGACGTCCCGGCGCCCGCCAACAGCCTGTATGTCTGGGACACGCCGCTGGGTGCCCCGGTCATCACCGGCCAGTTGGAAAAAGCCAACGCCGCCTTCGTCCTGCAAACCCTGACCCGCGCCGGCCAAGGCTGCCTGGACGGGGATTTCGCCGGCATGATCACGGCCCCGGTGCACAAGGGCGTGATCAACGAATCAGGCATCGCCTTTTCCGGCCATACCGAATTTTTGGCGGACCTGACCCACACCGCGCAAGTGGTGATGATGCTCGCGACCCGCGGCCTGCGCGTGGCCCTGGTGACCACTCACCTGCCCCTGCGGGACATCGCCGACGCCATCACCGCCGAACGCCTGGAGCGGGTCACACGCATCCTGCACGCTGACCTGCAGGAAAAATTCGGCATCGCCCGGCCACGCATCCTCGTCTGCGGGCTCAACCCCCACGCCGGCGAAGGCGGACACCTGGGTCGTGAAGAAATCGACATCATAGAACCCACATTGGAACGCCTGCGCAGCGAGGGCATGAATCTGCATGGCCCGCTGCCGGCCGACACTCTGTTTACCCCCAAATATCTGGAGCACTGCGACGCAGTGCTGGCGATGTACCACGACCAGGGCCTGCCGGTGCTGAAGTACAAAGGCTTCGGCGCTGCGGTCAACGTGACCCTGGGCTTGCCGATCATCCGCACCTCCGTGGACCACGGCACCGCCCTGGACCTGGCCGGCAGCGGCAAGATCGACACCGGCAGCCTGCAAGTCGCGCTGGAAACCGCCTACCAGATGGCCGAGACCCATTTATGACCGAGCAATACCAACACCGCGCGCGCAAGCGCTTCGGCCAGAACTTCCTGCACGACGCCGGCGTGATCGATCGCATCCTGCGCTCCATCAATGCCAAGCCCGACGATCGCATGCTGGAAATCGGCCCGGGCCAGGGCGCCCTGACCGAAGGCCTGCTGGGCAGCGGCGCGCAACTCGACGTGGTGGAACTGGACAAGGACCTGGTGCCGATCCTCAACCAGCAGTTCGCCGGCAAGAGCAATTTCAGCCTGCACCAGGGCGACGCGCTGAAGTTCGACTTCAACAGCCTGAACGCCGCGCCGAACAGCCTGCGGGTGGTGGGTAACCTGCCATACAACATCTCCACACCGCTGATCTTCCACCTGCTGAGCAACGCCGGCCTGATCCGCGACATGCACTTCATGCTGCAGAAAGAAGTGGTCGAGCGCCTGGCCGCAGGGCCTGGCGGTGGCGATTGGGGTCGCCTGTCGATCATGGTCCAGTACCATTGCCGGGTCGAACACCTGTTCAACGTCGGCCCAGGGGCATTCAACCCGCCGCCGAAAGTCGACTCGGCCATTGTCCGCCTGGTCCCGCACGCAGTCCTGCCGCACCCGGCCAAGGACCATCGCCTGCTTGAGCGGGTGGTGCGCGAAGCGTTCAACCAGCGCCGCAAAACCCTGCGCAACACCTTGAAACTGTTGCTCAGCAGCGCCGAGATCGAAGCCGCCGGTGTCGACGGCAGCCTGCGGCCCGAGCAGTTGGACCTGGCGGCTTTCGTGCGCCTTGCCGACAAGCTCAGCGAACAGGTCACCTCCAAAGCCGATGCCAGCTAACGGACGATGAGCGCTATCGGGTGGGACGTCGCTCTGGCCTACTACCCGATACTTGGCCTAGACTGATCCCCTCAGTCACGCCCGCGTCCCGCTTCGTTTTTAAGGCCTCTTGCATGTCCGATCCTCGTTATCAGGTCGACGTCAGCGTCACCACCCGCTTCCTGGCAGAACAATCGCAACCCGAGCACAACCGTTTTGCCTTCGCCTACACCATCACCGTGCGCAATAACGGCTCGCTACCGGCCAGGCTGCTGTCGCGGCACTGGGTCATCACCGACGGCGACGGCCATGTCGAGGAAGTCCGTGGCGAGGGCGTGGTCGGCCAGCAACCGCTGATCGACGCCGGCAAGAGCCACAACTACAGCAGCGGCACCGTGATGACGACTCGCGTCGGCACCATGCAAGGCACCTACCAGATGCTCGCCGAAGACGGCCAGCGCTTCGATGCCATCATCAAGCCCTTTCGCCTGGCGGTGCCCGGAGCCCTGCACTGATGGCCACTTATGCGGTGGGTGACCTGCAAGGTTGCCTCGACCCGCTCAAGTGCCTGCTGGAACGGGTTGCGTTCGACCCCCAGAAAGACACCCTGTGGCTGGTGGGTGACCTGGTCAACCGCGGCCCGCAATCGCTCGAAACACTGCGCTTTCTCTACAGCATCCGCCAGTCGCTGGTGTGCGTGCTCGGCAACCACGACCTGCACTTGCTGGCGGCCTGGCAGAACATCGAGCGGCTGAAAAAATCCGACACCCTTGGCGAAATACTCGCAGCGCCCGATTGCGTCGAATTGCTGGAGTGGCTGCGCCTGCAAAAGCTCATGCACTATGACGAGCAGCGCAACCTGGCGTTGGTCCATGCCGGGCTTGCGCCCCAGTGGTCCCTGCGCAAGGCGCTCAAGTGCGCCGCCGAAGTCGAGCAAGCGTTGCGCGACGACAACCTGTTCGGCCCCTACCTCGACGGCATGTACGGCAACGAGCCGGTCAAGTGGGACAACGATCTCACCGGAGCGGCCCGCCTGCGGGTCATCACCAACTACTTCACCCGCATGCGGTTCTGCACCGCCGAAGGCAAGCTCGACCTCAAGGGCAAGGAAGGCATCGAGACGGCGCCTCCCGGCTACGCGCCCTGGTTCAAGCACAAGACGCGCAAGACCCGGAACCTGAAGATCATCTTCGGTCACTGGGCGGCGCTGGAAGGCCAATGCGACGAACCCGGCGTCTACGCGCTCGATACAGGGTGCGTATGGGGCGGCGCGATGACCCTGATGAATGTCGACACCGGCGAACAACTGCGTTGCGATTGCGACGATCAGGGCCACGCCACAACCCACCTTCCGACCATCGCATCACAGCCAGCCGGCGCGGCCCCATGACCAGCGCCGGATCGGGCCACAGGAGTTCCCCATGACCGAATTCAAACGCATCCCCCCGGAACAGGCCCAGGCCTTGCGCGAGCAAGGCGCGGTGGTCGTCGATGTCCGTGACCCTGCCACCTTTGCCGCGCTGCACATCAGCGGCTCCCGGCATCTGGACAACCATTCCATCGCCGACTTCATCCGCGGCGCCGACCTCGACGCGCCGACCGTGGTGGTCTGCTACCACGGCAACTCCAGCCAGAGCGCAGCCGCCTATCTGGTCAGCCAGGGCTTCAGTGACGTCTACAGCCTGGACGGTGGTTTCGAGTTGTGGCGTGCGACTTTTCCGACAGAAACGACACAAGACACCCACGAATAATTTTTTATGTCGCCAGAGCCCGCGTGATCCGCGGGCTTGAGCGGTGGCGGACGAACGGTCGGCCATAACTAATTACGTATTGCGCCTTTACCTTTCCCATTCCGAACTATCCTTAGCCTCAGGCCATCCAAAACAGGGGAGAGCCGGTACACCGGCGCACGGGTAATCGGGAGTAAGCTTTCAGGGAGCCTGCATGCCTGGAAGCATTCTGGGGGGTAAACGGCCACTGGGTTCCCAGCGGCTGTCCAGCAACGACTGATTGATCCGACACCGGCTCCACGTATCGAGCGAGGTGACGTCATGAGTATTTTTAGCCACTTCCAGCAACGTTTCGAGTCCACGCGGCAGGAGGAATACTCGCTGCAGGAATACCTCGAACTCTGCAAGCAGGACCGCAGCGCCTACGTATCGGCTGCGGAGCGTCTGTTGCTGGCAATCGGAGAACCGGAACTGCTGGACACCTCGACCAACTCGAGGCTCTCGCGAATCTTCTCCAACAAGGTGATTCGCCGCTATCCAGCCTTTGCAGACTTCCACGGGATGGAAGAATGCATCGAGCAGATCGTGTCCTATTTCCGCCACGCCGCCCAAGGCCTGGAAGAGAAGAAACAGATTCTTTACCTGCTCGGCCCCGTAGGTGGCGGTAAATCGTCCCTGGCCGAGAAACTCAAGCAATTGATGGAAAAGGTGCCCTTCTACGCCATCAAAGGCTCGCCGGTGTTCGAATCGCCCCTGGGGCTGTTCAATGCCACCGAGGACGGCGCCATCCTCGAGGAAGACTTCGGCATCCCACGCCGCTACCTCAATACCATCATGTCGCCATGGGCCACCAAGCGCCTGGCCGAATTCGGCGGTGACATCAGCCAGTTCCGGGTGGTCAAGCTCTACCCCTCGATCCTTAACCAGATCGCGGTGGCCAAGACCGAGCCGGGCGATGAAAACAACCAGGACATTTCGGCGCTGGTCGGCAAGGTTGATATCCGCAAGCTGGAAGAATTCCCGCAGAACGACGCCGACGCCTACAGCTACTCGGGCGCATTGTGCCGGGCCAACCAGGGCCTGATGGAATTCGTCGAGATGTTCAAGGCGCCCATCAAGGTCCTGCACCCGCTGCTCACCGCCACCCAGGAAGGCAACTACAACAGCACCGAGGGCCTGGGGGCGATTCCGTTTACCGGCATCCTGCTGGCCCACTCCAACGAATCGGAATGGCACACCTTCCGCAACAACAAGAACAACGAGGCCTTCATCGACCGGATCTACATCGTCAAGGTGCCGTACTGCCTGCGGGTGACCGATGAGGTGAAGATCTACGACAAGCTGCTGTTCAACAGCTCGCTGTCCAAGGCCCATTGCGCCCCCGACACCTTGAAGATGCTGGCCCAGTTCACGGTGCTGTCGCGCCTCAAGGAACCGGAGAACTCCAACATCTACTCCAAGATGCGCGTGTACGACGGTGAAAACCTCAAGGACACCGATCCAAAGGCCAAGTCGATCCAGGAATACCGCGACAACGCGGGCGTCGACGAAGGGATGAACGGGCTCTCCACGCGCTTCGCGTTCAAGATCCTATCCAAGGTCTTCAACTTCGACCCCCATGAGATCGCCGCCAACCCGGTCCACCTGCTGTACGTGCTGGAACAGCAGATCGAACAGGAACAGTTCCAGGCCGAAACCCGCGAGCGCTACCTGCGCTTCCTCAAGGAATACCTGGCGCCGCGCTACATCGAGTTCATCGGCAAGGAAATCCAGACCGCATACCTGGAGTCCTACAGCGAGTATGGCCAGAACATCTTCGACCGCTATGTGCTGTACGCGGACTTCTGGATCCAGGACCAGGAATATCGCGACCCGGAAACCGGCGAGATCCTCAATCGCGTCGCCCTGAACGAGGAGCTGGAGAAAATCGAAAAACCGGCTGGCATCAGCAATCCGAAGGATTTTCGCAACGAAATCGTCAACTTCGTACTGCGCGCCCGGGCCAACAACAATGGCAAGAACCCCACCTGGCTCAGCTATGAGAAGCTGCGGGTGGTTATCGAGAAGAAGATGTTCTCCAACACCGAGGACTTGCTACCGGTCATCAGCTTCAACGCCAAGGCCAGCAAGGAGGACCAGCAAAAACACAACGACTTCGTCACACGCATGGTCGAACGTGGCTACACCGACAAACAGGTACGGCTGCTCTCCGAGTGGTACCTGCGGGTCCGCAAATCGCAGTAAGCAGCGGCAAGCTTCTGGCGGCAGGCTGCGAGGGAACGACGTTGGGCCATGGCTCGGCGGAACGTCCCTTGCAGCTTGAGGCTTACGACTTGAAGCTCCCCTGGAGGGGCCTATGAGCTATGTGATCGACCGACGCCTTAATGGCAAGAACAAGAGCACGGTGAACCGCCAGCGGTTTCTGCGGCGCTACCGTGACCACATCAAGAAGGCCGTCGAAGAGGCGGTCAGCCGGCGTTCCATTACCGACATGGAACACGGCGAGCAGATCAGCATTCCCGGTCGCGACATCGATGAACCGGTGCTTCACCACGGCCGTGGTGGCAAGCAGACCGTCGTGCACCCCGGCAACAAGGAATTCACCAGCGGCGAGCACATCCCCAGGCCACAGGGCGGCGGCGGTGGCAAGGGGCCCGGCAAGGCGGGGAACTCCGGCGAAGGCATGGATGAGTTCGTGTTCCAGATCACCCAGGAGGAATTCCTGGAGTTCATGTTCGAGGACCTGGAACTGCCCAACCTGGTCAAGCGCAACCTGACCGGCACCGACACCTTCAAGACCGTGCGCGCCGGTATCAGCAACGAAGGCAACCCATCACGCATCAACATCATCCGCACCCTGCGCTCCGCCCACGCCCGGCGCATCGCACTGTCGGGCAGCAGCCGCGCCAAGCTGCGCGAAGCCAAGGAAGAGCTGGCCCGCCTGAAGCGCGAGGAGCCGGACAACTTCGGTGACATCCAGGACCTGGAAGCGGAAATCGAAAAACTCAGTGCGCGCATCCACCGCGTGCCGTTCCTCGACACCTTCGACCTCAAGTACAACCTGCTGGTGAAACAGCCCAATCCCAGCTCCAAGGCGGTGATGTTCTGCCTGATGGACGTGTCCGGTTCCATGACCCAGGCCACCAAGGACATCGCCAAGCGTTTCTTCATCCTGTTGTACCTGTTCCTGAAGCGCAATTACGACAAGATCGACGTAGTGTTCATCCGCCACCACACCAGCGCCCGGGAAGTCGACGAGGAAGAATTCTTCTATTCCAGGGAAACCGGCGGCACCATCGTTTCCAGCGCCCTGAAGCTGATGCAGGAAATCATGGCCGAACGCTACCCGGCCAACGAATGGAACATCTACGCGGCCCAGGCGTCGGACGGCGACAACTGGAACGACGATTCGCCGATCTGCCGCGACATCCTGATCAACCAGATCATGCCGTTCGTCCAGTACTACACCTATGTGGAAATCACACCACGGGAACACCAGGCCTTGTGGTATGAATACGAACGGATTGCCGAAGCGTTTTCCGACACATTTGCCCAACAGCAACTGGTCTCGGCCGGGGATATCTACCCGGTCTTCCGTGAACTCTTCCAGCGCAGGTTAGTGACATGACCGCCAAAAAAGAGCAGAAGCGCCAGCCCATCTCCACCGGCTCCGAATGGACGTTCGAGCTGATCCAGGCCTACGACCGCGAAATCAGCCGTATCGCGGACCGCTATGCCCTCGACACCTACCCGAACCAGATCGAGGTGATCACCGCCGAGCAGATGATGGACGCCTACGCGTCGGTCGGCATGCCGCTGGGTTATCACCACTGGTCCTACGGCAAGCATTTCCTCAGCACCGAGAAGTCCTACAGCCGAGGCCAGATGGGGTTGGCCTATGAAATCGTGATCAACTCGGACCCGTGCATCGCCTACCTGATGGAAGAAAACACCATCTGCATGCAGGCGTTGGTGGTCGCCCACGCCTGCTACGGGCACAACAGCTTCTTCAAGGGCAACTACCTGTTCCGCACCTGGACCGACGCCAGTTCGATCATCGATTACCTGGTGTTTGCCAAGCAGTACATCATGCAATGCGAGGAGCGCCACGGCATCGATGCCGTGGAAGACTTGCTGGATTCCTGCCACGCCCTGATGAACTACGGCGTGGACCGCTACAAGCGCCCGTATCCGATTTCCGCCGAAGAAGAGCGCCGGCGCCAGAAGGATCGCGAAGAGCACTTGCAGAAGCAGATCAACGATCTGTGGCGCACCATTCCCAAGGGCGCGGACAAGTACAACGAGAAGGACAACGCGCGGTTCCCAGCAGAGCCTCAGGAGAACATCCTCTATTTCATTGAAAAACACGCGCCGCTGCTGGAGCCGTGGCAGCGGGAAATTGTGCGCATCGTGCGCAAGATCGCCCAGTACTTTTATCCACAACGCCAGACCCAGGTCATGAACGAAGGCTGGGCGACCTTCTGGCACTACACGCTGATGAACGACCTGTACGATGAAGGCCTGGTCACCGACGGCTTCATGATGGAGTTCCTGACGTCCCACACCAGCGTGGTGTTCCAGCCCGGTTTCGACAGCCCGTACTACAGCGGCATCAACCCTTACGCCTTGGGCTTTGCCATGTACCGCGACATCCGGCGCATGTGCGAGGACCCTACCGAAGAGGATCGCCGCTGGTTCCCCGAAATCGCCGGCTCGGACTGGCTATCGACGATCAAGTTCGCCATGAGCAGCTTCAAGGACGAAAGCTTCATCCTGCAGTACCTGTCGCCCAAGGTGATCCGCGACCTGAAGCTGTTCAGCATCCTCGATGACGACCAGAAGGACGACCTGCTGGTGCCGGCCATCCACGACGAAAGCGGCTATCGCATCATCCGCGAAACCCTGGCGGCGCAATACAATCTGGGCAATCGCGAGCCCAATGTGCAGATCTACAGCATCGACCGCCGTGGCGATCGCTCCCTGACCCTGCGACACCAGGCCCACAACCGCAAACCGTTGGGCGATTCCACCGACGAGGTGCTCAAGCACTTGCATCGCCTCTGGGGCTTCGACATTCACCTGGAAACCCTGCAGGGCGACCAAGTGATGAAAACCCACCATGTGCCGCCCCGCAACGAACAAGGCGAAGGGGACTACGGCCGCCTGGACCTGGCCGTCGTCCATCTCTGATCCCGTTTTCACCTCCGGAAGTCCGACGTAAAGGGTTATCCTGTCGGGCCAACGGAGGTTTTTTATGCAGATCTACAAAGTCGGCGGCGCGGTGCGCGACCGCTTGCTGGGCATTCCCATCACTGACGTCGACCGAGTCGTGGTAGGGGCCACTGCCGACGAAATGCTCGCCAGGGGGTTTCGCCCCGTGGGAGCCGATTTTCCGGTGTTCCTCGACCCGAAGACGGGCGAGGAATACGCCCTTGCCCGCACCGAACGCAAGAGCGGTCGGGGCTACGGCGGCTTCGTGTTTCATGCCAGTCCCGAGGTCACCCTCGAAGAAGACCTGATCCGCAGGGACTTGACGATCAACGCCATGGCCGAGGATGACCACGGCAACCTGACCGATCCATACCACGGCCAGCAAGACCTTGAAGCCCGCATACTGCGCCACGTTTCCCCCGCATTCGCCGAAGATCCGCTCCGTGTCCTGCGCGTCGCCCGCTTTGCCGCGCGATACGCGCCGCTGGGTTTCAAAGTGGCGGAGCAGACCCTCGGGCTAATGCGCCAGCTCAGCGAATCCGGAGAGCTCGAAGCGTTGACGCCCGAGCGCAGCTGGAAGGAAATTTCCCGGGCACTCATGGAAGACCAACCACAGGTGTTCATCCAGGTACTACGCGACTGCACCGCCCTCAAGGTCTTGATGCCCGAAGTCGATGCGCTGTTCGGCGTCCCCCAGCCCGAAGCCCATCACCCGGAAATCGACACCGGCATCCACACCCTGGGCGTGCTGGAGCAGGCCGCCCGTCACAGCCAACCGCTGACCGTGCGCTGGGCTTGCCTGCTCCATGACCTGGGGAAAGGCCTGACACCCGAACACGAATGGCCCCGCCACATCGCCCATGAACACAAGGGGCTGAAGCTGATCAAGGCCGTCAACGAGCGCTTCAAGGTGCCGCGCGACTGCCAGGAACTGGCGCTATTGGTGGGGCATTATCACACTCACGGTCATCGCGCGCTGGAGTTGAAGGCATCCACGCTGCTCGAACTGCTGCAAAGCTTTGATGTGTACCGTCGGCCCCAGCGCTTTGAAGAGTTCATTGCGGCCTGCGAGATGGACGCGCGAGGACGCAAAGGGTTTGAGCAGCGCAGTTATCCACAGGCTGACTATCTGCGAGGGGCCGCGGCGGCGGCTCGCGGGGTGGCGGTCCAGCCCTTGCTGGAAAAAGGCTTCAAGGGCCCGGAACTGGGCGAGGCGATCAAGCGCGAGCGGCTCAGGGCGTTGAAGGCGTACAAGGACGCGGCGAGCTGAGGGAAGTGGTGTATCAGTTGAATCTCTAGCAGATGTACGCCGCCATCGCGAGCAAGCCCGCTCCCACAAGAGGATCTGCGGCAAAGCCAAACGCCGTGGACACGACCCATCGCTGTGGGAGCGAGTTTGCTCGCGATGACGCTATCAGGAACGCAGCAGGGCTGAAGGCGTAAGCGGCTGCCCTCGCCATTCGAAGGCCACCGGCGCCAGTACCTGGTCGATCCGGGCTTCGTCCCACAGCGTGGCGAAACTCTTGCCGACACCAGGGTGCACCCGATCCGGCGCAATCAACGACAGGGGCCAGAGGACAAAGGCATTCTTGAGGATTTCCGCCCGCGGTAGCACCAGGCCATCGAAGTTGCCGACCTGTTCGCCATAGAGCAACACGTCGATGTCCAGCGGCAGTCCCTTGCGATCGGGGGCATAACGGCCGTTGTCAGCCTCGATGAACTTGAGGCGGCGATCCAGCTCCATCAGCGGCAAATCGGTGAAGGCCGACACGACGAAGTTGAAGAATGGCCCACTCTTGATACCCACCGGCTGGCTCTCGAACACGGCCGAACAATGAATATCCACCAGAAAACCCGCCAGGGCTTCGAGACCGGCGCGCAAATGGGTCTCACGCTCGATATTGCTGCCGAGCCCGAGAAAAACCTGAGTCAGCGACATCCGCGCTCGATCTCCACGCCAACACCGCTGGCCGCCGGGACGGCGCCAGGCTTGGTCACTTTCAGCCGCAGCCAGGTGATCTTGAATTCGTCCATGAGCGCCTGAGCCAGTCGTTCGGCAAAGGTTTCAACCAGTTGGAACTGGGCTTGCTCGGCAAACGCCTGGATACGCGACGATACGCTGGCGTAGTCGAGCGCCAGGGTCAGGTCATCGCCTGCGGCGGCCGGACGGTTATCCCAGGCAAAACTCAGGTCGAGTCGCAGACACTGCCGGATGCCTCGCTCCCAGTCGTAGGCACCGATTACCGTGTCGACTTCCAGGCCCTCGATAAACACTCTGTCCAAGCACTCTTCTCCGCAGCACGACAAGGGCGCAATGCGCCGTTAGAATCAGGGCGTCCTCGCCCGGAATAGTTAGCATGTTTTGGTTACTGGCGATTCTCGCCTACCTGCTCGGCTCGCTGTCCTTCGCCATTTTGCTCAGCCGCCTCACCGGTCGCCCGGATCCGCGAATGAGTGGCTCAGGCAATGCCGGCGCCACCAACATGCTTCGCCTGGCCGGACGCAAACTCGCCATCCTGACCCTGCTTGGCGACCTCTGCAAAGGCCTTGTACCCGTACTGATTGCCAGCCTTGCAGGGCTCTCGTTGCAACAACAGGCCTGGATCGGCGTGTGCGCCGTGATCGGCCACCTGTTCCCGCTGTATTTTCGCTTTCGCGGCGGCAAGGGTGTCGCCACCGCCGCCGGCATGCTGCTGGGCCTGTACCCGCCCGCGGCCCTGCTGGCGGTGTGCGCCTGGCTGTTGACGTTCTACCTGACCCGCACCAGCTCCCTGGCGGCATTGATCGCCACACCGCTGACCCTGCCGCTGCTGGCCTGGCAGGAACCGGCCGCGTTGCTGCCCATGACAGCGCTGGTGGCACTGATCGTCTGGCGCCATCGGGGCAATCTACGCGACCTGTTCGCCGGGCGCGAACGACATTTCTAGGCGGTGCAGGAAAAAACCCACGGGTTCTTCCACACCCACCTCCCCGACGCCCTACAACGGCGACAACTGCTCCATCGGCCAACGCGCCTGCACACTGATCGCCAGGCTTTCCTGCTGGCCGACCTGCAGGCGTTGACAGCCGGCAAAGGCGATCATCGCGCCGTTATCGGTGCAGAACTCCGGCCGGGCGTAGTAAACGTCGCCCTTCATGTCGCCAAGCATTTTCTCCAGCGACGTGCGCAAGGCCTTGTTCGCACTCACCCCGCCGGCGATCACCAGCCGCTTGAGCCCGGCCTGCTTCAGGGCACGCTTGCACTTGATGGTCAAAGTCTCTACCACGGCCTGCTGGAACGCCAGCGAGATGTCGCAACGGGCTTGTTCGCCGTCGTCACCAGCGCTGACGCATTGCTGCCAGGTGTTCAGGGCGAAGGTTTTCAGGCCACTGAAACTGAAATCGAGGCCGGGCCGGTCGCACATCGGGCGCGGGAATACGAAACGTCCGTCGACACCCCGGGCCGCCAGGCGGGAGATCTCCGGGCCACCGGGGTAATTGAGGCCCATCATTTTCGCGGTTTTGTCGAAGGCTTCGCCGGCGGCGTCGTCGAGGGTCTCGCCGAGCAGCTCGTAGTGGCCGATGCCATCGACCCGGATCAGTTGCGTATGACCGCCCGATACCAACAAAGCGACGAACGGAAACTCTGGCGGCTGCGCCTCCAGCATCGGAGCCAGCAAATGGCCTTCCATGTGGTGCACGCCCAGGGCCGGAATACCCCAGGCAAAGGCCAGCGCCTGGGCACAGGACGCGCCCACCAGCAGCGCGCCCACCAGCCCCGGGCCGGCGGTGTAGGCAATGGCGTCGATCTCGGTCGGCACGCAGTCGGCTTCGGCCAGGACCTGGCGGATCAAGGGCAGCATGCGCTTGACGTGGTCGCGCGAAGCAAGCTCGGGCACCACCCCGCCGTAGGCGCGGTGCAGGTCGATCTGACTGAACAATGCATCGGCCAGCAGGCCGCGCTCACTGTCGTAGAGGGCGACACCGGTTTCGTCGCAGGAAGTTTCCAGTCCCAGTACTAGCATGGGTTTGCGCCTTGTAGCGGCTGAATTCGAAGGCGCGCATAATAGTCGCCGCGTTGTGCCCCGACCAGCGGTTTTCGATCAGAGGCTTTGCATTCCGAGCGTTGAGGGGTTAACATCCGCAACCCTTAAAAACCGACGTCTTCAAGTGCTCTTTTGCCGCGAGGATGTTGACCCCGGTAATGAATGAAGGTAGCTCTGGATGCCAGCCGTCAAAGTAAAAGAGAACGAACCCTTCGACGTAGCTCTGCGTCGTTTCAAGCGCTCCTGCGAAAAAGCCGGTGTTCTGGCTGAAGTTCGTAGCCGCGAATTCTACGAGAAGCCGACTTCTGAGCGTAAGCGCAAGGCAGCAGCCGCTGTTAAGCGTCACGCCAAGAAAGTTCAGCGCGAACAGCGCCGCGCCGTACGTCTGTACTAATACACAGACGTTCGTAGCAAGCTTCTGCCAAGCCCGGCCCTCAAGCCGGGCTTATGGCATTTGCGGAAAACGCTTGATGCTTCACCGTCAAAGCCGCAGACGCGACCGCGACAACCTGCTTCACCGCGTCAGACCTGGCTCTTTTGCCAGCGGTGCACGTCTCTTCTGACGAGCCTTCCAAGGCTACTGACGAGCACACCCTGATTCCTCTAACGACGATCAGCCCAAGGCACCTGCTTGCGTGCCCGCTTCATGAGCTATCCGAGGCCTGACCGGCCGTTACCGGACTCAGCACACTTATTCAAACCGTCAGATACTGATTGCCATTAACGTCAGTGGATTTTCGGCAGATACACTTCCCAACAGCGATGATGCAGACAACCCGGTCGAGCCACCGATTTACCGTGTCTCAAACCAAGCCCCGGTTACGCCTGTTGATTCCGGGCTCCTATTTCGCGCAGTGATGATGAGAACGCCATGGCCGGGCTGATTCCCCAGAGCTTTATTGACGACCTCCTGAACCGCACCGACATCGTCGATGTGGTCAGCTCTCGCGTGCAAATGAAGAAAGCAGGCAAGAACTACACGGCCTGCTGCCCGTTCCACAAGGAAAAAACCCCGTCCTTCAGCGTCAGCCCCGACAAGCAGTTCTACTACTGCTTCGGCTGCGGCGCGGGCGGCAATGCCCTCGGCTTCCTGATGGACCACGACAACCTGGAGTTCCCCCAGGCCGTCGAGGAACTGGCCAAGGCCGCCGGCATGGAAATTCCTCGCGAGGAAAGCGGCCGGCAGCACAAGCCCCGCCAACCGACCGATTCGCCGCTGTATCCCCTGCTGACAGCGGCGGCCGAGTTCTATCGCCAGGCACTCAAGAGCCATCCCGCGCGCAAGGCGGCGGTGGACTATCTCAAGGGACGCGGCCTGACCGGCGAAATCGCCCGGGACTTTGGCCTCGGCTTTGCCCCGCCGGGCTGGGACAACCTGTACAAGCACCTGAGCAGCGACACGTTGCAGCAACGTGCCATGATCGACGCCGGCCTGCTGATCGAAAACGCCGAAACCGGCAAGCGCTACGACCGTTTCCGCGACCGGGTGATGTTTCCGATCCGCGACACCCGCGGGCGGATCATCGCCTTTGGCGGCCGGGTCCTGGGCGACGACAAGCCCAAGTACCTGAACTCCCCGGAAACCCCGGTCTTCCATAAAGGCCAGGAACTCTATGGCCTGTACGAAGCTCGCAAGAACAACCGCAACCTCGACGAAATCATCGTCGTCGAAGGCTACATGGACGTGATCGCGCTGGCCCAGCAAGGCCTGCGTAACGCCGTCGCGACCCTGGGCACGGCCACCAGCGAAGAACACATGAAGCGCCTGTTCCGCGTCGTGCCCAACGTGCTGTTCTGCTTCGACGGCGACCAGGCCGGTCGTAACGCCGCCTGGCGCGCGCTGGAGGCTACCCTGCCCTGCCTGCAGGACGGACGGCGTGCCCGCTTCCTGTTCCTGCCCGAAGGCGAGGACCCGGACACCCTGGTGCGTTCCGAAGGTACGGATGCCTTCCGCGCGCGGATCAACCAGCACGCCCAGCCGCTGGCCGATTATTTTTTCCAGCAACTGACAGAAGAAGCCGACCCGCGCTCCCTCGAAGGCAAGGCCCACATGGCCACCCTCGCGGCGCCACTGATCGACAAGGTGCCAGGGGCCAACCTGCGCATCCTGATGCGCCAGCGCCTGACCGAGATCACCGGCCTCAACAGCGAGGCGGTCAATCAACTGGTCCACAGCGCGCCCCAGGAGGCCCCGCCGGCCTACGACCCGGGCATCGACTACGACGCGATGCCGGACTTCGCCGACTATCATCAACCCCAGCAGGATTACGCTCCCCAGCAGGAGTGGACGCCGAAGAAGCCCGGCAGCGGCGGCAAGAAATGGGACAAAAAACCCTGGGACAAGAACGGCAAGCGTGGCGATCGCGACCAGCCACGTGCCCCGCGGGTCCCGGCCGCCGTCGAACCACCAACACTGGCCGCGTTGCGCACCTTGCTGCATCACCCGCAACTGGCCGAAAAAGTCGAGGATGCCGGGCATTTCGCCGCCGAGGACCACAGCAATACGCAATTGCTGGTCGCCCTTCTCGAGGCCGTGCAGAAGAACCCCAGGCTAAACTCTTTCCAGCTGATCGCGAGGTGGCACGGCACCGAGCAGGGGCGCCTGTTGAAGGCCCTGGCCGAGAAGGAGTGGCTGATTGACGGAGACAACCTTGAACAACAGTTTTTCGACACCATTACTAGCTTGTCCGCCCGCCAACGCGAGCGAAACCTGGAACAACTTCTGCGAAAAGCTCGCCAAAGCGAGCTGACCAGCGAAGAGAAAAACCAATTGCGCGACTTACTCAGCCGCAATGTTTGCGCATCAAACCCGACCTCAACTGGCGCGTGAGGTCACAGCTCAGGTATAATCCTCGGCTTGTTTTTTGCCCGCCAAGACCTTCAGTGGATAGGGTGTTATGTCCGGAAAAGCGCAACAGCAGTCTCGTATCAAAGAGTTGATCCTATTGGGTCGTGAGCAGGGCTACCTGACTTACGCGGAGGTCAACGACCACCTGCCAGAGGATATTTCAGATCCGGAACAGGTGGAAGACATCATCCGCATGATCAACGACATGGGGATCAACGTATTCGAGGTTGCGCCAGATAAGGATGCCCTTATGCTGGCCGACGCCGATACCGACGAGGCGGCCGCTGAAGAAGCAGCCGCAGCGCTGGCGGCGGTCGAGACCGACATTGGTCGCACCACCGACCCGGTGCGCATGTACATGCGCGAAATGGGTACGGTAGAACTCCTCACACGTGAAGGCGAGATCGAAATCGCCAAGCGTATTGAAGAAGGCATCCGTGAAGTGATGGGCGCAATCGCGCACTTCCCTGGCACGGTTGACCATATTCTTTCCGAGTACAACCGCGTCACCACCGAAGGTGGTCGCCTGTCCGACGTCCTGAGCGGCTACATCGACCCGGACGACGGCATCGCGCCGCCTGCCGCCGAAGTACCGCCACCGATCGACGCGAAAGCCGCCAAGGCCGACGACGACAACGATGACGAAGACGCCGAAGCCGGTGACGACGAAGAAGAAGCCGAAAGCGGTCCGGATCCGATCATCGCTGCACAGCGTTTCGGCGCTGTGGCCGACCAGATGGAAATCACCCGCAAGGCGCTGAAGAAGCACGGTCGCAACAACAAGGCGGCGATTGCCGAACTGTTGGCCCTGGCCGAGCTGTTCATGCCGATCAAGCTGGTGCCCAAGCAATTCGAAGGCCTGGTCGAGCGTGTTCGCAGCGCCCTGGATCGCCTGCGTCAGCAAGAGCGCGCGATCATGCAGCTGTGCGTGCGTGATGCCCGCATGCCGCGTGCCGACTTCCTGCGTCAGTTCCCCGGTAACGAAGTCGACGAAAGCTGGACCGACGCACTGGCCAAAGGCAAGAGCAAGTACGCCGAAGCCATTGCCCGCCTGCAACCGGACATCGTGCGTTGCCAGCAGAAACTGAGCGCGCTGGAAACCGAGACCGGCCTGAGCATTGCGGAAATCAAGGACATCAACCGTCGCATGTCCATCGGTGAGGCCAAGGCCCGCCGTGCGAAGAAAGAGATGGTTGAAGCGAACTTGCGTCTGGTGATCTCCATCGCCAAGAAGTACACCAACCGTGGCCTGCAATTCCTCGACCTGATCCAGGAAGGCAACATCGGCCTGATGAAAGCGGTGGACAAGTTCGAATACCGTCGCGGCTACAAGTTCTCGACCTATGCCACCTGGTGGATTCGTCAGGCGATCACTCGCTCGATCGCCGACCAGGCCCGCACCATCCGTATCCCGGTGCACATGATCGAGACGATCAACAAGCTCAACCGTATTTCCCGGCAGATGCTGCAGGAAATGGGTCGCGAACCGACGCCGGAAGAGCTGGGCGAACGCATGGAAATGCCTGAGGACAAGATCCGCAAGGTACTGAAGATCGCCAAAGAGCCGATCTCCATGGAAACCCCGATCGGTGATGACGAAGACTCCCATCTGGGTGACTTCATCGAAGACTCCACCATGCAGTCGCCGATCGATGTCGCCACCGTAGAGAGCCTCAAGGAAGCGACCCGCGAAGTACTCTCGGGCCTCACCGCACGTGAAGCCAAGGTACTGCGCATGCGCTTCGGCATCGACATGAATACCGACCACACCCTTGAGGAAGTCGGTAAGCAGTTCGATGTGACCCGTGAGCGGATCCGTCAGATCGAAGCCAAGGCGTTGCGCAAACTGCGCCACCCGACGCGAAGCGAACATCTGCGCTCCTTCCTCGACGAGTGACCCCCAAAACCCCCGGCCCTGCCGGGGGTTTTGCCATGTGTCGATAAAAACCCTCCGTTACGCCCTCCCCGCCCTGTTGGCCGTCTACACTCGAAACATCCTCCCCGAACCATTGACGAGACAGTGATGCCCAGACTGACGGCCGCGCTTTTGTTGTCATTGATGACATGGACCGCAACAGCTGGCGCGTTCACGCTCACCGACGAGGAGCAACGCTGGCTCAAGGACCATCCCGACCTGCGATTGGGCATCGATGCCTCCTGGCCGCCGTTTGAGTTTCGCGACGACCAGGGCCGTTACCAGGGCCTGGCCGCCGACTACGTCGACATCCTCCGCGAGCGGCTGGCCATCAAGATCGTCCCGATCGAGCCGGCCACCTGGACGGAGGTGCTGGAGCAGGTCGTACAGGGCAAGATCGACCTTCTGCCGGGCATCATGTCCACTCCCGAACGCCAGAATTACCTGGCCTTCACCCGTCCCTACCTCGACTTCCCCATTGTCATCCTGGCCCACCGCGGCGGCGCCCAACCCCATAAACTGGAAGACCTGTACGGGTTGAAAATCGCCGTGGTGGAGAACTACGCCCCCCACGAGCTGTTGCGCAATCATCACCCCGACCTGAACCTGGTGGCGCTGCCCAACGTCAGCTCAGCCCTGCAAGCCCTGGCGACCGACGAGGTGGACGCCGTGGTCGGCGACCTGGCCTCCAGCGTCTGGAGCCTGCGCCAACTCAAGCTCGAAGGCCTTTATGTCAGCGGGGAAACGCCCTACCGCTACCAATTGGCGATGGCCGTCCCACGGGACAGCAAGATCCTGGTGGGCATCCTGGACAAGGTCCTGGCTGAAATGAGCCCGGCCCAGGTCAGCGAGATCCAGGCGAAATGGGTCGGCAATGTGCATGACTACCGCCAGTTCTGGTCGGACCTAGTGGTCTACGGCCTGCCGGCCCTGCTGCTCCTGGTGGGCATCCTGGCGGTGGTGATTCGCATCAACCGTCGTCTCAGCTCGGAGATCGCCCGGCGCGTCGAGCTGGAGCAGGAGTTGCGCAGCAGCGAATATCATTACCGCGGACTGGTGGAAAGCCTGTCGGCCATTGCCTGGGAGGCCCGGGTCAGCGACTTCACCTACAGCTACGTGTCACCCCACGCCGAAGAACTGCTGGGCTACCCCCTCGCCCACTGGCTGATCCCGGGGTTCTGGCGCAATATCATTCACCCGGCCGACCTGACCAGGGCCGAGACCTATTGCAACCAGGAAGTGCTCGCCGGCCGCGACCATTGCATCGATTACCGCGTACTCACCGCCGACGGCCGCTGCCTGTGGGTGCGCGACATCGTCAGCCTGATCGAACATGCCCATGAACCCGTGATGCGCGGGCTGATGATCGACATCAGCGAGGCCAAGCGCACCGAGGAAGCCTTGCGCCTGTCCGAACAGAAATTCGCCTCGGTGTTCCGCCAGTGCCCAGACATTCTGGTGATTGCACGCCTGCTCGACGGCTGCCTGCTGGAGGTCAACAGCGCTTTCGAGGAGCAGATCGGCCTGAGCGCCGCCGAGGTGGTGGGTCGGACCGCGACCGACCTCGACATCTGGGGCATCCAGGGGGTGGGGCCGAGCCTGTTGCAACGCCTGCAGGCCGGAAGCATCCGCAACCTGGAGATGCCTTTCCGCCGCAGCAACGGCCAGGCGTTCACCGGGCTGATTTCCGCCGAGCCGTTTGACCTCGACACCACGCCGGCCCTGGTCGTGGTAGTGCGTGACATCAGCCAGTTGAAGGAAACCCAGCAACAGTTGCAGACCTCCGAAGAGAAGTTTGCCAAGGCGTTCCACGCGTCACCGGATGGCTTGCTGCTGTCCCGGCAAAGCGACGGCCTGCTGATCGAGGTCAACGAAGGCTTCAGCCGCATCACCGGCTTCAACAGTGCCTTGTCGGTGGACCGCTCGACCCTGGACCTCGGCATCTGGGTCAATCTCAACGAACGCAAACAGATGCTCGACCTGTTGCAGCGCGACGGTTTCGTGCGGGATTTCAGTTGCCATATCCGGCGCAATGACGGGCAGATCCGGCTCTGCGAAGTGTCCAGCCGACCGCTGCCCATCGGCGACGAAGACTGCATGCTGACCATCGCCCGGGACATCACCGAACGCCACTTGATGCAGGAAAAGCTGCAACAGGCGGCCACCGTGTTCGAAAGCACCGCCGAAGGCGTGTTGATCACCGATACGCAACAACACATCAGCGCCGTGAACCGCGCCTTCACCGAAATCACCGGCTACAGCGAGACCGAAGCCTTGGGCCATACACCGCGCCTGCTGGCTTCCGGCCTGCATGACAGCGCGTTCTACGCCGCGATGTGGCACCAGTTGACGGCGGAGGGGCACTGGCAGGGGGAGATCTCCAACCGGCGCAAGAACGGCGAGCTGTACCCCAGCTGGCTGACCATCAGCGCGGTGCGCAACCGGGAACAACAGATCACCCATTTCGTGGCGGTGTTTGCCGACATCTCCAGCCTCAAGCATGCCCAGGCCCGGCTTGATTACCAGGCCCACCACGACCCGCTTACCGGCCTGCCGAATCGCACCCTGTTCGAAAGCCGCCTGCTGACAGCCTTGACCAGCCAGCAGGAGCAAGGCGGCCAGGGCGCGGTGCTGTTTCTCGACCTGGACCGTTTCAAGCACATCAACGACAGCCTCGGGCACCCGGTCGGCGACCTACTGCTCAAGGGCATCGCCGTGCGCTTGCGCGAGCAACTGCGTGATATCGACACCGTGGCTCGCCTGGGCGGCGACGAGTTCATCATCCTGCTGCCCGGCTTGCAGCAACCCAGCGACGCCGAGCACATCGCCCAGAAGCTGTTGAACTGTTTTACCGCGCCATTCCAGGCCGGCGAACACGAGTTCTTCATCAGCGCCAGCATCGGCACCAGTCTTTATCCACAGGACGGTTGCGACGTTGCCACGCTGGTCAAGAACGCCGACGCGGCGATGTACCGCTCCAAGGCCAAGGGCCGCAACCGGGTGGAAAGCTACACTCGCGACCTCACTGCCCAGGCCAGCGAGCGCGTGGCCCTGGAGCACGAGCTGCGCCGGGCGATCGAGCGCAATGAACTGTCGCTGTCCTTCCAGCCGAAAATCAGCCTCGCCGACAACCGACTGGTGGGGGCCGAGGCGCTGATTCGCTGGTACCACCCGACGTTTGGCGACGTGCCGCCGGAGCACTTCATTCCCCTGGCCGAAGAAAACGGCATGATCCTGCAGATCGGCGATTGGGTACTGGAGCGCGCGTGTCGGCAACTGTGCGAATGGAACAGCACCTACGAAAGCCTCGGCCCGTTGTCGGTCAACCTGGCCGGCGCCCAGCTACGCCAACCCAACCTGCTGGGGCGCATCGAACAATTGCTGCGGGAGAACCAGCTCGAACCGGGTCTGTTGCAACTGGAAATTACCGAAAACTTCATCATGAGCCAGGCTGAAGAAGCCCTGATGGTGCTGCACCAACTGAAAAAACTCGGCGTGCAACTGGCCATCGACGACTTCGGCACCGGTTATTCCTCCCTGAGCTACCTCAAGCGTCTGCCGCTGGACATCCTCAAGATCGACCAGTCCTTCGTCCGCGGCCTGCCCGACGACCCCCACGACGCCGCCATCGTACGGGCCATCATCGCCCTGGGCCGCAGCATGCAATTCACCATCATCGCCGAGGGCGTCGAGACCCTGGCCCAACAGCAGTTCCTCACCGAAGAAGGTTGCGAACAAATCCAGGGCTACATCGTCAGCCTGCCGCTGTGCGCCGCCGAGTTCGCCGCCACGTTCCTGCGTGTGACCGTATCGGATTATTCGGATAGCACAGCCGAGAAACCGTCGCTATAATCCGCGGCCTACTGAGGGCCTATAGCTCAGTTGGTTAGAGCAGAGGACTCATAATCCTTTGGTCCACGGTTCAAGTCCGTGTGGGCCCACCAAATTGAAAGCCGCGCATTGCGCGGCTTTTGCGTTTTTGAGAGGGTGGTTGCCTCGTTCCTTCCTCCCCTCCCAGAGACGCCCATCATCGCCAGCCCCAGCCTCCCCCGACTGTTTCTCGATCTGTTCTGGCAACTGGGCATCCTGGTGGTGCCGGCCTTTTTCGTCACGGTGATGCCGCCGGCGTTGGCCTTGCTGACGGTGCTGTTGCTCGGCCTGTCGATGGGTCTGGCGGTGCGCCTGGGCTCTCCTTCAATCGCCCGGGGCCTGGCCCGATTGACGATTGGCGCGGTGTTTGGCCTGGGCTTCAGCCTGGGCAGGGCGCTGCCCGAGTGGTGGGGCATCCTGGCGGCGATCGCCGCGATCATCGGCGGGCTCGCGGGCGTCAGCACGTGGGAGCGGCGCCTTGGCCTGGTGGTGGAACCGGTCAAGGGCCCGAGTGCCTGGGGTGGCGGCGAGCCGCAGTTGACGCCCGAGGGCGAGCCGATCCGGACGTTCAATCACAGTGAAATCGCGATGGGGGGCCCGACCTATTGCGACTACCTGTTCCCCGACGGTGTGCTGTTACAAGGTCTCGGGTCTTCGGCGGTGTTCTCGGCGGATGGACGTTACTTTGCGGCAACCGTACCGTCCCGGCAGGCTTGGGGGTTGGTCGTGCTTGACCGCCAGCAGCGGCGGGTCTATCGCTGCGACAACAGCGAGTTCTGGGAATTGGACACGCTGGACCTCAACGGGTTGGCGGGTCGCCATAGCCCGCTGGTGGACGATGGCGCCCGCCAGGCCCGGCTCGATGAACTGCTGCAAACCGCCCGCGTCGCCGAACTGGTACCCGTCGCCGACCTCTGGCTGGAACCTGGCAGTTACCCGGACGCTATCGCGCACACGATCGAGCGCCGCTCTGCCGACGGGCAACACTGCCTGACGGGCAGGCTTTCACTGCCTCCGGTGTTTCGCGACCTGCCCCAACCCCTGGCGCCGCTGGTGTCACCGCGCTATGCCATCAGCGTCAATGAGCAGCCCTCCGGCCTGTTGATGGCCGCCGATACGGCCATTGTCTGGAGCTCCGATCAGCGCGCTCTGGTGTGCCAGGCCCAGGAGCAGGGCGACAGTTCCGAGGGCGACCGGTACTGGTTGTGGCACGCCGACCAGGGCTGGCGCGCCCTTCCCTCGCCTTGGGTGAAGCATGACGTTGAGCCATCCTTTTACTGGAACGACGTGCTCGGTCTCGACGCCCATCATGTGCGCATAGGTGCGTACCTGGATTACCCACGCCCGTCCCTTGGCCGGCATGGCTACCGCCTCGACAGCATCCACGGCGATACCGAAACCCAGGCAGGTCACGATGCCCAGGGTCGCGTGCAGGTGGCCGAGTTTCAGTTGACCCGGATGAGCATCGTGCTGCCGTTGGACAGTGAGGGCCGACGAGGTGACGCGTTCATCGAGACACAGCCGTTGCTGGGTGGCCTCTGCGCCCACCTGACCTGGCTGACCGACAATCACGCCGGCATGGGCGCTTATCGTTGCCAGATCGGTGACTGGCAACTGCCTGGGCGCTGGCTGCTGGATCATCGGGTGTCGGACTGCGGGCGGTATCTGGCGCTGTTGCCTTTTGCCGAAACGATGACGTTGGCCACCCACGCGGTGGTGATCGATGTGCAGGCACGTAGCCTGTTGCAAGGACCGCCCCTGTGGGTGGCCCGCGTGCTTGATTTCCGTAATGGCCTGCTGAGCCTGGCGACGATTGCCGGCCGCCTGGGCCAGCACCTTGAAGGCAATGCACTGCAACGCTTCGACATCCCTGCGCCACCGGTCGGCAGCGATCCGTCGTTCTTTCATCCCGACGAGCAATCCCGGCTGTTCTACAACGCCGTAGAGCTGCGCGTGACCGGCTCTCAGCTACACAGCGTCGCCCCCTGGCGCCAAGTGGATCGTCCCCAGGTGGCCAATGCCGACGGCGATTTTATCCAGCCCGCACCGGGAGGCCACGACGCCGCCTGGCTGTTCGGCAGTGAAACGGAGTACGGCGACAGCTGGATCCGCGCCAGCTCGCCACGGCTCGGCGGCCACCTGCTGACAGCCTCTGGCTGCGCGCTGAACGAGCTGGCGCCTTCAATGATCTGGTCACCGAAAGGCCGCTATCTCGCCCTGACCCGCATGGCGACAGATGTAACCGAGCTTTGTGGCCACTATCGAGGCTGGCAGTTGCTGCTGCTCGATGTCCAGGAACACACGCTGCGGGTGCACCCGCAATGGCTGGGCAACCGTCCGCTGTTCGAACGCTTCGGCAACGATCATGTGCAAGTCCGGTGTTTCGAACGGGATTGGGCAGCCGAGGACGATGATGACCCGGGCTCCGTGCAGTCCTTGCCGCTGGCCGCGCTGCTGCAATTGCCTATTGAACCGCTGGTCTGCCAGGACGGTATCTGGCTCAGGGCCACGCAAACACACTTGGCGCCTGCCTGGCGCGCGCTGACATTACCGGCCATCGGCTATTTCCAGCCAGAGAACCTGTAACATGTTCGCCCACAACGCCCACGCCGGAGCCCGCCTTGGCTGACACCCGCCCTCCCGTCCTCGACGAAATCGACCGCCAACTGATCGCGGCCCTGCAAATCAATGCCCGGGAAAGCGTCGCCATGCTCGCCCGGCAACTGGGCATCGCCCGGACGACCGTGACCTCACGACTGGCGCGCCTGGAAAAGACCAAGGTCATCACCGGATACGGCGTACGCCTCGGCCAGCGGCTGATTGATGGCGGCTTGCAGGCCTACGTCGGCATCAAGGTCCAGCCGCGCTCCGGCAAGGACGTGCTGCGGCGCCTGAGCGCCATGGCCCAGGTCCAGCAGCTTTGTGCCGTCAGTGGCGAGTTCGATTACGTGGCCTGGCTGCGCACCGATTCGCCAGAACAGCTGGATCAGTTGCTGGACCAGATCGGCAGCGTGGACGGCGTGGAAAAGACCACCACCTCGATCATCCTCAGCAGCAAGATCGACCGGGGCCAGCCGCTCTAGAACCCGCACTTGTGAGCGCGCGGCTGCTCGTGATTGCGTGAGACCAGGCAGTGCCTGCATCGCAGACATACGTCCTTCGTGAGCAGGCTCGTTCCCACGGGAAGGATTTTTGTCATTAAGACTGTCAAATACGTCAAATCGACTCATCACACATAAAAATGACGACATATTGTGTCTTATTAACGTATCTCCCACTCCCTAGAATGGCTGGCATCTTTCCTATACTCAGACGCGAGCTTTGCGTCGAGTCGCCCATCAAGGTCCGCCATGAACAAGCACAATCGCCATCCAGCAGACGGTAAGAAACCCATCACTATCTTCGGGCCGGACTTCCCTTTCGCTTTTGATGACTGGATCGAGCACCCGGCGGGGCTGGGCAGCATTCCTGCCGAGAACCTGGGTGCGGAGGTGGCGATTGTCGGGGCCGGGATCGCCGGGCTGGTGGCGGCGTACGAATTGATGAAGCTGGGCCTCAAGCCCGTGGTCTATGAAGCGTCGAAAATGGGTGGGCGGCTGCGCTCCCAACCATTCAATGGCGCCGAAGGGGTGATCGCCGAGTTGGGCGGCATGCGTTTCCCGGTGTCTTCCACGGCGTTCTACCACTACGTCGACAAGCTGGGCCTGGAAACCAAACCGTTTCCCAACCCGTTGACCCCAGCCTCGGGCAGCACGGTCATCGACCTCGAGGGCCAGACCTACTACGCCGAGAAAATGGCCGACCTGCCGGCCTTGTTCCAGGAAGTGGCGGACGCCTGGGCCGACGCCCTGGAGGATCGCTCGCGCTTCGGCGAGATCCAGCAGGCGATCCGCGACCGCGACGTGCCGCGCCTAAAGGCACTGTGGAACACCCTCGTCCCCCTGTGGGATGACCGCACGTTCTACGACTTCGTGGCCACTTCCAAGGCCTTCGCCAAACTCTCTTTCCAACACCGCGAGGTGTTCGGCCAGGTCGGTTTCGGCACGGGTGGCTGGGATTCGGACTTCCCCAACTCGATGCTGGAAATTTTCCGAGTGGTGATGACCAACTGCGACGATCACCAGCACCTGGTCGTCGGTGGCGTCGAGCAAGTGCCCTACGGCATCTGGAAGCACGTGCCGGAACGCTGCGCGCACTGGCCCCAGGGCACCAGCCTGAGTTCGTTGCACCTGGGCGCTCCGCGCAGCGGCGTGAAGCGCATCGCCCGGGCCGCCGACGATCGCTTCAGCGTGACGGACGTCTGGGGCGACACCCGCGAATATGCCGCCGTACTGGTCACCTGCCAGAGCTGGCTGCTGACCACCCAGATCGAATGCGAAGAGGCACTGTTCTCGCAGAAGATGTGGATGGCCCTGGACCGCACCCGCTACATGCAATCGTCGAAGACGTTCGTGATGGTCGACCGGCCGTTCTGGAAGGACAAGGACCCGGAAACCGGCCGCGACCTGATGAGCATGACCCTGACCGATCGCCTGACCCGTGGCACTTACCTGTTCGACAACGGCGACGACAAGCCGGGGGTGATCTGCCTGTCCTACTCCTGGATGAGCGATGCGCTGAAGATGCTCCCGCACCCGGTGGAGAAACGGGTGAAGCTGGCCCTCGACGCGCTGAAAAAAATCTACCCCAAAGTGGACATCGCCGCGCGGATCATCGGCGACCCGATCACCGTATCCTGGGAAGCCGACCCGCATTTTCTCGGTGCCTTCAAGGGCGCCCTGCCCGGCCACTATCGCTACAACCAGCGCATGTACGCGCATTTCATGCAGGACGACATGCCGGCTGAACAACGCGGGATCTTTATCGCCGGCGATGACGTCTCATGGACACCCGCCTGGGTTGAAGGCGCGGTACAGACCTCGCTCAATGCCGTGTGGGGAATCATGAAGCACTTCGGCGGAAAGACCCACGCCGAGAACCCGGGTCCAGGCGATGTGTTCCATGAGATCGGTCCGATCGCCCTGCCTGAATAAAAGGAGTTGTCGATGCGCGTAGCCCTCTATCAATGCCCACCGTTGCCAATGGATCCGGCCGCTAACCTGCAACGCCTGCACCAGATCGCGCTGGAAGCCAGGGGCGCCGATGTGCTGGTGCTGCCGGAGATGTTCCTGACCGGCTACAACATCGGCGTCGACGCGGTGAACGTATTGGCCGAGGTCTATAACGGCGAATGGGCGCAACAGGTCGGTCGCATTGCCAAGACGGCCGGGCTGGCGATTGTCTATGGCTACCCCGAACGCAGCGAAGACGGGCAGATCTACAACGCGGTGCAATTGATCGACGCCCAGGGCGAGCGCCTGGCCAACTACCGCAAAAGCCACTTGTTCGGCGATCTCGATCACGCGATGTTCAGCGCCGGGGACAATGCGCTGCCGATCGTGGAGCTCAATGGCTGGAAGCTCGGCATGTTGATCTGCTACGACCTGGAGTTCCCGGAGAACGCCCGGCGCCTGGCCCTGGCCGGTGCCGAACTGATCCTGGTGCCGACCGCCAACATGCAGCCTTATGACGTCATCGCCGATGTCACCGTGCGTGCCCGGGCCATCGAGAACCAGTGTTTCGTGGCCTACGCCAACTACTGCGGCCACGAGGGTGAACTGCAGTACTGCGGCCAAAGCAGCATTGCCGCGCCGGATGGCAGCCGGGCCGCGTTGGCGGGCTTGGACGAGGCCTTGATCGTGGGGGAACTGGATCGGCAAGTGATGGACGACGCTCGCACAGCCTACAACTACTTGCACGATCGCCGCCCAGAGCTTTATGGCGACTTGCACAAGCACTGACCCGGTCTAATCCGCTAGCATGAGCGCATCTCTGTCCTGGAAGCGCTCATGCCGGCCCCCGATTCCCCTCGCCTGACTCCTGAAACCCTGGCCAACGGCCTGCAGGTGACCGTGCGTCACGTCCCTGGCCTGAAGCGCAGCGCCGCCGTGCTGCGGGTGGCGGCCGGCAGCCATGACGAGCCCCTGGCCTGGCCTGGAATGGCGCATCTGCTCGAACATCTGTTCTTCCTGGGTACCCAACGTTTCCCCGTCGGCGAGAACCTGATGGCCTACGTGCAACGGCACGGCGGTCAGGTCAACGCACGCACCAGCGAACGCACCACCGACTTCTTCTTCGAAGTCCCCCCGGCGGCCTTCAGCGGCGGACTTGAACGGCTCGGGGACATGCTTACGCATCCGCGCCTGGATGAAGCCGATCAGTTGCGCGAACGAGAAGTGCTCCAGGCTGAGTTCGTCGCCTGGTCCCAAGACGCGACCGCCCAGCGACGGCTTGCCCTGCACAATGGGCTGTCGTCGACCCATCCGCTGCGCGGCTTTTATGCCGGCAACCGCGACAGCCTGGCGGTTTCTCAAGCCGAATTCCAAGCGGCCTTGCTCGGCTTCTACCAACGGTTTTACCAGAGTGGCCAAATGCGCCTGAGCCTGGTGGGCCCGCAGAGCGTCGAGGCGCTGATGGCGCTGGCCGAACAATTCGGTCAGCACCTACCAAGGGGCGAAGCGGTGCGCAGGCAACTACCGCCGCCGTTGATGGCAACGGCCCAGCCTCACTATCAACAGCTCGACAACGACAGCCTCGACCTGCTGTTTGCCTTCGAACAACTTCCTGACGCCTCGCCCCAAGCCCTGGCGTTTCTCTGCACGTGGCTGGAATCCAGCAAGCCGGGCGGCCTGCTGGCAGCGTTGCGTCAGCGTGGCCTGGCGGACAGCCTCAAGGCCAGCGTGTTGCATGAATTTGCCGGGCAAGCGCTGTTGCACCTCGAACTCAAGCTCATCGCTGATCAAGCGTCGAACGACATCCAGGCGTTACTCCACGATTGGCTGGGTTTCTTTGCCGGCCAGGATGACTGGGCGTCGTTGCGCAGCGCGTTCAGCGCCCGCTTGCAGCGTCGGCAGGAAACCGGTTCGGCGTTGCAACTCGCTCGCTGGGACAGCGAAGGGCTCGATGCGCCCCTGTCGGAGCACGACCTCGCGAGGCTCAGGGAAATCCTCAGGCAATTGCACCCGGCCACTGATGTGATCGGCGAATGGCATTTGCCCGAGCCCAACCCCTTCCTGCAAATACCCGACGAAGCGCCCCGCGCCGGCCTGATACGCGGCCAGACCAGCGCCCATCGCGGGTTGCGCACCTTCGCCCAGGACCGCTCCCGGGGCCGCCGGGAGCGCTCGCCCATGTCGTTCAGCCCGGCGCTGGCGAACCACAACCGCGAAGGCGCGGTGTACCTGCGCTGGCGCTTGACCACCCAGGCACCGCCGGACCTTCAGGCCAGGCTCGACCGACATCTGCACGACCTGTACGAGGATGCCCGCCAGGCCGGCGTGGACATCACCTTCGAGCCGTCCGGCCACCAATGGCTGTTGAAACTGGTGGGCCTGCAAGCGCCCATGCCGTCGGTGCTCGAACATGTGCTGGCGAAACTGGGGGAGCCGCTGCCAACGGCCCGCGCCGCACACGAAGCGCCGCCGATGCCGATTCGACACCTATTGAAGGCCCTGCCGGGATGTTGCAGCCGTTTATCGGTACCGCCATTGCCCATTGGGGCTCGCGATGAGGACCTCTGGGCAAGCGCCCAGTGGGATGGACTGGCCGTGGGGCTTTCAACGGTGGCTCAAGGGGCAATGGGCCCGGTGCTGGCCCGGGTGCCGGGCATCGGCAGCCAGGACTCCGATCCGCTGAAATGGCCCGCAGGGCGGCGCCTATGGAAAAACCTGCAGACCCATGGCGACGAACACGCCGTGTTGTTGTTTTGTCCGGCACCCACTTCGACGCTGTCGGACGAGGCCGAATGGCGGCTGTTGGCGCAGTTGTGCCAGGCGCCGTTTTATCAGCGCCTGCGGGTCGACCTACAACTGGGCTATGGCGTGTTCAGTGGCTTGAAACAGCTCGACGGGCACACCGGCCTGCTGTTCGGCGTCCAGTCGCCCCATGCGTGCGCCACGACGCTGATCGGGCATATCGAGCAGTTCCTCAATGACCTGCCGGACTTGATCGAGCAGACCGAGGACCTGGCCCTGGGCAACTCGCAACGCAGCCTCGCTGCTCAGCTCCAGGGGGATGTCCTGCCGGCTCCGCAAGCGGCCGAGCTGCTCTGGCAAGCCCGGCTGGCCGGCCACCCGTCGGATTACCCCCAACGCTTGCCTGAGGCTCTCCAACAGGTGGATCGGACGCGGTTAATGGCAGCCGCCCAGCGCCTGATCGATGCCGAAGGCAGCTGGTTTTGCCTGGCCAACGGGGCCGGCGGGGGTTCGCCGTGGCAAAGCTGGGACTGATCGTTACCGGCGCTGCAAAGAGCTTTCTCCGAGAATCGCGGCCTGGAAATTGTTTAATTTAGTAACATAGTCGCCTAAGCATCTGAACATCTCCGAACGGAGGTGGACTATATGTATAGATCCCAACCGTCCCACCCCAACCAAAGGAGTATTCCCATGTCCTGGTCCAAACCCGCATATATCGACCTGCGTATCGGTTTCGAAGTCACCATGTACTTCGCCAGCCGTTGATCGTTGCAGGCACTTGAGCACGCAGCACAACGCCTCGGTCAACCGGGGCGTTTTTATTTTGGTTTGCAGATGGAGTGGCCATGTTTGTCCAGATTCTAGGTTCCGCCGCCGGCGGCGGTTTCCCCCAGTGGAACTGCAACTGCGTCAATTGCGCAGGTTTTCGCAACGGCAGCCTGCGGGCCCAGGCGCGCACCCAGTCGTCCATCGCGATTTCCGATGACGGCGTGAGTTGGGTGTTGTGCAACGCTTCCCCGGACATTCGCGCGCAACTCCAAAGCTTCGCCCCGATGCAGCCTGGCCGGGCCCTGCGGGACACCGGCATTGGCGCCATCATCCTGATGGACAGCCAGATCGACCACACCACCGGCCTGCTGAGCCTGCGTGAAGGTTGCCCGCACCAGGTGTGGTGCACCGACATGGTCCATGAGGACCTGAGCACCGGTTTTCCGCTGTTCAACATGTTGACCCACTGGAACGGCGGGTTGAGCTGGAATCGTATCGAGCTCGACCAAAGCTTCACCATCGCCGCCTGCCCGAACCTGCGTTTCACGCCACTGCCCCTGCGCAGCGCCGCGCCGCCCTATTCACCGCACCGCTTCGACCCGCACCCGGGCGATAACATCGGCCTGATCGTCGAAGACCTGCGCACCGGCGGCAAGCTGTTCTACGCTCCGGGCCTGGGCAAGGTCGATGGGCCGCTGCTGGAGATCATGGCCGGCAGCGACTGCCTGCTGGTGGACGGCACGATGTGGGACGACGATGAGATGCAACGCCGTGGCGTCGGCACCCGCACCGGCCGCGAGATGGGGCACCTGGCCCAGAGCGGCCCCGGCGGGATGCTGGAGGTGCTGGAACAACTGCCCAACCAGCGCAAGATCCTTATCCATATCAACAACACCAACCCGATCCTCGATGAAGACTCGCCCGAGCGGGCCGAGCTTGTACGCCGAAAGATTGAAGTGGCTTACGACGGGATGAGTATTGAGTTGTAAGAAGGGCGGAACCAATGTGAGGTGAGCTTGCGGTGAGTCAGTCAACGCTTGTGCTGGCTGATAGGACGCCTTCGCGAGCAAGCTCGCTCCACACTGGTTTTGCTGTGAATCAGATATCCAATGCAACTCGAATTACTGTGGGAGCTAGCTTGCTCGCGATGGGGCCAGCCCTGACGCCAAAGACCCCACGGGCATTTCCCGGAGAATCAAAATGACTGACACCCCCCTGCCCCCCGCCGAGTTCGAAGCGGCCCTGCGTGCCAAGGGTGCGTATTACCACATCCATCACCCGTATCACGTGGCGATGTATGAAGGCCGCGCCACTCGCGAGCAGATCCAGGGCTGGGTCGCGAATCGCTTTTACTACCAGGTGAACATCCCGCTCAAGGATGCCGCAATCCTGGCCAATTGCCCGGACCGGGAAATCCGTCGCGAGTGGATCCAGCGCCTGCTCGACCATGATGGCGCGCCCGGCGAAGACGGCGGTATCGAGGCCTGGCTACGGCTGGGCCAGGCCGTGGGCCTGGACCCCGATCAACTGCGCTCCCAGGAGCTGGTGCTGCCGGGGGTTCGCTTCGCCGTGGACGCCTACGTTAACTTTGCCCGCCGGGCGTCCTGGCAAGAAGCCGCCAGCAGCTCGTTGACCGAATTGTTCGCCCCGCAGATCCACCAGTCGCGCCTGGACAGCTGGCCACAGCATTACCCGTGGATCGACCCGGCCGGCTATGAGTACTTCCGCACCCGCCTGGGCCAGGCCCGCCGCGATGTCGAACATGGGCTGGCAATTACCCTGCAGCACTACACCACTCGCGAAGGCCAGGAGCGCATGCTGCAAATCCTCCAGTTCAAACTGGACATCCTCTGGAGCATGCTCGACGCCATGAGCATGGCCTACGAATTGAATCGCCCGCCCTATCACAGCGTGACCGGAGAACGGGTGTGGCACACAGGAATCCCCCTATGAGTTTCGACCGCAGCAAAACCCCTCGCTGGCGTCCCGGCTATCGCTTCCAGTACGAACCGGCACAGAAAGGCCACGTGCTGCTCTATCCTGAAGGCATGATCAAGCTCAACGACAGCGCGGCGCTGATCGGCGGCCTGATCGACGGCGAGCGGGATGTCGCGGCCATTATCGGCGAACTGGCCAAACAGTTTCCGAACGTGCCGGAACTCGGTGACGACATCGAGCAATTCATGGAGGTCGCCCGTGCAGAACACTGGATCGAACTTGCCTGAGGCCAGCGGCCTGCCGGCCAAACCCGAAGTCGGCCTGCCGCTATGGTTGCTGGCGGAGCTGACTTATCGCTGCCCGCTGCAATGCCCGTATTGCTCCAACCCGCTGGACTTCGCCGAGCAGGGCCAGGAGTTGAGCACCGAGCAGTGGTTCAAGGTCTTTCGCGAAGCCCGCGAGATGGGCGCCGCGCAGTTGGGCTTTTCCGGCGGCGAGCCGCTGGTACGCCAGGACTTGGCCGAGCTGATCGGCGAGGCCCGCAGGCTGGGCTTCTACACCAACCTGATCACCTCCGGCATCGGCTTGACCGAGCAGAAGATCAGCGACTTCAAGAAGGCCGGCCTGGACCATATCCAGATCAGCTTCCAGGCCAGCGACGAACAGGTGAACAACCTGCTGGCCGGCTCGAAGAAAGCCTTTGCGCAAAAACTCGAAATGGCCCGGGCGGTGAAGGCCCACGGTTATCCGATGGTGCTGAACTTCGTGACTCATCGGCACAACATCGACAAGATCGATCGCATCATCGAGCTGTGCATTGCCCTGGAAGCCGACTTCGTCGAGCTCGCCACGTGCCAGTTCTACGGCTGGGCGCAGCTCAATCGCGTGGGTCTGCTGCCCACCCGGGAACAATTGGTGCGCGCCGAGCGCATTACCAACGAATATCGCGCCAGGCTTGAGGCCGAAGGCCACCCGTGCAAGTTGATCTTCGTCACCCCGGACTACTACGAGGAACGCCCCAAGGCCTGCATGAATGGCTGGGGCAGCCTCTTCCTGACCGTCACCCCGGACGGCACCGCCCTGCCCTGTCACGGCGCCCGACAGTTGCCGGTGCAGTTTCCCAATGTGCGCGACCACAGCATGCAGCACATCTGGTACGACTCGTTCGGCTTCAACCGCTTTCGCGGCTACGATTGGATGCCCGAGCCCTGCCGTTCCTGCGATGAAAAGGAGCAGGATTTCGGTGGTTGTCGCTGCCAGGCCTTCATGCTGACGGGGGATGCCAGCAACGCCGACCCGGTGTGCAGCAAGTCAGAACATCACGGGGTGATTCTCCAGGCGCGTGAAGACGCCGAGCACGCCACCCAGACCATCGAGCAACTGGCCTTTCGCAATGAACGAAACTCACGCCTCATCGCCAAAAGCTGATCCGTTCAGCGCCGCCCAGGCCGTTGCCGCCGGCACCGACTTCGCCGAGCTGCGGGTAAGCCCGCTGGGCCTGTTCTGGAATGAATACCGGCCTGGCGACGGGGCCTGCCGGATCTGGCATTGGCAAGGCGCCCAGGCACGATGCCTGACCCCGGACGGGTTCAGCGCCAACAGCCGCGTATACGAATACGGCGGCGGCGCGTTTTGCCTGGACGACGAAGGCGTGGTGTTCGTCAATGAGACCGACCAGCAGATCTATCGCCAGGCACTGGGGGCCGAACGCCCCGTGGCACTGACCTCGGGCGACTGTCGCCATGGAGACCTCAGCGTCGCCCGCGGCCAGGTACTGGCGGTGGAGCAGCAGGCCGATCGGCATCGGCTGGTGGCCATAGGCCTGGCGGACCGTCAGCGTCAATTGCTGGCCGAAGGCGCGGATTTCTACGCCTCGCCGACCGTCAGCGCCGATGGCCAGCGACTGGCGTGGATCGAATGGAGCCGGCCGCATCAGCCCTGGACGGCCACGCGATTGATGCTGGCCGAACGCAAGGGCTCGGGGTGGGGCGAGCCACGCTGTGTGGCCGGCGATGCTGCCGAAGAGTCCATCCAGCAGCCACGTTTCGATGCTTCGAATCGTCTTTACTGCCTGACCGATCGCGGCGGTTACTGGCAGCCCTGGATCGAATCGGCCGACGGCTTGCAACCACTGCCCGCCGCTCAAGCCGATCACGCACCGGCGCCGTGGCAAATGGGTGGTTGCACCTGGCTGCCGCTGGACGAACACACTTACCTGGCGAGTTGGACCGAAGCGGGGTTTGGCCGGCTGGGCCTGTGTTGCAGCGGGAACGCAAGCCAGGACTACACCGGCGCCTACACGCGCTTTCGCAGCCTGGCCCTGGACGAGCAGTTCATCTATGCCATCGCCGCCTCGCCCACCCTACCGTCAGCGGTGATCGCGATCGAGCGGCACAGTGTCGGCGTCGCGGTGCTGGCCGGCGGCGTCGCGCCACTGCCCGCCGCGCAGGTCAGCCGTCCGCGCACGTTGCGCTACCCCAGCGGTGCGGGTCAGGCCCATGGCTTCTTTTACCCGGCCATGGACAGCCAGGAGAAGCCGCCGTTGGTGGTGTTCATCCATGGTGGTCCCACCTCGGCCTGCTACCCGGTGTTCGATCCTCGCATTCAGTATTGGACCCACCGCGGCTTTGCCGTTGCCGACCTCAATTACCGTGGCAGCAGCGGCTATGGCCGGGCCTATCGACAAGCCTTGCACCTGAATTGGGGGGTGGTGGATGTCGAGGATGCCTGCGCGGTGGTCGCCTACCTCGCCGAGCAGGGCCTGGTCGACGGTGAACATGCGTTCATCCGTGGCGGCAGCGCCGGCGGCTACACGGCTCTTTGCGCCCTGGCGTTTCGAGAGGTGTTCCAGGCCGGCGCCAGCCTCTATGGCGTCAGCGATCCTGTCGCCCTGGCCCGCGCCACGCACAAGTTCGAAGGCGATTACCTGGACTGGCTGATTGGCGACCCGCAACGGGACGTCGAACGCTACCGCTCACGCACGCCGCTGCTACACGCGGATCGAATCCGCACACCGGTGATCTTCTTTCAAGGGGAACTGGATGCCGTGGTCGTGCCACAGCAGACCCGCGACATGGTCCGTGCGCTGGAGGACAACGGCGTCACGGTCGAGGCCCATTATTATCCGGATGAGCGCCACGGTTTTCGCAAGGCGGTGAACCAGGCCCATGCGCTGGAGCATGAGTGGTTGTTCTATCGCAAGGTGATGGGCGGCGTTGTCTAGGGAAATGAAGAAGTTGTGGGAGCTCGCTCCCACAGGATTCTCGATGAGATTGTTCAGCGCTTGGCGATGATATAGACCGCGTGAACGATGCCTGGAATGTAGCCTAGCAGCGTCAGCAGGATATTCAGCCAGAAAGCCCCGCCGAAGCCCACTTGCAGGAATACGCCCAGCGGCGGCAGCAGGATGGCGATGATGATACGAATAAAATCCATGGGTTGGCTCCTGGTTGATCATGGCTACGTTGCCATATAGCTCATTGACACCTGACCGCTCGTCAGGGTTCAGAGACAACCGAAAAGAAGCCCCGGATAAAAACGCGGGCAAAAGAAAACCCCGCCGAGGCGGGGCTTTGCAGACTGTTTCCCTGACATCCATTTCACTCCGCCTTCCTGGCAGAATCCTACGTGTCCGTGCTGTAACTTTTGCGCATCCTGCGCGACGTCCATGTGAAGTAGATTAACGGTGGATCCAATCCGCCGGTAGAGGGAAAACGCCAGCACGATGTGTAAGCAAATGCTTACACATCACCTCCGGGTCAGAACTGTCCAGCGTCCAGCAGGAACAACGATTCGCTACCGGCCTTCACACTGGCGCTCAGGGAATGAATGCGCGGCAGCAGGCGGGCGAAATAGAAACGCGCCGTGCCCAGCTTGCTCGCGTAGAAATCATCCTCGCCTTCCTTGCCCAGGGCGGCCTTGGCCATCAACGCCCACATGTAGGCGTACGCGGTGTAACCGAACGCCTGGAGGTATTCCACCGACGCAGCGCCAATTTCATTGGGGTTGGTTTTCGCCTGGTCCAACAGCCATTGGGTCAGCTCGTCCAACGTGCCGAGCGCCGCGTTCAGCGGCTGGGTGAACTCGGCCAGGTCGCCGCTGGCGGTAGCGGTGAAGTGGCGGATCTCATCGGCGAACAGGCGATAGAACGCGCCGCCACTGCCGACGATCTTGCGCCCGACCAGGTCCAGTGCCTGGATACCGTTGGTGCCCTCGTAGATCTGGGTAATGCGCACATCACGCACCAGTTGCTCCTGGCCCCACTCACGAATGTAGCCGTGGCCGCCGAAGATCTGCTGGCCATGGACGGTGGTCTCCAGGCCCAGGTCGGTCAGGAACGCCTTCGCCACCGGTGTCAGCAACGCCACCAGGTCTTCGGCGCGCTTGCGGGTGGCCGCGTCTTCGCTGAATTTGGCGGTGTCCAGTTGCATCGCCACGTAAGTGGAAAATGCCCGGCCGCCCTCGTTCGAGGCTTTCATGGTCAAGAGCATCCGACGCACGTCGGGGTGAACGATGATCGGGTCGGCCACCTTGTCCTTGTTCTGCGCGCCGGTCGGCGAACGGCTTTGCAGGCGGTCACGGGCGTATTCGATGGCGTTCTGGTAGGAACGCTCACCGGTGGCCAGGCCCTGGATACCCACGCCCAGGCGCTCGTAGTTCATCATGGTGAACATCGCCGCCAGGCCCTTGTTCGGTTCACCGACCAGGTAACCGACCGCGTCGTCGAAATTCATCACGCAGGTGGCGGATGCCTGGATGCCCATCTTGTGTTCGATCGAGCCGCAGTGGGCGGCGTTGCGCGCGCCCAGGCTGCCATCGGCATTGACCAGGAACTTGGGCACCAGGAACAACGAAATGCCTTTCGGGCCCGCTGGCGCGTCCGGCAACTTGGCCAGCACCAGGTGGATGATGTTTTCGGTGAGGTCGTGTTCGCCGCCGGTGATGAAGATCTTCGTGCCGCTGACCTTGTAGCGGCCATCCGCCTGAGGTTCGGCCTTGGTGCGGATGATCCCCAGGTCAGTACCGGCGTGCGGCTCGGTCAGGCACATGGAGCCCGCCCAGACGCCGGCGTACATGTTCGGCAGGTAGGCCGCCTTCAGTTCTTCGCTGGCGTGGGCGTTGATCGACAGGCAGGCGCCGGCGGTCAGCATCGGGTACAGGCCGAAAGACAGACTGGCGGAGTTGACCATTTCCTCGACCTGGGCCGAGACCGCCTTGGGCATGCCCATGCCGCCGTACGCCGGATCACCGCCGACACCGACCCAACCGCCTTCAGCGTACGTCTTGTAGGCCTGTGGGAAACCGGCCGGCGTGGTGACGGCGCCGTCAGCCCAATGGCAGCCTTCTTCGTCTGCGGCACGGCTGAGGGGCGCGATACTTTTGCTGGTGACTTTGCCGGCTTCTTCGAGAATCGCTTCGACGGTTTCGGCGTCGACGGTCTCGGCCAATGCCGGCAACTCGGCCCAGAGTTTTGCGACCTCGAACACTTCATTGAGGACGAAGCGCATATCGCGCAGGGGCGCTTTGTAGTCAGCCATGGCAAACCTCGCAGGATCTAAACAGTTGGTTCGTAAGAAAACGGTTTTTGCAGTGGCCGGAGTGTACCTCAACAACTTTTACGACACATAGGGTCAACGTGTGACTTTATTGTTATTTTTAGTCACTAACGACTCGACGGGCGCAAGCGCCCCCGCCAAGCCTGTTGCTGCCACTCAGAAGGCAAACGACTCCGCCGGAAGCTGCATCAGGCAATCGCTGCCCGCCTCTACTGCGGCCCGATGAGCGGCAGTGCGCGGCAGCAGACGCTTGAAGTAGAACTCGCAGGTCGCCAGTTTGCTGCGGCAGAAATCGCCGTCACCGTCGCCGCGCTCCAGGTGCGACTGGGCGACCAAGGCCATGCGCAACCACAGGTAGGCCAGGATGATGTAACCGCTGTACATCAGGTAGTCGACGGACGCGGCGCCCACCTCGTCCGGGTTTTTCATCGCGGCCATGCCCACCTGAGTAGTCAGCTCGCCCCACTGTCGGTTGAGCCCGTCGAGCTGCGCGACGTAATCCTTGAGCTGCGGATGTTCGGCGTTCGCGACACAGAACGTGTGAACGATCTTGGTGAACCCACGCAACAACTTGCCTTGGCTGCCCAACACCTTGCGGCCCAGCAGGTCCAGGGCCTGGATGCCGTTGGTGCCTTCATAGATCGGCGCAATGCGGCAGTCCCGCACCAGTTGCTCCATGCCCCATTCGCGAATGAAGCCATGCCCGCCAAACACCTGCATGCCGTGGTTCGTCACCTCGAGCCCGGTGTCGGTCATGAAGGCCTTGCAGATCGGCGTGAGGAAGGCCAGCAGGTCCTCGGCCTCCTGGCGAGCCGCCTCGTCGGCGCTCAGGTGCGCGGTGTCGAGCAACTGCGCGGTGAAGTACGTCAGCGCCCGGTTACCTTCATTGAAGGCTTTCATGGTCAGCAGCATCCGGCGCACGTCCGGGTGGACGATGATCGGGTCGGCGGGTTTTTCCGGGGCCTTGGGGCCGGTCAGCGAACGCATCTGCAAGCGGTCGTTGGCATAGCCGATGGCGCCTTGGAAGCTGGCCTCGCCCAGGCAGAGGCCCTGCATGCCGGTGCCGAGCCGGGCGTGGTTCATCATAGTGAACATGCAATTGAGGCCTTTGTTCGGCTCGCCGATCAGGAATCCCTTGGCCTCGTCGAAGTTCAACACGCAGGTGGCCGACGCCTTGATGCCCATCTTGTGTTCGATCGAGCCACAGGACACGCCATTGCGCTCGCCGGCTTCACCCGTGGCGTCGGGCAGGAACTTGGGCACGATGAACAACGAAATGCCTTTGGTCCCGGCCGGCGCGTCCGGCAGCTTGGCGAGGACCAGATGGACGATGTTCTCGCTCATGTCGTGTTCGCCGGCGGAAATGAAGATCTTGCTGCCGGTGATCCCATAGCTGCCGTCGGCCTGGGGCACGGCGCGGGTCTTGATAATGCCCAGGTCGGTGCCGCAGTGGGCTTCGGTGAGGCACATAGTGCCGGTCCATTGACCGGCGGTGAGTTTGCTCAGGTAGGTCTGCTTCTGGGCTTCGGTGCCGTGGGCGTGGATGGCCGACATCGCGCCGTGCGTCAGGCCCGGGTACATGCCCCATGAAGTGTTGCTGGAGCCGACCATCTCGCTGATGACCAGCCCCAGGGAACTGGGCAGGCCCTGGCCGCCATACGCCGGATCCGCCGCGAGCCCGTGCCAGCCGCCTTCCACGTATTGGGCGAACGCCTGCTTGAAACCTGCCGGCGTGGTGACGACACCGTTGTCGAAATGACAGCCCTCTTCATCACCGGAGCGATTAAGAGGCGCCAGCACGTTCTCGCAGAACCGGGCGCCCTCTTCGAGGATCGCGTTGATCATGTCCGGGCTGGCATCGCTGGCTCCCAGTTCGGCGTAACGGCCAGGGAAATCGAAGACGTGATCGATCAGAAAGCGCATGTCGCGCAACGGGGCTTTGTACTCGGGCATGGTGGTGTTCTCCGGTAGCAGATCGTTTCAACCTACTGCCGGCCACCGAGGGCCACAATCACAGTCCAGACGCTGAATGCGCCGTCATCACTCAACCCGCGGCAGTTTCCATGCGCACCGCGCCGCGGCGGTTCTGGCCAAAGGCGACCACGCAGTTACGCCCCGCGCCCTTGGCGTTATAGAGTGCCTGGTCGGCAGACTTGAGGACCTCTTCCGGCGTGCGCTGCTCGAGCCGTTCCGCCACACCGATGCTGATGGTCACCGATACGCTGGAGGCACTGCCGCCGGCTCGCCGCTGTCGGCCCTGCTGATCATCCTGGGGACGACTGTCGGGGTTGCGCAACTGGATGCTGTAGCTCTCGATGGATTGGCGGATGACCTCCAGGTGAGGCATGCACTCATCGAGGGTCTTACCGGCAAACACCAGCGCAAATTCCTCGCCGCCATAGCGATAGGCCCTACCGCCGCCACCGATTTTCGACAGTTTGCTGGCCACCAGGCGCAGCACCTGGTCACCCACGTCGTGGCCGTGGGTGTCGTTGAATTTCTTGAAATGGTCGACGTCGCTCATCGCCAGCACATAGTTGCGCCCCAGGCGCTGCATGCGCTCGTTCAGCGCCCGGCGTCCCGGCAAGCCGGTCAGTTCATCGCGGAAGGCCATTTGATAGGCCTCGTGGGCGACGGCGGCGGCGATCATCAACATCACCTGGCTGCACATGATGTTCAGGGTAAACGGCAGGATGAAGGTCTTCGGCAACATCCAGAACAAACCCAGCAACCCCACCAATTGCGCGGCATGCAACGGCCGGGGATTGCGCCAGTATTGCCAGGCCAGCAACGAGAAGGCCGCGATGAACACCGGGTAGGACAACTGGATCAGGCTCATCCAGGCCCCGTGCAGGGCCGGCCAGCGGATCTCCGAAAGCCACAGCAGCAGCGCCTGGGGAAAGCTCTGCTCCAGGGCCAGCGCCACGCTGCCGAAGATCAGCAGCACCGCGAACCGCGCCACCATGTCCTGGAACAGATGGGTGCGCTCCTGCCACGCGGCGAACAGGCCGAACAGCAGCGGCAACAGCAGGCAGACGAGGTGGAACACCACGGCAGCGTCTTCACGCACCTTGCCGTTATCACGGTAGAAGTCGGTCTGGGTGTCCAACAGGAAGTAGGCGATGTACACCGTGACCATCAAAAACAGTTCACGCTGGCGCCGGTACACCGAGCAATACGCCCCGCCCAGCAGCAGCACCAACGTTGGCAGGACATTGAACAGCGAGGTGAAGAAAACGTTGAGGTCCTTGACGTAGGCCGCCGCGAGCCCCGCCAGCAATAGCAGCAATGAGGGTAGGAAATGGCTGAAACGTACAGCGGAAGAACGCGGCAAGGGTAAAGCTCCGACCCGGCTGACCAAAGATGGCATTGTGCCTGCTATTACCGCAACAAGGCACGCAGGATGTGACAGATGTCACACTGCCATCGCTGTAACGGCAGAAGGGAGGGTTTTCTTAGGGAAGAGATGGATGAATATTGTTTCAGGATCGCCTTTGACCCTCTATGGGGGTGAGCTTGCTCGCGATGGCATTTGTTCAGCCAGCACCTCCATGGCCTGACACACCGCTATGGCGAGCAAGCTCGCTCGCAGCGGGATATTCATGGCGGACATGAAAAAGCCGCTGCGTCCCGAAGGAGGCAGCGGCTTTCAGAGAAACCGCGTAAGGCTTAGTAGCCCAGCGCGAAGTCTTCTTCTTTCATGTCCATCAGGTTGTTGGCACCCGACAGCATGGCCGCCACGTGGGTACGGGTACGCGGCAGGATGCGCTGGAAGTAGAAACGCGCAGTCTGCAGCTTGGCGGTGTAGAACGCCTCTTCGGTGGTGCCGGCGGCGAGTTTTTCCGCTGCCAGGCGTGCCATGTCGGCCCAGAAGTAGGCCAGGCAGGCGTAACCGGAGTACATCAGGTAGTCCACCGACGCCGCACCGACTTCCTCGCGGTCTTTCATGGCGGCCATGCCGACCTTCATGGTCAGTTCGCCCCACTCCTTGTTCAACGCAGCCAGAGGCCCTACGAACTCCTTGACCGCTTCGTTGCCTTCGTTGCCCTGGCAGAACTTGTGGACGATCTTGGTGAAGCCCTTGAGCGCTTCGCCCTGGGTCATCAGCACTTTACGGCCCAGCAGGTCGAGGGCCTGGATGCCGGTGGTGCCTTCGTACAGCATCGAGATACGGCTGTCGCGAACGTTCTGCTCCATGCCCCATTCGGCGATGAAGCCGTGGCCGCCATAGATCTGCACGCCGTGGTTGGCCGATTCGAAACCGACCTCGGTCATGAACGCCTTGGCGATCGGCGTCATGAACGCCAGCAGCGCATCGGCCTTTTTCTTCTCTTCCTCATCGACGCCGTACTTGACGATGTCGACCTGCTTGGCGGTGAAGTAGACCATCGCCCGGTTACCTTCGGCGAAGGCTTTCATGGTCAGCAGCATGCGACGCACGTCAGGGTGGACGATGATAGGGTCGGCCGCCTTGTCCGGCGCTTTCGGGCCGGTCAGGGAACGCATTTGCAGGCGGTCACGGGCGTATTTCAGGCCGCCCTGGAAACCGATCTCGGCGTGGGCCAGGCCTTGCAGCGCGGTGCCCAGGCGTGCGGTGTTCATGAAGGTGAACATGCAGTTCAAGCCTTTGTTCGCCGGGCCGATCAGGAAACCGGTGGCCGCGTCGAAGTTCATCACGCAAGTGGCGTTGCCGTGGATGCCCATCTTGTGTTCCAGGGAACCACAGTTCACCGCGTTGCGCTGGCCGAGGGTGCCATCGGCGTTAGGCAGGAACTTCGGCACGATGAACAGCGAGATACCCTTGGTACCGGCCGGTGCGTCCGGCAGGCGTGCCAGTACGATATGGACGATGTTGTCGGCCATGTCGTGTTCACCGGCCGAAATGAAGATCTTGGTGCCGGTGACCTTGTAGGAACCATCGGCCTGAGGCTCGGCCTTGGTGCGCAGCATGCCCAGGTCGGTGCCGCAATGCGGTTCGGTCAGGCACATGGTGCCGGTCCATTCGCCAGACACCAGCTTGGTCAGGTAGGCCTCTTGCTGCTCGGGCGTACCGTGCTCGGAAATGGTGTTCATCGCGCCATGGGACAGGCCCGGGTACATGCCCCACGACCAGTTGGCTTCACCGACCATCTCGCTGACGGCCAGGCCCAGGGACTCCGGCAGGCCTTGGCCACCGTGCGCCACGTCATGGGCCAGGCTTGGCCAGCCGCCTTCGACGAATTGCTTGTAGGCCTGCTTGAACCCGGTCGGGGTCTTCACGCCGGACTCGCTCCAGGTGCAGCCTTCGAGGTCGCCCACACGGTTCAGCGGTGCCAGCACCTGCTCACAAAACTTGGCGCCTTCTTCGAGAATGGCGTCAACCATGTCCGGAGTTGCGTCCTGGCAAGCCGGAAGGCTCTGATAATGCGCCTCGTAACCGAGCAGTTCGTCACGTACGAAGCGAATATCACGCAAGGGGGCCTTGTAGTCAGGCATAGCGATAAACCTCTGCTGATGTAACCGGGAATGAACGACCGCGTGGATTTGTTGTGACGGTCAAACAGTTGTTTGAAACATACGTTTACGCCCAAACCTTGTCAAGGCCCGATCTTTTGCCATTCGTCATCGACTGTGGAAAATCTCGGGCACGGGCATTCGGTGACGCAGTAGAACCCGCGACACGCCTGGGAAAAGATTAGTTGAGCAAGAAGACCTTAGAGACAAAAACGCCGCGAATCATCGCGGCGTTCCGGTCAATCCAAGGGACAGAATCAGGCGAAGGTGTCGATCAACGTCCCGAGCATTTCGTCGGAAGCCTTGGCGACGTTCACGCCCAGTTGCACCTGGAACTTGCCTTGGGACATTTCCACCATGTTGGCGGCCACATCCGACTGCTGGCTGCGATCAACCGACCGCAGGCGATCCACCTGGACTTCGGAGGACTGGCTGGTGACCGAGCGCTCGATCGTGTTGTTGGCGACCTGGCCGGCTGCCAGATCGACACGGTTCTGCCCTGTCTGAATCGTGCTCAGACCGGCATAGAACGCGGTATTTCCTGAGATTTGCATGACAGAACTCGTCTTCTTGAAGGGTCGACAGTGGCCATTGAATCAGAAGGGCGCGGAAAAGGCCCGACAAAAACACTAATGGCACACTGCCTTATCATAGGGAAAAACCTAATCCAGCAGGTCGAGGTGCAAGTGATCGGCGACGATTTCGGCCGTCACGCCCTTGATTTTCGGGACCCGCCCCAGGCACGGCGCGGGGAGGCGCTCGGCCAGGGTGGCGAGGTTTTCTTCCAGGCGCGAGGTCTTGGGGTCGATGATGTTCGCCACCCAGCCGGCCAGTTGCAGGCCGTCCCGGGCGATGGCCTCGGCGGTCAGCAACGCATGGCTGATGCAGCCCAGGCGCACGCCCACCACCAGGATCACCGGCAGGCCCAAGGCCATGGCCAGGTCCGAGAGATTATCCTGGTCGGCCAGCGGCACGCGCCAGCCACCGGCGCCTTCGATCAGGGTGAAATCGGCGCCCAGGGCCAGCACGTCACGCATCGGCCCCAGCAACGATTGAACGGTCAAGGCCACGCCCGCCTCCCGCGCCGCCAGATGCGGCGCGATGGCCGGTTCGAACGCCACCGGATTGACCTGCGCATAAGCAAGCGGCACCGAGCACTCGGCCAGCAATGCCAGGGCGTCGGCATTGCGCAGGCCTTTGGGCGTGACCTCGCAACCGGACGCCACGGGCTTGCCGGCGGCGGTGCTCCTGCCGGCCTGTCGCGCCGCGTGCAGCAGCCCCGCCGCGACAGTGGTCTTGCCCACGTCGGTGTCAGTGCCGGTGATGAAATAGGCCTGGCTCATAGCGGTTTCTCCAAAACGGCGTAGACCACCTGGTAAGTCGCCGGCAGCCCTTGCGCCTGGCGAAACTGCTCATACGCCTCGACCAGCGCCAGGATCCGCGCCCTGCCCGTCAGGCCTCCGGGTCGACCTGGGTTCAGATTGTGCGCACCCAACGCTTTCAGTTCGTGGGTCAGGCTGCGCACATCAGGGTAGTGCAGGACATGGGGACGGCTTTCAAGGCTGAGCACATTCAGGCCGCTGGCGGCGCACAGCTGCTGGTAGGTGTCGAACCCGCGGAAACGGTTGACGTGCACCAGGCCATCCACCTGACGCCAGCTGTCGCGCAGTTCGTACAACGTACCGACACACAGGCTGGTAAAGGCCAGCACACCGCCGGGTTTCAGGACACGTCGGGCCTCACTCAACACCGACGCGAAATCCGCACACCATTGCACCGCCAGGCTGGAGAACACCAGCTCGCAACTCGATGCCTGCAAGGGTAGCCGCTCGGCGTCAGCGGCGACAAAATGCGCGGCGCCGCCTTGTGGGCGGGCGTGGTTCAGCATGCCTTCGGCAATGTCCAGCGCCAGCCCGCCCGCCTCGCCAAAGCGCGCCGCCAGCGCCCGGGTGAAATACCCGGTGCCACAGCCCAGGTCTACCCAACGCGGTGGGGTGAGCGATGGCGGCAACCGCTCCAGCAACTGTTCGCCCACGTCACGCTGCAACGCTGCAACGCTGTCATAGCTCGTCGCCGCCCGGGAGAACGAAGCCGCCACCTGACGCTTGTCCGGTAAGGCACCGGGTAATGTCACGAGAGACAAATCAGTCATCACCGCACTCGTGCAAAAAAGCCTGGATAGCCCCCGCCACACCGTGGGGGTCTTCCAGGAGGAATCCATGGCCGGCCTGTTCGATCAGGCCGATTTCGACATCCGGCAACAGCGCGAGCAATTCACCCGCCGCTTCGGCCGGCACCAAGGCATCGAGCCCGGCGAACAGGTGCAGTTGCGGCCCCCGAAAGCCCTGCAACGCGGCGCGGGTATCCAGTTGCGCCAGCACCTGCAACCCGGCGATCAAGACCTCGGGCGAGGTGTTCGGTGCACCGGCCAGCAGCAAGCGCGACAACCCGCGCGGGTCGCTGCACCCCTGGGCGCACAGCATGCTGAAGCGCTTGAGGGTCTGGCGCGGATCGTCGGCACACCCGGCCACAAACCCATTGAAAGTGTCTGCCGCCATCGCGTTCGACCACTGCTCTTGGGCGACGAACGCGGCGTTGCTGGCCAGGGTCAGCAGGCCACAGCAGCGCTCGCCGCGCCGCGCCGCCAGTGCCGAGGCGAGCATGCCGCCAAGGGACCAGCCGCCGAGCCAGGCATCCTCGGGGATGGCGGCGTCCAGCTCGTCGAGCCATTCGTCAGGATCACTCGACGCCAGCGCTGGCAACGGTTCGATCTCCACCCGCAGGTGCTCATCGAGCCCTTGCAGCGCAGCCGCCAACGGCTCCAGCGGTGAAATGCCCAGGCCCCAACCGGGCAGCAGGATCAGTCGATCACGCATGGCTGGGCTCCTTTCGCAATTGGGCAAAACAATCGGCCAGGGCTTCGAGCAGGCGCTGCACCTGAACCTCGCTGTGGGCGGCCGTCAAGGTCACGCGCAAACGGGCGCTGCCGGCCGGCACGGTAGGGGGACGGATGGCGGTGACCATCAGCCCGCGCTCACGCAACATTTGCGACAGGCGCAGCGCGTGTCCCGCATCGCCCACCAGAATCGGCTGGATCGGCGTGAAGCTGTCCATCAACTGCAGGCCGATCTGCTCGGCCCCCTGGCGGAACTGGCGGATCAGCACCTGCAAGTGCTCGCGTCGCCAATGCTCGCTGCGCAGCAACTCAAGGCTCTTGAGCGTGGCGCAGGCCAGGGCCGGCGGTTGGCTGGTGGTGTAGATGTAGGGGCGGGCGAACTGGATCAGGCTCTCGATCAGCTCTTCACTGCCGGCGACGAACGCCCCGGCGGTGCCGAACGCCTTGCCCAGGGTACCCACCAGCACGGGGACGTCGTCCTGGCTCAAGCCGAAGTGCTCGACGACGCCGCCGCCCTGGGCGCCCAACGGGCCGAAACCGTGGGCATCGTCGACCATCAGCCAGGCGCCCCTGGCCTTGGCTTCACGGGCCAGGGCCGGCAGGTCGGCAATGTCGCCGTCCATGCTGAACACGCCGTCGGTGACCACCAGGGTATTGCCGGTGGCTTTCTCCAGGCGAGTGGCCAGGCTCCGGGCGTCGTTGTGCAGGTAACGGTTGAACCGTGCGCCGGACAACAACCCGGCGTCGAGCAACGAGGCGTGATTGAGCCGGTCTTCCAGCACCGTGTCGCCCTGCCCCACCAGCGCGGTCACCGCGCCGAGGTTGGCCATGTAGCCGGTGGTGAACAGCAACGCCCGCGGCCGGCCGGTCAAGTCAGCCAGGGCTTCCTCTAGGGCGTGGTGCGGGCCGCTGTGGCCGATTACCAGGTGGGAAGCCCCGCCACCGACGCCCCAACGGGTCGCACCGGCGCGCCAGGCTTCGATCACCTGCGGGTGGTTCGCCAGACCCAGGTAGTCGTTGTTGCAGAACGCCAGCAACGGCTGGCCGTCCACCAGCACCTCCGGCCCCTGCGGACTTTCGAGTAATGGGCGCTGGCGATAGAGGTTTTCGGCACGACGGGCAGCCAGGCGTGCGGCGAGATCAAAGGACATGCAGGCCTCAACTGTTTAAAGACTGGCCAAAGCCCCTTGTGGGAGCGAGCTTGCTCGCGATAGCGGTGTGTCAGTCGACATAAATGTGAATGTTCCATCGCCATCGCGAGCAAGCTCGCTCCCACAGGGGCTTGCATTCCAATCCGGGTATCGGAGAGTGGTCAAACCGCCGCGTTGTAGAACTGCTCGCTGCTCTTGTGCTCCACCAGTGCCTGTTCAATCGCGGCCTGGTGCACTTCGTCGGCGTGCTCTTCACGGGCTTCGGGCTGGATGCCGAGGCGGGCGAACAGTTGCATGTCCTTGTCGGCCTGCGGGTTGGCGGTGGTCAGCAGTTTGTCGCCGTAGAAAATCGAGTTCGCGCCGGCCAGGAAGGCCAGGGCCTGCATCTGCTCGTTCATCGCTTCACGGCCGGCAGACAGGCGTACATGGGACTTGGGCATCAGGATCCGCGCCACGGCGAGCATGCGGATGAAGTCGAACGGATCGACGTCCTCGGCGTTTTCCAGCGGCGTGCCGGCGACCTTGACCAGCATATTGATCGGCACCGATTCAGGGTGCTCCGGCAGGTTGGCCAGCTGGATCAGCAGGTTGGCGCGATCGTCCAGGGACTCGCCCATGCCGAGGATGCCACCGGAGCAGATCTTCATCCCCGAGTCACGCACGTAGGCCAGGGTTTGCAGGCGCTCGCTGTAGGTGCGGGTGGTGATGATGCTGGTGTAGAACTCCGGCGAGGTGTCGAGGTTGTGGTTGTAGTAGTCCAGGCCAGCCTGGGCCAGCGCCTGGGTCTGCTCTTGGTCGAGCCGGCCCAGGGTCATGCAGGTTTCCAGGCCCATGGCCTTCACGCCCTTGACCATCTCCAGCACGTACGGCATGTCCTTGGCCGACGGATGCTTCCAGGCCGCGCCCATGCAGAAACGGGTCGAACCAATGGCCTTGGCGCGCGCGGCCTCTTCGAGGACCTTCTGCACTTCCAGCAACTTCTCTTTATCCAGCCCGGTGTTGTAGTGGCCGGACTGCGGACAATATTTGCAATCTTCCGGGCACGCGCCGGTCTTGATCGACAGCAGCGTGGAAACCTGGACGCGGTTGGCGTCGAAGTGCGCGCGGTGCACGGTCTGCGCCTGGAACAGCAGGTCGTTGAATGGCTGGACGAAGAGTGCTTTGACTTCGGCCAAAGACCAGTCATGACGCAGGTTGGCAGTGGTGCTGGCGCTCATGGGCAATTCCTTGATTATGCTTGGCTGGCGCCTTGGGTTTACGCAATACCCACAGACGCGACACGGATGTTCGGCATATTTAAGGAAGAGTCATGCGCTGTCAACCACGATACGAAGAACAGGTTTACATCTGGTTAAAAAACAAACAAAACTGCCTGTTATGCGGGGATACCACTGACACACCGCAGCCGATCTGCACACCCTGCGAGGCCGACCTGCCCTGGCTGGGCAATCAATGCAGTGTCTGCGCTTTGCCGTTGCCCATGGCCGGGCTGCGTTGTGGACAGTGTGCCGCACAGCCGCCAGCATTCGAGCGGGTGCTGGCGCCCTGGATCTACGACTTTCCGGTGGACAGTTTGATCACCCGCTTCAAGCATCAAGCGAAATGGCCCCTGGGCCGGCTGATGGGCGAGCTGTTGGCGCAGTCGCTGCAACACCAGTTCGACGAAGGCCTGGAGCGCCCCGACGCGCTGCTGCCGGTGCCCCTGGCCGCGCCGCGCCTGCGCCAGCGGGGCTTCAACCAGGCTGCTCTGCTGGCTCGCTGGCTCAGCCAGCCGTTGGGCCTTGCGTGCGAAGAACACTGGCTGCGCCGCGTCCAAGACACTCCCGCACAGCAGGCGCTCGATGCCAAGGCGCGGCGGCAAAACCTGCTCCGGGCCTTTGCCTTGGCCCCCGAGGCGCAACTGCGCAACCGCCACCTGGCGCTGGTGGACGATGTGCTCACCACTGGCGCTACCGCCCAGGCCCTGGCACACCTGCTGCTGGAGGCCGGCGCGGCGCGGGTGGACGTGTATTGCCTGGCGCGCACGCCGAAAGCGGCGGAGCCGGCTTGACGCGCGGCGCCCAAGCCGCCAACGTCGGCCCATCACTCCTGCACGCAGTTTTTCGTCATGTCATTGCCTACGCTCCTGACCCAACACATTGTCCGCCGCCCACAACGCATCGCCTTGCTTCAGCACATCGCCGAACAAGGCTCGATCACCCGCGCCGCCAAGAGCGCGGGCCTGAGCTACAAGGCGGCGTGGGACGCCATCGATGAATTGAACAACCTGGCGGACCAACCGCTGGTGGAGCGCAGTGTCGGCGGCAAGGGCGGTGGCGGCGCCAGGTTGTCCGAGGAAGGGCAACGGGTGTTGCGCCTGTACCTGCGCCTGCAAACCTTGCAGGCGCAATTGCTCGAAGCAAGCGAAGACGCCGCAGACCTGGGCCTGCTGGGCCGCCTGATGTTGCGCACCAGCGCGCGCAACCAGTTGCACGGCAAAGTCATCGGGATCGAAGCCACCGGCCACAACGACCGGATACGCCTGGAGCTGGCCCGGGGGCTGGTCATCGAGGCACGGATCACCCACGACAGCACGGTCCGGCTGGAACTGGCGATCGGCACCGAAGTGGTCGCCCTGATCAAGGCCGGCTGGCTGGAACTGCACCCCGCCGGGCAGCCGGCCATGGCGGGCGACAATTCCTTGCAAGGTCTGATCGAGCAGGTCGTCGCCGCTGAAAACGGCCCCAGCGAGGTGCGGATCGGCTTGCCCAACGGCCAGACCCTCTGCGCCCTGGCCGATCCGCTGCAATTGCGTGAACGACAGCTGGAGGTCGGCGGCGCGGTGCAAGTGAGGTTTTCGCCCACGAATGTGCTGCTCGGCACACCGCTGTAGCGCGCTGCAACAATAGCTTCATCGACCCGCTTTAAGGTGACTGCCAAAACCAGCAGGGAGCCTGAAATGAGCCTACTAGAAGAAAACCAATCCACCGACCTGGAAAAGATCGTCGGCCTCAGCCGTCGTGGTTTCATCAGCGCCGGCGCCCTGTGTGGCGCCGCCATGTTCCTGGGCGGCAACCTGCTGAGTCGCAGCGTCATGGCCGCCGCCGTGAGCGAAGGCAACAGCAGGCTGCTGGGTTTCAACAGCATCGCCGCCGCGACCACCGACACCATCACCCTGCCGCCAGGCTACAAGTCCTCGGTGCTGATCAGTTGGGGCCAGCCGCTGCAGAAAAACGCACCGGCGTTCGACCCCAGCGGCAACGGCACCGCCCGCGCCCAGGAAATGCAGTTCGGCGACAACAACGACGGCATGAGCCTGTTCCCGTTCCCCGGTGACAACAACCGGGCGCTGATGGCGATCAACAACGAATACACCAACTACCGCTACTTGTTCGCCCACGGCGGCCAGCCGCAATCGGCCGAAGACGTGCACAAGGCCCAGGCCAGCGAAGGCGTCTCGGTGATCGAGGTCCAGCGCCGTCGCGGCGGCCAGTGGCAGTTCGTCCAGGAGTCGCGCTACAACCGCCGGATCCACGGCAATACGCCGATTCGCCTGCGCGGCCCGGCGGCCGGTCACGAGTTGCTCAAGACCAGCGCCGACAAGAGCGGCAAGAAGGTGCTGGGCACGTTCCAGAACTGCGCCAACGGCATGACGCCGTGGGGCACCTACCTGACCTGCGAAGAAAACTTCACCGATTGCTTCGGCAGCAGCCAATCCGACTTGCAGTTCGATGAGGCGCAAAAACGCTACGGCGCCACCGTCACCAGCCGCGAGATCAACTGGCACCTGTTCGATCCACGCTTCGACCTGGCGAAGAACCCCAACGAACTCAACCGTCATGGTTGGGTGGTGGAAATCGACCCGTTCGATCCAGACTCCACCCCGGTCAAGCGCACCGCCCTGGGCCGCTTCAAGCATGAAAACGCCGCGCTGGCGCAAACCAATGACGGTCGCGCCGTGGTGTACATGGGCGACGATGAACGCGGTGAGTTCATCTACAAGTTCGTCAGCCGCGAGCGCATCAACCCCCGCAACGCCAAGGCCAACCGCAACCTGCTGGACCATGGCACCCTGTACGTGGCGCGCTTCGACGCCGGCGACGCCAACCCCGATCACCCCAAAGGCAAGGGCCAGTGGATCGAGCTGACCCACGGCAAGAACGGCCTGGACGCCAGCAGCGGTTTCGCCGACCAGGCCGAAGTGCTGATCCATGCCCGCCTGGCCGCCAGCGCCGTGGGCGCCACGCGCATGGACCGTCCGGAGTGGATCGTGGTGAGCCCGAAAGACGGCCAGGTCTACTGCACCCTGACCAACAACTCCAAGCGCGGCGAAGATGGCCAGCCGGTGGGCGGGCCGAACCCGCGGGCCAAGAACGTCTACGGGCAGATCCTGCGCTGGCGCACCAGCCGCGACGACCACGCCTCCAAGACCTTCGACTGGGACCTGTTCGTGGTCGCGGGCAACCCGACGGTCCATGCCGGTACGCCAAAAGCCGGGTCGTCGAACATCACCCCGCAGAACATGTTCAACAGCCCCGATGGCCTGGGCTTCGACAAAGCGGGTCGGCTGTGGATCCTCACCGACGGTGACGTCAGCAACACTGGCGACTTCGCCGGCATGGGCAACAACCAGATGCTCTGCGCCGACCCCAACAGCGGAGAGATCCGCCGCTTCATGGTCGGGCCGGTGGGCTGCGAAGTGACCGGCATCAGTTTCGCGCCGGACCACAGGAGCCTGTTCGTCGGGATCCAGCACCCTGGCGAAAACGGCGGTTCGACCTTTCCCGAGCACCTGCCCAACGGCAAGCCGCGTTCATCGGTGATGGTGATTACCCGTGAGGACGGCGGGGTGATCGGCGCGGCCTGACATTTGCTTTTGTGGCGAGGGAGCTTGCTCCCGCTTGGGTGCGCAGCGCCCATAAATATCTGGGGTCGCTGCGCAACCCAGCGGGAGCAAGCTCCCTCGCCACGAAGCTGATTCAGGACTGACAATCAATCCAGACTGCTTTGCGCTACCATGCTGGGCCGGACGCGGCAGCCCTGCCGCTGCGCAGGAGTCAGCATGTCCCATCCGTTTGAAACCCTCACCCCCGATCTCGTACTCGACGCCGTTGAAAGCCTGGGCTTGCTCAGTGATGCCCGGGTGTTGGCGCTCAACAGTTATGAGAACCGTGTCTACCAGGTCGGTATCGAGGACGGCGAGCCGCTGATCGCCAAGTTCTATCGCCCTGCGCGCTGGACCAATGAAGCGATCCTGGAAGAACACCGTTTCACGTTCGAACTGGCCGATTGCGACGTGCCGGTGGTGGCGCCATTGATCCATGACGGCGCCAGCCTGCACGAACACGCAGGCTTTCGCTTCACCCTGTTTCCCCGTCGTGGCGGCCGTGCGCCGGAACCGGGTAACCTCGACCAGCTCTACCGCCTCGGGCAACTGCTCGGACGACTGCACGCCGTGGGCGCCAGCCGCCCGTTCGAGCACCGCGAAGCCTTGGGCGTGAAGAACTTCGGCCACGATTCCCTGGCCACGGTGCTGGACAGCGGCTTCGTCCCGCGCAGCCTGTTGCCGGCCTACGAGTCTGTCGCCAGGGACCTGCTCAAGCGTGTCGAAGAGGCCTACGCCGCCACACCCCACCAGACCATCCGCATGCACGGCGACTGTCATCCCGGCAACATGATGTGTCGCGACGAGGTGTTTCACATCGTCGACCTCGACGATTGCCGCATGGGCCCCGCGGTCCAGGACCTGTGGATGATGCTCGCCGGCGACCGCCAGGCCTGCCTGGGGCAGTTGTCGGAATTGATGGACGGTTACCAGGAGTTCCACGACTTCGACCCACGGGAACTGGCGCTGATCGAACCTTTGCGCGCCCTGCGCCTGATGCACTACAGCGCCTGGCTCGCACGCCGCTGGGACGACCCGGCCTTCCCCCGCAGCTTTCCGTGGTTCGGCAGTGAACGCTACTGGGGCGACCAGGTGCTGGCCTTGCGCGAGCAACTGGCGGCACTGAATGAAGAGCCGTTGAAGTTGTTCTGATGGGTTTCAGCTGTCACCGCGCCCCGTGTGGGAGCGGGCTTGCTCGCGAAGCCGGAGGAACATTCAATATCCATCTCGACTGACCCACCGCTTTCGCGAGCAAGCCCGCTCCCACAGAAGGATCTGTGGCGGGGCCAGGACGTTCACAAAGGTTCACACCCAACCTGACAAATCTCCTTACAATCACTTCTTTGTTAGCTGCCTAAGCAAGGATTCTGCATGCAAGCCGCCAACCCGCGTCGCGGGTACATCCTGGGCCTGACCGCCTATATCGTCTGGGGATTGTTCCCCATCTATTTCAAAGCCATCGCCAGCGTGCCAGCCGTGGAGATCATCATCCACCGCGTCCTGTGGTCGGCGCTGTTCGGCGCGGCATTGCTGCTGGTCTGGAAGCATCCGGGCTGGTGGCGCGAACTGCGGGACAACCCACGCCGACTGGCGATCCTGGCCCTGAGCGGTACGCTGATCGCGGTCAACTGGCTGACCTACGTCTGGGCGGTGAACAATGGGCGGATGCTCGAAGCGAGCCTGGGCTATTACATCAATCCGCTGGTGAACGTGCTGCTGGGCATGCTGATCCTGGGTGAACGGCTGCGGCCCATGCAATGGGTGGCGGTGGGGTTGGCGGCGGTGGGCGTGGCGCAGCAGGTCTGGCAAGTGGGCAGCCTGCCATGGGTATCGCTGGCGTTGGCGCTGACCTTCGGTTTCTATGGATTGATCCGCAAGCAGGCGCCGGTCAAGGCCCTGCCGGGGTTGGTGGTGGAAACCTGGATGCTGGTGCCGATTGCCGTGGCCTGGCTGCTGCTCAACCCGGCGGCCACCAGTGCCCAGGCTGCTTTCTGGAGCACTTCCGAAGCCTGGTGGCTCGTGGCCGCAGGCCCGGTAACGTTGGTTCCGCTGGTGTGCTTCAACGCCGCGGCCCGGCACCTGCCCTACACCACGCTGGGGTTCCTCCAGTACATCGCCCCGACCTTGGTGCTGCTGCTGGCGGTGACACTGTTCGGCGAGCACCTGTCGTCCAGCACCCTGGTGGCGTTCCTGTTCATCTGGGCGGGGCTCGCGGTGTACAGCATCGATGCCGTGATCAGCCTGCGTCGGCGCAACTGATCAAAAAACGCACAAACGTGCGCAGGCCCCGTGCAACTTGGCCTGCGCTGATTCTTCCCAAGGTTATCCACAGCGTGGTCCCCGCCGTTTGTGCACAAGCCCTTGATATACGGTGATTTTTTGATCATCGCCGGCTAAGGCCCAGCGGGCCTGGGCTGGCGCCGGGTCTCTACAGGTTATCCACAGGCAGGCTCAGGTTTTCCTTGGATAACCCGCTTCACGCTTCGTCGCTGAGCTTGAGCTCCACCATCAATTCATCGGCCAGGGTCTCCAGGCGTTCCTGCAACGTGTCCAGCGATAAGGCCAGCGGCACGCCAAGGATCGCCTCGGCGTGAAACAGCAACTCGCTGCTCATGGGGGCCGGGCGCACATGGGTGACCAGCCGCTCGACATTGACCCCTTGTTCGCTCAGCAGCCGGGTGATGTCGCGCACGATGCCAGGCCGATCGTTACCCACCAGCTCCATGACAATGGGTTTCCAACTGCACGACGCCTCGGCGGCGCTCTCGGCGATCAGCACGCGGATGCCGTGGACCGACAGCCCCTGCAAGGCCTCGATCAACGCTTCATGGGCCTCGGCGGGGGCGCTGAGGCGCAGGATCCCGGCAAACTGCCCGGCCAGGTGCGACATGCGACTTTCCAGCCAGTTGCCGCCGTGCTCGGCGATGCAATCGGCGATGCGCTCGACCTGCCCGGGCTTGTCCGGGGCAAAAACAGTGATAACCAGATGGTCCATGGCGCAGCCCTCTTGTGGTGAGAAGCAGGAGTATAGAAGTGCACATCAATTCTGTGGCGAGGGGGACTTCCCCTCGTCACCAGGGGCGTGACTGGCCAACCGAACAATCGTGTACAAGTTTCAAGATTTATCTGGAACAATCCCTCTGTTTTTTGAGAACATCCGATGTCTCGTCGTGACTGTACGCCTTTAGTCGGTCGCAGAACGACGCATTTAGTCTGATTTTCACAACCGCAGTTGATCATGTAGTATGCCGCAGCGAGCACTACATAACGTTGGACCGATGTCTGCTTAAGGCGCAGTCGCATCCCTGAAAGCCCCGTCAGCAAGGCCAAGAGCCCTTTGATAGGTCCCACCCAGCCGCCAGCGATGGCATGTACTGGTACCGGGGTTTGTGGTTTAAATGTCCCGAGGCTTCATTGTCAAAATCGAAGAGCTGAAAAGCGAAATAGCTGAGCAGAGTGAGGCAAGCAATGACTGAACACGTTCAAGTCGGTGGCCTGCAGGTCGCCAAAGTCCTGTTCGACTTCGTGAATAACGAAGCCATTCCCGGAACCGGCCTCACCGCCGACGCATTCTGGGCCGGTGCCGACAAGGTCATCCATGACCTGGCACCGAAGAACCAAGCCCTACTCGCCAAACGCGACGACTTCCAGGCACGGATCGATGCCTGGCATCAGGCCCGTGCCGGCCAGGCCCACGACGCCGTGGCTTACAAAGCCTTCCTGCAAGACATCGGATATCTGCTGCCAGAAGCGGCGGATTTCCAGGCCACGACCCAAAACGTCGATGACGAAATCGCCCGCATGGCCGGCCCGCAGTTGGTGGTGCCGGTGATGAACGCCCGCTTCGCCCTCAACGCCTCGAATGCCCGCTGGGGTTCGCTGTACGACGCGCTGTACGGCACCGACGCCATCAGCGAAGCCGACGGCGCACAAAAGGGCAAGGGCTACAACAAGGTTCGCGGCGACAAGGTCATTGCCTTCGCCCGCGCCTTCCTCGACGAAGCAGCCCCCCTGGCGGCCGGCTCCCATGTCGACTCCACCGCCTACAAGATCGTCGACGGCAAACTGGTGGTCACCCTCAAGGGCGGCAGCAACAGTGGCCTGCGTGACGATGCTCAACTGATCGGTTTCCAGGGTGATGCCGCGGCGCCGGCCGCCGTGCTGCTCAAGCACAACGGTCTGCACTTCGAAATCCAGATCGACGCCAGCACCCCGGTCGGCCAGACCGACGCGGCTGGTGTGAAAGACATCCTGATGGAAGCGGCGCTGACCACCATCATGGACTGCGAAGACTCGGTCGCCGCCGTCGACGCCGATGACAAGGTGGTGATCTACCGTAACTGGCTCGGCCTGATGAAGGGTGATCTGTCGGAGCAAGTGACCAAGGGCGACCAGACGTTCACCCGCACCATGAACGCCGACCGCGCCTACACCACCGCCGACGGCTCGGGCCTGACGCTGCACGGTCGCTCGCTGCTGTTCGTGCGTAACGTCGGGCACCTGATGACCATCGACGCGATCCTGGACAAGCACGGCAACGAAGTGCCGGAAGGTATCCTCGACGGCCTGATCACCAGCCTGGCGGCGATCCACAGCCTCAACGGCAACACCTCCCGCCGCAACAGCCGCACCGGCTCGGTGTACATCGTCAAGCCGAAGATGCACGGGCCCGAGGAAGCCGCCTTCACCAACGAGCTGTTCGGTCGTATCGAAGACGTGCTGAACCTGCCGCGCAACACCCTCAAGGTCGGGATCATGGACGAGGAGCGCCGCACCACGGTCAACCTCAAGGCCTGCATCAAGGCAGCCAGCGAGCGCGTGGTGTTCATCAACACCGGCTTCCTGGACCGCACCGGCGACGAAATCCACACCTCGATGGAAGCCGGCCCGATGGTGCGCAAGGCCGACATGAAGGCCGAGAAGTGGATCGCCGCGTACGAAAACTGGAACGTCGACATCGGTTTGAGCACCGGCCTGCAAGGTCGCGCACAAATCGGCAAGGGCATGTGGGCCATGCCCGACCTGATGGCGGCGATGCTCGAACAGAAAGTCGCCCACCCAATGGCCGGCGCCAACACCGCCTGGGTGCCGTCGCCGACCGCCGCTGCCCTGCACGCCCTGCACTACCACAAGGTCGACGTATTCGCTCGCCAGGCCGAACTGGCCAAGCGCACCCGCGCGTCGGTGGACGACATCCTGACCATCCCGCTGGCCGCCAACCCGAACTGGACACCGGAGCAGATCAGGAACGAACTGGACAACAACGCCCAGGGCATCCTCGGCTACGTGGTGCGCTGGATCGACCAAGGCGTGGGTTGTTCCAAGGTGCCGGACATCAACGACATCGGCCTGATGGAAGACCGGGCGACGCTGCGCATTTCCAGCCAGCACATCGCCAACTGGCTGCGCCATGGCATCGTCACGCAGGACCAGGTGATGGAAAGCCTCAAGCGCATGGCGCCGGTGGTGGATCGCCAGAACGCCAACGACCCGCTGTACCGCCCGCTGGCACCGGACTTCGACTGCAACATCGCCTTCCAGGCGGCGGTCGAACTGGTGATCGAAGGCACCCGCCAGCCTAACGGCTACACCGAGCCGGTGCTGCACCGCCGCCGTCGTGAGTTCAAGGCAGCCAATGGGTTGTGATTGAGCGGTAGCGATCAATGAGAAAGGCCCTGATCTTGCGATCAGGGCCTTTTTTGTTTGCCGTGCGGACCGATCGCCACAGGCTAGAGGTCCATCCCCAACTCCCGCTTGACCAACCCCAACAATTTCTCCGTATCGATGGGCTTGAGCAGGAAGTCCACCACGCTCAGGTGCATGGCTTCGATGGCGTCCTTCACGTCGGCGTCGCCGGACACCAGGATGATCGGCAACGCGGCACGCTCGGACTCGCGCACCAGGCGGACCAGTTCCAGGCCATCGACATTGCCCATGCGCAGATCAGTGATTATCAGGCCGATCGACGGCTTGGTTTCCAGCATCTTGAGTGCCGTTTCACCGCTGGCGGCGGTCATGCAGTGAATCCCGTCCAGCGCCAGAATTTCCGACAGCAGTTCACGGGCGTCCTTGTCGTCATCGACGATCAAGACTCGCTGCGGCGGCAGGTCGGGTTCCAGCATGACGGCACTCAGCGCCTCGCGCTCGGCGTCACTCAAAATATCGTGGTCGGACATGGGGCTCTCTACGTTCTCGAATCATTCCCTTGGCAAGTGGTCAGACATCGTTGCAAGGCGCTTCAATGTGCACTTCGTCGGATTTTTTTCCAAGAACATTTAATGAAGTTTTTTTAAGGCCCTCACAGGGCATTTCCCCCCGGTTTCGCCCTATCGCGGGCGACCTAGACTTACGTCCAATGGGCACCCCGCGCTCAGGGGCCGACCATGGGAGAACAGATCCGACCACAACAATTCGAAAAAGATTGCGTAATGGCTATGAAAAAAGCGGACGCCTTCACCCAGGCAGGGAAAACCGCGGTGTTGCAAAACATCCAGGGGACACTGCAGTTTCTCCAGCGCTTCCCGCCGTTCAACCACATGGAAAATGCCCACCTGGCGTACCTGGTGGAGCAATGCCTGCTGCGTTTCTACGCCACTGGCGAAACCATCATCAAGCCGGCCGATGGCCCGGTGGAACACTTCTACATCGTCAAGCAGGGCCGGGTGGTGGGCGAGCGTCCGCATTCGGCCAAGGGCGGCACCGAGACCACCTTCGAAATCACCACCGGCGAGTGTTTTCCCCTCGCCGCCTTGCTCGGCGAGCGCGCCACCCGCACCGAACACCGGGCCGGCGAGGACACGTTCTGCCTGCAACTGAACAAACAGGCCTTCATCAAGCTGTTCGCCCTCTCCGGGCCGTTTCGCGACTTCGCCTTGCGCGGGGTCAGCAGCCTCCTGGACCAGGTCAACCAGCAGGTCCAACAGAAATCCGCGCAGACCCTGGGCACGCAGTACTCCCTCAATACGCGCCTGGGTGAACTGGCGATGCGTCACCCGGTGAGTTGCAGCCCCGACACGCCCTTGCGCGAAGCCGTGAAACTGATGCACGAGCAACAGGTTGGCAGCATCGTGGTCGTGACGGAACAGAAGACGCCGGTCGGGATTTTCACCCTGCGCGACCTGCGGCAAGTGGTGGCCGATGGGGCCGGGGATTTCTCCCAGGCCATCGCCGGGCACATGACCCAGGCGCCGTTTTTCCTGTCGCCGGACCACAGCGCCTTCGACGCCGCGATTGCCATGACCGAGCGTCACATCGCCCACGTCTGTCTGGTCAAGGAACAGCGCCTGTGCGGCGTGGTGTCCGAGCGCGATCTGTTTTCCCTGCAACGAGTCGACCTGGTGCACCTGGCCCGTACCATCCGCAGCGCACCGAAGGTGGAAAACCTGGTGGCCCTGCGTGGCGAGATCGGTCAACTGGTGGAGCGCATGCTCGCCCATGGCGCCTCCTCGACCCAGATCACTCACATCATCACGTTGCTCAACGACCACACGGTGTGCCGGATCATCGAACTGACCCTGGCCGACAAGGGCGACCCCGGCGTACCGTTCAGCTGGTTGTGTTTTGGCAGTGAAGGTCGCCGCGAGCAAACCCTGCACACCGACCAGGACAACGGCATCCTGTTCGAAGCCCGGGACGCCGCCCACGCCGCGCAGATCCGTGGCCTGCTGCTGCCCATCGCCCAACAGATCAACCAGAGCCTGGCCCTGTGCGGTTTCACGCTGTGCAAGGGCAACATCATGGCTGGCAACCCCGAGCTGTGTCTGTCCCGCGCCGAATGGGCCCGGCGCTTTGCCGCGTTCATTCGCGAGGCGACGCCGGAGAACCTGTTGGGCTCGAGCATCTATTTCGACCTGCGGGTGGTCTGGGGTGACGAACAAGGTTGCGAACAATTGCGCCAGCAGATCCTCGACCAGGTGGGCGATAACCGTCTGTTCCAGCGCATGATGGCCGACAACGCGTTGCGCCATCGCCCGCCGGTGGGGCGCTTCAGAGAGTTTGTGCTCAGCCGCAAGAACGGTGAAAAAGCCACCCTCGACCTCAAGGTGCAAGGCCTGACGCCTTTCGTGGACGGCGCCCGTTTGCTGGCCCTGGCCAATGGCATCGGCGCCAACAACACCCTGGAGCGCTTGCGGCAACTGGTCGCCCGCCAGGTGATCGAACCCCTCGACGGCGCGGCCTATGAAGAGGCCTATCACTTCATCCAACAGACCCGCATGCAACAGCATCAACTGCAAACCCGCGAGAACCTGCCGTACTCCAACCGCGTCGACCCCGACAGCCTCAACCATCTGGACCGACGCATCCTGCGCGAATCCCTGCGCCAGGCCCAACGTCTGCAAAGCAGCCTGAGCCTGAGGTATCAGCTGTGAGCCTGTTTTCCTGGCTGCGCCCGGCCCAGCCGTCATTGCCGGACGCCTTGCAGCAACGCCTGGCAGACTTGCCGCCGCCTGCCGCCCTGGGTGAATGCAGCCTGCGGGAACAGCGTTGGGTGGTGCTGGACCTGGAAACCACCGGGCTGAACCTGAACAAGGATCAGGTGCTGTCCATTGGCGCAGTGGCCATCGAAGACGGCGCGATCGATTTCGGCCAGCAGTTCGAACGCACCTTGCAATGCGACAAACAAAAGCTCGGGCCCAGCGTGTTGATCCATGGCCTGGCGCCGAGCACGATTGCCGCTGGCAGCGAACCGGCCGAAGCGTTGTTGGCGTTCATGGAGTACGTCGGCGACAGCCCGTTGCTGGCCTTCCACTCCCCCTTCGATGCCCACATGCTCGGGCGCGCACTGAAGGATCACCTGGGCTATCGCTTGCAGCACCCGTTCCTCGACGTCGCGGACCTGGCCCCGATGCTCTGCCCCCAGGTCGCCCTGCGCCAGGCGGGCCTGGACGACTGGATCGACGCGTTCAAGCTGCAGGTGCAGGAGCGCCACAACGCCAGCGCCGACGCCCTGGCCACGGCGGAACTGGCGCTGATCCTGTTCAGCCGCGCCCGCCAGCAACAGATCCCCAGCCCGCTGGCGTTGCAGCAGCGCCTGGGCCAATGGAAACGCCGGCAGCAGGCGCCTTCGATCTAACCCCTGTTCGGAGAACACCATCGGCCCTGTGGGAGCTTGCTCGCGATGGCGTACTGTCGGCCGACACTGATATGAGTTGATCGCTCATCATCGCGAGCAAGCTCGCTCCCACACCCGACAACCCCAGAAGCCCCACCCGACCAGTGCCAATTGCTTTCGCTCTGCCGCCTCTGTCACAATCGCGAACAATTCTCGTTACTTAAAACATCGGTGATGCTCCGTGTCGTCAGTCCCTAGCCCTCACAGTGATCTGGTTGGTGCGTTGTACCGTGACCATCGCGGTTGGCTATTGGCCTGGTTGCGGCGCAACGTGGCCTGTGCACAACGGGCCGAGGACTTGAGCCAGGACACGTTCGTGCGCCTGCTCGGCCGCGACCAACTGACCACGCCTCGCGAGCCGCGGGCGTTCCTGGTGGCGATCGCCAAGGGGCTGCTGTTCGATTATTTCCGCCGGGCAGCCCTGGAGCAGGCCTACCTCACCGAGTTGATGCTGATCCCCGAAAGCGAACAGCCGTCGCTGGAAGAACAGCAGATGATCCTCGAAGACCTCAAGCACATCGACCGGCTGCTCGGCCAGTTGTCGAGCAAGGCTCGCGCTGCCTTTCTCTACAACCGCCTCGACGGTCTCGGCCACGCCGAGATCGCCCAGCGCCTGGGGGTTTCGGTGCCACGGGTACGGCAATACCTGGCCCAGGGCATTCGCCAGTGCTACATCGCCCTGTATGGCGAGCCGACATGAATCCTGCCTGCGCCAAACCGGTATCGGCCCGTGTGCTGGATGCCGCCATTGCCTGGCAGTTGTCGCTGGATTCGGGCAGCGCCCAGGAGCGCGAGGCGTTCGCCCGCTGGCATGCCGCCGATGAAGAACATGCCCGCGCCTGGCGGCAGTTGGGCATGCTCGACCAGCGTTTCAGCGTCGCCAGCGGGCCGGCGCGGGCCGCATTGTTGCAATCGCGCACGACCCTCCGGCGACGGTTGCGCAAGATGGGCAGCGGCCTGGCCAGCCTGGTCGCAGTCGTCGGCCTGACGCTGTTCGTCGCCGAGCGCTACCTGTCGCTGGACTATTGGCTGGCCGACCAGCGCACCGCCACGGGCGAACAGCGCACCCTGCGCCTGGCCGACGGAACAGTGGTCAACCTCAACACCCACAGCGCGCTGGACGTGCGCTTCGATGCCCGGCAGCGACGCATTGTCCTGCAGGAAGGCGAGATCCTGGTGGAAACCGGCCACAACGACCCGCGTCCCTTCATCGTCGAAACCCGCGAAGGCCGCCTGCGTGCCTTGGGCACGCGGTTCCTGGTCAAGCGAGAAGACCAGGGCACGCGCCTGAGCGTGTTGCAATCGGCCGTGGCCGCGCACCCCCAGGCAACGGACGAAGAGCAGGTCCTGCGCGAAGGCCAGCAAGTGCTGATGCGCCGCGACGGGCTCGGGCCGACGTTGGCGTTGGGGCCCGGCGCAGACGCCTGGACCCGCGGCATGTTGGTGGTCGACAACGCCCGCCTGGAGGATCTGGTGCACGAACTGGGGCGCTATCGGCGCGGCTACCTGGGCGTCGAGCCGCAGGTCGCGGACCTGCGCATCACCGGCAGCTTCCCGCTGCACGACACCGACCTGGCCTTGGCGGCGCTGCTGCCGACCTTGCCGGTGCAGGTCGAGCATCACACGCGGTGGTGGGCCGTGGTGGCGCCTAGGGACGGAGCAAAATCCAAGTAATCGGACGGGCGCAAGGCCTTCTTTACGTTCAAACTCGCGAAGAGACCATCGCCCCCGACATTGCCCACCCGCTTGCACGCTGAATCTAAATTATTTTCATCCCGCCCTATCACTTTTCGATTCTCATCCGGCACTCAGGCAATTGAGAAATATTTCCATTCAGGAGCCGCCGCATGTCCCGCCCGCTAGACACCCTGTTGCGCCCCAGCCTGCTGGCCGTCGCCATTGCCTTTGCCGCCCCGCTCGCCAGCGGGCCGCTGTTGGCCGCCGAGCAGGCCACCAGCCTGCACGCCTACAATCTGCCCGCCGCGCCGTTGGCCAGTACCTTGAACCAGATCGCCAGCCAGGCCGGCCTTGCGCTGAGCCTGAACCCGTCCCTGGCATCGGGCAAAACGTCGGCACCGGTGCAGGGCCAGTTCGATGCCATCGGCGCGTTGCGTGAAGCGCTGCGCGGCACCGGCCTGCAACTGGAGCAAAGCAGCGCCGGCACCTACAGCCTGGTGGCCGTGCCGGAGGGCGTCATGGTGTTGCCGGAAACCAGCGTGATCGGCGCGGGCAGCAGCGAAACCGCGTGGGGCCCGACCGAGGGCTATGCCGCCACCCGCACCGCCGCCGGCACCAAGACCGATACACCGATTGTCGAGCTGCCGCGCTCGGTCTCGGTGGTCACGCGCCAGCAGATGGAAGACCGCTCCGTGCTCAACCTCAACGACGCGCTGCGCTACACCGCCGGCGTGCAGAGCAGCGGGTATGGTTCGGATACGCGCAACGACTGGCTGCTGGTGCGCGGCTTCGTGCCGACCCAGTTCCTCGACGGCCTGCCACTGCCGCGGGGCAACTACGTCACGCCCAAGATCGAGACCTGGAACCTTGAGCGCATCGCCGTGCTGCGTGGCCCGGCCTCCTCGGTCTACGGCCAGACGCCACCGGGCGGCATGCTGGACATGGTCAGTCGTCGTCCCCAGGCCGACAGCAGCCACGAAGTCCAATTGCAGGCCGGCAGCAACGAGCACAAGCAGATCAACTTCGACAGCACCGGCAAGGTCGACGACGAAGGCCAGTTTCTCTATCGGGTCAGCGGCACCGTGCGCGACAGCAATGCCCAGGTCGACCACATTCCGGACAAGCGCTACAACATCGCCCCCAGCCTGACCTGGAACATCAACGACGACACCCGCCTGACCTTCCTGTCCCAGTACACCCGCGACGACACCGGCATCACCGGGCAATTCCTGCCGCTGCAAGGCACCAAGCTGGCGTCGCCGGCAGGCACGATTTCCCACCACAAGAACCTCGGCGACCCGGATTGGGAGTTCTACGACCGCACCTACTACGCACTGGGCTATGCCTTCGAACATCGCCTCAACGACACCTGGCAGTTCCGCCAGAACCTGCGCTATACCAAGAGCGATCTGGAATTCCAGGGCATCTCCGCCGGCGGCTCGTTCTGGCCGGACGGTCCTGACACCTCGGTGAGCGCCGACGGCACCGTCAAGCGCAGCGCCAGCATTGTCGACGAAGACATCAGCCAGTTCGCCGTGGACAACAACTTCCAGGCCGACTTCCAGACCGGCGCCTTGAGCCACACCCTTTTGCTGGGCCTGGATCACCAGCGCTCCAACAGCAACGCGCGCTGGCAGTGGGGCTCCGGCGGCGTGCCGACCAGCAACATCAACAACCCGGTCTATGGGCAGGATTTCTCCAACGTCCAGTACTTCACCATGTACGACTACAACCAGAAGACCAACCAGACCGGCCTCTACGTCCAGGACCAGATGGCCCTGGACAACTGGCGCCTGACCCTCGGCGGGCGTGAAGACTGGATTCACACCGGCACGCTGTTCCACAACCAGAACGATGCGACCACCACCCAGCGCGACAAGAAATTCAGCGGCAACGCAGCGCTGAGCTACGTCTTCGATAACGGCGTGACGCCGTACATTTCCTTCGCCCAGTCGTTCCAGGCGGCGACCGGTTCGGTCATCACCAGCACCCAGGCGTTCAAACCCACCGAAGGCGAACAATACGAAGCCGGTATCAAGTACCAGCCGCCCGGCACCAAGACCTTGCTGACCGCCGCCGTGTTTGACCTGACCCAGAAAAACAACTCCGTCACCGAGAACAACATCACCCGCCAGGTGGGTGAAGTGCAAGTTCGCGGCCTGGAGCTGGAAGCCTCTGGCGATGTCACCGACAACCTGAAACTGGTCGGGTCCTACACCTACAACGACAGCGAGATCACCAAGGGCACCGCCGCCGAAAAAGGCAAGCGCATGGCCCAGGTGCCTCGTAACCAGGCCACCGCATGGGCCGACTACACCTGGCACAACGGCCCGCTCGATGGCTTTGGCGTCGGCGCGGGTGTGCGCTATGTCGGCGACACCTATGGCAACACCACCAACACCGATTGGGGCCACGTCGGTTCCTACACCGTGTACGACGCCTCGGCCCACTACGACCTGGGACGCCTGAGCAACGCCCTCAAGGGCGTGTCGGTGGCGGTGGACGCGAAAAACATCTTCAACAAGGACTACCTGTCCACCTGCGACGGGTTCTATTGCTACTACGGCGACCAGCGCAATGTCGTCGCCAGCGTGAATTACAAATGGTAAACGGTTAGCATTTGCAAAACCTTTCGAGGGCACCTGTCCCGAAGACCTGTCAGCCAAATACCCCCTGTGGGAGCGAGCTTGCTCGCGAAAGCGGTGCGCCAGACAACATCAACGTTGACTGTTACGCCGTCTTCGCGAGCAAGCTCGCTCCCACAGGTTCGCGGCTTGGCTGACGGGGCTCTGGCATCGAGGCCCTCTCGCATTCGGATCGACCATGAAAAGCAAAACCATCCGCCGCTGGTCCTTCGTCCACACCTGGACCAGCCTGATCTGCACGGTGTTCCTGCTGATGCTGGCGATCACCGGGCTGCCGTTGATCTTCCACCATGAAATCGAACACCTGCTGGGCGACGCCCCGGAGCTGCGGCAAATGCCCGCCGACACGCCGCCCCTGGACCTTGCGCAACTGGTGGAAAAAGCCAAGGCCCATCGTCCCGGCGAAGTGGTCCAGTACTTTGGCTGGGATGAAGACGAGCCCAACGGCGTCATCACCATCATGGCGCCGACGCCGGGCACCGAGCCCAATTCGTCCCACACCTTCATGCTCGACGGGCGCACCGGTGAAGCCCTGGAAATGCCCTCGGCCAATGGCGGCTTCATGATGGTCATGCTGCGCCTGCACGTGGACATGTTCGCCGGCTTGCCAGGCAAGTTGTTCCTGGCGTTCATGGGCCTGCTGTTCGTGGTGGCCATCGTCTCCGGGGTGGTCTTGTACCTGCCGTTCATGCGCCGCTTGAAGTTCGCCACCGTGCGCCAGGACAAATCGACCCGCCTGCGCTGGCTCGACCTGCACAACCTGATCGGCGTGGTCACGCTGGTCTGGGCGCTGACGGTGGGGGTCACCGGCGTGATTGCCGCGTGCGCCGAGTTGATCATCGCCGCCTGGCGCAACGACAGCCTCAGCAGCATGATCGAACCCTATCGCGATGCCCCGCCACTGACGCAACTGGCACCGGCCACCCGCCTGCTGGACATCGCCAGGGACGTCGCGCCCGGCATGGAGCCCAGTTTCATCGCCTTCCCCGGCACGCTGTTCTCCAGCGCCCACCACTATGGCGTGTTCATGAAGGGCAACACTCACCTGACGTCTCACCTGCTCACGCCGGTGCTGGTCGACGCCCGCACCCTGGCCGTCACCGCCGTGGCCGAACGCCCGTGGTACATGGACGTCATGAGCCTGTCGCTGCCCCTGCATTTCGGCGACTACGGCGGCCGGCCGATGCAGATTTTCTGGGCGGTCCTCGACGTGCTGACCATCATCGTGCTCGGCAGCGGCGTCTACCTGTGGGTGGTGCGGCGCAAAGCGGCCAAGCCAGCAGCCATTACCGCGCAGGCCACCTCGTGAAGCCGCGCCAGTCGAGTTTCTGGAGGGTGTTTGGCCTTCCCATGGGGATCGGCGTGCTCTGCGCCGCCGGGTTGTTCAGCGCCTTGCTGGGCGATGGCCTGTGGGACGCCGTGAGCTGGCTCGGGCTGGGCGTGCCGTGCGTGTTGGGGGTGCGGGGATTGCTCCCGCGCCGCTGAGCCCTCCGGGCGCCATCCCATTGATCTGGCGCCCTTTCTCCTGACGTTATACGACGACACTTCGCCGCGTCGCGGCATGCGCGCGCCTGCCCACTGACATATTTGTTGACAAATTTATCCTTGCACTCCTATAAATGCGCACGTTGTACGACAACCTACAACAAACATCCCTGCGACACCAAATCCAAAAATAATCATGGTGAAGTGATGAAAATCAAAGGCATCCGCTGGTGGATGGTCGGCCTGGTCACGGCCGGCCTGATGGTCAACTACCTGGCCCGCAATACCCTCTCGGTGGCTGCCCCCACCCTGATGAGCGACATGAACATTTCCACCGAGCAGTATTCGCACATCGTCGTGGCCTGGCAGGTCTGCTACGCGCTGATGCAGCCGGTGGCCGGCTACATCATCGATGCCATCGGCACCAAGATGGGCTTCGCCATTTTTGCGTTCGCCTGGTCCCTGGCCTGCGCCGCGGCAGCCATGGCCTCGGGCTGGCAAGGCCTGGCCTTCTTCCGTGGGTTGTTGGGCGTGACCGAAGCGGCCGGGTTGCCGGCAGCGGTCAAGGCCTCCACCGAATGGTTTCCGGCCAAGGAGCGTTCGGTCGCCATCGGCTGGTTCAACATCGGCTCGTCGATCGGGGCCGTCCTGGCCCCGCCGCTGGTCGTCTGGGCGATCCTGAACAGTGGCTGGGAACTGGCCTTCCTGATCGTCGGCGGCCTGGGCATCGCCTGGACGTTCCTGTGGCTGATCCTCTACAAGCACCCACGTGACCAGAAGCGCCTGAGCGACACCGAGCGCGACTACATCCTCAACGGCCAGGAAGCCCACTTCAAGGACCAGGCGCCGAAAAAAGGCAGCTGGAAGACGATCATTGCCAGCCGCAACTTCTACGCCATCGCCAGCGCGCGGATTCTCTCCGAGCCGGCCTGGCAGACCTTCAATGCCTGGATCCCGCTGTACCTGATGACCGAGCGGCATATGAACATCAAGGAAATCGCGATGTTCGCCTGGCTGCCGTTCCTGGCCGCGGACCTTGGTTGCGTGCTGGGCGGTTACCTGAGTCCGTTCTTCCACAAGTATTGCAAGGTGTCGCTGTTCACCTCCCGCAAGATGGTCTTGCTGTTCGGCGCGTCCTGCATGATCGGCCCGGCCTGCATCGGCCTGGTCGAGAGCCCGTACACCGCCATCGCCCTGCTGTGCATCGGCGGCTTCGCCCACCAAACCTTGTCCGGCGCGCTGTACGCCATCACGTCCGACTCGTTCGGCAAGCATGAAGTCGCCACCGCCACCGGCATGGGCGGGATGTTCGGCTACCTCGGCGCTGCGGCCTTCACCCTGGTGTTTGGCGTGATGGTGACCAAAATCGGCTACAGCCCGCTGTTCGTGATGCTGGCGATCTTCGACGTGGTCGCGGCGTTTATCGTCTGGACCGTCGCCCGGGAACTCAAGCCACAACCGACGACACCGTCAGCGCAACCCCAGGCGCTGCAACCGGCCGCTTGACCCGCGACGACCGGGCCACCACGGCCCGGTCGCACTGCCTTGGGCACGGATGACGCGCTATGCTGCGCAACACGTGCCACTGACCCGAGACGTTGCCATGTCCACCCCCAGCATGACGCTGTTCCACAACCCCGCTTCACCTTTCGTTCGCAAGGTCCTGGTGCTGCTGCACGAAACCGGCCAGCAGGACCGCGTGGCGTTGCAGCTCAGCCAGCTCACACCGGTCAAGCCGGACCGGGCGCTCATCGACGACAACCCGTTGAGCAAGATCCCGGCCCTGCGCCTGGCCAACGGGACGGTGATCCATGACAGTCGCGTGATCCTCGATTACCTCGACCACCAGCATGTCGGCAATCCACTGATCCCCCGGGACGGCGCGGCCCGCTGGCGACGCCTGACCCTGGCCTCCATGGCCGATGGCATCATGGATGCGGCAGTCATGATTCGTTATGAAACCGCCCTGCGCCCGGTGGAAAAGCACTGGGACGAATGGCTCGATGCGCAACGGGACAAGATCCGCCGTGCCGTGGGCGTGCTTGAAGCCGAGGCCATTGCTGAGTTGGCCAGTCATTTCGACGTAGCGTCCATCAGCGTGGCCTGTGCCTTGGGCTATCTCGACCTGCGCCACCCGGACCTGGAATGGCGCAAGGCCAACCCGCAATTGGCGGCGTGGTTTGCCGAGGTGAGCTTGCGGCCTTCAATGATTGAAACAGTGCCCAAAGTCTAGTTCTGCCCTGGCTGCACCGGCCCCATCGCGAGCAAGCTCCCACATTTGGCTTCGTTGCCTGGGTAAACGAGGTCTCCTGTGGGCGCGAGCTTGCTCGCGATAAGGCCAATGCGACCCATCGGAAACAACCCGGCAATCCGCGTCACCAGCACCTCTGCCAATCGCTGATCCTCCCGCAACCCCAGCGACCGGCTCATTTCACCTCTCCCAGCTCGAAGGACATGGCCGCTGCCGGCTTCGCCCCCACCCCGTACCAGTCCAGCTTGCGGGTCAGCACCATGAACACACCGAGCAGGGCGAACAGCAACAACGAGCCCATCAGCAAGGCGTAGTCCTCAGCGCTCAGCAAACCGTAGAGCAGGCCATACAACGCTGCCAGCCCCACCGAAAAGGCCACGCCATGGCTCACGCTGCGCAACACATGGCACACATAGAAACCGATCAACACCACGCAGGCACTGGCGGATGCCAGGTAGGCCAGGGCGAAGCCGATGTGCTCGGATAACGACAACAACAGCAGGTAGAAGAACGCCAGCGCCACGCCTACCAATGCGTATTGCACCGGGTGCACCGCCAGGCTCTTGAGCACCTCGAACAGGAAGAAGCCGGCGAAGGTCAACGCGACGAACAGCAGCGCATATTTGATCGCCCGGTCGGTCTTGAGGTACTGGTCCACCGGATCGATGAAACTCACGCCGAAAGCCCGGCTGCGGAACGCCTCGCAGCTGTCGCTGGTTTCACAGCTTTGCAGCGCTTCTTCGAGGTTGGTGGAAAAAAACGACGTCTGCCAGTCAGCACTGAAGCCTTGCTCATTGATGTCACGCTGGACCGGCAGGTAATTGCCGATGAAACTCGGGTGTGGCCAGTCGGCCGACAGATGCACCTTGGTAGACTTGCCCACCGGCAGGATCTGCAGCTCGCCGGTGCCTTGCAGGCGCAGGTCGAAACCAAAGGTCAGGTCGGCACTGCCCTGGGCAGTGATCATCGGCAGCGGCACGTGCACGCCCTGCCCCAGCCAGCCGACTCGCGAGCCGGGCAGGAAATCGACGGTTTGCTGATTGAGCGTCAGGGTCAGCGCATTCTCGATGCCACGGATGTCACTGATACCGACCGTCAGGTACGGCTGGTCGAAACGGTAGTCGGCCAGGTCCTTGGTCGCGACGCCATAGTGTTCAGGCACCTTGAAGCGGCCGTCGATACGATTATCGGCGTGGAACAGCCGCGCCTCGTAGATTCCCCGGGCGCGGGTCTCGGTGCGGACCTGGCCGTCGAGTTCGAACTGCTCTGGCAAGAAATACAACTCGCCGCTTTGCTCGACGGTTTCCAGGAAACGCACGCCGGTCTTCTCGTTGGTGTTCCAGACCCGCACGTCCTTGCGAAACGGCACGACGATCATCGGCCCAATGAGTTGCTGGCTACGGCTGGAACTGCGGGCAATGTCTTGCAGCACACCGTCACGCAGTTCCTGGCGCTCGTCGATGAGGCCGTTGATCATCAGCAAGGGGATCATCAGCAGGAGGATCAAGAGGGCAATCATGCCCAGTTTTATAGCGAGGCTGCGGTTCATGTGGGGCTCTCCCTGTTCGAATGAGGGAGAGTCTGGGGGGGCTGTGTGGGGCGTTCATGGGGGCAATGTGGAGATTGTGTGGAGACTCGACCGCTCTTGCCCTCGCCACAACGGTATTCCTTCAGGGAGAACTCGCTCTTCAGGGCAACCGCAGCACTACTTCCACCCCACCCTCGACATTGCCGATGGTGAACGCCCCGGCATGCAACTGCACCACTTCCTCCACGAAGTTGAGCCCCAGGCCCGTGCTCTTGCGGCCGGTGCCAGGGCGCGGCAGGGAATAGAAACGCTCACTCAGGCGTGGCAGCGCATAGTCGGGGATCGGCTCGGCCTGATTGAACAGGCGGATCTCCACCCGCTGGCCGGTACGCTCGGCGCTGAGGCGCAGCAGCCCTTCGGCCGGGGTGAAGTCCAAGGCGTTCTCCAGCAGGTTGCCCAGCGCCTGGCGCAGCAGGAACGGCTCGCCCATCAACACCAGGTCGGCCGCGATGTGCCGTTCGATTCGCAACTGACGGCCCTCGATCCAACCGCTGCGCGCCTCCAGCAGTTGATCGAACAACGCCGCCAGCGGGACCGCGATGACTTCCTCCAGGCCCTGGCGCTGTTCGACCTGGGCCAGGTTGAGCAGGCGTTCGATCAACTGCTGCATGCGCACGCTTTCGCTGTCGATGTTGCTGACGAAGCGCTGGTGCTGGGCCGCGGGCATGTCGCTTTGCAGCAGCTCGGCGGCGCCGCGAATCGCCGCCAGGGGGCTCTTGAGTTCATGCGTCAGCGTGTGCACGTAGCGCTCGACATAGGCCTTGCCTTCCAACTGCGTGCGCATGTGCTCCACGGCGCCCGCCAGTTGCTCGAACTCGCCGCCGCGATAATGCGGCACTTCCACCCTTTGCCCCTGGCTGACGGCCTGGGCATAACGGGTCAGGCGACGCAGCGCCGAACTGAGCCACCACGACAGCGCAGCACCGAGCAGCAGGCCCAGGCCGATCAAGCCAGCGCCATACAACAGCAGGCGCCGCTCCGTGCGGTCGATATAGGGCTGCAGCGAGCTGTTGGGCTTGGCGACGGTGACCACGCCGATGATCCGGCCGTTGTCGCGAATGGGCGCGCCGACGTGCATCACCGAGGACGCCGGGTCATCCGGATCGCTGCGGCTCGAACGGGCGCCGTAATGGCCGCGCAAGGTCAGGTACACGTCGTTCCAGCGCGAATAATCCTGGCCCACCGCCACCCCACTGGAGTCGAGCACCACGATCCCGTTGGCATCGGTGACGTAGATCCGATGGTTGACCTGGTTCTTCGGCAAGCCCCAGATCGACGCCGCCGGCTGGCGCTCGCCGTAGGCCTTGAGCAGTTGCGGCCAGCGATTCTGGTTGAGGGTACCGGCCTTGAAATCGTCCCGCAGGATCTCGGCCATCAGGTTGGCCGTGTCCACCAGGGTTTCTTCGGTGGACTGGCGCACGCCAGGGCGGATCTGCTCGATCACCGTGCCGAGCACGAAATACCCGGTCAGGCCGATAAACAGCACGTAGACCAGGAAAATCCGGATCCCCAGCGACATCAGCTGTGCCCCGGGCTGTAGCTGTAGCCGAGGCCGCGATGGGTCTGGATCGGCTCGGCCTCGGCCCTGACCAGGCGCAACTTGGCGCGCACGCTCTTGATGTGGCTGTCGATGCTGCGCTCGTAGCCGGCATCGCTGGCGACACCCAGGGCGTCGAGCAACTGTTCGCGGCTGAAGACCCGCTCCGGCTGCTCCAGCAGGCAGTTAAGCAGGCGGAACTCGTGGCGGGTCAGGTTCAGCGGCTTGCCGCGATAGCTGATCTGCACCCGGTCGTTGTCCACCTGGAACAGCGCCGTGCCCAACTCCGGCGCCGGGCGCGGGGCCACGCGCTTGAGAATCGCGCGGACCCTGGCCGCCACTTCCCGGGGGCTGAAGGGCTTGACCACGTAATCGTCGGCGCCGATCTCCAGGCCCACGACCCGGTCGATCTCGCCATCCCGAGCTGTCAGAAAAATGACCGGAACGTCGCTGAAACGTCTGAGATTCTTGCAGGTTTCAAATCCACTGATATCCGGCAGGCCCACATCGAGGATGATCAGGTCCGCCGGCGTGTGCTTCTGGTGTTCGAGGGCCGCCGCGCCGAGGCTCAGCCAGGTGGTGTCGAAACCCTCTCCTTGCAGCGCAAACACCAGCGTATCGGCGATGGCGGCTTCGTCTTCGACAATCAGAATATGAGGCATGTCTTGCGCGCCCGACAGTAAAGTTGCCGGAACGGTGCCCCAACCCCAGGGGCACGTCAATCGGGGAAATCAGCAGTCCGGCTTGTCAGCCGTATAACGCCGAGCCGGGTTCACCGCTGCACCAAACTCGCGCAGGGCCTTGGCGCCGATCAGCAACGGGTAGTTGAAGCTGCTGCGGTCGGTCAGGTTGACCTCCACGGTACGCTTGACGTTACCCAGGCACATTTCCAGGTCCACCACCGGGCGCTTGCTCGGGGCGATGGTTTCGTTGTCGTCGTCATCTTCTTCGGAGCGGGTCTTGATCTTGCTGATGCGCGCGATCTTGTGCTCGTAGACCTTGTTGCTCGCATCCTTGGTGGCCAGGCGGAAGCGCACCCAGTCATCGCCGTCGCGGGTGAAGGTCTCGATGTCCTTGGCCGACAGCGAAGCGGTCAGCGCGCCGGTGTCCATCTTGGCCTTGAGCACTTCACCGCCGATTTCCGGCAGCGCGATGTATTCATAGCGCCCGTACAGGGTCGGCTCGGCGGCCAGCACTGGAAGGGCCACCAGGGAGAGCAGGGCGAGAATGGATTTCATGCGATAGGGCTTCCTGTGTGGGTTGGGATTTTAGACCGTTGCCGATAAATTCGTTCGGTTGCCCTCGACACCACTGTGCTGCCTTTGTGGCGAGGGGATTTATCCCCGTTCGAGTGCGAAGCGCTCGCCATGGTGCTGGATCGCTGCACAGCATTCGGGCAGCTGCGCTGCCCAACGGGGATAAATCCCCTCGCCACAGAAGCAAACCCAGCATACCGGCCAAAAAGTGAAACATTCGTCCACGCCTATTTGGCCTGCCGCCCGAAGCTGCTTATCATGGCCCGCCCATCTGTCTGCAAGAGTCATTTATGCGCCGCTTGCTCACCGGCTGCCTCGTCACGCTGCTGCTGTTGCTCAACACCCTGGTGCTGTTCGGCCCATTGATGGTGTTCGCCCTGCTCAAGCTGATCCTGCCCGGACGCTTTCGTGACTACGCCTCCTGGGCGGTGATGTGGATCGCCGAGACCTGGGCCGAAATCGACAAGCTGATCTTCGCCCTGTGCATCCCCACCCGCTGGGACATCCGCGGCGGTGCCGACCTGCGTGGCGACACGTCCTACCTGGTCATCAGCAATCACCAATCCTGGGTGGACATCCCCGCCCTGATCCAGACCCTCAACCGCCGCACGCCGTTCTTCAAGTTCTTCCTCAAGAAGGAGCTGATCTGGGTGCCGTTCCTCGGTCTGGCCTGGTGGGCGCTGGACTACCCCTTCATGAAGCGCTACACCAAGGCCTTCCTGGCCAAGAACCCGGAACTGGCCGGCAAGGACCTGGAAATCACCAAGGCCGCCTGCGAGCTGTTCAAGCGCCAACCGGTCACCGTGGTCAATTACCTCGAAGGTACCCGCTTCACCACCGCCAAAAGCCAGCAGCAACAATCGCCCTTCACCCACCTGCTCAAGCCCAAGGCCGGTGGCGTGGCGTTCGTACTGGCGGCGATGGGCGAACAACTGGACGCGATCCTGGACGTCACGGTGGTCTATCCCCAAGACCGGATCCCCGGGTTCTGGGACCTGATCAGCGGCGCCGTGCCCCGGGTCATCATCGACATCCAGACCCGCGAGCTGGACCCGGCGCTGTGGCAGGGCGACTACGAAAACGACCCGGTATTTCGCCAGCAAGTGCAGGACTGGGTGAATCAACTGTGGACCGACAAGGATCGGCGGATTGCAGTTTTGCGTGACGAAAGGCAAAGCGACTGACACTTCTGATTAGTAGGCAGCGCCTGGAAAGCCGCCGATGCAAGGTCCTGATGACTGGACCTTTCATCGAACCTGGGGACAAGCCGGCCGCATCCTCACAGAACCGTGCGCATGGCCTTATAGCGAAAACCACTGATCAGACACCCGTTCCACCGCCCCAGATGCCACCCAAATTCTGCAACAACGAACTCCCCACTCCCTGCTGCCCAAGATACTCAAGAATCACCGGCGCAAACTGCCCAATCATCCCGGTGTCCATGCCCAGCGCACTGAAAGCGTTGTTCAAGTCCCGAGTATCCTTGACGTTACCCAGCAAACCATCGAGCAAGGCACTCTTGTCCGAGCCACCACCCAGCAACCCACCCAAACCATTGAGCCCACCCAGGGCATGGTTACCGGCGATCTGATCAAGGCCCGGCACGCTTCTGCTCAACTCGGAAAACTGCGGTTCGCTAAGCCGGTTCTTCGCCAGCCCGAGCATTGCACCGGCACCGCCAATGGCCTGTTCTGGGGTGATCTTGAGTTCCGAACCGAGCGTATTGAGCAATCCGGCGGCTTTTGGCGCCGCGGCCACCGCGCCCTCCCCTTGCCCATTCTGATTGCCCTGCATCGCCGACAACACGTTGGCCGCATCATCGAGGCTGAATTGGGCAAAGGCCGGGCTCGCCGCGAACGAGAGCAGGCAAGACAGGGCGAAACCGCGTGAAACCTTCATTTGGGGGAACCTCTCGGGGCAATGAAAAACCGCCTGGGGTCGGCGGTATGAAATCGGGCGTTGGACTGGGCCCCAAGGCGATTGTTCCACGTATGGATGTCGACGACCGATCACGCCTCGCCCCACTGTCAACGCCCGCCGGGTTACCGTACAGTGCGCCTCCCTCCCGCGAGTTTTGCTTATGAACATAAAAATCGGTGGAGCGACGCTCGCGGTCATCCTGACGGGCATGCTCATTGCCTTGGGCGTCAGCGAATGCCAACGCGGCCCGCTCAACCCTGAAGTGGCCGACGGCACCAGCGACGAGCGAAAGACCTGGTTGACCATTGAACACCGTATCAAGCGCTACGACCCGGCCCTGACCGAGGTCGTCCGCAACGACCCGCAAACGCTGACGGTGCGCTATCGTCCCGCTGTGCCCCCGCAAAGCGACGACGCCTGGGTGGGAGACCTGTTGCGCGTGGTCGGCCACGGCCTGGCGGCGCTCAATAACGCGCCGGACGGCAAGCAGTACACCCACGTGACGGTCCAGGCCCGACGGCTGGCCGACGACGATGTGGAGCTGGCCTACGACATGCAGGATTTCGACGCCATCAAAACCCAACAGGACGGCTATACCACCTTCGCCAGCCAACCCCGTAGCCTGACATTGAGCCGTGCCGCCCTGGCCCAGGTTCAAGACGACTGTCGCAACCCGAGTACACAGGGTTTCTACCCTGAATTCTGCGAGCGGGTCAGGACGGCAACCGCCCGCGACTGACCGTGGCGAGCGAGCTTGCTCGCGCTCAAGTGCGCAGCGCTCGCCCCTGGCTTCTGAAAAGCGAGGGCTGCTTCGCACCCCAGCGGGAGCAAGCTCCCTCGCCACAATGGTGTTTGGTCAGTGGGGTACGGGCAGCCGCGCTGCGGCATTACCGCTTCGTGACAGTCATCTGAATATCACCGGCAAACGGTTATTTCCTTTCGGCATGGCCTACTGTCAGCTCTGACAGTAGGCACTCGTTCTGCCCGAAATTAAGCTCCCATTGTGTCAACGGAAACGAGGCGGACGAGCCTTCAGCTCCCTGCGCCTTTATTCATTCGGGCATAGGGCAATAAAAATGAGCGACCGAATCAAAGGAACCGTTAAATGGTTTAACGATGCAAAAGGCTATGGCTTCATTACCTGCGGCAAAGGGGGTGAAGAACTGTTCGTTCATTACTCAGCGATAGACGGCGAGGGTTACAAGACATTGAAAGAGCGACAAGCCGTCTCGTTTGAAATCGAGCAGGGTGTGAAGGGCAAGCAGGCGACGAGAGTGGCGCCCGAATAACGAGGTCTCTTTGAGGGATTACCGACATACCGCTCAACGCAATAACCTGCGTTTTTTCCCTCCAGCAAGATCGCCAATCCGTCGCACCACTTCGACGGAGCCTGCTGTTGTACCGATGATTGATCCAAAATAAAAAAAGGGCGACATATAGTCGCCCTTCCTGTTTTCAAACCAACCTCAAGCCGCACTAAACATCTTATGCGGATCAATCACAAACTTCTTAGGCACACCCGCATCGAACTCGCCATACCCCTTCGGCGCATCATCCAGGCTAATCACCTGCACACCGACGATTTCGGCAATGTTGATGCGGTCCCACATGATAGCTTGCATCAACGCGCGGTTGTACTTCATGACCGGGGTCTGGCCGGTGTGGAAGCTGTGGGATTTGGCCCAGCCCAGGCCGAAGCGGATGCTCAGGGCACCGATCTTGGCGGCGGCATCGACGGCGCCCGGGTCTTCGGTCACGTACAGGCCGGGGATACCGATCTTGCCGGCAACGCGGGTCACTTGCATCAGTGAGTTGAGTACGGTGGCCGGGGCTTCGTGCTTGACGCCGTCGTGGCCATGGCCGCGGGCTTCGAAGCCGACGCAGTCAACGGCGCAATCAACCTCTGGCTCGCCCAGCAATGCGGCGATTTGCTCGTGCAGTGGGGTGTCGGTGGACAGGTCGACGATTTCAAAGCCCTGCGCCTTGGCGTGAGCCAGGCGGATGGAGTTGACGTCACCGATGATCACCACGGCCGCACCCAGCAGGCGCGCCGAAGCAGCGGCCGCGAGGCCAACCGGGCCGGCGCCAGCGATGTACACGGTGCTGCCTGGGCCGACGCCGGCAGTGACGGCACCGTGGTAGCCGGTTGGCAGGATGTCGGAGAGGCAGGTCAGGTCACGGATTTTTTCCATGGCCTTGTCGCGGTCCGGCAGTTTCAACAGGTTGAAATCAGCGTACGGCACCAGCACGTATTCGGCCTGGCCGCCGGTCCAGTCGCCCATGTCGACGTAACCGTAGGCACCGCCGGCACGTGCCGGGTTGACGGTCAGGCAGACACCGGTGTGTTGCTCTTTGCAGGAACGGCAGCGGCCGCAGGCCACGTTGAACGGCACCGACACCAGGTCACCGATCTTCAGGTTCTCGACGTCGCTGCCCTTCTCGATCACTTCACCGGTGATCTCGTGCCCCAGGACCAGGCCGGTCTGGGCGGTGGTACGGCCACGCACCATGTGTTGGTCGGAGCCGCAGATGTTGGTGGAGACTACGCGCAGGATGACGCCGTGCTCGATCTTCCTGCCGCGCGGGTCCTGCATTTTGGGATAGTCGATTTTCTGCACTTCGACCTTGCCTTGGCCGAGATACACGACACCACGATTACCGGACATGCTTTCACCTCGCTGTTGTTTTTATGAAACTGCGTTGCCTAGACAGGCAGCGCGTTGATTGCTCGGGTTAGTGCTTGTGTCTTTGTTTCTTTGTTGTCTGTAAGGGCCTCATCGCGAGCAAGCTCGCTCCCACATGTTTTTCGGTGTAACTAATATTTGTATACCGACACAAATCCTGTGGGAGCGGGCTTGCTCGCGATGTCGGCTTAGAGAACGACCGTTCTGTTGGCGTTGAGGAACACCCGCCGTTCAATGTGATACCCCACCGCCCGGGCCAGCGTCAGCCCTTCGATATCCCGCCCCTTGGCGATCAGGTCCTCGGGGTAGTGGCTGTGATCCACCACCTCCACGCCCTGGGCGATGATCGGGCCTTCGTCCAGGTCGTTGTTGATGTAGTGCGCCGTCGCGCCCACCAGTTTCACGCCCTTGTTGTAGGCCTGGTGATACGGCTTGGCGCCCTTGAAGCCCGGCAGCAGGGAGTGATGGATGTTGATCGCCTTGCCATCGAGCTTGCGGCACAGCTCCGGCGACAGCACCTGCATGTAGCGGGCGAGGATCACCAGTTCAGCGCCGGTGTCTTCGATCACCTGCCACACCTGGCGCTCCTGGGCCGGTTTGTCGTTCGGGTCCAGGGGGAAATGGTAGTAGGGGATCTGGTGCCAGTCGGCCAGCGGCTTGAGGTCCGGGTGGTTGGACACCACGGCCACCACGTCCATGGACAACTGGCCGATGCGCTGGCGGTAGAGCAAGTCGTTGAGGCAGTGATCGGCCTTGGAGACCATGATCACCACTTTGGGCCGGTAGTTCGGCGCAGTCAGCTCGAAGACCATGCCAAAGGCTTGGGCACGTTCGGCCAGGCCGGCACGGAAACCCTGTTCGTCGAAGCCCTCGGGCTGGCGGAATTCCACGCGAATGAAGAACCGCGCCGAAAGACGGTCGTCGAAGGAATGGTGTTCAGTGACGTAGCAGCCCTGCTCGAACAGAAAGCGGGTCACCGCGTCCACCGTGCCGAGCACGCTGGGGCAATCGGCAGTCAAGATCCATGTGTCTGGGGCGCGGCTCATTGCGGTGACTCCTGTTTGTTATGGCTAATCCCCGAACACACAACCTGTGGCGAGGGGATTTATCCCCGCTGGGCTGCGAAGCAGCCCCAATAAAGCTAAATACAATCCAACCAGATACACCGCGGCGACTGGTTTAGGGCTGCTGCGCAGCCCAACGGGGATAAATCCCCTCGCCACAAAAATGTTCGGATTTAGACCGTGGTATCTCAGGCCTGAACACTCAAGCCATACTCAGCCGAAGCGTCCTGCAACCACAGCCACCAGTAATCCGAGAAGCTGCGGCGGATCAGCAGCTCCCAGGTGTCTTCGCCGGTGTGGCGGATCACCAGTTGCGACTTGGCGAACACCGTGCCCACGGCCTTGCCCACCGGGAAATTGCTCGGGTGGACGTCGTAGCTGGTGGATTTCATCAGCACGTCGCGCACGTTCGGGCCCGACAGTTCGAGGATCTGCTGGCCGCCGCTGACGTTGACGATCTGGATGTGCAGGTCGCCCAGGGCTTCACGCAGTTTTTGCTCGGCGGCGAACTCTTCACCGGTCGGTACGACCAGCAACCATTCATCCGGGCCCATCCATTGCAGACTGGTTTCGCCCTTGACGATGATGCTCAGCGCGCCCGGCAACTCGATGCCCAGGGCCTTGTGCACACCCGCGGCGAAGGCCGCGTCGTGGCCGTCGCCACGAATCGTCAGGTGGCCGAGCAGTTTTTTCTCGCGCACGGTCACGCCGGCGTTCTTGCGGCCCTTGCCCACCAGGCTGGCGAGGTCGGCATGGTGCAGCGACGACTCGGCTTTGGCCCCGGTGGTCGGGCGTTGTTGGTAAACATTGGCTGCTGTCATATAGCACCTGTCTTGAATTCAGTAGTGCGCTGGGCTCAACCCTTGTAGTGACTGTGCTGCCGTCTTCGCGAGCAAGCCCGCTCCCACATTGGATTGATGCCTGGCCTAAATTTCTTCAACCCCTTCGATCCTGTGGGAGCGGGCTTGCTCGCGAATGCGGCAGCCCTGCCTCCACAGAATCTGACGGTCATCAGATATTCTGCCGATCCCCCTTCGGATCGAAGAACACCGAGGAAACGATCTCGGCCTCGATCACGCTGCCATCGGCCTGCGGCGAGAAGACCCGCTCACCGATACGCTTCAAGCCCCCCTTGACCACACCCATGGCAAACGAATAGCCCAGGGAGTTGTGCGCGTAGCTGGAGGTCACGTGACCGACCATGGTCATCGGGATCGCCTGCTTGGGGTTGAAGACCAATTGCGCGCCTTCCGGCAGCCAGACATTCGGGTCGATCGGCTTGAGGCCCACCAGTTGCTTGCGGTTCTCACGCACGCAATCTTCACGGTTCATGCCGCGCCAGCCGATCCACGAGAACGGTTTGGTACGGCCCACGCACCAACCCATGTTCAGGTCGTCCGGGGTCATCGAGCCGTCGGTATCCTGGCCGACGATGATGAAGCCCTTCTCGGCCCGCAGTACGTGCATGGTTTCTGTGCCGTACGGGGTCAGGTTGTACTTCTTGCCCGCCTCGACAATCTTCTCGAGCACGCCCATGGCGTAGTCGGCCTGCACGTTGACTTCGTAAGACAGCTCACCGGTGAACGAGATCCGGAACACGCGGGCCGGCACGCCGCCCACTAGGCCTTCCTTCCAGGTCATGAACGGGAAGCCGTCACGGTCCAGGTCGATGTCGGTGACTTCGCTCAGCAGCTTGCGGCTGTTGGGCCCCGACAGGGTCATGGTCGCCCAGTGGTCGGTGACCGAGGTGAAGTACACCTTCAGGTCCGGCCATTCGGTCTGCTGGTAGATCTCCAGCCATTGCAGCACACGGGCCGCACCGCCGGTGGTGGTGGTCATGATGAAATGGTTGTCGGCGACGCAGGCGGTGACCCCGTCGTCGAAGACCATGCCGTCTTCCTTGCACATCAGGCCGTAGCGCGCCTTGCCCACGTCGAGCTTGGTCCAGGCGTTGGTGTAGATGCGGTTGAGGAACTCGCGGGCATCCGGGCCCTGGATGTCGATCTTGCCCAGGGTCGAGGCGTCCAGCAGGCCGACGCTGTCACGCACGGCCTTGCATTCGCGCTTGACCGCAGCGTGCAGGTCTTCGCCGTTCCTTGGGAAATACCAAGGGCGTTTCCATTGGCCGACGTCTTCGAATTCGGCACCGTTCTTCACGTGCCAGGCGTGCAGCGCGGTGAAGCGAACCGGTTCGAAGATGTGCCCGCAGTGCCGGCCGGCCACCGCGCCGAAGGTCACCGGCGTGTAGTTCGGACGGAACATCGTGGTGCCCATCTGCGGGATGCTCACGTTCAGCGAACGCGCCGCGATGGCCAGGCCGTTGACGTTGCCCAGCTTGCCTTGGTCGGTGCCGAAGCCCAGGGCGGTGTAGCGCTTGACGTGCTCGACCGACTCGAAGCCTTCGCGGGTGGCGAGTTCGATCGCGGCGGCAGTGACGTCGTTCTGCAGGTCGACGAATTGCTTCGGCGCCCGTGCAGTGGCTTTTTCGTGAGGCACCTGGAACAGCGCCAGGGTCGGCTCTTCGTGGCGGCTCAAGGCTTTGGGCAACACGCCCTCTACCACCTTGAAGCCGGCTTCGCTGGCCGCACGCACGCCGCCTTCGAAACCATCGGCCAGGGAATCGCCCAAGCCGTAGACGCCATTCACGCCGCCGACGCACACGCGCTTCTGCGGTGCTTCGCCCGGTACGAAACCGAGGATGTCTTCACGCCAGATCGGCTTGCCGCCCAGGTGCGAAGCCAGGTGGACCACCGGGCTGTAGCCGCCGGAACTGGCGACCAGGTCGCAGTCCAGCCATTCGCCTGGGCTGGTGACTTTTTGTGCACGCACGTCGATCGCGGCGACACGGGCACCGGTCACGCGCTTGCTGCCACGGGCCTCGATCACGGCGCTGCCGGTGAGGATGCGGATGCCCTTGGCACGTGCCTCTTCCACCAGCGCACCCCGTGGGTTGCTACGGGCATCGGCGACGGCCACCACTTGCAGGCCGGCGTCGAACCAGTCCAGCGCCACGCGATAGGCGTGGTCGTTGTTGGTGCTCAGTACCAGTTTCTTGCCCGGTGCCACGCCGTAGCGACGCACGTAGGTGGACACCGCACCGGCCAGCATGTTGCCCGGCACGTCGTTGTTGCCGTAGACCAGCGGCCGCTCGCAGGCGCCGGTGGCCAACACCACGCGCTTGGCGCGGACACGGTTGATGCGCTGGCGCACCTGGCCGATCGGCGCACGGTCACCGAGGTGGTCGGTGAGGCGCTCGTGGATGGTCAGGAAGTTATGGTCGTGGTAGCCGTTGACGGTGGCGCGCGGCAACAGCACGACTTCCGGCATCGAACGCAGCTCGGCGATCACCGCCGCCACCCATTCGGTGGCCGGCTTGCCGTCCAGGCTCTCGCGGGAATCGAGCAGGCTACCGCCGAACTCTTCCTGCTCGTCTGCCAGGATCACTCGCGCACCGCTGCGGGCCGCTGCCAGCGCGGCAGCCAGGCCGGCAGGACCGGCACCGACCACCAGCACGTCGCAGTGACGGTTCATGTAGTCGTAGGTGTCCGGATCGTTCTCGGTCGGCGAGCGACCCAAGCCCGCGGCCTTGCGGATGTACTTCTCGTACGTCATCCAGAACGACTGTGGATACATGAAGGTCTTGTAGTAGAAGCCCGGCGGCATCAGCTTGCCGCCGACCTTGCCGAGGATGCCCATCATGTCGTTGTTCACGTTCGGCCAGCCGTTGGTGCTGGTGGCGACCAGGCCCTGGTACAGCGCCTGTTGCGTGGCCCGCACGTTAGGGATCTGGGTGGCTTCGGTGGCACCGATCTGCAACACGGCGTTTGGCTCTTCCGCACCGGCGGCGAAGATGCCGCGCGGACGGGAATACTTGAAGCTGCGGCCAATGATATCGACACCGTTGGCCAGCAATGCGGCAGCCAGGGTGTCGCCTTCGAAGCCTTTGTAGGTCTGGCCGTTGAAGGTGAAGCTCAGCACTTTGTTGCGGTCGATCCGTCCGCCGTTGGACAGGCGATTGATCTGGCTCATACCTTCTCTCCCAGAGCCTGTGCGGCCGCTTTCGGACTGTCAGCCTTGTCGGTGAATTGCGGCTTTTGGCCGATCTTGTAGGTTTCCAGGATTTCGTAGCTCACCGTGTCACGGGTCGCGTTGAAGTACTGGCGGCAACCGGCCGCGTGGATCCACAACTCATGGTGCAGGCCGCGCGGGTTGTCGCGGAAGAACATGTAGTCGCCCCACTGCTCGTCGGTGCAGGCATTCGGGTCCAGTGGACGAGGGATGTGCGCCTGGCCGGACGAATGGAATTCCTCTTCGGAGCGCAGTTCGCCGCAGTGAGGACAGAAGATGTGCAACATAGGGATTTCTCCTTCCTGTTAGTGGGCGACGGCAGCAGCGCCATGTTCGTCGATGAGCGCGCCGTTGTGGAAACGGTCGATGGAAAACGGCGCGGCCAGTGGGTGCATCTCACCCTTGGCCAGGCTGGCGGCAAACACGTTGCCCGAGCCCGGGGTGGCCTTGAAGCCGCCAGTGCCCCAACCGCAGTTGAAGAACATGTTCGGCACCGGGGTCTTGGAGATGATCGGGCAGGCGTCCGGCGTGGTGTCGACGATGCCGCCCCACTGGCGGTTCATGCGCACCCGCGAGAGCACCGGGAACATCTCGACGATGGCCTGGATGGTGTGTTCGATCACCGGGTACGAACCGCGCTGGCCGTAGCCGACCCAGCCGTCGATACCGGCACCGATCACCAGGTCGCCCTTGTCGGACTGGCTGATGTAGCCGTGCACGGCGTTGGACATGATCACGCTGTCGATGATCGGCTTGATCGGCTCGGACACCAGCGCTTGCAGCGGATGGGATTCGACCGGCAGGCGGAAACCGGCCAGCTTGGCCATGTGCCCGGAGTTACCGGCGGTCACCACGCCGACGCGCTTGGCGCCGATGAAGCCCTTGTTGGTTTCCACGCCGATGCACACGCCGTTTTCCTTGCGGAAACCGATCACTTCGGTCTGCTGGATCAGGTCCACGCCCAAGGCGTCGGCGGCACGGGCAAAGCCCCAGGCCACGGCATCGTGACGGGCCACGCCGCCGCGACGCTGGACAGTGGCGCCCAGCACCGGGTAACGGGTGTTCTTCGAGCAATCCAGGTACGGGATCTCGTCGGCCACTTGCTTGGCGTTGAGCAGTTCGCCGTCCACGCCGTTGAGGCGGTTGGCGTTGACCCGGCGCTCGGAATCACGGATGTCCTGCAGGGTGTGGCACAGGTTGTACACACCGCGCTGGGAGAACATGACGTTGTAGTTCAGGTCTTGGGACAGGCCTTCCCAGAGCTTCATGGCGTGCTCGTACAGGTGGGCCGATTCGTCCCACAGGTAGTTGGAGCGCACGATGGTGGTGTTGCGCGCGGTGTTACCGCCGCCCAGCCAGCCCTTCTCGACCACGGCCACGTTGGTGATGCCGTGCTCCTTGGCCAGGTAGTAGGCGGTCGCCAGGCCATGCCCGCCACCGCCGACGATCACCACGTCGTAGACTTTCTTCGGGGTCGGCGTGCGCCACATCCGCTGCCAGTTTTCGTGATGGCTGAGAGAGTGTTTGAAGAGGCCGAAGCCCGAATAGCGTTGCATAGTCATTACTCCAAAACCGACTCAGCGATAAACCGGGAAGTCCGCGCACAGGGCCGACACTTGCTGGGCGACGTTGGCTTCGACATCGGCGTCGCCGAGGTTGTCGAGGATGTCGCAGATCCAGCCGGCCAGCGTCACGCACTGGGAAACCTTGAAACCGCGAGTGGTCACCGCCGGAGTACCGATGCGCAGGCCCGAGGTCACGAATGGCGACTGCGGGTCGTTCGGCACGGCGTTCTTGTTGACGGTGATGTGGGCGCGGCCCAGGGCGGCATCGGCGTCCTTGCCGGTCAGGCCCTGACGAATCAGGCTGACCAGGAACAGGTGGTTATCGGTGCCGCCGGACACTACATCGTAGCCGCGCTTGATGAACACGCCAGCCATGGCCTGGGCATTCTCGATCACTTGCTGCTGGTAGGCCTTGAAGCCGGGCTCCAGCGCTTCCTTGAAGCACACGGCCTTACCGGCGATCACGTGCATCAGCGGACCGCCCTGGGCGCCGGGGAATACCGCGGCGTTGAGCTTCTTCTCGATCTCTTCGTTGGACTTGGCCAGGATCAGGCCGCCACGTGGACCGCGCAGGGTCTTGTGGGTGGTGGTGGTGACCACGTCGGCATAAGGCAGCGGGTTCGGGTACAGGCCGGCGGCGACCAGGCCCGCCACGTGGGCCATGTCGACGAACAGCAGCGCACCGACCTTGTCGGCGATCTGGCGGAAACGCGGGAAGTCGAGGGTCTTGGAGTAGGCCGAGAAACCGGCAACGATCATTTTCGGCTTGTGCTCGACCGCCAGGCGCTCGACTTCGTCGTAGTCGATCAGGCCGGTGGTGGTGTCGATGCCGTACTGCACCGCGTTATAGAGTTTGCCCGAGGACGACACCTTGGCGCCGTGGGTCAGGTGACCACCGTGGGCCAGGCTCATGCCCAGGATGGTGTCGCCGGCTTGCAGCAGGGCCAGGTACACGGCGCTGTTGGCCGAAGAACCGGAGTGCGGCTGGACGTTGGCGTAGTCGGCACCGAACAGTTGCTTGGCGCGCTCGATGGCCAGGGCTTCGACCTTGTCGACGTGCTCGCAGCCACCGTAATAGCGCTTGCCTGGATAGCCTTCGGCGTATTTGTTGGTCAGGCCACTGCCCTGGGCCTGCATCACACGCTTGCTGGTGTAGTTTTCCGACGCGATCAGCTCGATGTGATCTTCCTGGCGTTGCTCTTCGGCATTCATCGCCGCCAGCAGTGCATCGTCATAGCCTTGGATTTGGTCTTGCTTGCTGAACATCGCGTCTCTCCCAGCGGCGGCGGTGCGCCTTTTCGTCTCGGTGAGGCACGGACCCTTTGGTCGTGCCCTTTGGAAGCGATGGTATGGCTGGCGCAGACAGGTCAAATGCCTATGGACGCCACACAAAGGCGCGTTTACGACATGGCGTATGACGCGATCACTGTGGCGAGGGGATTTATCCCCGCTGGGGCGCGAAGCGGCCCCCAAGCCTGCGGGTGCGGTGTATCAGAATGACCGGATTGACTGATTCAGGGAGCTGCTTCGCAGCTCAACGGGGATAAATCCCCTCGCCACAGGCCTTCATCTCATTGCTTGGGTAATGACCTGCCGAACCACGAGCAGAACCAGAAAATGCGCTGGATAAAGTGCATAAGCCCAACGCCGCATCGCCGGCGGATGAATACGACCAGCCTGTCGCAACAGCAACAGCCCAAGCACTGGCGCCAGCAGGCAAGCCACCAGCCCCCACAGTGCCACGGCATTGCCCAGCCACGCCGCGCCGTAAAGCGCCCGCCACTGATTGGCCGCCACGCACACCAACCCCGGCAACACGGCGAAGTACCAGGGCCGGCGAATCACCAGCAGCAACGCCAGTGGCAGCAACACGCCGAAGAAGCCGAACATCAGTTGCGCAGAGAACCACGCCGACAACAACAGCGCCCCCACCGCCAGGCCGCGCGCTTGAAGGGTCGGCGTCTGCCAAATGCGCGCCACCAGCAAGCCTAGGGTCAGGGTCGGCAGCACATTGAGCGTCGCCCCCTCAGGAAAGAACAGCCGATAAGGCACTTCACTCACCGCGCCGAACAACAGCAACCAGCCCAGGTAACGCCACGGCAGGGCGCTGGCGCCGATGCGCGCCAGGTTTGCCGCCATCGCCAGACAGAACCAGGGAAATGCCAGGCGCCCCGGTACGTACAGCCAATCGGCGGAGAAACCGACATATCGCAGATGATCGAGCACCATCGCTAACAGAGCCAGCCACTTGAGCAGATCCAGCGCCCCGTCACGTCGGCTCATGGGCAAGGCGACGCAATGACATTGTGATTTCCTGACAGAAACATCCGGTGTGTTCCCCCGCTAATCTTGGGTAAAGTGCGCACCAACATCGAACACGGCGTCGTGGACCCAAGCGCGCCGACCCCGGAACGCCCCCACCCGGGACGTCCACTCAGGGAACTCTTTATCCAGGACTCTCTACCTCAGGAGCAAGGCCATGACCGACAAGAGTCAACAGTTTGCCAGCGACAACTATTCCGGTATTTGCCCCGAAGCCTGGGCCGCCATGGAAGAAGCCAACCAGGGCCACCAACGCGCCTACGGCGACGATGAGTGGACCCACCGGGCCGCCGATGATTTCCGCGCCTTGTTTGAAACCGACTGCGAAGTGTTCTTCGCGTTCAACGGCACCGCGGCCAACTCCCTGGCACTGTCCTCGCTATGCCAGAGTTACCACAGCGTGATCTGCTCGGAAACTGCCCACGTCGAAACCGACGAGTGCGGGGCGCCAGAGTTCTTCTCCAACGGTTCCAAACTGCTGGTGGCCCGCACCGAAAACGGCAAGCTGACCCCCGACTCGATCCGCGAGATCGCCCTCAAGCGCCAGGACATCCATTATCCCAAACCGCGCGTCGTGACCCTGACCCAGGCCACGGAAGTCGGCAGCGTCTATACCCCGGAAGAAATCCGCGCCATCAGCATCACCTGCAAGGAATTGGGGCTGAATCTGCACATGGACGGCGCGCGCTTTTCCAACGCCTGCGCTTTCCTCGGCTGCTCCCCGGCCGACCTGACCTGGAAAGCCGGCGTGGACGTGCTGTGCTTCGGCGGGACGAAAAACGGCATGGCGGTGGGCGAGGCGATCCTGTTCTTCAATCACGACCTGGCCGAAGACTTCGACTACCGCTGCAAGCAGGCGGGGCAACTGGCCTCGAAGATGCGCTTTCTCTCCGCGCCCTGGGTCGGCCTGCTGCAGGACGACGCCTGGCTCAAGCACGCCCGCCACGCCAACCACTGCGCCCAGCTCCTGGCGCAACTGGTGAGTGACATTCCTGGCGTGGAACTGATGTTCCCGGTCCAGGCCAATGGCGTGTTCCTGCAACTCTCGGAAGCCGCCATCACCACCCTCACCGCCCGCGGCTGGCGGTTCTACACGTTCATCGGCAAGGGCGGCGCCCGCTTCATGTGCTCGTGGGACACCGAAGAGGCGCGGGTAAGGGAACTGGCGGCGGACATCCGGGAAGTGATGGCGGGCTAAATAAAGATTCACCCAAGGCCGGGCCGGACCACTGTTTGGCCCGGGGACATGGTTACCCTGTGGCGAGGGGATTTATCCCCGATGGGCTGCGAAGCAGCCCTAAAGCCTGTGGACGCGGTGTATCCGGTTAACCGAGTCGGCTGTTTGGGGGCTGCTTCGCAGCCCTGCGGGGATAAATCCCCTCGCCACAAGGAACCACGTTCTGCCTGAGAGATGCGGATCAGAACTCGATCCGCACATCCCCCTTCGGCACGCTGCAGCACGACAGGATGTAGCCTTCGGCTTCGTCGTCCTCGGTGATGCCGCCGTTGTGGTCCATCTCCACTTCCCCACCCAGCTTCAACACCTTGCAGGTTCCGCAGATGCCCATGCCACAGGCCTTGGGAATCATCATGCCGAGCTTGGCGGCGGCGGCATGGACGGTTTCGCCCGGTGCCACGCGAATGCTCTTGCCCGAGGAGGTGAACTCCACCAGGTGCAGGTCCGCGGCATCGACTTCGGGCGCTTCGGCGGCCTGCTCGGCTTGCTCCACGGCGTCGGCCCGGGCTTCCGGCGGCGTGGCGCCGAAGGATTCCTCGTGATAACGCTTCATGTCGAAGCCGGCACTCTCCAGCAAGCGCTTGACCGCGTTCATGTACGGCGTCGGGCCGCAGCAGAACACCTCGCGCTCCATGAAGTCCGGCGCCATCAGCTCCAGCATCTTGTGGTTCAGGTAGCCACGATAACCGGCCCAAGGCTCGCCCAGGCCATGCTTCTCACAAATCAGGTGCAGGCTGAAGTTGTCGATCCGCGACGCCATGTGCTCCAGCTCGCGGTGGTAGATGATGTCCTTGGGCGAACGGGCACTGTGGATAAACACCATGTCGACGTTGGCATTGGTGTCGTAGTACCAGCGCGCCATGGACATCACCGGGGTAATGCCGACGCCGCCGCTGAGGTAGAGGACTTTCGGGGCGGAGAAGTCGATGGCATTGAACAGCCCCACCGGCCCGTGCACCGCCAGCTCCTGGCCCTCATGCAGGGTGTCATGCAGCCAGTTCGAGACCTTGCCGCCCGGCACGCGCTTGATGGTCACCGAGAAACTGTAGGGCACCGACGGCGAACTGGAGATGGTGTAGGAGCGCATGACCGGCTGGCCTTCGATCTCCAGCTCCAGGGTGACGAACTGCCCCGGCTTGAAAAAGAACATGATCGGCTGGTCGGCCATGAAACAGAACGTACGCACATCCCAGGTTTCCTGGATGACTTTGACGCACCGCACGATATGTCGGCCATTGGCCCAGGTCTGGGTGGTGACCGGGTTCAGGAAATTATTGGACATGCTCATCTCCACGGCCGACTGCCGGCCTTCATGTTGGCGATTGTGCGCAGGCCCCGGCACCGCCGTTTACCTATTCGCGACATTGACATACTTATCGCGACCAGCCCCCAACCACCGGGGCTTGCGCGTCGGGAACAGATTGGGCCATGTCGCCCATGGATAAGGTTCGCCCCCTGCGCGGCCCCACACTCGCCCCAACAGACAAACAACGTTTTCTGCCTTGCGTAGCACAACCGATTAGTCATTTCGCCGGCCACACAGATGGCCATGAGGATACAACGATGGACGTGACCACAACCCTGAGCCTGGGCGATCCGCTGGAACCCGCACGCAAGGCCACCGCACAGATGCTGCAGGAGCGCGAGCGCACGTTCTCGTTGCCCCAGCCGTTCTACAGCGACGAGCGCCTGTTCGACATCGACATGCAGGAGATCTTCCAGAAGGAATGGTTGATCGCCGGCATGACCTGCGAGATCCCGACCAAGGGCAACTACCTGACCCTGCAGGTCGGCAAGAACCCGATCATCGTGATTCGCGGCGCCGACGGCGTGGTGCATGCCTTCCACAACGTCTGCCGCCACCGCGGTTCACGCCTGTGCACCAGCGACAAAGGCAAGGTGGCCAAGCTGGTCTGCCATTATCACCAGTGGACCTACGAGCTGGACGGTCGCCTGCTGTTCGCCGGCACCGAGATGGGCGCCGACTTCGACATGAAGCAGTACGGCCTCAAGCCAGTGAACGTGAAGACCGCCGGCGGCTACATCTTCATCAGCCTGGCGGAGAATCCACCGGCCATCGATGACTTCCTGTCGACGCTCAGCCACTACATGGAACCGTACGACATGGAAAACACCAAGGTGGCGGTGCAAACCACCTTGATGGAAAAGGCCAACTGGAAGCTGGTGCTGGAAAACAACCGCGAGTGCTACCACTGCGGCGGTTCGCACCCGGAATTGCTCAAGACCCTGCTGGAATGGGACGACGTCACCGACCCGCGGGCCGACCAGGCGTTCAAGGACCACGTGGCCGCGTCCGCCGCCGCATGGGAAGCCGAGAAGATCCCTTACGCCCACGCCAGCTTTGGCCTGCGCAACCGTATCGTGCGCATGCCGCTGCTCAAGGGCACAGTGTCGATGACCCTGGACGGCAAGCAAGGCTGCGCCAAGCTGATGGGTCGCATCAAGAACCCGGACCTGGGCTCGATGCGCATCCTGCACCTGCCGCATTCGTGGAACCACTGCATGGGCGACCACATCATCGTGTTCACCGTGTGGCCGATCAGCGCCCAGGAAACCATGGTCACCACCAAGTGGCTGGTGCACAAGGACGCCGTCGAAGGCGTGGACTATGACGTGGCGCGCATGCGCGAAGTCTGGGACGCCACCAACGACCAGGACCGTCGCCTGGCCGAGGAAAACCAGCGCGGCATCAACTCCACCGCCTACCAGCCTGGCCCGTACTCCAAGACCTATGAGTTCGGCGTGGTGAACTTCGTCGACTGGTACAGCGAACGCATGCTCAACAACCTGGGAGCCGAGCCGGCGCCGTACCTCAAGGGCGTGCCGGTCCAGGGCTAAGTCAGAAGCATCGCGAGCAAGCTCGCTCCCACAGGGGTTCTGTGTCGTTCACAAAACCTGTGGGAGCGAGCTTGCTCGCGATAGCGGCCTGACATTCACCTGATTACTTCGAAGACCAGCGCACCGACCCATCCTCCCCATAGAACGTCTCGACAATCGCCTCCCCGCTCAACTGCACCTTCACATACCCGTTCAACACCCGCTCCGGATACGCCTCATCCCCCGCCAGTTGCGTCTCCGACCACAGCACCCGGGCATGCCCGTTCAACTCGCTGGTGGTGCCATAGGGAATCGCCCCATGCCCGGCGCATCGCGCATGCAAGCCGCCCTGGGTGGCGTAGCAAATGCCGTTGTGCAAATGCCCCCAGTACCAATAATCCGGCTCACGGCCCAAGGCGTCGCACACCGGCTGGTACAGCGCGGTCTTGTGGTGCCCGGAAATATCAAAGCCCTGGTGGTGACTGAGCACCATCAACTTCTTGCGTTTGGGCAGGCCCTTCATCCAGTCGATCTGCTGGGCGTTGAGGGTGCCGTCCATGTACAGGTTCATGGCGTCCGAAGCGTAGGCGCTGTCGAGGCCGACCACCAGCCAATCGTCGTTGTACAAGGCGAAATAACTGGTGCCCTGCTGCACCGGGAAACGCTTGGCCAGCTCCTTGAAGTAACCGTGGGCGCCGCTGTACATCTCATGGTTGGAGTTGAGGGTGAACGAACCGTGCTTGCCCTGGGGCCAGCCGACCATGTCGACGTCTTCCTGGGAATGGGTGCCGGCGTAGTACACGTCCCCCAGGTGGATGGTGAAATCGGCCTGGGCCAGTTGCATCTGGTTGGCGACCGCGACCGCCGGCGCGTGGCTGTCGAACGGCCCGGTGCCCCAGTCTCCGGCGATCGCCAACACCACGTCGCGGTCCATCTTCACCAGCGCCGGGGTGGTGGCGAACGTCGCGTGATGGCGCAGGTTCTCGATCCACTTGAGCAGCGCCTCGCTCCATAACAGGTCCAGCAGTTCCCATTTGCGACAGCCCAGCAAGGTGCCGTCCTTGAGTACCCGGGTCGGCAATTCGTCCTCGCTCTGCGGCAAGGGCTCGGCGTTGCCGAGCTTCAGGATCGACAGGCCGTGGGACAGCTCCCACGGCACGGCCGGCTCGTCGTCCGGCAGGTCGCCGTGCTCGATCACGTGTCGCGCCTGGTCGTGGCCGCGCTGCAACAGCTTGACGATGGCTTGGAACTCCTCGGGCTCCAGGTCGTTGACCAGTTTTTTCCAGGACATTTCCAGCCGCGTGACCAACCCGTGCAGGCGGACCTTGACCTTGTCGAACTCATGTTCCCAATGATGCAGTAATGACATGTGGACGCTCCTTCGCAATGCCCTGGGCTACAGGGTCTTCATGAACTCGATCAGGGCCCGCTTATCGACGTCCGACAACTGCGTGCCGTACAGGTGGCCGCCGTTGTGGTTGCCTTCCAGGCGGGTGTCGTACTTGAAGTCCGCCGACGCTTTCATCTGCGCGCCGCTGGTGACGAAGCCGACCTTCTGCGGGTCGTAGATGTCGGAGCCGGTGTAGAACACCTGCGGGCGCTGCTCCGGCGGCAGCAGCAGGTCCCACAAGGTCGGCACCGAGCCGTTGTGCAGGTACGGCGCGCGCAGCCAGATGCCGTCGGTCGGTGTGTTGCTGTAGCTCTGGGTCTTGCGGTAGGCGTTGAAGTCGAACGGTGGTTTCTTGAACCCGTGGAACGCCGTCACCAGGCCCGTGGTGAAGGAGTTCAGACGATGGGGATCGGTGCCCAGTTGGTCGATGTTGGTGGTGACCTGGCCCGTGTCAGTGCGGCCGAAATCATGACAACCGGCGCAGTTCTTCTCCCAGATCGGCTGGCCCTGGGCGACTTTCGCCGAGTCCAGGGCGAACGGCCAGGCCGGCGCCTTGTGGCCCAGCAGCCAGTTGGTCACGCGGTTGAAACTGGGCGGCAGCACCGATTCAGGCGTCGCCCCCACCGCCATCGCCGCGGCGTAGTTGCGCTCATGGATCTTGTTGTTATTGCCGTCCCAATGCAGGTACATCGACTCGCGGGGTTTCTGGTTCCAGACCTGGGGCAGGTCCACGGTGCCGATGGTGGAATCATCCGGGAAGCCGAACACCACCATCTTGGTCGGGTTGAAGGTGTCGGTGCGCCCCGGCCCCTGGGCGGGACGCAGTTTCTGCCAGGCATAGGCCTGTTTCTGCTTGAGCAGCGCGCTCTTGGCCATCGGGATGATCAGGTAGCGGTTGTACAGCTTCTCGAAGAAGCCCAACTGGAACTTGCCGTTGATCGCGGCCATGACCGCATCCGGGGTGAATTTCGGGTCGCTGGCGCAATCGTAGGCGAACCACTGGAAGGCTTGCAGTTGCAGGGTATTGGCCGGCGCGGCGGCAACCGGCACCGCGACGTCAGAGGCACTGGCCCGGTAGGAGCCGGTGTGGCACAGGGCGCAGTTGGGTTCCACGGTGGGGTAGCCCAGTTGTCGCTTGGCCATGCCGATGGGCAGGTCGTTGCCGTTCTCGTACAGGAAACCGAACACTTCGTAGCCGCCAGGCTTGGGCAGTTTTTCCGGGCACATCTGCGGCAGCACGGCGAACAGGTAGTACGGGATCCGCGCCTCGATGCCCAGGCCGATGGCGGCGTACTTGTAGTGATCCTCGTCGGAGGCGAAGTCCGGCTGCGGCACCTCGCGGATCATCTGGTACCAAGTCTGGTAACCGATGAACCCCAGCACCAGCACCACCACCAACGCACCGGTCTTGAAGCCGGGCCTGTGCCAGCGTCGCGCCCAGCCTTCGCGCCACGCCCGCCAACCGTCACAGAGCAACGCCAACGGACGATTGGCCACCGGGCTGCCCAGGTACAGCAGCCCGCCCAGGATCAGGAACATGCTCAGGTCGCCCATCAGCATCGGTACGAACAGTGGCCCCTGGGCGTTGGTGTTGATCAGGTAGATCCAGAACACCACTGCCACCAGGCGCGAGAGCACGCACAGCCAGGAATTCACCACGAAGCGCGGCGCGGCGAACCCCGACGGCATGTAGAACAGGCTGATACCCACCAGCAACATGCCGGCGTTCTCCAGCCAGGGATCGGACAACACGGGCGGCAGGCCAAGCATGGACGTCAGCAACGCCGGCGCAAACAGCGCCGGGATGGCGAAGCACATGTTCATGACGATCCCGACCCAGATGATGCGTTGGAACCAGCGGATGTAAGTGTTCATGGGCATCCTTTTTCCTTGAGCGTAATCACTAAATGCAGCGCTCTTCAGTGCGCTTTCGCGAGCAAGCCCGCTCCCACAGGAGATCGCGTACCCCTGTGGGAGCGGGCTTGCTCGCGAAGAAGTCGACTCGATCCGACGTCAACCCAACGCAGTCTTCTCCAGGTGTTCGAGGATGATTGGATACACATCCACCACCGCATCCTTGCCGAACATGCAGTCGATATGCCCGTAGCCCGGCACCTCGTGGCGGCTGAACAGTTGTGGACCATGCAGGTCGCACAGGCGCTGGTAGGTCTTGAGGGTGCTTTGCGGCAGGTAGCACTGGTTGTCGGCGCCGCTGATGAAGCAGATCGGCAACTTCAGCCGATCGAAATGCGGCATGTAGACGTCATTGCCCTTGAAGTCCACCAGGTGGCCCTTGCGAACGATCAGCGCCAGGTGCTCGAAGGTGTGCATGTTCGACTCACCGAACAGTTCATGCAGGTTGTCGTGCAGGGTTTCGTTAAGGGTGTCGTGGCGATACAGCGATGCGTACATGAAGGTGATGCGGTGGCAGACCGGATTGGTGCAATAGCCTTGGGCCTCGATCCGCGCATAGCCGTTGAGGGCCTTGTCGTAGAGTTTGTTGAACCAGTTCTCCTTGTTGTCAGCGTAGGCCGTCAGGGACTTGATGCCGATGGCGTCGAGCATGCCCGGCAAGTGCAGGCCGGCCTTCAGCCCGGTGGCCGTGGCGACCACCGTGTCGGCGGCGATCTGCGAGCAGACCACCGAGCGCACCCCTTGCAGGCCCGCCAGCAGCGACATGAAGAACGTCGTCGCACCGTAGCAATGCACCACGCACTGCACGTCACGGGCCAGGGTCGCCTGCTGGATCTGCTCGATGGCCGCCTTGAAATCATACTGGGCCACCTGGTCGCCGTTCCATTCGCGCTTGCTGGCCGGCAGCAGGATGCTCACCCGCAGGTCCAGTAGCCAGACGTCATATTCGTGCTTGCACAGGTACTCCAGCAGGTTGGTGTGGATGGTGTCGGTGGAAAAGATGTTCGACCCCACGCCCAGGCCGTGCACCAGCATGACCGGGCCCTTCGTGCCGGCCTGGTAACGGGTCAGGCGCAGCTCGACATTGTCCTCGGTCTGGAAGAAATGCACGGTCGGCGCCGGTGCATCCAGCGGCCGCTTGATACGCGGCGGCGCGTCCGGGTTGAAGTAGACATCGCCGGCAAATACCCCACCGTAGCTCTCCCACAGGATCCCGGCGAAGAACTTGCCGAACCGCGCCAAGGCCTCGACACGCTCACGTTCATTGCGGGCGTTGAGCACCTTCATGGTGGTCATCTGCTTGGCGAAATCGGTCGGCAGGATGTGCATCACCCCCGAGCCGAGCACCGCGCCGGTCTTGTCCGGTCCACGATACAAGGTGACGTACAGCGTGCTGGTGTCGTGCCAGATGTTCAGCACGCCATTGTCCTCGGGCACGGTCTTGAACGCGCTGAAGTAGTAATCGGTGCCGTCCTCGGCGGTTAGCTTCATGTCGTAGTTCATGTGCCGCACGCCAACCTGTTGCTGATACACCTCGAACAGGTTGAACACCCCATTGCTGGCGACCAGCGGCTTGGGCGAGAGCATCGGCGCATCCAGCGTGCCCACCAGCGTCGCGGCGTGTTCAGGCTCCTTGATCAGGCGATTGAGGTCGTCGGCGGTAATGGTCAGGGTGAATTCGATGGGCGAGTTATCGGCCTTGCCGCGCTTGGCCGCCGCTTCGTAGAGCGTCAGGTCGGTGCCCTGGGCCTGGGCGAAGGCGGTGGAAAAATAGCCCTTCATGGTCTCGGTGAATTGCACACCCAGGGTCGGCGCCGCCACCGGTTTGCTCGGGGCCGACGGCAGCGTGTAGTCGATGGTCCACCCCCGATCCGCTGCCAGCAGGCCCATGTTGCGCTCGCTCACCGCCGAAATGGTCAGCAGCGGATTGACCGCCAGGGAGGTCGGGATCACCGCCCCGTCGGCCACGTACAACCCGGGGTAGACATCCGTGCCGCTGGCGCCGCTGAACACCTGGCCCTTGTGGTTGACCACGCCTTGCGTCGCGTCTTCGCCCATCACGCAACCGCCCAGGGGATGGACCGACACGATGCTGTGCCTGAGCAACTTGGTCCAGATCGGGTTCTCGACCCAGATCCCGCCCAGGGCCTTGGTGCTCTGGTGCAGGCGCTCGTTGCCGAGGGTGACGTTCTCCTGCTCGCCGACACCGGGCCAGTCGATGCGCAACTGGTCCTGGCGGTCGAGCACCATGCGCCCCTTGCCGTTGTCATGGCTCATGATCAGGTACGTCTGCATGTTATGCAGCGCGCCGTAGTAAGGCCCGCGCAGGAAGCTCTCGGCCTCGCGCCCCTTGTACTTGAGGCTGGCACCGAAACCGGTGTCGGTGGGCACACCGATCATGCCGGCGAATGCCGCCATGCTCGGCACCATGGCCCGGCCGAGCGCACCGGGGATCGAGCCCTCTTCGATGACCATGCGGCTGCGCCAGTCGCCTTCGGTGCGCATGTCGATGATTGACGTGATGCATGGCCCCACCGGCTCCAGCTCCTTGGCCGAATGAGCGCCGAAGCCGATGCCGTTGATGGTCTGGTCGCAGTTGTGACCGAACCCGAGGATGTCGCCGTTGCCGCTCATGTTCTCGCCCAGCTGACTGGACATCGACAGGCCCTTGTCCCGCGAGCGCAGCATGATTTCAGTCGAGCCCAAGGTCCCGGCGGACACCACCACGATGTCGGCACGCACAAACAGAGTCGGCGCCGAGAACAACTCACGACCACTGTCCAGGTATTGGAAGTGCACGATCCAGCCATCGCCGTCGCGCTCCAGGTGCCGCACCTCCGTCTGGCAGAAAATCTCTGCGCCGTGGTTCCAGGCATCCGGCAGGTAGTTCATCAGGGTGGTGTTCTTGGCCTTGTTGTTACAGCCGGAGACGCAATCGCCGCAGCCGTTGCACGGCAATTGCTCGACCCCGACGTGGTTGAGGTTGTTGGCCAGCTTGTCGAACGTGACGTTGATCGGCGGCTTGTAGAAATGCGCCCCCTGCTTGAGGTAGTCGGCCGACTGCTTGTGGGCGTCGAGCTTGGGCAGGTTCGGCGACGAGTCCGGGTAGGCGTTGGGCTTGAGCATCTCCCGGGCCCGCGCATAACCGTCCTTGAGCAACGTGTCGCGGTGTTCACGCACCGCTTGCGGCCAGCGCGGGTCTTCGAACACCCCGGGCTCGGGCTCCAGCGAAACGTTGGCATTGATCAGCGAAGTGCCGCCCAGGCCGCAGCCCACCACCACGTTCTGCTGGGCGTTGACGTGCAGGTCGAACAGGCCGGTGCGCGAGCCGATGTGGCCGTCCGGGTCGTGCACCTGCAACTCCTCGGTGGCGGCGAGCAGGGTGTTGGGGTACTCGCCGGGCTGTATCTCCCGGCCCCGCTCCAGCAAACATACCTTGCGCCCGGCCCGGGACAGGCGCGAGGCCGCAATGCCACCGCCGTAGCCCGAACCGATGACCACGACGTCGTAGTGCTCCTGGATTTGGCTGATGGGGGTCGAGATCCGTGTCATGTTCAAGTCCTCTCAGGCAGATGGGGCAACTCTGCGGTTGCCTGTAAATCGAAGGCGTGCGAACGCCTGGCCACCGACCCGTAGGGGTTCGAGCGGCAGTCAGCGGTGTGGCGGGGAATCAGTCGGACAACGGCGCGCTATAGCCGCGCGCGCTGATTGGCGGCGCGACGACGGGTCCGTCTGGGTAATGCGCCAAGAAGCGGCGCAACGCACACCGTGGGGGAAAACCGATGCATGCAGGGGAGCGGGCTATCCATCATGCGTTCTCCCTGAACCTGATCTGGATAAAGAAGCGGTGTCCTTGTGCCATGAGTGAAGACAGGTGACCGACCTGCGTCAAGGCAGCCACTTAGAACTGTATGAAATTTGATCTATCGCGATTTGGACTATAGCCGCCGGGCCCTGCGGCCATTCGCAAACAAGTTATCCACATGACCACCCACAGCAAATGGGGACAAGTGAGGATCATCTGGGATCGTCTTGGGATAAAAACACGGGAAAATCGCCTGTTATGCACAGCAAACGCGCCCGTGCATTCTCGGTTATTTTTTGATCAAACGTTTGAAAGCCTTGTATCCACTAGCCTGTAGCGGTAAGCAAACACCTTATCCACAGAAGCGCTAACAGTGTTCGGGGATAAATTGACGTTTCTGTGGAAAACCACGGAGACGGCGGTTAACCACGGGTTTTTCCGGTATTTTTCCAATGGCCCCAACGGAATTGATCATTTAATGATCAACTGCATGAAAGGCACGATCTGCCTGGCTTGCAGACGATAGCGAACATCTTATCCACAGAAGCACCAACAGAGATTGGGGGCAATTGTGGACACTCATATGCCCAGAGGTAACGGGAAAAGCCAATAAAAACCGTGAGTTAGACTGATCATTTTTTGATCGAAGGCTGGAAGGGCTTGATTGGCGTGGGGTGTAGCGATGGGCGAACAGGTTATCCACAAGTGGACGCACAGGGATTGTGAGTAAATCACAACGCCATTGACGCAGCCGAGGTGATTGGGAGTACTTCTCAACTAAATACTTTGTCATCGATTAGCTTGAAAGCACTTTGACAAATCAATTGCCGGACCGATAGATGATGTGACCGCGTGTCGACTACCGTCTATAGGGATATAGCAGTGTTCATAAAAAGCCGTCTATTCATCATCGCCCTGACACTGGCCTTGCTTCAACAAATAAGCCTCGCACTCTCAACCTACTTCATTGCCCAAGCGGGTGAGGCGCTAACGCTGCAAACCTACGCATCGATCAAGATGTACATTGTTTATTTCTTTGCCTTCGCGCTACTGGCTTACTTGATCAGTTCAGCAGGTGAATTAGTACGTGTACGGTTACAGAACCAGACATGGAAACATTACACCCTTCAGACATTTTCATTGCTCAGGAAAGACATAAGGCTTTCCTCCAGCAAAAACAGCAAGCTTACGACAAATTGGTTGACCGGCGAAGCCGCAGGCACCATAGAACACGCCGCCGCTTTTTACATTGGAATGGCCTCGACCTACTTCAACATCATTTTCACGCTTATCGTTTTCTACCTGACGCTTGGTCACTTGATATCCAGTGTGCTTCTCGCCTCATTGATGGTCTCAGCCATATTCGTCATGCTCATGAAAACCAAAATAGATGAATATGCAACCCGTCTCCAAAAAACAAAACTTCAAGCATTACTTGAAATCGAGCCACTCTGGCACAATAGCCACTTCGCGAGCTCGCCTATGTTCAACAACAGAAAACTTCGATACTCGGATCAATCAGAGCATTATTTTAGAACCACCGAAAAATATGTGTTGCTTGAGCAGATGATCGCTTGCCTACCCATCTGCGTAGCGGTGCTCATCATGATAGTCGCCTTGTACCTTCCTGCCGAAGTAACGGCTGTGCCGCTGGGCACCCTGGTTGCTGTATTGCCACGAACACTGCAGTTATTCGGAAGCGTCCATGCACTGAGTATGTATGGCAGTCAGTTCGTCATCGTCAGGCGCAAAGTCAAAAACCTCGTCACATTCACTCAGACGCTTGAGCAACAGAATTTCAACGAGCAGATAAGTGCTCAGAAAATAACCATCAGGGAAATCACCACCCAGCAAAGGTATGCGTTAGCCGAGTTTCAGCAGGCGCTGGTGTGTCAAGCGCTAAAACCAGGACGCTATCTCGTGCAAGGCGACAACGGCTCAGGAAAGTCCTCAGTTCTAAAATGGATCAAGTCCCTTTCTGAAGACGCCGTGCTGATATCTCCCGACATCAGTTTTTCGGAACCCGACGAAAACCTATCGACAGGGCAGCGCCAAATGAAGCAACTATCAGGCTTATTACAGCAGCCCGTTGAGATTTTCCTGCTGGATGAATGGGATGCGAATCTGGACACATTAAACAGGCATATATTAAACGCGCAAATTGACAATATCTCGGCTGAGAAGGTTGTCATTGAAGTGAGACATTCAAATACTGAACACCCTGCAGCGTTTCCGTTGCCCACGACGGAAACCTGATACAAGCGCGCGAAAGCCTGGGGATAAAACCACACAGCACCGTGAGAGCGAACCGGCTAGCGAAAGCGGTATCCCACGACAACCCTGTCGCCTGACACACAGCCCTCGCGAGCAGGCTCGCACCCACAGGGGAGTAGGTCGTTTCCGCCTTAGCGGACGACCCCTTCTTCGACCAGCAACTTGAGAATCGCCTCGGCGCCCGCTTCCGGGCTGACGCCCTTGAGCACTTGCCCGCCTCCGCCGCTGGCCTTGGCCGTGGCGGCTTTCATGCGGTCGGCGCCGCTCTTGGCCTTGATCACCTTCAGGCGTTTGGGGCGTGGCTTGGCCGGTTGCAGGGTCGCCACCGCCAGCAAGGCGTCATCGACCACTTCGACCTCTTCGGCGTGCAGGGCACCCCGTCGCGCAGGGCCGTAGGCGCTCTGCCGAGGCTTGGGCGCAGCGTTATCCACAGTCGCCAGGAACGGCAGGCGCACTTTCAAGCGGCGCCGTTGCCCGCGAGGCAGGGCTTGCAACACCAGGGCGGCGCCGCTGTCGATGGATTCGACCTGGGCCAGCCCGACCACCAGCGGCCAGCCGAGGTTTTCCGCCAGCAGGAATGGCAACATCCCAGAACCTTCGCCGGTTTCCGCCTGGCTGCCGGTGAGCACCACTTGGGCGCCGGCATCGCGCAGGTAGTCGGTCAGGGCCGGCAGCGCGTCGGCGCCCTCGGGGTTGTCCAGGACGTGGAGTTCGTCCAGGCCCATGCCCAGGTAGGCGCGCAGGGCCGGCTCAGCCACGTCGCCGGCGTGCAGCACTTGCAGGTCGTTGCCAGCCAATTGCAGGCCCAGCTCCACGGCGCGGGCGTCCTGTTCGGCGCGACGGGGCCGGCCGGAGGTCGGGTGGGCACCGATGGAGACGAGGCTGATCACTTGAGTACTCATGGTTGAATCCTTAGCTTAAGCCGCATCGCGCCTGGCTTCGTTGCGGTAGGCCTCTACCGCCGCGATCAGGGCCTTGAGAATCGCCGCGCTGTCACCAATCACCGACAGGTCCGCCCGCTTGATCATGTCGCAGCCCGGGTCGAGGTTGATCGCTACCACCTTGTCGCAGGCACCGATGCCTTGCAGGTGCTGGATCGCCCCGGAAATTCCCACGGCCACATAGACCCGCGCGGTGACCCAGGTGCCACTGGCGCCCACCTGGCGGTCCCGCGCCATGAAGCCATCGTCCACTGCCACCCGCGAAGCCCCCTCGGTGGCGCCCAGGGCCGCCGCGGTCTGGTGGAAAAGCGCCCAGTCCTTGACCCCGTTGCCGCCGGAGAAAATGAATTCGGCTTCGGCCATCGGAATCGCCCCCGGGTCCACTGCCACCGCGCCCAGGTCTTCGATGCGCGACAGGCTGCGGGCCACGCTTGTGGATAACTCCACCGGCAGCGCTTCATGACGGGTTTCGCTGACCGGTTCGGCGCATTCGGCGGCGGCCAGGATCAAGCGCGCCAAGGGTCGAGCCAGGTCTTGCAGGCCGGCACCGGCGCGGCCGATGCACTCCTCGCCTTTGACCTGCCAGACCCGCGTGGCCGGGCGCTCACCCAGCGCGGCGGCAAAGCGCCGGCCCAGTTCGCCACCGCCACTGCGGCTGTCCGGCAGCAACCAGTGACGAGGGCTGAATTGGTTATCCACAGCCCGCAGGCCCTGCACCCGTTGTTCCGGTGCATAACCATTGAAGGCCTCGCCTTCGAGCACCAGCAAGCGGTCGACGCCCGCCGTGGCGAAGGTGGTTTCCTTGTGCTCGCCAAAGACCACCGCCAGCACCGCGCCGTCGCTGCCGGCCAGTTGATGGGCCAGGCCGAGCAAGTCCCGGTCGTGGGCGCTGAGACGCCCCCCGACCATGTCCGGCACCACGCTGATGTAGAACGCCGGCTGCGCCACCTGATGCAGCGGCAATTGCACTTCAGTGGCCGCGGCGCGCTTGGTCGCGCCGCCCTGCTGGGCACCGCTGCGGTCGATACGCTTGATGCCGTTGGGGCCAATGAAACCCACGCCGTGGACATGCTTGCGGATGATCCCGTTAGGGCCCATCCAGCTGTGTTGCACCGGCTGCATGGCCGCGTGCAGCGGGTGCAGGCGGTTGCGGGCGATCCACTCGGCGCGAGGGTCGCGGCGGATGATGTCGCTCATTAATGCACCTCCGCAGGTTCACGTTTGGCCGGGGCCGCGGTTTTACCCGACGCCACGTCTTCAAGCAGGGCATCGGCCACCAGTTCGGCGATGTCCTTGATCATCGGCCGCGGCTCGACCACGCCTTCCAGCATCGCCGTGCACTGTGGACAACCCACCGCCACCAGCTCGGCACCGGTTTCGCGGATGTCTTCCATGCGCATGTCAGGGATCCGCTGCTTGCCCGGGATGTCGGTGATCGGCGCACCGCCGCCACCGCCGCAGCAGCGCGAACGGAAACCCGAACGCTGCATTTCCTTGACCTCGATGCCCAGTGCGCGCAGCACCTGGCGGGGGGCCTCGTACTCGCCGTTGTAGCGACCCAGGTAGCACGGGTCGTGGTACGTCACGCTGTCACCCTTGTGCTGGCCGAGATTGAGGGCGCCAGCGCCGATGATCTCCGCCAGGTAAGTGCTGTGGTGCTGCACCAGGTAGTTGCCATCGAAGGCACCGTACTCGTTTTTCAGCACGTGGAAGCTGTGAGGGTCGCAAGTGACGATGCGGTTGAAGCTGTATTTGGCCAGGGTCTGGATGTTGCGCTTGGCCAACAACTGGAACGTCGCCTCGTCACCCAGGCGCCGGGCCACGTCACCGCTGTCGCGTTCTTCGAGGCCGAGCACGGCAAAATCGATCTTCGCCGCCTTGAGCACTTTGACGAACGCACGCAGGGTGCGCTGGTTGCGCATGTCGAAGGCGCCGTCGCCGACCCAGAAGAGCACGTCGGTGGATTTCTTCTCGCTGAGCAGGTTCAGGTTCAAGTCCGCCGCCCAGTTCATCCGCCCGCCCGGGGCGAAGCCGCCAGGGTTGTCGGTGGCGATGAGGTTTTCCAGCACCTCGGCGCCCTTGTTCGGGGTGGCGCCTTTTTCCAGGGTCAGGTGCCGGCGCATGTCGACGATGGCATCGACGTGCTCGATCATCATCGGGCATTCCTCGACGCAGGCACGGCAGGTGGTGCACGACCACAGCGTCTCGGCGTCCACCAGGCCATTGACGATCGGCTGGTGCGGATTACCGCCGTGCTCACCCACCGGCTTGCCGGGATACGGGCTGCCGGCGAACTTCGCATCGGTGCCGCCGGCCAGGCCAACGACCATGTCCTGGATGAGTTTTTTCGGGTTCAGCGGCTGGCCGGCGGCAAAGGCCGGGCACGCGGCTTCGCATTTACCGCACTGCACGCAGGCGTCGAAGCCAAGCAACTGGTTCCAAGTGAAGTCCTTGGGCTTTTCCACCCCCAACGGTGCCGCCGGGTCAGTCAAGTCCAGCGGTTTCAGGCCGGTGGAACGGCCGCCGCCAAAGCGTTCGGCGCGACGGTGCCAGGCCAGGTGCAGGGCACCGGCGAAGGCGTGCTTCATTGGGCCGCCCCAGGTCATGCCGAAGAACAGCTCCGAGACGCCCCACAACACACCGAGCCCGAGGATCGCCGCCAGTACCCAGCCGCCGAAGTTTTCCGGCAGGATGCCCGCCACCGGCAGGGTCACCAGGAAGAACGACACCGAGAATGCCAGCAGGCTCTTCGGCAGGCGCATCCACGGGCCTTTCGACAGCCGTGCCGGCGGGTTGCGACGACGCAGGTAGACGAAGATCGCGCCGACGAACATCACTGCCGTCATCAACAGCAGCGCATAGCCCAGGAAACGGTTATGCAGGCCGAAGCCGTGCACCAGGATCGCCAGCACGATCGACGCCACCGCACCACCGGCCGTGGCGACGTGGGTGTTGGCGATGTATTTGTCCCGCGCCACCACGTGGTGCAGGTCCACCATGTAGCGCTTGGGCATGGCGAAGAGACCGCCGATCAGGTCAACCCTGGACGGTCGTCCCCGGCGCCACATGTTCACCCGCCGCAAGGCGCCAAGGACCGCCAGGCCCAGGGCTGCGAACAGCAGGATGGGAAGAAGGGTGTTCAACATAGGTGTTGCTCCCAAAGACTCCAGGGTCTTGCAGGTCGAGATGCCTTACTCGGTTCCTGTGGGAGCGGGCTTGCCCGCGAATGCAATCTGCCAGTCACATTTGGATTGACTGATCCACCGCTTTCGCGAGCAAGCCCGCTCCCACAGGGCTATGTGCAAGCCGTTAGAAATCCTTGCACAACCGCAGGGCGTCATAGATGGCGGCGTGTGTATTACGCTGGGCCACGCAGTCGCCGATACGGAACAGCAGATAGCCATCGCCGCTCTGTTCCAGGCACGGCTGGGGCTTGATCGCGAACAGGGCTTCGACGTCGATCTGGCCCTTGTTGCGCGAACCTTCCTTCAGCGCGTAGTAGATTTCTTCGTCCGGCCGCACGCCGTTCTCCACCACCACCTGGTCCACCACGCGCTCTTCCTTGGCACCGGTGTATTCGTTCTCCAGCACCGCCACCAGCTTGTCGCCTTCGCGGTAGACCTTCTCGAGCATCATGTCCCCGGTCATGATCACTTCCTTGGGGTACATGCTGCGGTAGTAGGTGGGGAACGACGTCCCGCCAATGGCCACGCCCGGCTTGATGTCATCGGTGACGATCTCGACCTGGCTGCCCTTGTCGGCGAGGAAGTCGGCCACCGACATGCCGGTGAACTCGCAGATGGTGTCGTAGACCAACACGTTCTTGCCCGGCGCGACCTTGCCGTCGAGCACGTCCCAACTGCTGACCACCAGCCCTTCGGCGGCGCCCCAGTGCTCGTTCTGCTCCACGTTCGGATGCCCGCCGACGGCCAGCACCACCACGTCCGGACGCAGGTCCATGATGGTCGCCGCGTCAGCCGCCACGCCCAGGCGCAGGTCGACTTTCAGCCGCGCCAGCTCCAGTTGGAACCAGCGGGTGATACCGGCGATCTGGTCCCGCTGCGGGGCTTTCGAGGCGGTGGTGATCTGCCCGCCGATGAATTCCTTCTTCTCGAACAGGGTCACGTCATGGCCACGCTCGGCCGCCACGCGCGCCGCTTCCATGCCCGCGGGGCCTGCACCGACAACCACCACCTTGCGTTTCGGCCCGGTGGATTTCTCGATGATGTGCGGCACGCCCATGTATTCACGGGACGTCGCGGCGTTCTGGATGCACAGCACGTCCAGGCCCTGGTACTGGCGGTCGATGCAATAGTTGGCGCCGACGCACTGCTTGATCTGGTCGACCTGGCCCATCTTGATCTTGGCGATCAGGTGCGGGTCGGCGATGTGGGCACGGGTCATGCCGACCATGTCGACATAGCCGCCCTCCAGGATCCGCGTGGCCTGGTTCGGGTCCTTGATGTTCTGCGCGTGCAGCACCGGGACCTTGACCACTTCCTTGATACCGGCGGCCAGGTGCAGGAACGGCTCCGGTGGATAACTCATGTTCGGGATAACGTTGGCCAGGGTGTTGTGGGTGTCGCAACCCGAGCCCACGACGCCGATGAAGTCCAGCATGCCGGTGTCGTCGTAGTACTTGGCGATCTGCTTCATGTCCTCGTGGGACAGGCCGTCCGGGTGGAACTCGTCACCGCACAGGCGCATGCCCACGCAGAAGTCGTCGCCCACTTCGGCGCGCACGGCCTTGAGTACTTCCAGGCCGAATTTCATCCGGCCTTCGAAGCTGCCGCCCCACTCGTCGGTACGCTTGTTGACCCGCGGGCTCCAGAATTGGTCGATCATGTGCTGGTGCACGGCCGACAGCTCGACACCGTCCAGGCCACCGGCCTTGGCCCGGCGCGCGGCCTGGGCGTAGTTGCCGATCACCCGCCAGATTTCTTCCGGCTCGATGGTCTTGCAGGTGGCACGGTGCACCGGCTCACGCACGCCGGACGGCGACATCAGGGTCGGCCAGTTGAAGCCGTCCCAACGCGAGCGACGGCCCATGTGGGTAATCTGGATCATGATCTTGGCGCCATGCTTGTGCATGGCGTCGGCCAGGTTCTGGAAGTGCGGGATGATGCGGTCGGTGGACAGGTTCACCGAGCTCCACCATTCCTGCGGGCTGTCGATGGCCACCACCGAGGAGCCACCGCAGATCGCCAGGCCGATGCCGCCCTTGGCCTTCTCTTCGTAATACTTCACGTACCGGTCGGTGGTCATCCCGCCGTCGGTGGCGTAGACCTCGGCGTGAGCGGTGCTGAGCACGCGGTTGCGGATGGTCAGCTTGCCGATCTGGATCGGCTGGAACATTGCTTCAAAAGCCATGGCGCAATCCTCGACTTACAACGGCTTGACGATGAACAGGCCGTCGTCGTGGCCTTCTTCGGAACCGCCGTAGACCTGCTCGGCCACGGTGCGGATCGAACTGCCACGCGCGGCGAGGATCTGGTCCATGGCACCGGCGAACCAGCCAGTGAACATGTAGTCGACCTTGCGCCCGACCTTGCCGTACACATAGACGAACGCCGAGTGTTCGAGCTTGACGCTGGCCGTGCCTTTGTCGAGGTCGATGTCCTGGATCTTGAACAGGCCCCAGCCGCGCTGCGACAGGCGCTTCATGTAGTGCTCGAACACCGCGACGCCTTCCAGGCCGTGGCATTCGGCTTCTTTCTCACACCAGTGCCAGGCGGACTTGTAGCCAGCCTTGTAGAGAATCTCGGCGTAGGCGTCGGCGCCCAGCACTTCCTCGATCCCCATGTGGTTGTTGACGAAGAAGTGACGCGGCACGTAGAGCATCGGCAGGGCGTCGGAGGTCCAGACACCGGTTTCGCTGTCGACTTCGATAGGCAGTTGTGGGGCGATTTTGGCCATGAAAACGTAACTCCGGAAATTCGTAATCATTACTGAGCGAAGCGTTTGCTTTTGCTCTTATAAAAAAATGGTGTGGATGCCTTTGGGGCCGTAGCGAGCACGTCGAGAGCAAGGAAGGACCGGAGCGACAAGCGAGACAGTACGCATGTACGGCGAGCTTGGCGCGAGGACCTGACGCAGCTATCGGCGAGCGGAGTAGGCTCCAGAGGTATTCACTCGCCCCAGACGTCTTTCAGGACGTTCACCCAGTTCTCGCCCATGATTTTGCGCACCACCCGCTCGGAGTGACCGCGCTTGAGCAGCGTCTCGGTGAGGTTCGGGAACTCGCCCACGGTGCGGATGCCCAGGGGGTTGATGATCTTGCCGAAGCTGGTCAGACGACGGGCGTAGCCCTTGTCGTGGGTCAGCATCTCGAAGAACGCCTGGTCATGGCCCTGGGTGAAGTCGGTGCCGATGCCGATGGCGTCTTCACCGACGATGTTCATGGTGTACTCGATGGCTTCGGCATAGTCGTCGATGGTCGAGTCGATGCCCTTGGCCAGGAACGGCGCGAACATGGTCACGCCCACGAAGCCACCGTGGTCGGCGATGAACTTCAGCTCTTCATCGGACTTGTTGCGCGGGTGCTCTTTGAGGCCGGACGGCAGGCAGTGGGAGTAGCAGACCGGCTTCTTCGATTCGAGGATGACTTCCTCGGACGTCTTGGAACCGACGTGGGACAGGTCGCACATGACGCCCACCCGGTTCATCTCGGCCACGATCTCGCGACCGAAGCCCGACAGGCCGCCGTCACGCTCGTAGCAGCCGGTGCCCACCAGGTTCTGAGTGTTGTAGCACATCTGTACCACACCGACGCCGAGCTGCTTGAAGATCTCGACATAGCCGAGCTGGTCTTCGAAGGCGTGGGCGTTCTGGAAACCGAAGATGATGCCGGTCTTGCCCTGTTCCTTGGCGCGACGGATGTCGGCGGTGGTCTTCACCGGGATCACCAGGTCGCTGTTCTCGCGGATCAGTTTCTGGCTGGCGACGATGTTGTTGACGGTGGCCTGGAAACCTTCCCACACCGACACGGTGCAGTTGGCTGCGGTCAGGCCGCCCTTGCGCATGTCTTCGAACAGGTCGCGGTTCCACTTGGCAATGATCAGCCCGTCGATAACGATGCTGTCGGCGTGCAATTCGGCTGGGCTCATCAGGCAGTCCCCTTTTTGTCAGCGATTCATGCGCCGAATCGTGTGCCGGCGCTTTGGGGCCAGCATATGCCTGAGGGCCGCGGCGACCGGGTGCAAAAACGACAGGGGAATTGCCGAAAGCGTCAATCACCGACATTGGGCCGCGGCAGGCCCACCCTGCCCGTCTGTTCTTTAGCCGACGCTTGCGCCAGAATCCGCGGCATCACTGGCTTTCACCGGACTCGAGCGGCAACGCAATGAAATCAATCTTCCTGGCTTTGGCACTGATCAGCACCGCCGCCCACGCGGCTGAAGACACCGAACAGAACCCCTGCGACGCCGTCGAAAACGACGTCCAGACCCTCGCCTGCTCGGCCTATGGCAAGAACGCCGCCGAACAGTTGCTGAGCGAAAACCTGCAGAGCCTCAACGAGCGCCTGCAAACCCGCTACGCCAGCGACAAGGCCCAACTGAGCGACATCACCGCCAAGATCAAGGCCGCCCAGCAACTGTGGCAAAAACAGCGGGACGCCGACTGCGCCATCGCCGCCTTCCCGGCCAAACCCGGCAGCGAAGCCTACAAGATTGCCGAAAACGACTGCATGGCCCAGGTGAGCGACGATCGGTCGGAGTTTCTGGAGTCGATTGGGCAGGACTGAAGGGTCCGCGTGGAATTGGCGCTGTAAGCTGTACACCCCCCTCGCTCAAAAGGATCGACATGAAAACCTGCGGCATCGAAATCAAAGGCAGCGAAGCGATCATCGCCGTTGCCTCGCTGGATCAACAGGCGTTGACCCACATCGCCCTGAATACCAAGAAAATCGCCCTGGACGACGATGACGAAGCCGCCAACGTCAAGGCCTTCGCCGCGCAGGTACGGGCATTCGTCGTCGAAAACGCTATCGAACGCATCGCCATCAAGAAGCGCAGCAAGAAAGGCGAGTTCGCCGGCGGCCCGACGACGTTCAAGATCGAAGGGGTCTTCCAGTTGCTGGACGGTTGCGACGTGACGCTGCTGTCGCCGCAGACCATCAATGCGCAGAGCAAGAAGCATGACTTCGCTTTGCCGGCGACGCTGAACAAGTATCAGCATGAAGCCTATAAGGCGGCGTGCGCGGCGCTAATGAAGAAGTAACCCCGATCCACCTGACGAAATGCCTGCCCTGTGGCGAGGGAGCTTGCTCCCGCTGGACTGCGCGGCTGGCCAAAAAAACAGGGCCGCTTCGCGCCACGGCGGGAGCAAGCTCCCTCGCCACAATGCGCACCATAAAAACCTGTCAAACCACCTCCCGCCCATCCCCCTGCCGTCGCCGATCCTCCCGCGGGCAGCGTTCGAACCGGGCCCGGTAGCTGCGGGTAAAGTACGACGGTGATTCAAACCCGCAGGCGATGCTCACTTCCAGCACGCTCATATCAGTCTGGCGCAGCAGTTGCCGGGCCTTCTCCAGGCGCAGGCGCAGGTAGAAGTTGCTCGGGGTGTCGTTCAGGTGCAGGCGGAACAGGCGTTCGAGCTGGCGTCGCGTCACGCTGATCGATTGCGCCAGCGCCAGGGTACTCAAGGGCGGTTCGCTGTGGGTTTCCATCTCCCCGATGACCTGCACCAGTTTCTTGTTGCGAATGCCGTAGCGGCTGGCGATTTCCATGCGCTGGTGGTCTTTGCGCGGACGGATGCGACCGAGCACGAATTGCTCGCTTACCTGGATCGCCAGTGCCGCGCCGTGGGCCTGGCCGATCAGGTCGAGCATCAGGTCAATCGAAGCGGTGCCGCCCGCGCAGGTGATGCGGCGGCGGTCGATCTCGAACAGTTCCTGGGTCACGCCAAGGTGAGGATAAGACTCCTTGAACGCCTCGATCGCCTCCCAGTGCAAGGTCACCCGATGCCCGTCCAGCAACCCCGCCTCGGCGAGCACCACGCTGCCGGTGTCGATACCGCCCAGGGTCACGCCGTCCTTGTCCAGGCGATGCAGCCAGCGCTCCAGTGCCGGCGTGGAGAACTTCAGCGGCTCGAACCCCGCTACCACCCAGAGGGTCGCGCCTTTCTTCAGGGGTTCCAGTGCCGCATCGGCGTTGACCGACATGCCATTGCTCGCCAGCACCGGCCCGCCATCGACACTCAATACGTGCCAGCGGTACAGCCCGCCGCGAAAGCGATTGGCCACCCGCAGCGGCTCGATGGCCGAAATGAAACCGATGGCCGAGAAACCCGGCATCAACAAAAAGTAGAAATCCTGGGACATGGCGCGCACTCGGTTGGCGGGTAGCGTGGCACCTTGATACGCCACAGGTCGCCGCAGTGCAAGAGCACGTCGCCGCAGGGCGCTTTGCGCAGCGTCCGGCTACGTAACGTGGCATCACCGGCGCACAGACGCCGGACCCCATAACAATAAGCTGCCGAGGACCCGCCATGAAACGATTGATCAGCTCCTGCGTTCTTGCTCTCAGCGGTACCGTTTTGCTCAGCTCAGCCACCTTTGCCGCCGAGCCTGCTGCATGCCAGAACGTGCGCCTGGGCGTGGTCAACTGGACCGATGTCATCGCCACCAGTGCCCTGACCCAAGTGATGCTCGATGGCCTCGGCTACAAGACCAAACAAACCAGCGCCTCCCAGCAGATTATCTTCGCCGGCATCCGCGACCAGCGCCTGGACCTGTTCCTGGGTTACTGGAACCCGCTGATGACCCAGACAATCACCCCGTTCGTCGAGGCCAAGCAGGTGAAAGTCCTGGAGCAGCCCAGCCTCAAGGATGCCCGCGCCACCCTCGCCGTGCCGACCTACCTGGCCGACAAGGGCCTGAAGACGTTCGCCGACATCGCCAGGTTTGAAAAAGAGCTGGGCGGCAAGATCTACGGCATCGAGCCCGGCTCCGGCGCCAACACCCAGATCAAGGCGATGATCGCCAAGAACCAGTTCGGCCTGGGCAAATTCCAACTGGTGGAGTCCAGCGAGGCCGGCATGCTCGCCGCCGTTGACCGCGCGGTGCGGCGCAAGGAAGCCGTGGTGTTCTTCGGCTGGGCGCCGCACCCGATGAACGTCAACGTGCAGATGACCTACCTCACCGGCAGCGAAGACGCCCTCGGCCCGAACGAAGGCATGGCCACCGTGTGGACCGTCACCGCGCCGAACTACGCCGAGCAATGCCCGAACGTCAGCCGCCTGCTGAGCAACCTGACGTTCACCGCCGAAGACGAAAGCCGGATGATGCAGCCGCTGCTGGACCACAAGGACCCGCTCGAATCGGCCCGGCAATGGCTCAAGGACCATCCGCAAGACAAGCAGCGCTGGCTCGAAGGCGTCACCACCTTCGATGGCAAACCGGCCGCCGACAACTTGCAACTGACCACCAACTGACCCACGCCATCGTTCTGCGCAGCGCCGCCGGCCTGCGCAGTGATTCACCTCGCCTGAAGGAAGCCGCACCATGAACCACGACGTCATCATCACCTGCGCACTCACCGGTGCTGGCGACACCACCGCCAAGAGCCCCCACGTACCGGTGACCCCGAAACAGATCGCCGAGGCGGCCGTCGAGGCGGCCAAGGCCGGCGCCACGGTGGTCCATTGCCACGTGCGCGACCCGCAGACCGGCAAGTTCAGCCGCGACGTGGCGCTGTACCGCGAAGTGATGGAGCGCATCCGCGAGGCGGACGTGGACATCATCGTCAACCTCACCGCGGGCATGGGCGGCGACCTGGAGATCGGGGCCGGCGAGCGGCCGATGGAATTCGGCCCCAACACCGACCTGGTGGGCCCGCTGACCCGCCTGGCCCACGTCGAAGAGCTGCTGCCGGAAATCTGCACGCTCGATTGCGGCACCCTGAACTTCGGTGACGGCGACACCATTTACGTCTCCACCCCGGCGCAACTGCGAGCCGGGGCCAAGCGCATCACTGAACTGGGGGTCAAGGCCGAGTTGGAAATCTTCGACACCGGCCACCTGTGGTTCGCCAAGCAACTGATCAAGGAAGGCCTGCTGGACAACCCGCTGTTCCAGCTTTGCCTGGGCATTCCCTGGGGGGCGCCCGCCGACACCACCACCATGAAGGCGATGGTCGACAATCTGCCGGCGGACGCCGTATGGGCCGGCTTCGGCATCGGCCGCATGCAGATGCCGATGGCCGCCCAAGCCGTGCTGCTGGGGGGCAACGTGCGGGTCGGGCTGGAAGACAACCTCTGGCTGGACAAAGGCGTGCTCGCCACCAACGGTCAACTGGTGGAACGCGCCGGGGAAATTCTCACTCGCCTCGGCGCCCGCGTCCTGACCCCGGCCGAGGGCCGCAGGAAGATGGGCCTGACCCCGCGCGGCTGACCCGAGCTTATGCACAACCCTGTGGGAGCGAGCTTGCTCGCGATAGCGGTACACCAGCTATCGATGTGCCGACTGATATTCAGCCATCGCGAGCAAGCTCGCTCCCACAGGTGGCCCTCAACAACTTCAGGAAATCACCATGAGCTTTATCACCGACATCAAAACCTTCGCCGCCCTGGGCAGCGGAGTCATCGGCAGCGGCTGGGTCAGCCGAGCCCTGGCCCACGGGCTGGACGTCGTGGCCTGGGACCCGGCGCCCGGGGCTGAAGCGGCGTTGCGCAAGCGCGTCGCCAGTGCTTGGGGTGCGCTGGAGAAACAAGGCCTTGCGCCGGGTGCATCCCAGGATCGGCTGCGCTTTGTCGCCACCGTCGAGGAATGCGTGCGCGACGCCGACTTCATCCAGGAAAGCGCTCCCGAGCGCCTGGAGCTGAAACTCGACCTGCACAGCCGCATCAGCGCCGCCGCCAAGCCCGACGCGCTGATCGGCTCCAGCACGTCGGGGTTGCTGCCCAGCGAGTTCTACGAGGGCGCCACTCACCCGGAACGTTGCGTGGTCGGGCATCCGTTCAACCCGGTCTACCTGCTGCCGCTGGTGGAAGTGGTGGGCGGCCGGAACACCGCGCCGGAAGCGGTGCAGGCCGCGATGCAGGTGTACACGTCACTGGGCATGCGACCGCTGCACGTGCGCAAGGAAGTGCCCGGCTTCATCGCCGACCGGCTGCTCGAAGCGCTGTGGCGCGAAGCCCTGCACCTGGTCAACGACGGCGTGGCGACCACCGGCGAAATCGACGATGCCATCCGCTTCGGTGCCGGCTTGCGCTGGTCGTTCATGGGCACGTTTTTAACCTACACCCTGGCTGGCGGCGACGCCGGGATGCGTCACTTCATGAACCAGTTCGGCCCGGCACTGCAACTGCCGTGGACCTACCTGCCGGCGCCGGAACTGACCGAGAAGCTGATCGACGACGTGGTCGAGGGCACGAGCGCGCAACTGGGCAACCACAGCATCTCGGCACTGGAACGTTATCGCGATGACTGTCTGCTGGCCGTGCTGGAGGCGGTAAAGACCACCAAAGCGAAACATGGGATGGCGTTTACTGACTGAACGCGATCCCTGTGGCGAGGGAGCTTGCTCCCGCTCGGCCGCGAAGCGGTCGCCAATCAGCAGACGCGGTGTTTCTGAAACACCGCGATATCAGGCTTTTTGGGGGGCTCCGCCCCCAGCGGGAGCAAGCTCCCTCGCCACACACGTGTACACCTGCACCCATCTGTGGAGTTTTGCCATGCCCACCCTCACCACCTACCAAACCCACATCCGCCCCGAATGGGTCGACTACAACGGCCACTTGCGCGATGCCTACTACCTGCTGATTTTCAGCTACGCCACCGACGTGCTGATGGACAGGCTCGGCATGGACAGCCAGAACCGCGACGCCAGCGGCCACTCACTGTTCACCCTCGAACTGCACCTCAACTACCTGCACGAAGTGAAGGTCGACGCCAACGTCGAGGTGCATACGCAAATCATCGGCCATGACGCCAAGCGCCTGCATATCTATCACAGCCTGCACCTGGCCGGCGGTGACAAGGCGCTGGCGGGCAACGAGCAGATGCTATTGCACGTCGACCTGGCCGGCCCGCGCTCGGCGCCCTTCCCGGAACAGACCCTGGGCAAACTCCGGGCTCTGCTGGATGAACAATCCGACCTGCCGCCCCCAGACTGCATCGGCCGGGTCATCGCCTTGCCGCCCGCCCGCTAGACGTCGAACAGGAGCCGTCATGAAAACCGCCGCCGCTTTTGCCGATTTTCGCAGCTACCCGCTGGTGTGCGCACTGGACACCGTGAAGCCTCTGGCCGATCAGGTGCTGATCACCTGGGCCGACGGCCGGGTCAGCCCATTCCATCATCAGTGGTTGCGGGACAACTGCCCGTGCCCCCAATGCGTCTACAGTGTTACCCGCGAGCAGGTGCTGGAGATCGTCGACGTGCCTGAAGACCTGACACCCGACACGACCTGGCTCGACGACGAAGGCTGCCTGTGCGTGGGCTGGCAGGACGGCCATCAGAGCCGCTTCGACCCCGGCTGGTTGCGCGCCCACGCCTACGATGAGCCGTCCAGGGCCGAGCGCCTGGCGAGCAAGCCCCAGCGCCGGCTGTGGCAACACGACCTGCCCTTGCCGGTGTTCGACTACCAGGCGGTGATGGAAGACGCCGACGCGTTGCTGCAATGGTTGCTGGCCGTACGGGACATCGGCCTGACCCAGGTGCGCGGCGTGCCCACCGAGCCCGGCTCGCTGCAACGGCTTGCCCAGCGGATCTCGTTCATCCGCGAAAGCAACTTCGGCGTGCTGTTCAATGTGCAATCCAAGGCCGACGCCGACAGCAACGCCTACACCGCCTTCAACCTGCCGCTGCACAGCGACCTGCCGACCCGTGAATTGCAACCGGGCCTGCAGTTCCTGCATTGCCTGGTCAATGACGCCCAGGGTGGCGAAAGCATCTTCGTCGATGGTTTTGCGGTGGCCGAGGCCCTGCGCCAGGAAGCCCCCGACGACTTCGAGGCGTTGTGCCGCATACCGGTGGAATTTCGCAACAAGGACCGCCACAGCGACTACCGCTGCCTGGCACCGATCATCGCCCTGGATGCCCTCGGGCACGTGGCGGAAATCCGTATGGCGAACTTTCTGCGGGGGCCGTTCGACACCTCGGCCGAACAGATGCCCGGCCTTTACCGCGCCTATCGGCGCTTGATCGCCCTGACCCGCGAGCCGCGGTTGCGCCTGGTCCGGCGGCTCGAACCCGGCCAGCTCTGGTGCTTCGACAACCGTCGCACCCTCCACGCCCGCAACGCGTTCGACCCGGCCACCGGGGCCCGGCATTTCCAGGGCTGCTACGTGGACCGGGATGAGTTGTTGTCGCGCATCCGGGTGTTGCAGCGCTAGCGCGATGCGGCCTGTCCAACACCCCATCCCGCCTGATTCACACAGGCAAAAAAATCCCCGATCAAGCCGTGACAGGATCGGGGCAGGTGCGTTACTGGAGGAGCCGTCGCGCGAGGGTGACCAAACCATCGTGATTCAGCTTGGAGCTCAGTGTGCCCAGTCCCGATCCGGCTCAATTAGCCGAAAACGACACGCTCATAGCCATCCGGGCCATTGCGACAATTTGCCCTTGCCGCCATTCCGGGTGGCTACCAGAATCGAGTCACGACCCCACTCCCGGAACAAGGAAAAAGCGTCATGATGCACGCCGATTTGATCGACCAGGAAGACCTGTTGGGCCAGCTCAAGGCCCTGGGGCTCCAGATACCCAGCGGCGCCACCGCCGAACAGGCGTGCGAGTGCGCCGTGCGAGGCCTGGACAGGGAACGCGCCAATGAATTGCGACGGATGGTCAAGGACATGTACACCAGCAGCGCAACCATCCTGCCGGCGGTGCGCCAGGCCATCGACAAGCAGCTGTTGCCGGCGCTGACGGAGTATCAGCAAAACCACAGCGCCTGACCTGTGGCGAGGGAGCTTGCTCCCTCACCACAAAAGCCCTCGGCTCAGAGCCTTACGCTGGCAAACGTCGACTCGTTGCGCGCCTGGCTCAGCGCCGACAGCGGACCGGACAGCGGCGACAGGACCAGGGCCTGCGGCAGCGGCATCATCGCCACCTGTTGCGTGGTGTTGGAACCGACGCGCTCGTCGCGCGGTGGAATGCCGAAGTATTCGCGGTAGCACTTGGAGAAGTGCGGCGTGGAGACGAAGCCACACACCGACGCCACTTCGATGATCGACATCGGCGTCTGTTTGAGCAGTTGCCGCGCACGAATCAGCCGCAGCTTGAGGTAGTAACGCGACGGCGAGCAGTGCAGGTACTTCTGGAACAACCGCTCCAACTGGCGCCGGGACACGGCGACATACACCGCCAGTTCATCCAGGTCGATCGGCTCTTCGAGATTGGCTTCCATCAGCGCGACGATTTCCTGCAACTTCGGCTGGTTGGTGCCGAGCATGTGCTTGAGCGGCACACGCTGGTGATCCTGCTCGTTGCGGATGCGCTCATAGACGAACATTTCCGAGATCGCCGCCGACAGTTCGCGACCGTGATCGCGGCTGATCAAGTGCAGCATCATGTCCAACGGCGCCGTGCCGCCGGAGCTGGTGAAACGGTTGCGGTCGAGGGTGAACAACCGGGTGCTCATCGAGACCCGCGGGAAGGCTTCCTGCATCGCGGCCAGGCATTCCCAGTGCACGCTGCAATCGAAACCGTCCAGCAGGCCGGCGCAGGCCAGGGCCCAACTGCCGGTGCAGACGGCACCGAGGCGTCGGGATTGACGGGCCTGGCCTTGCAGCCATGACACGTGTTCGCGGGTCACGGTGCGCTGGATGCCGATGCCGCCACAGACGATGACGGTGTCCAGCGGTGGTGCCTTGTGCATCGAGGCGTCCGGGGTGATCTGCAGGCCGTCACTGGCCCAGACTTGCCCGCCATCGACGGTGAGGGTGGTCCAGCGATACAGCTCGCGACCGGACAACTGGTTGGCCATGCGCAGCGGTTCTACCGCGGACGCCAGGGAAATCAGCGTGAAATTGTCCAGCAGCAAAAAGCCGATGGATTGAGGCGCACGGTTCTGGGGTTGGGCCCCGGAGTTGGACGTCGTCATCGCGGTATCTCCTCACACAAAGCGGGTGATGGCCTCAGGCGGAGGCTCTTGTTATGGCCATCGTTCTCTGGCGAGAGACGGGCTTTATCGGGGTAGAGCAAATGCCGTGCCTAAAATTGAATATGCATTCAATAAATCCTGAAAACGACATCGCAACCCGTCTACACAGGGCACGCGTTCGGCATGGGTTATAGGCGCCATCAGTGGCGACAGTCGGCTGTCACAGCGAGCTGTGAGCAGTTCGGTAGCACTTGTGGGAACTGGGCTGCGCCGCTTGCGCGAGGGGTATCACCACAGGCGCGGATGACGAACGGTCGAGCGCGATGCAAGGGCCGGTTCGTCATGGGGTGTCTTGTCTGTTTGCGACGCGCTAAAAGGTGGCGCATTTCGTCTTGCTGCTCATTTTTCGAGCGATTTGAGAACACTTGTGGCGAGGGGATTTATCCCCGTTGGGTCGCGAAGCGGCCCCTCGGTTTTTTCTAATACAGCGAGTCGTCTGAATCAGGGGCTGCTTCGCAGCCCAACGGGGCGGTGCGACGTTTCGCTAAATCCCCTCGCCACAGGAACAACAGGGGCAAGTACAGTGCCTGATCAGCACTCCACCGCGCTCACCGCCAAGCCACCGCGCGAAGTCTCTTTGTATTTGTCATGCATGTCGGCGCCGGTATCGCGCATGGTGCGGATCACCCGGTCCAGGGAAATGAAGTGCTGGCCGTCACCGCGCAGCGCCATTTGTGCGGCGTTGATGGCTTTCACCGCGGCGATTGCATTGCGCTCGATGCACGGCACCTGCACCAGGCCACCGACCGGGTCGCAGGTCAGGCCGAGGTTATGCTCCAGGCCGATTTCCGCGGCGTTGCACAATTGCTCCGGCGTGGCGCCGAGGATCTCTGCCAGGCCGGCCGCCGCCATGGCGCAAGCCGAACCCACTTCGCCCTGGCAGCCGACTTCGGCACCGGAGATCGAGGCATTCTTCTTACACAGGATCCCCACCGCCGCCGCCCCGAGGAAGTAATCGACCACGTTGGCGTCGGTGACGGCCTCGCTGAATTTCATGAAGTAATGCAGCACCGCCGGGATGATCCCCGCCGCGCCGTTGGTCGGCGCCGTGACCATGCGCCCACCGGCGGCATTTTCCTCGTTGACCGCCAGGGCGAACAGGTTGACCCATTCCATGGCACTGAGGGTCGAGCCGATGACGTTCGGCTTGTTCAACTCTTGCAGGCTGCGGTGCAGCTTGGCCGCGCGCCGGCGCACATTCAAACCACCCGGAAGAATGCCTTCATGCTTGAGGCCGTGCTCGACGCAATCCTGCATGGCGCGCCAGAGCTTCATCAGCCCGGTGCGAATCTCTTCCTCCGAGCGCCAGACCTTTTCGTTGGCCATCATCAATTCGGCCACCCGCAGGTTGTGGGTGCGACACAGTTCGAGCAACTCCTCGGCGCTGGAAAAATCGTAAGGCAGTTGCGTAGTGTCCAGATCCACGACACCACTGGACGCCTGGGCCTGGTCGACGACGAAGCCGCCGCCGACGGAATAATAGGTGTCACGGTGCAGCTCGCCGCTGTCGCCCTCGGCCACCAGCGTCATCGCGTTGGGGTGGAACGGCAGGTTCTCGTCGATCAGGCGCATGTCCCGCGACCAGATGAACGGCACCGGCAGGCGGCCGTCGAGCAGCAGGGTTTCGGTTTCCCGCAGCAGCGTGATGCGCGTACCGATTTGCGACGGATCGATCGCGTCGGGCCATTCGCCCATCAGCCCCATGATCACCGCGTTATCGCTGCCGTGGCCGATGCCGGTGGCCGACAACGAACCGTACAACTGCACCTCGACCCGGCGCACGTCGTGCAGCAAGGCCTTGGCCCGCAACGCCTCGACAAACAACGCCGCCGCACGCATGGGCCCCACGGTGTGGGAACTGGACGGGCCGATACCGATTTTGAACAGGTCGAACACGCTGATTGCCATTGCCGAGAGTCTCCAGAACGGGCATGTGCGGGCGCCGAAGCGTCCGGTGACGGAGCTGCTACGCTCAACGCCGGGATGGCCGCATCATCCGGCTTTTGCCCAGGTGCCCGACGTCTGACACCGACGCAATCATGCCCGCCAACGCCGCCGCTCTTTTGCTCCGTTTTCGCCGTTTTTCTGCGTGTCAGACGGCTCCTTGGGGCGGAAAAAATCTGTAAACGACGTCACCGACACTGGATGCGACCATCCCTGTACTGGATACGACCCACCCTGTAGGCGTCAGATTTGCGCTGGTACATGATCAGTTACGGCTCGTTTGCAAGGCCGCGTGTCAGAGAGTGCCCACGCGCCGCCAACCGCAACATCCAAAAAGCGTGCGGCTGTCCTGACAGGACACCGCCGATAAAACACCAGGAGTCCACCCATGAAAGGTTCCACGCCGTTGTTGTTGGCCGCCATCCTGAGTCTTCCGATGCTGGCCAACGCTGCAGAACCCGCACAATGCAGCACCGTTAACTTTTCCGACGTCGGTTGGACCGACATCACCGTGACCACCGCCACCACCAGCGTGGTACTCGAAGCCCTGGGCTACAAGACCAAGACCACCATGATCTCCGTACCGGTCACCTACAAGTCCCTGGCCGACGGCAAGAACATGGACGTGTTCCTCGGCAACTGGATGCCGACCATGGAGAACGACATCAAGGCCTACCGCGATGCCGGCACCGTGGAGACCGTGCGCACCAACCTCAAGGGCGCCAAGTACACCCTCGCCGTCCCCCAGGGTCTGTATGACAAAGGCCTGCACGACTTCGCCGACATCCCCAAATTCAAGAAGGAACTGGACGGCAAGATCTACGGGATCGAACCCGGCAACGACGGCAACCGCCTGATCCAGAGCATGATCGACAAGAACGCCTTCGGCCTGAAGGACGCCGGTTTCAAAGTGGTCGAATCGAGCGAAGCCGGCATGCTCTCGCAGGTTGACCGCGCCTCGAAACGCGGCACCGACGTGGTGTTCCTGGGGTGGGCACCGCACCCGATGAACACCCGCTTCAAGATCCAGTACCTGACCGGCGGCGATGACTTCTTCGGCCCGGACTTCGGCGCCGCCACCGTGGCCACCAACACGCGCAAAGGCTACAGCCAGGAATGCAGCAACGTTGGGCAACTGCTGAAGAACCTCGAATTCACCGTCGACATGGAAAGCTCGCTGATGGGCAACGTCCTGGACGACAAGATGAAACCTGAAGCCGCGGCCAAGGCCTGGCTGAAGAAAAACCCACAGGTGCTCGATACCTGGCTCGCTGGCGTGACCACCATTGACGGTAAACCTGGCCTGGAGGCCGTGAAAGCCAAGCTCGCGCAGTAATCGCTCATGTTATGCCGGGCGAGTTAGCTCGCCCGTGCTGTTTATCCCTTGCATGCGGACGTTCACTACCATGCTCATTGATCAGAAAATACCTTTAGGCCAGTACATTGCGGGCTTTGTCGAATGGTTGACGCAAGTTGGCGCCAGCACCTTCGACTCCATCGCACTGTTCCTGGAAACGATGATTCACGGCGTGACGTTTGCGCTGACCTGGTTCAACCCTCTGGCCTTGATCGGCCTCATAGCCCTGCTGGCGCATTTCATCCAGCGCAAATGGGGCCTCACCGTATTCGTCATCGCCTCCTTCCTGCTGATCCTCAACCTGGGTTACTGGCAGGAAACCATGGAAACCCTGGCCCAGGTGCTCTTCGCCACCCTGGTCTGCGTCGTGATCGGTGTGCCGCTGGGCATTGTTGCCGCGCACAAGCCGATGTTCTACACCCTGATGCGTCCGGTACTCGATCTGATGCAGACCGTACCGACCTTCGTCTACCTCATTCCTACCCTGACCCTGTTCGGTCTGGGTGTGGTCCCGGGCCTGATCTCCACGGTGGTATTCGCGATTGCCGCGCCCATCCGCCTGACTTACCTGGGCATCCGCGACGTTCCGGAAGAATTGATGGACGCGGGCAAGGCCTTTGGCTGCTCCCGTCGCCAGCTCCTGTCGCGTATCGAACTGCCCCATGCGATGCCGAGCATCGCGGCCGGTATCACCCAGTGCATCATGCTGTCGTTGTCGATGGTGGTGATCGCCGCACTGGTAGGTGCCGATGGCCTGGGCAAACCCGTGGTCAACGCACTGAACACCGCTGATATCGCCCTGGGCTTCGAAGCAGGCCTGGCGATCGTATTGCTGGCGATCATGCTCGACCGAATCTGCAAACAACCCGACGCCAAGGTAGGGGGTGACGCATGAGCATCATTCGTTTCGAAGACGTCGATGTTATTTTCTCCAGCCGTCCCAAGGCCGCGCTGGAACTCTTGGACAAGGGTTTTTCGCGCCCCGAGATCCTGCAGCAGACCGGCCTGATCGTCGGCGTGGAGAAGGCCAGCCTGTCCATCGAGAAGGGCGAAATCTGTGTCCTGATGGGTCTTTCCGGCTCAGGCAAATCCAGCCTGCTGCGCTGCATCAACGGCTTGAATACCGTCAGCCGCGGCAAGTTGTTCGTCGAGCACGAAGGGCGGCAGATCGACATCGCCTCCTGCTCCCCCGCCGAACTGAAAATGATGCGCACCAAGCGCATCGCCATGGTGTTCCAGAAGTTCGCCCTGATGCCTTGGCTGACCGTGCGCGAGAACATCAGCTTCGGCCTGGAAATGCAGGGCCGTCCCGAGAAGGAACGGCGCAAGCTGGTGGATGAAAAACTCGAGCTGGTGGGCCTGACCCAGTGGCGCAACAAGAAACCCGACGAGCTGTCCGGCGGTATGCAGCAACGGGTCGGCCTGGCCCGCGCCCTGGCGATGGACGCCGACATCCTGCTGATGGACGAACCGTTCTCGGCCCTCGACCCACTGATCCGCCAGGGTTTGCAGGACGAACTGCTGGAACTGCAACGCAAACTGCAAAAGACCATCGTGTTCGTCAGCCATGACCTGGACGAAGCCCTGAAACTGGGCACCCGGATCGCGATCATGAAGGACGGCAAGATCATCCAGTACAGCAAGCCGGAAGAAATTGTGCTGAACCCGGCGGACGACTATGTGCGCACCTTCGTTGCCCACACCAACCCGCTCAACGTGCTCTGCGGTCGCAGCCTGATGCGCACCCTGGACAACTGCAAGCGCATCAACGGTTCGGTCTGCCTGGACCCGGGCGGCGACTCCTGGCTCGACCTGGCCGAAGGCAACACCATCAAGGGCGCCCGACAGAACGGCGCGGCACTGGACCTGCAAAACTGGGCACCGGGCCAATCGGTGGAAGAACTGGGCCGCCGTCCGACCCTGGTGGACTCCAACATCGGCATGCGCGATGCCTTGCAGATCCGTTACCAGACCGGCAACAAACTGGTGCTTCACGATAACCAGAAAGTGGTCGGGATCCTCGGTGACAGCGAGCTGTACCACGCCCTGCTCGGCAAGAACCTGGGCTAAGCCTCAACCCTGTGGGAGCGGGCTTGCTCGCGAATGCGGTGTCTACGTCACGATTGGGTGGCGGCATAGCGCTTCGCGAGCAAGCCCGCTCCCACAGGGTTTTTGCTTTATGGACCGTGAGTGCTTGCTTCTCGAAAACCGTTCGATTTTTTATTGATTGAACGTTCAATCAAAACAAAATAGACTCTTCCTCACCCATCAAGACCGAGGAGAAGTCACCCAATGCCCAAGGTCGGTATGCAACCCATCCGCCGCCAGCAATTGATCGAAGCCACGTTGCAGGCGGTCGATCAGGTGGGCATGGGGGACGCCAGCATCGCGCTGATCGCCCGTCTGGCGGGTGTCTCGAACGGCATCATCAGTCACTACTTTCAGGACAAGAACGGCCTGATCGCGGCTACGGCCCAGTACCTGATGACTGTCCTGAGCGAGAACGTCACCGCGCGACGCCAGGCGCTCGAGGATTCCAGCCCACGAGCCCACCTGCAGGTGATCATCGAAGGCAACTTCGACGCCAGCCAGGTCAATGGCCCGGCCATGAAAACCTGGCTGGCCTTCTGGGCCACCAGCATGCATCACCCGTCACTGCACAGGTTGCAGCGGATCAACGATCACCGTCTGTATTCCAACCTGTGTTGCCAGTTCCGCCGCGCATTGCCCCTCGATGAGGCCCGCAGTGCGGCGCGGGGCCTGGCCGCGCTGATTGACGGCTTGTGGCTGCGCGGGGCGTTGTCGGGAGACGCGTTCGATACCGCCCAGGCGCACCGGATCGCTTACGAATACATGGACTTCCAACTGGCCAAGGCAGGAACGTCAGAGCACACAGAATCGCTCGGTTCCTGAACCGTCACCGAACCGCGTAGTCAGCTGTAAACGACACGCTCCCGGTGGCAGCCAACCACTCATGCACTTGCGAGGATTTTATGGCCCGTTTCGAACTGCAAAAACTCTACATCGATGGCGCCTACAGCGATGCCAGCGGCGACGCCACTTTCGAAGCCATCAACCCTGCCAACGGTGAAGTGCTCGCCCTGGTGCAGCGTGCAACGAAGGAAGACGTCGAGCGCGCCGTGGTCAGCGCTGAAAAGGGCCAGAAAGTCTGGGCCGCGATGACCGCCATGCAGCGTTCGCGCATCCTGCGCCGGGCCGTGGACATCCTGCGCGAGCGCAACGATGAACTGGCGGCCCTGGAAACCCTCGACACCGGCAAGGCCTATTCCGAAACCCGCTACGTCGACATCGTGACCGGCGCCGACGTGCTGGAATACTACGCCGGCCTGGTGCCTGCCATCGAAGGCGAGCAGGTGCCGCTGCGCACCACTTCGTTCGTCTACACCCGCCGCGAGCCATTGGGCGTGGTGGCCGGTATCGGTGCGTGGAACTACCCGATCCAGATCGCCCTGTGGAAGTCGGCCCCTGCCCTGGCGGCCGGCAACGCCATGATCTTCAAGCCGAGCGAAGTCACGTCGCTGACCACCCTCAAACTGGCCGAGATCTACACCGAGGCCGGCGTTCCGGCAGGCGTGTTCAACGTCCTGACCGGCAGCGGCCGTGAAGTCGGCACCTGGCTGACCGAGCACCCGCGCATCGAGAAGGTTTCCTTCACCGGCGGCACCGACACCGGCAAGAAAGTCATGGCCAGCGCCTCGAGCTCGTCGCTCAAGGACGTGACCATGGAACTGGGCGGCAAGTCGCCGTTGATCATCTTCGACGACGCCGACCTGGATCGCGCCGCCGACACCGCGATGATGGCCAACTTCTACAGTTCCGGCCAGGTTTGCACCAACGGCACCCGCGTGTTCGTCCCGAGCCACCTCAAGGCGGCGTTCGAAGCCAAGATCGTCGAGCGCGTGGCACGCATCCGCGTTGGCAACCCGGAAGACGAGAACACCAACTTCGGCCCGCTGGTGAGCTTCGCCCACATGGAAAGCGTGTTGGGCTACATCGAGAAAGGCAAGGCCGAAGGCGCTCGGCTGCTGTGCGGCGGCGCTCGGTTGACCGAGGGCGAATTCGCCAAGGGCGCGTTCGTCGCCCCGACCGTGTTCACCGACTGCACCGACGAGATGACCATCGTGCGTGAAGAGATCTTCGGCCCGGTGATGAGCATCCTCGCCTACGACACCGAAGAAGAAGTGATCCGCCGCGCCAACGACACCGACTTCGGCCTCGCCGCCGGCGTCGTGACCCGCGACCTGAACCGCGCCCACCGCGTGATCCACCAGCTCGAAGCCGGCATCTGCTGGATCAACGCCTGGGGCGAGTCCGCCGCCGAAATGCCGGTGGGCGGCTACAAGCAATCGGGCGTGGGCCGCGAGAACGGCCTCAGCTCGCTGAACAACTACACGCGCATCAAGTCGGTACAGGTCGAGCTGGGCGATTACGCGTCGGTGTTCTGAACCGAGACGAGATCTTGAGTGAACGCCGTTGTGGCGAGGGGATTTATCCCCGTGGGGCTGCGTAGCAGCCCCTTCCCAAGCCCCCCCCGTTCTCCAGACAAGTCCAGTCGCCGGTTTACGACTGCTGCGCAGCCGAACGGGGATAAATCCCCTCGCCACAGGTTACGTGGCACCCCGGCAAGCGCGACCTGAACCCAACTCAAAAAGAGGGTGCCTTTCATGTCCCAAGAATTCGATTACATCATCATCGGTGCCGGCTCGGCCGGTAACACCCTGGCCACCCGCCTGACCGAAGACGAAGGCGTCACGGTCCTGCTGCTGGAAGCCGGCGGCCCGGACTATCGCCTGGATTTCCGCACGCAAATGCCCGCCGCCCTGGCGTTCCCACTGCAAGGTCGACGCTATAACTGGGCCTACGAAACCGATCCCGAGCCGCACATGAACGGCCGCCGCATGGAATGTGGCCGAGGCAAGGGCCTGGGCGGTTCGTCGCTGATCAACGGCATGTGCTACATCCGCGGCAACGCCCTGGACTACGACAACTGGGCCAAGCTGCCCGGCCTGGAAGACTGGACCTACCTGGACTGCCTGCCATATTTCAGGAAAGCCGAAACCCGGGACATCGGCCCGAACGACTACCACGGCGGCGACGGCCCGGTCAGCGTGACCACGCCCAAGGCTGGCAACAACCCGCTGTTCCACGCCATGGTCGAGGCCGGCGTGCAGGCCGGCTACCCGCGCACCGATGACCTCAACGGCTACCAGCAGGAAGGCTTCGGCCCGATGGACCGCACCGTCACGCCGAACGGCCGTCGCGCCAGCACGGCTCGCGGCTACCTCGACATCGCCAAGAAGCGTTCGACCCTGACCATCGTCACCCACGCCCTGACCGACAAGATCGTGTTCGAAGGCAAGCGTGCCGTGGGCGTGCGCTACCTGGTCGGCGCCGCTGAAGAGCGCGTCGAAGCCCGGGCCCGCAAGGAAGTGCTGCTGTGCTCCGGCGCCATCGCCTCGCCGCAGATCCTCCAACGCTCCGGCGTCGGCCCGGCCAAGCTGCTGGAAAGCCTCGACATCCCGGTGGTCCACGACCTGCCCGGCGTCGGTGAAAACCTGCAGGACCATCTGGAACTGTACCTGCAATACGCTTGCACCCAGCCGGTCTCGCTGTACCCGTCGCTGCTCTGGTACAACCAGCCGGCCATCGGCGCCGAGTGGCTGTTCAACGGCACCGGCATCGGCGCCAGCAACCAGTTCGAGGCCGGTGGTTTCATCCGCTCTCGTCCAGAGTTCGATTGGCCGAACATCCAGTATCACTTCCTGCCGGTGGCGATTAACTACAACGGCAGCAACGGTGTGAAGGAACATGGCTTCCAGGCGCACATGGGCTCGATGCGTTCGCCCAGCCGCGGTCGGATCCAGGCCAAGTCCAAGGACCCACGCCAACACCCGAGCATCCTGTTCAACTACATGGCGACCGAGCAGGACTGGCAGGAGTTTCGCGACGGCATCCGCCTGACCCGCGAGATCATGCAGCAGCCGGCGCTGGACCCGTTCCGCGGGCGCGAGATCAGCCCGGGGATCGAGGTGCAGACGGACGAGCAACTGGATCAGTTCATCCGCGAACACGCCGAAACCGCCTTCCACCCGTCGTGCTCGTGCAAGATGGGCACCGATGACATGGCGGTGGTGGACGGCGAAGGTCGCGTACATGGCATGCAGGGCCTGCGGGTGGTCGATGCCTCGATCATGCCGATCATCACCACCGGCAACCTGAACGCGCCGACGATCATGATCGCCGAGAAAATCGCCGACAAGATCCGTGGCCGCAAGCCACTGCCGCGCAGCACCGCTCCGTACTACGTGGCCGGCGACGCACCGGTCAAGGGCAAGCCGCTGCGTGAACTGGCGCCAGCCGGGCAGTAACCCCCAGCGCCGCCTTCGCGGGCAAGCCCGCTCCCACAAGGGATCTACGGTGAACACACATCCTGTGCCCACCCACGATCAACCTGTGGGAGCGGGCTTGCCCGCGAAGAGGCCGGCCTATCCAGCATCTCTATCGACTGACACACCGCCTTCGCGAGCAAGCTCGCTCCCACAAGGGATCTACGGTGAACACACATCCTGTGCCCGCCAACGATCAACCTGTGGGAGCGGGCTTGCCCGCGAAGCGGCCGGTCTATCCAGCATCTCCATCGACTGACACACCGCCTTCGCGAGCAAGCTCGCTCCCACAAGGGATCTACGGTGAACACACATCCTGTGCCCACCCACGATCAACCTGTGGGAGCGGGCTTGCCCGCGAAGAGGCCGGCCTATCCAGCATCTCTATCGACTGACACACCGCCTGACATCCACAATTTCCTTGTTCCTTGATCCCTCCCCCGGCCAGGCCTACTCTAGAGCCGCCGCATCAATGCGTCGCACCTCGCTGCAGCGCCAGTCCAGACAAGGAGGTTCCCGAATGTTCGACTTCCACCCCCAGCTCAAGCAGCGGTTTGCTGCCTTGCGCACGGGCGCCGAATTCTTTTCCCTGCGTTATGTGCGCGAGTCCGGCCAGCATTTGTCGGTGCGCAAGAATGTCGCCGAACCGCCCAGCCTGAGCCGTGACGAAGGGGCGATGCTCACCGCGCGGGTCAATGGCGTGGAGGCCTATGCCGCCACCAACGACCTGTCCCAGGCCGGCTTGCAGGCAGCGCTGGAGCGCGCCGAGCAACAGGCCCGCCGGCTCAAGCCCCATGCACTGCTCGACCTGCGCGAGCAGGCAGTGGCCAGCGACCGGGCCGATTATTTCTCACCGAATTTCGACCAGGCGTTCCCGCCCCTGAGCGACTGCTACCAGTTGCTCGGCGCCGAATCGGCGGCGGTGCCCCAGGACGAGCGCCTGGTGAACTGGCAGGTCAGCATCGGCCTGACCCAGGTCGAGCAGATCTACCTCAACAGCGCCGGCGCCGAATTGCGTCAGGCCCAGCGGTTCATCTACCCGTCCCTGGATGTCACCGCGTTCGACGGCCAGGACAGCCAGACTCGCACCCTGGGCCGCGAGAACTTCGGCCAGCAAGGTGGCTTCGATGTGATCGACCGCTGCGGCCTGATCGGCGCCGGACCGAAAATCGCCGACCAGGCCCTGCAACTGTTGATGGCGCCGAACACCCCGCAAGGCCCGCGGGACCTGCTGCTGATGCCGGACCAGATGATGCTGCAGATCCACGAGTCCATCGGCCATCCTCTGGAGCTGGACCGCATTCTCGGAGACGAGCGCAACTACGCCGGCACCAGCTTCGTCAAAGCCAGCGACTTCGGCCACTTGCAGTACGGCTCCAGCCTGTTGAACGTGACGTTCGACCCGGACATTCCCGAAGAACTGGCCAGCTACAGCCATGACGACGACGGCAGCCCGGCGAGCAAGCAGTTCCTCATCCGTGAAGGACGGCTGTTGCGCCCGCTGGGTGGCGCGCTGTCGCAATTTCGCGCGAGCCTTGCCGGCGTCGCCAACAGCCGCGCCTGCGGCTGGAATCGCCCGCCCATCGACCGCATGGCCAATTTGAACATCGAACCCGGCGACCAGTCCCTGGGGCAACTGATCCAGGGCATCGAGCACGGCGTACTGATGCGCACCAATCGTTCCTGGTCCATCGACGACGCCCGCAACAAGTTCCAGTTCGGCTGCGAGTGGGGCCAGTTGATCGAGAACGGTGAGCTCAAGGGCGTGGTGAAGAACCCCAACTACCGGGGTATCTCCGCGCAGTTCTGGAAGAGCCTGCGAGCGGTGGGCGATGCCAGTACCGCCCAGGTGCTGGGCACCCCGAACTGTGGCAAGGGCGAACCGAACCAGGTCATTCGCGTCGGGCATGCCTCGCCGGCCTGCGTGTTCAGCAACGTCGACGTGTTCGGAGGTGACGCCTGATGGCTACCATGAATAACCAGGCCGAAGCCTTCAAGGCATTGGTCGACTGGCTGCGCGCGGCGCTGCGTGAGCCTGAACAGTTCACCCTCGGCTACGCTGCCGAGTCCTCGGCCTTCGTGCGCTTCAACCATGGCAAGGTCCGCCAGGCCGGGCAGGTGCAACAGGCCAACGTCAGTTTCAAGCTGATCGACGAGGGGCGCCATGCCGACCTGCAGATCACCTTGTCCGGCGAGGCCGAGACCGACAGGCAGCGCCTGGAAGAAGGCTTGCACCAGCTTCGCGAGACCCTGGCGCTGCTGCCTCGCGACCCATACCTGCTGCTCAACCCCAACCACTGGCAAAGCCACGCCGTGCAGGATCATCCGTTGCCGGAGACCGAACAGGCCGTGGCCGAGATCGCCCGCGCCGCCGAAGGCCTGGACCTGGTGGGGATCTACGCCGCCGGCCCCATCAGCCGTGGTTTCGCCAGTTCGTCGGGGGCCTTTGGCTGGCATCAGGCCAACAGCTTCAACTTCGATTTCAGCCTGTTCCACGACAACGGCCAGGCGGTCAAAGCCAGCTACGCCGGGCATGACTGGAGCAGCGAAGGGTTCGCCCGGCGCTTTGCACAGGCTCGCGAACAACTGGCATTTCTCGGCCGACCGCTGCGTACGCTGCCGCCCGGCGAATACCGCGCCTACCTCGCGCCCGCCGCCCTGGAAGAAATCATGGGCATGCTCAGTTGGGGCGGTTTCTCGGCCCGGGCGATCGCCAGCAAGCAGAGCCCCTTGCAGAAGTTCTATGCCGGCGAAGCCGCTTTCAGCCCTGCCGTAGGCTTGCGTGAACAGGTCAGCGGCTCCCTGAGCCCGGCCTTTTCCGACGAAGGCTATCCCCGTGACGACCTGGCGTTGATCGCCCAGGGCGCCGCCAGTGCCCGCCTGATCAACTCCCGCAGCGCCGCCGAATATGGCCTCGCCGCCAATGGCGCGAGCAGCTACGAGTACCCCACGGCCCTGGTCATGGACGAAGGCCAACTGTCGCAGCAGGAGATCCTCGCCCGCCTCGGCACCGGCCTGTACATCAGCAACCTCTGGTACCTGAACTACTCGGACCAACCCGCCGCCCGACTGACCGGCATGACCCGGTTCGCCACGTTCTGGGTGGAGGACGGCCAGATCCAGGCGCCGGTCAGCACCATGCGCTTCGACGACAGCGTCTACAGCCTGCTCGGCTCGCAACTCGAAGGCCTGACCCGGGAGCGGGAACTTCTGCTCTCGGCCAGCACCTACAGCCAGCGGGCCACGGCTTCGATGCTGCTGCCGGGAGCGCTGGTGAAGCGGTTGACGTTGACGCTGTAAGCCCCCCACCAACCTGTGGTGCAGATGATGATTTGTGGCGAGGGGATTTATCCCCGCTGGGTTGCACAGCAACCCCAAGAAGTATCGGTACGATCCAACTGACCCGCAGGGTCTGCGGATTCGGGGGCTGCTTCGCAGCCCAACGGGGATAAATCCCCTCGCCACAAGAGCTGTGTTCGCCCGTTCCAATATTCCATACAAGAGGTCCCATGCCCAACCGCACACCGCTCGACGCCACCACCGCCCGCTGGCTTCCGTGGGTGGTGGCGATCGCTTTCTTCATGCAGTCCCTCGACGGGACCATCCTCAACACCGCCCTGCCCGCCATGGCCAGCGACCTGGCCGAAAACCCGCTGCGCATGCAGGGTGTGATCATCGCCTACATGCTCACGGTGGCGCTGCTGATCCCGGCCTCGGGCTGGATCGCCGATCGCTTCGGCACCAAGAAGATCTTCTTCGGCGCGATCCTGCTGTTCAGCTTCGGCTCGTTGCTGTGCGCCCTGTCGAGTTCGTTGAGCATGCTGATCGGCGCCCGGGTGATCCAGGGCCTGGGCGGCGCGCTGATGCTGCCGGTCGGCCGGCTCGTGGTGCTGCGGGCGTATCCGCGCTCCGAGCTGGTGCGGATCATGGGCTTCATCACCATTCCCGGCCTGCTCGGCCCGCTGATCGGCCCGACCATGGGCGGTTGGATGGTGCAGTACCTGACCTGGCACTGGATCTTCATCATCAACCTGCCGGTCGGCGTGATCGGTTGCTACGCGGTGTGGAAGTTCATTCCCGACCTGCGCGGCAGCGAGCGCACGCGGTTCGACGGCCTGGGCTTCCTGCTGTTCGGCGCGGCGATGGTGCTGATCACCATTGCCATGGAAGGCCTCGGTGAACTGCACTTGCCGCACTTGCGAGTCATGTTGCTGCTGTTCGGTGGCATGGCCTGCCTGGCGGCGTACTGGCTGCGGGCCGGGCACATCGAAAACCCGCTGTTCGCACCGTCGCTGTTCAAGACCCGGACCTTCGCCGTGGGCATCCTGGGCAACCTGTTCGCGCGCCTGGGCAGCGGTGCCCTGCCGTTCCTGGTGCCGTTGCTCTTGCAAGTGGCCCTGGGGTACTCACCGTCCCAGGCAGGAATGAGCATGCTGCCCCTGGCGGCCGCCGCCATGGTCGCCAAGTCCGTGGCCCGCCCGCTGATCGAGCGCCTGGGCTATCGCATCGTGCTGACCGGCAACACCCTGGCCCTGGGCGTGATGCTGGCGAGCATGGGCCTGGTCAGCGAACAGACGCCGTACTGGCTGTTGCTCGCGCAACTGGCGGTGCTGGGGGCGATCAACTCGCTGCAATTCACTGCGATGAACACCGTGACCCTGATCGACCTGGACGACGCCAGCGCCAGCAGCGGCAACAGCCTGCTGTCGGTGGTGGCGCAACTGTCCCTGAGCCTCGGCGTCGCCTGCGCCGGCGCCCTGCTCGGCGGCTTTACCGCCCAGGTGGGCAACGATGGCGTGGAGACCGTGTTGGGTGCGTTCCAGTTGACGTTCGTGACGGTGGGTATCATGGCGATGCTGGCGGCGACGATTTTCTCTCAACTGTCTCGTGAAGACGGGCGACGGGTGAAGCGGCCGGATGAGCATATCGAGCATTAAACCGAGCTTGAGTGGCTTCGGTGAGCTTTTGTGGCGAGGGGATTTATCCCCGTTGGGCTGCGAAGCAGCCCCTCAATCTGTCAGCTCGGTGAGTCAGTCTGATCGCGTTCAACCTTCTTGGGGCTGCTTCGCAGCCCAACGGGGATAAATCCCCTCGCCACAGATAAGTCCCTTGCCACAAACAATCAGCACCGTCGTGATCGTCCTGAGAAAACCACGCTCGTCCAGAACTTTCAAAGAAAGTGGCAAGAGGCTGCTACACTGCGCGACATTTTGTTTTGCAGGCCCGCCCCGTGACCACCATTGCCACCGCTTTTAATACTTTGCCGCTGTCCGCCGCCATGCTGGCTAACCTCGAATCACTCGGTTATGCCCAGATGACGCCGATCCAGGCGCAGAGCTTGCCGGTGATCCTCAAGGGCATGGACCTGATCGCCCAGGCCAAGACCGGCAGCGGCAAGACCGCGGCCTTCGGCATCGGCCTGCTGAACCCGATCAACCCGCGCTTCTTCGGTTGCCAGGCGCTGGTGATGTGCCCGACCCGCGAGCTGGCCGACCAGGTGGCCAAGGAAATCCGCCGCCTGGCTCGCGCCGAGGACAACATCAAAGTCCTGACCCTGTGCGGTGGCGTGTCCTTCGGCCCGCAGATCGCCTCCCTGGAACACGGCGCCCATATCATCGTCGGCACGCCGGGACGTATCCAGCAGCACCTGCGCAAGGGTTCGCTGGTGCTCGACGGCCTCAACACGCTGGTCCTCGACGAAGCCGACCGCATGCTCGACATGGGCTTCTACGACGCCATCGAGGACATCATCCAGCAGACCCCGGAACGCCGCCAGACGCTGCTGTTCTCCGCCACCTACCCGGTGGGCATCAAGCAATTGTCGTCCAAGTTCATGCGTGACCCGCAGCAGGTGAAAGCCGAGGCGCTGCACTCCGATGCACAGATCGAGCAGCGCTTCTACGAGATCGCCCCAGAAGAGCGCATGGACGCGGTGGTCAAGGTGCTCGCGCATTTCCGCCCGGCGTCCTGCGTGGCGTTCTGCTTCACCAAGCAGCAGGTCCAGGAAACCGTCGACCATCTGACGTCCAAGGGCATTTCCGCGGTCGGCCTGCACGGCGACCTGGAGCAGCGCGACCGTGACCAGGTGCTGGCGATGTTCGCCAACCGCAGCACCTCGGTGCTGGTGGCCACCGACGTGGCGGCCCGTGGCCTGGACATCGATGCGCTGGACATGGTGATCAACGTCGAACTGGCCCGGGATTCGGAAATCCATATCCACCGCGTCGGCCGCACCGGTCGCGCCGGCGAAACCGGGATCGCCATCAGCCTGGTCGCACCGTCCGAAGCCCACCGCGCCCAGGCCATCGAGCAGCTGCAGAAGGCGCCGTTGAACTGGGACCAGCTGGACAATCTCAAGCCCCAGGGTGGCGGCCCGCTGCTGCCGGCCATGAGCACCTTGTGCATCGCCGCCGGCCGCAAGGACAAGGTCCGCCCCGGCGACATCCTCGGCGCCCTGACCGGCGAGGCCGGCATCCCTGGCGCCCAGGTCGGCAAGATCGCGATTTTCGACTTCCAGGCCTACGTGGCCGTGGAACGCGGCATCGCCAAGCAGGCCCTCAAGCGCCTGAATGAAGGCAAGATCAAGGGCCGCTCGTTGCGGGTGCGGATCCTGTAAAGCGATCAGCAACCCAATGAAGATCCCTATGTGGGAGCGGGCTTGCTCGCGAATGCGGTGTATCAGTCAACCTTGAATGGGCTGACACACCCCATTCGCGAGCAAGCCCGCTCCCACAGGGTTTACCGGTGAAATTGAAATTTGTGTGAGGACACCGTTTTGCGCTCTACCGAAGTCGTGATCATTGGCGCTGGCGCCGCAGGCCTGATGTGCGCGTTGACCGCCGCCGCGCGAGGGCGCCAGGTCATGTTGCTGGACCACGCCAACAAGGCCGGCAAGAAAATCCTCATGTCCGGCGGTGGGCGCTGCAACTTCACCAACCTGTACACCGAACCGGCCAACTTCCTCTCGCAGAACCCGCACTTCTGCAAATCTGCCCTGGCCCGCTACACCCAATGGGATTTCATCGCCCTGGTGGCCAAGCACAACGTGCCTTATCACGAGAAGAAACTCGGCCAGTTGTTCTGCGATAACAAGTCCAGCGACATCCTCGCCATGCTGCTGGATGAGTGCGACCAGGCCGGCGTCAGCCTGCACCTGGAGACCTCTATCGAGCACATCGACAAGACCGAAGGTGGCTACCAGTTGCAAACCACCCTCGGCGCCATCGGCTGCCAATCACTGGTGATCGCCACCGGCGGGCTGTCAATTCCGACCCTCGGCGCCACCGGCTTCGGCTATCAAGTGGCCCGGCAGTTCGGCCACCAGTTGCTGCCGACCCGCGCCGGCCTGGTGCCTTTCACCATCACCGACCAACTCAAGACGCTGTGCAGCGAGCTCTCCGGCACCTCGGTGGACTGCCTGGTGAGCTGCAACGAGCAGAGTTTTCGCGAGAACATCCTGTTCACCCATCGCGGCCTGAGCGGCCCGGCGATCCTGCAGATTTCGTCGTTCTGGACGCCAGGGGACACGGTGCAGATCAACCTGCTGCCCGACCATGACGTGCCGCAGTGGCTGCAACAGCAGCAGGCCGAACGCCCCAACAGCGAACTGAAGACCCTGCTCGGCGAGCTCTTCACCAAGAAGATGGCCAACCTGCTGGCCGACACCTGGTTTGTCTCCAAGCCTATGAAGCAATACACCCACGCCGAACTGGCGGACATCGCCGAGAAGCTGGCGAGCTGGAACGTTGTCCCGGCCGGCACCGAGGGCTACCGCACCGCCGAAGTGACCCTGGGCGGCGTCGACACCCGGGAAGTCTCGTCCAAGACCATGGAATCGCTGAAAAGCCCCGGCTTGTACTTCATCGGCGAAGTGCTCGACGTCACCGGGCACCTGGGCGGCTTCAACTTCCAATGGGCCTGGGCCTCGGGCTATGCGGCGGCGCAGTACGTTTGATTCATGATTCAAATGTGGGCACAAATCCTGTGGGAGCGAGCTTGCTCGCGAAAGGCGGTGTGTCAGCCAATTCAGATGCTGACTGACACACCGCATTCGCGAGCAAGCCCGCTCCCACAGGAGGCCAGTGGTGCTTTGGGAAGCGCATTCACACGTGACGGAACACTTTTTGCTGCCAGATGTGATCGCCCCCATTGCGTCGGCGTCATTACTGCCTCAATTTAGCGTCATTGCCCGTCAGGCCCGTGCACTTCATGTCATCGACCTCGTTTAGCCAATCTCTGCGTCGCCTTTGGGCGTTGGATAAGTTCAGTTATAGCGTGCGGGTGTTCATCGCCCTGACCGGCAGCATGGGGCTGTGCTGGTACCTCGATGAAATGGCCCTGCTGATCCCATTGTTCCTGGGCATCATCGCCAGTGCACTGGCCGAGACCGACGACAGTTGGCAAGGGCGCCTCAACGCGCTGGTCGTCACCCTGGTGTGTTTCAGCGTCGCGGCGCTGTCGGTGGAGTTGCTGTTCCCCTATCCCGTCCTGTTCATCATTGCCCTGGCCCTGGCGAGCTTCGGCCTGACCATGCTCGGTGCCCTGGGCGAACGCTACGGCGCGATTGCCTCGGCCACCTTGATCCTGTCGGTCTATACGGTGATCGGCGTGGACCAACGCGGTGGCGCGGTCACCGACTTCTGGCACGAGCCCTCGCTATTGGTCGCTGGCGCGGCGTGGTACGGCCTGCTCTCGGTGCTGTGGCACGCGCTGTTTTCCAACCAGCCGGTGCAGCAGAGCCTGGCGCGGCTGTTTCGCGAGCTGGGGCGCTATCTGAAGCTCAAGTCGTCGCTGCTCGAACCGATCCGCCAACTGGACATCGAAGCGCGACGCCTGGAACTGGCCCAGCAGAACGGTCGGGTGGTCGCCGCCCTCAACAGCGCCAAGGAGATCATCCTGCACCGCGTTGGCAACGGCCGGCCGGGGTCGAAAGTCAGCCGCTACCTGAAGCTGTACTTCCTGGCCCAGGACATCCACGAGCGCGCCAGCTCGTCTCACTACCCGTACAACGCCCTGGCCGAGGCGTTCTTCCACAGCGACGTGCTGTTCCGTTGCCAGCGCCTCCTGCGCCAGCAAGGCAAGGCTTGCCAGGCCCTGGCCGAATCGATCCAGTTGCGCCAGCCGTTCGTCTACGACGACACCTTCGCCGAAGCCCTCAACGACCTGCACGCCTCCCTGGAGCACCTGCGGATCCAGAGCAATCCGGCCTGGCGCGGTCTGCTGCGGTCGCTGCGGGCGTTGTCGGTGAACCTGGCCACCATGGACCGCCTGCTCAGCGACGCCAGCAACCCCGACGCCCTGGCCGATGCCACCGACAGCAGCCTGCTGGACCGCTCGCCGCGCAACCTCAAGGACGTCTGGCTACGCTTGCGCACCCAGTTCACGCCGACCTCGCTGCTGTTCCGCCATGCCCTGCGCCTGCCCCTGGCCTTGAGCGTCGGTTACGCCGTGGTGCACATGATCCACCCGTCCCAGGGTTACTGGATCATCCTCACCACGTTGTTCGTCTGCCAGCCGAACTACGGCGCCACCCGGCGCAAGCTCGGCCAGCGGATCATCGGCACCGCCATCGGCCTGACCGTGGCCTGGGCATTGTTCGACCTGTTCCCCAACCCACTGGTGCAGTCGTGCTTCGCCATTGCCGCCGGGGTGGTGTTCTTCACCAACCGCACGACCCGCTACACCCTGGCGACGGCAGCGATCACCATCATGGTGCTGTTCTGCTTCAACCAGGTGGGCGATGGCTATGGCCTGCTGCTGCCGCGCCTGTTCGACACCTTGCTCGGCAGCCTGATCGCCGGGCTGGCGGTGTTCCTGTTCCTGCCGGACTGGCAAGGCCGGAGGCTGAACAAGGTGCTGGCCAATACGCTGACCTGCAACAGCATCTACCTGCGCCAGATCATGCAGCAGTACGCCGCCGGCAAAAGTGATGACCTGGCTTATCGCCTGGCCCGACGCAACGCCCATAACGCCGACGCGGCACTGTCCACCACGCTGGCCAACATGCTGATGGAGCCGGGGCATTTCCGTAAGGAAGCCGATGTGGGCTTCCGCTTCCTGGTGCTGTCCCACACCCTGCTCAGCTACCTCTCGGGCCTGGGCGCCCACCGGGGCACCGAGCTGCCGGCGCAGGTGCGCGAAGACCTGATCGACGGGGCGGGAGTGAAGCTGGCGACCAGCATCGATGAAATCGCCCAGGGCCTGGCGAGCAAACAGCCGATTGCGGTGCAAAGTGACGAAGAAGAAGCCCTGGCCAATGCCCTGGAGCAGATGCCCGACGAGATCGACGAAGGCCAGCGGCTGGTGCAAACGCAATTGGCGTTGATCTGCCGTCAGTTGGGGCCATTGCGCACGTTGGCGGCGCATTTGATCAAGGAGACGGGTGAGGCCTGACCCGGTGGTGTCCAGACGGTCGCCTTCGCGAGCAAGCTCGCTCCCACGTTGGAATGCGTTCCCCTGTGGCAGCGAGCTTGCTCGCGATGAGGCCGGCGCAGGCACGCAAACTGCTCACATCCCGCTCACATCCCGTGCTGCTTCAATATTCGCTCATAGCTCCCATCGGCCTTCATCGCCGCAATCTCACGATCGAACCCCGCCACGATCTGCTCGTGCTCCGGGTTCTTCAGGCTGACCAGGATGTGCAGGCTGTTCTCGCTCAACGGCTTGGGCAAAAACTCCACGGCGTTGCGCACCTTGGCGGATTCGCGAGACAGGTAGTAACGGGCGACGAACTCATCTTCCAAGGTCAGTTTGACCCGGTCGGCGGCCAACATGCGCACTGCCATGGCGAAACTGTGGACCGGAACCTTCTGCATCTGCGGGTCTTCATCGAATGCCTTGGAGTAGGCATAACCGCGCACCACGGCAATCGGATATACGTGCAGTTGCTGCAAGTCGTCGTATTCGATGGGGATGTCCTTGCGTTTGATGAAACGCACGCTGTTGAGCAGGTACTCGGCCGAGAATTGGCCGATGCGGGTGCGCTCCTCGCTGTACCAGGCATTGATCAACACATCGTAGCGGCCCTCGCCGATGCCCAGCATGGCCCGGGCCCAGGGCACCTGCTCGAAGTCGGTGGCATACCCCGCCCGCGCCAGGGCCGTGCTGACGATATCGGTCGCCAGGCCGCCGTTGACCAGTGTGGCGTCGGTAAAAGGAGGCCAACCATCGGCGACCAGGCGCAACTTTTGTGCGCAGGCGTTATGGCTCAGCAACAGCAACCCGACCAAAGCAAGAGCTCGATGCAATCGCGGCATGCCAACATCCTTGACGGGTTCAAATCCCGGTTTGTTTTTAGCCGAAACTCAAAGGCGATCCCTAAGATATCCGGTCCTAACATTAGCTCATTGAAACCGCTGCGCAGGGCTGGGTCGAAGATTACACAAAGAAGACAACAGCGCGACAGGCCAATGATGGCATTTTGGCCTCTATCACAGTTTTTTCCAGTCGCCCAAGGAAAGAGACTTCCCGGGGCAGCCCGCTTAATATCGGCAGCAGGTTTTTCAGGAAATTCAAAAAATGGACATCGACTGGGTCTGCAAACATCACAGTGACCTGAGCAAGGAACAGCTGTACGCCATCCTCAAATTGCGCGCCGAGGTGTTCGTCGTCGAGCAGAACTGCGCCTATCCCGACGTCGACGGCTTCGACCTGGAAGGCGACACCTGCCACCTGATGGCCTGGCAGGACAACCACCTGGTGGCCTACCTTCGCCTGCTCGACCCGCACTCGCAGAACAGCGACGTGGTGATCGGCCGCGTGATCATCGCGCCGCAGGCACGGGGCAAGGGCCTGGGCCATACGCTGATGGAGCAGGGCCTCAAGCAGGCCGAGAAGCATTGGCCCGGCACGTCGATCTCGTTATCGGCCCAGGCGCATTTGCAGGGGTACTACGGGCGGTATGGGTTCGAGGCGGTGGGGGTGGAATACCTGGAGGATGGGATTCCACACATTGGCATGCACAGGCCTTGAGGCCGTCTTCGCGGGCAAGCCCGCTCCCACATTGGAATGCATGCGCCCTTGTGGGAGCGGGCTTGCCCACGCAGGCGTCAGCCCTGATACCCACCCTCTTCAGGGGTATTGCAGCACCGTCTTGATCTGCTGCAGATTCTCCTCGATCCACCGCCGGTCGATCGCTCCCCAATCGCGAATCCGATAAGAGCCGGCATGATGGCGGGCGCCCTGCGCTTGCTCGAACTCGCAGACGATGTCCAGGTCCGCCAGCGCCGCCACGGTGTCCTGGGCCGTGCGCCGGGGCATCCCGGTGACCTCGGTCAGCGCGGGAATGCTGCTGGCCACGCCGCTGTCGATCAGGTAAGCCACGTACATGCGCCGGTAGAAGCTGGTCTTGGTCTTGCTGACATCCATCCGATCATTCCTTGTGAGGTTGCAGGTCCCGCCAGGTCAGGTACACCCGCAGGTCGAATTCCAATTGGTGATAGCCCGGCAGCATGTGCTCGCAGAGCTGGTAGAACGCCTTGTTGTGATCCGACTCCTTGAAGTGCGCCAGCTCGTGCACGACGATCATGCGCAGGAACTCCGGCGCCGCCTCCTTGAAGAGCGCCGCGATGCGGATTTCCTTCTTGGCCTTGAGCTTGCCGCCCTGCACCCGCGAAACGGTAGTGTGCAGGCCGAGGGCGCGGTGGGTCAGGTCCAGGCGATTGTCGAACAGCACCTTGTCGATGGCCGGCGCATTACGCAGGTACTGCTGCTTGAGCTCCAGCGCGTAGCCATACAAGGCTTTGTCGCTCTGGATCGCATGCCGTTCGGGATAGCGCTGTTGCAGGTAGTCGCCCAGGCGATCCTGGGCGATCAGTTGCTGCACCTGAGCTTGCAGGGCGGGCGGATAGGCCTGGAGGTACTTGAGCGCGGTCATCGGGCGGCAACAGTGTGAGAGAGGTCGCCAGTGTAGCGAATTCAGTGCCTGATCGCGCTCCAGTCGAACGGCTCGGCAAAGGCATCGGTGTCGTCGGCCACCAATGGCCGCGCCACCAGGAAGCCCTGCACGAACTCGCAGCCATGGGCCTTGAGCCACTGGTACTGCTCGGCGGTCTCCACCCCTTCGGCAATCACCCGCAAGCCCAGCTGCAGGCACAACTCGATCACCGACGCGGCCAGTGCCGCATCCCGCGGCGAACCGGGCAGGCGGGCGATCAGGTGCCGGTCGAGCTTGAGGGTGTCGAGCTCCAGGTCGCGCAGGTGCACCAGCGAGCACGGCCCCGAACCGAAATCATCCAGCGCCACCCGCACCCCGAGGTGACGCAGCAGCCGCAGTTGCTTCTGGGTTTCGTCGGGGTTGCGCACCAGCGCATCTTCCGTCACCTCGACCTCCAGTTGCCGGGGCTTCAAGGCATGGCGCTCCAGCACCTGGCGCAGCTCGGTCACCAGGTTGGGCATGCCGAACTGGGTGCTGCTCAGGCTCACCCCCAGCACCAGGTCGTCCGGGAACCTGCGCTCCCAGACTTTGCGCTGGGCGCCGCTGCGATGGTAGATCCAACTGCCCAGTCGACTGATCAACCGCGCCTCCTCCAGCAACGGCAGGAACAGCCCGGGCGGCACGTCGCCGACGCTCGGATGCTGCCAGCGCAGTAACGCCTCGAAGCCACGGATGCGCCCGTCGCCGATGCTGACCTGGGGTTGATAGACCAGGTTGAACTCACGGTTCTCGATGGCCGAGCGCACGCTTTCTTCGAGCATCAACCGTGAACGGGCTCGACCGTTCATTTCGTGATCGTAAAAACGGTATTGCTGGCGACCGGCGCGCTTGGCTTCGTACATGGCAATGTCGGAGGCACGCAGCAGGCCATCGAGGTTGGCGCCGCAGTCGGGGTACGTCGCGATGCCGATGCTGGCCCCGAGCGCCACGTCCATGCCCTCGATCTGCTGGCAGATCGCGACGCGCTCGATGAGCTTCTCGGCGATCTTGGCCGCCTGCTCCGGGAACTCCAGGTCCAGCAGCGCGGTGAACTCGTCGCCCCCCAGGCGGGCAAGGATGTCGAAGGGCCGCAGGCACGCCTTCAACTGTTCCGAGACCCAGCGCAGCACCCGATCGCCGGCGTCATGGCCGAGCAGGTCATTGACCCGCTTGAAGCCGTCGAGGTCCAGGTACAGCAGCACCCAGTTGCTTTCCAGTCGCTCGCTGCGCATCAGCAGGTTTTCCGCGGTCTGGTAGAACCCTCGCCGGTTGAGCAAGCCGGTCAGCGGGTCCGTGACCGCCTGGTATTCGAGTTGCTGGTGCAGGTGACGCACCACCGACATGTCCTGCAGTGTCACCACCATGGCCTTCTGCTCTGCCGGCAGCGGTGCACAGGACAACGCCACCGACACCTGCTGGCCCGGCGCCGTGCGCAATACGGCATCGTGCAGGCGCAAGGTCTGCCCACGGCAATAGGCCGCGAAGATATCGGAATCGGCCCAATCGGGAATGTGGGGCTTTTGCAGGAAATCCAGCATCGGCAGCCCTTGCAACTGCTCAGCCGTCGCGTTGAGCAGTCGGCAGGTGGACGGATTGGCGAAGCGGATGCAGCCGCTCTCATCCACCACCAGGATCCCTTCGGCGGCGTTATCCAGCACCGAAGCGTTGAAGGCCCGGGCCGCTTCCAGGTCCTGGCTCAGGCGCTGCAAGGCTCGGCGATTGCGCTGATGCTCCAGCAACGCCTGGACCTTGGGCTTGAGAATCTGCGGGTCGAAGGGCTTGAACAGGTAATCCACGGCGCCACTGGCATAACCCTTGATCACCGCGTCCTGGGATTGCTCGTTAGCGGTCAGGAAGATGATCGGCGTGAGCCGCGTGCGTTGGCTGCCGCGCATCAGGCGCGCCACCTCGAAACCGTCCATGTCGGGCATCTGCACATCCAGCAGCACCAGATCGATGTCGTGTTCGAGCAGCAGGTTGAGGGCCTCGACACCCGAGGCCGCCGTCATCACCTGCCAATCCTGACGCTGCAGTAACGCTCGCATGCTGAGCAGGTTTTCGGGGTAGTCATCAACAATCAAAAGGACAGAGTTGTCTTCGCCAAGCGTAGGTTGCGCGCATTCCATGCTGCTTCTCTTATCAGGCGCCACGTCCGTTTTTCACAAAGTAAAGCGGACAAATACTGAGATCTCACTCTAGACCGGGATTTTGAAAAGCAGTAGGTGTCATCACGCCATCATCCAGACAAAGCCCGAAATAGCCGACTAACGGTCACCCTTCTCAGGCATAGAACCTGCAATGACGGATTTCGACGGAGATTTGACGTCAACCATCCGCCGGGCAGCGCTCGAAAACATCCTGCCTGACTTTTATACATACGCCTCAAAGGCCTGGGCTAGAGCCTCCCTGATGCGGCGTGCAACATTGAACCGTTACGCAGGATCCGAACATGATCGATCTCAACACCTGGAACTTGAGCATTCCTGAAGGCAGCCCGGCCATCACCATCGAAACCCCTCGATTGGCACAAGGTTTCAAGGACGAATACTTCAACGCCGAAACCGGCACACTATTCTTCTGGGCCCCGGTGACCGGCACCAAGACCGCCAACGCGATCTACCCGCGCAGCGAGCTGCGCGAAACCTACAGCGACGGCACCCTGCGTAACTGGCTGTATTCGGCGGCGGATAACTCGCTGAAGGCGACCCTGATGGTCAACCAGGTACCCAGTACCGGCAAGATCGTGATCGGTCAGATCCATACCAAGGACAGCACCAGCCCCATGGTGAAGCTCGAATACCAGTACAAGACGAAAACCTCCACCGGCAACATCGTCGCCAAGGTCCGCATGCGTCCTGACGACGAGGAAGGACAGGTCGTCATCATTGCCACCGGCGTCAAGCTCGACAGCCGGTTCTCCTACCAGATTCATCTCAACCAGAAGGGTGCGCTGGGTATCACCGCAGCGGGCTACAACTGGAGAACCACCATCGACCCGACCTGGAAAGACAAGCCGCTGTATTTCAAGGCGGGGGTCTACGTGCAAGACAACACCGGCTACACCACCGAAGGCGGAAAAGTGACCTTCAGCCTGCTGGCTGTCGATCACAAGATCTGATCCCCTCCAGGCGCCGAAGCAGCAGGGAACGCTGCTTGGGCGGACGCCTGTCGATACGCCCCCTCTCCAAGCAAGAGCTGCCAAAAAGTGGAAAGCGACAGATACCACTTGGCCATCGTTCCAACCATTTTGTGATTAATCGACCAACGGTCATTCCGTTCGGGCACAAAAGCGGCAAATGCCACTCTGACGGTCCGTTGACGCCAACCCTCCGCCGAACGCGTACAGGAAGAATTACCGTCGCGCACGCCCACTGGTGTCTTCAAAAGCGCGTCACAGAGCCTCCGGCTATGGCGTAAATCATTTCTTTTGTACAGAAAGGATCCGAGCATGGTCGATCTTGCAACGTGGAACTTGAGCATCCCCGAAGGCAGCCCGCCGAAAACCATCGAAACCCCACGCCTGGTGGACGGGTTCAAGAACAAATACTTCAACTCCGACGGCAGTACCGTCTACTTCTGGGCGCCGGTCACCGGCGCCAAGACCGAAAACGCCATCTACCCGCGCAGCGAGCTGAGGGAAACCTATAAAGACGGCACCTTGCGTAACTGGTTGTACCCCGACGCCGATAACTTCTTGAATGCCACCCTGACCGTCAGCCAGGTGCCCAGCAGCGGCAAGGTGGTGATCGGCCAGATCCATACCAAAGACAGCAACAAACCCATGGTGAAACTGGAGTACCAGTACAAAGAGGCCACTGACACCGGTGACATCGTCGCCAAGGTCCGCATGCGCCCCGACGACAAAAATGCCCGGGTCATCACCGTCGCCACTGGCGTGAAGCTTGGCCGCGCCTTCTCCTACCGCATCCACCTTGACCGCACCGGCGACCTGGGCATCACCGCGGCGGGCCGCAGCTGGTACACCACCATCAGCGCAACCTGGCGAGTCAGGCCGCTGTATTTCAAGGCAGGCGTGTATGTGCAGGACAACACCGGCTACACCAGCGAAGGCGGGAAAGTGACGTTCAGCAAGCTGGATATCGATCACAACACCTGAGACTTTCTGCTCCTAAAACCTCGTAGGCATTGACACTTCGTGGCGAGGGAGCTTGCTCCCGCCGGGTCGCGAAGCGGCCCTCGCTTTTCGTCAGACCCAGCGCATGTCCAGGCTTTGCAGCGGCTGCGCCACCAAGCGGGGGCAAGCTCCCTCGCCACGGGGGGGGGCCCTCTCCTGTCTTAAAGCCAATATTTAGAGATGTACTGGCGCTCGAACGGCAATTCTACGTGTAACCGAGTGGCTCCTAGCACCAGAAGATTGCCGTCCGAGGTAAGCGCCAAGCGACTGACTTGCTCAAAGAAACCAGCGTCGACCGTGTGCGTCCAGCCCATGTATTCAGGGCTTCCATCAAAGCTTGGAAAGCCAAAGCTATGGTCAAGGGCACCGCTACGTTCCAAACGAAAAAGCACTCCCTGCTCTAGCCCCGCGGTTTGTCCGCCCACCACGATCTTGCCATCGGTTTGGATGGCGACAGCCTTTGCATCCCCACTGTCGATGCCCAGCTCTATTGCCACAAGCGGTTGCCCGCCGTTGAACGTGTTATCGAAGCTCCCGTCACTGTTGAGGCGCAAGACGACTGCATCAGTGGTATGCGCTCCTTCAATGCCGATTCCTCCAACCGCTACCAGTTTTCCGTCGGACTGCAACGCAAGGGCCTGCAGCATCGCCGGGCGCCCGTCAACGGGTACGAAAGTCACGTATCCTCCACTTCCGAATGCCGGTTCCAGGCATCCATCGAGTCGGTACTTGGCGACCAATGCGCTTTCCCCATTGATGACGCCCGTAGCAAGAATGTGCCCACTGTGCAAGACAACTAGAGGCCCGCGCAGCCCTACAGGCGCCAGAAGCACGACGCCCAATTCACCGAATGAATGATCGATTTCGCCATCAACCGTGAAGCGCATGAGCCAGGATGCTCCACTCGAGTATGGACCATGACCAGCGCCGATCACCCGACCATCAGGCAGAAGGGCAATCCTGGCGGTCGTGAGCATACCGATAGGTACCGGTGCCCAAGCGAAGCCACCGTCGCCAAAATCAGGCTCAAGCACACCTTCCGAAGTGACGCACATCAGGCGCACGGTTGTCTGCTCTCGCCCCAATCCGTAGACCAGAACTTTACCCTCCGCCAGAATCGCAACATCTGTCACACTGAAGAACCCCGAATCAGGCATTTGCAGGCCGCCACCATTGCCATAGCTTTGATCGGGCTTGCCATCCGCTGTAAAGCGCCACAGCTCCAGTTGCAGGCCCGGCGCCATGAATGCTGCGAATATTTTTCCATCCGGCAGCTGGACGACCGAACCGGGAAAACGTTCGGTCTCAACACCGGAGGGGGGCGGAAAAACCAGTGCACCTCGGTCAGCAAAAGCTTCATAAGGACTGCCTGGGTGCAAAGGTACGCTCTGGTTCATGGTCATACTCTCCTGAGTTAGCAGCCTCTTGATGACGTCCCGGACAGATCTGCTCAAACTCGCACTTACGATCCGACTTCTGATGGTGCACGGCGTCGCTTTAACGGTCGTGCTTAAAGTGTCACCCAGGGTTTGCAGTGGCGCTACTGTCAGGTTCGACAGCTGCACAGACAGTTTCCGAATATAAGGTTGCTCCAAACCACCAGAAGTCATCCAAGAGAATGCCCTCAACAACTGCTGGCACGAGGCGTGCATTGGCCATGAACGCAATGAGGGCGTTGAATGGATTCTGTATGTACCGACGCCTTCGCGGGCAAGCCCGCTCCCACAATTGGATCGGGTATTGCCGAAAGAGTCAGGCCGGCTATTAGGCCGCCTCGCGAGCAAGCTTTGCTCCCACAGCCTTAGCCCTACAGACCTTATGAATGTACGACCGCAAGAGCCAGATCGGCTTTAAGGCCGCTTCGGCGAGCTTTTGATCTGGGGGCCCCGTTAACCACGCCTGCGTTCGGGCACACCGAGCCTAGGCGAGGTGCCGAGTGGTGGGGCAAGGCGCTTTTGGTTACTTTTGGCGCCTTTCCAAAAGTAACCCGCTGTAAGAGCGGAACCCTAAGTAGCCGTTACCGCAGCAATGGATATGCCCACAAAACCCCACCCATAAAAAAACCCGCAAAAATGCGGGTTTTTTCGAAAGCAGAAAGACTCAGTTGACCTTGGCGTTCAACTCGCCCTTCAGATAACGCTGGTACATGGCTTCCAAGGAGATCGGCTTGATCTTCGAAGCATTACCCGCCGTACCAAACGCCTCATAGCGCGCAATGCAAACGTCACGCATGGCCGTCACGGTGGCGCCGAAGAACTTGCGCGGGTCGAACTCGCTGGGATTGGTCGCCATCAAGCGGCGCATGGCACCGGTGGACGCCAGGCGCAGGTCGGTGTCGATGTTGACCTTGCGCACGCCGTACTTGATGCCTTCGACGATTTCCTCAACCGGCACGCCGTAGGTTTCCTTGATGTCACCGCCGTACTGGTTGATGATCGCCAGCCATTCCTGAGGCACCGAGGACGAACCGTGCATCACCAGGTGGGTGTTGGGGATGCGCTTGTGGATTTCCTTGATGCGGTCGATGGCCAGCACGTCGCCGGTAGGCGGCTTGGTGAACTTGTAGGCGCCGTGGCTGGTGCCGATGGCGATCGCCAGGGCGTCGACCTGGGTCTTCTTGACGAAGTCGGCGGCTTCTTCCGGATCGGTCAGCATCTGGCTGTGATCCAGCACGCCTTCGGCGCCGATACCGTCTTCTTCACCGGCCATGCCGGTTTCCAGCGAACCCAGGCAACCCAGCTCGCCTTCCACCGAAACACCGCAGGCGTGAGCCATGGCAACGGTTTGCTGGGTAACACGCACGTTGTACTCGTAGTCGGTCGGGGTCTTGCCGTCTTCGCCGAGGGAGCCGTCCATCATCACCGAGCTGAAGCCCAGTTGGATGGAGCGCTGGCAGACGTCCGGGCTGGTGCCATGGTCCTGGTGCATGCACACCGGGATGTGCGGGAATTCTTCGATGGCGGCCAGGATCAGGTGACGCAGGAACGGTGCACCGGCGTATTTACGCGCGCCGGCCGAAGCCTGGACGATCACCGGGGAGTCAGTCTTGTCAGCGGCTTCCATGATGGCGCGCATCTGCTCAAGGTTGTTGACGTTAAAGGCTGGGACGCCGTAGCCGAACTCGGCTGCGTGGTCCAGCATCTGACGCATGCTGATAAGTGCCATGTGTGTCTCTCTCCCGGTCGAGGGTCGTTAATCGTGCCAGCCTGCCGGAGCGGCGGCGGCTATTCAAGTCATTGCAGGTCGGGGCTTGGCCCTGGCCTGGATGTTTGGTGAAGCAAATGCTCGAAACTGCAGCGGCCCCTTGTGGGAGCGGGCTTGCTCGCGAATGCGGTTTCACATCCAACTAAAATGCAATCTGATCCACTGCATTCGCGAGCAAGCCCGCTCCCACACTGGATCTCTGTGAATCAATCGGCCTTGCAGCCACGCCCAATCAAGTCATTGGTGGCGACCCAATACACCAGGCCTTCCTCACCCTTGACGTGAAACGCCAGCATGTCATCGCTGTACAGCGACCCTGAGGCGCCCGGCTCCTGCTTCAGGTGGTAGACCTGCTCGGCACCGCCAAGGCGCACGTCGACTTCCTGATGGGCGGCATCGGTGTAGCGCCAGAGCACCTTGGCCTCGCTGTCACAGGTCCAGGTCGTCCAACCCGTAGCAGGCGCGGACCCGCCCGAAAAACCCAACTGCGCACAACCGGCCAGCACTGCCAACGCCGCAACGGCGATCAAGCCTTTCATCCGTGTTCCTCGACTGACGGCGCACGCCGCCAGCCATGAGTTAAGAGTCAGACCCGTCAAGGACAACCATGTTCCTTGGCCGGGGTTTGCGTCTCGTATTTGTCCAGGCCGTCGGGTCCGGAACGCTTGTTCAGCACCGGATTGGTCTCGGCCTGCCAGTCGGCCTGGTAGCAGCCTTCCTCAGGCGCCGGCGTCCCGGTTTCCGGGGGCGTGGCCTTCGGACTGCCGGAGCAGGCCGCCAACAGCGTCGCCGCCAGCAGCAACGTGAACGTCTTGACCATCAGAACCCTCCTTTGCCTGGTCAACGCAGCCTCAGGCCTTGGCCCGGCTTTCCAGGACTTCCACGGCCGGCAGCACTTTGCCCTCGACGAATTCGAGGAACGCGCCACCCCCGGTAGAAATGTAGGAGATCTGCTCGGCCACGCCATATTTATCGATGGCCGCCAGGGTGTCGCCGCCGCCCGCGATGGAAAATGCCGCGCTCTCGGCGATCGCCTGGGCCAGCACCTTGGTGCCGTTGCCGAACTGGTCGAACTCGAACACGCCCACCGGGCCGTTCCACAGGATCGTCTGGGACGATTTCAACAGTTCGGCGAAATTGGCCGCGGTTTGCGGGCCGATGTCGAGGATCATGTCGTCTTCGGCCACGTCGGCGATCAGCTTCACGGTCGCGGCAGCGCTTTCGGCGAACTCCTTGGCCACCACCACGTCCACCGGCAACGGCACGCTGACCTTGGCGGCGATGCCCCGGGCCGTGTCCAGCAGGTCCGGCTCATACAGGGACTTGCCGACCGGGTGACCGGCTGCCGCAAGGAAGGTGTTGGCGATACCGCCACCTACGATCAGTTGGTTGCAGACCTGACTCAGGCTGTTGAGCACATCGAGCTTGGTCGACACCTTGGAGCCGGCGACGATGGCCGCCATCGGCTGGGCCGGGGAGCCCAGGGCCTTGCCCAGGGCGTCCAGTTCGGCGGCCAGCAGCGGGCCGGCGGCGGCGACCTTGGCGAACTTCGCCACGCCATGGGTCGACCCCTCGGCGCGGTGGGCGGTGCCGAACGCGTCCATCACGAATACGTCGCACAGGGCGGCGTATTGCTGGGCCAGTTCATCGGCGTTCTTTTTCTCGCCCTTGTTGAAGCGTACGTTTTCAAACAGCACGACATCGCCGGCCTTCACGTCCACGCCGCCCAGGTAGTCAGCCACCAGAGGCACCTCACGACCCAGGGCACGGCTCAGGTAGTCGGCCACGGGCTTGAGGCTGTTTTCGGCCGAGAACTCGCCTTCGGTCGGGCGGCCCAGGTGGGAGCAGACCATCACGGCCGCGCCTTTTTCCAGGGCCAGCTTGATGGTCGGCAGCGAAGCCAGGATACGTGCGTCGCTGGTGACAACACCGTCCTTGACGGGGACGTTGAGGTCTTCGCGAATCAGTACACGCTTACCTTGCAGATCGAGGTCGGACATCTTCAACACGGTCATGGGTCGCAATTCCTGGGTAACTGTTTAGAGAGCAGGTTTGTTGGAAGCACTGAGCGGGCCAGAATGCGCCGTCGCTGCTTGCAGGTAATGTTCAGCAACGTCGAGCATTCGGTTGGCAAAACCCCATTCGTTGTCGAACCAGGCCAGGATGTTCACGAGCCGCGGCCCGGAAACACGGGTCTGGCTGGCATCGACGATGGCCGAATGGGGGTCATGGTTAAAATCACAGCTGGCATGAGGCAATTCGGTGTAGGCCAGAAGGCCTTTGAGCGGGCCGCTGGTGGCGGCTTCGCGCAGGATCCGGTTGACCTCGGTGGCGTCGGTATCGCTCACGGTCTGCATCGTGATATCGAGGCAGGACACGTTGACCGTCGGCACCCGCACGGCTTTGGCCTGAATTCGCCCCGCAAGTTCCGGCAGCAGCCGTTCGATGCCGCGCGCCAGACCAGTGGACACCGGAATCACCGACTGGAACGCCGAACGGGTGCGGCGCAGGTCTTCGTGGTGATAGGCGTCGATCACCGGCTGATCGTTCATCGCCGAGTGGATGGTGGTGATCGACACGTATTCCAGGCCGATGGCCTGGTCCAGCAGGCGCAACAGCGGCACGCCGCAGTTGGTGGTGCAGGACGCGTTGGACACCAGCAGTTCGTCGCCCGCCAGGCAATCCTGGTTCACGCCGTAGACGATGGTCGCGTCCACATCCGCTTCGCTGGCCATCGGTTGGGAGAACAGCACGCGGGGCGCGCCGGCCGCGAGAAAACGCTGGCCGTCTTCGCGGGTGTGGTAGGCGCCGGAACATTCGAGCACCAGGTCGACGCCCAGGGACGCCCAGTCGATGCCTTCGGGGGTGGCACTGCGCAGGACCTTCACGCAGTCACCATTGATATGCAGACAATCGCCCTCGACCCGCACTTCGCCCGGGAACCGGCCGTGGGTGGAGTCAAAGCGTGTCAGGTATTCGATACTGGCCATGTCGGCCAGATCGTTGATCGCGACAATTTCAAACCCGGCCTTCGCCCCTCGCTCGAACAACGCACGCAAGACGCAACGACCAATCCGGCCGTAGCCGTTGAGTGCAACTTTGTAGGGACGCGGTTGGGGCATGGGGGTCTCTGGGCCTGGTTGAATCCATTAAGACAATCTTTATCTGGACCACCGCCATCGCGAGCAAGCTCGCTCCCACAGGTTCGACGAAGGTCTTTGTGGGAGCGAGCTTGCTCGCGATGGCGTCAGAACAGACAACTTGTTCGCGGATCAGTCTTCCAGCAACTCTTCAGCCTGGCCCAGGATGTTGTCCAGGGTGAAGCCGAACTCCTCGAACAGCGCCGGCGCAGGCGCCGATTCGCCGTAGGTGGTCATGCCGATCACGCGACCTTCCAGGCCGACGTACTTGTACCAGTAATCGGCGTGAGCTGCCTCGATGGCGATCCGGGCGCTGACCTGCAGCGGCAGTACCGCCTGCTTGTAGCCGGCGTCCTGGGCGTCAAACACGCTGGTGCACGGCATCGACACCACGCGTACGTTGCGACCCTGCGCGGTCAGCTTGTCGTAGGCCTGGACGGCCAGGCCAACTTCGGAGCCGGTGGCGATCAGGATCAGTTCCGGCTCGCCGATGCAGTCCTTGAGCACGTAGCCACCGCGAGCGATGTCGTCGATCTGGCCGGCTTCGCGCACTTGGTGTTGCAGGTTCTGACGGGAGAAGATCAGCGCCGATGGGCCGTCGTTACGCTCGATCGCGTACTTCCAGGCCACCGCCGACTCCACGGCGTCGCAAGGGCGCCAGGTGTCCAGGTTCGGCGTGCAGCGCAGGCTGGCCAGTTGCTCGATCGGCTGGTGAGTCGGGCCGTCTTCGCCCAAGCCGATGGAGTCGTGGGTGAACACGTAGAGCACGCGTTTCTTCATCAGGGCCGACATGCGCACGGCATTGCGGGCGTATTCCATGAACATCAGGAAGGTCGCGCCGTAAGGCACCAGACCACCGTGCAGCGCCACGCCGTTCATGATGGCGCTCATGCCGAATTCACGAACACCGTAGTACATGTAGTTGCCGCTGGCGTCTTCGGCGCTGACACCCTTGCAGCCTTTCCACAGGGTCAGGTTGGAACCGGCCAGGTCGGCCGAACCGCCCAGCAGTTCGGGCAGCAGCGGGCCAAAGGCATTGAGGGTGTTCTGGCTGGCCTTGCGGCTGGCGATGGTCTCGCCCTTGGCCGCGACTTCGGCGATGTACGCCGAAGCCTTGGCGGCGAAGTCGGCCGGCAGCTCGCCGCTGAGGCGACGCACCAGCTCATTGGCCAACTCAGGGAATTCGGCGCTGTAGGCCGCGAAACGCTGGTCCCAATCGGCTTCGACGGCGCGGCCTTTTTCCTTGGCGTCCCACTCGGCATAGATGTCGGCCGGGATTTCGAACGGGCCATGGTTCCACTTCAGCGCCGCGCGGGTCAGGGCGATTTCCTCGGCGCCCAGGGGAGCGCCGTGGCAGTCTTCCTTGCCCTGCTTGTTCGGCGAGCCGAAGCCGATGGTGGTCTTGCAGCAGATCAGGGTCGGCTGGGCACTTTTGCGAGCGGTTTCGATGGCGGTCTTGATCTCTTCCGGGTCATGACCGTCGACGTTGCGGATCACCAGCCAGTTGTAGGCTTCGAAACGCTTGGGGGTGTCGTCGGTGAACCAGCCTTCGACTTCACCGTCGATGGAGATCCCGTTGTCGTCGTAGAAGGCGATCAGCTTGTCCAGGCCCAAGGTACCGGCCAGGGAGGCGACTTCGTGGGAAATGCCTTCCATCATGCAGCCATCACCCAGGAACACGTAGGTGTGGTGATCGACCACGTTATGGCCGGGACGGTTGAACTGCGCCGCCAGGACTTTTTCCGCGAGGGCGAAGCCCACGGCGTTGGCCAGGCCCTGGCCCAGCGGGCCGGTGGTGGTTTCCACGCCTGGGGTGTAGCCGTATTCCGGGTGGCCCGGGGTGCGGCTGTGCAACTGGCGGAAGTTCTTCAGGTCATCGATCGACAGGTCATAGCCGGTCAGGTGCAGCAGCGAGTAGATCAACATCGAGCCGTGGCCGTTGGACAGCACGAAGCGGTCACGGTCGGCGAACGATGGATTGCTCGGGCTGTGCTTGAGGTAGTCGCGCCAAAGCACCTCGGCGATATCCGCCATACCCATAGGGGCACCGGGATGGCCGCTGTTGGCTTTCTGCACGGCATCCATGCTGAGGGCACGAATGGCATTGGCTCGCTCACGACGGCTGGGCATCGCTGATCTCCTGCGGGAATTGAATCGAGAATGAATAAAACGAAACTGAAAAAGGCGAGCATTTTCCCTCACCCACCCGCCCCGGGGCAATGACAGATAGTCATCGGCAGGCGTTTTTCCGGTGGATAAAGTCTCATTCGCCAGGTGAAACCTTTCCGCTGATGGATTGTAGAGTCCGGCACGCGGCGGGAAGTGCCATTTATCAAGCAATATCAAAACTTTTTGATATTGACCTTGCGATGCACCGCCCCCCTCACTAGACTGCCGCCTTATGAACTTACACGTGCCTTCCATTCGCCACGACGATTGCGATGAGCTGGCGGCCCTTTGCAAGGCCGGCGGCGATCCGTTGCGGCTCAATGTATTGCGCGCCCTGGCGAACGACTCGTTCGGCGTGCTGGAACTGGCGCAGATCTTCGGCATCGGCCAGTCCGGCATGAGCCACCACCTCAAGGTCCTGGCCCAGGCCGACCTGGTGGCCACCCGCCGCGAAGGCAACGCCATTTTCTATCGCCGCGCCCTGCCCCACACCGATCTTCTGGGCGGCAAGCTGCACGCCGCGCTGCTGGACGAAGTGGACGCGCTGCAGTTGCCGACGGACGTGCAGGCACGCATCGCCCAGGTCCACAAGCAACGGGCCGCCGCCAGCCAGGACTTCTTCGCCCGTGTGGCCGAAAAATTCCGCGCCCAGCAAGACCTGATCGCCGGTCTGCCGCAATACCGCGAAAGCGTGGTGGCGCTGCTGGACAAGCTCGGCTTCGAGCCCACGGCCAGCGCGATCGAAGTCGGCCCTGGCGACGGCGCGTTCCTGCCGGAACTGGCGCGGCGCTTTAACCAGGTCACGGCGCTGGACAACAGCCCGGCCATGCTCGAACTGGCGCGCCAGGTGTGCGAGCGGGAAAACCTGGCTAACGTCAGCCTGCAACTGGCCGATGCCCTGGATGGCCTCAACCAGCAGGCCGACTGCGTGGTATTGAACATGGTGCTCCACCACTTCGCCGCACCGGCCGATGCCCTCAAGCACCTGGCCAGCCTGGTGCAAACGGGCGGCAGTCTGCTGGTAACCGAGTTATGCAGCCACAACCAGAGCTGGGCCAGGGAGGCCTGCGGAGATCTCTGGCTGGGGTTTGAACAGGATGACCTGGCCCGTTGGGCCTCCGCTGCGGGCCTTGTGCCCGGGGAAAGCCTCTATGTGGGCTTACGCAATGGTTTCCAGATCCAGGTTCGCCACTTCCAGCGACCGACTGGCGACACTCACCAACGGTAACTTGTAGGAAAACATCGAGATGAGCGAATACTCCCTTTTCACCTCCGAGTCCGTGTCTGAAGGGCATCCGGACAAAATCGCCGACCAGATTTCCGATGCCGTGCTGGACGCCATCATCGCGGAAGACAAATTCGCCCGCGTGGCGTGCGAGACGCTGGTGAAAACGGGCGTGGCGATCATCGCCGGCGAAGTCACCACCTCGGCCTGGGTCGACCTGGAACAGATCGTCCGTGACGTGATCCTGGGCATCGGCTACAACAGTTCCGACGTCGGCTTCGACGGCGCTACCTGCGGCGTGATGAACATCATCGGCAAGCAATCGGTAGACATCGCCCAAGGCGTTGACCGCAGCAAGCCGGAAGACCAGGGCGCCGGCGACCAGGGCCTGATGTTCGGCTACGCCAGCAACGAAACCGACGTGCTGATGCCAGCCCCGATCACCTTCTCCCACCAGTTGGTCCAGCGTCAGGCCGAAGCCCGCAAATCCGGCCTGCTGCCGTGGTTGCGTCCGGACGCCAAGTCCCAGGTCACCTGCCGTTATGAAAATGGCAAGGTAGTGGGTATCGACGCCATCGTGCTGTCGACCCAGCACAACCCTGAAGTGTCCTACAAAGATCTGCGCGAAGGCGTGATGGAGCTGATCGTCAAGCACGTATTGCCTGCCGAGCTGCTGTCCAAGGACACCCAGTTCCACATCAACCCGACCGGCAACTTCATCATCGGTGGCCCGGTTGGCGACTGCGGCCTGACCGGCCGCAAGATCATCGTCGACAGCTACGGCGGCATGGCCCGTCACGGCGGCGGCGCGTTTTCCGGCAAGGATCCATCCAAGGTCGACCGTTCGGCCGCCTACGCCGGTCGCTACGTGGCCAAGAACATCGTCGCCGCCGGCCTGGCCGAGCGCTGCGAGATCCAGGTCTCCTACGCTATCGGTGTCGCCCAGCCAACGTCGATCTCGTTGAATACGTTCGGCACCGGCAAGATCGGCGACGACAAGATCATCAAGCTGGTGCGTGAAGTGTTCGACCTGCGTCCTTACGCCATCACCACCATGCTCGACCTGCTGCACCCGATGTACCAGGAAACCGCCGCCTACGGTCACTTCGGTCGCACGCCGCAGACCCGTACCGTCGGTGACGATACCTTCACCACCTTCACCTGGGAAAAAACCGACCGCGCCGATGCCCTGCGCGCCGCTGCCGGCCTGTAATACCCGCAGTCAGGAAAGCCCCTGCCGACCTGGGTCGCCAGGGGCTTTTTTCATGCCAAACATAACCCTGTGGCGAGGGAGCTTGCTCCCGCTGGGTTGCGCAGCAACCCCAATAGCGCGCGCCGCAGATCCAATATCCCTGAATGTTACATCGGGGGGGGCGCTTCGCGCCCCAGCGGGAGCAAGCTCCCTCGCCACAGGGGCTTGCATCGGACTCAAGATCGGCGAGCCACTAACAAAAACGAAGCCGCACTCGCCAACAACCCCGCACACATCCGATTGAACAAGCGCTTGCCGCTGGGCCGGGCAAACAACCGCCGTGCATAGATTCCCATGTAGCAGTACAACGCGATGGCGATGCATTCAAGCGCCAGGAACAGCCCGCCGAGTACCGCAAACTGCTGCATGACGACGCCCGCACGGTCGACGAACTGCGGCAGGAAGGCCGTGAACAACAGGATCGCCTTGGGATTGCCGATCGCCACCAGAAACTCCTGGCGTGCCAGGCTGCTCCTGTTCACCGCCCCGACTTCGGCTTCGCCGCCCATCTCGGGCCGGGCCCGCCACAACTGCACGGCCAGATAAAACAGATAACCCGCCCCGACCAGCTTGATCCCCAGGAACAACAGCTCCGAGGTATGCAGCACCGCCGTCAGGCCCACAGCCGCCAGGGCGATCATGATTGCAAAGGCCACCAGCCGACCGATGCCACCGCTACAGGCCCGCACGAAGCCATAACGCGAAGCGTTGCTGATCGATAGCAGGTTATTCGGCCCAGGCGCCATGTTCAGCGCAAAGCAGGCCGGAATGAAAACAGCGAGTGTCGTCAGGTCCATCGGGCAGATTCCAGGCAGGGACGAATCGAAGGATCATTCTGCGCCAGGCGATGAGGGGTTCAAGGCACAGTTGCACGGCTAAATCGCCTCGCACTGTACCGCCGCAACGGCGCCATCAGGTCCGGCAAAATCCGGAAACGCTCCAGCCGCGCAGCTTCGGCGACAGTGGCTAGCCTTCAAGGACACCCGCCGCAAGGATGCCTTTGATGCCAGCGTTGTCGTTTGTATTTGCCTGTCTTTTGTTCATCTGCGCCCCTGCCATCGCGACGCCCTGCCCCGACTGGCCCGCTGAGCGCGCCGAGGCACAGATCGCCGCCCTGCAACAGCAGATCGATACCTGGGACGACAGCTACCACCGTCTCGGTCGATCACTGGTGGCCGATGAACTGTACGACCAGTCCCGCACCCAACTGAGCCAGTGGCGCAACTGCTTTGACCTGCCGGGGCCAGCCGACCCGCTGCGCACGGCTCGTGGGAAAATCCCACACCCGGTGGCTCATACAGGGCTGGACAAGCTCAAGGATGCCGATGCCGTCGACGCTTGGCTGCGCGGTCGGGAAGACGTCTGGGCCCAGCCAAAAATCGATGGCGTGGCGGTCAGCCTGGTTTACCGCGAGGGACACCTGCATCAGGCCATCAGCCGTGGCGACGGCGTCCACGGCCATGACTGGACCCGGGCTGCAGTGCAGATCGACGCCATTCCCCGACGGCTGCGCCGTCCCTTGGATCTGCGCATCCAAGGCGAATTGTATCGGCGCCTGGGCGAGCATGTGCAAGCCAGCAGCGGCGGCCTCAACGCCCGGGGGACCGTGGCAGGCCTGATGGCGCGACACAACCTGACGGCGCAAGAGGCGGCAGGCATCGGCCTGTTTGTATGGGATTGGCCTGAAGGGCCGGACACCCTGGCCGAGCGGATGACGGCGCTGAGTGAGCTGGGTTTCGCGGATGCGCTCAACTACAACCAACCCGTCCAGAACCTGGCCGATGCCGAGCACTGGCGTGACCATTGGTACAGAACGCCGCTGCCATTTGCCAGCGACGGGATCGTCCTACGGCAGAGCCGCCGCCCACCCGCCGATCGTTGGCAGGCCCGGGCGCCATTCTGGGCCGTGGCCTGGAAATATCCGTACGCCCAGGCCCTGGCGCAAGTGCGCAAGGTGCAATTCAAGATCGGACGTACCGGACGAATCACCCCGGTACTGGAGCTTGAACCGGTCATGCTCGATGACCGGCGCATCCGTCGGGTGAGCGTCAGCTCTCTCGAACGCTGGGAAGAAATGGACATCCGCCCCGGCGACCGGGTCGCCATCAGCCTGGCCGGGTTGACCATCCCGCGACTCGACAGTGTCGTGCTGCGCAATCCCGTGCGACAGGACATCCGCATCCCGAGGCAGGCCGACCACCACCCGTTGAGTTGCTGGCAACCGACACCGGGCTGCGAAAGCCAGTTTCTCGCCCGCTTGAGCTGGCTCAGCGGCAAGCACGGCCTCGCCCTGCCCCACGTCGGCCCCGGCACCTGGGAAAAGCTCCTGGCCGCCGGGCGAATCGACGGATTGCTGGATTGGTTGACCCTCGATGCCGCCGAGCTTGCTACCATTGCCGGCTTTGGCGAACACAGTAGCGCCCGTCTGCTCACCAGCCTGCAAGCCGCCCGACAGCGTCCTTTTGCGCAATGGCTCAAAGCCCTGGGTCTGCCGCCTGTCGGCGAGGCCCGTCTGGAGGGGCCGTGGCAGGTGCTGGCTGAACGCGATGCCGAACAATGGCAAGCCGAAGCCGGCATCGGGGCGGGGCGTGCGGCGCAACTGAGCGCTTTTTTTCGCGACCCGCAGGTGTTGGCCTTGAGTGAGGTATTACGCACCGTCGGGGTCGATGGTTTTTAATCCAGACCCGAGCGGTTGAACCCAAGGGGCCAAAATGCGCTCCAACAGCGCATCTGAACCGACCGCTCGCGATACTTACGGAGTTGCTATGAATTTCCTGTCACCCGTTGCCCTGCTGGTCATCTGCAGCGTCATGGCCACTCCCTTGCTGGCGGATGAGCAAGCCCCTGAGCTCACCGGCTGTGCGGCCAAGCGCCAAGGCATCATCAACCAGATCGAGCTGGCCAAGTCCCGCGGCAACCCGGATCAGCAAGCGGGCCTGGAGACCGCGCTGAACGAGGTCACCACCCACTGCACCGACGCGTCCTTGCGCAAAGAGCGTGAAAACAAAGTGCTCGAAGCCAAGCATGAAGTCAGTCGGCGCCAGGCCGACCTGGAAAAAGCTATGAAGAAAGGCGACGCCGAGCGGATCAACAAACGCAAGGACAAGCTGGCGACTTCCCGCAAGGAGCTGCAGGAAGCGGTGGATGAACTGGATAAATAGCTACAAGCTACAAGCTACAAGCGGCAAGTTACAGCGAACCGCGAGCTCTTCACTTGCAGCTTGCCGCTTGCCGCTTGAAGCTGCCGTATTTCAATGATCGCGAAATTCCTTATGGCAGGCGCTGCACGCATCTTCAACCTTCTGTACCGCCGGTCCCAGGTTGCTGGCTTTGTAGGGCTGGACCCGGCTGGCGACCACCAGCTCTGCAGTGGCCGCTTCAAGGTTGCGGGCCAGTTCCTGGAAACGCGCCTGTTTCTGCCAGACGTCATCCCGGGCGCTGGTATGGTCCTGCTCGCGCACTTGGGGAAAATGCTTCCACGGTTCGTGGGACAGTTGATCGAGTTGTACCGCGCCCTCGGCGAATCGCGCACCGTCGAACGGAACGCGGCCACGCAGCATGCCGCCCAGCTCTTCGCCGGTCTTGAGCATCTGTTTGAAAATCGCCTTGCGCTGGCCTAGGGGCGAATTGGGATCGACGCCACCACAGGCGGATAACATCAGGCAGGCCAGCACGGCCACGGAAAATCGTTTTACAAACATCTTGGCCTCGGGACAGGAAACGACGGTTAGTATCCTCGGGTCATTGGCAAACACCAATGGCCCTATCAACAATACGGGTTGTTCGAGCAGCAGATACAGCGCTCGGGGGACTCCAAGGGAAATCTTCATGAACAGCCGCTTCAACACCTGGCACAAAGGCCTGGTACTGACCCTACCGCTGCTCGCGCTACTGGCCGGTTGCAATCGCGGCGAACAGGTCGAAGAGCCCAAGACCCATGCCCTGGCGACCTACGTCAGCGCGCCATGGGAGGCCCTGCCGGCGGTATCCGATGAAGACCTGCTGGCCGGTTTCGGCTCCTGGCGCAGCGCCTGCACCCGGCTCAAGGCCGACCCGAACTGGGGCCCGACCTGCGCGGCGGCGGCGAATGTGCCGCAGACTGCCCGGGACGTACGCGCCTTCCTGAAACAGAACCTGGATGTCTATGGTCTGCGCTCGGGGGACAACAGCCCCAACGGCCTGATCACCGGCTACTACGAACCGGTCTACCCGGGCAGCCTGACCCGGACCGCCACTGCGAATGTGCCGGTGTACGGGGTGCCGGAGGACATGATCATCGTATCGCTGGACAGCATTTATCCGGAGCTCAAGGGCAAGCGCCTGCGCGGCCGGCTCGAAGGCCGGGTGCTCAAGCCGTACGACGATGCCGCCACCATCGAAACCAAGGGTGTGAAAGCACCGGTCATTGCCTGGCTGACCGATCCGATGAACCTGCAGTTCTTGCAGATCCAGGGCTCGGGCCGCATCCGCCTCGATGACGGCCGCCAGTTGCGCATCGCCTATGCCGACCAGAACGGCCACCCTTACCGGCCCATCGGTCGCTGGCTGGTCGAACAAGGGCAACTCGCGAAGGAAGACGTGACCATGGGCACCATCAGTGCCTGGGCCAAGGCCAACCCGAACCGGATTCCCGAGCTGCTGGGCAGCAACCCCAGCTACGTGTTCTTCAACCGCAATCCCGACAGCAACGAAGGCCCGCGCGGTTCGCTGAATGTGCCACTGACCGCCGGCTACAGCGTGGCGGTGGATCGCAAGGTGATTCCGCTGGGCAGCCTGCTGTGGCTGTCCACTACCCGTCCCGACGGCAGCGCCGTGAACCGGCCCGTCGCCGCCCAGGACACCGGCGGCGCGATCACCGGTGAAGTGCGCGCGGATCTGTTCTGGGGCACCGGCGAGGCCGCGGGGCAACTGGCCGGTGACATGAAGCAGCAGGGACAGATCTGGATGCTCTGGCCCAAAGGCATGGCACTGCCACAAGTGCCGCAGGTGGCGAATGCGGTGACGGCCAACCGCTAGAATCGGGTTGGCTGTTCCGGAGTTCAAAAACCTGGCTCAGATCGAAACAAAAAAGAAACTCGCCACCAACCCCACCCCCACCAACCACACCAGCGAACGCAGGATCGCCCAATCCGCCAGGTAGCAAATGATGTAAAGCAGCCGGCTGGTGATGAACAGCACCGCCAGCACGTTGATGGTCACCAGCTCAGCGTTGCCGGCCAGGTGCGCAACGATGACCGCCGCTGCAAAAGCCGGGTTGATCTCAAAGCTGTTCAACTGCGCGGCATAGGCACGCCGGGGGAAACCATCGAGGCTTTCCAGGAAGTCTCGCGGGTCGTGGTTGTCCTGCAACCGGAATCTACCGCCGACCTTGGCGATGACGATGCACAGATAAGGCAGCACGAAGGCAATCAAAATACACCACAGGGCAACCGTCATGACGCAGTTCCTTCTTCGGTTTGAGGAAAATCGGGGAATCGGCGGTGCGGTTCAGGACTTCATCACCAACATGCCTGCCAACACCAGCCCGCAAGCTAAGAGCCGCGGACGGCCAAAAGGTTCTTTCAGGTAGCGCATGCCGAACAACACCACCAGGATCACGCTGATCTCCCGCAGCGCTGCCGCTTCGGCAACCGACCCCAGCTGCATAGCCCACAGCACCAGAGCGTAGCTGAACAATACGCAGAACCCGACCGCCAGCCCCAACCGCCACTGCTCACGCCAGAACCCCACGAATGCCGGCCGCTTGGCGACCACCGCCAGCAACGGGAACGGCCAGGCACTGAGCAAGGTGAGCCAGACCAGGTAATCCAGCGGGTGCGACCAGCGGCGCAGGGCATGGCCGTCGATGAAGGTGTAGCAGCCAATACACAGGCCGATCAGCGCCACCACCGGCAACATCGACCAGGGCAGTCGATCTCCGCCGCCGCCCTGCCACAACAGGCAAAGCATGCCGAACGGGATCAACAGGATGCCGATCACCTGCTGGACCGTCAGCGCCTCGCCGCCGAAAATCAGCGTCAGGGCCAGCACCACCAGCGGCGACAAGCCGCGCATCAGCGGATACACCAGCCCCAGGTCCCTGACCCGATACGCCTGGATGAGCAGGTAGCGGTAAAGCAGCTCGAAGGCCGCCGAGGCCAGGATCCACGGCCAGATCTCCAGCGGCGGCAACGCCACGAATCCCAAGGCCGACACAGCGAACAGCAACGCGACGCTGTCCATGCACGCCACCACCAGCAAACGCTCGCCGCTGAACTTGATCAGCGTGTTCCACGCCGCATGCAACAGCGCCGCTACCAATACCAAGGCCGTCGCAAGCACGGCATACTCCTTTCCCTGCCCCATCGATCAGTGGGGCGATGAATTGATTCGCGATCCTTCGACAGCTGTTTATACTGCCAGCCACCACGCCGCATTCAGTTGCGCATACTCCAATTCCAATAATCCTGCTGGTGCCCCGTATCGTTCGAAACGGAGCAGCCCGGCTGCGTATGCCTGATCAAGAGCGTCAAGACTACAGACAGAGACCTTGCGCATGCCACTCGCCTTGCTTGCTTTGGCCGTCGCCGCTTTCGGCATCGGCACGACTGAATTCGTCATCATGGGGCTATTGCCCGATGTCGCCCGCGACCTGGCGGTGAGCATTCCCCAGGCCGGGCTGCTGATCACCGGTTATGCCCTGGGTGTGGTGTTCGGCGCGCCGATCCTCGCCATCGGCACCGCCAACATGCCGCGCAAAGCCACATTGCTGGGCATGACCTTGATGTTCATCCTCGGCAACGTGCTCTGCGCGCTAGCACCGAACTACGCCACGCTGATGGCCGCCCGGGTCATTACCGCGCTGTGCCACGGAGCGTTTTTCGGCATCGGTTCGGTGGTGGCGGCCGGGCTGGTGGCGCCGAATAAACGGGCCCAGGCGATTGCCATGATGTTCACCGGCCTGACCCTGGCAAACGTGCTCGGCGTGCCGTTGGGCACGGCCCTGGGCCAATACGCCGGCTGGCGCGCAACGTTCTGGGCGGTGGCGGTCATCGGCGTCATCGCAGCCGCCGCCCAATGGGTCTGGCTGCCCAGGGAGATCCCCATGGAGAAGGCCAATCTGGCCAGCGAGTTCAAGGTCCTGGGCAAGGCCAACGTGCTCCTGGCCCTGGGCATGAGCGTGCTGGCCTCCACCAGCCTGTTCAGCGTGTTCACCTACATCGCGCCGATCCTGCGGGACATCACTGGCGTCAGCCCTCACGGCGTCACGGTGATGCTGCTGTTGTTCGGGGTCGGCCTGACGGCGGGCAGTTTCCTTGGCGGCCGCCTGGCCGACCGGCGCCTGTTGCCGTCACTGGTGGGCATGACCCTGGCCGTGGTGCTGGTGCTGGCCGCGTTCAGCCAGACCAGTCAATCGGTAATTGCGGCGGCGATCACTCTGGTGCTGTGGGGCATCTTCGCCTTCGCCCTGTGCCCGATCCTGCAACTGCTGATCATCGACCAGGCCCATGAAGCGCCGAACCTCGGCTCGACCCTGAACCAGAGCGCATTCAACCTCGGCAACGCCGCGGGCGCGTGGATCGGTGGCCTGGTGGTCGCCAGCGGCGCGGATCTGGCGGACCTGCCGTGGACCGGGGCCCTGGTCGGCGGCCTGACGACGTTGACGGCGTTGTTCTTTATTTATCGACAGCGGCGCCTGGCTGCAGTCGCTGCCTGAGGCGACGGAAACCTGCCCTGCCGGCGACAGAATGGGCAACGCATGCTGTAAGACATTGCCAACCTGCTTGCAGGCTATTTTACGTACCGGCTAGGAGCCTCATTCCAGAGCGCTTTCGGAGACAGAGGCTGACGGCCCGCCGCGCGCGGCAGATGTTTTTCCAGTTGCGTCGCGCCACCGGCAGGCCTCCAATTCTCTTTACAGTCCCGTCCTTTCCCTTTCAGGTCAAAGGAACGAACCAGAATGCCATTAATCACTGGGCTCAAACTTTTCTCCACTATTCATCCAAAGGACCCAGCCAACAGCTCATCACAGCAAACGGCCCTGAAAAATGTGGATTGGAGTGGTTTCAGCCAGGGCATCAATGAGCGAGCAAACCCCGGGCGAGCCTGCCTGCTGGTATGCGGTGTGACAGACCGTCGGATGTCGATCGTTCTTCATGAGGACGGCAGCGTCAAAATCAGCATGGACCGGCCTCCCATTGACGATGTAAGCATGAGCGGTGGCGGTGCCAAAGGGGTGGCCAATTCCGGGCTCGTCAAGACACTTACCGAAAACAATGTCATGGATCTTGTCCGAAGGTTTTCAGGGTCTTCCGCAGGCGCCATATCAGCCGCCTTACTCGCCAGCGGCATGAGTCATGCGGATTTCGACAGGATCTCCGACTACGTTTCCCTCGTCTCGTTACTCAACAGTACCCAACCTGACCTTGCCGCCGAACAGGATGAATGGTCGAGGATGGGCAAGAACATGAACGCCATCCCACTGGCTCAATTGCTTTGCGATCTGCTGCCACGCCTGGGTTCCAAGGGAATGCCGCTGGAAGAGTTGATCAGGAAAGAAAGCTATAAGTCACTTTTGCAGCATTGCGTCCAAGGGCCGCTTTCTGAACAAGTGCATAAAGCCGTCGAAAATGTGAAACACAACCAATACGTCACCTTTGCCGACCTGGCGACATTGAGCAAGGAAATCCCGCAAATCAAATCCTTGGAAATCACCGGCACCGCCATGTTCGATAGCGGTGCGCAACTGGTGGTCTTCAGTGCGGACCTGACGCCTGACATGGACATTGCCGTGGCCGCGCATATCTCCGCAGCGCTGCCGGTGGTATTCAGCAAACCGACCTTGCAAGGACAGCCCTTTCAACCGGCAGACGCAACCACTGCATTTGCAGATGGTGGCATCCTGAACAACACACCGATACCAGCCTTGTACAACCCGATGCCCCAAATGAGCCCGATCCCGGAGGGGGAGCCTTTGATCCTGGTGTTCGAGACGGACGAATCGAATCAGAAAAAGCCACGAGGAACGGGAGTATCAGCCCTGGTCGACAAATTCCTCAAGGCTCCACATACGGCACTCTCCGCATTGAATTCCGAACGAATGAAGCCTTTTGCCGACCAGACCATCGTCGTTCCGCTGAAAACCGATAAAGGCGATTACCGTGGTGTGTTTACTGGAACGGTTTACTTCAGTATGCCCACGGAGGTGAAGAATCATCTTCAGGAAGAACTGCGCAAGGCTGTCCAATCCCATCTGGACAAACGCAATGCCACCCAGCAGACCTTCTGGTTTGCTTCGCTCGAGGCAGCCCTGCTGGCACTGGGCGACAAAGAGTTCGACCAACTGGGCGCAGAATTGAAAGGCAACGAAGCCTATGACGAAGTGGCTGCCTTCAGGCAGCAGGCCCAACAAACGCTGGCAAGTCTCAAGAGCGCGATCAAGGAGGCCAACATGACATCCACCCGGCTTGAACCCACTCCACAGATACGCGAGGCCATCGGGACTCTGGATCAGTTGGCGGACAACGCAGGGAAACTGGAGTGGCTGGCAAAACGCATTAACCACCGCAACGACCCGGACTTCATGCAATTGCTGCAAGCGGCCGCCCGTTGGGACAGCGGTGCGACGACCGGCGTCTCAGAGGTGACCCGTCAAGCCATCGAGGAAATGGACCGACGCGACCTTGCTACTCGTGTCGATAATGTCGTGCGAGACGTACTACAGATCTCCCGGTTTCTCGGCGGCCAGCACGACTCGAACCTCAAGCTGCTAGAGGGGGCCATCCGCGACTTGAGGGACGTGCAAACCCCAGAAGCTTTCAACAATGCACTCGAGCGGGTCATTGCCAACTACACATCACGCTATACGGGACTGAAACCCTTCAGTTCAAAAACGGTTGAGCAATTGCGTAACTGGCGGATCAAACCACCTATTCGGGATCTCCAGGCCTTGCAGACGACGTCTTATCTTTCGGAGGTCCCTCTTCGCTTCGAATCTGCGCGTGGCTGAGCAAGGCAAAGATAAAGCTGCCACCGACAATGTTGCCCGCCAGCGTCGGCCCGGCAAACACCATCCAGAAATCTTCCCAGGGCAGCTCGCCGGCAAACACCAGGTACGACACCTCGGCCGAGCCGACGACAATGTGGGTGAAATCGCCGAGCGCCATCAGGTAGGTGATGAGGATGATGGTCCACATCTTGGCGCTTTCCATGGAGGGGATCATCCAGACCATGGTGGCGATCATCCAGCCGGAAATGATGCCCTTGGCGAACATCTGGCCAGCGTCGTTTTCCATGACCTTGCGACCGATCTCCAGGAAAGCGAGGTCGGTGCGCGGGTCGAAGATCGGCAGGTGCAGCATCACGTAGGCTACCAGCAGGGTGCCGCACAGGTTGCCCACCAGCACCACGCCCCAGAGCCGCAGCAATCGTCCGAAATTGGCCAGGGTGGGTTTGCTCATGACCGGCAACACGGCGGTCAGGGTGTTTTCGGTGAACAATTGCTGGCGGGCAAGGATCACCGCGAGAAAGCCGGCGCAGTAGCCGAAACTGGCGATCACCTTGAAGCCTTCGTGGTCCGGCAGCCGGGAGTTGAGCAAGCCCATCGCCATCAGCGACAGGCCCATGGTCAGCCCGGCCGCCAGGGCCGACCACCAGAGCGCGGCAATGCTGCGCTCCAGTTCCTGGTCGCCCTGGGTGCGGATGATTTCGTGCAGCACCGCTGCCCGTGGCGGCTGGTTGCGGTCGACTTCCTGCTGTTCCTGAGCCGAAAGGTCAGGGGTCTTGCCGTCTTTATGAGTGTCCATACAGCTCCTGAACCGGTGGCGTGATGTAGCTACGACAGGCGGCGTTCGGAGCTGTTCAGTCACCTGGGCCTGAAACCGCTATCGCGAGCAAGCTCGCTCCCACAGGGAGTTTGGTGCCCGATTTCACCGCAGCCCCTTGTGGGAGCGAGCTTGCTCGCGATAGCAGCACCGCCGATCTCACTCGACGACAGCATCCTGGAACTGATCCTTGACGTACTTGATCTCGGTACGGCCATGGGGCGCCGGCAGGCCATCCTCGCCAAGATTGACGAAGACCATCTTCTCCACGGTCAGGATGCTCTTGCGGGTGATTTTGTTGCGCACCTCGCATGTCAGGGTGATGGAGGTACGGCCAAACTCGGTGGCGGTGATCCCCAGCTCGATGATGTCGCCCTGGCGCGAGGCGCTGACAAAGTTGATCTCCGAGATGTACTTGGTGACCACGCGCTGGTTGCCGAGCTGGACGATGGCATAGATGGCCGCCTCTTCGTCGATCCAGCGCAGCAGGCTGCCGCCGAACAGCGTGCCGTTGGGGTTGAGGTCTTCGGGCTTGACCCATTTGCGGGTGTGGAAATTCATGTTCACTCCTGAGTGTCTGGCCGATGAATGGCTGCATCATGGCAGACCGGCCGGTCAGGCTCTACGTCGCGGGTCCTATAACGACCATCGGCAATTTTGATTTGCCGACAGAAACCCTTTGGAAGATCGGCCGAGCCCGTTATAATCGCCACCGCTTCAACCGGTCCTCGCTTTGGACCGTTCCCGCCACCTGTCCGAGGGGCGCTGCAGCAGGCTCGACCTGTCAGGCTCGGATGGGGCGTTGTTCACACGGGGCAACCTGCATGGACACTAAACGCACAACGGCGCCCATTCGCATACATTACGAATGGAGGCTCTTCATGAGCGCTGTTATCACGCCTGCAGATTTTAACGACTACAAAGTTGCCGACATGTCCCTGGCCGCCTGGGGCCGTCGCGAAATCATCATCGCCGAATCCGAAATGCCAGCCCTGATGGGCCTTCGCCGCAAATACGCCGGCGAGCAACCGCTCAAGGGCGCGAAGATCCTCGGCTGCATCCACATGACCATCCAGACCGCCGTGCTGATCGAAACCCTGGTAGCCCTGGGTGCCGAAGTGCGCTGGTCGTCCTGCAACATCTTCTCGACCCAGGACCAGGCCGCCGCCGCCATTGCCGCCGCCGGTATCCCGGTGTTCGCCTGGAAAGGCGAGACCGAGCAAGAGTACGAGTGGTGCCTGGAGCAGACCATCCTCAAGGATGGCCAGCCATGGGACACCAACATGATCCTCGACGACGGCGGCGACCTGACCGAGCTGCTGCACAAGAAATACCCGGCCGTGCTCGAACACGTCCACGGCGTGACCGAAGAGACCACCACCGGCGTGCACCGCCTGCTGGACATGCTGGCCAAGGGCGAACTGAAAATCCCGGCCATCAACGTCAATGACTCGGTGACCAAGAGCAAGAACGACAACAAGTACGGCTGCCGTCACAGCCTCAACGACGCCATCAAGCGCGGCACCGACCACCTGTTGTCGGGCAAGCAGGCGCTGGTGATCGGCTACGGTGACGTGGGCAAGGGCTCGGCCCAGTCCCTGCGCCAGGAAGGCATGATCGTCAAGGTCTCGGAAGTCGACCCGATCTGCGCCATGCAGGCCTGCATGGACGGTTTCGAGCTGGTTTCGCCGTTCATCGACGGGATCAACGACGGCACCGAAGCGAGCGTCGACAAGGCCCTGCTGGGCAAGATCGATCTGATCGTGACCACCACCGGTAACGTCAATGTCTGCGACGCGAACATGCTCAAGGCCCTGAAGAAGCGCGCCGTGGTGTGCAACATCGGTCACTTCGACAATGAAATCGACACCGCCTTCATGCGCAAGCACTGGGCCTGGGAAGAAGTGAAGCCGCAGGTCCACAAGGTACACCGCACCGGCACCGGCAGCTTCGACCCACAGAACGACGACTACCTGATCCTGTTGGCCGAAGGCCGCTTGGTCAACCTGGGCAACGCCACTGGCCACCCGAGCCGGATCATGGACGGTTCGTTCGCCAACCAGGTCCTGGCCCAGATCTTCCTGTTCGGCCAGAAATACGCCGACCTGTCGCCTGCCCAGAAAGCCGAACGCCTGACCGTGGAAGTATTGCCGAAGAAACTCGACGAAGAAGTGGCGCTGGAAATGGTCCGCGGCTTCGGCGGCGTGGTCACCAAGCTGACCAAGCAACAGGCTGACTACATCGGCGTCACCGTCGAAGGCCCGTTCAAGCCGCACGCCTACCGCTACTGATCGGCGCTACTGCCTGCTCTCTCTGTGAGAGCGGGCTTGCTCGCGAAGACGGTGCATCATTCAACGTCTGATGTCGCCTGAGCCAGCGCCTTCGCGAGCAAGCCGCTCCCACATTGTGATGTGCAGGCTTCAAGGCTTACGAGTTTCCAAGGATATGACCATGTCCCAAGACCGTCGCTACAGCTTCGAATTCTTCCCGACGAAGACCGATGCTGGGCATGAAAAACTGATCGCCACTGCCCGCCAGTTGGCGAGCCACAAACCCGACTTCTTCTCCTGCACCTACGGCGCCGGCGGTTCGACCCGTGACCGCACGATGAACACCGTGTTGCAGCTCGAAAGCGAAGTGAAAGTCCCGGCAGCGCCCCACCTGTCCTGCGTGGGCGACAGCAAGGACGACCTGCGCGGCCTGCTGACCCAGTACAAGGCAGCGGGCATCAAGCGCATCGTTGCCCTGCGCGGTGACCTGCCCTCGGGCATGGGCATGGCCAGTGGTGAACTGCGCCACGCCAACGAACTGGTGAGCTTCATTCGTGAAGAGACCGGTGACCACTTCCACATCGAAATCGCCGCTTATCCGGAAATGCACCCGCAGGCGCGCAATTTCGAAGACGATCTGCGCAACTTCGTCCGCAAGGCCCACGCCGGGGCGAACAGCGCCATCACCCAGTACTTCTTCAACGCCGACAGCTACTTCTACTTTGTCGAACGCGTGCGGCAGCTGGGAGTCGACATTCCAGTGGTGCCGGGGATCATGCCGATCACCAACTACAGCAAGCTGGCGCGTTTCTCCGATGCGTGCGGCGCCGAGATCCCACGCTGGATCCGCAAGCAGCTGGAAGCCTATGGTGACGACACGTCCAGCATCCAAAGCTTCGGCGAGGACGTCATCACGCAAATGTGTGAACGTTTGTTACAGGGCGGTGCACCGGGGCTGCATTTCTATACCCTTAACCAGGCCGAGCCAAGCCTGGCGGTATGGAACAACCTCAAACTGCCACGTTAATGGCTTAACGTGCCGGTATGAAAAAGGCCTTGGCACCCTCCAAGGCTTTTTTTTCACCCAAGACACCTGAAGGATTGCAGTAGATGCTCAACGGTCAAAGGTTAAAGACCCCACAACTGATCTACCTGGTCTATGGGGCCAAGACCTATCACCAGGAAGCCTTGTTCAGCATCGCCAGCGCGTTGGCGGGCCTGCGCAAAACCCCCGGCGAAGCCTTGGATATCCAGGTATTCACCGACGATCCGGCACCGTACGAAGGCCTGCCGGTGCGCTTGCGCCTGCTGGACGACGAGACCCGCAAGGCCTGGATCGAGCCCCACGGCTATCATTTCCGCGCCAAGCATGTGGTGATGCAAAAGGTGCTTGAAGAAGCCGAACTGGCCCTGTTGATCGACACCGACACCTTCTTCCATTGCTCACCGCTCGAATTGTTCCGCCGTATCCAACCCGGCACCTTGCTGTGCAATGCCGTCAACCTGAGTTATGGGGCCAACAAGGATTCGTTGCTGTACGTGACGCTGGCGGACATCCTGCGTGAGCGCCGGCTGGCGGACGACAGCATGCCCCAGTTGAATTCGGGGGTCATCGGCCTCTACCACACGGAAGCGTCGGTGCTGGACCGCTCGATTGCACTGATGGATGAGCTCTTTCCCCTGGCACAAGGGGCCTACACCCTGGAAGAGTTCTGCCTGGCGGTGGCGGCCTACCGCTCGGTGCAACTGCGCGAATGCCCGGACCTGATCCATCACTATTGGAGCCGCAAGCAGCTGTTCCGCGCCAAGACCAAGGCCTGGCTCGACAAGCACCATGCCGCGCCCACCTGCCAGCAGGCGCTGGACGAAACGGCGCAGGTCACCACCGCTCTGCCCCGCCCTCCGGCGTTCCAACGCCTGGCCTACAAGTTCGTCACCCTGGCGCTGCCCGCCCATAAACGGCAATTCATGCGCGAGATCCTCTACGGCTGCTACCGCCATACCAACCAGTTCGATCAGGCTTGCGCCCCGGTCTGGTGGGAAAAAGCCCTGGAAAACGTCGAAGATCGCCTTAAAAAACCACTGGAAGACCACGAACTCAAGCGCTGGCTCAATCATCCGCTGATTCGCCTGGTGCTGGGCGAGCGCCGCGAGGTCATCTATGCGCACCTGATGCAGACAAAAGGCGACTGAGGCCCAGGCCAGAGCACTCTAGCTATTTGATGAGCTCTCGTCGTAACCTCAGGGCATGCCCGTCATTGCCCAGCTACTGACAGCCTTAATTCTCATGTGCCTGAGCATTGCCGCTCGGGCAGAGAAGTTGCGCATTGTCACTGAGCCCTGGGCGCCGTACGTGTACGAAGAAAACGGCAAGCGCCTGGGCCTGGACTACGAAACCACGGCCATTGTGTTCAAGCGCCTGGGGATCGACGTGGAATGGCAGTTCCTGCCCTGGAAGCGTTGCCTGGCGATGCTGGAGCAAGGCCTGGCGGATGGCGCGCTGGACATTTTCCACAGCGACGAGCGCGATGCCACGCTGCTGTACCCCAGCGAGCCGCTGTCGGACGTGGAGTTCGTGATGTTCTACGCCAATGCCCGCCCCCATCCCTTTCGTACACTCGACGACCTCAAGGGCCTGACCGTCGGCACGTCACCCGGCTATCTCTACAGCCAGGCCTTCAGCGAATCGAACCTGTTCAAGCGCGAAACCGCACCCACCCACGAAGCCAACTTCGGCAAGTTGCAACTGGGCCGGATCGACCTGCTCATCACCGATCGCCGGGTCGGCCGCCATGTGCTCGAGCAGATGCAGCTCGGCGACCAGATCACCGAGAACCCGACGGTCGTCAGCCGTCAGAGCCAATACCTGGCGGTGCGACGCAACGCCGGCATGGACCTGCTGGTGCAACGTTTCGGCGCCGAACTCAAGCGTTTCAAGCGCGAACCGGCCTATGCCGAACTGAGCGCCCGGTACGGCGCAGGCCCGATGGCCCAGGTCATGCCGTCGGCTGCGGCCAACGCCGAAATACACCGTTGAGCAGCAGGAAAGCAGCGCACGGCGTTTGCTCTGTTATACTCCGGCCTTCCCGCCAGGCTCACGCCCGGACGCCCGGTCTTGCAAAAGGTCTCCCGACACCGCTACAGCGCAGCTTTCAGCCCCGCGCGAGCCGTATCCGGACCCACCTTTAAGACCCGGCAGGACTGGACGGGATGACATTTATTGACCGTCATTCGCGCCAGGCAAGACTATCCCATTGGGCCAGGCCCTCACTAAAACAGGATTACTCATGTCCTTTGCTTCCCTCGGTCTCTCCGAGGCTTTAGTCGGCGCCATCGAAGCCGCCGGCTACACCGAGCCTACCCCGGTGCAACAGCGGGCCATTCCCGCCGTGTTGCAAGGTCGCGACCTGATGGTCGCGGCGCAGACAGGCACTGGTAAAACCGGCGGTTTCGCCCTCCCGATCCTGGAGCGGTTGTTTCCCAACGGTCACCCAGACAAATCCCAGCGTCATGGCCCGCGCCAACCGCGCGTACTGGTCCTGACCCCGACCCGCGAACTGGCGGCCCAGGTCCACGAGAGCTTCAAGATCTATGCCCGTGACCTGAAGTTCGTCAGCGCCTGCATCTTCGGCGGCGTGGGCATGAACCCGCAGGTCCAGGCCATGTCCCGCGGTGTCGACGTGCTGGTGGCCTGCCCCGGCCGCCTGCTGGACCTCGCCGGCCAAGGCAGCGTCGATTTGTCCCACGTGGAAATCCTCGTGCTGGACGAAGCCGACCGGATGCTCGACATGGGCTTCGTCCATGACGTAAAGAAGGTCCTCGCCCGCCTGCCCGCCAAGCGCCAGAACCTGCTGTTTTCGGCGACGTTCTCCAAGGACATCACCGACCTGGCCGGCAAGCTGCTGCACAACCCGGAACGCATCGAAGTCACGCCGCCCAACACCACGGTCGAGCGCATCGAGCAGCGAGTGTTCCGCCTGGCAGCCAGCCACAAGCGCGCCCTGCTGGCGCACCTGATCACCGCCGGCGCCTGGGAACAGGTCCTGGTGTTCACGCGCACCAAGCACGGCGCCAACCGCCTGGCCGAATACCTGGACAAGCATGGCCTGCCGGCCGTGGCGATCCATGGCAACAAGAGCCAGAACGCCCGCACCAAGGCCCTGGCCGACTTCAAGGCCGGTGAAGTGCGCATCCTGGTCGCCACCGACATCGCCGCCCGCGGCCTGGACATCGACCAGTTGCCCCACGTGGTCAACTTCGAACTGCCGAACGTCGATGAAGACTACGTGCACCGTATCGGCCGTACCGGCCGGGCCGGTCGTTCGGGCGAGGCGATCTCCCTGGTTGCGCCGGACGAAGAAAAGCTGCTCAAAAGCATCGAGCGCATGACCAAGCAGAAAATCGCCGACGGCGACCTGATGGGTTTCGACGCCAGCACCATCGAGGCCGAGAAGCCTGAAGTGCGTGAACGTCCGGACGTGCGCAACCCGCGCAATGCCCGTGGCCCACGGGGCGACGGTCCGAATGGCGGTGGCGGTGGTGGTGGCGGTCGCAAGGACAAAGGCAAGGACAAGGGCAAGGAAAAATCCGCCAGCAACGGCCGTGGCGAACGCCCGGCCCGTGAGCAGAAGCCCCGTGAAGGCAGCCCAGCCCGCGAGCAGCAGCGTCCGGCCCCACGCGCCGCAGCCGATCGCGCCCCGGACGAGTTCCTGGACGACGATATCGACAACTTCGGTAACCGCGTCGACTACGTACCGCAGCAAAAGCCCGCCCAAGGCCGCGGCCGTCGCCCGGGTGCTCCGGCACAAGGCGCAGGCGCAGCACGCAGCGGCCAGTCGCAGGGTCGCCAGAACGGTCCGCGCAACAGCAATGGCTCGTCCACCGGCACCCCGCCAGCCAAGCGCAACGGCCCACGCAACGGTGCACCCCGTGACGGCCAGGCTCGCCGCGAAGACTCCCGCCCTCGCCGCCCGGCCCGTGACGACCAGTCTCGCCAGGAACCGGCCGTACAGAACCCACGTGGCAACCAGCCGAAGATCATGCACAAGGAGTCGAAGATCGATCGTTTCCCGACGCCTGAGCAGCTGGATCAACTGCCAAGCCGTCCACGAGGCGAGAAACCGGCCTTGCTGACCCGCAATCGCTGAGTTTTTCCGTGCCGTAGAAAATGCCCCTTGGTCTCACGATCAAGGGGCATTTTTGTTGAAGCCTCACACACATTCCTGTGGGGCACATCCTAATGTGGGAGCGGGCTTGCTCGCGAATGCGCACTGTCATTCAACATCTGTGTCTACTGGCCCACCGCTTTCGCGAGCAAGCCCGCTCCCACAGAGGTCAGGGGTCGTTTGCAGCATATTCATACGGCCATAAAAAAACGCCCCCGACCGCAAGGCCGGGGGCGTTTTTTTGTCAGGCGCGAAGATTACTTCGCTTTGACACCTTCAAACGAAACGTACAGCTCGACCACATCGGACGATGGGCCCAGGTCTTTCTGTTTGCCGAAGTCCGAGCGCTTGATGCTGGTGGTGCCTTCGAAGCCGGCACGGTAGCCGCCCCATGGGTCCTTGCCTTCACCCAGGAAAGTGGCCTTGACCACGACTGGCTTGGTCACGCCCAGCAGGGTCAGGTCGCCGGTGACGTCGGCCGTTTCCTTGCCATCAGCGTTCTTGCCGGTGGACTTGACGCTGGTGGAGACGAACTTGGCGTCGGCGAATTTGCCCGCGTTCAGGAAGTCGGCACTGGCGATGTGCTTGTCGCGCTCGGCGTGGTTGGTGAACACGCTGGCGGTGCGGACGTTGAACTCGATCTTGCTGTCTTCAGGCTTGGCGGCGTCGAAGTTGAACTTGCCGTCGATGTCCTTGAAGGTACCGGTGATGTAGCTGTAGCCCAGGTGGCTGATCTTGAAGTCGACGAAGGCGTGCTGACCTTCCTTGTCGACTACGTAGTCGGCAGCCATGGCCTGGCCGGCCAGCAGGGTGGAACCGATTGCCAGGGCGGCGAGCGTCTTTTTCAACATGCTTTCTATTCCTTTGGAGTCGAGGTTGAACATCAGGCTTGGCGCCCCAGCATGCGCTTGAGGGTCGCGTCACGGTCGATAAAGTGGTGTTTCAATGCTGCCAACGCATGGAGGCCGGAGAAAATGACCAGCGCCCATGCCAGGTACAGGTGAATCAGGCCGGCGACGTCTGCCTGGTCAGGCAGTCCAGACACCAACGCGGGTACTTCGAACAGGCCAAACACCGGGATCCCGACACCGTCTGCGGTGGAAATCAGGTAACCGGCAATCATCACGGCGAACAACCCGAGATACAGGGCACTGTGGCCGAGCTTGGCGCCGACGCGGGTCAGGCGACCATAGCTGGGCAAGGTCGGTGGCGGCGGGCTGACAAAACGCCAGAGCACCCGCAGCAGCATCACCGCCAGCAGCACCAGGCCAATGCTCTTGTGCAGGTCCGGCGCGTCTTTGCGCCAGGTGCTGTAGTAATCCAGGCCGACCATCCACAAGCCAAGCGCGAACAAACCGTACACCACCAGCGCAACGCCCCAGTGCAAAACGATACTGACCCAGCCATAGCGAGAAGAAGAGTTGCGTAGCTGCATTGCTCATATCCTGTAAAAACTGCGACCAAGACTAGCGAGTTATCTATCGATTTAAAGCGGAAAATTTCGCTTTGAAATATCGAGAAATACGATCATCAGTGTGGGTGGAGCGGGTTAAGAAAAGATTAAAGCTAATACGCTGTGTGGTATTGGGTAATCCCCAGGCAAAAAAAGCGCGGCTGATACGCCGCGCTTTTTTGGTTCACCCCGAGTCGTTACTGAGCCTTGGTCTCAGCCGGTGTGGCCGTGGCCGGCTTGGCCGCCGGTTTTTTTGCCGGTGCGGATTTCTTCTCCGGCGCTTTTTTCGCCGGCGTTTTCGCCGCAGGCTTCTTGGCAGCCGGCTTGGCGGCGGCCTTCTTCGCCGGTTCAACCTTGGCCGGGACCGCAGGTTTCGGCGCTTCCACCGGAGCCGGGGCCGGTGCGGGAGCAGGCGCCGGGGCGGGTGGCGCTACCGGTTCCGGTGCCTTGACCGGCTCTGGCTTCTTCTCGTCGTCCGAACCACCGAACAGGTTGGTGAAGAAGTTGCCCTTCTTCGCCGCCACGGCGCCCGCGGCTGCGGCCGCGACCGGAGCTACCTTGGCCGGCTCGAACGACTTGCCCGCGGCCAGGTCTTCCACCTGGCTGGCCGCCCGTTGACCGCTGCGCAGCGCACCTTCGAGGGTGCCTGGGTACAAGGTGTCGGTGTGCTCGCCGGCAAAGGCTACGCGTTGCAACGGTTTTTCCCACAGACGCCAGTACTTGCTGATCTGGCCCGGGCCAAAGGCCAGGTAGGCGCCGCCCATGGACGGGTCGGTGCTGTAGCGGCGGATTTCATAGCCGGTGAACGCGCCACGGGCCTGTGGGTAGAACGCGTGCAGGCGAATGAGCACCTGGTCGACCATCTGCTTGTCGCCGAAGGCCTGCATCACCCGGGCGTTGTCGCCAGACAGGTTGATGACCACGTTGGCGCCGCCCTTCAAGGCCGGCTCGATCCACATCATGCCCAGGCCGGTGTTGCTGTAGATCTCGCCGGACATGCGCGCCTTGCTGTCCCATACCGGGGTCTTGAACTTGAGCATGATCTGGTCGCGCCAACCATAGTTGGTGCCTTTGATCGCGCCCTGGTGCTGGGCGTCGAGGGCCGGGGTCAGCTGGATCTTGTTCAGCGCCCGCAGCGGTACGGCCAACACCACGTAGTCGGCCTGGTAGCCGACGGCGCCGACCTTGACGGTCACGCCGTCCTTGTCCTGGGAAATCGCCGATACCGGCGAGTTGGTCTTGATGGTCTTCAGTTGCTTGACGAACGCCTGGGCCAGGACCGGGCTGCCACCGAGCAGGCGCGAAGCCCGCAGGTCGCGGTCGGACACACCCCGGTAAACGCGGTTCTGCTGTGCGAAATACAGCAGCGACAGGCGCGAAGGTTCGTCATAACGGGTACGGATTTCCTGGTTCACCAGTTGCCGCGCGGTGGCGGGCAGTTGCAGGCGGTCGAGCCAGTTGGACACGGTGATCTGGTCCAGGGCGTGCAACGTGTTGGTGGCGGCCGGGTTCTGCGGGTCCTCGATGGAGCGCGCCAGGTCGTCCAGGGTGGTTTCGTAGCGCTTCAGGGCTTCGGCGGTGGCCGGCTGCTTGGTCGCCAGGTCCGCGGCCGTGAAGTAGGTGCCGTCGATCAGGTAGCTAGGGGTGCGCACGAACTCCGGGGCCGGCGTGGTGCTCAGCTTGAAGGTCGAGACGTATTTGTTCAGTACCGGCTGGGTCTTGTCATTGCCGATCCATTCACTGGTGGCCATGCCCGAACGGCCGCCCAGGTCCTGCTTGGCCTCCAGCAGCGTCACGGCCCAACCCTTGTTCTGCAGCTCATAGGCCGCCGTCAGCCCCGCCAGGCCGCCACCGACGACGATGGCCGTCGGTTGTTTGTCCTTGGCCAGCGCCGAAACGCTGAACAGCCCTATCATCACCAGCGCACAGGCGCGCAGCCAACCAGCAGACATTCAGCGAACTCCGGATTAAAACGTAGGAAATTTCAGTTGTTCGAGCCAGACGGCTCTCGGTCTTGCGAGCCAGTCGGCTCAGGGAACGGCGAAGAATACGTCAGCCATCAAAACGCCGCCAGCGACGTCTATCGCCTCGGCCAAAGTAGCGGGAATGACACAATGGGTTGTCCGCGCGGCCACCATTGCATAGGCTTGCGCGATTGTTTTGCCCGCGCCCGCCGCGAGCCGCACCGAGGAGACTGTAAATGGGCCTGAATGACCAGTGGATGCAACGCGACCTCGCCGTGCTGTGGCATCCCTGCACCCAGATGAAAGACCACGAACAGCTGCCGCTGATCCCGATCAAGCGCGGTGAAGGCGTGTGGCTGGAAGACTTCGAGGGCAAGCGCTACCTCGATGCCGTCAGCTCCTGGTGGGTCAACGTGTTCGGCCACGCCAACCCGCGCATCAACCAGCGGATCAAGGATCAGGTCGATCAACTGGAGCACGTGATCCTCGCCGGTTTCAGCCATCAGCCGGTGATCGAACTGTCCGAGCGCCTGGTCAAGCTCACGCCTGAAGGCCTGACGCGGTGCTTCTACGCCGATAACGGCTCGTCCTGCATCGAAGTGGCGATGAAGATGAGCTTCCATTACTGGGTCAACCGCGGCCGGTCGGACAAAAAGCGCTTCGTCACCCTGAGCAACAGCTATCACGGCGAAACCATCGCGGCGATGTCGGTGGGCGACGTGCCGCTGTTCACCGAAACCTACAAGGCGCTGCTGCTCGACACCCTCAAGGTGCCGAGCCCCGATTGCTACCACCGGCCCGAGGGGGTGAGCTGGGAAGCGCATTCGCGCACGATGTTCGCCGCCATGGAGCAGACCCTCGCCGAACATCACGATACGGTCGCGGCGGTGATCGTCGAGCCGCTGATCCAGGGCGCCGGCGGCATGCGCATGTATCACCCGGTGTACCTGAAACTGCTGCGCGAAGCCTGCGATCGCTACGGCGTGCACCTGATCCACGACGAAATCGCCGTCGGCTTCGGGCGCACCGGCACGATGTTCGCCTGTGAGCAGGCCGGCATCACGCCGGACTTCCTGTGCCTGTCCAAGGCCCTGACCGGTGGCTACCTGCCGCTGGCGGCCTGCCTGACCACCGACGAGGTCTACAGCGCCTTCTACGACGACTACCCGACTCTACGGGCCTTCCTGCATTCCCACAGCTACACGGGCAATCCACTGGCCTGCGCGGCGGCCCTGGCGACGCTGGATATCTTCGAGCAAGACCAGGTCATCGACAACAACCGGGCCCTGGCCCAGCGCATGGCCAGCGCCACCGCGCACCTGGTCGATCATCCGAATGTCGCCGAAGTGCGCCAGACCGGCATGGTGCTGGCCATCGAGATGGTCAAGGACAAGGCGAGCAAGACCGCCTACCCCTGGCAGGAACGGCGTGGCCTGAAGGTGTTCCAGCATGCCCTGGAGCGCGGGGCGTTGTTGCGTCCGCTGGGGAGCGTGGTGTATTTCCTGCCGCCGTACGTCATCACCCCGGAGCAGATCGACTTCCTGGCCGAAGTGGCCAGCGAAGGCATCGACATTGCCACCCGAGACACGGTCAGCGTGGCGGTGCCGAAGGACTTTCATCCGGGCTTCCGGGATCCGGGCTAAACGCTGGGCTATGTTGAAACTCTGTGTGGCGAGGGGATTTATCCCCGCTGGGCTGCGCAGCAGCCCCAGATGCGTCCAACGCGTTTTGCCTGAAACCCACCGGGATCCGCCTTAGGGCTGCTTCACGCAGCCCAACGGGGATAAATCCCCTCGCCACAGAAACCGCATCGCACCGTTAACTTTTTCAGAGATTCAACATGAGACTGTCCCGCTTCTTCATCGACACTCCCCTGAGCCTCGGCGACCACGAGCTGCCCGAGGCCCAGGCGCATTACATCGGCCGGGTGCTGCGCATGGCCGAGGGGGATGCGGTGCAGGTGTTCGACGGCTCGGGCCAGGAGTTTCGCGGTAGCCTGGCCGAAGTCGGCAAGAAGCGCGTGCGGGTGCAACTGGACGAGCAGTTCGCCGGGCAGCCTGAATCACCGTTGCGCATTCACCTCGGCCAGGGCTTGTCCCGGGGCGAGCGCATGGACTGGGCCATTCAGAAAGCCACGGAACTGGGCGTCAGCGAGATCACGCCGATATTCAGCGAACGCTGCGAAGTGCGCCTCAAGGACGAACGCGCCGACAAACGCCTGCTGCACTGGCGCCAGGTGGCGATCAGCGCCTGCGAGCAATGCGGCCGTTCGACCGTGCCGGTGATCCATGCACCATTGCTGCTGGCCGATTGGCTGAAGCAGACCGAGGCCGAGCTGAAACTGGTGCTGCACCCGGTGGCCGAGCCACTGGTCAGCCATGCCAGGCCATCGACGCTGGCCTTCCTGATTGGCCCCGAAGGCGGGTTGTCCGAGGGCGAAGTCGAACAGGCCAAGGCCGCCGGCTACCACGCCGCCCGCCTCGGCCCTCGCGTGCTACGCACCGAAACCGCGCCGGTGGTGGCGCTGGCGGTGGCGCAGCAGTTGTGGGGGGATTTCTAACCGCCTGCGGCCACTGAGGAACCCGTGTGGGAGCGGGCTTGCTCGCGAATGCCATGGGTCAGTGACATCGATGTTGGCTGACCCACCGCTTTCGCGGGCAAGCCCGCTCCCACACGGGTTCGGCGGTGTTTGTCAGAGTACATAACGCAGAATCGCCACGAAGTGCAGCAGGCTGCCGGCGATCACGAACAGGTGCCAGATGCCATGGGCATGGCGCAGGCGTTTATCGAGGGCGAAGAAAATGATGCCCACGGTGTACAACACGCCGCCCGAGGCCAGCCAGGCGAAACCGGTGCTGCCCAGGGCCGCCAGCAGCGGCTTGACCGCCACCAGCACGATCCAGCCCATCACGGCGTAGATCACGATCGACAGGATCCGCGCCTCGGATCGTGGCTTGATCTCCTGCAGGATCCCGATCAGCGCCAGCCCCCAGACGATCCCGAACAGGCTCCAGCCCCACGGCCCGCGCAAGGTCACCAGGCAGAACGGCGTGTAGCTGCCGGCGATCAGCAGGTAGATCGAAAAATGATCGACCTTCTGCATGATCTCTTTTCGGCGCCCGCGCACGCTGTGGTAGACCGTCGAGGCGCTGTACAGCACCAGCAGGGTAAACCCGTAGATCGCCACGCTGACGATCTTCCAGGGATCGCCGGTCAGCGCGGCAATCACCACCAGCCACACACCACCGATAAAGGCCGCAATGGCCCCGACCAGGTGGGTCCATGCGTTGAGTCGTTCCCCGTGATACATCGATTTCTGACCCTCCATGATGAAACAGGCGCCAAGGCTCAACCCTGTGGCGCAAAAGTGCAATGGTTTGCTTCTCGGCGAAGAACACTCCGTGGCATCAGATCGATTGAGGCACAATCGGATGACACGAATAAGAGTCCGCCCCATGCTGATCGACGAAGAATTGACCCTGAAGAAACTCGAGGTGTTCCTGGCGTTCATGCGCACCGGCAACCTGGCGCGGGCGGCGGTTGAGTTGCAGACCAGCAACGTCAGTGTGCACCGGGCCATTCACTCGCTGGAGAGCGCCCTGCGTTGCCCGCTGTTCAAGCACGAAGGTCGCAACCTCACGCCGCTGGAAAGCGCCTACGTGCTGGAGGAACGGGCCCAGAAGCTGATTCAGGACGTGGTCGAAAGCGTGCGCCTGACCCGTGAGGCCGCCGGGTTCTCCGCTGAGCGTTTCAAGCTCGGCTCGCTCTACTCACTGACGGTCAAGACCGTCCCGCAACTGATCATGGGCCTGAAGATCCGCCGCAGCGAACTCAACATCGACCTGATCATGGGCTCCAACATCGACCTGCTGTACAAGCTCAAGAACATGGAAGTGGACGCGATCCTGGTCTCGCTGGACGACAGCGTCAACGACCCGGACTGCGAGCACATCGCGCTGTTCTCCGATGACATTTTCCTCGCCACGCCGGCCGACTCACCGTTCGCCCAGCGCAGTGAGGTCGACCTGGCCGAGGTCCGCGACGAGACGTTCATCACCCTGACCCAGGGGTTTGCCACGCACCAGGACGGCATCCGGGTGTTCAGGCAGGCGGGGTTCGAGCCGAAGGTGGCGATGCAGGTCAACGACATCTTTACCCTGCTGAGCATGGTCAGCTCGGGCGTGGGCTATGCGTTGCTGCCAGGCAGGATCGCGGCGGTGTACGAGAACCGGGTGAAACTCATCCCGTTGCAGGACAAGTACCGATTGCAACAGCACATCGGCGTGGTGTTCCTCAAGGCCAAGGAGCGCGACCCGAACCTGCTGGCGTTGCTCGCCGAGTGCCGGATGTACGCCAATCGCCAGGGTTGAGACCCCGCGGACTTCTTCGCGAACAGGCTCGCGCCCACAAGATCCCAGGGCCTCTCGATCAAACGTGGGGCGAGCCTGCTCGCGAAGGGGGCGCCCCTGCCAACCGAACTACCCCAACAGCCCTCGCATGATCAAAAACAGTACCGAGGGACCCAGCAAGCAACCCAGCGCGGTATAGAACGCCGCCGTCAGACAACCATAGGGCACCAGCTTCGGATCCGTGGCTGCGAGCCCGCCCGCCACGCCACTGGAGGTCCCCATCAAGCCGCCGAAGATCACCGCGCTGCGTGGGTTGTTCAGGCCGATCAGTGGCGCCACGAACGGCGTCGCCACCATGACCAGGATCGCTTTGATCAAGCCTGCGGCAATCGACAGTGCCATCACCTCGGAACTGGCGCCGATGGCTGCGCCGGTCACGGGGCCGACGATGTAGGTGACCGCGCCTGCGCCAATGGTAGTCAGGCTTATCGCGTCGGTATAACCGAAGGCCATCGCCACCCCAACACCGGCGATGAATGATGTCCCGACGCCGACGAACAGCGCCAGCACTCCGACGAAACCGGCACGCTTGAGTTCTTCGATGTTCACGCCGAACGCAGTGGCGACGATGGCAAAATCGCGCAACATCGCGCCGCCCAGCAGGCCGATGCCCGAGAGCAATGGAATGTCCACCACCCCTTTCTGTCCCCCGGTCATCGCGCCGCCAATGTACGACAGCACCAGCCCCAGCAGTATCGCGATGGCTGAACCATGCAGGCGACCCTTGGTGAATGTGTTACTGATCCAGTACGACACCCACATGGTGATGCCGACAATCGCGAAACCGCTGATCAGGCCGTAGCCGGTGATGACCTTCATCAATGATTCGTACATGGCGATCACCCTACCGTTTTCACGCAGGTGTCGGCTTCAGGCCCCTTGTTGCCGATGCGCACCAGCACCGGCACCATTGCAAAGGCAATCACCACCGCCAGAGTCCCCGCCAGGATCGCCATCGGCCCGCCCTTGAGGGCACCGTAGACATTCTGCTGGGCTGCCATTGCCACAACGATGGGAATGTAGACCGCGCTCCAGAATTCCACCCCGGCCTCGGATTTGCCCTTGAACAGACCACGCTTGCCCAGGTAGCTGCCCAGGCCGATCAGCAACAGCATTGCAATGCCGACCCCGCCGACATTGGCCGGCACGCCGATCAACTTACCCAGCAGTTCACCGATGAAAATACCCGTCAGGGTACAAAAAGCCAGAAACGCCACGCCGTAAATAATCATTGTTGTAGTCCTCAAAATGCATCGTCGAAGTTGTTGTTTTTGTGCTTCGCCAGCTTGAGTCGGTGGTCTAGGGTTGGCGGCGTCCCTCCTCTGCGAGCAGCGTCTGCAGCGTATCGAGCCGGGCACCGTCATAGGCCATGACCGTGCCCGACTTGAATACCCGGCGTGACAGCCCGGTCAGCACCGCACCGGGTGGCAGCTCGATCTGCAGCCGCACACCACGTTCATAGGCACTTTGCACCGTGCCGCGCCAATCGACGACACGGCACATGTTGAAGGCCAGGTCGTCACGCAAGGCCTGCGGCGCGATGACCAGCCGGGCACGGCTGCCGCTCAAGTAACCCAAGGCCGGGGCTTGCAGCGGTACATCGGCAAATGCCTGGGCCAACGTTCGCGCCGGGGCCTCCAGCAGCGGGCAATGGGACGGCACGCTCACCGCCAGGCGACAGGCCTTGCCGGCGCCCTGGCCGCGCGCGTGCCTGGCGACGGTGGCCATGGCCTCGTCGCTGCCGGCGATGACCACCTGGTTATCGGCATTGATATTGGCCAGGTAGACCGGCGTGCTGTCGCTGTGCACTTGCGCCAGCAAGCCTTCCACGGCGGCGAGGTCCAGGCCGATGATGGCGGTCATGCCATAGCCCTGTGGGTACGCCTGCTGCATCAGTTCTCCGCGCAGGCTGACCAGCCGCAGCGCATCCTCGAACCCCAACGCACCCGCCACCACTGCCGCCGGATAGGCACCGATGGACAACCCCGCCACATAATCCGGTGCCGGCGCCTGCTCCAGCAATCGACGGGATGCCGCCACGCCGGCGATCAACAGGCACAACTGCACGGCGCGGGTCGATTGCAACGCCTGGGCGCTGTCCAGTTGCAGCACGTTTTCACCGAGCACTTCGCTGGCCTGTTCCAACCACTGCGGCGCCAGGCCGTGGAGCATGCCTGCCCGCTGCGCGCCCTGGCCCGGAAACACCAAAAGGCTGCTCATGCCACCTGCTCCAGCGCCGGCTGCCAGGGATTGCTCACCAGTCGGGCCTGGTGGTCATCCTTGAGCAGGACCCGGCGCGACGACCCCGCCCACTCCCGCAGCGCCACGGCGCCGAAGGGCGTTTGCAGCTGCATGTCCACCCCGCACGCCAAGTCCTCCAGGTCCGCCAGCAACGCCTTGGCTCGCTGGCGTTCCAACGGTTGTGGCGTGCGCAGAATCAGGTCCAGGTCGCTGCGCGCATGCAGGGCCTCGACCCCACTGGCAAGCTCGAACCCGGCGCTGCCGCTGATGCCCCAGCGCCAGCCGCAGGCATCGAGCAGCGGCCGCAGACGGGACAGCGCTCGCAGGGCCGGCAGGTCGCGAGCGGAGTGGGCCTGGCACAGGTCTTCCGGGCGAACCCGGCGCAGGATCGCCGCCAACGGCATCGACGTGGCATAACGTTGTTCCCGGGCCCGACCACGAATGCCCACCGCCACCCACCCGGCCGGGCTCAGCGCCCGTCGTACCACCACCGGGTGCCCGAGACCGAGGGCTTCGCTCGCCCAGGCGGGTGCATCCAATGGCAACTGCGCCGGGGTCATCCCCCAGAGCAGGTCGTGGGCCAAGAAGGTGCTCACCACTGCTCACTCAGCAATTGGCGAACATGGCTGGAAGCGGCGCGATGGGGCGCCCCAAGGCGACTGCGCAAATCCCGAGGCGCCCCGCCGACATGCTTGATCGCCTGTTGCAGGCAGTCGGCAACCCGGGCCAGATCGGTCACCGAGGGCTGTTCGATCTGCTCGACCGACAAGGTTTCCCAGAGCAATCCCAGGCTGGCAAAGCTGTCGATGTCATAGGCCATCGGCGGCACGCTGGCGGCCAGTGCTTCCAGTTCTTCGACACTGCGCAGGGTCACCCGCGCCGCCGACGCCTTGCCCATGGCGTGGACCATCACCCCCGGATCGCGCAGCGCAATCAACCGGTTCGCCTGGTAGCCGTGGGCCAGGAACGCCCCGGACATCGCCTTGCCCACCAGCAGGCCGATCACCGGGTGCCCGGCCAGGCGGGCACGGGCGTAACTGTCCGCCGCCCCCGCCAGGGCCTGATGGATGCCCAGGGCTTCTTCCCGGCGCCCATAAGCCTGGCTGGGCACATCGACAATGGCGATCAGCGCCCGCTTGGCGGACGCCTGGCGGTCGGCCTCGATGGCGTCGTCCACCGCCTTGGCCAGGCCCCAGCCCTCCAGCAAACCGACCTCGCCGTTGCGCGCACGGGGAAAACGGTTGTCGGGGTCGGCCACGACCGCCAACAGGCGCACGGCCTGTTCGCCCAGCGTCGTGTCGACGACTTTCACCGAAGCAGGCAATCCCGACAGCGGCTCGGCACCGCCGCTCAAGGCTTCGAACCAGCGCAAGCCTCTCAATGAATACGAACTCATGGGCGTTCTCCCTGATACAACTGGCGAACCGCGGCCGGTTCGATCTGCGCGTGCGTGTCCAGGCGAGCCAGGCGTTGCAGGAACAGCCCGGCCTGGCCGCTGCGGTGCTGGGCAGGTACGCCCAGGTGCAGCAACTGGCTGACCTGTTGGCGAATCTGTGTCACATCATCGGCGCTGTAGCGGTCCACCAGCCCGGTGGCAAAACGCTGTTCGCCGCCGGTCAGGCTCCAGATGAAGGGGCGGTCGCGGGAGTCGTACTCGTCGAGCCCGGCCTCCTGCTCGATCACCTGCGGGCCGTTCAGGCCCAGCCGGGCCTCCTGGGTCACCAGCAGGTAACTGCACAATCCGGCGGCGATGGACATGCCGCCAAAGCAGCCGACGCTACCCGCCACCACGCCCACCACCGGCTGGTACTGGCGCAGGTCGACGATCGCCGAGTGGATCTCGGCAATCGCCGCCAGACCCAGGTTCGCCTCCTGCAAGCGCACGCCGCCGGTTTCCAGCAGCAGCACGGCGCGGGTCGGAATGCCACGACGGTTGTCCTCGGCAGCCAACTCCAGCGCACCGGCAATCTTCGCCCCACCGACCTCGCCGAGGCTGCCGCCCTGGAACGCGCCTTCGATCGCGGCGATCACCACCGGCAGGCCGTCGAGCGAGCCCTTGGCGATCACCACCCCGTCGTCGCTTTGGGGCACCACGCCTTGTCGCAGCAACCAGGGCGACATGACCCGCTGGAACGGGTCGAGCAACTCGCGAAACGTACCGGCATCGAGCAAGGCTTTCGCCCGCTGCCGGGCACCGAGTTCGACGAAGCTGTGCTTGTTGAGCAACGCTGCGCTGTCAGTCATGACCGATCTCCTCGAAGCCTTGTTCCAGGCGCAGGCGTACCACCCCCGGGGTGGCGCCGAAATCGTGGATGTCGATGGCCAGCGCGGGAGGCGTCTGGCCGTCGAACATCCGGGCGAACAGATGTTGCCAGCGTTGTTCGCTGCCATTGACCGAGGTCTGCACCTGGATGGTCAGCTTGCCGGCCAGCCCCGGCTCGATCAGCACTTCCAAGTCGCCCGAGCCGACACAGCCCACCAGGGCACGCCCCCGTGGCGGCTGCCCGGCGGGGAATTCAAACATTAAGGTTTGCATCAGAAAGCTCCCTGGATGAGGCCGTCACCCGATTCGATACGGTCGACGAACAGGCAGGCGGCGAGCAGGTCGGCGGCACCGCCGGGCGAGGCGTTCAAGGCGATCAGTTGTTGGTCCAGCCCGTGCAAGCGGCGGCGACCGTCGAGGCTGGCGCTGCCGCCGGCGTCCAGCACCGCCTGGGCGCCAGTCTGCATGGCCTGCAAACCGGGCTCGCCGGCGCGGTACAGCACGCAGGTGTCCGCCAGTTGGGTCATGATCGCCAGCAAGGCATCGAGCCGGGCGTTCTGTTCGCCGTGCCCTTGGGCGCGGCTGCATCTGAGTTGCGGCAGGGCCCGCTGCGTGATCGAAGGAAAACCAAGCTGCGCTTCTTCCCTGGCGCCGCGGGCGCCGTAGCGTTGGGCGACTTGGGCGCCATGGCTGAGGGGCCTTGGCGCATAGCGATCGTCTAGCAACGCCAGGCGCGCGGCGCGCAAGGTGACCGCGCCGGCCGTAGCGGCTTGAGGTGCCAGCGCAGCCGCGGCCACCAACAGGCCCAGCGCCCAGATCGCGCCACGATGGGTGTTCACGCCACCGGTGGTGGCAAGCATTGACGCTTCCCCTTCCCGTCCGATCCGCCCGAGGGCTTCGCGCAGCGGCAGGCCGATTTCACCGAACTCGATCGCTGCTTCAGCCATTTGCTTGAAAGCCGGCCACAAGGCCAGCGCCGAGGCGTGCATCAGGCCGAGGTGCAGGTCGGTGTGGGCGCCGTTGCCACGTCGGTCCACCAGCGCCGGTTTGGGCGACAGGTCCGCTTCGTCGATCAGCGCGTCCACCGCCAGGTCGGCCAGTCGGTCGGCCAGGCTCAGGGTTTTCGGTTGCAGGTTGAATGCGAGCATTACCAACTCCTGAATTTGGCGGGCGGGTTGTAGAGGCCACCGGACCACTCCACCAGATCGGCCACGCTCTTGGCGGCGAGCCATTGGCGGGTGGCGTCGGTGCGGCGAATGCCGAGGTCTTCGGGCAAGGCGATCAAGCCCTCGCGGCGCATGCGGGCGGTGTCCTTAGGGTTGTGCCGCAGGCCGATGGCGGTGACGCCGGCCACGGCAGCGATCATGGCCTGGCGCTCTTCCAGGGAACGGGCCTTGTACAGGTAGGCGATGCCTTCCTCGGTGAGCAGGTGGGTGACGTCATCGCCGTAGATCATGATCGGCGCCAGGGGCATCCCGGCTTTCCTGGCCACGTCCACCGCATCGAGGGTGTCGACGAAGGTGGGCTTGCCGCCTTCCTGGAAGGTCTCGACCATTTGCACCACCAGCTTCTTGCCACGTTCGAGCAATGGCGCCTCGCCGTCGCCATGGCGCATGTCGAGCCAGGCCGGCGTGCCATGTCGACGACCACGCGGGTCGTGGCCCATATTCGGTGCCCCGCCGAAGCCGGCCAGTCGCCCTCGGGTCACGGTGGAGGAATGGCCGTCGCCGTCCACTTGCAGGGTCGCGCCGATGAACAGGTCCACCGCGTATTGCCCGGCCAGTTGGCACATCATGCGGTTGGAGCGCAGCGAGCCGTCGTGGCCGGTGAAGAACACGTCCGGCCGGGCGGCGATGTAGTTTTCCATCCCCAGCTCGGTGCCAAAGCAATGCACGCTTTCGACCCAACCGCTTTCAATGGCCGGGATCAACGTCGGGTGCGGGTTGAGGGTCCAGTTGCGGCAGATCTTGCCCTTGAGCCCGAGGGATTCGCCGTAGGTCGGCAAGATCAGCTCGATCGCCGCGGTGTTAAAGCCGATGCCGTGGTTGAGGGACTGGACGTTGTGTTTCTCATAGATCCCACGGATCGCCATCATCGCCATCAAGACGTGCACCGGCTTGATGTGACGCGGGTCGCGGGTGAACAGCGGCTCGATATAGAACGGCTTGTCGGCCACCACCACGAAATCCACCCAGGACGCCGGGATATCCACCCGCGGCAGGTCGCTGACGTCGTCTACCAACTGATTGACCTGGACGATGACGATGCCATCGCTGAACGCCGCCGGTTCAATCAACGCCGGGGTGTCTTCGGTGCTCGGGCCGGTGTAGATGTTGCCGGCGCGGTCGGCCATGAAGCCGGCCGAGAGCACCACGTTGGGAATCAGGTCCACCACCAGCCGGGCGTAAAGCTCGATGTAGGTGTGGATCGCGCCGACTTCCAGCAGCCCGTCTTCGAGCAACTGGCTGATGCGCAGGCTCTGGGTGCCGGCGAAGGAAAAGTCGAGCTTGCGGGCGATGCCGCGTTCGAACAGGTCCAGGTGCTCGGGCCGGCCGACGCTGGGCATGATCATGTGCAGGTCGTGCAGCTTCGAAGGATCGGCCTTGGCCAGGGCGCGCGCGAGGAAATCCGCCTGCTTCTGGTTATTGCCCTCCAACACCACACGGTCGCCTGGCAGGACCAGCGCCTCCAGCGCCGCCACGATCTTGTCGGTGGGCAACACCACACCGTCGGCCAGCCCCTTCACCAGCCCGAGACGCCGCTGCTTTTCGCCGCGCCGCCGCGTCCAGCGCGAGTCGGGGGATATTGTTGTTGTCATGACCACTCCACGGGTTCGCTGTCGTGGGGCTTACCTTAGGAGCGATGGTGTGACGGCATCAATCAAGCTCGATGGAGGATCGTTACGCTTGGCGTAATGATCGAGCACAACCCTTGTGAAAGGCGGTTTGAGACACGGCGCCAGCCCTCGTGGGAGCGAGCTTGCTCGCGAAGACGGCGGCACGGTCAACATTATCGGTGACTGACATATCGCTTTCGCGAGCAAGCTCGCTCCCACAGCGAGGGATGGCGGGCTGCTTGAAATTGAGACTCAGCGCCGGACTTTGTGGGAGCGGGCTTGCCCGCGAAGGCGGCGGCACGGTCAGCATCATCGGTGACCGACACGCCGCTTTCGCGAGCAAGCTCGCTCCCACAGGATGAGGGACTGGCTCAGGCTTTGACCAGGCCGGCGGCGATGACCAGTTCTTCCAATGCCAGCAGGTCCGGTACTTTTGCCACGTGCTCGCCCACTTGCACCGCCGCCTGTTCCAGCCCGCACAGCGGTACATCGACGTAGCTCAGTTGAGCGTCGAGCTTGCAGGAACGGGGGATGCCTTGCACCAACAGTGCCATGAAGCGCAGCTCCGGGCGGCCGCCCAGGGCGTTGAGCACGACGATGCGCACTCGCTCGCCGATCACGGTTTTCTGGCCGCACGCCGATTCGAAGCTCAGCAGCGGGATCTGCCGTTCGCGCCAGCTGGCCCAGCCCAGGAACCACGGCGGCGTGTCCAGATCGAACGTGCTGCCCTGGTAGTCGATCAACTCGGCCACCGCGACGTTGGGCAGGATCAGGTGGCGGTCCGCCAGGGGCAACAGCAACCCGGTGAGGTGGCTGGTGCGCTGGTGGGGGTGCAGGTCATGCATGGGGCTTGCTCCAGTGCGCGATGCTGTCGAGCAGCACCGATTCCTGGTACGGCTTGCCCAGGTAGTCGTTGACGCCGATCGCCATGGCGCGGTCGCGGTGTTTCTGGCCGGTGCGCGAGGTGATCATGATGATCGGCAAATGTGCCAGGCGCGGGTCGTTGCGCACCAGGGTGGCCACTTCGAAGCCATCCATGCGCGGCATCTCGATGTCCAGCAGCATCAGGTCCGGCGAATGCTCGGCCAGCAGCGCCATCGCGTCCACCCCATCCTTGGCGGTCAGGACATGCATGCCATGGCGCTCCAGCAGGCGGCTGGTGACCTTACGCACCGTCACCGAGTCGTCCACCACCAGCACCAGCAGCGGCCGTTGCGGCTCGCCCTCGCTTTCGGTCGGCAGCGGTCGGCGTGGCACCTGGTGAGGCAAGGCGCGGATCGGCGCCAGCAGGTCGAGGATCAACACCACCCGGCCATCCCCCAGGATAGTCGCCCCGGACACACCCTGCACCGCCGCAAACTGCGCGCCAAGGCTCTTGACCACGATCTCGCGGGTGCCGGCGGTGGTGTCCACCTGCACCGCGATATGGCGCTCGTTGCACTGCATCAGCAGCAGCGGCAACGGTTGGCTCTGGCCCAGCAGTTTCGGCCGCGCCGTGGTCTTGAGCAGCTCGCCCAGGTAGCACAGTTCGTAGCGCTGCCCGGCGTAGGTATAGGTCGGCGGATCGAGCTGGTAATAGCCATCCAGCTCGGCAGGCAAGACCCGCACGATGCTTTCGATGGTATTGAGCGGGATCGCGTACTGGTCTTCGTGACACTGCACCATCAACGCCCGGTTGATCGCCAGAGTGAACGGCAGGCGGATGCGGAAATGCACCCCCTGCCCTGGCGTCGAGTCGATGATCATGCTACCGCCCAGTTGCCGCACCTCTTCGTGGACCACGTCCATGCCGACGCCGCGCCCGGAGATCTGGGTGATCTTCTCGGCGGTGGAAAACCCCGGCTGCAGGATGAACTGCAACACGTCGCGGTCACTGATGTCGCTGTCGGGAGCCAGCAGGCCGCGCTTGATCGCCTTGCGCCGCACCGCCTCCAACGGCACGCCGGCACCGTCGTCGCGGATGTCGAAAATGATGTCGCCGCCCTCCCGCGACAAGTCGAGGCTGATGCGTCCGCGGGTCGGCTTGCCGGCGGCGAGGCGCACGTCGGCCGGTTCCAGGCCGTGGTCGACGGCGTTGCGCAGCATGTGCTCCAGGGGCGCGGCCATGCGCTCCAGCACGTTGCGGTCCATTTCGCCCTCGGCATTGTCGACCACGAACTCGACCTCCTTGCCCAGTTCCTGAGCCACTTGCCGGACGATGCGCTTGAGGCGCGGCAACATGCGCTCGAAGGGCACCATGCGCGTGCGCATCAGGCTTTCCTGGAGCTCGGTGTTGATCCGTCCTTGCTGTTGCAACAGGCTTTCGGCGTCGTGATTGCCGCGGTCGAGGGTTTCCTTGAGGTCGAGCAGATCCGAAGCGGATTCGAACAAGGCGCGGGACAGTTGCTGCAACTGGGAATGCCGGTCCATTTCCAGGGGGTCGAACTCCTCGTAGCCCAGGCGCTCGGCCTCGACCTGCTGGCGACTGAGAATCCGCCCCTGGGTCTCGGTGTCCAGCCGGCGCAACTGATCACGCATGCGCTCGATGGTGGTTTCCATTTCGCTCAACGCCACCCGGGCGTCGTTGACTTGCTGTTCGATGCGGCCTCGGAAGATCGACGCTTCACCGGCCAGGTTGACCAGGTCGTCGAGCAGTTCGGCGGAGACCTTGACCATGTCCGCGCCGTCGCTGGGTGCGCTCGGCTCGGGCCTGGCGGGTGCCGGCGTGGCGGCAGTGACCGGGGCCGCGACCGGCGCCGGAAGCGGCTGTGCCACGGGCGTCGCCTGACTTGCCGGAGCGTCCTGCGCGTGACTCACCGCCTGGATCTGTGCGATCAGCCGGTCGCCCGGCGGGCACGGGTGCCCGGCGCGTACGGCATCGAGCATCTGCGCCAGTCGGTCGTGACTGCTTTGCAGCAGGGTGAACAGGCTCGGACTGGGCTGGAGCAGACCGGCCGACAAGCCTTCGTAAAGGTTCTCCAACTCATGGGCCAGGTCGCCGATGGGCACGATCTCCACCATCCGCGCGCCGCCCTTGAGGGTGTGCAGGTCCCGCAACAGGGTTTCCACGGCCTGGCGATTCGACGGCTCGGCCTGCCAGCGCAGCAACGCCGCGCCGGAGCTGTCGAGAATGTCGAAGCCTTCTTCGAGGAAGATCTCCAGCAACTCAGGGTCCTGGCCGGCTGCATCACCCTGGCCTGCCCCGGCGGTGTCGATGGCGTTCGGCTTGTCCTGGCGGAAGCGGCGGATGGCATCGATCAGCGCAACGGGATCGCCCAGCGGCTGGCCCTGTTGCAATTGCCCAAGCAGCAGGTCGAGGCGTTCGTGGCTGCGTTCGAGCAGTTGCTCCAGTGCCTCGCTGTGGCTGTAGCGACGGTCCACCAGGCCTTCGTAGAGGTTTTCCAGTTCCTGGGCCAGGTCGCTTACCGGCCGGATATCGGCCATCCGTGCCCCGCCCTTGAGCGTGTGCAGGTCCCGTTGCAACGAAGACAGCGGCGCACCGTTGTCCGGGTCGGCCAACCAGCGCTGCAAGGCCTGGGCGGCGCTCTCGAGAATGTCCTGGGCTTCCTCGAGGAAGATCGCCGCGATGTCGTCGTCCACCGCCGCGTCGGTGGGGGCGTCGCGTTCCAGCTCGGCGGTGGCCTGACCCAGTTCGTGGATGCTCAGGGTCCGACTGCCGTCGCTGCGGATCAGGCCGGTGGCCGCCGGGTCGAGGCCGTCTTCCAGCAACCTGCGCAAGGCCTGGACCCGTTCGGGTTGTGGATGCACCGACTGCCCGGCCGCCAGTTCATCGAGCATGTCGATCAGTGCCTCATGGGCGCGCTGGGCTTCCTGGAAAAACATGTCGCTGACCACCAGGCTGCTCTCTTCCACCGCGCCGTAGAGGTCGAGCAACGCTTCGCAAAGCTCATCGACCGGGTGCAGGTCGGCCAGGTGTGCGCCTTCGCCGAGGGTGGTCAGCTCATCCAGCAACGCACTCAGTTCCTGGCCTTCGCCCGGATGCTGCTGCCAGCGCTGCAGCAGGCTTTCGGCGTCGAGCAGGATGTCCATGCCCTGGGCGAGGAAGTTGTTGATCAGTTGGGGATCGCGCTTGGCACGCAGTCCCTTGTCCGGGGCGTCGAGGGCTGTTTGCAGGCGTTCGGCCAACAACGATTGGGCTCGCTGGATCAGGTCCTCGGCACCGGGAATCGGTGCCAGCGGCTCGCTGTGCAACTGGCGCAGGCTGCGGCGCAGCAACCCTTCGGCCTCCAGCAACAGTTCGACCTCATCCAGGTCGAGGGCAATCAGGTGGGCCTTGTATTCCCGGGCCAGTTCATCCAGTGCGCCAGTCAGCTCGGCAATCGGCAGCACGCCGGCCATGGAGGCACTGCCCTTGAGGGTGTGCAAGGCCCGTTGCAGTTCATCGCTGGCCTGCAACGGCAAGTGGTCGGTGGCCTGGTCGAGAAACCGATTGAGGCTGGCGAGGTGGCCCTGGGCTTCATTGTCGAAGATCTTCAGCAGCAACGGGTCGAGGGCGGCCACGTCCTGCACATCTTCATCGGCCTCGTCATCGCCCTTGGCGAGGGCATGGGCGCGGGCGGCCAGGCGATCGACGTCATCGCGCTGCCGTTGCTGGTGGGCGGCGAACTCGGTCACCAGGGCCGGCAGCAACTGCACGGTGTCCTCGATCAGTTGGCGCACCGAAGCCGTCGGCTCGACACTGCGCTCCAGCACCCGGTTGAGCAGGTTTTCCACCGCCCAGGCCAGTTCCCCCAGCACCAGCGCCCGCACCATCCGGCCGCTGCCCTTGAGGGTGTGGAAGGCCCGGCGCAATTCACTCAGGGCACCCTGGTCATCGGGGTGGACGTTCCAACGCGGCAGGTATTCGCGCAGGACGTCCAGCACCTCATCGGTCTCCTCGAGAAAGACCTCGCGCAATTCATCGTCCACCGGATGTTCGTCCCGCGGCGGCGGCAGCAGGCTGCCCGGTGTGCTGCGGGCCGGCGGGTTGACCGTCGAGACCGGGCTGGCCAGCACTTGCGCCAGCGATTGCACCGTCAGCGGGTCGTCCAGTTCTTGCAAGTCCTGCATCAGCTGGGCTTCGTTGGGCCCCAGCACATCCTCCAGCAACGGCACCCGCGCTTCGTCCGGGAAATAGCCGAGCGCGGCCAGGCTCCGCTCGACCCCGTCGAGCAAAGACTCGCCGGGGGTCTGTGGGTCTTCGCTCAAGCGCTCCAGGTAGTATTCGAGGCCGCTGATCACATCGGCCAGATGGTCGAGGGCTTCCCAGCCCGGCTGGGCCTGATCGAACAACAGGTGTTCGCGGATGAACCCGTTGCACGCCTCCACCAGGCCGGCCGCGCGGCTCAGGGGGATCATCGCCAGCGCACCGCGCACCTGGGTCAGCAGGGCTGGCAAGGGCTGCAACTGCTCGCGGTTCCAGTCGGCGTCGATGTAGTCGACGATCATGTCCTTGGCCTGTTGCAGGCAGGTGTGCGCCTCCTTGATGACAATCTGGTGGATCTGAGTCAGATCGGTGGTGGGCAGGTGCGTGTCTTCGCGGCTCTGCGGCTCGACGGTGCCGACCATGCCGGCCAGGGTGGCTTCGACGTAGAGCAAGGCACCGGCGACGTCCATCAGGGTCGCGTCATCAGGCTCGCGCTGGCCCTGGGCGAGGCTCAGCACCACCGCCAGTTGATCGATGATGACCTTGCGCGGCTGGCCGAAGCCCAGCACCGCCAGGGTATCGGCGATCTGTCGCAGCGGCGCCAGCAGACTGTCCAGTTCCGAGGCGTGCTGGCGATCGCTGCGCACGAACAGGTCGAGGCGCTCCTTGACCCGCACCAGTTCTTCACAGAGCGCGGCAAGCACCGAGCGCAAGGCATCGCGGTCGGGCCCGGCGAGGCGCGCGCGTTCTTCGTCGACCATGGCGCTGTCGGGCAGCGCGTCGTCCAGTGAGTAGCGTTCTTTCATGATCTGCATCTGCCCGCTGGGGTGTTCGGCCTTGGCAATATAGAACAACAAGCTCTTGAGCAGGTGGGCCGGTGCCGGTTGATTGATGCCACCCATGCCGTGTTCGAGCAAGCGCCTGAGTTCCTTGTCGGCTTCCTTGAACAGGCTGCGCAACGCCGGGCTGTTGGCGATGCGCCCCTCGCGCATGCCTTCGACCAGCGCCGAGGCCACCTGCCACAAGGCATTGAGCGGCGCCCCGGCGCACAGCCCTTCCAGGCGATGGAAGACCTTGGCCAGGTAGCCGAGGTGGGTGGCATCGTCTTGTTCGCGCAACAGCCCGACGAGAGCCATTTGCAGGGTCTGGCGCAGCTTGCGCAGGGTGTTCGGCAGGTCCGGCGGTTCGAGTCGCCGCAACGCTTCGTCGCTCAGCGGCGGCAGTTGCGGCAGCTCGGGGCTGAACAGGCTGGTCTCCGACAACAGGCTTTCGCCCCGGGCGCTGCGCAAGTCGTTGATCAACGGCAGCACCACCAGCGGTAAATCGCGGCGAGCGCCCTGGACACGGTCCAGGTAGATCGGCAACTGGCCCAGGGCCTGGCTCAACAGGCTGATGGCCTCTTCGCGATGGCTGATGCGGTTGTCCTGCAGGGCCAGGCACAGCTGTTCCATCTCTTCGGCCAGCAGCGCGGCGCCGTAGAATTCGACCATCTGCAAGCCACCGTGCACCTGATGGATACCGGCCAGGCACTGCGCGAGGGCATCCAACGCCTGCGGGTCGTCCACCAGGCGATTGAGGGCCTGGTGGGCCTGCTTCAGCGTTTCGGCAATCTCGCCCTTGACCCACTCCAGGGCCACATAGTCGCGCCGATCAGCCATAACCACTCCAAATCAACAGTGACATGCCAAGGGTACGAATCAACCCTGTGGCGAGGGGATTTATCCCCGCTGGGCTGCGCAGCAGCCCCCAAAAACCCGGCAGCAAGATGTCAGCTCGTCAGACAGTTTGAATGGGGCCGCTTCGCGCCCCAGCGGAGATAAATCCCCTCGCCACAAAAGCGCCTCATCATCAGACGAATCCCGCTGGTCACCCCTTGTCCTCACCCGCAGCCGCCGGCAAGGTGAACCCGGACACCGACCGCCGCAGTTGGCTGGCCATTTTCGCCAGGTTGCCGATGCTCTCGGCGGTGGCGGTGGAGCCCGACGAGGTTTGCGTGGTGATCTGCTGGATCACGTTCATGGTCAGGGAAATCTGCCCCGCCGACGTGGTCTGTTGCTGCGCCGCGTTGGAAATGCTCTGGATCAGCGCCGCCAGGGTCTTGGACACGCCTTCGATCTCCTCCAGCGCGACGCCGGCATCCTGGGCCAACCGGGCCCCGCGCACCACTTCGGTGGTGGTCTGCTCCATGGAGATCACCGCTTCATTGGTGTCGGCCTGGATCGCTCGCACCAGTGTCTCGATCTGCCGGGTCGCCGCCGACGAACGCTCCGCCAGGCGCTGCACTTCATCGGCCACCACCGCGAAGCCGCGCCCGGCGTCGCCGGCCATGGAGGCCTGGATGGCGGCGTTGAGGGCCAGGATGTTGGTCTGGTCGGCGATGTCGTCGATCAGGCTGACAATGTCGCCAATCTCTTGGGACGATTCGCCCAGGCGCTTGATGCGCTTGGCGGTGTCCTGAATCTGTTCGCGAATGTTGTCCATGCCGTGGATGGTGTTGTGCACCACCTCGTTGCCCTTGTTGGCGATTTCCACCGAGCGCTCGGCCACCGCCGACGACTCGGCGGCGTTGGCCGAAACCTGGTCGATGGACTGGGCCATCTCATTGATGGAAGTCGACGCCTCGGAGATCTGCTGGGCCTGGTGCTCGGACGCCTGGGCCAGGTGCATCGCCGTGGCCTGGGTTTCCTGCACGGCGGCGGCGACCTGGCCGGCGGTGAGGTTGATGGTCGCCACCAGGTCGCGCAGTTGATCCACCGAATAGTTGATGGAGTCGGCGATGGTGCCGGTGAAGTCCTCGGTCACCGAGGCGGTCACCGTCAGGTCGCCGTCGGCCAGGTCTTCGATCTCGTCCAGCAGACGCATGATCGCGTTCTGGTTGCGCTCGTTCTTTTCCGCGGTCTCGCGCAATTGGCGGTTGGTTTCCCGAACCATTACCAGGCCGATCAGGATGATCGACGTCAGCGCCAGCAGGCCCAGCACATACCCGCCGATGGCGTTGGCCGCGCGCCCGCCGGCCAGGTTCTCGAACGCCGTGGCCAGGTGCGACGCTTCGTCGAGCAGGGTTTGCGACAGGCTGAAGATATTGCCGGCCGACTCACGGACCTTGAACAGCTCCGGCGACGTTTCGAGGATTTCATCCACCGAACCCGAGACGAACTCGAACAGTTCGCTGATTTCGCTCAAGCGGGCCCGGGCATCGCGGTCCTGGACCTGGGAAATCTTCAAGGCCAGGTCACCCTGCAACATGCCGTTGAGTACCTGGCCGAAACGCGCGGCGTCGCGGCCGAAGGTGTCGGCGGCCTGGCTGGCGTTTTCATCCCCCGCCAGCACGGTGTTGACCGCGCCGAGAATCCGCTCGGCCAGCAGCGACTGGCGCTGGGCCATGGCCACCTGGGCCGCAGGCGCACCGCGTTGCAGCAGGATCTCGACGACTTTCTCGTACTCGACCTGCAGTTGCGGCACGGTCTCGGCCAACGTCGCCGCCACTTGATGCAACGACAGGACCGTCTGCTCGCTGGACAGAATGGCGTCGGCGTTTTTCAGCAGGCGTTCCCAGTCCAGCTGCACGGCGCGCATCTGCGGGCGCAGGGCGGCGGGAGCGGGCGGCAGCCCGGTCACCGGGTCCCCCTGTTTCAGGTAGCCCCAGCGCTGGGCAAAGTCATTGCGCGCATCGCTCAGCAACTTGAACGCGGCCGGCTTGCCGGCAGCGGCCTCGGTGGCGTTCTTGGCAATGCGCTGGGACAGCACCCGCAACTCACCGGCGTGACCGATGTACTGCTTGTCGTAGGTGGACTGGGTGTTGAGGTAGGCGAAGTTGGCGAACAGCAACATGATGAAGACAATCAGCGCGACGAACAGCACGATGATCTGCGAACGACTGCGCGACGCTTCCAGTGGCTTGCCTGCTTTTGCTTTGATCATCGGTTCTCGCCTGTACTGCATCATCCAACTCACTCACCGTGGTACCCCATGTGGGAGCGAGCTTGCTCGCGATAGCATCGGATCAGCCAGCCTTGATTTAGCTGACCCACCGCAATCGCGAGCAAGCTCGCTCCCACAAGGGACCGGCGCTGTATCCCGTCAAATCGCTACATCCATGAACCCTGGCGAGCGCGTCAACGCAAACGGGCTGAACACCTGCCACGGCGGCTCGCCGGGAAACTGCCCTTTGACGAACACCGACTCCGGGCCGTCGAGCTCGTCCACCAGCGTCGGCTCCAGGCTGCCTTGGGGAAAATGCTGCAACCCGAGGACCTCATCCACCAGCAAGCCGGTGAACACTTCGTCGTGATCCACCACCAGCACGCGCCGCTGCTTGCGCACGGGCGACAGTTCATGGCCGAAGAACCCGCACAGGTCCATCAATGGCAGCAGCCGCCCGCGCAGGTTAGCCACACCGCGCACCCAGGGCTTGACCCCGGGCAACTGTGTGCAACGCGGTTCATGCAGCACTTCACTGACCTCCCCCATGGGGGCCACGTACCAATGCTCGCCCAGGCGAAACCCGATGCCGCTCCAACTGTCGCGGTGGGTCGGCTGGGAAGGCAGGTCGGCCCCCAGCAGCCGGCAGCGCCGGTCGATCTGCAGCAGCAGTTCGAATGCCGTCAGGTTCTGGCTCATGGCCGCGTCGTCAATCCGCCAGCACTTTGTTCAGGGTCGCGATCAGGGTTTCTTCGTCCACCGGTTTGGTCAGGTAGTCCTTCGCGCCCTGGCGCGTGCCCCAGACCTTGTCGGTGTCCTGGTCCTTGGTGGTGATGATGATCACCGGGATGTGCCCGGTGTCAGGATCCTTGGTCAACTGGCGGGTGGCCTGGAAACCGTTGAGGCCGGGCATGACGATGTCCATCAGCACGGCGTCGGGTTTTTCCTGGCGTGCCAGGGCCACGCCATCGGCGCCGTTTTCGGCCTTCAGGACCTGGTGGCCGTGCTTTTCCAGCATACCGGTCAATTTGTACATTTCGGTCGGCGAATCATCGACGATCAGAATACGTGCCATGGTGTTCCCCATTTTTGTCGACCCCAGGCCCGTTGGCCGAGTGTCATTAATGTGCCTGGTGCGGCTGGACAGCGGCAAAGCCCGGGACATGGGCCTGTATCGCACCCAGCAGTTCTTCCTTGCTGAACGGTTTGGTCAAAAACTGATCGGAGCCGACGATGCGCCCCTTGGCCTTGTCGAACAAGCCGTCACGGGACGACAGCATGATCACCGGCGTGGCCTTGAACGCGCTGTTGTTCTTGATCAGGGCGCAGGTCTGGTAGCCGTCCAGGCGCGGCATCATGATGTCGACAAAGATGATGCCCGGATGATGATCGGCGATCTTGGCCAGGGCATCGAAGCCGTCGATGGCCGTGATCACCTCGCAGCCGACGTTGCGCAGCAAGGTTTCAGCGGTGCGGCGGATGGTCTTCGAGTCGTCGATGACCATCACCTTCAAGGCACTGGGTTGCTGCTGCGTAAATTGCTCTGCCATTGCCACTGCGAACCGGTTTTTAACGCGCCAGGGTGGTCGACGGCGCAAACCCTTGATGTTCAAGGCCCGCGCGTCACATGGCAGCCTTTTTAGCACAGTCTCCATCGCCGATCTATCGGCCGCTCGGCGCGGCGGTTTTTCCTTGACCGCCAAACTTGGGGGCGCCACTCTGACGCCACTTTTTCACGCCATTTGTGCCCATCATATTTTCGAGGAACCAAGCCATGAGCGTACGCGTCGGCATTGTCATGGACCCTATCGCCAGCATTTCCTATAAGAAGGATAGCTCGCTGGCCATGCTGCTGGCCGCTCAAAAGCGCGGCTGGGAGTTGTTCTACATGGAGCAGCGCGACCTCTACCAGGCCGAGGGCCAGGCGCGGGCGCGGATGAAACCGCTGAAAGTCTTCGCCAACCCCGAGAAATGGTTCGAGCTGGGCGCCGAAAGCGATGCCCTGCTGAGCGACCTCGACGTGATCCTGATGCGCAAGGACCCGCCGTTCGACATGGAGTTCGTCTACTCCACCTACCTGTTGGAGCAGGCCGAGAACGCTGGCGTGCTGGTGGTCAACAAACCCCAGAGCCTGCGCGACTGCAACGAAAAGCTGTTCGCCACGCTGTTCCCTCAGTGCACGCCGCCGACCCTCGTCAGCCGCCGCCCGGACGTGCTGCGCGAGTTTGCCGAGCATCACGGCGACGTGATCCTCAAACCCCTGGACGGCATGGGCGGTTCCTCGATCTTCCGCCACACCGCCGGCCACCCGAACCTGTCGGTGATCCTGGAAACCCTGACCCTGCATGGCAAACAGCAGATCATGATCCAGGGCTACCTGCCGGCCATCGTCGACGGCGACAAGCGCATCCTGATGATCGACGGCGAACCGGTGGACTATTGCCTGGCCCGGATTCCAGCGGCCGGCGAAACCCGCGGCAACCTGGCCGCCGGTGGCCGTGGCGAGGCGCGCCCGCTGACCGACAAGGACCGCTGGATCGCCGCCCAGGTCGGCCCGAGCCTGCGGGAGAAAGGCCTGCTGTTCGTGGGCCTGGACGTGATCGGTGAGCACCTGACGGAAATCAACGTCACCAGCCCGACCTGCATCCGCGAGATCGACAACGCCTTCGGCACCGACATCGGCGGCCTGCTGATGGATGCCATCGATCAGAAGCTCAAGGCTCGTTGATCCAGATCTGATGAAGGAAACCCACATTGCGTTATCATGCCCGGCCTGAAAAAAACGCGATGTTGGTTTCCTTGTCATGACCCTCCCGTCCGACCTGCCCCAAGAGCTTGCCCATCGCGGCGTGCGCCCGGCCGATCGCCTCGGTTTTACGCTGTTCCTGGCGGCGCTGATCCACCTGGCCCTGTTGCTGGGCGTCGGGTTTGCCACGGTCGAACCCAAGCAGATCAGCCAGACCCTGGAAATCACCCTGGCCACCTTCAAGAGCGAGACGAAGCCGGCGAAGGCCGATTTCCTCGCCCAGGAAAACCAGCAGGGCAGCGGCACCCTGGAAAAAAAGGCCATTCCCAAGACCACCGAGATCGCGCCGTTCCAGGACAATCAGGTGCAGAAAACCAGCCCGCCCCCAGCCACCAAGCCCGAGGTGCAGGAGGCCGCGCCGAAGGCCGCCGTGACCACCGTGGCGCCCAAGCCCAAGAAGGCCCCGGTCAAGGAAGAGGTCAAGCCCGACCCCAAGCCCAAGGCCCCCGCCCCGACATTCGACAGCTCCCAGTTGTCCAGCGACATCGCCAGCCTGGAAGCCGAACTGGCCCAGGAGCAGCAGCTCTATGCCAAGCGCCCGCGCATTCACCGCCTGAGCGCGGCCTCGACCATGCGCGACAAGGGCGCCTGGTACAAGGACGAGTGGCGCAAGAAGGTCGAGCGCATCGGCAACCTGAACTACCCCGACGAAGCGCGGCGCAAGCAGATCTACGGCAACCTGCGGCTGATGGTCTCGATCAACCGCGACGGCTCGCTGTATGAAGTGTTGGTCCTGGAGTCCTCCGGCCAGCCACTGCTGGACCAGGCGGCCCAGCGGATCGTGCGCCTGGCCGCGCCGTTCGCCCCGTTTACCGGGGATCTGTCGGACATCGACCGGCTGGAGATCATCCGCACCTGGAAATTCTCCCGGGGCGACCGGTTGTCCAGTAACTGACAACCCGCTGAATCTCTTTGTGGGAGCGAGCTTGCTCGCGAGAGCAATTGATCATCCAACATAGATGTCGACTGACAGACCGCTATCGCGAGCAAGCTCGCTCCCACAGGGACCTGTGTCACCTCGGGGCATTTGCAACGCATCCCCAGCTTGTCAGTTCGCCCCCGCGCCGCCACACTAGCGCCTATGAAAAACGTCAGCCCCACCTACCTCAAGCATCAATTCCTGATCGCCATGCCGCACATGGCCGATCCGAACTTTGCCCATACCTTGACCTACATCGTCGAGCACACGGCCAATGGGGCCATGGGGCTGGTGATCAATCGCCCGCAGGAGCTGAACCTGGCGGACATCCTCGAGCAGCTGCGCCCTGATGTAGAGCCGCCATTGTTGTGCCAGCACGTGCCGATCTTCATCGGCGGCCCGGTGCAAACCGATCGCGGTTTCGTGCTCCATCCGTCGGGGCCGACCTACCAGGCCACGGTGGACCTGAACGGCGTGTCGCTGTCCACGTCCCAGGACGTGCTGTTCGCCATCGCCGACGGCGTCGGCCCGGAAAAAAGCCTGATCGCCCTCGGCTACGCCGGCTGGGAAGCCGGGCAACTGGAGGCCGAGTTGGCCGACAACGCCTGGCTGACCTGCCCGTTCGACGCCGACATCCTGTTCAACACCAGCAGTGAACTGCGCCTGGAAGCGGCTGCCAGCCGGCTGGGGATCAACCTCAGCCTGCTCACCAGCCAGGCGGGACACGCCTGATGGCCTTGCGCTTGCTGCTGGGCTTCGATTACGGCACCAAACAGATCGGCGTGGCAGTCGGCCAGGTCATTACCGGCCAGGCCCGCGAACTGTGCACGCTCAAGGCGCAGAATGGCGTCCCGGACTGGAACCAGGTCGAGGCGCTGATCAAGGAATGGAAACCCGACGCCGTGGTGGTCGGCCTGCCGCTGAACATGGACGGCACGCCCAGTGACATGTGCGTGCGTGCGGAAAAGTTCGCCCGCCGGCTCAATGGCCGCTTCAACCTGCCCTTCTATACCCACGACGAACGCCTGACCACGTTCGAAGCCAAGGGTGAGCGCCTGGAGCGTGGCGGGCAGAAAGGCAGTTACCGCGACAACCCGGTGGACGCCATTGCCGCCGCCCTGCTGCTGCAAGGGTGGCTCGATGCAAACACCGCCCTGTTCGAAACCTGATTTTCTATAAAGCGCCGCCAAGGCGCTTTCTTTTAGCGATGAACCGCGCCCCTCACACCGGCCCGGAAACCTGAAGGAGCCAGCATGAGCCTGCCCAATCCTGCCGAACTGATCAGCCAGATGGCGATCCGTCTCACGGCACACCTGGAACAACGCGGCATCCGCGAACCGCGCTACATCGGTATTCGCACCGGTGGCGTCTGGGTCGCCCAGGCATTGCTCGATGAACTGGGCAGCCAATCGCCGTTGGGCACCCTGGATGTGTCGTTCTACCGCGACGACTTCAGCCAGAACGGCCTGCATCCGCAAGTCCGCCCTTCGGCGCTGCCGTTCGAGATCGAAGGCCAGCACCTGGTACTGATCGACGACGTGCTGATGAGCGGGCGGACCATCCGCGCGGCCATGAATGAGTTGTTCGACTACGGCCGCCCGGCCAGCGTGACCCTGGTGTGCCTGCTGGACCTGAACGCTTCCGAACTGCCGATCCGCCCGGACGTGGTCGGCGCGACACTGGCGCTGGCCGCCCACGAGCGCGTCAAGCTCTCCGGGCCCGCGCCGCTGCAACTCGAACTGCAAGACCTTGCCCTTTAACTGCCCTTGTAAGAGTCCATTGCGATGACGCCTCTCGAAACCAAGCGCCCGCTGCAGCTCAACGATCAGGGCCAGCTGCGGCACTTCCTGTCCCTCGACGGCTTGCGCCGCGAGCTGCTGACAGAAATCCTCGACACCGCCGACTCGTTCCTCGAAGTCGGCGCCCGGGCAGTGAAGAAAGTCCCGTTGCTGCGCGGCAAGACCGTGTGCAACGTGTTCTTCGAAAATTCCACCCGCACCCGCACCACCTTCGAACTGGCCGCCCAGCGGCTGTCGGCGGACGTGATCACCCTCAACGTGTCGACGTCCTCGGCGAGCAAGGGCGAGACCCTGCTCGACACCCTGCGCAACCTCGAAGCCATGGCCGCCGATATGTTCGTCGTGCGCCACGGTGATTCCGGCGCGGCGCATTTCATTGCCGAGCACGTCTGCCCACAGGTGGCGATCATCAACGGCGGCGACGGCCGCCACGCCCACCCGACCCAGGGCATGCTGGACATGCTCACCATCCGCCGGCACAAAGGCAGCTTCGAGAACCTCTCGGTGGCCATCGTCGGCGACATCCTGCATTCGCGGGTGGCCCGCTCGAACATGCTGGCCCTCAAGACCCTCGGTTGCCCGGACATTCGCGTGATCGCGCCGAAGACCCTGCTGCCCATCGGCGTCGAGCAGTACGGCGTGAAGGTCTACACCGACATGACCGAAGGCCTCAAGGATGTCGACGTGGTGATCATGCTGCGCCTGCAGCGTGAACGCATGACCGGCGGCCTGCTGCCCAGCGAAGGCGAGTTCTACCGCCTCTACGGCCTGACCACCGCCCGCCTGGCCGGGGCCAAGCCAGACGCTATCGTCATGCACCCGGGCCCGATCAACCGCGGGGTGGAGATCGAGTCGGCGGTGGCCGACGGGCCGCATTCGGTGATCCTCAATCAGGTGACCTACGGCATCGCCATCCGCATGGCCGTGCTGTCCATGGCCATGAGCGGGCAAACGGCCCAGCGCCAATTCGACCAGGAGAACGCCCAGTGAAGCTCAGCATTCTCGGCGCACGCGTGATCGATCCGGCCAGCGGCCTGGATCAAGTGACCGACATCCACATCGACGCCTGCAAGATCGTCGCCCTGGGCGCTGCGCCCGCCGGTTTCACCGCCGTGCAAACCCTCGACGCCCAAGGCCTGGTGGCGGCCCCGGGCCTGGTGGACCTGAACGTCGCCCTGCGCGAACCCGGCTACAGCCGCAAAGGCAGCATCGTCAGCGAAACCCGCGCCGCCGCCGCCGGTGGCGTGACCAGCCTGTGCTGTCCGCCGCAGACCAAACCGGTGCTGGACACCTCGGCCGTGGCCGAACTGATCCTCGACCGCGCCCGCGAAGCCGGCAATACCAAGGTCTTCCCGATCGGCGCCCTGAGCAAAGGCCTGGACGGCGAGCAACTGGCCGAACTCATCGCCCTGCGCGACGCCGGCTGCGTGGCGTTCGGCAACGGCCTGAACAGTTTCCGCAACACCCGCACCCTGTGCCGCGCCCTGGAATACGCGGCGACGTTTGGCCTGACGGTGATCTTCAATTCCCAGGATCACGACCTGGCCGAAGGTGGCCTGGCCCACGAAGGCCCGACCGCCAGCTTCCTCGGCCTGCCGGGCATCCCGGAAACCGCCGAGACCGTGGCCCTGGCCCGGGACCTGCTGCTGGTGGAGCAAAGCGGCGTGCGTGCGCACTTCAGCCAGTTGACCAGCGCCCGTGGCGCGGCGTTGATCGCCCAGGCCCAGGCCCGGGGCTTGCCGGTCACCGCCGACGTGGCGCTGTACCAATTGATCCTGACCGACGAAGCGCTGATCGATTTCAACAGCGTCTATCACGTCCAGCCGCCGCTGCGCACCCGCGCCGACCGCGATGGCTTGCGCGAGGCGGTGAAGAGCGGCGTGATCTCGGCCATCTCCAGCCACCACCAGCCCCATGAGCGTGATGCCAAGCTGGCACCGTTCGGCGCCACCGAGCCCGGCATCAGCAGCGTCGAACTGCTGCTGCCGTTGGCGATGACCCTGGTGGAAGACGGCTTACTCGACCTGCCGACCTTGCTCGCGCGCCTGAGCGCTGGCCCGGCCCAGGCCCTGCAATTGCCGGCCGGGAAACTGGCCGTGGGCGCCGCGGCCGACCTGGTGCTGTTCGACCCTGCTGCTTCCACCGTGGCCGGCGAAGCCTGGCGCTCCAAGGGTGACAACTGCCCGTTCCTGGGCCACAGCCTGCCGGGGGTGGTGCGTTACACCCTGATGGATGGGCGGGTCACTCACCAGGCCTGAGACCGCGTCGCGCCTATCGCGAGCAAGCTCGCTCCCACAGTTGGATCTTTGGTGAACACATGATTTGTGAACACCTCGATCCAGTGTGGGAGCGAGCTTGCTCGCGATGCAGGCGCCCCGGTCTTACTGAAACGCCCCCCGCTTCTGCGCATTGCGAATCGAAACCTGGTCATTGAGTGTCCAGAAGTCATACAGCACCCCCAGGAAAAACACCCCGCCCGTCAGCAGATAGACAATCCCGCTGAGCCATTTGCCCTGGTACATGCGGTGTACGCCAAACACCCCGAGAAACGTCAGCAGGATCCACGCCACGGAGTATTCGATGGGGCCGGGGGTAAAGCGCAGGTCCGCCTCGCGGTCCATGGCCGGGACCAGGAACAGGTCGATCAGCCAGCCGATGCCCAACAGGCCAAACGTGAAGAACCAGAGCGTGCCGGTGACCGGCTTGCCGTAATAGAAACGGTGGGCACCGGTGAAACCGAAAATCCACAGCAGGTAGCCGATGACTTTGCTGTGGGTGTCGTGCACGGCGCCCGGTTGATAGCTGTTCATGAAGAGTCTCTTCGCCTCGATAGATAAATTTTTTCTGACTTTTTGTGACTTTTTCGTGTCTCGCCGACAAGCGGTCTTCGCCGCACCGATTCGACGAAAGCCCCGTACTAGCGGGGCTGTTTCGGACAATCGGGCCAATTTGTCGCATTTAGACGGGTTTTGCCTGGGGTTCCAAATCGACAAACGGCCTCGGAAGCGCAAAAAAAGCTGTTATAAAGTTGCGCGCTAACCTTTATGAGCCCTGCCTAATGCGTCCATTTTTCAAGACATGGCTAACCATTTGCCTATTATTGCCACTGGCCGCCCACGCCACCAATCGTGAGCAACGTCTGCCCAACATCAACGGCTACACCCCCAAATCCCATGTTTCTGCTCCTTCGAGCAAGAACAAGCCCGGTGCACAACGCCCAGGCACCGCCAGCAGCAAGCTGGTACCGCCCATGGCGAGCAAGACCAGCAGCAACGTGCTGAGCCGCGCCGTCAATGTACTCGGTACACCTTATCGTTGGGGCGGCAGTAGCCCAAGTAAAGGCTTCGATTGCAGCGGACTGGTGAAATACGCCTTCAACGACGCCACCTTCGACCTGCCGCGCACCTCCAACGCGATGGCTGCCGGGCATGGCGAGAAAGTCGAGCGCAAGGACCTTAAGCCGGGCGACCTGATCTTCTTCAAGCTCAAGAGCCGCCGGGTCAACCACGTGGCGATCTACCTGGGCAACGACCGCTTCATCCATGCCCCGCGCCGTGGCAAGTCGGTGACCATCGACACCCTGAACAAGCCGTACTGGGACACCCACTATGTGGTAGCCAAGCGCGTGCTGCCGAAAGAGCCGGGCGGGATGCGGGTCGTCCAACGCTGATCAAAGCCCCCCCTGTGGCGAGGGGATTTATCCCCGCTGGGCTGCGGAGCAGCCCCCAAATGTGGCGAGTCAGAAATAAAAATGTAAGCCTCTGCATTTTGGGGGCGCTTCGCGCCCCAGCGGGGATAAATCCCCTCGCCACAAGGGCTCGCGCCGGCCTTTCTAGAAATTATCCGGCGTACGCGCCCGCTCCCGCGCATGTTCCCGGCTGATCAGGCCCTTGTTCACTAGGTCCTTCAGGCACATGTCCAGCGTCTGCATCCCCAGCGACCCGCCGGTCTGGATCGACGAGTACATCTGGGCGATCTTGTCTTCGCGGATCAGGTTGCGAATGGCCGACGTGCCCAGCATGATCTCGTGCGCGGCAATGCGGCCGCCACCGATCTTCTTGATCAGGGTCTGGGAGATCACCGCTTGCAGTGACTCCGACAGCATCGAGCGCACCATGGACTTCTCGTCCCCCGGGAATACGTCCACCACCCGGTCGATGGTCTTGGCCGCCGAGGTGGTGTGCAACGTACCGAACACCAGGTGCCCGGTTTCGGCGGCGGTCAGCGCCAGGCGAATGGTTTCCAGGTCGCGCATTTCCCCCACCAGGATCACGTCCGGGTCTTCCCGCAGGGCCGAGCGCAAGGCCGTGGAGAAGTCCTGGGTGTCGCGGTGTACCTCACGCTGGTTGATCAGGCACTTGCGCGGCTCGTGGACGAACTCGATCGGGTCTTCGATGGTAAGAATGTGATGGTGCTTGTGGCTGTTGAGGTAGTCGATCATCGCCGCCAGAGTAGTGGACTTGCCCGAACCGGTCGGCCCGGTCACCAGGACCAGGCCCCGGGGTGACTCGGTCACTTTGCGAAACACTTCGCCCATCCCCAGGTCTTCCATGGTCAGGACCTTCGACGGGATGGTCCGGAACACCGCCCCCGCGCCGCGATTCTGGTTGAAGGCGTTGACCCGGAACCGTGCAACGCCCGGCACCTCGAAGGAAAAGTCGGTTTCCAGAAACTTTTCGTAATCCACTCGTTGCCGGTCGTTCATGATGTCGTAGATCAACTCATGGACCTGCTTGTGATCCAGTGCCGGCAGGTTGATCCGCCGCACATCGCCATCGACCCGGATCATCGGCGGCAAGCCGGCGGACAGGTGCAGGTCCGACGCCCCCTGTTTGGCGCTGAAGGCCAGCAGTTCAGTGATATCCATAGCGCTCCTCAATTCCAGTAGAATGCCGCGAACCTCAGACCGCTGGCGCTTCTTTATGTCCACGATAGCAGACAACATCGCTCAGGTTAGATCGCGTATCCGCGCTGCGGAACAGGCCGCCCAGCGTGCCGAACAGAGTGTCCAACTGCTGGCCGTGAGCAAGACCAAGCCCGCCCAGGCCCTGCGCGAAGCCTATGCCGCGGGCCTTCGGGACTTCGGCGAGAACTACCTGCAAGAAGCCCTGGGCAAGCAGGCCGAACTCACCGACCTGCCCTTGATCTGGCACTTCATCGGCCCCATTCAATCGAACAAGACGCGCGCTATTGCCGAACATTTCGATTGGGTGCACTCCGTGGATCGCTTGAAAATTGCCCAACGCCTGTCCGAGCAACGCCCGGACGGCTTGCCGCCGCTGAACATCTGCATCCAGGTCAACGTCAGCGGTGAAGCCAGCAAGTCCGGCTGCACCCCGGCGGACCTGCCCGCCCTGGCCGCCGCCATCGACGCCTTGCCGCGGCTCAAGCTGCGCGGGCTGATGGCCATTCCCGAGCCAACCGAGGAGCGTACCGCCCAGGATGCCGCCTTCGGTGCGGTCCAACGCCTGCAAGCGAGCCTGCAATTGCCGCTGGACACCCTTTCCATGGGCATGAGCCATGACCTCGAGTCGGCCATCGCCCAAGGCGCCACCTGGGTACGAATCGGAACAGCCCTGTTCGGCGCCCGCGACTATAGCGCCGGCTGAGCCCAAGCCATGCCGACCCCATTCTCTAATCAAGGACCAGTCATGAGCAACATGCGTATTGCCTTCATCGGCGCCGGCAACATGGCCGCCAGCCTGATCGGCGGCCTGCGGGCCAAGGGTCTGGATGCCTCGCAGATCCGCGCCAGCGATCCGGGCGAGCAAACCCGCAGCCGGGTGAGCGACGAGCACGGCATCGAGACCTTTGCCGACAATGCCCAGGCCGCCGACGGCGCGGACGTCATCGTGCTGGCGGTCAAGCCCCAGGCCATGAAAGCCGTATGCGAAGCCCTGCGCCCGAGCCTCAAGCCCCATCAACTGGTGGTGTCGATTGCCGCCGGCATCACCTGCGCCAGCATGAACAAATGGCTGGGCGAGCAGCCCATCGTGCGCTGCATGCCCAACACCCCGGCGCTGCTGCGCCAAGGTGTCAGCGGCCTGTTCGCCACCCCGCAGGTGAGCGCCGCGCAACGCCAGCAGGCGCAGGAGCTGTTGTCAGCCGTGGGCCTGGCGCTGTGGCTGGACACCGAGCAACAGCTGGACGCCGTCACCGCCGTCTCGGGCTCGGGCCCGGCGTACTTCTTCCTGCTGGTCGAAGCCATGACCGCCGCCGGCGAGAAACTCGGCCTGCCCCGGGAGATCGCCGCGCAGTTGACGGCGCAGACCGCCCTCGGCGCGGCTCACATGGTGGTGTCCAGCGACGTCGATGCGGCCGAGCTGCGCCGCCGCGTGACATCGCCGGCCGGCACCACCGAAGCCGCCATCAAATCATTCCAGGCCGGGGGCTTCGAAGCCCTGGTGGAAACCGCACTCGGCGCCGCCGCGCACCGCTCGGCCGAAATGGCCGAACAACTGGGTCAATAAGGAGCCATCATGATTGGATTGAACACCGCAGCGGTCTACGTGCTGCAAACCCTTGGCAGCCTGTACCTGCTGATCGTGCTGCTGCGCTTCGTGCTGCAACTGGTGCGCGCCAACTTCTATAACCCGCTGTGCCAGTTCGTCGTCAAGGCCACCCAGCCGCTGCTCAAGCCCTTGCGCCGGATCATCCCGAGCCTGTTCGGCCTGGACATGTCGTCGCTGGTGCTGGCCATCCTCGTGCAGATGGCACTGATGGCCCTGACCCTGCTGCTGACCTACGGCACCACCGGCAATCCGCTGCAACTGCTGATCTGGTCGATCATTGGCGTGACCGCGCTGTTCCTGAAGATCTTCTTCTTCGCCATGATCATCAGCGTCATCCTGTCGTGGGTCGCGCCTGGCAGCCACAACCCGGGCGCCGAGCTGGTGAACCAGATCTGCGAACCGGCCCTGGCCCCGTTCCGCCGCATCGTGCCGAACCTCGGCGGCCTGGATATCTCGCCGATCCTGGCGTTCATGGTGCTCAAGCTGATCGACATGCTGGTGATCAACAACCTCGCGGCCATGACCATGATGCCCGAGATCCTGCGCCTGCTGATCTGACGAGGCGCACATCCTGTGGCGAGGGAGCTTGCTCCCGCTGGGCTGCGCAGCAGCCCCAAAAACCAGGGCCGCTACGCGGCCCAGCGGGAGCAAGCTCCCTCGCCACGGGTGGCAGTGTTCGAACAGGCCCCGCGCCTTTGCTTGCCGCTAACCCCAGCGGTCTTTAGACTTACGCCTCATTTCAACGAGAGCAGGGTCGATGCCAGCTGCCTTTCCCGCCGATTCCGTTGGTCTGGTGACGCCGCAAGTGGCGCATTTCAGCGAGCCCCTGGCCCTGGCCTGCGGTCGTTCGTTGCCGGCCTATGACCTGATTTACGAAACCTATGGCACCCTCAATGCCACGGCCAGCAATGCCGTGCTGATCTGCCACGCCTTGTCGGGCCACCACCACGCCGCCGGCTACCACAGCGTCGACGACCGCAAGCCGGGCTGGTGGGACAGTTGCATCGGCCCGGGCAAGCCCATCGACACCAACCGGTTCTTCGTGGTCAGCCTGAACAACCTCGGTGGCTGCAACGGCTCCACCGGCCCCAGCAGCCTCAACCCGGACACCGGCAAGCCGTTCGGCGCCGATTTCCCGGTGCTCACCGTGGAAGACTGGGTGCACAGCCAGGCACGCCTGGCCGACCGCCTCGGCATCGACCAGTGGGCGGCGGTGATCGGCGGCAGCCTGGGCGGCATGCAGGCGCTGCAATGGACCATCACCTACCCGGACCGCGTGCGCCATTGCCTGGCAATCGCCTCGGCCCCCAAGCTGTCGGCGCAGAACATCGCCTTCAACGAAGTGGCGCGCCAGGCCATCCTCACCGACCCGGAGTTCCATGGCGGCTCGTTCCAGGAACACGGCGTGATCCCCAAGCGCGGGCTGATGCTGGCGCGCATGGTCGGGCACATCACCTACCTGTCCGACGACTCCATGGGCGAGAAATTCGGCCGCGGCCTCAAGAGCGAAAAGCTCAACTACGACTTCCACAGCGTCGAGTTCCAGGTGGAAAGCTACCTGCGTTATCAGGGCGAGGAGTTCTCCGGGCGCTTCGACGCCAACACCTACCTGCTGATGACCAAGGCCCTGGACTACTTCGATCCGGCGGCGAGCTGCGACGATGACCTGGCGAAAACCTTCGCCGGCGCCACCGCCAAGTTCTGCGTGATGTCGTTCACCACCGACTGGCGTTTCTCCCCGGCACGCTCCCGGGAGTTGGTGGATGCGCTGATGGCCGCGCGCAAGGATGTCTGCTACCTGGAAATCGACGCGCCCCAGGGCCACGACGCCTTTCTGATCCCGATCCCGCGCTACCTGCAGGCGTTCGGTAACTACATGAACCGTATAACGCTGTGAGGACGCCATGAGAGCCGATCTGGAAATCATCCAGGAATGGATCCCCGCCGGCAGCCGCGTGCTCGACCTGGGCTGCGGCGACGGCGAACTGCTGACCTGGCTGCGGGACCACAAGCAGGTCAGCGGCTACGGCCTGGAAAACGACCCGGACAACATCGCCGAATGCGTCGCCAAGGGCATCAACGTCATCGAGCAGGACCTGGACAAGGGCCTGGGCAACTTTGCCAGCAACAGCTTCGACATCGTGGTCATGACCCAGGCCCTGCAAGCGGTGCATTACCCGGACAAGATCCTCGACGAAATGCTGCGGGTCGGGCGCCAGTGCATCATCACCTTTCCCAATTTCGGGCACTGGCGTTGCCGCTGGTACCTGGCGAGCAAGGGCCGCATGCCGGTGTCGGAGTTCCTGCCCTACACGTGGTACAACACGCCGAACATCCACTTCTGCACCTTCGCCGATTTCGAAGCACTGTGCCGCGAACGGGAAGCCAAGGTCATCGATCGCCTGGCCGTGGACCAGCAGCACCGACACGGGTGGGCCAGCAAGCTATGGCCTAATCTGTTAGGTGAGATCGGCATTTATCGGGTCAGCAGCCCAGGCCTGCCCGATTACCAGGTCGCGGTGTGAACCCCGGCCCTGACAGGAGCACGACATGAAACGTCTCGCATTGTTTCTCATCACCGCCTGCCTCTGTGCAGGCGCCATGGCCGCCGACGTCATCAAGGCCGAGCGCAAGGAAGTGTTCGGTGACGTCACCGTGCACTACAACACCTTCAACTCCACGTTCCTCACGCCGGACATCGCCAAGGCCACCGAGCTGGTGCGCAGCAAGAACCAGGGCGTGATCAACGTATCGGTGATCAAGGACGGCAAGCCCTTGATGGCCCAGGTCAGCGGCACGATCAAGGACCTGACCAGCAAGGCGGTCCCGCTGACGTTCCGCCAGGTCATCGAGCAAGGCGCGATCTACTACATCGCCCAGTACCCGGTGGAGCAGCAGGAAAACCGCACCTTCGAAATCAAGGTGCAGACCGGCGACAAGATCAACACCCTCAACTTCAACCAGGAACTGTTCCCCGGCGAATGATGAACCTCTCCCAACTCGTACTCGCCAGCCACAACGCCGGCAAACTCAAGGAACTCCAGGCCATGCTCGGCGGGTCGGTTCAATTGCGCTCGATCGGTGAGTTCAGCCAGGTGGAGCCGGAAGAAACCGGCCTGTCGTTCGTCGAGAACGCCATCCTCAAGGCCCGCAATGCCGCGCGCCTCTCGGGGCTGCCGGCGCTGGCCGACGACTCCGGGCTGGCAGTGGACTTCCTGGGCGGTGCGCCGGGCATCTATTCGGCCCGTTACGCCGACGGCAAGGGCGACGCGGCGAACAATGCCAAGCTGCTTGAGGCCCTCAAGGATGTGCCGCAAGCCGAGCGCGGCGCGCAGTTCGTTTGCGTCCTGGCGCTGGTGCGGCACGCCGACGACCCGCTGCCGATCCTCTGCGAAGGCCTGTGGCAGGGGCGCATCCTCACCGAGGCCAGCGGCGAGCACGGTTTTGGCTATGACCCGCTGTTCTGGGTGCCGGAACGCAATTGCTCCAGCGCCGAACTCGGCCCGGTGGAGAAGAACCAACTGAGCCACCGCGCGCGCGCCATGGTCCTGCTGCGCCAGCGCCTGGGCCTGCAATGAACGATGACACCCCCGCGCCGCTGATCCATGGCGGCGCACAAACGCCTCGGGCGCCACTGCCGGTGCTGCCGCCCCTGGCGTTGTACATCCACATCCCGTGGTGCGTACGCAAATGCCCTTATTGTGATTTCAACTCTCACACCGCCAGCCCACAGCTGCCCGAAGAGGACTACGTCGATGCCCTGCTGGCCGACCTCGACCAGGACCTGCATGGCGTGTATGGCCGGGCACTGAGCTCGATCTTCTTCGGTGGCGGCACTCCCAGCCTGTTCAGCGCCCAGGCCCTGGGCCGGCTGCTCAAGGGCGTCGAGGCGCGCATACCGTTCGCCCCTGACATCGAAATCACCCTGGAAGCCAACCCCGGCACGTTCGAGCAAGAGAAGTTCGTCGCTTACCGGGCGCTGGGCATCAATCGCCTGTCCATCGGTATCCAGAGCTTCCAGCAAGCCAAGCTCGAGGCCCTGGGGCGGATCCACAACGGTGACGAAGCCGTGCGCGCCGCCGGCATGGCCCGCCAGGCCGGGTTCGACAACTTCAACCTGGACCTGATGCACGGCCTGCCGGACCAGTCCCTGGACGATGCCCTGGGCGACCTGCGCCAGGCCATCGCCTTGAAGCCGACGCATCTGTCCTGGTACCAGTTGACGCTGGAGCCCAATACCGTCTTCTGGAACCAGCCGCCGACGCTGCCGGAAGACGACACGTTGTGGGACATCCAGGAAGCCGGCCAGGCCCTGCTCGCCGAACACGGCTACGCCCAGTACGAAGTCTCGGCCTACGCCCAACCCGGCCGGGCGGCGCGGCATAACCTCAACTACTGGAGCTTTGGCGACTTCATTGGCATCGGTGCCGGTGCCCACGGCAAGCTCAGCCATCCGGACGGACGCATCGTGCGCACCTGGAAGACGCGCCTGCCCAAGGACTACCTCAACCCGGCCAAGCGCTTCCTGGCCGGCGAGAAGACCCTGGCCAACGAAGAGCTGCCGTTCGAGTTCCTGATGAACGCCCTGCGCCTGACCCAGGGCGTGGACGCCCGCTTGTACCCGGAGCGCACTGGCCTGCCCCTGCAAAGCCTGGCCGACGGCCGCCGCGAGGCCGAACAAAGCGGGTTGTTGCAGGTCGAACCGTCACGTCTGGCGGCCACCGAGCGCGGACAACTGTTTCTCAATGACTTGCTGCAGAAATTTCTGAGCTGATCAACACAAGGAAATCGAATGGATCTGGTACTCGACCTGCTGGCCACCGTGTCCCGCTGGAGCCGCAGCAACCTGTCGGAAATCTCCCTGGCGCTGGTCGGCTGCCTGCTGGTGCTGTTCGGTGCGGACATCAAGGCCTGGGTCGAGCAACGCCTGGGCAGCATCGCCGGCGCGTTGCGCGTCCCGTTGATCGCCCTGCTGTGCATGATCGGCAGCGGTGCCGCCCTGATCTACGCCACGCCATGGGTGGTGCGAGGGCTGAGCCAGTTCAACAACTACAGCCTGGCGCCGGTGCTGTTGGTGGTACTGGTGTTGATCGGCGTGGTGGCGGATCGGCGCTGACCTTCGCACCGCCCCAAAACGACTGTGGGAGCGGGCTTGCTCGCGAATGCGGTGTATCAGTCGACATTAATGTGTCTGATACACCGCATTCGCGAGCAAGCCCGCTCCCACATTGAACTGCGTGTGGCTTAGGACTGCTTCTCGAACTTCAAATCCCAGACCCCATGCCCCAGCCGCTCGCCGCGGCGCTCGAACTTGGTGATCGGTCGTTCAGCCGGACGCGGGACGTATTGGCCGTCTTCGGCAAGGTTGCGGTAGCCCGGCGCGACGTTCATCACTTCCAGCATGTATTCGGCGTAGGGTTCCCAGTCAGTGGCCATGTGCAGCACGCCACCGACTTTCAACTTGCTGCGCACCAACTCAGCGAACGAAGCCTGGACGATGCGGCGCTTGTGGTGACGGCTCTTGTGCCAAGGGTCCGGGAAGAACAGCATCAGCCGGTCGAGGCTGTTGTCGGCCACGCAGCGGTTGAGCACCTCGATGGCATCGCAATCGTAGACCCGCAGGTTGGTCAGCCCCTGGGTCAGTACGCCGTTGAGCAGCGCACCGACACCGGGCCGGTGCACTTCCACACCGATGAAATCCTGTTCCGGCGCCGCGGCGGCCATCTCCAGCAGTGAGTGGCCCATGCCGAAACCGATTTCCAGCGAGCGCGGGGCCGAGCGGCCAAACACCTGGTCGAAGTCCACCGGCGCGTCGGCCAGCGGCAGGACGAACAGAGGGGCACCCTGCTCCAGGCCACGCTGCTGGCCTTCGGTCATGCGCCCGGCACGCATCACGAAACTCTTGATGCGGCGGTGTTGGCGCTCTTCGCCTTCGTCCGGCTGGACAGGCGTGTCGTTCGATTCAGTCATCAATGGCTCTTACTTGATCAGACCATCCAGCGGCGAGGAGGCGCTGGCGTAAAGTTTTTTCGGCATGCGGCCGGCGAGGTACGCCAGGCGCCCGGCCACGATGGCGTGCTTCATGGCTTCGGCCATCAGGATCGGCTGCTGGGCGTGGGCGATGGCGGAGTTCATCAGCACCGCTTCGCAACCCAGTTCCATGGCGATGGTGGCGTCGGAAGCGGTGCCGACGCCGGCATCTACCAGCACCGGGATCTTCGCTTCCTCGAGGATGATCTGCAGGTTGTACGGGTTGCAGATCCCCAGGCCCGTGCCGATCAGCCCGGCCAGCGGCATCACCGCGATGCAGCCGATTTCCGCCAACTGACGGGCGATGATCGGGTCATCGCTGGTGTACACCATCACGTCGAAGCCTTCCTTGACCAGCGTTTCAGCGGCCTTGAGGGTTTCGATCACGTTGGGGAACAGGGTTTTCTGGTCGGCCAGCACTTCCAGCTTCACCAGGTTATGGCCATCGAGCAGCTCACGGGCCAGGCGGCAGGTGCGCACGGCTTCGGTGGCGTCAAAGCAACCGGCCGTGTTCGGCAGGATGGTGTAGCGATCCGGCGGCAGGATATCCAGCAGGTTCGGTTCGCCCGGGTTCTGGCCGATGTTGGTCCGGCGCACGGCGACGGTGACGATTTCGGCGCCCGAGGCTTCGATGGCCAGGCGGGTCTCTTCCATGTCGCGGTACTTGCCGGTGCCTACCAGCAAGCGCGACTGGTAGGTACGACCGGCCAGGACGAAGGGCTTGTCGCTACGAACGATGCTCATGGGAAATCCTCTGTTGGGGTGAGGTTCTTGCGAAAGACTGCGAAACCGGCGCGACTAGCCGCCACCAATGGCGTGCACGACTTCAACCTGGTCACCCTCGTTGAGGGTGGTGTCGGCGTGCTGGCTGCGCGGGACGATATCCAGGTTGAGCTCCACCGCCACACGGCGCCCGGTGAGTTCCAGGCGGGTCAGCAGGGCCGCGACGGTTTCACCGTCGGGCAGGTCAAGGGGTTCGCCGTTCAACTGAATGCGCATGCCGGATGCCGCCATCATTTTTAGGGGCAGGCATTCTAGCCCGATCAGTCTGGGGGACCCAAGTCCCTTGGTCAGCTACATCGGCAAGCGTTACGCCGCAAGCTGCAGGCGCCAGGCCGCGATCCCCAGGCAAAGCCAGCCGATCAAGAACGCCACGCCGCCGAACGGGGTGATGATGCCGAGCTTGCCGATGCCCGTGAGGGTCAGCAGGTAAAGGCTGCCGGAGAACAGCAGGATGCCGATCACGAATGAAATCCCGGCCCAGGTGACGATTCGACCAGGGATGTGCGTGGCCAGCAGCGCAACCCCCAGCAAGGCCAGGGTGTGCACCAGTTGGTAGGTGACGCCGGTATGGAAAATCGCCAGGTAATCGGCGCTCAGGCGGTTTTTCAGGCCGTGGGCGGCAAAGGCTCCGAGTGCCACGCCGGTGAAACCGAAAAAAGCAGCCAGCATCAGAAAGCTACGCAGCATGAGAACTCCAATCAGACGCGGTGGACAGGGTCTGTATAATGGCCCGCTCGACCGGTTCGGCCAAGCCATCCCTATGCTGCGTTCATTATTTCGACGATTCCTCAAAGCCCTGCTCTGGTTCGCCGTTGGCAGCGTTGTCCTGGTGCTGCTGTTTCGCGTCGTGCCGCCGCCGTTCACGGCGCTGATGATCGAGCGCAAAGTCGAGTCCTGGTTCAACGGCGAGCCCATCGACCTGCAACGCACCTGGCAGCCCTGGGATCAGATCTCCGACAACCTCAAGCTCGCCGTGATGGCCGGCGAAGATCAGAAATTCCCCGAGCACTGGGGGTTTGACATCGGCGCAATCCAGGCCGCGTTCGCCCACAACGAACGGGGCGGTTCGATTCGCGGCGCCAGCACCCTCAGCCAGCAAGTGTCCAAGAACCTGTTCCTGTGGTCCGGTCGCAGCTGGCTGCGTAAAGGCCTGGAAGCCTGGTTCACCGCACTGATCGAAGTGTTCTGGTCCAAGGAGCGGATCCTTGATGTGTACCTCAACAGCGTCGAGTGGGACGACGGTGTGTTCGGGGCCGAAGCCGCGGCGCGCCATCATTTCCGTGTTGGCGCCAACGCCCTGTCCCGACAGCAGGCCAGCCTGCTGGCAGCGGTCTTGCCCAATCCACGTAAATGGAGCGCCGGCCGGCCAAGCCCTTATGTGCTACGGCGGGCTAGCTGGATTCGCCAGCAGATGAGCCAGTTGGGGGGCGATAGCTACCTGCTGGAGCTCGATCATGCGCGGCGGGCGCCCTGGGCTCAGTAGCCCAGACACTGAGGACCCCTTGTGGGAGCGAGCTTGCTCGCGATAGCAGTTCAACAGCCAGCACTGACGTTGAATGTAATGGCCTCATCGCGAGCAAGCTCGCTCCCACAGGATCAGCAGTGAGCTCAAATTATCGAGCCCGAACGAAAACGCCCCGATCATCGCTGATCGGGGCGTTTTTTATTACCGCTGCGAAGGTCAGGCCGCAATCGATACCTTGAGCTTGTTCATCGCGCTTTTCTCAAGCTGACGAATCCGCTCGGCCGACACGTTGTACTTCTGCGCCAGGTCGTGCAGCGTGGCTTTTTCCTCGGCCAGCCAACGCTGGTAGAGAATGTCACGGCTGCGCTCGTCCAGCACTTCCAGGGCTTCGTGCAGGTTGGTGTTGGAGTTGTCGCTCCAGTCGGCGTCTTCCAACTGGCGCGCCGGGTCGTACCGGTGGTCTTCCAGGTAGTTGGCCGGCGATTGGAAAGCGCTGTCGTCGTCCGCTTCGGCGGCCGGGTCGAAGGCCATGTCATGGCCGGTCAGGCGGCTTTCCATCTCACGGACTTCCCGAGGCTCGACGCCCAGGCTCTCCGCCACGCGGTGGACTTCTTCGTTGTTCAGCCAGGCCAGACGTTTCTTCTGGCTGCGCAGATTGAAGAACAGCTTGCGCTGGGCCTTGGTGGTCGCGACTTTCACGATGCGCCAGTTGCGCAGGATGAACTCGTGGATTTCCGCCTTGATCCAGTGCACCGCAAACGACACCAGGCGCACGCCCATTTCCGGGTTGAAACGCTTGACCGCCTTCATCAGGCCGACGTTGCCTTCCTGGATCAGGTCGGCCTGGGCCAGCCCGTAGCCGGAATAGCTGCGGGCAATATGTACGACAAAACGCAGGTGGGCGAGCACCATCTGCCGAGCCGCCTCAAGATCCTGCTCATAATAGAGACTCTCGGCCAGTTCACGCTCCTGCTCGGGCGTCAGCAATGGAATGCTGTTCACCGTGTGCACATACGCCTCCAGGTTCGCACCCGGGACCAAGGCATAAGCAGGTTGCAAAGAAGTGGTCATACGAAAAAACCTCCGACTCACATAACTCGTGCAGTTCAGCACTGCGAAAATTGACCGGGAACCGTAGGACAAGTTCCCACAAAAACCGAAAGGTCAATACGCGCAAATTCACTATTTTGGTGCAAGCTCACGCAAGTGGCGTGCTACCGCAATCCATGCACCGATATAACCCAACAGTACGGCGCCAAGCAAGAGCGACAGACCGTCGGCGACCGGCACGCCGGCCAGTGCGAAGTCGCTGCCGTACAAACCGGCCAGCCCCACCACCGCATCGTTCAGCCAATCCAGGCCGAACGCCAATACACCCCAGGACAGGATCCCGGCACCAAAGCCATAGAGCGCGCCCATATAGAGGAAGGGCCTGCGCACATAACTGTCCGTGCCGCCGACGAGTTTAATCACTTCTATCTCGGTGCGGCGGTTTTCAATATGAAGACGAATGGTATTGCCTATCACCAAAAGTAATGCGGAAACCAGCAGCACCGTCAGGCCAAAGACAAACCGGTCGCCCAGCTTGAGGATCGCCGCCAGACGCTCGACCCAGACTAGATCAAGCTGCGCCTGCTGTACCTTCGGCAATTCGGAAAGTTTTTGTCTCAATGCTTCAAGGGTCGGCTTGTCGACCTCCTTCGGCGTCACCAGCACCACGCCCGGCAATGGGTTCTGCGGCAATTCCTTGAGGGCTTCGCCCAGGCCGGACTGCTGCTGGAACTCCTCCAGTGCCTGTTCGCGGCTGATGTACTCGGCGTCGGCCACCCCCGGCATGGCCTGGATCTGCTCACGCAGCGCCTGGCCTTCGCCCGGCGTCGCTTCCAGTTGCAGGTACAGGGAGATCTGCGCCGCACGCTGCCAGGAGCCGCCGAGGCGCTCCACATTGTTCAGCAGTAATGACAGCCCCATCGGCAAGCTCAAGGCGACGGCCATCACCATGCAGGTAAAGAAGCTGCCGATGGGCTGCTTGCCCAGGCGGCGCAGGCTGTCCAGCAGGCTGGCCCGGTGGCTTTCGATCCAGGCACGCAGCAGCGTCGGGAAATCCGGGCCGTCGTCATCGTCGCGTTTCTTTTTTTGCGGCTGCGGGTCGGAGGCCTTTGGCGCCACGCGCTCGGCCACTTTCGGGCTACGGGTTGCGCTCATACACCGGCCTCCCCGTCACCGATCAGACGGCCACGTTGCAAGGTGAGCATGCGGTGACGCATGCGTGCGATCAGGGCCAGGTCGTGACTGGCGATCAGCACGCTGGTGCCCAGGCGATTGATGTCTTCGAACACGCCCATGATTTCCGCCGCCAGGCGCGGGTCGAGGTTACCGGTGGGCTCGTCCGCCAGCAGCAAGGCCGGGCGATGGACGATGGCGCGGGCGATGCCGACGCGCTGTTGCTGGCCGGTGGACAGGTCGCCCGGATACAGGTCGGTCTTGTCCGACAGGGCCACGCGTTCGAGGGCCGAGTCCACGCGCTTGTTGATCTCGGCCTTGGACAGCCCGAGGATCTGCAACGGCAGCGCCACGTTGTTGAACACGGTGCGATCGAACAGCAACTGGTGATTCTGGAACACCACGCCGATCTGCCGCCGCAGGTAGGGAATCTGGGCATTGCTGATGGTGCTCAGGTCCTGGCCGGCCAGCAACAGCTTGCCAGTGGTGGGCCGCTCCATCGCCAGCAGCAGGCGCAGCAGGGTGCTCTTACCGGCACCGGAATGGCCGGTAACAAACAGAAACTCGCCGCGACGCACCCGAAAGCTCAGCTCATGCAAGCCGACATGCCCGTTCGGATAGCGTTTACCGACCTGTTCGAAACGAATCATGAATGCTCCCGCTCGGCAAACAGCGCCTGGACAAAGGGCTCGGCTTCAAAAGTGCGCAGATCATCGATGCCTTCACCCACGCCAATGTAGCGAATGGGCAGGCCGAACTGCTTGGCCAGGGCAAAGATCACCCCACCCTTGGCGGTGCCATCGAGCTTGGTCAGGGCCAGCCCGGTCAGTTCGACGGTCTGGTTGAATTGCTTGGCCTGGCTGATGGCGTTCTGGCCGGTACCGGCGTCGAGCACCAGCAGCACTTCGTGAGGCGCCTCGGCGTCGAGTTTGCCGATGACCCGGCGAACCTTCTTGAGCTCCTCCATCAGGTTGTCCTTGGTGTGCAGGCGACCGGCCGTGTCGGCGATCAGCACATCGATGCCACGGGCCTTGGCGGCCTGCACGGCGTCGAAGATCACCGAAGCGGAGTCTGCGCCGGTGTGCTGGGCGATCACCGCGATCTTGTTGCGCTCGCCCCACACTTGCAGTTGCTCCACCGCGGCGGCGCGGAAGGTGTCGCCCGCGGCCAGCATGACTTTCTTGCCCTCCAGTTGCAGCTTCTTCGCCAGCTTGCCGATGGTGGTGGTCTTGCCGGCGCCGTTGACGCCCACCACCAGGATCACATACGGCTTGTTCTGGGAAGCAATCACCAGCGGTTGCTCCACCGGCTTGAGCAGGTTGGTCAGCTCGCCCTGCAAGGATTTGTACAGCGCGTCGGCATCGGTCAACTGCTTGCGCGCGACTTTCTGGGTCAGGCTCTTGATGATCACCGAGGTCGCCTCCACGCCGACGTCGGCGGTCAGCAGGCGGGTCTCGATGTCTTCCAGCAGTTCGTCATCGATGACCTTCTTGCCCAGGAACAGGCTGGCCATGCCTTCGCCGATGCTGGCGCTGGTTTTCGACAGGCCTTGCTTGAGGCGGGCAAAGAAGCCGACCTTGGCCTCTTCATTGGTACGTGCCGGCTGCGCCGGGGCCTCGGGCTCGACGGGCGCAGGCGCAACGGCGGGCACGGCTGGCGTGGCGACGGGTGTGGGTATGACCGGCGTGGCGGCCACCGCCGGCAGGTCGGCAACCGGCTGCACCACGGGTGCGACAACAGGCTGGGCAACAGCCGGGATCGGCGGGGTGACCTGCGAGGCCTGCGCGTCATCCACCAGCGCCACCGGCTCTTCCGCCACGGGCAGGGTCAGCCAGGGCGTTTGCCCGGCAGGCGCGGCCAGTGGCTGTTCGACCACAGGCTCGGGCGTGGGCTCGGGTTCGGATTCGGCCGGTTGCAGCACCGGCTCGGCAATCGGCAGGACGATGGGCGCGGCTTCCTCGGCCACCGGCTCGGCGGGTTCAAGCGGTGCTTGCGGCTGTTCGACGACGGTTTCCTGCGGCTTCTTGCGCAGCCATCCGAACAGGCCTTTCTTCTCGCCAGCCGCAGCTGGGGTCTTCTTGTCGTCGTTGGAACCAAACATGGAGGACGGCTATCTCACGGTAGCGAAGCGCCACAAGGGCGCCTCGGTGATAAATATTCGATGCTGAACAGACTGCGTTTCACCCAGCTTGTTCACGGGCAACAGATTGTCGAAATGTCCCGGGGACACCTCATGGCTGATTTTTTCAAAGGACTGGTACGGCATCATCGGCGAAAACGCCGGGATCGACGCGCTAACCCGGCGTTTCTGCGCAGAACCCAAACAGCCTCGGGCCGATAAAAGGCCCGATAGGCGTGGCCGCCAGTAAAACGGACCGTTATCCTAGCACCCTCTCGCCCGCCGACGCTAAGACCTAGCGGGCAGCCCAACAGGTTTAAACACGAATGAATGCTCTTGCCCGCCGCGTTGCAGGCCTGCTGTTCAGCACAGTTTGTCTGCCCCTTTCAGCCCTGGCTGCCGATCCACAACCCACCCACGAATTTACCCTCGATAACGGCCTGAAGGTCGTGGTGCGAGAAGACCATCGTGCGCCGGTGGTGGTCTCCCAGGTCTGGTACAAGGTCGGCTCCAGCTACGAGACACCGGGCCAGACCGGTTTGTCCCACGCCTTGGAACACATGATGTTCAAGGGCAGCGAAAAGGTCGGTCCTGGCGAGGCCTCGCTGATCCTGCGGGACCTGGGCGCCGAAGAGAACGCCTTCACCAGCGATGACTTCACCGCCTATTACCAGGTGCTGGCCCGTGACCGCCTGGGCGTGGCCTTCGAACTGGAAGCCGACCGCATGGCCAGCCTGCGCCTGCCGCCGGAAGAGTTCAGCCGCGAGATTGAGGTCATCAAGGAAGAGCGCCGCATGCGCACTGACGACAAGCCCATGTCCAAGGCCTATGAACGCTTCAAGGCCATGGCCTACCCGGCCAGCGGCTACCACACGCCGACCATCGGCTGGATGGCCGACCTCGACCGCATGACCGTCGAGGAACTGCGCCACTGGTACGAATCCTGGTACACCCCGAACAATGCGACCCTCGTGGTGGTCGGCGACGTAACGCCAGACGAGGTCAAGGCCCTGGCTCAACGCTACTTCGACCCGATTGCCCGGCGCGCCGTGCCATCGGCGAAGATCCCCCTGGAACTGGCCGAACCCGGCGAGCGCCAGATCACCCTGCACGTGCAGACCCAACTGCCCAGCGTGATGCTGGCCTTCAACGTCCCCAGCATCGCCACCGCGACGGACAAGCGCTCGATCAACGCCTTGCGGTTGATCTCGGCGCTGCTGGACGGCGGCTACAGCGGGCGGATCCCGACCCAACTGGAGCGCGGTGAGGAACTGGTCTCCGGTGGCTCGTCGAATTACGACGCCTACACCCGCGGTGACTCGCTGTTCACCCTGTCGGCGACCCCCAATACCCAGAAAGGCAAGACCATCGCCCAGGCCGAAGCCGGGCTGTGGCGCCTGCTCGAACAACTGAAGACCACCGCTCCGACGGCCGACGAACTGGAGCGCGTGCGCGCCCAGGTCATTGCCGGCCTGGTGTACGAGCGCGATTCGATCACCAGCCAGGCCACCGCCATCGGCCAGCTGGAAACCGTCGGCCTGTCCTGGAAGCTGATGGACACCGAACTCGCCGAACTGCAAAGCGTGACCCCGCAAGATATCCAGAAGGCAGCCCAGCTGTATTTCACCCGCGCACGCCTGAGCGTTGCGCATGTCCTGCCCGAGGAGAAAGCCCATGAGTGAGCGCACATCATCGCGTCGGCTGTTGATCGGCCTGGTGTTCGTCGCCCTGGCCGGCGCTCTGACGTTCTATCTGTTGCCCGCCACGGGCGTCACCGCGAGCCAGGCCCTGGATAACGCCAAGTCCGGCAACAAGCTGCAATCGTTGGCCGAGCTGAACGGCAAGGCGCCCAGTCATCGCCAGCTCGACGTACAAACCTGGAAAACCGCTGAAGGCGCCAAGGTGCTGTTCGTCGAAGCCCGGGAATTACCCATGTTCGACCTGCGCCTGACCTTCGCCGCCGGCAGCAGCCAGGACGGCGACGCCCCCGGCCTCGCGATGCTGACCAATGCCATGCTCAATGAAGGCGTGGCCGGCAAGGACGTCGGCGCCATTGCCGAAGGCTTCGAAAGCCTCGGCGCGGACTTCGGCAACGGGGCCTACCGGGACATGGCCGTGGCATCCCTGCGCAGCCTCAGCGCCGTGGACAAGCGTGAACCGGCGCTGAAACTGTTCGCCGATGTGGTCGGCAAGCCGACCTTCCCCGCCGACTCCTTCAGCCGTATCAAGAACCAGATGCTCGCCGGGTTCGAGTACCAGAAGCAGAACCCCGGCAAACTGGCGGGCCTGGAGCTGATGAAGCGCCTATACGGCGATCATCCCTACGGCCACTCCAGCGATGGCACCGCACAGAGCATTCCACCGATCACCCTGGCCCAGTTGCGGGCTTTCCATGCCAAGGCCTACGCCGCCGGCAACGCTGTGATCGCGTTGGTGGGCGACCTGTCCCGTACTGAAGCCGAGGCGATGGCCAACCAGGTGTCCGCTGCGTTGCCCAAGGGGCCAGCCCTGGCCAAGACGCCTGCGCCGGTCGAACCGAAGGCCAGCGTCAGCCACATCGAATTCCCGTCCAAGCAGACCAACCTGATGCTCGCGCAGTTGGGCATCGATCGTGACGACCCGGACTTCGCCGCCGTGTCCCTGGGCAACCAGATCCTCGGTGGCGGCGGTTTCGGCACGCGCCTGATGACAGAAGTTCGGGAAAAACGCGGCCTGACCTATGGCGTGTATTCAGGCTTCACCCCGATGCAGGCCCGCGGTCCATTCATGATCAACCTGCAGACCCGCGCCGAAATGAGCGAAGGCACCTTGAAACTGGTGCAGGACGTATTCGCCGATTACCTGAAGAACGGCCCGACCCAGAAAGAACTCGACGACGCCAAGCGTGAAATGGCCGGCAGCTTCCCGCTGTCCACGGCCAGCAACGCCGACATCGTCGGCCAGCTCGGGGCCATGGGTTTCTATGACCTGCCGCTGAGTTACCTGGAAGACTTCATGCGCCAGTCCCAGGCGTTGACCGTCGAGCAGGTCCGCACCGCGCTGGAAAAACACCTGAGCACGGACAAGATGGTCATCGTCACCGCCGGCCCGACCGTGCCGCAAAAGCCGCTACCGGCCCCCACTGACAAACCTGCCGAGCAACCGCTCGGGGTTCCGGAGCACTAATGGCCCGCCCATCGAATTCCAAGAAACCCGCCCACAACGGCGTGAACCAGCTACGCATCATCGGCGGCGAATGGCGCAGCCGGCGCTTGAGTTTCCCCGACGCGCCCGGCCTGCGCCCAACGCCGGACCGTGTGCGGGAAACCCTGTTCAACTGGCTGGCACCGTACGTCGCCGGAGCACGGGTACTCGACCCGTTCGCCGGCAGCGGCGCGTTGTTCCTCGAAGCGCTGTCCCGTGGCGCCGCCATGGGCCAGGCCCTGGACGCCAGCAGCCTGGCGGTCTCCCAATTGAAAGAGCACCTGGGCACCCTGCGTTGCACCGTCGGCCAGGTGCAGACCGCCGATGCGCTGCGCTACCTGGACAGCCAGCCGGCGACGGCCTTCGACCTGGTCTTCCTCGACCCACCGTTCAACCAGAACCTGCTGCCGACAGTGTGCGCCCTGCTCGAGGAACGTCAGTGGCTGGCCGAGGATGCCTGGGTCTACACTGAAAGCGAGACCGCTCCGTCGACCCTGGGCTTGCCGGGCAATTGGCGTTTGCATCGCGAGCAGAAATCCGGGCGGGTGTACTACGCGTTATGGCAACGAATGGCGCAAGCCGTTGAATGAACGGCTGGCCGGTGCATCGAGAACAATAATAATGGCCGCTGCATCTGAACGATTCATCCCCGCCCGGGGCCTGGGCAACCCGCACTTGCAGACCTTGTGGGGGCCGCTGTGGCGCAAGACCACCGTCATCGAGCGCCAACGCGAGCGCCTGTGGCTGGAAGACGGTGACTTCCTCGACCTCGATTGGCATGGCCCCCACAACGCCGAGGCGCCGCTGGTGTTGGTGCTGCACGGACTGACGGGCTCCTCCAATTCGCCCTACGTGGCCGGCCTGCAACATGCCCTTGATCGCCAGGGTTGGGCCAGCGTTGCGCTGAACTGGCGCGGCTGCTCGGGGGAACCCAACCTGTTGGCCCGCAGCTATCACTCCGGCGTCAGCGAAGACCTGGCCGCCACCATCGCCCACTTGCGCGGGCGACGGCCGCTGGCGCCGCTGTTCGCGGTGGGTTATTCACTGGGCGGCAACGTGTTGCTCAAGCACCTGGGCGAAACCGGCAGCCATAGCCAGTTGCAGGGCGCCGTGGCGGTCTCGGTGCCGTTTCGCCTCGACCAGTGCGCCGATCGCATCGGGCAGGGTTTCTCCCGCTTCTACCAGGCCCACTTCATGCGCCAACTGGTGGCATACGTGCGCAACAAGCAGCGTCAGTTCCAGCACGACGGACGCCACGAAGGGCTGGCGACCCTGGCAGCGCTTGGTCCGCTGGAAAACATGCGCACGTTCTGGGACTTCGACGGCCGGGTGACCGCGCCGCTGCACGGTTTCTCGGACGCGGCGGACTATTACCGTCGCGCCTCCAGCCGCTATTTCATGGGCGAGATCAACACGCCGACCCTGCTGATCCAGGCGGCCGACGATCCTTTCGTCTTTCCCCACAGCCTGCCTGAACCTGGCGAACTGTCGGCGTCGACCCACTTGGAGCTGCATGCCCAGGGCGGGCACGTGGGGTTTGTCGACGGCACCATGCGCCACCCCGGTTACTACCTGGAGCGACGCATTCCCCAGTGGCTGGCCAGCCTGGGCCGCGGATAAGGTCCTGCACAAAGCGCCTGTGGGATGCACAAACCGCCTGTGGGAGCAAGCTTGCTCGCGAAAGCGGAGTGTCAGTCAACGTTTGTGTGTCTGGTACACCGCTTTCGCGAGCAAGCTCGCTCCCACAAGGCTCAATGACAGGGTTGAGTGTTACTCGCCGACGGCAACGGCCCTGTGTGGATCGGTGATCCACTCACTCCACGAGCCGGCGTACAACTGCCCCAACGGGTATCCCGCCAGGCAAAAGGCAAACAGGTTATGGCAGGCGGTCACGCCGGAGCCGCAATAGGCCACCAACCCCGCTGGTGAACGCTCGCCCAGTTTTTCGGCGAAACGCTGCTTGAGCTGGGCGGGCGGCAAAAAGCGACCGTCGCTGCCCAGGTTGTCGGTGAACGCGGCGCACTGCGCGCCCGGAATATGCCCGGCCACCGGGTCGATCGGTTCGACTTCACCCTTGAAACGCGGCAGCGCACGGGCATCCAGCAACGTCATGTCCGGCTGGCCGAGGCGCTGCTGCAAGGTTTGCGCGGTCAGCACCAGGGCGGTGTCCGGTGCGCCGTCGAAGGTGCCGCGGCGCGTCTGTGGCGGGTCGAGGCTCAATGGCAAGCCGGCCGCATGCCAGGCCTTGAGTCCGCCGTCGAGCAGGTACACGCCCTCGCGCTTGCCCAGCCAGGCCAGCAACCACCAGGCCCGCGCGGCATACGCGCCCGGACCGTCGTCGTAGAGCACGACGTCGCTGTCGTTATCGATCCCCCAGGCCCTCAAGCGCTCCACTAGGGCCTCGGGTGACGGCAGCGGATGGCGACCGGTCACGCCCTTGGTCACCGGCCCGCTCAGGTCTCGCTCAAGGTCCGCGAACGTCGCACCGGCGATATGGCCCTCGGCATAGCTGCGTTGGCCGTAATCCGGGTCTTCCAGGGCAAAGCGGCAATCAAGGATGACCAGCCCGGGCAGCGCTCGCCGCTGATCGAGGGCCTGGGGACTGATGAGTTGCGCAATCGACATGGTGAGCTCCTGTGGGAAATCGAGGGTCCGTTCCTACTGCCCTTCCTCCAGGGTCTGGGCCAGGGGGACATAAAACTCTTTGAACAAGGCATCCACCGCGTCGCGGGCCTGATCGGTCACGAAACCGGCTTCCAGCACCAGGACCTGATACACCCCGCGCTTGATGGCCTGTTCACTCAAGTGGCTGAAGTTTTCCCGCGTGGTGCACAGGAACCGCACCCACGACGTGAGGATGATCCAGGCATTGAGGGTCAGGGATTCGATCTGCACCCGGTCCATCTTCAGGATGCCCGCCTCGACGAAGCCCTCGTAGATGGCCGTGCCATGGATCAGGCTGCGCTGGGAAAAACGCCGATAGCGCGCCGCGAGGTCCGGGTCGCTGTCGAGCAGGTGCTCCAGGTCACGGTGCAGGAAGCGGTAGCGCCACATGGCCGCCAGCAGTTCCTGCAGATAGAAGCGCTTGTCCTCCACGGTCGCCGCGCGGCCCTGGGGCGGGCGCAGGAAACTGTCCACCAGGTTCTCGTACTCACTGAACAGCACGGCGATGATCGCCTGCTTGTTGGGGAAGTGGTAATAGAGATTGCCTGGCGACATGTCCATATGAGCGGCAATGTGGTTGGTGCTGACGCTGCGCTCGCCCTGCTGGTTGAACAGCTCCAGGCTGTTTTGCACGATGCGCTCGCTGGTTTTGATTCGTGGGGCCATGGTTTGGGCTTTAATTCTACGAAGGCATTGAGGGACATCTTACGACCTATTGGTCACCGGAAAAAACCCAAAGCCGCTTGTGGAGGCCATTGACTTTCTAGAGTATAAGCTCTAAAAAACACCCATTCTAATAACATCCGGTGCTCGAACATGCCTGCCGACGTTGCCTACCTGCATGAATCCCAACAGCAATTGGACGCGTTGCGGTCGCTCTTCGATGCCCAGCGCAAGGCCTACGCTGCCCACCCCATGCCGCCGGCCGAACAGCGCCGGCAATGGCTCAAGGCGCTGGGCGAGATCTTGAGCAACGAGCGCCAGGCCTTGATCGACGCCATCAGCCAGGACTTCAGCTACCGCAGCGCCGACGAAACACTGCTGGCCGAGCTGATGCCCAGCCTGCACGGCATCCATTACGCCAGCCGCCACCTCGCGGGCTGGATGAAGCCATCCCGGCGCAAGGTGGGCATGGCGTTCCAACCGGCATCGGCCAAGGTCATTTATCAACCGCTGGGCGTGGTCGGGGTCATCGTGCCCTGGAACTACCCGCTGTTCCTGGCCATCGGCCCGTTGGTGGGGGCATTGGCCGCAGGCAACCGGGTGATGCTCAAGCTCAGCGAAGCAACCCCCGCGACCGGCCTGTTGCTCAAGCAACTGCTGGCCCGGATCTTTCCCCAGGACCTGGTCTGCGTGGCGCTTGGCGAAGCGGAGGTCGGCGTGGCGTTCTCCAGGCTGCCCTTCGATCACTTGTTGTTCACCGGCGCCACCAGCGTCGGCCGGCATGTCATGCGGGCCGCCGCCGAGAACCTGACTCCGGTGACCCTCGAGCTGGGTGGAAAATCGCCGGCCATCGTTTCCGCCGACGTCCCCCTGCGCGATGCCGCCGAACGCATTGCCTTCGGCAAGACCCTGAACGCCGGGCAAACCTGCGTCGCACCGGACTACGTGCTGGTGCCGCAGAACCGTGTCGGCGAATTCGTCGAAGCCTATCGCGAAGCGGTGCGCAGGTTTTATCCGACGTTGGCGGACAATCCGGACTACACAGCGATCATCAATGAACGACACCTGGCCCGGCTCAACGGCTACATCGGTGACGCCACCAGCAAGGGCGCACTGCTGATCGAGCTGTTCGACCAGGGCCAGGGGCGCCGCATGCCCCACAGCCTGCTGCTCAACGTCCACGATGACATGACCGTCATGCAGGACGAAATCTTCGGCCCACTGTTGCCCATCGTGCCGTACGAGCACCTGGACCAGGCTTTTGCCTACATCAACCAACGCCCACGCCCGCTGGCGCTCTACTACTTCGGCTACAACAAGGCCGAGCAGCAGCGTGTCCTGCACGAAACCCACTCCGGTGGCGTTTGCCTGAACGACACGCTGCTGCACGTCGCCCAGGACGACCTGCCCTTTGGCGGCGTCGGCCCTTCGGGCATGGGGCATTACCACGGGCACGAGGGCTTCCTGACCTTCAGCAAGGCCAAGGGCGTGCTGACCAAGCAGCGTTTCAACGCCGCGAAGTTGATCTATCCGCCCTACGGCAAGCCGCTGCAGACGTTGATCCAGAAGCTGTTCGTTCGCTAACAGGCCTGCCCCCGGTAACGATAAACATGAACCCTAGCCTCATCGATGCACCCGCGCTGTCGCGGCGCGGCCTGCTGAAGTTCAGCCTCGGTGCCAGCGCTTTCCTGGCCACGGTCGGATTGGGCGCCAGCCTCAGCGGTTGTTCGTCAAGCCTGCCGGCCCACGGTTTCGCCGCGTTGCGTGACAGCGACCTGCCGTTCTTGCGTGCCATCATTGCGGTGATGCTGGACGGCGCAGTGGCGGTTGAAGGGATCCGCGCCGCCACCGACGCCACCCTGCGCAACCTGGACACCGAGCTGGCGTACCTGTCCCCGGCCATGCTCAAGCTCACGCGCCAACTGTTCGACGTGCTCACCCTGGGCGTCACCCGCGGGCCGCTGGCGGGCATCTGGGGGGCGTGGGAAAACGCCAGCGCTGATGACATCCGCCAGTTTCTCAACCGCTGGGAAAACAGCTCCCTGGACCTGCTGCGGCAAGGCCACAACGCGTTGCTGCAAATGGTGATGATGGCCTGGTACAGCCGGGCCGAGGCCTGGGCGCACTGTGGGTATCCGGGACCGCCCAAGATTTGAGTCATCAAAATCCTGTGGGAGCGGGCTTGCTCGCGAAAGCGGTGTGTCAGCTTGCATAGAGGTTGAATGTACAGCCGCCTTCGCGAGCAAGCCCGCTCCCACAGGGTTCTTCATCGTCCATCCATAACAATAAGAGAGCCCTGAACATGCCCGTACCCGATCTCTTTCGCGAAGGCCTGGCCCGTGGCTGGACCACCTACAACGGCGCGCAACTGACCCAGGACCTGAGCCTGGACGCCGACGTGGCGATCATCGGCAGCGGCGCGGGCGGCGCAACCACGGCGGAAATCCTCAGCGCCGCCGGCTACCGCGTGTTGCTGATCGAGGAAGGACCGCTCAAGACCAGCAATGACTTCAAGCTGCTCGAAGACCAGGCCTATTCCAGCCTGTACCAGGAAGGCCTTGGGCGCATGAGCAAGGGCGGCGCCATCACCATTCTCCAGGGCCGGGCCGTGGGCGGTACGACGCTGATCAACTGGACCTCGAGCTTCCGTACGCCCGACCAGACCCTTGAGCATTGGGCCGCCGAACACGGCGTCCAGGGCCACAGCCCGGCGCAGATGGCGCCCTGGTTCGAAAAAATGGAGCAACGCCTGGGCGTGGCCCCCTGGATGGTTCCACCCAATGCCAACAACGACGTGATCCGCAAGGGTTGCGAACAGTTGGGCTACAGCTGGCACGTCATCCCGCGCAACGTGCGCGGCTGTTGGAACCTGGGGTACTGCGGCATGGGCTGCCCGACCAACGCCAAGCAGTCGATGCTGGTCACCACCATTCCCGCCACGCTGGACCAGGGTGGCGTGCTGCTTTACCTGGCCCGGGCCGAGCGCCTGGTGATCAAGGGCGATGCGGTCGTCGGCCTGGAGTGCGTGGCCATGGACGAGCGCTGCGTGGCACCGACCGGGCGGCGCATCACGGTCAAGGCGCGGCACTACGTACTGGCGGGCGGTGGCATCAACAGCCCCGGCCTGCTGCTGCGCTCCGACGCGCCGGATCCCCATGAACGCCTGGGCAAGCGCACCTTCCTGCACCTGGTCAACACGTCAGCCGGGCAATTCGACGACGTCATCAACCCGTTCTACGGCGCGCCGCAGTCGATCTATTCGGATCATTTCCAATGGCAGGACGGTGTCACCGGCAAAATGTCCTACAAACTTGAAGTCCCGCCCCTGCACCCGGCGCTCGCCGCCACGCTGTTGGGCGGGTTCGGGGCCGAGAACGCCGCGCACATGGGCAGCCTGCCCTACACCCACGCAATGCTGGCCTTGCTGCGCGACGGTTTTCATCCGGACAGCCCCGGTGGGTGCGTCGAATTGCGCGGCGACGGCACGCCCGTGCTCGACTACACGGTTACGCCGTATACCTGGGAGGGCTTGCGCCGGGCCTTCCACAGCATGGCCGAGATCCAGTTCGCCGGCGGCGCCAAGGCCGTCATGCCGGTGCACGGCGATGCCCACTACGTGAAAACCCTGGCCGAAGCCCGGACCCTGATCGACGGCCTGGCGCTGGAGCTTTATCGCACGCGCCTGAGTAGCGCCCACGTGATGGGCGGCTGCGCCATGGGCGAAGACCCGAAACACGCAGTCACCGACAGCCTCGGTCGTCATCACCAGTTGGCTAATCTTTCGATCCACGATGGCTCGCTGTTCCCCACCAGCATTGGCGCCAACCCGCAATTGTCGGTGTACGGACTGACGGCGCAACTGGCGACAGCCCTGGCCGAGCGCTTGAAAAACCCATGAATATCCGGATTATTCGCACCGTCTATAGTGCTTTCTTATCCCACGGCCGACTTGGCCGACCGGGTCGGCTGCGATACCATCCGACTCCCCAACGGACTCCCGCCAGGACGACGCGATGAACCGAGTGTTGTACCCAGGTACCTTCGACCCTATTACCAAGGGCCATGGCGATCTGGTCGAACGCGCCGCGCGCCTGTTCGACCACGTGATCATTGCCGTCGCCGCCAGCCCCAAGAAAAACCCGCTGTTCCCGTTGGAACAACGCGTGGGGCTGGCCCGTGAAGTCACCAAGCACCTGCCCAACGTGGAAGTGGTCGGCTTCTCCACGCTGCTGGCGCACTTTGCCAAGGAAAAGAACGCCAATGTGTTCCTGCGTGGCCTGCGCGCGGTCTCGGACTTCGAGTACGAGTTCCAGCTGGCCAACATGAACCGCCAGTTGGCGCCGGACGTCGAGAGCCTCTTCCTGACGCCGTCGGAACGCTATTCCTTCATTTCCTCGACCCTGGTGCGGGAAATCGCGGCCCTGGGCGGTGACATCACCAAGTTCGTCCATCCGGCCGTGGCGGATGCGCTGACCCTGCGCTTCAAGAAGTAGCCCTTGCCGGCGACACTGCGCTCACGCTTTCCCACGCGAAGCGCAGCGCAGTCCATCGCACCCGCGTGCACTGCGCGCGCCAATGCGGCACAATTGCGCGCATACGTTTTCAGATGCCCGGGCCCAACGCCCCGGCAGGAGCCTGCATGTCCCTGATCATCACCGACGACTGCATCAATTGCGACGTCTGCGAACCCGAGTGCCCGAACGAAGCCATTTCCCAGGGTGAAGAAATCTACGTCATCGACCCGAACCTGTGCACCCAGTGCGTCGGCCATTACGACGAGCCCCAGTGCCAACAGGTTTGCCCGGTGGATTGCATTCCCCTGGACGAAGCCCATCCGGAGACTGAAGAACAGTTGATGGCGAAATATCGCAGGATTACTGGCAAGGGTTGAGCCGGATAATTTTGTAGTGTTTTTTGCGGGCCTCTTCGCGAGCAAGCCCGCTCCCACAAGGGGATCTGCTCAAGACGCAAATTCGGTGAGCACAGCCAATCCCTGTGGGAGCGGGCTTGCTCGCGAAGAGGCCATCAGCCATACCCCAAAACCAACTCCCTCACTCCTGCCGCTCAAATCCCTCCCCGATACACCCCAAACACCGCACAAACGTGGCTTTCGCCGGGTCCACCACCAGCGCTTTACCCGCATCGCCCACCCCACCGCCCAGCGCGGTAAAGGGCAACGACACCACGAACGCCCCTGTGCCGATCACGGTGGCAGCAAGCAACAACGGGCGGGCGATCAACAGGTCGCCGAGCATGGCATAGGCTGGTGGGTTCTGGATGGTATAGCGCGGGTCGCCGCTGCCACCGTTCGCCAGGGCGGGCGCGGCGACACTCAACAGCAACGTTAGAACGACGAGGCGAAACAGGTTCATGGGGCGGTCCTTCGGCTAAGCAGTCTGACAACTGACTATAGACCGTAGGACGGATCAGCTCCGATCAGCGCTGGCAGCGTGGACACCAGACACTGGCGCGCTGGCCGAGGCGGATTTCCCGCAGCCCCGTGTCGCAGACCTTGCACAGCTCGCCACCGCGGCCGTACACGAACAACTCCTGCTGGAAATACCCCGGCTGGCCGTCACCGCCGATGAAATCCCGCAGCGTGGTGCCGCCCCGCTCGATGGCATGGGCGAGGATGCGTTTGATCTCGATGGCCAGCTTCAGGTAACGCGCCCGGGAAATGCCCCCGGCCGCCCGGCGCGGGTCGATGCCGGCGGCAAACAGCGCCTCGGTCGCATAGATATTGCCCACCCCTACCACCACGGCGTTGTCCATGATGAACGGCTTGACCGCCATGGCCCGGCCCCGAGACAACTGGAACAGGCGCTCGCCGTCGAACAGGTCGGTCAACGGCTCCGGCCCGAGGCGCACCAGCAACTCATGGTTGAGCGGGTCGAGGCTCCAGAGCATGGCGCCGAAGCGCCGTGGGTCGGTGTAGCGCAAGGCCAGGCCGGACTCCAGCTCGATGTCCACATGCTCGTGCTTGGCCGCCGGCATGCCGATTTCCACCAACCGCAGGTTGCCGGACATGCCCAGGTGGCTGATCAACGTGCCAACCTCGGCATTGATCAACAGGTACTTGGCCCGCCGCTCCACCTGCACGATGCGCTGGCCGGAGAGCCGCACGTCGAGGTCTTCCGGGATCGGCCAACGCAGGCGACGATCGCGCACCAGCACGCGGCTGACCCGTTGTCCTTCGAGGTGTGGCGCAATGCCGCGACGGGTGGTTTCGACTTCCGGCAGTTCTGGCATGGGGCTCTCGAGTCAGGCGAACCGGGCACTCAACGAGTGGACAGGTCGCGGATTTCCTGTTTCTGGGTCTGGAAGTCGTATTCCGACAAGCCGATGTAGTCGAGCACCAGCGCCCCGACGCTGTCCCACTCATGGTCTTCAGGCTGGTTGCCCAGCACCCGGTGGGAGGCGCAGATGTTCTCGGACATCTTCAGGATCGCCAGCAAATTCTTCAGCGCGGTGTTGTTGCGCGAGGACTCGTCGCTGAAGACCGCCAGGGCATTGTGGTGGTTGGCGATGGCCTGGCTGACGTGATCCGGCAGGCGCCAGGACTTGGAGGTGTAGTAGCCGACCACCGCATGGTTGGTATTGAACTCGCGGTTTTCAGTGTCCACCACCCGGCACTCGGCGCTGGCATTGGCGTAGGCCTGCTCGAGCACGCTCATGTAGTGGGGGAATTGCTTGAGCATCAACGGCACGCCGCAATCGTGGAACAACCCTAGCGCGTAGGCTTCGTCGCCGTTTTCCAGACCGACACGCTTGGCCAGGGTCAGGCAGGTCATCGCCACGTCCTGGGCGGTGTCCCAGAAACGGTTCAGGGTGACGATGGCGTCATCGTGCAATTCACCCTTGATCGACTGCGCGTTGATCAGGTTGATGATCGAACGACTGCCCAGCAGGTTCACCGCGCGCTGGATCGAGGTGATCTTGTTGCGCAGCCCGTAGTAAGGCGAATTGACGATCTTGAGCAAGGCCCCCGAAAGGCCCGGGTCCTGGGAGATCAGCTTGGCGATGGTGTCCAGGTCCGGATCGGGCATGTACTGCTCCATCTGCAGGTCAACCATGATCTGCGGCTGGGGCGGCACACTGATGCCTTGCAGGGACTGTTGAATCTGTTCGGCGGAAAGCTCTTGGGACATGACGACACACTCTGGGTCAAGCGGGGATTCTAACCCTTAAAGATGGATCCGATACACCGTCGGGTAGATAGTCGGAACTTTCCTTCGGGCTCAGGCTTCGGACTGTGTAGGGCCGACATCAAGCCTGCGTAAGGTTTAGGTCGGCCGCCAACCCACTCAGCTTGAGGAGATTTTTCATGCCCGGTTCGCTGAACAACAAGCGTGTTGCCATCCTGGTGACCGACGGTTTCGAACAGGTCGAACTGACCGGCCCGAAACAGGCGCTGGAACAGGCCGGCGCCCAGGTGGACATCATTTCCGCCGACGAAGGCCAGGTCAAAGGCTGGAACCATGACAAACCCGCCGACGACTTCAGGATCGACCGGACCTTCAAGGTCGCCAATGTCGAGCAGTACGACGCCGTGGTCCTGCCCGGCGGCGTGCAGAACTCCGACACCATCCGCATAGACCCCGACACGCAGAAGCTGGTCAAGGGTTTCGAGGCGGCCAGCAAGCCCATCGCGGTCATCTGCCACGGTGGCTGGCTGCTGGTGTCGGCCGGGCTGGTCAAGGGCAAGACCATGACCAGCTACAAGACGCTCAAGGATGACCTGGTCAACGCCGGGGCGAACTGGGTCGACAAGGAAGTGGTCAAGGACGGCACATTGATCAGCAGCCGCCAGCCGGATGACATCCCGGCGTTCAATCGCGAGCTGATCGGGGCGTTGTCTGCCTGACTCATCGTAGCAAGGGGGCTTGATCGAAATAGGGCGGCTGCGCCACCCAGCGAGCAAGCTCCCTCGCCACATGTCCAGCGCAAGCCCCGGACCCGCTTCAACACGCTATACTCCCGCTCTTTTTTCCGGAGCGACGTCATGTCCCTGCCTAGCCTGCGCCTCAAAGCCAACGCCGACCGTCGCCTGCGCGCCGGCCACTTGTGGGTCTACAGTAACGAAATCGACGTGGCCGCCACGCCGCTGCACGGTTTCCAGGCCGGCGACCAGGCGGTCCTCGAGGCGGCCGGCGGCAAGCCGTTGGGCATCGTCGCGATGAGCCCCAACAACCTGATCTGCGCACGCCTGCTGTCGCGTGACGTGAAGCTGGCGCTGGACAAATCCCTGCTGGTGCACCGCCTCAACGTGGCACTGTCGTTGCGCGAGCGACTGTTCGACAAGCCGTTCTATCGCCTGGTCTACGGTGACTCCGACCTGTTGCCGGGCCTGGTGGTCGACCGTTTCGGCGACATCCTGGTGGTACAGATTGCCTCCGCCACCATGGAGGCCCACAAAGATGACGTGATCGCGGCCCTGACCCAGGTGCTCAAGCCCAGCGGCATCCTGTTCAAGAACGACTCCGCCGCCCGCGACGCCGAAGGCCTGAACCGCTACGTCGAGACCGTGTTCGGCCTCGTGCCGGAATGGGTCGCCCTGGAAGAGAACGGCGTGAAATTCGAAGCACCGGTCATGGAAGGCCAGAAAACCGGCTGGTTCTACGACCACCGCATGAACCGCGCGCGCCTGGCCCCCTACGCCAAGGGCAAGCGCGTACTGGACCTGTTCAGCTACATCGGCGGCTGGGGCGTGCAAGCCGCGGCCTTCGGCGCCAGCGAAGTGTTCTGCGTCGACGCCTCGGGCTTCGCCCTCGACGGTGTCGAGCGCAACGCCGCGCTGAACGGCTTCGCCGAGAAACTGACCTGCATCGAAGGCGACGTCTTCGAAGCCCTGAAGGAACTCAAGGCCAGCGAAGAGCGCTTCGACGTGATCGTCGCCGACCCACCGGCCTTCATCAAGCGCAAGAAAGACCTGAAGAACGGCGAAGGCGCGTACCGCCGCCTCAACGAACAAGCCATGCGCCTGCTCAGCAAGGACGGCATCCTGGTCAGCGCCTCGTGCTCGATGCACCTGCCCGAAGACGACCTGCAAAACATCCTCCTGACCAGCGCCCGCCACCTGGACCGCAACATCCAACTGCTCGAACGCGGCGGCCAAGGCCCAGACCACCCGGTCCACCCGGCCATTCCCGAGACCCGCTACATCAAGAGCATTACCTGCCGGTTGTTGCCGAACAGTTGAGTGCTATCGTGGCGTGGGGCTTTTCCCGCGCCACTCCACCCTGTGGGCGTGAACGCTACCAATCGTCATCCCGTGCGCGACATTCACACCCGATCAGCACTTTGCGTCATTTCATCCTGACGCCAGCGGTGTAGAATCGCGACATTCATCGCCATTCATCCCCGGCGGGTTTATGAGCTCATGCCCAGGCTCGCAGCGATCCTGCACAGTCATCGGCCACCTCCAGACACTGCGCCCATCCCGAGTGTTCCAGAGGTCAACAGAAGCTCACTTCCCCTTGTTACCTGATTAGTACCTGATTAGCCGCCCGGAGTGCTCCATGCCCGATTACCGCTCGAAAACATCCACCCATGGCCGCAACATGGCCGGCGCCCGTGCCTTGTGGCGCGCCACGGGGATGAAGGATGACGACTTCAAGAAGCCGATCATCGCCGTTGCCAACTCCTTCACCCAGTTCGTACCGGGCCACGTGCACCTCAAGGACCTGGGTCAACTGGTGGCCCGGGAAATCGAACGCGCTGGCGGCGTGGCGAAAGAATTCAACACCATCGCCGTGGACGACGGCATCGCCATGGGCCACGACGGCATGCTCTATTCGCTGCCCAGCCGCGAGATCATCGCCGACTCCGTCGAGTACATGGTCAACGCCCACTGCGCCGACGCCATCGTGTGCATTTCCAACTGCGACAAGATCACCCCCGGCATGCTGATGGCCGCGCTGCGCCTGAACATCCCGGTGATCTTCGTTTCCGGCGGCCCGATGGAAGCCGGCAAGACCAAGCTCGCCAGCCATGGCCTCGACCTGGTGGATGCCATGGTGATCGCCGCCGACTCCAGCGCCTCCGACGAGAAGGTCGCCGAGTACGAGCGCAGCGCGTGCCCGACCTGCGGCTCGTGCTCCGGCATGTTCACCGCCAACTCGATGAACTGCCTGACCGAAGCCCTGGGCCTGGCCCTGCCGGGCAACGGCTCGACCCTGGCCACCCACAGCGACCGCGAGCAACTGTTCCTGCAGGCCGGCCGCACCATCGTCGAGCTGTGCAAGCGCTACTACGGTGAGAATGATGCGTCGGTGTTGCCGCGCAACATCGCCAACTTCAAGGCGTTCGAAAACGCCATGACCCTGGACATCGCCATGGGCGGTTCCACCAACACCATCCTGCACCTGCTGGCCGCCGCCCAGGAAGCCGAGATCGATTTCGACCTGCGCGACATCGACCGCCTGTCACGCAACGTGCCGCAACTGTGCAAGGTCGCGCCGAACATCCAGAAGTACCACATGGAAGATGTTCACCGTGCCGGCGGGATCATCAGCATCCTCGGTTCCCTGGCCCGAGGCGGGTTGCTGCACACCGACCTGCCGACCGTGCACAGCAAGACCATGGCCGAGGCCATTGCCAAGTGGGACATCACCCAGACCACCGACGAAGCCGTGCATCACTTCTTCAAGGCAGGCCCGGCGGGCATTCCGACACAGACCGCGTTCAGCCAGTCGACCCGTTGGGAAACCCTGGACGACGATCGTGAGAACGGCTGCATCCGCAGCGTCGAGCACGCCTACTCCAAGGAAGGCGGGCTGGCCGTGCTGTACGGCAACATCGCCCTGGACGGTTGCGTGGTGAAGACCGCGGGCGTCGATGAGTCGATCCATGTGTTCGAAGGCAACGCCAAGATCTTCGAAAGCCAGGACAGCGCCGTGCGCGGGATCCTCGCGGACGAGGTGAAGGCCGGCGACATCGTGATCATTCGCTACGAAGGCCCGAAAGGTGGCCCGGGCATGCAGGAAATGCTCTACCCCACGTCCTACCTGAAGTCCAAGGGCCTGGGCAAAGCCTGCGCCCTGCTCACCGACGGCCGTTTCTCCGGCGGGACTTCGGGCCTGTCCATCGGTCACGCTTCGCCTGAAGCGGCGGCAGGTGGCGCCATCGGCCTGGTGCGCGATGGCGATAAGGTGCTGATCGACATTCCGAACCGCTCGATCAACCTGTTGATCAGCGATGAAGAGCTGGCCGCGCGCCGCGTCGAACAGGACAAGAAAGGCTGGAAGCCGGTGGAAGTGCGCCCGCGCAAGGTCACCACGGCACTCAAGGCCTACGCCCTGCTCGCCACCAGCGCCGACAAGGGCGCGGTACGCAACAAGGCAATGCTCGACGGCTTGTAAGCGTCTACAGCGGCCAAAAAAATGCCCCGCCAAGTGCGGGGCATTTTTTTGGGCTCTCATTTGCCTTGCGGCCATGGCGTCTCTTGTGGCGAGGGAGCTTGCTCCCGCTGGCCTGCGCAGCAGCCCCCCAGCATTGCTTCAGGCAAACCGCATGACCTGGTTTGCGACTGCTACGCAGTCGAGCGGGAGCAAGCGCCCTCGCCACGGGTTCTTCGTGGCCCCCCGCAGGGTCGTGGGACTTACTGGATGTCTTCCGGCTTGACGATCACCCAGTTCTTGTCCGCCGTCACGGGCAGGCCTTCCTTGGCCTGGGCCGCGGCGTGCTTGGCCATCATGCCGTTGAGCTGGGTCATGTATTTGTCCTTGCGGTTGACCCACAGGTGGATGCCGCCCTTCGCTACATCCACATCGTGGAACAACATGTAGCCATCGCTGCTCGGCGTGTCGCCGCCCACGAGCACCGGTTTCTTCCACTCGTCGATGTAGGTCAGGATCGCCGCATGCTTGCCGGCCATCCAGGTCGCCGGCGTCCACAGGTAAGGCGTGTACTCCAGGTCGAGGTTGGCCTTCTCGTCATACTTGCCGGCGCTGATCTGCTTGCGGGCCGTGGTCAGTTCGCCCGTCTTGCGATCCTTGAGCAGCGTGGTCACGCCGATCACGTTCTGCGGCTTGAGGTTGTAGCCATACTTCGGATCGGCAGCGACCATGCGCACCAATTCTTCCGACGCCGCGGTCATGACATAGACCTCGATGCCGTTTTCCATCAGCTTGTTGTACAGCTCGGCCTGGCCGGTGAAGACCTTGGGCGGGTTGACGGTGGAGTTGACCACCTTGTCGCCGTCGTAATACGTGGTGGGCACCGGCTTGCCGGAAGCCATCAGCTCGTCGACGTAGCCCTTGAGCTCTTTGAGGGTGAAGCCGGAGAACACCTGGGCCACCCAGGGGTAGCAGACCATGTCGTCCACTTCGCACAGGCGATAGTAATAGCTGAACAGGCTTTCCTTGTGGTCGGCGGTGTCCTTGAACGGCATCAGCTTGAGGGACGGGTCCAGGGTTTCGCGGGTGATGAGGCCCTTGTTCTCCATGAACGGCAGCAACGATTCCTCGAGGTCGTAACGGTAGCTGGTGTTGTCCATGTCGAACACCGCGTAGTTACCCTTGTTGGCGTTGGCCGCGATCATCGCGTCCAGGGCCTTGGCCTGCTCGGCCGGCCAGTGCTTGAGCTCGGTGGCAAGGGCCTGTCCGGCCAGGCCCAGGCTCAAGGCGACAGCGAGAAAACGAGGTGCGAGCTTCATCGGCATTTCTCCCAGGTTCAAAGAACCCGACGCTAACAAATGCGTATGACAGTCCTCGCCTGTCCGCGACCGCTTACGTCTTGAAAACGCCAGCGACGTACCCGCAAACGCCACGTCCTTATTCCATAAACGACATTCAACATGCATTTTTAGTATTAATTCATTAGTTATCAGACTGTTAGGCTTTCCGGTTCGCAGTCGCGGCTTCAAGCGACTGGCAAAGTCTTAACGGAGCTCTCTTGATGAATCTGCCGCTGATCCTCAATCTGTTGGTGTTCCTCGCCTTGCTGTTCGGCCTGGCGCAAACCCGTCACGCCAGCTGGAGCCTGGCCAGGAAAGTACTGCTGGCCCTGGTGCTGGGCGTGGGGTTCGGGGTGGCCCTGCACACGATCTACGGGGCTGGCAACCCGGTGCTCAAGGCCTCGATCGGCTGGTTCGACCTGGTCGGCAACGGCTACGTGCAACTGTTGCAGATGATCGTCATCCCGCTGGTCTTCGCCTCGATCCTCAGCGCCGTGGCGCGTCTGCACAACGCCTCGTCCCTGGGCAAGATCAGCTTCCTGACCATCGGCACCTTGCTGTTCACCACGGCCATCGCCGCCCTGATCGGGATCGGCCTGACCAACCTGTTCGGCCTCACCGCCGAAGGGCTGGTGGCCGGCAGCCAGGAACTGGCGCGCCTGCAAGTGATCCAGAGCGATTACGCCGGCAAGGTCGCCGACCTGAACATCCCGCAGTTGCTGCTTTCGTTCATTCCACAAAACCCCTTTGCCGACCTGGCCCGGGCCAAGCCGACCTCGATCATCAGCGTGGTGATCTTCGCCGCGTTCCTCGGCGTGGCCGCCCTGCAATTGCTCAAGGATGACGCGCAAAAAGGTCAGAAAGTGATCGACGCCATCGACACCCTGCAAAGCTGGGTCACGCGTCTGGTGCGGTTGGTGATGAAGCTGACGCCCTATGGCGTGCTGGCGTTGATGACCAAAGTGGTGGCGGGCTCCAACCTGCAGGACATCATCAAGCTCGGCAGTTTCGTGGTGGTGTCGTACCTGGGCCTGGGCCTGATGTTCGTCGTCCATGGCCTGCTGGTCAGCGCGGCGGGGATCAACCCGTTGCGTTTCTTGCGCAAGATCTGGCCGGTGCTGACCTTCGCCTTCACCAGCCGCTCCAGCGCGGCGACCATCCCGCTGAGCATCGAAGTCCAGACCAGCCGCCTCGGCATTCCACGCGCCATCGCCAGCTTCAGCGCCTCGTTCGGCGCCACCATCGGCCAGAACGGTTGCGCTGGCCTGTACCCGGCGATGCTGGCGGTCATGGTTGCGCCGACAGTGGGCATCAACCCGCTGGACCCGGTATGGATCGCGACGCTGGTGGCGATCGTGACCTTGAGTTCGGCGGGCGTCGCCGGGGTCGGTGGCGGGGCGACATTTGCCGCGCTGATCGTGCTGCCGGCGATGGGCTTGCCGGTCTCGCTGGTGGCGCTGCTGATTTCCGTCGAGCCGCTGATCGACATGGGTCGCACGGCGCTGAACGTCAGCGGCTCGATCACCGCCGGGGCGATCACCAGCCAGGTGATGCAACAGACCGACAAGGCCTTGCTCGACGCTGATGAACATGGGGAGTTGGTGCACGCTTGATGCGTGGCGCCTGATAGACCGCTTTCGCGAGCAAGCTCGCTCCCACAGTCGACCGAGGTCTGCCTGACAAAACTCGGTTAACTGTGCGAGCTTGCTCGCGATGCCCTTAACGCTTTTCCCACACCTCGAAGCTATACGCCGGCTTATCCCCTTCGGCCGGGTTCGGCTGGTTCGAAACCAGCGTCCACTGGTTCGCGTCGAACGCCGGAAACCACGCATCCCCTTCCGGGCTCAGCGCCACGCGGGTCAGGTACAGTCGGTCGGCCTGCTCCAGTGCCTGGGCGTACAGCTGCGCACCGCCGATCAACATCAGCTCATCGACACCCTGCGCCTGCGCCCAGGCTTCGGCCCGCTCCACGGCGGCGTCGAGGCTGGAAAAGACTTCCGCGCCCTCGAGCAGCAAGCCAGGCTGGCGACTGACCACGATGTTCAGGCGCCCCGGCAACGGTCGACCGAGGGAATCCCAGGTCTTGCGCCCCATGATGATCGGCTTGCCCAGGGTGGTGGCCTTGAAGTATTTGAAATCCCCCGGCAAGTGCCAGGGCATGCTGTTGTCGACGCCGATCACCCGGTTTTCACCAAGGGCTGCGATCAGGCTTAAGGGAAGTGTTTTTTTCATGCCGCCGAGGATACCAGAGGCGCGCCTTACCCCGACAGGCGCTACAGCGGTTATGCTCAAGCCTCATTTGAGCTACGGAAGCACCCGTGACGAAACTGCAAGAACTCTGGTTGACCGAGGCCATCCGCCTGCGTGAAGAGCACGCCGGCCCGTTGCAGGACCAGGAAGCCAATCGCCTGGCCCGTGCGGCCGGCGGTGAGTTGTCCACCCGTATCCGCCATCGCGCCCGCTGGCTGGCCGAGCGCGATGGCCTCGTCCTGGCTCTGCGCCACTGGTTGCAAGGGGCGCGCCTGGCACTGATGGTGTTGGCGGTGCTCGCCGTGGTCAGCGGCGCCGGCCTGGGCTTTGCCGCACTCGGCGACGGGCAGACGCCAGTCAACGTGTTCTGGGCCTTGGGCAGCCTCCTGGGCCTCAACCTGGTCTTGCTGATCGGCTGGGCCTTCGGCCTGGCGTTCGCCGGGGGCCAGGATGCCGTGCTGGGCCGCTTGTGGTTGTGGCTCAGCGAGAAGCTCGCCCGCGACGCCAAGGCCATCCAACTGGCGCCGGCCCTGCTGCTGTTGTTGCAACGAAAGCGACTCAACCGCTGGGTTCTCGGGGCGCTGGTCAACGGCGTCTGGCTGGTAGCGATGGTCAGCGCGCTGGTCATCGTACTGATGCTGATGGCGACCCGGCGCTACGGGTTTGTCTGGGAAACCACCCTGCTCGGCAGCGAGACCTTTGTTGCCCTGACCCGCGCCCTCGGTACTGTGCCTGCCCTGCTGGGTTTCAACGTACCGACCGTGGAGATGATCCGCGCCAGCGGCGACGGCGCCCTGAACCTCGACAGCGCCCGCCAGGCCTGGGCCACCTGGCTGGTGGGCGTGGTGCTGGTCTACGGCGTGCTGCCACGCCTGGGCCTGGCGCTGCTGTGCCTGTGGCGCTGGCGCCGCGGTCGCGCCGACCTGGCCCTGGACTTGAACCTGCCGGGCTATGCCCAGTTACGCGAACGCCTGATGCCCAGCAGCGAGCGACTGGGAATCAACGACGCCGCGCCCGCCCAGTTGCATCAGGTGCAAAGCCCCGCCGGCACGGTGCAAAGCACCGGCGCCTTGCTGGTGGCCATCGAGCTGGACGAGCGGCCCTGGCCGCCGAAGCTGCCCGACTCGGTGAAAAACGCCGGTGTCCTCGACAGCCGCAAGTCTCGCCACAAACTCCTCGAACAACTGTCGCGATTTCCACCGGCGCGGTTGGCGATTGCCTGTGATCCACGCCGCTCGCCAGACCGGGGCAGCCTGGCGTTGATCGCCGAACTGGCCCGCAGCGCCAGCGCCACCCGCGTGTGGCTGTTACAGGCGCCGCCCGGCGAAGCGCTGGACGCCGAACGCCTGGGCGACTGGCACAGCGCGCTGCAACAGCTGCAATTGCCTTTCGCCGATTGCGCCCCCATGAGCTGGCTGGAGAACGGCCATGACTGATTCCATCAAGCCGCTGAAACTGGCTGTGGTCGGGCATACCAACGTCGGCAAGACCTCGCTGCTGCGCACCCTTACCCGGGACGTCGGCTTCGGCGAAGTGTCCCATCGCCCGAGCACCACCCGGCACGTCGAGGGCGCACGCCTCTCGGTGGACGGGCAAGCCCTGCTGGAGCTGTACGACACCCCAGGCCTGGAGGACGCCATCGCCCTGCTCGACTACCTCGAATGCCTGGAGCGCCCCGGTGAACGCCTGGACGGCCCGGCACGCCTGGCCCGTTTTCTCGAAGGCAGCGAGGCGCGGCAACGCTTCGAGCAAGAGGCCAAGGTGTTGCGGCAGTTGCTCGCGAGCGACGCCGGCATTTATGTCATCGACGCCCGTGAACCGGTGCTGGCCAAGTACCGCGATGAGCTGGAGGTCCTCGCCAGTTGCGGCAAGCCGCTGCTGCCGGTACTCAATTTCGTCAGCAGCACCCAACACCGTGAGCCCGACTGGCGCGAAGCCCTGGCACGCCTGGGGCTGCATGCCCTGGTGCGCTTTGACAGCGTCGCGCCGCCCGAGGATGGCGAACGACGCTTGTATGAAAGCCTCGCGCTGTTGCTGGAAAGCGCCCGCGGGCAACTGGAGCGGTTGATTGCCGACCAACAGGCTCAGCGCCTGGCCCGCCAGCAGAGCGCAGCCCGGTTGATCGCCGAGCTGTTGATCGACTGCGCCGCCTGCCGCCGCAGCGTCGCCAGCGACCCCGAGCGGGAGCGCCAGGCCATCGACGAGCTACGCCATGCAGTGCGTCAGCGCGAACAACGCTGCGTCGAATCCCTGCTCAAGCTCTATGCCTTCCGCCCCCAGGACGCCGCCGCCAGTGACTTGCCACTGCTCGACGGACGCTGGGGCGATGACCTGTTCAATCCCGAGACTTTGAAGCAATTGGGTGTGCGGGTTGGCGGTGGAATCGCCGCAGGCGCCGCGGCCGGTGCCGGGGTGGACTTGCTGGTGGGCGGCCTGACCCTCGGCGCCGCCGCCCTCGCCGGGGCCATTGCCGGCGGCGCCCTGCAAACCGCCCGCAGCTACGGCAATCGACTCATGGGCAAACTCAAGGGCCAGCGCGAACTGACGGTGGACGACAGCGTGCTGCGCCTGCTGGCCCTGCGCCAACGGCAACTGCTGCAAGCCCTCAACCAGCGTGGTCATGCGGCCCTCGACAGCATCCGCATCGCCACGCCCCAGGCAGACAAGACCTGGCGCGAAGGCAAGCTGCCCGACGCCCTGGCCAAGGCCCGCGCCCATCCCCAGTGGTCCAGCCTCAACCCCCAGGCGCGGTTGAGCCAGGCTGAGCGGCAGGAGCAGCTCGAGCAGTTGGCGGGTCAGTTATGACAGAAGACCGACTGTGGCGAGGGGATTTATCCCCGCTGGGGCGCGCAGCGTCCCTGATGCCTGACACCACAATGTGTCTGACAGACCGTGTCGATTCTTTTGGGGGCGCTGCGCACCCCAGCGGGGATAAATCCCCTCGCCACAACAGGGTTGTGCCAGATAGCAATCAGCGACTGTTCAACACCACGAGCGCCAACGCAACTTCAGCCAACTCCAACTCATTGAACACCCGCACCCCATGGCGCTTGAGCAAGGCCGCTGTCACGCCCTCGCCACTGACTTTCACGCCACTAAACGTGCCGTCGTAGGTCAGCAGGTTGCCGCACGATGGGCTGTTGGCCTTGAGCACGGCGATCCGGATGCCGTGTTCGCGGACCAGCGCCAGCGCCTGGTCGGCGCCCGACAGGAACTGTGCACTCACGTCCTCGCCGTCTGTGGTGATCACCGCCGCCTGGCCGTCGAGCACCTGGGCGCCCTGTCCACCGGCAATCTCCGCCGCGGCCCGGGGCGTGGGCAGGCCGCCGGCGACTTCCGGGCACAGGGGCACGACCCGGCCTTCGTCGAGCCATTGCTGAAGTTGATCGAATGGCCCGCTGGCACCGCCGTCATAGCGCACCCGGTGGCCGAGCAGGCAGCGACTGACCAGGATTTTTTCCATGGGGTCAGAACAACTCGTTGCCGCGGCGCCGGAACCAGCCGGTCAAGGACAGGCGGTTGCGCGTGGCCGGCAGGACTTCGTGGGGAATGTCGCCCGAGAGGAACACCACCAGGCAACCGCCGACGGGCACGACGTCATGCTCCACGCCATCGTCCAGGTACATGCGCAGTTGGCCACCCTGTTCCGCCGACCAGGCGTCATTGAGGTAGAGCACCGCCGACACCATGCGCCGGTCGTCGTCACGAAAGCGGTCGACATGCTTGAGGTAGAACGCGCCGGGCGGGTACAGGGCGAAGTGGCTTTCGAAATCTTCCAGGCCCAGGAACAGCCCACGGTTCATCGCCTCGCGCAGGCTGTCCATCAAGGCCAGGTAATGATCGCAAGCCTGCGCCTGGCCAGGCTCGATCCATTGGATGCGATCACCCCGGATACCTTCGCGGATCTCCGAGAACGGTCCGCGCCCGACCGCCGCCGGCGCCAGTTCGCCTTCGGCGGCGCGCTGGCGACACTCGGCCGCCAGGGCGCGGGTCAGCGCGTCCGGCAGGAACAGGTTCTGCTGCGACCAGCCGCGCTCGGCCAGGTCGTCGACGATACGTAACAGCAGCGGGTGATCAGAAGGTATTTGCATGGCGCGCATAGTATGCCTGTGCCTGCAAAACCGACAGCGCCACGCAGCGACTTTACGGCGCCAGGTAGCACTGGCGTACGAACTTGATACGAATTCTCGACAAGTTCCCATGCCCCACGGAGAATAGTCGGCTGCTGACAGGAGTCCCTATGCGCCGTTTGCTTTTCTCACTGTTGATGTTCTGCGTGTTGCCCGCCTGGGCAGACAGCTACGACCAGTTGTACAAGGTCGCCGGCTGGCCGGAACAACGGGCGCATTTCAATGACGCCCTGAGCGCGGCCCAGCAGCGCTACCAGAGCAGCCTGCCACCGGCGGTGTTCCAGGCCCTGGTGACCAACAGCAATCAACGCTTCGCCCCCCAGGCCATGGACCAGCGGGCCGAGGCGCAAATGCGCAAGAACCTTCGCGATCCGAACCCGGCACTGAATTTTTTCCAGACGCCCCTGGGTCGCAAGGTCGTGGCGGCCGAGTTGCTGGCCACCCGGCGCGATCAACTGGCCAAGAACGCCAAGGGCCTGCCGAAGATGCAAGCCAGTGACAATCGCCTGCTGATCATCGGCCACCTGGCCCAGGCCCTGCCCGCCCGCGAGGCCGGCGCCGAGGTCAGCCTGGCGATCGCCGGCGTCGCGGCCGACAGCCTGAGTTCGATGATCCCCGGCCTGCTGGGCGCCGGCCAGGCCCAGGGCATGCTGAACGGCCAGCGCCAGCGGTTGATGGAGCAGATCGGCGCGGACCTGAACAACACGCTGCTGTACGTCTACCGTGACCTGAGCGATACCGAGCTGGAAGAATTCGCCACTTTCGCCGAATCAGCCGAGGGCCAGGCTTATTATCAAGCCGCGCTGGCGGCGATCCGGGCGGGGCTGGCGGTGGGGCAGAATCTCGGGCAGTAGTGCCCAATAACGCCATCGCGAGCAAGCTCGCTCCCACAGGGTTTTGAGTACGCTCAGATTTCCCGAACGCCAGAGGTCCAATGTGGGAGCGAGCTTGCTCGCGATTGCAAATTCAAAGTCACCGCCGCATCCGGCTCATCCGCTTCGCCAGAAACCCGAACATCTCCTGGCGCAACGCCAGGGTCTCGTTCGCCAGGTGATGCCGTCCCTGGGGCAGCATCAGCACCTGGGGCCGGTCGAACTTGCTGCGCAACACGTCCAGGTTGTGTTTCCAATCCACCGTCATGTCGGCCTGGCCCTGCACGATCAGCGGCTGGCGTGGGCTGCCCGGGGCGGCCTCGATACGCTTGATCCACTGGCCCAGCGCCCCGACCCACGCCGTGGGCAGGCGGAGCGGTTGCAGTGGGTCGGCTTGCAGGAATGGCAGGAACTGCGGGTCACTGGAGTTTTCGCTGAAGCGCCGGGCAATACCGGTCACGAACGGCTTGAGCAGGTAATAACTGAGACGCGACCAGCCCCAGGCCCGCGGTCGCACCAAAGGCGACAACAGGATGACCTGGCCCTGGGCCGGGCTCTGGGCGCCCTGGTTGAGCACGTGATCGACCACGATGGCGCCACCGGTGCTCTGCCCGCACAAGTGCCAGGGCTGGGGCAGTTCCAGCGTGGCGGCCTCGCCCAACAGGCCCTGCAAGGTGGCCTGGTATTCGGCGAAATCACCGATGCTGGCCCGCTCGCCACTGGACAGGCCATGGCCCGGCAAGTCACAGGCGATCACCGCGAAGCCCTGCTCCAGGCCCCATTCGATCAAGTGCCGGTACAGCCCCATGTGATCGTAATAGCCGTGGAACACGAACAGCGTCGCCACGGTTTTTTCCGGCCACCAGACCTGACTGACCAGCGTGTAACCCTCTACCTCGAAACACCCCAGTCCCTTGCGCACGTCGCGCCCGGGAAAGTCCAGGCCGTAGAAGCGCTGGTACGCCTGGGCTTGCTCCGACAGGGGTTGCCACCGGGCCAGAGGTTGCAGGCTGGCACGCAGGAGATCGGGATCGAAAGGAGCAGGCATCAATAGGTCCAGGCAGAAGCGCATCGCGCGAAACAGACTTTGTAGGCCTGCGATATTCATCTGTCGCAGCGGGCATGGCAAGCTACGCGACCTCAGAGGATCGACACCATGCGCCCGTCCCACCGCACGACCTTGCTTGCCAGCCTGCTTGCCCTCGCGTGCGCCATCCTGTTGTGGGTGGCCTACGACTGGTTCCAGGGGCGTTTCCTGCGGGCCTTCAGCCAACACACGGCGGTATTTTCCGGCGAGCCGCTGCGCCTGCCGTCCGAGCTGGCCGGCCCCGGTGCCATCCGCCTGGTGCATTTCTGGGACCCGGCCTGCCCGTGCAACGTCGGTAACCAGCAACACCTGTCCGAACTGGTCGATCAATATGCCGCGCAGGGCGTAGAGTTTTATGCGGTTCAGAAAACCGGCAGCCAGGGCCAATTGCCCGCGACGCTCAGCCGCCTCAAACCCCTCGCCACACTCCCCGGTTCCAACCAGATTCCCGCCAGCCCGGCAGTGGCGATCTGGGACCACAGCGGCCAACTGGCGTACTTCGGTCCCTACAGCGAAGGGCTGACCTGCAACTCCACTAACAGCTTTATCGAGCCGATCCTTGAAGCGCTTAGTGCTGGCCGAAAAGTTAACGCCACTAACACATTGGCGGTCGGCTGTTATTGCCCCTGGTCAACTCCCAAGTGACTAATCTGAACTACGAAACGTATTTCCAAAACCCACTAGTTCAGTACTAAGCGATCGAACATTTGTTTGATTGTAGAGCGTTTGCTCCAAACAGGCGCTTGCGCTGAACCGTTTGTCGGATCCAATTTTCAGAAGCCCCTCCTACACGCCTCGTTTTTTGGCCGAACCCCATGCCAGACGGGTTGCGCAGGGGTGTTCCGGCTTTCCGGCCGTTGAGCTGAAACGATTAACATCTGCCGTGCCAGCATGAACTTTTTTTTAATCGGTTCTCTAAACCTCCGTAGCAAACAGAACGTTGGTCTCAAGTCGGTCATGCCGCGGCGCGGGAAATTTCTACGCGCCTTTGATCTTTAAATTGTCGACCTCCTACCAAAACAAGAATGGAATCGTCAGTGATGCAAAAGATGCTTTGCGCTGCACTTTCCACTACCCATAAAGAGGATGTTCTCAACCTTGAGGCGTTTGCCCAAAGTGTGGCGCCGCTCATGGTTGACGTGCTATTGCGCGGCGAAACCGGCACCGGCAAAGACACGCTGGCGGAGAAAATCCACCGCATGTCCGGTCGTTCAGGCAAATTCGTCGCCATCAACTGCGCCGCCATTCCCGAGAGCCTGGCGGAGAGTCAACTGTTCGGGGCCAACACCGGTGCGTTTACCGGTGTCAGCCAGAGCCGCGCAGGGTTCGTCGAGGCGGCGCATAACGGAACGCTGTACCTGGACGAGGTCGACAGCATGCCCCTGGCGTTGCAAGCCAAGCTGCTGCGTGTCCTGGAATCCAGGACCGTCCAGCGCTTGGGTTCGACCCAGAGCATCCCGGTGAACATGCGGGTGATCGCCTCCGCCCAGTGCCCTTTGGGGGAGATGGTCGAACGGGGCGAGTTTCGTCGCGACCTGTACTTCCGGCTGAACATCGTCAGCCTCAAGCTGCCGCCCCTGCGCAGCCGCAAGGAACGTATCGTGCCGCTGTTCCAGTCACTGGTGCGGCGTGAAGCCAAGGCCCTGGACCGGCCCTACATCCCCCCGTCGCCGGAGCTGTTGTGCCACCTGATCGGCTACGCCTGGCCAGGGAACATCCGTGAGCTGCAATCCGCCGCCAAACGCTACGTGCTGGGCCTGCCGGCGCTGCCCCGTGCCGAACTCTCGGAGCACTGCAACACCACGCTCAATTTGAAAGAGCAACTGCAGCAGTTCGAGAAAGTGCTCATCGAAGACTGCATGCGTCGCCACCATCGTCATATCGACAAGGTCATCGCCGAGCTGGGCATCGCACGGCGCACGCTCTACTACCGGATGAAGTGCCTGGAAATATCGATGGGTTGAGTGCCCGGCGTGGAACCGTTTCCACCTGCGCCGCCACCTAACCTTCGAGACACTCACAACCGTCTCGCCATTCCACAATCCGGAGATACGACTATGAGTTTTGGTGGAGCTTCTCTTGCGGCCTCCATGGCGGCCATGCAGCAGATGGATGCTACCTCGGCCGCGATGACGACCATGAAATCCGAATTCGACCAAAAGAAACTGATCGCCGACACCATGAACGCCATCTCGGCAGAGTCCATGGACAGTGCCACCAAGGCCATTACGGCCATGGGGGAGGCGTCCAAGAACATACGATTCTGACAACCCGCTTCAAGCCCCGCCGCGGCGGGGTCTCTTCAAGCGCGATGAGATCAGGCCCATGCATATCGATCGGCTGAACAGCCTTCGTCCTCCCGCAGCCCTTTCACATGACGACTCCACGCAACGCCGCGCCTCGATCACCCAGGGCCTGGCAGATGCGGTGATCGAGCACCTGACGCAGCATGCGAGCAGCGGCCGGTTGAAAGAGTCACTGGTGCGATGGGGCGGTGAACACGACTCGGCAGGTGGACGCTCGCCCTTCGGCTGGCAGCCCCCGCAGCAGGGCTTGGCCGTGGAAACGGAAAACCCGCTGAACCTGGTCCTGACGGACATCCTGGAAGAGATCAACGGCGGTACCGGCCAGAACCTGGAGGTCGATATCGACGACGCCTATTCCGATGAGGACCTGTTTGGCGACCTGGCGCAGATGTTCGCCCATCGCCGGCCACCCATCGGCGACAACGACGTCGGCAGCCAGAGTGATTTCGGCAGTGCGAACAACCCGTTCTGCGGCGCGCTGTTCGGCGCCTGGGAAACGGACGGCCCGCTCGACCGGCATAACGCCAGCCTGCGGCTGTTGCTCAGGCTCATCGCGGTGCTGGGCCGGCGCAAGCTGCTGACGCTGCTGGACATCGACGACAGCGCGGGCCAGGCGCGCTACGAGCCGGACGACCAGGACCTGTTGTTCGAGATCGCCAGCTTCATGGACCAGCACCCACAGCGCTATCCGCCGCCCAGCACCCACGGCGAAACGTGGACATGGACCGAGCGCATCGCCCTCGGCACGCCACTGCAAGCCCACGAAACCCGGCTGTTCCAGCTGGCCCTGGAACAACTGGACCTGGCGCTGGCTCGCCTGGCAGGCCAGTACCCGGTCGCGCGGCGGCGAGCCCGGCGCGGGCGTGAGGAAATCGAGTTTCACCTGAGCGTCACCGGCAGTGCCCGCAACGTCCTGCGGCTGATGTGCGCCTGAAGGCATCCGCCCCTTTTGATTCGTCCCCTCGAGATTGGAGAAGCCCATGGAAATACAAGCCATCGATGCCAGCCAACTGGCCTCCTCACCGGCCAAGGCGGGCGCACGGCCGCAGGCCAGCGCCGAGACCAGCGACGTCAGCTGGTTCAACGCCCAGATGCGCGAGAAACCACCGGCGCCGGATAACGAAAACAACGTCGCGGCACGCATCATCGATTCGCTGTCGAGTCGCTCCGGCGAACTGCAACGACTGGACGAGCGCGCCAACCGCGACATGCTCAAGGCCATCCGCACCGCCGACCCGCAGGACATGTTGCAGTCCAACCGGTCGTTGTCGTCGTTCCACCTGGAAAGCCTGATGACCGCGAAACTGGTCAGCAAAGGCTCCCAGGCGATCGAGAAGCTCACTAACCTCCAGTAAAGGAAATGCCGGCCATGTTCATGCGCGCATGCTCAACGTTGTTACTGTGCCTGCTGCTCACGGCTTGCGAGGAGCGATCGGCGCTGCACAGCCGCCTCTCCGAGCAGGATGCCAACGAAGTGATCGCAGAGTTGGCGGACAAGAACATCGAGGCGAGCAAGCAAGTCGACAAGGACGGCATGACCGTCCTGGTCGAGCCCGCCGACATGAACAGTGCCGTCCACGTGCTCGAAGCGGCCGGCCTGCCGCGGCGCTCACGTTCCAGCCTGGGGGATATCTTCCGCAAGGAAGGGGTCATTTCCACGCCACTGGAAGAGCGCGCCCGCTATATCTACGCGTTGTCCCAGGAGCTCGAATCGACCTTGTCGCAGATCGACGGCGTGGTGCTCGCCCGGGTCCATGTGGTCCTGCCGGAGCGGGTCGCGCCCGGCGAGCCGGTGCAACCGGCGTCGGCCTCGGTGTTCATCAAGCACACCGGGGCGCTGGATCCCGACAGCATCACGCCACGGGTGCGCAACCTGATCGCCAGCGGGATCCCCGGCATGGCCGATGCGGCCCACAATGCGAGCAAGTTGTCGGTGGTGTTCGTGCCCACCGTGCCGTATCAGGAGCGGCGCAAGATGGCGCACTTCGGGCCGTTCGTCATGCAGGCCGAGGAAGTCGCCTACTGGCGAACGGTCACTGTGGTGGCGGGCATCATATTGCTGGGGATCCTGCTGGGCGCCGGCTATGGTCTCTACCGGTTGTGGCGCAAGGGCGCCCTGACGCTGCCGCGCTTTCTCGAACATAAGCTCGCCCGGCCGGGCGCCCCCGCCGCACCACCGGGCAATACGGCGGCACCGTTGTTCGCGGTCAAGACACCGGGCGCTGGAACCCATGACAAAGGCTCTGCCGCATGAGCGCCGCGCTGGAGTGGGTTCACTGGTGGCACCACGCCTGGCGCCAGGCCACCCCCGAATGGCAGCCACTCGACCTTGCCCGACTGAGTGCGTCACGCCTCGACGCCCTCGCCCGTGGGCACCACGCCACGCTGGCCAGGCGCTTCGGCATGACGCCCTGTACGCCACCCAGGCCGAGCCCAGCGCAGCAGGCACTGCTTTGCGCACCGGCCGCCCTGGCCCTGGCCTGTGAACTGGTGGCGACCACCTGTTCACCGTTGACGGCCACCCCGGCATTGTCGGCGCAGGACCGCGCCTGGTGCGAACGCACGGCCAAGGCGTTGCGCCCCGGGCATTGGCTCGAACCGGACCAGGACCCGCTCGCGCTGCTGCGGGCCTGGCTCGACGAACCGACCTGGCAACGGGCGCGCCTGGCGTTCCCTCGCGCAAGGATCATGGCCATCGAATGCAGCACGGCGCCCCAACCCCAACCGCCCGCGGCCAGGCTCGACACGCTCTGGCAGTCCGCCTGCTGGAAAGCCGGGCAAAGCCTGGCGTCCCCCGTCCCTACCCCCCACGACACGGAGATCCACGATGCTCGCCCGGCGCTCGCTTGAACTACGCCCCGAAGGCCAGGGCTTGCTGCAGCCCTATATCGCGCGCGAAACCCTGGTCGATTGCGCCCGTGCGCAACGTGTCATCGAACACGCCAGGGACCAGGCCGCGCAGTTGCTCGAACAGGCCAGCGAAGTGGCCGAAGCGCAGGTCCTTGAGGCCCAGGCGCAATTCTGGGACAAGGCCGACGCCCTGCTCGCCACATGGGAAACGCAGCGCCAGGCGATGTGGGAGCAGATTGAAAGCAGCGCTGCACGGCTGGTCAACGAGGCCCTGCAAACGCTACTGGACGAGGTGCCCGAACCGGCGCGCATCGATGCGCTGGTGCGTCAGCTGGCCTCGGGGCAACGCGATCCGGCCGCCGCTACCCTGCACTGTCATCCCGAAGACCTGGCGAGCCTGACCCGCAGCCTCGGCAACGCCAGCCCGCAAGCCTGGACGCCGGTGGCCGATGCCGGCATGGACCGTCAGCAGGTGAAACTGCAAACCCCTGGCGGCACGTTCCAGCTCGACTGGCCCAGCGCCGTGCAAGCGCTGCGGCTGCCAGAGCCGCAACCCTAAATCCAGTCCCCCGCTTCTTTTCTCGCTTCCTTGCGGAACCGCCATGGGCGTAACCACCACTCACCGGGTGAACACGCCCAAGCCCGGAGGAACCGTTTATGTCTTCTATCGATGCCCTGCAGCGCCGCCTCGACACTTACTTCCAACGCGCCACCGACAACGTCAACAACGCGGCGATGAACGCTGCGCAGAGCCAGTCCCTGGACGACATGCACACCTTCCTCACCAGCATGAACGGCATGTCGGTCGCGGTGACGGCGGCCACTCAACAGACCACGGCCCACCACAACCTCGCCAAGGCGATCATCGATGCAATGCCATGAGCTGCGCGCGCAGCTCATTCGCTGGAGTGCCGGCGCCGATGAGCCCGCGCCTTTCACCCTGGTCATCGACGACGGCGACGTCACCTTCGACAAACTCGAAGGCGCGCTGCTGCTGTCGGTCGAGCTGCCCGCCAGCGTGTCCAACGAGGCGGCCCTGGAAGAGGTGCTCCGGCTGGCCCACCCGAGCCTTTCGCGATTCCCCGGGGCACTGGCGCGCGCGCCTCACGATGCGCGGCTGTGGCTGATGGCGCAGCTGGCTCCGGACGGCCACGTCGACGACTTGATCGAGTTACTCGAAGCGCTGCTCAACCAGCGCGACACCTGGCAATCGATTCTGCAAAAAGCCCCACGCGGTGCGGCGGCGCCCGTGGCGCGGCGGCCCTCGCACGCTCATTTCCTTGGAACAGGACTGCGCCATGCCTAACCAGTGGTTTATGCCGTACCGCTTGATGACCGAAGGCAACGCCCGTCTTCGCCAGTTGATCACGCAGCGCTGGGCGAGCCCCTCGCTGATTGCGCTGGTGCTGGCCGGCTCGCTTGGGCTGGCCGCGCCGACACAGGCCGCCGTGCCCACCGATTGGAAGAACACCCCCTATGCCTATGACGCCCAGGCCACGCCGCTGACCAAGGTACTCGATGACTTCGCCAATACCTTCGGCGTGCAACTGGTGATCGACGGCACCGTCAAGGGCACGGTGGAAGGCCGGATGCGGGCCGAAAGCCCCCAGGCGTTCCTCGACCGGCTCGGGCTGGAGAATCGCTTCCAGTGGTTCGTGTACGGCAGCAGCCTGTACGTCAGCCCGTTGCAGAACCAGCGCTCCAAGCGCCTGGAGGTGTCCGCCGATGCCGTGCCGGACATGAAACAGGCGCTGACCGATATCGGCCTGCTGGACCCGCGTTTCGGCTGGGGTGAATTGCCTGACGAAGGCGTGGTGCTGATCACCGGTCCCGAACGCTACGTGCGCCTGGTGACCCAGTTCGCCAAGGCACGCAAGACCCCCGAAGAAAAACAGGAAGTCATCAGCTTCCCGCTGCGCTACGCCACCGCGGCCGACCGCAACATCAAATACCGCGGCGACACCCTGGTCATCCCCGGCGTCGCCAGCATCCTGCGGGGCCTGCTGGAGAATCGTGGCTCGACCTCCGGCGCGGCACCCACCGCCCTGCCCCAAGCGTCGTTCCAGAACATGCAGGGCAACCAATCGATGGCCATGGGCAATATCGAACAACTGGCCTTCAATGGCATGGGCCGCCCGAACACCACCCGCGTGCAGCCCGGCGATAGCGGCGGTGGGAGCCGCGGCAAGATCCGCGTCGAAGCCGATGTGCGCAACAACGCCGTGCTCATCTACGACGCGCCCAAGCGCCGGGAAATCTATACCCCGCTGATCCGCGACGTGGACGTGCCGCGCAAACTGGTGGAAATCGACGCGATCATCCTGGACATCGACCGGACCCAACTGGCCGAACTGGCCTCCAACTGGAACGTCGAGAGCGGCGACCTGATCGGCGGCGCCTCGATGCTGCGCCCCGGTGCCAGCTCGACGGTATTCATCCAGGACTACGGCGACTTTTCCGCGCAACTGCGCGCGCTGGAAGGCCGCGGCCTGGCCACGGTGGTCGCCAACCCCTCGGTCCTGACCCTGGAGAACCAGCCGGCGGTCATCGACTTCAGCCGTACCGAATACCTCTCCGCCATCGGCGAGCGCGTGGCCAACATCGAACCCATCACCGCCGGCACCAGCCTGCAAGTGGTGCCGCATGCCATCGAGACCGGCGGGCACAAGCAGATCCAGATGGCCCTGGACATCGAAGACGGCCGTATCGAACCTTCCGAGGTTGGCCAGCAGACGCCCAGCGTACGCCGCGGGGTGGTCAGCACCCAGGCGGTCATGGGCGAAAGCCGTTCGCTGGTGGTGGGCGGTTTCCACACCGAGGAAACCGGCGACAACCTGGAACGGGTGCCATGGCTGGGGCGCATCCCGCTGCTGGGGCCGCTACTGTTTTCGTCGACCACCCGCGAAACCAGCCGCCGGGAGCGAGTGTTCATCCTGACGCCACGCCTGATCGGCGACCAGGTCGACCCGGCCCGCTACATCTCGACCCTCGACCGCGAACAGGTCGACAGCGCCATGGCGCGCCTGGAAGAGCGGCGCAACGGCAAGCGCCCGGTCGGTCGCCTGGAAGTCAGCGACGTGCTCGCCCGCCTGGCCGACGGCAACATCCCGGCCTCGTTCAAGCAGGCCGATTCGATTCCCTACTCCCCCGAGACGCTGTGCGCCTTGCAGCCCGGACTGACGCTGGACGCCTCGCGCGCCCAATGGTTCGCCGGCCCCGACTACGGCATCGCCGTGGGCGTGGTGCGCAACGATGGCCAGCGGCGGTTGCGCTTCGATGAAGCGAGCTGTGGCAGCCGCTGGACCCTGGCGGCCTCTGCCTGGCCGAAAGTGTGGCTGGAACCCGGTGAGGAAACCGAAGTGTTCGTGGTCATGAACCAGCCCGCGCGCGTGCCGGGCGGCGAACGTCCTTCCCTACTGCAAACCACTGCGAGGATGAACCCATGAGGCGCACACCGCTGCTGCTCGCCGTACTCCTGAGCCTGCCGGTATTCGCCGGCTGCGCAAGTCGCTCGGGCTGCCAGGCCGGTTCCTGTGAACGTGCCGAGCCCGACCCTGCGCGGATCGTCGTCTGGTGGTCGCCCGGCATGCGCGGCGGCCTCGGCTCGCCCGAACACCCACTCGACCACAGCGTCGTCCCCTTGGAGAACTGAATCGGCATGTCTTTCTCGGTGCACAGCGCAAGCACTCGCCAAGCTTTTCAAAAGAACATCATCGCCGGCATTGCGACGTATTGGGAAATTGCCCCCGGCATTGAGTTCGGCTTGAGACGCGAGCCTCACAGCGTGGGGCTCGCGCTACAAGTACAAAGCCAGGTGCTACGCGCCAACCAGATCCAGCAAGCGCTCGAACGACGCTTCGCCAACCCGCTGGAATACGCTCAACTGTTCGTGTTCCTCGACCCACAGCGAGCGCTCGTGGTGTGGCAGGCGCTGCCGGACTCCTCCATCACATCTGAACTGCTCGACGAGATCCAGTCCCGACAGCTTTCGCTGCTGGGCCTGGAAGACCTCGACGACCGTCCAGCCACCTACTGAGGCTCACCATGACCGCCGCACCGCTCGCCCAACGTTTGATCTCGGCCCTCGCAGACCATCTGCACGCGGACTTGCAACTGGAGCAAGGCGTGTGCGCGCTGTATGACAAGCACAACCGCGAAGCGGTGGTCATCGAGTTGCCCGAGCACAGCGACATGGCCATTCTGCACTGCGCGATCGAGGTGACGGTCCACGCTCCCGGCCTGCACAAGCGCCTGCTGGAACTCAACTTTCGCCTGGATCTGCTCGGCGGCAGCTGGCTGGCCCTGGACGACAAGGCTTGTGTTCGCCTGTGCGCCCACAGCGCGTTGTCGGCCCTCGACGAAACCCGGTTCTGTCATTGGGTGGTGGGGTTCGTCGCCCAGGTCAACGAGGTGCGCCCTCGCATCCTCGATTTGGCCAAGCCGGGCGAACCCCGTCCGGCGAGCCTCGCCATGAACCGCACCCGCCTGGGTTGAACCGCCCCGTCGAGCCCCACCAGGTATGCCTGGCGGGGCCGTGGGAGCCGGGCCTCAACGCAGCTTCATCGCTTCGCCACCTTCCTGCATGACCTTCCTGGCGCTGTCCAGGAAACCCTTGGTGACTTCGGTCACCGTGTCGCTCATCAGCTTGGTCATGTCCGCGGCGCTCTTGATTTTCAGCATCGCCGCCTGGCGCTCCTCGATGCCCATCTGAAGTTCGAACTGATTCGCCATCAACTGTCGTTGACGGGACTCCATGTCGCTCAGCAGCGTTTGCTCGGAGCTGGGTGCCGGCGGCGGGGTCGCCGTATCGGTTTCGGCGGACGGCCGTGGCTGCGGGGGCTGGGACCTCGCACGGGACGCGCGGGTTTCCTCGCGGGTGCGGGTTCGACCGCGCTGATGCAACGTCGGGGGCGTCGAGGACGAACGCCCTCGTGCCTGCAAGCTCTGGCTGGTGCGGCGTTGCTGGGCTTCGAGGGGCTGCTGGCTCAACGTGGAGGCGTTGGACAACAGGCTGCTGTCGACCCCGTGCAGGGCGCCTGTGCGCCCGACAAGGCTTGGATCATGGGGCATGGGAGATTCTCCAGTGGGTTCCTCGGGGAGGATGGGCGGGCCATAGCGGCAAGCCGGCAGCGCCCGGACGAATCCGGCTCATCCCCTGAGTGGCCGCCATGGGTGCATCGGTTCCCTCGCCCGGCCTCAGCGCAGGTTCAACTCCGGAATCTCGATCACCTCGGCCTTGGCCTCGTCGTCCAGTTCCCGCAGCACCCGGTAGATGTGCGCCACTGCCTGGAGCGTCTCGCGGGGGATGAAACCGCCGACGTCCTCGCGGTAGATCGTGCGCGCCAGCCAAATGCACTGGATGACCGGGATCCGCGCCGCCTTGGCCCGCTCGATCAGCGCCCGGGCCTCGGCATCGACGCCCTTGACGATGAGCTGCGGCAGCGCCGTTTCCTCGGGCCGGTAGCGCAGCGCGACGGCAAAGTGAGTGGGGTTGACCACCAGCATGTCGGCGTCCTCCACCGGCTGGGTTTCCTTCTCGGCGGACTGCCCGGCCAACTGCCGGGCCAGGTTGCGGCGGTGCATCTTGACGTGCGGATCGCCCTCCATTTCCTTGAACTCCTTGCGCACTTCTTCCTCGCTCATGCGCAAGCGCTTGGCAAAAAAGTACTTCTGCAGGCCGAAGTCGATGATCGCCAACACCAGCAACACCGCCAGGCACGTGTGCATGATGTGCCGGAACAAGCTGGCCAACCCGCGCCAGTAGGTTTGCAGGTCGCCGTTGACCAGGCTGACCAACGCCCCGAGCGCCGGCATCGTGACCAGGTACAGCACGGCCCCGATGAACACTGCCTTGACCAGCCCCATGAACAGGTTGATCAGCGCCTGCCCGGAAAACATCTGCTGGGCCTGGTTCAGCGGGTTCAGGCGGTTCGGGTCAGGCGCCAGGGCCTCGGGGGAGAACAGGAAGCCGAACTGTATCCAGCCGGCCACCAGCCGCGTGGCAATCGCCAGCCCCACGGTCATCAGGGTGAAGCTGAGCAACACGCTACCGGCATGGGCCAGGGTTTCCTCGAAGGCCCGCGTGAAATCGACGTCCAGCCGATGCAGCGGGAAGGCCGCCAGGTCTTGCAGCGTCTGCATGCTGTCATCGGCCAGCGTCAACGCCGCCTCGGTGACCGCCGCGAGCACCAGCAGGCTGCTGAGGTCCTGGCTCTGGCCAACCTGGCCTCTGTTGCGGGCGTCGCGAATCTTCTTCGGCGTCGCGCTCTTGGTCTTTTCGCCACTGTCTTCACTCATCGGCGAGCCCCTCCCTCAGGGCGCCTGCAACAGCAGGTCAAGCAGGTGCCGGATTTCCCCATAGCGGATGAGACGGCCGGTCATCGCGTCCCACAGCGTGGGCAGGTAGAACAGCAAGAAGCCCAGGCCAATCAGGCTCTTGGCCGGCATGGCGAGGATAAACACCTGCAGTTGCGGGCTGTACAGGCTCAGCAGCGCCAGGCTGAACTCCACCAGCAACAGCAGGCCAATGAACGGCGCGGCGTAGAGCAGCATGTGCATGAACATCTCGGCGAGCAGCCCGAGGAACACCCCGAAACCATCCGCGCCGGGCAACGGGAACCAGGTCGTGGGCGACCAGACCAGGTAACTGTCCCAGATCACCTGGGTCAGGGTGCCGATGCCCAGGGTGGCGACCAGCAACAGGATGATCATCTCCTTGAACAGGTGGCCCAGGGGCGTGGTATCGGTGCCCAGTGCCGGGTTCAACTGGCCGCCGATGAGCGCGCCGCGCTGGTTGTCCAGCAAGGCCCCCACCGATTCGTACAGCCAGAACGGCATCGCCAGCAACACCCCGAGCAAGAAGCCCAATATCAGCTCCTTGACCATCAAGCCGCCCAGGAACAGCCAGTTGACCTGGGCGTCGATCAGCGCCTGGCGGATACCGGGGGCCGGCAACATCGCCAGGGCGAAGACGATGGCATGGCGCGGCAGGCCGCGCAGGTGCTGGAAGCAGAACACCGGCACCAGGTAGGCGACCGGATAGATGCGCGCCATGCCGAGCGCCACCGACAGCAGCAGGTCGAAATAGGGCAGGAACGCCGAGGCCGCCATCAGGTGTTGGCCATCATTTCAAAGGCCCGGCGCAGCAATCCCATCAGTTCTCCGCCCACCCAACGCCCGGTCACCAGCAGGGTCAGCCCCACCGCCACCAGCTTGATGCCGAACGGCAGGGTCTGGTCCTGGATCTGCATCAAGGCCTGCACCAGCGAGGTCAGCACCCCCACCAGCACCGCCACGATCAACGGCGGCGCGGAGAGCAGGACCACCAGCAGCATGCCTTCCTTGAACAGCGTCATCGCGTCCATCGCAGGTCCTCAGAGATAGGAATAGAAGAGGCTGTCCAGTAGCTGCGTCCAACCCTGGGCAAGCACGAAGACCAGCAACTTGAGCGGCAACGAAATGGTCATGGGCGCCACCATCTGCATGCCGAGCGCCAGCAGCAGGTTGGACACGATCAGGTCGATGACGATGAACGGGATGTAGATCAAAAAGCCCATCTGAAAGCCCGCCTCCAGTTCCGACAGCATGAACGCCGGAATCAGCAGCATCAGGTCATCGCGACTGGCCTGCTCGGCGCGCTCCTTGGGCCACATTCGCTGGGTGTTCTCCAACAGGTGGGTGAGGATGTCCGGGTTGGTGTTACGCGACATGAAGGCTTGCAGCGGCTTGATCGCGTTCAGGGCCGATCCCTGCAACGCCTCGGTGTTGCTGAAGTCCAGCGGCCGTTCTTTGAGCGCTTCGGCCACGTTGTGGCCCACCGGCGCCATGATGAACAGCGTCGCGGCCAGCGCAATGGCATACAGCGCCATGTTCGGCGGCACTTGCTGCACGCCGATGGCGTTACGGGTGATGGTCAGCACGATGGCGATCTTGAGGAACGCGCTGCAGATGATCAGCAGCAGCGGCACCAGGGAAATGCCCCCGATGAACAGCGCCAGCAGGAAGGGGTCGACCCCCTGGAAGCTCATCCAGCCACATCCACGCGGACGATCTGCAAGCCCAGCCGGCCATCGACCTCCACCAACTCGCCATGGGCCACGGGCCGCTCGCCGTAGAACAAGGCCCCGGCCCCCGCCGCTACGCCTTGCACTTGCAGCACCGCGCCGGGGGCCAGGTTGCGCAGCTCGCCCAAGGTCAGGTTCAGGTGGCCGCAACGTACCGTGAGCGCCAGCGGCAGGTCGTCGAAACGTTCATGGCGGTCGACGGCCGCCTGTTGTGCCGCCGGTGCGTCCTCGGCATCGGCTTCGGCGTCGGCCTGGGCCAAGGTCGCCGGGTCGAACGCCGCCGGGTCCTGTTCGTCGGCGGCATAGCGGGCGGTGTCATCCCATTCGGGCGTCAGGATGTCGGTGTCGGCGGTGCTGCTCATAGCGGTCTCCTCAAGCGCGAGTACGGTCAGGTGCAACGGTGCGGCGTGGCTGTGCACCTGCACGTGTAGGCAATGCCGGCCCAGGCGAACCAGGCCTTGGCCGGATGAATCGAACCGGTGTTCCTCGGGTATCACCACGTCACCGGGGCGCAGGGCGGCGAGCTGTCCGCTGGCCAGGGCCAGGTGCCCGACCAGCAGCGGCACGCGGAACATAAAGTGTTCGGTCCAGGGCTCGGCCTGGCGCTGCCAGGGGGCGGCGTCGAGCAGGCCCAGCAAGGTCTGGCCGGGCACCTCCAGGTGGCTGACCACACGCGCGGCCCCCAACTGCACCTCGAGTCGACAGGCAATGCCGCTGACTCCGGTCGCGTCCAGCGGCTTGAGAAAACCGAAGGCTTGGCGCAAGGGCTCGCTCAGGAGCTGATGGAACAGGGACCAGAACCACTCGTCATCGGCCCCGGGCTCGGCGGGCAAGACCACCGGGCACTCACCGAACAGGCTCAGCACCGGGCCGGGTTCACCCAAGACAAACGCCCCGTGGGCACACTCGAGCACAGCGGGCGAGGCACCCGTGGGGCCGTTGCCCAGGCTCAGCGCCAGTCGCCCCGTTTCTCCCGCCACGTCGAACGGCAACTCGACGCCAGCCCCCAGCCGTTGGCGGGCGACGGCTTCCTCGGCGCTGACCGATGGCAGCGACAGTGCAAATGCGCTCATGTCAGTCCTCTTCTGCGCGTGCCACGTGCACGCTGACCGGTTGTCCCAGGCTCTGCGTCAAGGCGTCTTCGAGGTGGCCGCTTCGGCTCGACAGGCGCGCCTGCACCTCATCGCTTTCGCCACTCAGGCCGATGTCCCAGCCGGGACCACTGTCCAGCCGCCGTGCCAGCACCTTGATCCGTCCCAGGTGCGGCAGGTGCAGCAGCAGGTCCAGTTGCAGGTCCTGGGTGGCGCGCAAGCGCGGCGTGAGCTGATCGACAAACGCCTCCACATCACTGCCGTCCAGGCCCACCAGGCCCGACAAAGAGCCCGCCCCGGCAGTGTCCTGTTGCAAGCCGCCCTCTGGTGCCTCGACCCATTGGCGGAACCAGTAGCCGTCGCTGCGACCGATCGAGGCTTCCGGGTCGCGATCGGTGCCGGACGTGCAATCGCGCAGCGTCGAGCGTGGCGCCCGGCTCGCCTGGGCCGGTGGCGGTTCATACCCACGCAGCGGGTGGCGAACCGGGGCGCTCGGCGGTTCGTGCCGAGGCACCGGCTCATGGCGTACGGGACGTTCATTCATCGCATGACTCCTGCGCCAGGCGCTCCATCAACGCCTTCAGCTTTTCCAGGTCGCGGCGGCGCCCGCGCAGGCGCAGCTGTGCCGCTTCCGTGTCCTGTGCCTGCTGGGCCCGGGCAGCGTCCAGCGCCTGCACGCCCTGGGCTTGCTCGGCCAGCTCGCCCATCAGGCGGCGTTCCTGGGTACTCCAGGCATTCAACTCGACCACGCTCAGCGCCCGCCCACGGTGTTCGTCGCACAGGGCCGCACGCTGCGCGGCCTGGCGCTCGCTGGCCGCCTGCCACTGCGCCTGCGCCGCCGCCACGCTGGCTTCGCGCTCACGCAGCAGGTCACGGGCCTGGCGCCACGCCCGCTCGGCCTGCGCCTCACGGTGACGACGCACCGGCGCCAGGGCATCCAGGTCAGCTTGGGACATAGGCAGTCAACTGGTGCAGGTGAGCCAGGGTCGAGGGCATCGGCTCCGGCTCGCGCAGGTCCTGGCGCAAAAAACCGTCCAGGGCCCCGCGTGACTCCACGGCCAGGTCGGTCAGCGGGTCGGCGCCGGCCTGGTACTCACCCAGGCGCAGCATCAGTTCGATCTGATCGTAGGCCGACAACAACCGGCGCAGGTTGATGCCCGCCCGCAGGTGCTCTGCCTCGGCCACATTGGCCAGGGTCCGCGACAGGCTCGCCAGCACGTCGATGGCCGGGTAGTGCCCGCGCTCGGCCAGTTTTCGCGACAGGACAATGTGGCCGTCGAGCAACGAGCGTACTTCGTCGGCCACCGGATCGTTCATCGAGTCCTGCTCGATCAGCACGGTGTACAACGCGGTGATGGCGCCGTCTTGGGTCAACCCGGCCCGCTCGACCAGGCGCGGCAGCAGGCTGTAGACCGATGGCGGCAGGCCTCCGCGGCCCAGCGGCTCACCGGCGGCCAGGCCGATTTCACGCTGGGCCCGGGCAAACCGGGTCAGGGAATCAATCAGCAGCAGGACGCGCCGGCCTTCGGCTCGAAAGCCCTCGGCCAGTGCCGTCGCCGTGAAAGCCGCGCGGGCGCGCTCCATGCTGGAACGGTCGGAAGTGGCGCACACCAGCACCGCGCGGGCCCGGAGTTCGTCGTCGAGTTCGTGATCGAGGAACTCGCGCAATTCTCGCCCACGTTCGCCAATCAGGCCGAACACGATGACGTCGCAATCGACGTTGCGGGCGATCTCTGCCAGCAGCGTGGTCTTGCCGCAGCCGGCACCGGCGAACAACCCCACGCGCTGGCCTTCGCCGAGGGTCAGCGGCCCGTCGATGGCACGCACGCCAGTCGTCAGGGCGTGCTGGATGCGGGGCCGGGCGGTGGGCGCAGGCGCTTCGCCAATCACCACCGACGCGTGCAGCACGGACGCATCGGCAAACGCGCCGGCGCCACCGTCCACCAGCGGCCGGCCGAACCCGTCCAGTACCTGGCCCAACAACTGCGGCCCCACGTGCACCCGGTGCGGCATGCCCAGGGGCTCCACCGTCGCACCGACGCGCACGCCTTCCAGGCCGCCCAGGGCACTGAGCAAGGCGTCGTGCTGGTCGAAGCCGACGATCTCGGCGAGCAGTGGCTCACGGGCATCGCGCTCGACCCGGCACAGATCGCCGATCTGCGCCTCGGGCAGCCGGCATTGCAACAGAATGCCATTGACCCGTTGCACCCGCCCGCGCACCGCGACCGGCGCGAACCGCTGCAAGCGCGCTCGCTGGGCGCTTTCCCAGGCCTGCAGGCGTGCCGCCGCCGCGTGCGTCATCACCAGGTGACCTCGTAGCGTTGGTCACCTTCGAAGGTCACCTTGTCGTTGCCGATAGCAGTCAAGCGCAAGCCATCGATCTGGTCGCCGAGAAACAACCGGCGGCCGTCGGACGTGACGACATGGCCGCGCTTGCCGCCCACGATCTGGGCGATCTGGAACGGCAACTGCGTCAGGTGCTCCTGCACGTTGGCGGTGATCGGAACCGGGCTGTCATAACGGCCGTTGAACCGCTCGACCAGGCGCTCGACAACCGCCAGGCGCTGGCGCGGCAGCTCGCCCACCAGCACCAGGCGATCGTCCCGGGACTCGACCTGAACCTGCGCCGCGAGGTCGCGCTCCTGCAACATGCGATCCAGCTCCAGGCGCACCGCCGCGACGTTGTCCAGCGTCACCTTGCTGCGCTTGAGCGACTGGGCCGGGCCGGGGGCCACGGGCTGCGCCGGTTGGCTGGTAAAGGCCCAGGCACTGGACGCCACGGTGATCACGGCGGCAGCAATGGCCAGGCGCCTGGGCCACCAGGGCCGGGCCGCCGATTTCAGGTTGTCCGGGTTGCCTGCCGGCGTACCGTTCTCCAACGTCGCCTCCTGGGGCCACGGTTGATCGGCCGGAGCGAGGCACAGCCAGATGCCGGCGACGACGAAAGGCGCGTTGACCGGCAACGGTTCCGTGGGCGCCCAGGGTTGTCCTTGGGCATCGCACGCCACGCCATCCAGCAGCGCCAGCCGCCACTGTTCCTGCACTCGCTCAAGGCGCACGTGCCGGGCGCAGATGCCTGGATCATAGAGGGCCAGGTCGGCGTCCTCCGCCGCCCCGACCACCCACTCATCGCCCACCAACGGCAAGGCCGCACCCCGGTGCAGACCACTCAATACCCGTAGCTCGAACATGGCCAACTCCTCAAGGGGCGACATCGCTCGCCCTCACCTGTTGTGGACGGGACACCCGAAGGCTCCCCTCCTCGTTATGTGCAATCCGTGCAATTGTCCCGTGACGCCGCCGGGACCGGCGGCGGTCAGGCAGCATCCTCTACCCGCAGTTGTTCCTGCTCGAGGTCGAAGCGGCCCAACACGTTGACTTGGGCGTTGCTGTGCAACTCGCTGTAGGCGAGCACCGGCACGTGGTTGAACTCGTCGCGCAGCAGGTCGCGCAACGGTGCGCGCAGGTCCTGGGCCACCAACAGCACGGCCACGCGCTTGGCGCGCAGCGGGAAGCCTTCGCGCAACTGCAAGACCAGCGCCCGGGTGTGCCCGCTCTCCAGGGCAAAGAAGGTTTCGGTTTGCGTCTGGCGCAACGCATCGCGCAACAGCGTTTCGGTTTCCGGCGTCAGCAGCCAGGCATGCAGGCCCTCGGCGTCGCGGTACTGGTGATAGATCTGCGACTTCAGGGCGATGCGGGCGTAGTCGGTCAGGGCGCCGACGTCTCGTTCGTGTTGCCCGTGTTCGATCAACGACTCGGCGATCAGGCGCACCGCCCGCAGCGGAACGCCTTCGCCGGCCAGGCGTTGCAGCACCGCCGCGAAACGCGCTAGCGGCATGGTCCGCTGCAACTCCTGGACAAGCTCCGGCTGGCCCGCCTCGAGCCAGCTAAGGATCGACTTGCTTTCCTGCAGGCCAAGGAACTGCGGACCGGTGGCGAACATGGCGCGGCTCATCCGCTCCACCAGCAGCTCGGTGGCGGACACCGCCTCCACCCGCTCATCCGCCAGCAACGGGTCATCGGGCATCAACCACAGCCACTGCTGCTCGTCCCGCACCTCGCTGCCGACCTGCGCCTGGCGCGGTTCGAAAGGCAGGGGCCCGCGCGCCACGGCCACGCGCTCGCAGAAGGTAGCGCGCAACATCGGCACCTCATGCACGCAGAAGCGACATTCGTCGTCCTCCAGCAACGCGCTGTATTCGATTTCAAAGGGCGGCAACGTCAGGCCAAAACCGGCCACCAGCCCATTGCGCTTCTTGCGAATCGTCTGGATGGCTTCTTCGGTGGCAGGGTGTCCCTGCATGGCCTTGGAAAACTGCAAGAGATAGGCGCGGGTCGGGTCGAAGCTGCGCAGGTCTTCTGCACCGTTCTGCTCGGGGGACAACACCGTCGGTGCCTGATCGCCTTGCCGCGCCTGCCGTGCGCGGGCATACAACTGGACGATCCCGGCCGTGCCGGTGATCAGGGCGATGACGATGAACACCAGCGTCGGCATGCCGGGCAGCGCGGCGAAGCCCAGCATCCCCACCGACGCGATCACCCAGGCCTTGGGCTCGGCAGTCAACTGGCTGGCGATTTCCTTGCCGACGCTGCTCCCGGCCGGCTGTCCTTCCGGCGACACCCGGGTGATGATCATGCCGGCGGTGAGGGAAATCAGCAGTGCAGGAATTTGCGCGATGAGGCCATCACCGATGGTCAGCACCGAATACAGGTGCATCGACTCGGAGGCGCCCATGTCGTGCTGCATCATGCCCACCGAGAAACCACCGATGAGGTTGATCACGACAATCACCAGGCCGGCGATGGCATCGCCCTTGACGAACTTCATCGCCCCGTCCATCGCCCCGAACAATTGGCTTTCCTTGTTCAGTTCTTCGCGGCGGCGACGGGCTTCGTTGACATCGATCAGATTGGCGCGCAGATCACTGTCGATGGACATCTGCTTGCCCGGCAGCGCATCCAGGGTGAAGCGCGCGGCCACCTCGGCGACACGCTCGGAGCCCTTGGTAATCACCAGGAAGTTCACCACCGTCAGGATCAGAAAGATCACCAGCCCGACGGCCAGGTTACCGCCGACCACAAAGTTGCCGAACGCCTGGACGATATGCCCGGCATCGCCCTGAAGCAGGATCAGCCGAGTGGTCGCCACCGACAACGCCAGCCGGAACAACGTGGTCAGCAGCAGCACTGCCGGGAACGAGGAAAAGGCCAACGGGCGAGGCAGGTAGAGCGAGAGCACGATCAGCAGGCAGGAGATGCAGATGTTGACCGCGATCAGCGCATCGACTACCGAGGTCGGCAGCGGCAGGATCAGCATGAACACGATGCCCAGCACCACGAACGCGCCGGCCACCTCGATACGCCGCACCGCTGCGCCGGCGACTTTGTTCAACAGGGCGATCATGCGTGCACTCCTATGATCGGTGCGGCGGTCTGCCCGCGAACCTCGCCACGGGAACGCTCATCCAGCAGCACCAACAGATTCTTCAATGCGCTCTGCCGACTCTTGCCGTCGCGCCAGAGCGCCAGCGGCAAACGCTTGAGCATCGAATACAATCCGTTCAGCGAAACCAGTTGGTCGCGTTCCTCTTCACCGCCGAGTTCACGTCCGATGCGGCGCACTTCGGCCGCCGACAAGCCACTGGCCGCCACCCCAAGCATGCGCTGGAGCAACAGCACCGCGGTGAGCTGGCTGGCCGGGCAACTGCCGGCCAATTGCTCCAGCAACTGCCGGCAGCTGTGCAGCACGCTGCCGAGCTGGGTCGAAGCGGCCAGGCCGATCAGCAGCGCACGCAGCTTGGCGGTGGGGCTCGACGGGGTCTGCGCGGCGATGTCGTCTGCCAGGGCCCGGCGCATCATGTCCAGCCCCGACACGAACGCGGTTTCGCCAAACAGCCCGAGCAGCGCCTGCATCATGGTGGGCAGGGACTGCTTGAGCACCACGGTGTCGTAGTAGAGGCGGCGCACTGCCTGGCGCAGTTGCGGATCGCCGCCCGCCGCGCGCAACGCTTCGGCGATGTTCATGCCGGCCTGGATCTGCGCGCTGTATTGTTCGCGCAGCAATTGCAGGTAGTCGCGGGCCCGCTTGGCTTCGACCTGCCGGCCCTGGGACTCGGCCTCGCGCACCACTTGTTGCAGGATCAGGTCGGTACGGGCCGGATCCCCACCGGTGGCTTGCACCACGTCTTCGAGCACCGGCTCGCCGTAGAGCAGGGTCCCGGCCTGGGCCGCCATCGCACTCAGGCTCTGCTTGCCGGGATGACCGAGTTGGTCGTACCACTCTTCCAATCGCTCACGCGTCTCGACCCGCGTCTGGCCCACCTCGCTGCGCGCATTACGGATGCGCCGCTGGCTCAAGGCCTTGGTGTTGCGCTCCACGTGATGGCTGAAGGTCATGCCGACCTCCTCCATCGAATTGGACTGCACGGCCTGTTGCGTTTCGACAGGCTTGCCCACGCCCCCCAGCGCCGAAGCGGCCTGGGCGAGATTGACGGCAATGCGCATGTTTGTCGGTGCTTCTACTTTCATGATGACCATGAGCGTGGTTTCGGACGCTCAATGGGTGGCAGTGCTTCGCTGTTCGGTTCCATCCCCCGCACAGGCTTTTTTCGACGCATTCGCAGGGTGACGCCAGCGTGCTTTTTCACCCGGCCATGCGGTGCAAATTATTGCAGTGGCGCTCGGGTCGGCTGTGCACGGCTCTGCACAGATAGAGCCTGAGCTCTAATAAAAAATTGTTACTTATCAGAGTGATAAATCAAAAAATGGGTTTGGCACAGGTCCTGCTGATAGGGGTTGTCGACATCCGATCGACGCTATGCACCTATTCAGAGGGATTCATCGATGAGCAGTCTGAACCTCGTGTCACCCCCGAAAACCTCCTCGCCAGGCATGACATTTGGCGAGGAGCGCAAACTGCGTCTGTTTGTACAAAAGCGTGTGCTCAACCAGGACGACGCCGACGACCTCATCCAACTCACGTACCTGGAAGCCTGGCGTAACCAGGAGAAATTCAAGGGGCTGGCCAAGCCCGACACCTGGCTGTGCGGAATCGCCCTGAACCTGATCCGCAACCATTTCCGCCGCTACTACGCGCAACCGCCGCTGAGCACCTTCGATGAGAGCGAGTTCCACGAGTCCAGTGACGACATCGACCTCAGCGAGCTGTGCGACAACCGCCGGCTGCTGGATCGCACGCTGTTGGCGATGGATGAGCTGCCCAAGGACATGCGCGAAACCTTGTGGACCGCCGTGGACACCGAGAGCAGCTACCGCGACGCCGCCGAACGCCTGGGCGTGCCCATCGGGACCGTGCGCTCGCGTTTGTTCCGCGCCCGCGAGCAACTCAAGCGCAGCGTTTATGGAGAAGCCCGATCATGACCACCAATCGCTTGAACAGCCGACTCGACCTGCCCCACGGGGTACGTCGCTACACGCCCGACGACCTGCCGGTGATGACCGATATCTTCAACGAAAGCGCTCTGGGGGGCACCAGTTCCCCCGTGCTCAGAGCGTTTTCCCTGAAGGAAATGACATTCTTCGTCGACTGCTTCGTCAAGGAGGGCGACCCGATCTACGTGCTGGAGCGCAAGGGCGAAGTCGTCGCCTGGTTGATCGTCAACCGCTTCAGTTGGGGCGCCCAGGCCTGCCGGTTGACCGGAGAGGTGTCGATCTACGTGCGCAACGACCACGTGGGCAGCGGCGTCGGCATTCGCCTCGGCCAAGCCGCCGTGGTGTTGGCCCGACGCTATGGCTTCGAAACGCTGGTGGCCTGGATCATCGAGCATAACGAGGCCAGCAAACGCGGCGTGCAAGGCCTGGGCGCGACGCAATGGGGGCGGTTTCCGGGCATTGCCCGGTTCGCCGACACGCGGGCCGACGTGGTCCTCTACGGGCTGCACCTGACGTCGGACGTTTCGGCGCCTGCCACCGCACACACCCGGCCGGCGCACGCGGTCCTGGCGTAACGTCACGGCTCGCCCAGCCGGGTTGTCGGGCGAGCCTCACCTGCCATTGTCAGTCCACCGACCAGCGCACAGGCAAGGCTTGCGGCCCCCTGAAATTGGGGACATAGCGCCAGTGCACGGCCTCGGGCGCCACCGCCAGTTGCAGCCCCGGACAGCGCCTGAGCAAGGTGTTCAACGCGATTTCCAGTTCCTGCCGGGCCAGCGAGGCCCCCAGGCAATGGTGCGTGCCCTTGCCGAACGACAGGTGCGGGCAGGCCGGGCGGGTGATGTCCAGGGTGTCGGGATGGGCACACAGCGCTTCATCACGATTGGCCGCCCCCACCACCGCCATCAGTAGCTGGCCACGCTGCAAGCGTTGCCCCGCCAATTCGGTGTCCTGGGTCACGAAGCGGACCATGGCGCGCTCCACCGACGAGTCATAGCGCAGCAATTCCTCGACGGCATTGGGCATCAGGCCCGGTTCGTCGCGCAGTTGAACCAGCGCCTGGGGATGCTGCACCAGCAGGTACACCGCATTGCCGATCATCGACGCCGCCGTTTCATGCCCGGCGATGATGAGCAGCGCAATCATGCTGCACAACTCGCTGCAACTGAGCACGTTGCCCTCTTCCTCGACCTGCACCAACGCAGTCACCAGGTCGTCGGTGGGCTGCGCCCGACGCTGCTCGATCAAGGCCAGCATGTAGCTCGCGAACTCGCTGTAGCAGCGCTGCAACTCGCTCAAGTCGTGCCCGACCTGCTGGACGATCATGTGGGACCAACGGCGAAAATCGTCCCGGTCCCTGGCGGGGACGCCGAGCAGTTCGGCGATGACGGTGATCGACAACGGAAACGCGTATTGGCTCACCACGTCCATGTGTCCGCTGGGCCCGGCCTGGTCCAGCAGCGTCTCGGCGATCTGCTCGATGCGCGGGCGCATGGCATTGACCGCCTTGAGCGTGAATGCCTTGTTCACCAGCCGACGCAAGCGACGGTGGCGCTCGCCGTCGCGGTTGAGCATGTGATCGTTGAGAAAGGCGATGGATTGCTCGCCCCCGATCATCGCCGCGAACTGCGGGCTGATGCGGGCCGGGTCACGGGCGAAGCGCTCGTTGTCCAGCAGCACGGTCTCGACTTCCCGAGCGCCGGTGACGTACCAGATCGGCAACTGCCCTTGCGGTTGGCTGAGGAACACCGGCGCGACCTCGCGCAGCGCCGCATAGTGCCGGTAAGCCGCGCTGCGGAAGGCATCGCTGTTGAAATCGACGCCGTTGAAATCAAGGGTGCGCTCGTGCGCCATGGGCATGCTCCAGAGACAGGATGGTTGCCCGTGAGTGGCCTGGCGTACAGAAAAGATCCATCCCCCCCGCCTTCGGGCAAACCTCTGAACCGTTTGCGGCGCCGCGCTCACTCAGCAGAGACCTTCCCCTCTTTTCTGGAGCACACATGACGCGAGCATTCGTAGTCCATGGCCATTGCGACCCCCGCTTCGAACCGGTCAGGGCGGCCTTCAGCCAACTGATGCAAAGCCCCTTCGAACGCGGTGCCGCCTTGTGCATGCAGGTCGACGGCGAAACAGTCATCGACCTCTGGGCCGGCCAGGCCGGGCCCGAACCGGATCGCCATTGGCAACACGACACCCTGCTCAACCTGTTCTCCTGCACCAAGCCCTTCACGGCGGTGGCGATCATGCAATTGGTGGGCGAAGGCCGGCTGGACCTGGACGCCCCGCTCTGCCAGCACTGGCCGGCCTTCGCCGACGCCGGCAAGGCCTCGATCACCCTGCGCCAGGTGCTGTGCCACCGGGCCGGGCTGCCGGCGCTGCGCACACCGTTGGCGCCGGAAACCCTGTACGACTGGGACACCATGGCGCAGCTGATTGCCGGGGAACAACCCTGGGCCGGCGCCGGCGAACGACAGACCTATTCGCCATTGCTGTTCGGCTGGATCCTGGGTGAACTGCTGCGCCGGGTGGACGGCCTGCCCCCCGCCCAGAGCATTTGCCGTCGGGTGGCCGCGCCACTGGCGCTGGACTTTCACCTGGGCCTGGACGACGTGACTATGGCGCGCTGTGCCTACATGGCACGGACCAAGGAAGACATCGACGACGAAGCCTTCGGGCGCGTGCTCCAGGACGTGCTCACCGAGCCGACGGCCATGAGTGCCCTGGCCTTCGCCAACCCGCCGATGGTGCTGGGACGCAGCAACGAACCCGGCTGGAAGCGCATGACCCAACCGGCCGCCAACGGGCACGGCAACGCGCGCAGCCTGGCGACGTTCTACGCCGGCCTGCTCGACGGGCGCTTGCTGGAATCACCGCTGCTCAATGAAATGCTGCGCGAACACAGCGCCGAGTACGACCCGACGCTCCAGACGCCGGCACGCTTCGGCCTGGGCATCATGCTCGACCAGCCGAACGTGGCGAATGGCAGCTATGGCATGGGCAGCGAGGCGTTCGGCCACATGGGCGCCGGTGGCACGGTCGGTTTCGCCGATCCGGAGCGCGGCGTCTCGTTCGGCTTCGCGTGCAATACGATCGGTTCCTACGTGTTGATGGACCCGCGCGGCCGGCACCTGGCCACCGTCGCGACGGGTTGTCTGTAGCCTGTTTGATCGGTGCCTCGCCCCGGGCACGGGGCGAGCGTCGGGTCATGCCCCTGGCGGCACGTTGGCCTCCGCGACCTGCGTCCCCGCTGCCCCGGTCTCGGGAGTGACGACCCGTTGTTCTTCGCCGCCCGGCACCCGGGGTTGCGCCGCCCGGGCGATCAGGTCCGGCTGCGCGCTCAATCGGCGCGAGGCCGCCATGGGCATCAGCAAGCGCCCACTGGCCCGGCCTCGCCCGGCCGGATTGAGCATGCGCAACTCGCGCTCATGCACACCGGACAACACCGCCAGGTGCGCCAGGTCCACCGGCTGCGCCAGGGCGAGCATCTGGAAGTACGGCTGGTCGGCGATGGGCACCAGGTCGACGCCATAGTCCGCCGGCGTATTGACCAACTGCGACAGCGCCAGCAACCGCGGCACGTAGTTCTGGGTCTCGCCGGGCAGCGACAGGTCCCAGTAGCGGGTCGCCAGGCCACGGGCCCGGTTACGCGTGATGGCGTCGCGCACCCGTCCTTCGCCGGCGTTGTAGGCAGCCAGCGCCAACAGCCAGTCGCCGTCGAAGTAGTCATGCAGGTAAGACAGGTAGTCCAGGGCGGCGCGGGTGGAAGACGGAATATCCCGGCGCTCGTCATAGTCGGCCCGCTGCTGCAATTGATAACGGCGCCCCGTGGCCGGGACGAACTGCCACAGGCCCATGGCCTGGGCGGGCGATTGCGCGTTCGGGTTGAAACCGCTCTCGATGGCCGGCAACAGCGCCAGCTCCAGCGGCATGTTGCGCTTGCTCAACTCGCCGACGATGAAGTGCAGGTAACGGCTGCCGGCGCGCCCGGTCTGGGTGAGAAACGCCGGGCGCTCCATCAGCCAGCGGCGCTGCTCGTCGATGCGCGCCACGCCGCGGGCCTTGGCCTGCAGCGAAAACCCCTGGCGCATGCGCGCCCACAGGCTGCCGTCGCCTTGGGACGACAGTTCTTCGATCTGGACGATCGTGTCCGTGGGCGCCGGCGTGCGCCAGCGCAGTTGCGATCGATAGGTTTCATTGGCGAACGGGTCACCGATGGTCAGCGGCGGTTCGAGGTGCTGGCAGCCGTACAGCAAGGACCCCATCGCCAACATGGACAGCCCCCTGGGGACGAAGCGAAGGACCGGCGAACGTGAAAGTGAACGGGACATGGGCGGTCAACCTTGAATGAGGTGGCGCCAATGGGTGGCCGATCCTGGCCCGACGGTTCCCATCCGCACGACATGACAACGGCACTTGGAACCGAAATGCCGCCGGCGTCACTCACGAGGGGCAGCAGGCGCTCGTCGCGCCTGGATGACAATGCGAGGTCAATCATGGCGTCACCCATCTATTGCAAGCTGATCGATCAGCTTTGCGCCCTCACGATGATTCCCACCCCGTCCGCGTTCTACGAACAGGCGAACCTGTCGGTCAAGGAGGTCGACTTTTCCCTCAAGCACACCCCCAGCGTGGGTGAAGGCGACGTGTTCATCTACGCCAGCTTCGGGCCGCTGCCGACCGCCAATCGCGAAGCCGTCCTGCAACGGCTGCTGGAAACCAATCTCTACCTGCTGAGCGGGCCGTTCTGCCCGTCCCTGTCCTACAACAGCGACAGCGAACTGGTGATCCTGATCGGCCACGTGCCCCTGGAAAACCTCACCGCCGAACACTTGCTGGGGCTCATGGGCGGTATCGCCGACATGGCGCTGATCTGGCGAGAGGGTTACTTCTTCGACGGTGCCAGCCCGAACGTCGCCGCCAAGCCCACCCAGCACAAACCCACACCCCGTAGCACCGGGCTCAACAACGCCCTGTCAATCTAGGAGAGCACGACATGCCAGATTTATCCGTAGGACGAAGCACAAGCTCGGCGGCGTTGGCCCAGGACGACCGGATCACGCCGATCAGAAACAGCCTGTCCGACCAGGTCCGCCCCTCCACCACACCGCTGGTGCCTTATCACTTCGAAGGAAAATCGAGCGACGCCACCCAGCAGACCCTCAGGACCCGGCAGCAGCGCCTGACAGGGCTGGTCAACACCCTCGGCAAGAAAAACCCCGATACCGACCCGCTCGGCTACGCGCGCGAGCACATGAGCCTGGAAAGTAAAGTACTGGGCTTTGCGCCAGGAACCAGCTATCAGGATGTGCAGAAGCATCTGGTCGAACTCGGCGGCACCCCCCACCCGATGCTGTCGGGCCAGGAAGAAACCGCCGAGTTCGTCAAGGATTTCAACCAATACCTGGGTATGAGCGAGGAAGACCGCAAGGAAGGCGGCGGTTTCAAGGCCGTCTGGGACAAACACTGCGACCGCGTCGGTAACACCCTCGGCGCCTACCATTCGCTGTGCCAGGAGGTCATCGAAGGCACGCCGCAGGGGGATGAACGTACGAGTCTGCAAAGCAGCCATGATGCCTTCCGCGGTTACGCCAAAGGCGTCATGCAAGCCATGACGCAAGAGCTGCCCGACCGCTTGAATACCTTCATGGAAAGCCGCATCGAGCACGCGCGCAGTGCGATGAACAACGAGAGTCTTTCCCAGCCCGAACGAGACCAGGCGACCTCTGAACTGAACCAGTTGATCAAGGTTCAGGTGGAATTCGAAGAGTTAGTGGACAAGAAGGACGACAAGCCCAGCGAACTGACGACGGCGACGAAGAAAAACGAAGTGCTGGACACGGCGCTGAAGAACGTCGGCCGCCAGGACTATGTCGCAGACCTCAAGACCCACAGTGGATTCCGGACAGGGCTGGCGGTGTTTGCCGATGCGGGCATCCCGCAAGGCTTCGCCTCCTCGGCTCACTTCGGTGCCAGCACCGCGGCAATCGATGAGAAGCTCGACGGTACGCACCTCGCAGCCCACGCCGCGGGTACCTCGGCCGTCCTGGGCGCCGCCCATAAAGTGGTCAGCGACAGCGCCCGCCCCATCATCCAGACCATCGTCGATAAAACCATCGGCAGTGGGCTGGAGAAGGTCGATCCGCTGTCGGTGTACCCCAAGGCCCTGCAGGAGGTGACGGTGAATGGGCGACGGGTCGCCAATCCTCAACGCGAGGCCCTCGACAAGACGCAGGAAGACAAGCGCACCAGTTTCCTGCTTAAACAAAACGCCAACAACTTTGGCACCATCAGCGGCGACTTCACCGGATACATCGCATTCGGTGCGGCTCATGCGGTACGAGAAGTCCTGAATCAATTCACCAGCGTGAACGCCTCGGGCATCGGCGCCCGCAGCCTGGCATCCGCGGTCGGCGGCACGCTCATGGCCGGCGGTCAGGCCGTGTTCAAATACTCTCAAACCCATGGCGACGAGAAGATCCCGACCTACCGGGTCAAAAACGAAACGCGCGAATGGAAGGAGCTCCTGCCCAAGGCACTGGCCGAATCAAGCAAAGTGCTGCCGACCAACATGACCAATATCAGTGACTATGTGAACCGAATCGTTGGCGTCGGTGCGGGTATTACCATGCGCACCGCAGTGGGGGACGCCGCCGCGCCAGGCGAAGATGCCGAGACGCTGGAAAAAATGCAGCAGATCATCACGACCTTCTTCTCTTCGGGCCTGACCCTGCTTCCGTTCTTTGCCAACAGCGTAGCGGCACCGCTGGAAAACAAAGCGCTGAACGACGGCAAGGACGACCTGACCGCACGCGCAAACGTCCCATGGCAGAACCTCACGAATGCAAACCGGGACACCCTTGCCCACACCCAGCCACCGGGCTGGAGACGCGCTGGCGAGAACGTCTATCACGGCACGCGTGGTGCTTCCCAGTTGGTTCCGCAAGCCACGGTCGCCGGGCTCAACCTGGGTACCGAGTGGGTCAAGAGCTTGGGGACAGGACCTAAGAGTACGGCGACTGGCGACACGATGGAGCTGGCCGAACGAGGCGAAGCGCCACCACAAGGCGGGCCGTCCAACGAACCGACGCCGACTACCCGGCCAAGCTGATGACCCCGTCGGGCCACCCTTCTATGGCTCGACGATCACCGCCTGAAACCGCCCTCCCACCACCGGCCGCCGGCGCTGCCCCGCGGTCGGCCCTCCTGACACACGCCGACTGACATCCCCCGCACTTCGACGACGACAGGCGTGATTGCTGTCGCAATCAACGATAGCCTTGCGATGCTCGGCCTCGGCCGCCCGGTCGCGGCACCGGACCTTCCACCGCCTATTACGCTGGCCGTGGGGCCGTCTGGAGAAAATCCCTCCAATGGACGATGCGCCGGTAAGCGGCCGTATGCTAAACAGGGAAGCAACAGCGAGACGATGGACCGCTGTCACCCGAATAAGGAATCCCCATGAAACGCACCCTCGTTGCCTTCCTGTCACTGGTCGTCACCGCTGTCATCGTCGCGGGCGGCTACCTCTACAGCAAGCAGCCCACCCGCCAGGGCACCGTGCAATTGCAGGGCCTGCAGGGCTCGGTGACCGTGCGCTACGACGAGCGTGGGGTGCCGCATATCCGCGCCGAGAACGAAACCGATCTGTACCGCGCCCTCGGCTATGTCCATGCCCAGGATCGGCTGTTCCAGATGGAGATCATGCGGCGCCTGGCCCGTGGCGAACTGGCCGAGATACTGGGGCCCAAACTGCTCGACACCGACAAGCTGATGCGCAGCCTGCGGATCCGCGAGCGGGCCGCGCGCTATGTGACGGAGCAGGATCCGCAATCCCCGGCCTGGATCGCGATGCAGGCGTACCTGGACGGCATCAATGCCTACCAGGACAGCCACACCCGGCCGCTGGAGTTCGATGTGCTGGGCATTCCCAAGCGCCCCTTCACCGCCGAAGACACCGTGAGCATCACCGGCTACATGGCCTACAGTTTCGCCGCGGCTTTTCGCACCGAACCGCTGCTGACTTATGTGCGCGATCAACTGGGCGCTGACTACCTGGATATCTTCGACCTCGCTTGGCAGCCCCAAGGCGTGCTGGCCGAGGGCCGCAAGAGCGCCTTGCCACTGGCCGCCAATGACTGGAAAGACCTCAATGCCCTGGCCCGCCTGAGCGAGCAGGCCCTGGCCGAGAACGGCCTGCCGCAGTTCGAAGGCAGTAACGCCTGGGCGGTCTCCGGCAGCCGCACCCACAGCGGCAAGCCGTTGCTGGCGGGCGACCCGCACATCCGTTTTTCCGCGCCCTCGGTGTGGTACGAGGCGCACCTGTCGGCACCCGGTTTCGAACTCTACGGGCATTACCAGGCGCTGATGCCGTTTGCGACGCTGGGCATGAACAAGGATTTTGGCTGGAGCATCACCATGTTCCAGAACGACGACCTGGACCTGATCGCCGAGAAGGTCAACCCGGACAATCCCGAGCAGGTCTGGTACCGCGACAAGTGGGTGGACATGACCCGCAGCGAGCAGCAGATTGCGGTCAAGGGCCAGGCGCCGGTGACGCTGGTGCTGCGCCAGTCGCCCCATGGGCCGATCGTCAACGACGCCCTCGGTGCCAACGCCGGCAAGACCCCGGTCGCCATGTGGTGGGGCTTCCTGGAGAGCCGTAACCCGATCCTCGATGCCTTCTACCAGCTCAACCGTGCCGACACGCTCACCAAGGCGCGCGATGCCTCGTCCAAGATCCATGCACCGGGGTTGAACGTCGTCTGGGCCAATGCCAAGGGCGATATCGGCTGGTGGGCCGCCGCGCAGTTGCCCAAGCGGCCGAGCGGCGTGAAGCCCGGGTTCATGCTCGACGGCAGCAGCGCCGAGGCGGAAAAGGACGGTTTCTACCCCTTCAGCAGCAACCCGCAGGAGGAGAACCCGGCGCGGGGCTACATCCTTTCGGCCAACTTCCAGCCGGTGGTGGCCAGCGGCATCGAGATCCCGGGGTACTACAACCTCGCCGACCGCGGCCAGCAACTGAACCTGCAGCTCGGCGACAAGCAGGCCAAGTGGGACATCCAGACCACCCAGGCACTGCAACTGGGCACCACCACCGCCTACGGCCCCCGTCTGCTCGCGCCGCTGCTGCCTGTGCTGCGTGGCGTGGTCAGCGACCCGCAGGAACGCAAATGGGTGGACCAACTGGCCCAATGGCCCGGCGATTATCCGCTGGACTCCGTCAGCGCCACGCTGTTCAACCAGTTCCTGTTCAACCTGGCCGAGGCGGCGCTGCGCGATGAACTGGGCGACGGCTTCTTCGACACGGCGCTGTCGACCCGGGTGATCGATGCGGCCCTGCCACGCCTGGCGGCTTCAGCCGATTCCCCCTGGTGGGACGATCGCTCGACGCTGGGCACGGAAACCCGCGCCGACATCGTCCACATCGCCTGGAGCAAAAGCCTCGCGCACCTCAAGGCCACCCTGGGCGAAGACGCCAGCCAGTGGCAATGGGGCAAGGCCCACACCCTGACCCACGGTCATCCGCTGGGCCAGCAGAAACCGCTGGATCGGCTCTTCAACGTCGGCCCGTTCGCGGCACCGGGCACCCATGAGGTGCCCAACAACCTTTCCGCCCGCATCGGCCCGGCACCCTGGCCGGTGACCTACGGGCCCTCCACCCGGCGCATCATCGACTTTGCCGACCCGAGCCACAGCGTCACCATCAACCCTGTGGGCCAGAGCGGCGTGTTGTTCGACAAGCATTACGAGGATCAGGCCGAGGCGTACATCGAGGGGGTGTATCACCAGGCACACCTGGCCGAGGAAGAGGTGACGGCCAACACCCATGGCACGCTCAAACTGTTACCGGCCCGAACCCCTTGAACGAGGAGCGGGCTTTTTTTCACCGCCAACGGGCCTGTTTGTCATGGATGGTCAAGACTACAAGGCTCAACACCCCGTCCACTTCCTGAGGAGTCAATGCAATGTTCAATAACTGGTCCGAGCTGCTGCCTACCATCAAGTCCGCCTTCGGTGCCCTGGGCAAGAGCAACCCGAAGATGGTCAAGGCCTACATGGCCCTGGATGAGGCCGCCGCCGAGAACAACGTGCTCGATGCCAAGACCCGCGAGCTGATCTCCATTGCCGTGGCAATCACCACCCGCTGCGACGGCTGCATCGGCGTCCACACCGATGCCGCCATCAAGGCCGGCGCCACCCGCGAAGAAATCGCCGCCACCCTGGCGACTGCCGTGTCACTGAACGCCGGCGCGGCCTACATCTACTCCCTGCGGGCACTGGAGGCCCATGACACGCTGAAGAAATGAGCAAGTGGCGGGACAACGCCGGCGCCCGCCCCACCGCCTTCGCGAGCAAGCTCGCTCCCACAATTGGTTCTGTGGTGGCCACAAACCCAAGGCAATCCCACAACTGCTCTGTGGTGGCCACAGACTCAAGGCAATCCCACAACTGCCCTGTGGTGGCCACAAACCCAAGGCAATCCCACCATTGCTCTGTGGTGACCACAGACTCAAGGCAAGCGCAAAACCTGTGGGAGCGGGCTTGCCCGCGAAGACGGCCGCACAGTCAACATCGCCATTGACTGCCCCACCGCTTTCGCGAGCAAGCTCGCTCCCACATTCACACCTGGGCGGTCGCGGCGCGGCGCACTTCCGGTTGTTTCCAGGAGTCGGCGGCGCTTTCCTCGATGGCTTGCTGGATGGCGCGCTTGCGGTTCTCTTCGGCGCGACGGCTGAAGTACCAGACCAGGAACGTCACCAGCGACACCGCCAGCAGGATCAGGCTGGCCACGGCGTTGATCTCCGGCTTGACCCCCAGGCGCACCGCCGAGAACACTTCCATCGGCAAGGTCGTCGACCCCGGCCCCGACACGAAGCTGGCCAACACCAGGTCATCCAGGGACAGCGCGAACGACATCATGCCCCCCGCCGCCAGCGACGGCGCGATCATCGGGATGGTGATCAGGAAGAACACCTTCCACGGCCGCGCGCCCAGGTCCATGGCCGCCTCTTCGATGGACAGGTCCAGTTCACGCAAGCGGGCCGAAACCACCACCGCCACGTAGGCCGCGCAGAACGTCGTGTGGGCGATCCAGATCGTGACGATGCCACGCTCCTGGGGCCAGCCGATGATCTGCGCCATGGCCACGAACAGCAGCAACAGCGACAGGCCAGTGATCACCTCCGGCATGACCAGCGGCGCGGTGACCAACCCACCAAACAACGTACGCCCCTTGAAGTGAGTGATGCGGGTCAGCACGAAGGCCGCCAGCGTACCCAGCGCCACGGCGGCCACCGCCGTGTAGCAGGCGATTTCCAGCGAGCGCAGCACCGACCCCATCAACTGGGTGTTGTCCAGCAGGCCGACGTACCACTTGATCGACCAGCCGCCCCACACCGTCACCAGTTTCGAGGCGTTGAACGAGTAGATCACCAGGATCAGCATCGGTGCGTAGATGAACAGCAAACCCAGCACCAGCATCAGGCTTGAAAAACTGAAGCGCTTCATTCCTTGCCCTCCATTTCCTTGGCCTGACTGCGGTTGAACAGGATGATGGGCACGATCAGGATTGCCAGCATCACCACCGCCAGGGCGGATGCCACCGGCCAGTCACGGTTGTTGAAGAATTCCTGCCACAGCACTTTGCCGATCATCAGGGTTTCCGGACCGCCCAGCAGTTCCGGGATCACGAACTCGCCCACCACGGGGATGAACACCAGCATGGCTCCGGCGATGATGCCGTTCTTGGACAGCGGCACGGTGATTTTCCAGAAGCTGTTGAACGTGCTCGATCCCAGGTCGGAAGCGGCCTCCAGCAGGCTGGGGTCGTGTTTGACCAGGTTGGCGTACAGCGGCAGGATCATGAACGGCAGGTAGGAGTAGACCACCCCGATGTAGACCGCCAGGTTGGTGTTGAGGATCTGCAACGGTTCGCTGATCCAGCCCATGCTCAGCAGGAAACCGTTGAGCAAGCCGTTGTTGCTGAGGATGCCCATCCACGCATAGACGCGGATCAGGATCGCGGTCCAGGTCGGCATCATGATCAACAGCACCAGCACCGTCTGGATTTCCTTGCGGGCGTTGGCGATGCCGTAGGCCATCGGATAACCGATCAACAGGCACAACACGGTGCTGATCAGTGCCATCTTCAGCGAGCCAAGGTAGGCGGCGATGTACAACTCGTCATCGCTCAACATCGCGTAGTTGGCGAAGTTGAGCAGCACCTGCAGCTTCTGGTCGACGTAGCTGTAGATCTCGGTGTATGGCGGAATGGCCACGTCGGCTTCGGCGAAGCTGATCTTCAGGACAATGAAGAACGGCAGCATGAAGAACAGGAACAGCCAGATGAAAGGCACCCCGATGACCAGTTGACGGCCACCGGGCGTTATTCGATCGAGTCGGCGTTTGAATTTGCGCATGTTCATGAGCGAAGCACCACGCCGCTGTCATCTTCCCACCAGACGAACACCTGGTCGCCCCAGGTCGGGCGCTGGCCACGGCGTTCGGCGTTGGCGACGAAGGACTGCACCAGCTTGCCGCTCGGCAGTTCGACGTAGAACACCGAGTGCCCACCCAGGTAGGCGATGTCGTGGACCTTGCCGCTGGACCAGTTGTGCTCGCAGGTCGGTTGTTCGACGGTCACCAGCAGTTTTTCCGGGCGAATGGCGTAGGTCACCGACTTGTCCTGCACCGAGGTGCTGATCCCGTGGCCGACGTAGATGTTGCGATCCAGGTCCTTGCAGGTCAGCACCGCGTGACCCTCGGCGTCGTCCACCACTTCGGTCTCGAAGATGTTGACGTTGCCGATGAACTCGCAGACCAGCCGGCTGGTCGGGGTCTCGTAGATGTCGATCGGGCTGCCGATCTGGGCGATCCAGCCCAGGTGCATGATCGCGATGCGCTCGGCCATGGTCATGGCCTCTTCCTGGTCGTGGGTCACCATCACGCAGGTCACGCCGACCCGCTCGATGATCTCGACCAGCTCGAGCTGCATCTGCGAGCGCAGCTTCTTGTCCAGGGCGCCCATGGGTTCGTCGAGCAGCAACAGCTTTGGACGCTTGGCCAGGGAACGGGCCAGGGCCACGCGCTGGCGCTGGCCGCCGGAGAGCTGGTGCGGCTTGCGCTTGGCGTACTGGCTCATCTGCACCAGCTTGAGCATTTCCGCCACGCGGGCCTCGATCTCAGGCTTGGGGATCCTGTCCTGTTGCAGGCCGAAGGCGATGTTCTGCGCCACGGTCATGTGCGGGAACAGGGCGTAGGACTGGAACATCATGTTGATCGGCCGCTCGTACGGCGGCATGTCGGTAATGTCCACACCGTCGAGGAAAATGCGCCCCTCCGTGGGCCGCTCGAAGCCGGCGAGCATGCGCAGCAAGGTGGATTTGCCCGAACCCGAACCGCCGAGCAAGGCGAAGATCTCGCCTTTCTTGATCTCCAGGGACACATCGTCCACGGCAATCGTCTCGTCGAACTTCTTCGTGACCCGGTCGATTTTGACCAGCACCTGCTTGGGTGTCTGGTCGCCCTCGAGGGCTTTCTTATAGGCGCCGGAGGCAACTGCCATTTGCGAAACTCCCACAGAATTTACTGTTCGCCCCATGCGGGCGAGCGTTTAGTTAGAGCGCTTAACGCTATTTACCCGACTTGACCTTGGTCCAGCTGCGGGTCATGAGTCGTTGGATCTTGGGCGGCAACTCGGAGTTGACGTACAGCTTGTCGACGACCGCCTGCGGTGGGTACACCGCTTCATCGGTGCGCACTTTCTGATCCATCAGTTCGCCCGCCTTCGGGTTCGGGTTGGCGTAGCCGACGGTGTCGCTCACCTGGGCGATCACCTCAGGCTTGAGCAGGTAGTTGATGAAGGCGTGGGCCTCCTTGACGTTGGTGGCGTCGCGCGGGATCGCCAGCATGTCGAACCAGAGGTTGCCGCCTTCCTTGGGGATCACGTAGGCGATCTCGACGCCTTTGCCGGCTTCGCTGGCACGCGAGCGGGCCTGGAAGATGTCGCCGGAGAAACCGGCGGCCACGCAGATCTCGCCATTGGCCAGATCAGAGATGTACTTGGAGGAATTGAAGTAGGTCACGTACGGCCGGATCTTGAGGAGCTGGGCCTCGGCCTTCTTGTAGTCTTCAGGGTTTTCGCTGTTGGGGCTCAGGCCCAGGTAGTTGAGCATCGCCGGGATCATTTCGTCGCCCGAGTCGAGGAACGACACGCCGCAGCTGGAGAGTTTCTTGATGTTTTCCGGCTCGAACAGCATGGCCCACGAGTCGATCTTGTCGACGCCCAGCACCGCCTTGACCTTCTCGACGTTGTAGCCGATGCCGTTGGTGCCCCACAGGTACGGCACGGCGTACTGGTTGCCTGGGTCGTTACGCTCCAGGCGCTTGAGCAGCGCTGGGTCCAGGTTGGCGTAGTTGGGCAACTGGGCCTTGTCGAGTTTCTGGAACGCCCCGGCCTTGATCTGCTTGCCCAGGAAGTGGTTGGACGGCACGACCACGTCGTAGCCGGTACGACCGGCCAGCAACTTGCCTTCCAGGGTTTCGTTGGAATCGAACACGTCATACACCGGCTTGATGCCAGTGGCTTTTTCGAAGTCCGCCAGGGTGGTCTCGCCGATGTAGTCCGACCAGTTATAAATATGCACGGTGGAAGCAGCCTGGACACTGACGGCGAGCGTCAGGCCGGCGCCGACCAGCAAGGCGTTGCGTAACAAAGAAAAGACTGGCACGTGGAGGTCCTCTTAAATAGTTGGGCCCAAGTTGCCCCCGTTACCTGGCCACGACAGGCCCTGCAACAAAACCGGCGCGCAACTTACCCTCGATAAACCGATCCAGCAAAACTTTTAATTATTCTTGGCTTCCTGTTGCCGCCGCCCTGGAGGGTGACGGCGACAGGAAAGTACTTCAGGCCGGCTTACTTGCCGGATTTGATCTTGGTCCAGCTGCGGGTCAGGATCCGCTGGGTGGCCGGCGGCAAGTCACTGATCGCGTAGAGCTTGGCTTTCACTTCATCCGACGGGTAGATGTTCGGGTCGCCGGAGATGTCTTTTTCCACCAGTGCCGTCGCCGCCTTGTTGCCGTTCGGGAAGCGTACGTTGTTGGTGATCTCGGCCATGATTTCCGGCTTCAGCAGGAAGTTCATGTACTGGTAGGCCGCGTCGACGTTTTCGGCGTCCTTGGGAATGGCGACCATGTCATAGAAGGAACCGGCGCCCTCTTTTGGAATGGCGTAGGCCACCTTGACCTTGCCACCCGCTTCGGCAGCGCGGGACTTGGACTGTTCGATATCGCCCGAGTAACCCACGGCGACGCAGATGTTGCCGTTGGCCAGGTCAGAGATGTACTTGGACGAATGGAAATAGCTGATCGAAGGACGGATCTTGAGGAACAGTGCCTCGGCGTCGGCCAGTTGTTTCTTGTCCTGGCTGTCGGTCGGGTAGCCCAGGTAGTGCAACGCCACCGGGATCATTTCGGTCGGTGAGTCGAGGAAACTCACGCCGCAGCCCTTGAGCTTGGCGATGTTCTCCGGCTTGAGCAGGGTGTCCCACGAGTCGATCTTGTCGACGCCCAGCGCGGCCTTGACCTTCTCCGGGTTGTAGCCGATACCGATGGTGCCCCACATGTAAGGGAAGGCATGCTGGTTGCCCTTGTCGCTGGCATCGCCAACGGCCTTGAGCAGGTCGGTGTCGAGATTCTTCCAGTTGGTCAGCTTGGACTTGTCCAGTGGCTGGTAGACGCCGGCCTTGATCTGCTTGGCCAGGAAGTTGTTCGACGGCACCACGATGTCATAACCGGATTTGCCGGCCAGCAACTTGGCTTCGAGGGTTTCGTTGCTGTCGAACACGTCGTAGACGACCTTGATCCCCGTTTCCTTCTCGAACTTGGCGACGGTGTCCGGCGCAATATAGTCGGACCAGTTATAGACGTGCAGCACTTTGTCGTCCGCCTGGACGGCACCCGCCATCGCGCCCACCAGCGACATGGCGAGGAGGGTCTTGCCAGCTATCTTCATACCTAATGCCTTCATGGATTGATGCTCCAGTTATTCTTTTTAGCCACGTTCAGTAGCCGGCTCGCGGGCAACTTGAACAGTCGGTAGTCTGGCAAGTTACAGGGCAGGCTTTCAACACAAGCCCGGCCTTTTGTTCGCACTGGGCGAGGCCCTTGTAAGCGCCTCGCTCAGAGCCTAGCACTTAGCCTTGCAACGCACTGAGGGTCAGGTCCAGGCACTGCCGCGCCTTGGTCACCAGTTCGTCGATCTCGGCCTTGCTGATCACCAGTGGCGGCGCAATGATCATGGTGTCGCCCACCGCACGCATGATCAGCCCGTTGTCGAAGCAGAACTGCCGGCAGATCATGCCCACGCCCCGACCTTCATAGCGCTTGCGCGTGGCCTTGTCCTGAACCAGTTCGATTGCCCCCAGCAGGCCGACACCCCGGACCTCACCCACCAGCGGATGATCGTTCAGTTCCCGCAAACGCTTCTGCAAATAGGGTGCCGTTTCGTTGTGGACGCGCTCGATGATCTTTTCTTCGCGCAGGATGCGAATGTTCTCCAGGGCCACCGCGGCGGCCACCGGGTGACCGGAGTAGGTGAAGCCGTGGTTGAAGTCGCCCCCTTCATTGAGCACGTCGACCACATCGTCACGCACGATCAGCCCGCCCATGGGGATGTAGCCGGAGGTCAGGCCCTTGGCGATGGTCATCATGTGCGGCTTCAAGCCGAAATGATCGGTGCCGAACCATTCCCCGGTGCGGCCAAAACCGCAGATCACTTCGTCGGCCACGAACAGGATGTCGTACTTGGCGAGGATTTCCTTCACCCGCGGCCAGTAGCTGTCCGGCGGAACGATCACGCCGCCCGCGCCTTGGATCGGCTCGGCGATGAACGCACCGACGTTGTCCACGCCGACCTCCAGGATCTTGGCTTCCAGTTGGTCGGCCGCCCACACGCCGAAGGCCTCCGGGCTCATGTCGCCGCCTTCGCCGAACCAATAGGGCTGGGCGATGTGGACGATGCCCGGGATCGGCAGGTCGCCCTGCTCGTGCATGTAGGTCATGCCGCCCAGGCTCGCGCCGGCCACGGTCGAACCGTGATAGCCGTTCTTGCGGCTGATGATGACTTTCTTGTTCGGCTGGCCCTTGATCGCCCAGTAATGGCGAACCATGCGCAGCATGGTGTCGTTGCCTTCGGAGCCGGAGCCGGTGAAGAACACATGGTTCATGCCTTCAGGGGCGATATCGGCGATGGCCTTGGACAGCTCCAGCACCGGCGGGTGAGCGGTCTGGAAGAACAGGTTGTAGTACGGCAGTTCGCGCATCTGCCGGCTGGCGGCGTCGGCCAGTTCATCACGGCCGTAACCGACGGCCACGCACCAGAGGCCGGCCATGCCATCGAGGATCTGGTTGCCTTCGCTGTCCCAGAGGTAGACGCCCTTGGCGCGGGTGATGATGCGCGGGCCTTTCTCCTTGAGTTGCTTGAAGTCGCTGAACGGCGCCAGGTGATGATCGTTGCTCAGGGCCTGCCATTCGCGGGTTTGCGGGTTGTTGCCGGTCATGCGGATTCTCCTTTCGTATCGGTGGGGGCGAGGCTGGCGCGGCAGCCCCGCCCGGCGCTTCAGACGGCAAAGAGCAGGAATTCCCGCTCCCACGAACTGATGACGCGCTTGAAGTTTTCATGCTCGGCCCGCTTGACCGCGACGTAGCCCGTGATGAATTTCTTGCCCAGGTATTTCTCGATGGTGGCGCTGTTTTCCATGCGCTCCAACGCATCTTCGATGGTCAGCGGCAGGCGCAGGTTCCGGCGTTCGTAACCCCGTCCCACCACCGGCGCACTCGGGTTGATGCCTTCGACCATGCCGATGAAACCGCACAGCAGGCTCGCGGCAATGGCCAGGTACGGGTTGGCGTCGGCGCCCGGCAGGCGGTTTTCCACCCGACGGTTCTGTGGCCCGGCATCCGGCACGCGCAGGCCGACGGTGCGGTTTTCTTCGCCCCACTCCACGTTCACGGGCGCCGAAGTATCCGGCAGGAAGCGGCGGAACGAGTTGACGTTGGGGGCGAACAGCGGCAGCAGCTCGGGGATGAGCTTCTGCAAGCCGCCGATGTGGTGCAGGAACAGCTCGCTCATGGTCCCGTCTTCATTGGAGAAGACGTTCTTGCCGGTGTCCTTGTCGATGATGCTCTGGTGCAGGTGCATTGCACTGCCCGGCTCGCCGGTCATGGGTTTGGCCATGAAGGTCGCGGCCACGTTGTGCTTGAGTGCCGCCTCGCGCATGGTGCGCTTGAACACCAGGATCTGGTCGGCCAGGGACAGGGCGTCGCCATGACGGAAGTTGATTTCCATCTGCGCCGTGCCGTCCTCGTGGATCAGGGTGTCGAGGTCCAGCTCCTGCAACTCGCACCAGTCGTAGACGTCCTCGAACAGCGGGTCGAATTCGTTGGCGGCCTCGATCGAGAACGACTGGCGCCCGGTTTCCGGGCGGCCGGAGCGGCCAACAGGCGGTTGCAGCGGGAAGTCCGGGTCGTCGCTGCGCTTGGTCAGGTAGAACTCCATCTCCGGCGCGACGATCGGCTGCCAGCCTTTGTCGGCGTACAGCTTGAGCACCTTCTTGAGCACGTTGCGCGGCGACAGCTCGATCGGGTTGCCCTGCTTGTCGTAGGAATCGTGGATGACCTGGGCAGTGGGCTCGATGGCCCAGGGCACAAGGAAGACGGCGTTCTCGTCCGGGCGGCATATCATGTCGATGTCGGCAGGATCGAGCAGTTCGTAATAGATGTCGTCTTCGACATAGTCGCCTGTCACGGTCTGGAGCAGGACGCTCTCGGGCAGGCGCATGCCTTTTTCGGCAATGAACTTGTTGGTCGGCGAGATCTTGCCCCGGGTGATACCGGTCAGGTCGCCAATCATGCATTCGACTTCTGTGATCTTGTGGTCTTTCAACCAATCGGTGAGCTGGTCGAGGTTGTTACTCATAAATGCCTCTAGGCGTGAGTTTCCTGACTGCTATTAGTCGTCAGGCGTTGTTTGACGCATCGGCGTCGCGTTGTATTGCCCTTGCTCGGCAGGCATCGCCAAATGCCTGGAAAATCGCAAGGTAGTGCGGGTTAGAGCTTACCGCCCATTCGGGGTGCCACTGCACTCCTAAAGCAAAAGCCTTGCCTTGTATAACCGAAACGGCTTCGATCAGGCCATCCGGCGCCCTCGCTTCAACCCGCAATCCCGGCGCCAGTCGCTCGATGCCCTGGCTGTGGATGGAGTTGACGTCGATCACCGGCGGCAGGCCCAGGCCCGCCAGCACGCCGCCGGGCTGGATATGCACGGCATGGGCCGGGCCGTACTGGATCGCCACCGGCTGGGTGTCGTCTTCACGATGATCGATAAAGGTTCCGACTTCATGAACTTTCTGATGCAGGCTACCGCCAAAGGCTACGTTCATTTCCTGGAAACCGCGGCAGATCCCCAGCACCGGGACGCCTGCCTCGACGGCGGCGCGGATCAGCGGCAGGGTGGTGGCATCGCGTGCAGGATCATGAGCAGTGCCCGGCGCACTGGCAGGGCCATGGTAGTGAAAAGGTTCTACATTGGAAGGAGAGCCGGTAAAGAGAATACCGTCCAGGGCGTCCAGAATAACGGACGGGGAGAACAGATCCGCCAGGGACGCAATCAGCATGGGCAAGCCCTTGGCGGCTGTCGCGACAGCCCGGGAATATTTATCGCCGCTGATGTGATACGCATGCAGGCCCAACTGCCTGGAGCAGGTGGTGACGCCGATTAACGGCAGGCGAGACATGAAGCACCCCGGTATTATTGCTGTTATGGGTTTGAATCGAGCTTAGCCTTGTTCATTTTTTTACACAACACCCCCGTAAAAAATACAACACGGCCCGCTCAAGCCCGCGGTCGACACGACCTTCAAAGGGAAAAAAACGCCCTAAATTGCCTCAAAAAAGCCCCACGAGTGCTTTTTTAGGGCAAAAAAGGCCCTGCTTGACTTCGGCATGCCGTTCGGGTTGACTGGCTTTCGAAGAGATCAATGATTGATATTTTTAACAACAAAGGTGTTGCATCATGTCGGTACCCCCGCGTGCCGTTCAGCTTAACGAAGCGAACGCGTTCCTTAAGGAACATCCTGAGGTTCTGTACGTTGACCTTCTGATTGCGGATATGAATGGTGTGGTGCGCGGCAAGCGCATCGAACGCACCAGCCTCCACAAGGTTTACGAGAAAGGCATCAACCTGCCGGCCTCCCTGTTTGCCCTGGACATCAATGGCTCGACGGTGGAAAGCACCGGCTTGGGCCTGGACATCGGCGATGCCGACCGGATCTGCTACCCCATCCCCGGCACCCTGAGCAATGAGCCCTGGCAAAAGCGCCCCACCGCGCAACTGCTGATGACCATGCACGAGCTCGAAGGCGAGCCGTTCTTCGCCGACCCCCGCGAGGTCCTGCGCCAGGTCGTGACCAAGTTCGATGAGCTGGGCCTGACCATCTGCGCCGCGTTCGAGTTGGAGTTCTACCTGATCGACCAGGAGAACGTGAATGGACGCCCACAACCGCCCCGCTCCCCCATCTCCGGCAAGCGTCCGCATTCGACCCAGGTCTACCTTATTGACGACCTCGACGAATATGTCGATTGCCTCCAGGACATCCTCGAAGGCGCCAAGGAACAAGGCATTCCCGCCGACGCCATCGTCAAGGAAAGTGCCCCGGCGCAGTTCGAAGTGAACCTGCACCACGTCGCCGACCCGATCAAGGCCTGCGACTATGCGGTCCTGCTCAAGCGCCTGATCAAGAACATCGCCTACGACCATGAAATGGACACCACCTTCATGGCCAAGCCGTACCCAGGCCAGGCGGGCAATGGTCTGCACGTTCACATTTCGGTCCTGGACAAAGACGGCAAGAACATCTTTGCCAGCGAGGATCCCGAGCAGAACGCCGCGCTGCGTCACGCGATCGGCGGTGTGCTCGAGACCCTGCCCGCGCAGATGGCCTTCCTCTGCCCGAACGTCAACTCCTACCGCCGTTTCGGCGCCCAGTTCTACGTGCCGAACTCGCCGACCTGGGGCCTGGACAACCGCACCGTGGCCTTGCGCGTACCGACCGGCGCTGCCGATGCCGTGCGCCTGGAACACCGTGTGGCCGGCGCCGACGCCAACCCATACCTGCTGATGGCCTCCGTGCTGGCTGGCGTGCACCATGGCCTGGTCAACAAGATCGAGCCGGGTGCTCCGGTCGAAGGCAACAGCTACGAGCAGAACGAGCAAAGCCTGCCGAACAACCTGCGCGATGCCCTGCGCGAGCTGGACGACAGCGAAGTCATGGCCAAGTACATCGACCCGAAATACATCGATATCTTCGTGGCCTGCAAGGAAAGCGAGCTGGAGGAGTTCGAACACTCCATCTCCGACCTTGAATACAACTGGTACCTGCATACCGTGTAAGCGGTTGCGGTAGAGAAAACGCCGCAGGCCTTCACGGGCTGCGGCGTTTTTTATGGCTGTTCAGCCCAGATGATGAATTGGCTGCCTCCACAATGGTCCGGCTAGACGCAAGACCGTGGCGAGGGAGCTTGCTCCCGCTGGGCTGCGCAGCAGCCCCAAAAAAGGCTTGAGCGATCAACTTGAAGCACCGCAGTGACTGACGTCGGGGCTGCTGCGCAGCCCAGCGGGAGCAAACTCCCTCGCCACAGGTTTCTTTTCCTCACAAGCGCCGCTATGGACCCTCCGCTCGCTCTGCGTACAATGCCCGCAGTCCCGCAGGAGCCACCCATGACGCGCACCGCCACCCCTCGCAAACCCCGCGCACGCAGCCAGGCCCGGATCGACTCGATTCTCGACGCCGCCCGCACGCTGCTTGCCGCCGAAGGCGTGGCCAGCCTGTCGATCTACAGCGTCGCTGAACGCGCCGGGATTCCCCCGTCCTCCGTGTATCACTTCTTCGCCAGCGTCCCTGCCCTGCTCGAAGCCCTGACCGCCGATGTCCACGCCGCGTTCCGCGCCTGCCTGCAAGCCCCCATCGACCATGACGCCCTGAACCACTGGCACGACCTGTCACGGCTGGTGGAACAGCGCATGCTCACCATCTATGGCCAGGACGCCGCCGCCCGCCAATTGATCCTGGCCCAGCATGGCCTGACCGAGGTCACCCAGGCCGACCGCCAGCACGACCTCGAACTCGGCGACCTGATGCACAAGCTCTTCGACCGCCATTTCGCCCTGCCGGCCCTGCCCACCGACGTCGACGTGTTCGCCCTGGCCATGGAACTGGGCGACCGCGTCTACGCCCGCTCGGTGCAGCAACACGGGCAGATCACCCCACGCATGGCCGAAGAAGGCATGCGAGTGTTCGACGCGTACCTGGGCCTGTACCTGCCGCCGTATCTGCCCAAGCGAGAAACAGCCTGATCCCCTCAGTCATCAGCTTTTCATACGTTTAGCGCCTATCGCGCTCACACCGAGTTCCAACTCAGCACCTGTCAAATGGCTGGCGTAATGCGCGCCAAGCTCTGCCTCCCAACTGATCACTTCATCCAGGACATCGGTGGCCTGCTCTGGCGTCAAGGCAAAGTGCAGGCAATGGCTGAGCAGGTTCTCTCGACTGATCACTCGCCCACTGCGACCAACCGCCATCGAAAGGTAGGGTGGTGACGAACCCTCCAGTCCCGGGACTACGTCATACATCGGAGCCAACCGCCAGCGTCCCTCGAGCCAGAGAATGGCGTGATTCTTCGGGTGATCATCGTCATTGCCCACCAGGGCGTTGAAACACATGCGCTTGAACAGTTCACGCAAGTCATCATCCGGCACCCCGCGACGCTGCATCTCGTTGGCAAGCCCGGCATACACCCAGGCGCTGCGATCATTGGATCGCCAATCGGCATCCAGGAGCGTCAGCCCGCTCAGCATCGGTATCCGACGGCCGGACTCGGCAATCGGAAATCGGTCGAATCGTTTGACCAGCAACGTCGAGGGCGCACCGAGGTACAGCGCAGTTTTCGCGACATTCAGTCCCTTGAGCGAAGCGAATGTCATGCAGGCATGTTCCATGGCCGGGACATCACAGGTGTCATAGCGATCACGGGCTTGGCAAGAATGAAGACGCCCTCATCGTGTAATGTACGCTTGGGCCTTGCGCCCCCCAGCGATGAACGTTGTTTGCGCAACTGGAGGATTTTGATCGCCTCATCATCCAGTTGGTTATCGAAGATCGCTTCGGTGGCCTCGATGAATGCAGACTACCCCTTAAGGGAGGGCAGCGCTTCCTGGCCGATGCCAACGGGTGGATGCCGGCTTATCCCGGCCATGAGGTTGCCGGCGCGATCGTTGTTGGGGGACTTGAGCAGGTAATCGACAGCCTCCAGATCCGCTCGATGAAGGTCTCTCAAGACACGCTCGCCCCAGCCGTCGGGCATTGAATCATTGATGAAACCGGGCACACCGCGGTTGGTGGCAATGCCGGTAAAAGGCTGGATGCGCAACGGATAACGGATGGGATCTGGCACCCAACGATGCTGGGCAACATACTCCGGGTCGTAGCTGAACTCGCCCCGACCATTATCGATGCTCAATCGCCCCAGCGTGCGGATCTCTCCAGTCTGAGGGTCTTCAACATAAATGTAGGCCCTGGCCATCAGAATTCTCCCTTTACACTCGCCAGGCGTACACGAGCGTTGCGAGGCGCTTGAGTGGATACGAGGGATGACGCTTCGAGCTGTTGACGGCTTTGGAACACTTCCTGGATCAGCCCCAATTGCCACAGCACCAACATGAATGAGCGCAACTCCACAGTGGGGTCGCCCGCCTCGATTTTGCGCACTGTTCGCTCCGACAGCTTAAGAGAAGCGGCAAGATCTTTCTGCCGCTGCCGGTGTTGAAGCCGCCGACTTTTCACCAGCAGGCCAATGGCGTGGAGCGTGTCGGCACAATCAATAGGAAAAAATCCAGACATAAACGGTGCTCTGAAGCTGCTAATGCTTGATAAAACGGACTATAGCACCGCTTAAACAGAATAAATGTTAAAAACAGTCCACTCTTAAAGATCTTATAAATCCCTTTAAATTAGATAAAACGCATTTTAGTGACGCTAAAAAAGCCCCGAAGGGCTCGCGCCGTTCGGGGCCGTGGGTCACGCACCGCTCACAACTTGGCGATGGACACCTCGGTGGATTTGACGAAGGCGATCACTTCGCTGCCGATTGCCAGCTCCAGCTCTTTCACCGAACGGGTGGTGATGACCGAGGTGACGATGCCGGAGGCCGTTTGCACGTCGATTTCCGAGAGCACGTCGCCTTCGACGATTTCCTTGATGGTGCCTTTGAACTGGTTGCGCACGTTGATGGCTTTGATAGTCATGTTATTTCTCCTGGGGTCGAAATGAGCTGCAAGCTTCGAGCTACAAGCTGCAAGGAAAAGCACGCGCCTCTTCTTGCAGCGTGTCGCTGGCCGCTTGAAGCGGCTTCATTGCGCCCAACGCAACTGCGTGGGCAAGGGTGAAACGGGTTCGGGTTCCGGCGGTTGGCCGGGCAAGGACAGCACACGGTTGAGCACTTCGGTTTCCAGGCTCGCCAGGCGATGAGAGCCGCGAACCCGTGGACGTGGCAGGTCGATGAGCAGGTCGAGGCCGATCTGGCCGTCTTCGATCAGGATGACCCGGTCGGCGATGGCCACCGCTTCGCTGACGTCGTGAGTCACCAGCAACACGGTGAAGCCGTGTGCCTGCCACAGGTTTTCGATCAACTGCTGCATCTCGATACGGGTCAGGGCGTCCAGCGCCCCCAAGGGTTCGTCGAGCAACAGCAAGCGCGGTTGGTGGATCAGCGCCCGGGCCAGGGCCACGCGTTGCTTCTGGCCACCGGACAACGCGGCCGGCCATTCATTGGCACGGTCGGCCAGGCCGACGGCTTCCAACGCCTGCAAGGCTTGCGGCCGCCAGTTGCCCTTGAGCCCAAGACCGACGTTGTCGATGATTTTTTTCCAGGGCAACAAGCGCGCCTCCTGGAACATCAGCCGCGTGTCCTGTTGCACGGCACTCAACGGCGCCGAGCCGGCCAGCAATTGACCCGCGCTGGGTTGGTCGAGGCCGGCCAGCAAGCGCAGCAAAGTACTTTTGCCACAGCCGCTGCGACCGACCACCGCCACGAACTGCCCGGCCGGGATATGCAAGTCGATATCACGCAGCACCGCACGGGTGCCGAAGGTTTTCTGCAACTTGCGCACCGCCAGCGGGATGCCTCGCAGCAGGCGCGGAGGTTGTTGGGCCGTCATGCGACACCTCCCTTGCTCACTTGGTAGGCCGGGTGCCAACGCAACCAGACCCGTTCCAGCCCGCGGGCGGCAAGGTCGGCCAGCTTGCCCAGCACGGCGTACAGAAGAATCGCCAGCACCACAACGTCGGTCTGCAGGAACTCCCGGGCATTCATCGCCAGATAGCCGATGCCGGAACTGGCCGAGATGGTTTCCGCCACGATCAGCGTCAACCACATGAAACCGAGTGCAAACCGCACCCCCACCAGGATCGACGGCAAGGCACCTGGCAGGATCACCTGGCGAAACAGGCTGAAGCCGGACAAGCCATAGCTGCGGGACATCTCCACCAGGGCCGGATCGACATTACGGATGCCGTGATAGGTGTTGAGGTAGATGGGAAACAGCGTGCCCAGCGCCACCAGGAAAATCTTCGCCGACTCGTCGATGCCGAACCACAGGATCACCAGGGGAATCAACGCCAGGTGCGGGACGTTGCGGACCATCTGCACCGAGCTGTCCAACAGGCGCTCGCCCCATTTCGACAGGCCAGTGATAAAGCCCAGGATCAGGCCGATACCGCCGCCGATGGCGAAGCCGACCGCCGCCCGCCAGCCGCTGATGGCCAGGTGCGTCCAGATCTCGCCGCTGCGCACCAGGTTTACCCCGGCCTCGATGACCGCCACCGGGGCCGGCAGGATCCGCGTGGACAGCCAGCCCGCCGACACTGCCAGTTGCCACACCGCCAGCAACAGCAGCGGCACCGCCCAGGGCGCCAGGTTGTGGATAAGTTTTTTCATGGCCGCCTCAGCTCTGTGCGGCGGCTTTGGGGAGAATGTCATTGGCGACCATTTCCCCGAACGGGCTCACGTAGCCCTGGCTCTTGGGCAGTTCCGGGCGCTCCACGTCCAGATGCGGGAACAACAGTTCCGCCACGCGATAGGACTCTTCCAGGTGTGGATAACCCGAGAAGATGAACGTATCGATCCCCAGGTCGGCGTATTCCTTGACCCGCGCGGCGACAGTCGGGCCATCGCCCACCAGTGCCGTGCCGGCACCACCGCGAACCAGGCCGACACCGGCCCAGAGGTTGGGGCTCACTTCCAGTTTGTCGCGCCGACCACCGTGCAGGGCGGCCATGCGTTGCTGGCCCACCGAGTCGAAGCGCGCCAGGGAGGCCTGGGCGCGGGCGATGGTGTCGTCGTCCAGGTGGGAGATCAACCGGTTGGCGGCCTGCCAGGCCTCGGCATTGGTTTCGCGCACGATCACGTGCAAGCGGATGCCGAAGCGCACGGTGCGGCCCAGCTTGGCAGCCTTGGCCCGGACCTGTTCGATTTTCTGGGCAACGGCCTCCGGTGGTTCGCCCCAGGTCAGCACCATTTCCACCTGTTCGGCGGCGAGGTCCTGGGCCGCTTCGGAAGAGCCGCCGAAATACAAAGGCGGACGCGGTTGCTGGATCGGCGGGTAGAGCAACTTGGCGCCCTTGACGCTGATGTGCTCGCCGTCGTAATCCACGGTCTCGCCTTCCAGGACCCGACGCCAGATGCGAGTGAACTCCACCGACGCCTGGTAGCGCGCCTCGTGGTCGAGGAACAGGCCGTCGCCGGCCAGCTCGTCCGGGTCGCCACCGGTCACCAGATTGAACAATGCGCGCCCGCCGGACAACCGGTCCAGGGTTGCGGCCTGCCGCGCCGCCACCGTCGGGGAAATGATCCCGGGGCGCAGGGCAACGAGGAACTTCAGGCGCTGAGTCACGGGAATCAACGAGGCCGCCACCAGCCAGGAGTCTTCGCAGGAGCGTCCGGTGGGAATCAGCACGCCACCGAAACCCAGCCGATCCGCAGCCTGGGCGATCTGTTGCAGGTAGCCGTGATCGACGGCGCGGGCGCCTTCGGCGGTGCCAAGGTAATGGCCGTCGCCGTGGGTGGGCAGGAACCAGAAAATATTGAGGCTCATGGAGTGGTCTCCTAAGGGGGTCGGATTACTGCGCGTTCGCAACGGCCGCCGGTGGCGTCCAGATCACGTCCTTGATGCTCAAGGGCTTGGGTATCAGCTTGAGTTGGTAGAAGCTGTCGGCGATTTTCTGCTGGGCTGCCACCACGTCGGGTGTGAGGAACGAGGCACCGAACCCCTGGCGTTTCATCGAGGTCAGGGTGATCGGCTCAGGGAGGCCGAGCAGTGGCGACACCTGTTTGGTCACGTCTTCAGGATTGGCCTTGGACCACTCCCCCACGGCACGCACTTCGTCCACCAGGGCGGTGATGACCTGGGGATGCTGCTGCGCATAGGGATTGGTGGCGAGGTAGAACTGATGGTTGTCGACGATGCCCTGGCCGTCGCGCAGGGTCCGTGCCTGCAACTGTTGCTCGGCGGCGGCCTGGTACGGATCCCAGATCACCCAGGCGTCGACACTGCCGCGTTCGAATGCGGCACGGGCGTCGGCCGGTGGCAGGAAAACGGTCTGGATGTCGGTGTATTTCAGACCAGCATCTTCCAACGCCCGCACCAGCAGGTAGTGGACATTGGAACCTTTGTTCAGCGCGACTTTCTTGCCCTTGAGGTCTTGCACCGACTGGATGGGCGACCCCTTGGGCACCAGGATCGCTTCGCTGGTGGGCGCAGGCGGTTCATACGCCACGTAGAGCAAGTCGGCGCCCGCGGCCTGGGCGAACACCGGCGGGGTTTCGCCGGTCACGCCGAAATCGATGGAGCCGACGTTCAGGCCTTCAAGCAGTTGCGGGCCGCCGGGAAACTCGGTCCATTGCACATCCACGCCTTGGGCGGCCAGGCGTTTTTCCAAGGTGCCCTTGGCCTTGAGCAGCACCAGGGTGCCGTACTTCTGATAACCGATCCGCAAGGTCTCGGCTTGAGCCTGGGTAATAGCGCCGAAGGACACAGCCGCAGCAAACAGAGCGACCAGCCCGCGACGCAAAATGACAGTGCGCATGGCGCCTCTCCTTTTTGCTGTGGGGGTGTGGCTGCACCTGCTTGGCCGTTGGCGGCTGAGTAAGGTGAGTTGAAACTGGGTTTACACGGGGTCAAATGCTCCAGCGAGCACTCAACAGGCGTTCATTCAAGACGTGTGGGTCCAGCGGCCTGGGCCGCCGCGCCATGGCACTGAAAAACTGCTCCAGGGCTTCGTTCAAGCGTTGTTGCAGGGCCGGTGCCAATTGCGCCTGGGCAGTGCCTTCGCCATAGGCGATCTGGCTGTCTTCGGCAAAGATCCCCTGGAGCATTTCCTGGGCCTTGAGGGCCGACAACACCGGCTTGAGGGCGTAGTCCACCGCCAGCATGTGGGCGATGCTGCCTCCGGTGGCCATGGGCAGCACGACCTTGTGGCTGAGCGCTCGCTCCGGCAGTAAGTCCAGCAGCGTCTTCAGCGCGCCGGAAAAAGACGCCTTGTACACGGGCGTCGCGATCAACAGGCCGTCGGCGTTGTCGATCTGCTGGAGCAGGTCGACCACCTTGGGGCTGTCGAAACGGGCATGGAGCAAGTCTTCAGCCGGAAAATCACGCACCTGATAACTGACCACTTCCACACCTTGCTGCTGCAACCAACGTTGCGAGCGTTCCAGCAACACCCCGGAGCGTGAGCGCTGGCTGGGGCTGCCACCGAGTGAGACGACCAACATGCCTGCCATTCCTTAACTGTCACGTGCGATTCGCGGTGGGCGATCTCGCTGCATGAGGCAAACCATAACAGGGGATTCATATATCTTTAAATCATATTTATTCATTTGGTTATTCTTTATATGAATATTAAAGCGATGCTCCCCCCAGGCATAAAAAAGGCCGTCGAAACGGCCAAAACCCTTGGTGCACGGCGTTTCACTGTGGGAGCGGGCTTGCTCGCGAAGGCGATAGGTCAGGTTAAGAAATGTCACCTGATACACCGCCTTCGCGAGCAAGCCCGCTCCCACAAAGAGACATTGGCGCCTGCCTGCTTATTTAACGATTGGGCTGCGGGGTAAGGCGCAGGTACGGCTTCACCGCGCGGTAGCCCTTGGGGAAACGCTGCTTGAGTTCTTCTTCGTCCTTGAGCGACGGGACGATCACCACTTCATCGCCATCCTGCCAGTTGGCCGGCGTGGCGACCTTGTAGTTGTCGGTCAGTTGCAGGGAATCGATCACCCGCAGGATCTCGTTGAAATTGCGCCCGGTGCTGGCCGGGTAGGTGATGGTCAGGCGAATCTTCTTGTTCGGGTCAATCACGAACAGTGAGCGCACGGTCAAGGTGTCGCTGGCGTTGGGGTGGATCAGGTCGTACAGGTCGGAGACCTTGCGATCGGCGTCGGCCAGGATCGGGAAGTTGACCACGGTATTCTGGGTTTCGTTGATGTCTTCGATCCACTTGTGATGCGAATCCACCGGGTCCACCGACAGGGCAATGGCCTTGACGCCCCGCTGGGCAAACTCATCCTTGAGCTTGGCGGTCAGGCCCAGCTCGGTGGTGCACACCGGCGTGAAGTCCGCCGGATGAGAAAACAGCACGCCCCAGCTGTCACCGAGCCACTCGTGGAAGCGGATCTTGCCGGCGCTGGAGTCCTGTTCGAAATCGGGGGCAATGTCGCCCAGTCTGAGGCTCATGGTAAAGCTCCTGGATGAGATTCTTGTGGAGCCTGACTGTGCCTCGGTTTGGACCGTTTTAAAAAGAATGAATATTGCTTTGGCTAGACTTTTTAAGAATATAAAAAACTGTTCACTGGCACCCACCCACCTATGGGTCCACCATCCTCGACGAGGTTTCGAGAAGGCCTCGAGTTGCTGTAAAGAGGAGAAGTTTCGGGAAAGGCTACAGGGGTGGGCCTGACCCGAAACGCAAAAGCCCCGTCCGGCGCAGGCCGAACGGGGCTTTTTTTGTCGGCCCTGTTTGCCATCCGGGCGAGTAAACACTGTCCCCATGCCAGGATGAGCGGCTAGGATAGGCGGCATGAACACTCAAGCCTTGCTGACTCACCTGCAACATCATCTGCCGGACTTACTGGCGGTGTACCTGTTCGGCAGCCACGCGCAGGGGACCGCCGGGCCTGACAGCGACGTCGACATGGCGGTGCTCCTGGCCGGCCAGGCCGACCCGGTACTGCTATGGCAGCTTTCGGGAGACCTGGCCGATATCGCTGGAAGTCCGGTGGATCTGATTGATCTACGTGGGGCCACAACGGTGATGCAGTACCAGATCGTGACCCGAGGTCGCCGATTGTGGGCCAAAGACGTACAGGCGGGCTTGTTCGAGAGTTTTATTCTCAGCGAGAAAACGGCCTTCGACGCGGCTCGCGCAGGCCTGCTCGAGGATATTCACAAGGAAGGCACCGTGTATGGTCGATGACGTCCTGATCAATAAAGCGGCGAGTATCGAACGCTGTGTGGCCAGAGTGCGGGAGGAATATGACAAGGACCCTGCCACCTTCGCCACGGATTTCACTCGCCAGGACTCAGCCATCCTGAATATCCAGCGTGCCTGTGAAGCGGCGCTGGACATGGGGCAGCATTTGATTCGCCGTGAGCGACTGGGTGTCCCGCAAAGTGCCCGGGACGTGTTCGAGTTGCTTTTTCAAGGTGGCTGGGTGGCGGAAGGCCTGGTGAAAAGCATGAAGAACATGGTGGGTTTCAGGAACATCGCCGTACATGATTACCAGGCCCTGCAACTGCCGATCATGATCGCGATCATCACCCGGCACCTGGACGACTTTCTGGCATTCAGTGCGTTCATTCTGCGCAAAGATGCAACCCGGCCCGCACCATAAGCAACTCGACGCATCAGGACAGAAAGTCTCCCGTCACGATGACCCGAAACGCAAAAGCCCCGTCCGGCGCAGGCCGAACGGGGCTTTTTTTCGTCACGCGAACGCGTGGCTTACAGCAGCGGCAGCGAGTAGCTGACGATCAGGCGGTTTTCATCCTGGTCGCGCTGACCTGGGATGTCGTTGCGCCAGGTGGCGTTTTTCCACATGACGCCAACGTTCTTCAGCGGACCTTCCGGTACGACGTAGCCGACGGTGATGTCACGTTCCCACTCGGAACGGCCAGTGGCCGACAGGTTGGTCTGTGCCACGCCTACACGGCCGGTGGTATCGATGTTATCGCCACGCAGGTAGATAACGCCGGCTGTCAGGCCAGGTACGCCCAGCTTGGCGAAGTCATAGGAGTAGCGACCCTGCCAGGTGCGTTCGCCGGCACGGGCGAACTTGGCGATTTGCATGTCGGTGGTCAGGTAGGCCGACGAGCCATCACCCTGGTTCAGCCAAGGGAAGTCGCTGTCGCCATTGCTGACCTGGTAGCCACCACCGAAGGTGTGTCCACCCACGGTGTACAGGAACAGGCCGCTGTACAGGTTGTTATCGACTTTGCCGCGGGTAATGCCGGTACCGTAGTCACCCGTGGTGTAGTAAGCCGAATCATGGCCATTGGCGCCGTCATCGGTGCTGTGGAAGTAACGCAGATCGGATTTCAGGACGCCTGGGCCGATTGCCCAGCTGTGAACCAGACCCAGGAAGTGCTGCTTGTAGAAGTCTTCCAGGTTGCCGTAGTAGTACTGGGCGGTCAGGTCCTTGGTGATCTTGTAGTCACCACCACCGTAGATGAACTTGTTGCTGTCACGGCCAGCGGCCGTGTGGGCGTTGGCACCGGCAATGGACAACTCTTCGTTGTTGCTGGAGTTACGTCCCTTGGCGTGCTCGATCTGACCGCCGACCAGCGTCAGGTCCTTGATCTCGCCGGAAGTGATCTGGCCACCTTGGAAGGTTTGTGGCAGCAGACGACCGTCGTTGGTTACGATCACTGGCAGTTTTGGCTGCAGGGTGCCCAATTTCAGTTCAGTCTGGGAGATCTTGGCCTTGGCAGTCAGGCCCAGGCTGGAGTAGTTGTCGACAGCCTTGCCGTTGGACTCGCTTGGGAAGACCGTACCGCCGTAGGAGGTTGCAGTGGCGCCGTTGGAACCGCCGCCCGAATCCAGCTTGATGCCCAGCAGGCCAATGGCATCCAGACCGAAGCCTACGGTGCCTTGGGTGTAGCCGGAGATGAAGCGCAGGTCAAAACCCTGGCCCCATTCTTCGCTCTTGCTTTGAACGCCGTTAGCCTTGTTGCGAGGGGCGTTGGCGTCGGAGTCACGGTTGTCCGTGTTGATGTAGAAGTTACGCAGACCCAAGGTAGCCTTGCTGTCTTCGATAAAACCGGCGGCGCCTGCCTGCTGCGCCAGAACCCCAACGGCCACAGCCAGGGCCAAGGTGGACTTGTTCATGCTTCGCTCCTCTCGTTTTCTAATTCTTGTGTTTCTTTGGGTGCCGGATCGAATGCCCGGAATCCGCAGATGCGCGATTAGCGCCAGACCGTGACTGACAAGTCAATCGTAACCATTTGTGATTACGACCATGGTCTAACCCCGCTACACCGGCGCGCAGAATAATGGATTCTGGATAACTCCAAAAAGAATTGTTTCCACAGTTTTCAGATTATTTTGAAATATAGATGCCATCAAAACTTCGTCAAACTGAGATACGGCGTATCGGCCAGTCGACGGATTACTGAATGGTCTTTTTCTGCACCTTTTCAGGGCGGTGATCGCTCTGCCACAAGCTCCGCGTGCCTGGGAAATTTTCACGGCCAGGCGCGAAGCACGGCCTCAGGCTGCAATCTTGATGGCTTTCCTTAAGACAGTTCCTTGTCTGAAGTCAAAAAGCCTGCAGCCTGACGCCCGGCATCAGGGCGTTGCGCCCTACAAAGATTTCTCGAAGATTTTCGAGTTGCGCTGGTAGTTGTAGAGCGAGGCCCGCGCGGCCGGCAGGCGTTCGACGCTGCTGGGTTCGAAACCGCGCTCGCGGAACCAGTGGGCGGTCCGGGTGGTGAGCACGAACAGGGTCTTGAGCCCTTGGGCACGGGCGCGGGTCTCGATCCGCTCCAGCAGTTCATCACCCCGGCCACCGTGGCGGTATTCCGGGTTCACCGCCAGGCAGGCCAGCTCCCCGGCGTCCGAATCGGCGATCTGGTACAACGCCGCGCAGGCGATGATCATCCCTTCGCGCTCGACCACGCTGAACTGTTCGATCTCACGCTCCAGCACTTCGCGGGAGCGACGGACCAGGATCCCTTGTTCTTCCAACGGGCTGATCAGGTCCAGCAAGCCGCCGACGTCTTCGATGGCCGCTTCGCGAACCACTTCGAACTGCTCCTGGGCCACCAGGGTCCCGCTGCCGTCGCGGGTGAACAGTTCGGCCAGCAGCGCACCGTCCTCGGCGTAGCTGACGATATGGCTGCGTGCCACGCCGCCACGGCAGGCCTGGGCGGCGGCATCCAGCAATTCGGCCTGGTAGTCGCTGCCCAGGCGCTGCATGTGGGCCGGCACCTGCTGGGGGCGCAACTCGCGCACCAGCCGACCGTCCTCGCCGATCAGCCCCTGCTCGGCGCCGAACAGCAACAGCTTGTCGGCCGCCAGGTCGATGGCGGCCCGGGTGGCGACGTCTTCACAGGCGAGGTTGAAGATTTCCCCGGTGGGTGAATACCCCAGCGGCGACAGCAGCACGATGGAGCGCTCGTCCAGCAGGCGGTTGATGCCTTTGCGATCGACCCGACGCACTTCGCCGGTGTGGTGGTAATCCACGCCTTCCAGCACGCCGATGGGCCGTGCGGTGACCAGGTTGCCGCTGGCGACCCGCAACCGCGAGCCCTGCATGGGCGAGGACGCCATGTCCATGGACAGGCGTGCCTCGATGGCGATGCGCAGCTGGCCCACGGCGTCGATCACGCATTCCAGGGTCGCGGCATCGGTGATGCGCATGCCGTGATGGTAGTGCGGCGTCAGGCCTCGCGCGGCCAGACGGGTCTCGATCTGCGGACGCGAGCCATGGACCAGCACCAGGCGCACGCCCAGGCTGTGCAGGAGCACGAGGTCATGGACGATGTTGCCGAAGTTGGGGTGCTCCACCCCGTCGCCGGGCAGCATGACGATGAAGGTGCAATCACGGTGGGCATTGATATAGGGCGAAGCGTGACGAAGCCAATTAACGTATTCGGGCATGAACCTGGGCCTGTAATAAATAGCAGCCGAAAAAAGACCAAACTGAACGCACAGCGGGCTGGTGGTTATCGTCGGAACAGGCTTGGCGACACGCGCGCTCTCCTTATGAATACGGGCCCGGACAGGGGCAATTTAGCCGGCGGTGGCCGGCGTCAGGCAGTAATGGCCGATCAGCTGCCGCAGCAGTTGTACGGTAGGTTGCAAACGTGACATTTCAAGGTACTCGCCCGGTTGGTGGGCACAGGCGATATCTCCGGGGCCCAGGACCAGGGTTTCGCAGCCAAGGCGCTGAAGATAAGGCGCTTCGGTGCCGAACGCTACTGCTTCGGCACGATGACCAGTGAGTCGCTCGGCCACACGCACCAGTTCGGCCTCTTCGGCCTGTTCGAACGGCGGCACCTCGGGGAACAGCGGCGCATAGTCGATCTTGACCTTGTGTCGCTCGGCAATGGGGTCGAGCTTCTGCTGGATCGCCGCCCGCAGCACTTGCGGGTCCATGCCTGGCAAGGGCCTCAGGTCGAACTCCATGGAACACTGGCCGCAGATCCGGTTGGGGTTGTCGCCGCCATGGATGCAACCGAAGTTCAGGGTCGGCTGGGGCACGGTGAATTGCGGGTTGCGGTATTCGCGCTGCCATTGCAGGCGCAGGCCGCGCAATTCGCCCATGGCGTCGTGCATCGCTTCGAGGGCGCTGTGGCCCAGGCTCGGGTCGGAAGAATGGCCACTGCGCCCGAGGATATCGATGCGCTCCATCATCACGCCCTTGTGCAGGCGGATCGGCCGCAGGCCGGTCGGCTCGCCGATGACGGCCGCGCGCGCCAATGGACGCCCTGCCTCGGCGAGGGCTCGGGCACCGGCCATCGAGCTTTCTTCGTCGCAGGTGGCGAGGATCAGCAGCGGCTGCTTGAACGGCTGATCCAGCAGCGGCTTGACCGCTTCGATGGCCAGGGCGAAGAAGCCCTTCATGTCGCAACTGCCCAAGCCCACCCAACGACCGTCGACCTCGGTCAGTTTCAGTGGGTCGGTCTGCCACAGCGCGCCGTCGAACGGCACCGTGTCACTGTGCCCGGCCAGCACCAGGCCGCCGGGGCCACTGCCAAAACTGGCCAGCAGGTTGAACTTGCCAGGGCTGACCTGCTGGATGTCACAGCAGAACCCTAGGTCGCCGAGCCAGCCCGCCAGCAGTTCGATGACCGCGCTGTTGGACTGGTCCAGTCCGGGCTGGGTACAACTGACTGACGGCGCGGCGATCAGGGCAGCGAACTGATCTTTCATGGACGGCAAAGGCATCGCTGGCTCCGGCTTGCAAATTGACGTTCATCATAGAACCATCCGGCGCAAGGAAGAAACCGTCGCGGCGCGTAGGACGGATGAGTCCTGTACACTGCACGACCTTGGCAGCCAGACACCTTCCCCGGCTGCACACCCGATCCCTGGATTTTCCGGCCATGCAGAAAGAAACCGAAATCAAACTCCGCGTCAGCCGCGAGACCCTGGCAGCCCTGCGCGAGCACCCGCTGCTGAAAAAACGCAACAAGCATGGCTGGGAACGCCATGAATTGATGAACCAGTACTTCGACACGCCCGAGCGCGATCTCGCCAAGGCCAAGGTCGCGCTGCGCCTGCGTCGCGACGGCGAAGAGGTGATCCAGACCCTCAAGACCCGCGGCCAGAGCATCGCCGGCCTGTCCGAACGCAATGAATACGACTGGCACCTGCCCAAGGCCAAGCTCGACGTGAAGAAACTCGACGGCGAATGCTGGCCCGCGTCCCTGGCTGACCTGGACAAGAAAACCCTCAAGGCCATCTTCACCACCGATTTCGTGCGTGAGCGGGCCGAGATTGCCTGGGGCCGTGGCAAGGGCAAAGTGGTCATCGAGGCCGCACTGGACCTGGGTCATGTCGTGGTCGGCAAGCAGAAGGAAGAAATCTGCGAGCTGGAGCTGGAGCTGCGCGAAGGCGAGCCCGCCGCCTTGCTGGAACTGGCAGCCGAGCTGGCCGCCACGCTGCCCTTGATGCCTTGCGACATCAGCAAGGCCGAGCGCGGCTATCGCCTGCACGACGCGGCCAGCTATGCCCTGAGCCTGCCGGCCCCGCAACTGAGCGCCGAAATGCCGCTGGACGACGCCTTCGCCGCGCTGGGCTGGCACCTACTGGGCAGCAGCCAGCGCCTGGCCGAGCAATACCGTTTCAATGGCCACTGGCGCCTGCTGCAGGACTGGGTGGAAACCCTCGCCGAGATGCGCGCCCTGCTCAGCAGCCTCGGCCAGGCCGCCCCTCGTCAATCGACCCACGACTTGCGCATTGCCCTGGACGCGCTGCTGGAAGACTGGCGCCCACTGGTCCAGGCCGGCCTGGACGACGAAGACGTGCGCAAGGCCGCGCCGGAGCAGTTCCTCGACGAGCTGCAAGACCCGCGCTGGGGCCTGTTCTCCCTGAACACGTCACGCTGGTTGCTGGCCCGCAGTTGGACCGCCGAGCGCAACACCCGCGGCAATCGCCAAGGCGCCGCGCAACTGGGCAGCTGGTTGCCACGCCTGCTGGGCGAAGAGTCCACGTCCCTGCAACTGCAGCGCTACCAGCAGCAACCCGAAGACCTGGCCGAGCAACTGCCGCGGATCGAACGCATCCAGGCCTGGCTGCACCACGCCCGTCATGTGCTGGACATCCCGGAGATGGACCGGCTCTACGGCGAGCTGAACAAACTGGCGCAACTGGCCAACCAGCCGATCACCGACGAAGCCCTGGACATGCGCAAGCAGCAGGCGATCGCGGTGTATCAGAACCGGGCCTGGAAGACTTTGCTGCGCCTGTGACGCCGCCATCGCGAGCAAGCTCGCTCCCACAGGGGTTCAGCGTGGTAACCACATCTAGTGGCCGCTGAAGATCAACCGTGGGAGCGAGCTTGCTCGCGATGAGGCCAGCACATCCTCCACAGAACTCAGCGCAGCACTGGCAAACTCGTCGTGGACTTGATCTCCGAAAGCGCGACGATCGAGTTCACTTCCTGGATTCCCGGCACCATCGATAGCTTTTCGAAGAAGAATCGCTCATACGCCTCGATGTCAGCCGTGACGATACGCAGCAGGAAATCCACCGCCCCCATCAATACGTAGCATTCCAGGACCTCGGGAAAGCCGCGGATCGCCTCGGTGAACTCGGTGAAGTTCGAACGTCCGTGGGCGTTGAGTTTGACTTCGGCGAAGATCTGCGTGTTAAGCCCGATCTTCTTGCGATCGAGCAGGGTCACCTGGCGGCGGATGATGCCCTCCTCCTTCATCCGCTGGATCCGTCGCCAGCACGGCGACTGCGACAACCCTACCTGCTCGGCCACCTGGGCACTGGACAGCGAAGCATCCTCCTGGAGCAGCGCCAGTATGCGGCGGTCGTAACTGTCCAGCTCACTGTGCATAAATAAACCCGCTATTTATAATTTCTAGAATTAAACCATTCGATCCGGTGTTTAATCGGGTCATCTTAGATAAGAAATACCCGTCAGTGCATGTAAATATTTCTCCCGCCCTCAAGGAGATCCACATGCCATTACTCGAAGCCATCGCCCCCCTACCCAGCCGCGTCGACGCCTGGCACACCGCCAACCCCCATTGCCGCGTGCACTACCAACTGCTAGGCGAAGCCGAACCGGACCTGTTGTGCCGGGCGCTCAACTTGTTTGCCTTGCAGGGCCTGACGCCGCAACAGGTGCGCATGGAGCGCCACGACGACCTGCTGTCGATGGACATCGTCGTGGAGGGGCTGAGCTGGCACCGTGCCCAAGTCCTCGCGGAAAAATTACGAAACCTGATCAGTGTGTGCTCGGTGGATTTACAAGAGGCTGATATTTCGCGGGTTCAGCCGGTCCAGGCCGCCGGTTGAGCCGCCCCAGGGCAAGACTTCGTAACGCATTGGTCGGGTAGTGGCCCAACGGTCCATGGCGTCAGGACTATTCTCTTGCACATCGAGCGAAGACGCCGAGGCGTCTGTATCGCTGCTTTGCTGCAATTGTCCAATAGGAACCCGCATGTCCACCAAACACGCCACTCAGGACCGCTGGCTGGACCTCAACGATCTGCTACGCCAACTGGTCGCCCAGGGCCTCATCAGCCAGGACTGCGCCGAGACCGCGCTGAACGCCCGCCGACGCCACGGCGCCAACAGCCAGTTGCATCCACTGGAGTTCATCGCCAACCAGCACCTGGACGACCTCAGCCGCCCCGGCAAGCGCCTGGACCTGGAGAGCCTGACCCTGTGGCTGGCCGAGCAGGCCGGCCAGCCGTACCTGCGCATCGACCCGCTGAAAATCAACGTGGCGGCCGTGACGCCCCTGATGTCCTACGCCTTTGCCCAACGCCACAAGATCCTCGCCGTGGCGGTCGATCGCGAGGCCGTCACCGTGGCCAGCGCCCAGCCCTACGTCAGCAGTTGGGAAGCCGACCTGACCCACGTGCTCAAGCTGCCGGTGCAGCGGGTGGTCGCCAACCCGGTGGACATCCAGCGCCTGAGCGTGGAGTTCTATCGCCTGGCCAAGTCGGTCAGCGGCGCCGCCACCCACGATCAGCAGCCGAGCAACCTGACCAATTTCGAACAACTGCTCAATCTGGGTGCCAGCGACCAGGAACCGGACGCCAACGATGCCCATATCGTCAACATCGTCGACTGGCTGTTCCAGTACGCCTTCCAGCAGCGGGCCAGCGATATCCACATCGAACCGCGCCGCGAACAAGGCACCGTGCGGTTTCGCATCGACGGGGTGCTGCACACCGTCTATCAATTCCCGCCGCAGGTGACGATGGCGATCATCAGCCGCCTGAAGAACCTGGGGCGGATGAATGTCGCCGAGAAGCGCAAGCCCCAGGACGGCCGGGTCAAGACCAAGACGCCGGATGGCGGCGAAGTGGAACTGCGCCTGTCGACACTGCCGACGGCGTTCGGCGAAAAAATGGTCATGCGGATCTTCGACCCGGAAGTGTTGCTCAAGGACTTCGACCAGCTCGGCTTCTCCGCCGACGACTTGCGTCGCTGGCAGGACATGACCCGCCAGCCCAACGGCATCATCCTGGTGACCGGACCCACCGGCTCCGGCAAGACCACCACCCTCTACACCACCCTGAAGAAACTGGCGACGCCAGAGGTGAACCTCTGCACCATCGAGGACCCGATCGAAATGGTCGAGGGCTCCTTCAACCAGATGCAGGTCCAGCACAACATCGACCTGACGTTCGCGGCCGGGGTGCGGGCGCTGATGCGGCAGGACCCGGACATCATCATGATCGGTGAGATCCGCGACCTGGAGACCGCCGAAATGGCGATCCAGGCGGCGCTGACCGGGCACCTCGTGCTCTCGACCCTGCACACCAACGATGCGCCAAGCGCCATTAGCCGCCTGCTGGAGTTGGGTGTGCCCCATTACCTGATCAAGGCCACGGTGCTCGGCATCATGGCCCAACGCCTGGTGCGCACCCTGTGCCCTCAATGCAAGGCACCCTTGACCCTGGATGAAGACGATTGGCAAACCCTGACACGCCCCTGGCAGGCACCATTGCCGGGCAATGCCCACCGGGCCGTCGGCTGCCTGGAGTGCCGTGACACCGGTTACCGGGGTCGTGCCGGGGTCTACGAGATCATGCAACTGACCGACAGCGTCAGGGCGCTGATTCATCCGGACACCGACCTGCTGGCGGTACGCCGCCAGGCGTTCAAGGAAGGCATGCGCAGCCTGCGACTGTCCGGCGCGCAAAAAGTCGCGGCCGGGCTGACCACGGTCGAAGAGGTATTGCGGGTAACGCCGCAAAGCGAACAGCGATGAAGCGGACGACGCCTGACCGGGCGGTCATGGAACTGAATCGAGGCGCTGGTAATCCAAAGTCATAGTTAACCCAGTGGAGTCACCTATCATGCGTCTCAAACTTGCTGTCGCCACCCTGGCCTTGCTGTCTCTCCCTGTTGGCTCGGCAATGGCCGACACGTTTTGGCGTAACGTCATCTCGTCCGGTGCGACCACCGGTTCGACCTACCTGACCTTCAAGGATCACAAGCTGATCGTCGCCGCCCAGGACGACGCCGGCAGCTTCGTCGCCAGTGACGGCGGTATCCGTGGCCCTTACCTGGAAGCCGCGATGCAGAAAGTCCGTGCCGACAACCCAGGCCTGCAAGCCACCGACATGGAACTGGCCAACGCGATCCTGGCGAAAAACGCCGTCGCCCAGGACTGATACCTGGCCAATAAAAAATGCCGCTCGATCGAGCGGCATTTTTTTGCCTGGCAGCTTCCCTCGCATCCCCGCCCTTGTGGGAGCGAGCTTACTCGCGAAGGCGGTCTGGCTGCCGATGACGCCGGTCAGCAGGCCTGGGGTTATTCGCCGATGGCGGCCTTGTAGCCCGCGGCATCCAGCAGTTTGGCCAGGTCGGCCTGGGCGTTGGAAGGTTTGAGCTTGAAGATCCAGGCGCCGTAGGGATCGGAGTTCAACAGCTCGGGCGAACCGCCCAGTTCATCGTTGACGGCAATCACTTCGCCCGCAATCGGCGAATAGATATCGGAAGCCGCCTTGACCGACTCCACCACACCCGCTTGAGCGCCCGCTTCAAACACATTGCCGACTTCTGTCAGCTCGACGAATACCACGTCACCCAAGGCTTCCTGGGCGTGGTCGGAGATGCCGACGGTAACGGTGCCGTCGGCTTCCAGGCGTGCCCACTCATGGCTTTCGGCAAAACGCAGTTCGGCAGGGATATCGCTCATATTCTGTGTCCTCAAGAGAAAGTGTCAGCGGCCGGCGGCCTGCCGCATACAGTTAGATCAGGGTTTTGCCATGGCGGACGAAGGTCGGCTTGACCACTCGTACCGGGTACCACTTGCCACGAATTTCTACCTCGGCCCGGTCGGCGGTGGCCATCGGCACGCGTGCCAGGGCGATCGACTTGCTAAGCGTAGGAGAAAAACTACCACTGGTGATCTCCCCTTCGCCAACATTGGCGATGCGAACCACCTGATGGGCGCGCAAGACACCCCGTTCCTCCAGCACCAGCCCAACCAGTTTGTGCTGCACGCCGGCCGCGAGTTCGGCCTCCAGCGCGCTGCGGCCGATGAATTGGCGGCTCGCCGGTTCCCAGGCAATGCTCCAGGCCATGTTCGAGGCCAGCGGTGAAACGTCCTGGTGAATGTCCTGGCCGTAGAGGTTCATGCCGGCCTCCAGGCGCAAGGTGTCGCGAGCGCCAAGACCAATGGGGGAAATGCCGGCGCCGACCAGGTCGTTGAAGAAGCTTGGGGCCTCGCGGGCGGGCAGGACGATTTCCAGGCCATCCTCACCGGTATAGCCGGTGCGGGCAATGAACCATTCGCCATCGGCACGCCCTTCGAAGGGCTTGAGTTGCTGGATCAACTGGCCACGCGACTGACTGACCAGCTCAGCGATCTTCTGTCGCGCATGGGGCCCCTGGATCGCCAGCATCGCCAACTCGGGGCGCTCGTGCAATTGCACGTCGTAGGCGCCGAGCTGAGCCTGCATCCAGGCGAGGTCCTGGTCGCGGGTCGAGGCATTGAAGACCAGCCGGTAACCGTTCTCGACGCGGTAGATGATCATGTCATCGACGATACCGCCGCGCTCATTGAGCATGCTGCTGTACAAGGCACGTCCTGTGTCCTGCAAGCGATCGACGTCGTTGGCCAGCAAACGCTGCAGCCAGGCCTTGGCCTGGGGACCGGCGACATCGATCACGGTCATGTGGGATACATCGAACACCCCGCAGTCACGTCGCACCTGATGGTGTTCCTCGACCTGCGAGCCATAATGCAAGGGCATATCCCAACCGCCAAAATCGACCATCTTCGCGCCGAGGGCGAGATGAAGGTCATACAGAGGCGTACGCTGTCCCATGGGTTTCTCCTTCCGGGCTTGGCGAAGGTGCGGACGGATACTGCACAGCGCACACCTGGAAAAAAGGCGCGTCAGCCGTTCTCAGTTACCCGGTCCGACAGACGGACCGCACCGAATGCCGCGCATTGTAGCCGCATGATGTAGGACTGGCACCTAGCCAATTCGATGGGCCGAGCGCCGGATCAATCCGATGACCGGCAACAACCCGACCAGCACCAGGGTCAGCGCTGGCAGCGCGGCCCGAGCCCATTCGCCTTCGCTGGTCATTTCGAAGATCCGTACCGCCAGCGTGTCCCAGCCGAACGGGCGCATCAGCAAGGTCGCGGGCATCTCCTTGAGCACGTCGACGAACACCAGCAGCGCCGCGCTGAGCGTGCCGGGCACCAGCAGCGGCAGATACACTTTGAAAAACAGTCGCGGCCCACTGACACCAAGGCTGCGTGCGGCCTCAGGCAGTGACGGGCGAATTCGCGCCAGGCTGCTTTCCAGCGGGCCGTAGGCCACGGCCAGGAAGCGCACCAGATACGCCAGCAACAACGCCGACAGGCTGCCCAGCAACAAGGGTTTTCCCGCGCCACCGAGCCAGTTCGACAGTGGGATGACCCACGCACGGTCCAGGTAGCTGAACGCAAGCATGATCGACACGGCCAGCACCGAGCCGGGCAAGGCATAGCCCAGGTTGGCCACGGCAACCGCGGCGCGAATCGGCCGGGTCGGCGCCAGCCGCCGGGCGAACGCCAGCAGCAAGGCCACGGCAACGGTGACCAGCGCGGCCAGCCCGCCCAGGTAGAGGGTGTGGGCGATCAGCCCGGCGTAGCGTTCGTCCAGGTCGAAGCGCCCGCGCTGCCAGAACCACACCAGCAACTGCAGCACCGGGATGACAAACGCACAGGCGAACACCAGCAAGCACCAGCCGCTGGCCGCCACGGCCTTGAAGCCGCGCAACGGGTACAGGGCCTTGCTCCGCGGCCTCTCGTTGCTGGCACGATGGGCGCCACGGGCCCGGCGCTCGCCGTAGAGCACCAGCATCACCACCAGCAACAGCAGGCTCGCCAGTTGAGCGGCACTGGACAGGCTGAAGAAACCGTACCAGGTCTTGTAGATGGCAGTGGTGAACGTGTCGAAGTTGAACACCGACACCGCGCCGAAGTCGGCCAGGGTCTCCATCAACGCCAAGGCCACGCCGGCCCCGATGGCCGGCCGCGCCATCGGCAGCGCCACCCGCCAGAACGCTTGCCACGGCGATTGCCCGAGCACCCGCGCCGCTTCCATCAACCCCTTGCCCTGGGCCAGGAACGCACTTCGCGCCAGCAGGTAGACATACGGGTAGAACACCAGGACCAGCACCAGAATCACCCCACCGGTGGAACGCACCCTGGGCAAGCGCAGGCCGCTGCCGAACCATTCGCGCATCAGCGTCTGCACCGGGCCGGCGAAATCCAGCAGACCCACGAAGACGAATGCCAGCACGTAGGCCGGAATCGCGAACGGTAACATCAATGCCCAGTCGAGCCAGCGCCTGCCGGGGAACTCACACAAGCTGGTGAGCCAGGCGAGGCTGACGCCCAGCACCGTCACCCCGACGCCCACCCCCAGGATCAACGTGAGGGTATTGCCCAGCAGCCGGGGCATCTGGGTGTCCCACAAATGGGACCAGATCTGCGGGTCGATGCTTTGCCAGGACAGCACCAGCACGCTCAAGGGCAGCAGGACCAACGCGGCGATGGCGAAGACCAGGGGATACCAGCGGCGTTGGACGGGGTGGGTCAAGGAAGGCTCTCGTTCAAGTGATGCATCGGCAGGCACACATGCTGTGTAGCATGTGGCGAGGGAGCTTGCTCCCGCTTGAGTGCGCAGCGCTCACCCAAAGGGCCGCTACGCAGCCCAGCGGGAGCAAGCTCCCTCGCCACGGGCCAATCCCAGGAACGAGCCCCCCTGCATGCCCAGGGGGCCGTTACCGTTCGGTCAGTTCCAGCCAGCCCGATCCATCATGCGAATCGCCTCGGCCTGGCGCTTACCGGCCACTTCCACCGGCAGGGTGTCGGCCTTGAACGTGCCCCAGGCCGCGACTTCCTTGGACGGCTCGACTTTCGGGTTGGCCGGAAACTCCTGGTTCACATCGGCAAAGATGCTTTGCGCTTCTGGCGTGGTCATCCATTCCACCAGTTGCTTGGCGGCCTCAGGGTGCGGTGCATGCCGGGTCAAGCCGATGCCCGAGAGGTTGATGTGCACACCGCGGTCGGCCTGGTTCGGCCAGAACAGCTTCACCTTCAGGTCCGGTTTCTGCTGGTGCAGACGGCCATAGTAGTAGGTATTGACGATCCCCACGTCGCACTGCCCGGCGTTGATAGCCTCAAGCAGCGCAGTGTCGTCGGAGAACACGTCGGTGGACAGGTTGCGAACCCAGCCCTTGAGGATTTCCTCGGTTTTTTCCGCGCCGTGGGTTTCGATCAGCGTGGCGGTCAGGGACTGGTTGTAGACCTTCTTGGAGGTTCGCAGGCACAGCCGACCCTCCCACTGCTCGCCCGCCAGGGCCTCATAGGTGCTCAATTCAGCGGGTTTGACCCGGTCGGTGGAATAGACGATGGTTCGCGCCCGCAGGCTCAAGCCGGTCCAGGCGTGGGAGGACGCACGGTATTGAGGTGGGATGTTGGCATCGATCACCGGGGAGGTGAACGGTTGCAGAATGCCCATCTGCTCGGCCTGCCAGAGGTTGCCGGCGTCGACGGTGAGCAGCAGGTCGGCGGTGGCGTTCTCGCCCTCGGCCTTGATCCGCTGCATCAAAGGCGCTTCCTTGTCGGTGATGAACTTCACCGATACGCCGGTCTTCTTGGTATAGGCATCGAAGACAGGCTTGATCAGCTCATCGATACGCGAGGAGTAGACCACCACCTCATCGGCGGCCTGGGCGGCGGTGGTGCCTGCCAGGGTCAGGGCGAGGGCGGACAGCAGGCGCTTGGATGCCGACATGGGAGCAGTCTCTCGATGATGAAGTGCGCAAATGATAAGGACTCACATTTGGCATCTCAATCGAACAGTGGGCGGAGACATTTCCAAATGTTGCGCAGATGGGTTCCCTGGGCGACTGTCCCGGCCTCATCGCGAGCACGCTCGTTCCCGCAGGCGCAGCAGGTCAATGTGGGCGCGAGCTTGCTCGCGATAGGAGCATAAGCTCCAACCCACATTTTTCAGGCCTTGGCCAGATCCGGCAAATCGCCAATCAGCCCCAGCGCCTCACGCACGAACAACGCCTTGGCTTCGGGCAGGCGGTCCACCAGCTTCAGGCCGGTGTTACGCAACCAGCGCACCGGCAACGGGTCGGCCTGGAACAGTCGCTCGAAGCCCTCCATGGCCGCCATCAACGCCAGGTTGTGAGGCATGCGGCGGCGCTCGAAGCGGCTCAGCACCTTCACGTCCGCCAGGCGCTCGCCCCGGCCCGCCGCCTGGAGCAGCACCTCGGCCAATACCGCGGCGTCGAGGAAACCGAGGTTCACGCCTTGTCCGGCCAATGGGTGAATGGTGTGGGCCGCATCGCCGATCAGCGCCAGCCCTTCGGCCACGTAGCGCTTGGCATGGCGCTGGCGCAGCGGCACGCACAGGCGCGGGTCGGCGCTCAGCACCGCGCCCAGTTGGCCTTCGAAAGCCCGCTCCAGTTCGCTGCAGAACGCACCGTCATCCAGCGCCATCAAGCGCTGCGCTTCGCCAGGGGTGGTGGACCAGACGATCGAGCACCAGTCGTGCTGGCCGTCACGCTCCAGAGGCAGGAACGCCAGCGGGCCGTTGTCGGTGAAGCGCTGCCAGGCCGTCAGGCGATGCGGCCGGGCACTGCGCACGCTGGTCACGATGGCATGGTGCAGGTAATCCCATTCACGCGTCGCGACGCCCGTCAGGCGCCGCACAGCCGAATTCGCGCCATCGGCAGCGATCACCAATGGCGCCCGCAAGCTGCGACCGTCCGCCAGAGTCAGCAACCAGTCATCGCCGGAGCGGCGCATCTGTTCGAGCCGAGCGTTGGCCAAAAGGCCGAGGTCGCAGTCATGCAGGCGTTCCAGCAAAGCATCCTGCACCACTCGGTTTTCAACGATGTGCCCCAGGACGTCGGCATGCAGGCTTTCGGCTGAAAAGTGGATCTGCCCGGTGCCGCTGCCGTCCCAGACATGCATGTCGGTATACGGACTGGCGCGCCGGGCAGTGATGCCCTCCCACACGCCCAGGCGTTCGAGGATCCGCTGGCTGGCCGCCGACAGGGCACTGACCCGCGGCTCGAACGCGGCCTGGGGGTCGTAGGGCTTGACGCTCAGCGGACTGCCATCGAGCAGCAACACTTGCAAGCCACTGCCCTGTAACGCCAGCGCCAGGGCGCTGCCGACCATACCCGCACCGACAATCAGCAGATCTGCACGCAATTCCATGCTTTAAGCCTGTTTAGCGGGCGACACGCGCCGCCCATGAAAAGAATGTCCCATCGCCGGCCTACACATCGGGCCGCGTCCCGATCCCCATGGCCTGCCGGGCGAACCAACGCTTGGCCGGCGGCAGCAGGTCGAGGCCGAGCAAACCGAGGTTACGCCCCACGGACACCAGCGGCAGGCTGCTGCCGAACAGGCGCGTGACCTGATCGGAGAAACCCACGGTCAGGGCCTGGTCCATGCGCTGGCGCTCGCGATAGGCCTGCAATACGGCAAAGTCGCCGGGCTCGCGGTCGCTGTCGAGCAAGGCTTCGGCCAGGGCCTGGGCATCGCGCAGGGACAGGTTGAAGCCCTGCCCGGCGATCGGGTGCAGGCTGTGGGCGGCATTGCCAAGGATCGCCAGGTGCGGGCGGACCTGCTCCTCGGCCTCGACCAGCGCCAACGGGTACAGGTGGCGCGCGCCCACCTGCTTGAGCGTGCCCAGGCGATAGCCGAACACGCCCTGCAATTCGCTGAGGAAGCTGCGCTCGTCAAGGGCTGCCAGCCGTTGCGCGTCCATCCCCTGGCGGGTCCAGACCAGCGCGCAGCGGTTCTCCGGCAGCGGCAGCAACGCCATCGGCCCGTCATCGGTGAAGCGCTCGAAAGCCATGCCGTTGTGGGCTTCGCTGGGGGTGATGTTGGCGATCAGCGCGCTCTGGTCATAAGGTCGATGCCGCACGCCGACGCCCAGTTGCTCTCGCAGCCCCGAACGGCCGCCGTCGGCCAGCACGGCGAGATCGCATTCCAGGGTGGTTTCGTCGTCGAGGGTCAGGCGGTAGCCGCTGACCAGCGGCTCCATTCGCGTCACCTGGGCCGGACAGCGCCAACTGACCACGTCCTTGTCGAGGCCTTGCCACAGGCATTGGCCCAGCCAGGCGTTTTCCACCACGTAGCCCAACGCCGGCACGCCCTCTTCCATCGCCGACAGGCGCGCCGTGGAAAACCGCCCGCGATCGGACACGTGGATCTGCTTGATCGGCTCGGCGCGTCGGGAAATCTGCTGCCAGACACCCAGGCGCTGATAGATCTGTCGGGCGCCGTAGGACAAGGCCGAGGATCGGGCATCGTAGCTCGGCTGCCAGGCATCGCCTGGGGCGAAAGGCTCGATCAGCAGGATCTTCCAGCCCCGGGCCTTGGCGCCGGCTTGCAAGGCCAGCGCCAGGCTCGCCCCCACCAGGCCGCCACCGACGATCGCCAGGTTGACCCGGCTCATGCCGCTTGCGCCCGGGCCGCAGCCATCAGGGCCTCGATCTCGGCGACCGTCTTGGGCACGCCTCGGGTCAGGATTTCACAACCGGTTTTGGTCACTACCACGTCATCCTCGATGCGCACGCCAATGCCGCGCCATTTTTTCGCTACGCTACGGTCGGTCGGGCTGATGTAGATACCGGGTTCCACCGTCAGCGTCATGCCCACTTCCAGTACCCGCCATTCGCCGCCGACCCGGTATTCACCCACGTCATGTACATCCATGCCCAGCCAGTGGCCGGCACGGTGCATATAGAAGGCCCGGTAGGCTTCACTGGCGATCAGTGCGTCCACCTCGCCCTCCAGCAACCCCAGGCGCACCAACCCTTCGGTGATGACCCGGACCGTCGCTTCGTGGGCCTGGTTCCAATGCTTGTCCGGGGCGATCTCGGCAAACGCCGCTTCCTGGGCCGCCAGCACCACTTCATAGATCGCTTTCTGTTCGGGCGAAAACTTGCCGCTGACCGGCCAGGTCCGGGTGATATCACTGGCGTAGCAGTCGATTTCACAGCCGGCGTCGATCAGCACCAGGTCGCCCTCCTTGAGCAACGCGTCATTCTGCTGGTAGTGCAAGATGCAGCTGTTGCGCCCCGCCGCGACGATCGAGCCATAGGCCGGCATCTTCGCCCCGCCCTTGCGGAACTCGTAGTCCAGCTCGGCCTCGAGGCTGTATTCGTAAAGCCCCGGGCGCGCCGCCTGCATCGCCCGGATATGGGCCTGGGCGGAAATCCGCGCCGCCTCGCGCATCACCTTCACTTCCGCCGCCGATTTATACAGGCGCATGTCGTGCAGCAGGTGATCCAGGGCAACGAATTCGTTCGGCGGCTGGGCGCCGAGGTTGGCCTTGGAGCGAATCACGTTGATCCACTCCATCAGGTGCCGGTCGAATTCCGGGTGGCTGCCCATGGCCGAATACACCCGGTCGCGCCCTTCGATCAGGCCCGGCAGGATGTCGTCGATGTCGGTGATGGGGAAGGCGTCGTCGGCGCCATAGTCGCGGATCGCGCCTTCCTGGCCGGCTCGCAAGCCATCCCACAGCTCGCGCTCGGCGTTGCGCTCGCGGCAAAACAGGATGTACTCGCCATGGGCGCGACCGGGCATCAGCACGATCACGGCCTGCGGTTCGGGGAAGCCGCTGAGGTATTGGAAGTCGCTGTCCTGGCGGTAGACGTGCTCGACGTCGCGGTTGCGGATCGCCACGGCGGCAGCAGGCAGGATCGCGATGCTGTTGGGCTCCATCTGCGCCATCAGCGCCTTGCGGCGACGGCCGTATTCCGCTTTCGGGATATGAATCATGGGCAGGCGGCGTTCCCTTTCAGGCGATCAGTGCAAGGACGGCTTGGCGGCCGGTTCCGAGGTTTTCCGGGTCTCGGTGAACAGCAGCAAGGGCGCGACCCGCAGGTATTCCATCACTTCCATGTAGTCGCTTTCGCCGTCGTCGGATTCTTCCAGGGCATCCTGGACCTGGGAGATCGCGGCCAAATCCTGCAACACTTCTTTTGCTTCTTCGCTCAGCGCGTATTCGCGGCGAGTCAGGCCGAAGCCTGCGAGGAAACCCTGGCACCACTGGCCCAGCGCAGCAGCACGCTCAGCCAGGGGGGTGTCGTCGGTGGGCAGCAGCAGGACGACGGTCATGTCGTCGCTGGTCAATTCGCCCTTGACCATTTCCTGCAGGCCAACAAGTGCATTGCGGACATTGTCCGCCGGCTCGCCTTCGAGCAGTTCGGCGGCATCGGCCAACCAGCCCTCGACATCGAAACCGGCGCCGGCGCAACTGCGCCCGAGCAGCAGGCCGTGCAGTTCGGCAGGCGAAACAGGATGACCGCTGGAACTCAGCAGGGTGGCGAACGCTTGATACGGGGAATTCTGAATGGGCATGGGCAGCTAGGCGCCAGACGGCGCTATGTCTAGAATGGAGGCCTTGTATCCTACATCGACAGACTCGCCAAGACTATCAGAGGCTGTGCGACCTGCATTCCCCATCAGACACTCTCTTCAGTGGACACAATGGAAGACAACGACCTGCAAGCGCTGATGGCCAGACTCGAATTGCTAATTGAGCGGGTCGAGCAACTAAAGAGCCAAAACGGACTCCTATTAGCTCAGGAAAAAACCTGGCGCGAGGAACGCGCTCACCTCATTGAAAAAAACGAAATCGCCCGGCGTAAGGTCGAATCGATGATTTCGCGCCTCAAGGCCCTGGAGCAAGACTCATGAGTTCAAGCAATAGCGTTACCGTGCAGATCCTCGATAAAGAGTATTCGATCATCTGTCCCCAGGAAGAGCGCAGCAACCTGGTGAGCGCCGCCCGGTACCTGGACGGCAAGATGCGCGAGATCCGCAGCAGCGGCAAGGTCATCGGCGCCGACCGCATTGCCGTGATGGCCGCCTTGAACATCACCCACGACCTGCTGCATCGCCAGGATACGCCTGACGTGCAGGTCAGTGGCTCGACCCGCGAACAGGTCCGCGACCTGCTCGAACGGGTGGATCTGGTGCTGGCGACCGATCCAGACGTCAGCAAGGGCTGATTCGCGAGGCAGCCTGGGGTATACTCGCCTCACTCCCTGGGGTGCTTGCCAGTTGGTGATGTCCCTGAGCCGATACGCACAACCACGGGGGTTGCACGTTGGGGCCGGTGTGCATGTCCGCTTGACGGAAAGCCTTAACGCCTCCTGCAACTTCCACCTTGAACTTTCGGGTTCAAGGGCTAAGCCGACAGCGGTTCATCCGGGGAGCCTGATTCCAGACGATGCCAGTCCATGCGACTGGCATCGTCGTTTCCGGCCCGGGCATTTATGAGTGTCCTGTTTTGCGGTTACGCTGTGCCATCGCCGACACCGTGAACTTTCGACATGACCGAACCCGCGCTGCTGCCCCGCCCGCAACTTCGCCGCCTGCTGCGCCAGGCCCGCCGAGCCCTGACGCCTGTCCAGCAACGGCAAGCGGCCCTGGGGCTGTACCGGCAACTGGCCCAGCATCCACTGTTCCGCCGCGCCAGGCACATTGCCCTGTATCTGCCCAACGATGGCGAGATCGACCCGCGCCTGCTGCTGCGTGCCGCACAGCGCCGGGGCAAGGCCACGTACTTGCCAGTGCTCAGCCCGTGGCCGCGGACCAAAATGGTTTTCCAACGCATCCGCCCTGGCGAGCAACTGCATCCCAATCGTTTCCGTATCCTCGAACCCCGGATCGACATTGCCCGGCAACGCAAGGTCTGGGCGCTGGACCTGGTGTTATTGCCGTTGGTGGGGTTTGACGATGCCGGAGGTCGGCTGGGCATGGGCGGCGGCTTCTATGACCGCAGCCTGGCGTACCTGGCGCGGCGCCGGCAGTGGCGCAAACCGACATTGCTGGGGCTGGCCCATGAATGCCAGAAGGTCGACCGGTTGGCACAGGCAAGCTGGGACGTACCGCTACAGGGCACGGTCAGCGACAGGCATTGGTATAGTGCGCGATAGGCGCCGCGGCAATCAGCGGCGCCAGGAAGACGGGTTCAGCGTTTGAACGTGGGCGCGGGCTGGGTAATGTCCATCGGCGCCTCGACCTTGTTGGTCCACAGGCTTTGTGCGTAACCCGTGGTCACGACACCCAGACCGAACAGAATGACCAGAATCCACAACAAATCCGGTTTGCGTTTCATCGATTGCCCCCCTCAAGGCATATCACACACGATGACAGCAGCGGTTTTCTTATTGGCCGTGCAGCAGCGTCAAGCTTGGAAGGCCGGCATTTTGCGGCAACCTGCGGCGACACGCAAACTCTGGCGTCAACCGACTGTCGGTTTGTCATAAAATCGCTGAACTATTTTCAAGCACACCGCCCAGGAGTAGAAATCATGGCCTATTGGCTGATGAAGTCCGAGCCCGACGAGCTCTCCATCCAAGGCCTGGAAAAGCTCAGCCAGGCGCGCTGGGACGGGGTTCGCAACTATCAGGCGCGCAATTTCCTGCGAGCCATGGCCGTCGGCGATGCGTTTTTCTTCTACCACTCCAGTTGCCCCGAGCCGGGCATCGCCGGGATCGGCCGGATCGTCCGCGCAGCCTACCCCGACCCGACCGCACTGGACCCCGACAGCCATTACCACGACCCCAAGGCCAGCCCGGACAAGAACCCCTGGACGGCCATCGACGTGGCTCACGTCGAGACATTTGCCCGGGTGCTGAAGCTCGACTACCTCAAGCAGCAGAGCGCATTGGCCGAGATGCCACTGGTGCAGAAAGGCTCGCGACTGTCGGTGATGCCCGTGACAGCCGAACAATGGGCGGCGGTCATCGGGTTGAAACCCTAGACGACCGTCTTCGCGAGCAGGCTCACGAAAGCCCCGCCCTGGCCCTCAAGCCTTACTGAATGATCAGGTTGTTGAACAACAGATCTTCCACCGTCGGCTTGCCAGTCTCGTCGCTCATCACTTGCTGGGTCTGCTTCAACGCCTCCTGGCGCAGCTTTTCCTTGGCCTCGACGTTGTTCATCGTCTCGACGGTCTGCTGGGCAAACAATGCCACCAACTGGTTGCGAATCAGCGGTTCATTCGCCTTCACCGCCGCGGCAGCCGCATCGCCGGTCACCCGCAGCGCCACGTCAGCCTTGTAGACCTTCAGCTTCGCCGTACCGTCCAGGCCATAGTTGCCCACGAAGGGCGGGCTGAGGGTGATGTAGCTGACCTTCGGCGCCTCGCCTTCCTTCGCTTCCTTGGCCTCTTCGGCCATCACTGCCGCAGGCAGCGCCAGGGCCAGCATCAACACAATCCACGCTTTCACATTCGACTCCTCATCCGGTTTGCGGCCCAGCATACCGACCCGCCGTTCAAGCACAAGCTTATGGCCGGCTATCAGGGCGGGGCATGCTCGTTGACCCGTTGACTCTCACACCTACACTTATCGGCCATCACTCCCAAAGGAATAGCCCTGATGAAAGCCGTGCTGTGCAAAGAATTCGGCCCTGCCGAATCGCTGGTGCTGGAAGACGTCGCCAGCCCCATTGCGAAGAAGAATGAGATCCTGCTGGACGTGCACGCCGCCGGGGTGAATTTCCCTGACACGCTGATCATCGAGGGCAAATACCAATTCAAGCCACCCTTCCCGTTTTCCCCTGGCGGCGAAGCGGCGGGCGTCGTCAGCGCCGTGGGCGAAAAGGTCAGCCACCTGAAAGTCGGCGACCGGGTGATGGCACTGACCGGTTGGGGCAGCTTTGCCGAACAGGTCGCGGTCCCTGGCTACAACGTGTTGCCTATTCCAGCAGCCATGGACTTCAACACCGCTGCCGCCTTCAGCATGACCTACGGCACCTCGATGCACGCCCTCAAGCAACGGGCCCACCTGCAACCCGGCGAAACCTTGCTGGTGCTCGGCGCCTCCGGGGGTGTCGGCCTGGCGGCGGTGGAGATCGGCAAGGCCATGGGCGCACGGGTGATCGCCGCCGCCAGCAGCGCCGAGAAGCTCGCCGTGGCGAAGGCGGCCGGTGCCGACGAACTGATCAACTACAGCGAAGCCAGCCTGAAGGATGAGATCAAGCGCCTCACCGACGGCCAGGGCGCCGACGTGATCTACGACCCGGTGGGTGGCGACCTGTTCGACCAGGCCATTCGCGCCATCGCCTGGAATGGTCGGCTGCTGGTGGTGGGCTTTGCCAGCGGACGCATCCCCGAACTGCCGGTCAACCTGGCCCTGCTCAAGGGCGCCGCCGTCATGGGCGTGTTCTGGGGCTCTTTCGCCCAACGCCAGCCCCAGGACAATGCCGCCAACTTCCAGCAACTGTTTGGCTGGTTCACCGAAGGCAAGCTCAAGCCTCTGGTCTCGCAGGTGTACCCACTGGACAACGCCGCCCAGGCCATCAATGACCTGGCGCAGCGCAAGGCCGTGGGCAAAGTCGTCGTGCAGGTGCGCTGAAGCGCTACTGGCTCACGGCGTTTCGGGCGGCATCGGCGAAGTCGGGATGATCGCTGTGCAGCATCGCGACCGACTCGACCCGGCCGTCGGCGTGCGCCGTAAAGCCGACCCGGACCGTGCCCGCCACCCCGGCCCTCATCAGCGGCATGGCCCAAAGGCTGAATGGCGAGACGTCCCCTATCAATGAAGGACGTTTCCCATTGCCTTGTCGCGCAGGCTGCGATTCGGGGTGTGAAAACGCCACTGACGAAGCTTCCTACAGCGCCCTTCGACTACGTCTGAGCGACATGTTCATTTAAGAACATTCGATCAGGAAAATTTCCGCTTTTTAAGTGATGAGAAGCAATGCTATTTTCGGTAACGAAACTGTAACATTCGCATCCGCATAACAAGAATCCTGGAGCCCTTGAATGTTTGCTTTCTTTCGTCCTGCCGCACACCAGGCGCCCTTGCCTGAAGAAAAGATAGACAGCACCTACCGACGCCTACGCTGGCAGATCTTCGCCGGGATCTTCATCGGCTACGCCGGTTACTACCTGCTGCGCAAGAACTTCTCCCTGGCCATGCCCTACCTGATCGACGAGGGCTACAGCCGAGGCCAACTGGGCCTGGCCATGTCGGCCATCGCCATTGCCTACGGCCTGTCCAAGTTCCTGATGGGCCTGGTGTCCGACCGCTCCAACCCACGCTATTTCCTGCCATTCGGCCTGCTGGTATCGGCGGGGGTGATGTTCATCTTCGGGTTCGCGCCTTGGGCCACGTCCAGCGTGACCATGATGTTCATCCTGCTGTTCATCAACGGCTGGGCCCAGGGCATGGGCTGGCCGCCCAGCGGGCGGACCATGGTGCACTGGTGGTCGCAGAAAGAGCGCGGCGGCGTGGTGTCGGTGTGGAATGTGGCGCACAACGTCGGCGGCGGCCTGATCGGCCCGCTGTTCCTGCTGGGCATGGGCTGGTTCAATGACTGGCACGCCGCGTTCTACGTGCCTGCTGCCGTGGCCCTGGCGGTTGCTGTATTTGCCTTCGTGACCATGCGCGACACCCCGCAATCGGTGGGCCTGCCGCCGATCGAAAAGTACAAGAACGACTACCCGGAAGGCTACGACGCCAGCCACGAGAACGAATTCAGCGCCAAGGAAATCTTCGTCAAGTACGTGCTGCGCAACAAAATGCTCTGGTACATCGCCATGGCCAACGTGTTCGTCTACTTGCTGCGCTATGGCGTGCTGGACTGGGCACCGACGTACCTGAAGGAAGCCAAGGGCTTCACCGTGGATAAAAGCTCCTGGGCCTACTTCTTCTACGAGTGGGCGGGTATTCCCGGCACGCTGCTGTGTGGCTGGATGTCGGACAAGATCTTCCGCGGCAACCGTGGCCTGACAGGCATGGTGTTCATGGCCCTGGTGACCGTGGCCACGCTGGTGTACTGGCTGAACCCGGCCGGCAACCCGACCGTCGACATGATCGCCCTGGTTTCCATCGGCTTCCTGATCTACGGCCCGGTCATGCTGATCGGCTTGCAGGCACTGGAGCTGGCCCCAAAGAAAGCCGCCGGCACCGCCGCAGGCTTTACCGGCCTGTTTGGCTACCTGGGCGGCTCGGTCGCGGCAAGCGCTGCCATGGGCTACACCGTGGACCATTTTGGCTGGAACGGCGGCTTCGTGCTGTTGATCGGTGCCTGCCTGCTGGCCATGGCCTTCCTTGCGCCAACCCTGTGGCACAAGCAAGTCGCCAGTCAGAGTCGCGAAGCGGTCGTCTGATCCTGGGCTGACCTGCAACGCTTGAGCCGCGCCTCCAGATTCCGATCTGGCATGGCGTGGCTGCGCAGGGCGTGGACGGTCTGCTCGACGTAGTCGCGAGTGGTGCCGTAACGACCGCTGGCGCTTTCGAACACCTGGCTCAGCACATGGTCCGGCAAGTTGCCGGCGTAGCTGGGCAGGTGCCGCTCCAGCACGAAGCCCAGGGCCTGCACGCGGCTGCCATCCTCCAGGCGGCAACTGAGCCAGTGAGGCCGATAGGACGGCACCGGCATCTCGCGCTGCCACAGGGCAAACAGCGAATCCTCGAGGTTCTCCTGTGGCAAGCGATACGCGAAGCCGCTGCACGAACCACCGCGATCCAGCCCGAACACCAACCCTGGCAACTCCGGGGTGCCGCGATGTTCGTGGGACCACAAGTACAAGCCGCGATGATAACCATGGACCCGGCCACGGACCCGCTCCACCGCCGTGCATTCGGGCCGCCAGATCAAGGAGCCGTAGGCAAACAGCCAGACCGGGCCGCCGCGATGACGACTCATGGTCGACTGCATCGAGGCGAGCAATTGTTCATGGGTCAGTTGTGCCCCCAGGTCGAGCCGTGGTGGGTACAGAGCGCAGGTTATGGCGGATTCGATAGCGGTCATGGCCGGTAGCGTCTTTCAATAATGGGGCTGGCGCGCGTCAGGGGGATGACGTTTATCCGGAACAAGGCAAGTTGGATGCCATCCAGCGCTATATACGTTATCGGTATCCAGGCGCAAAGGCTAAATACCGAAACGAAATATAGGGGGTCATAAAGCTGTCACGAGGGGGTGGGATGGAGGGCTGCCAGGCAGCCCGGCGGGAGCAGGCGCCCCGCGCTATCAAGCCCGTGGGGCGTAGGCGAACACGTCGGCGCGCATCTGGTGGGCGTCCATCCCGGCTTCCACCAGGGCGTCCAGCGTGGCGTAGATCATCGCCGGCGAGCCACTGGCGTACACGTGCACGCCAGAGAGGTCGCGGATGTCCTCGCACACCGCTTCGTGAAGCATCCCGCAGCGCCCTTCCCAACCGCACAAGTCGCTGACGACTTTGTGCAGGAACAGATTCGGCAGTTGCTTCCACTCGTCCCAATGCTCAATTTCATAAAAATCGTCCGGTCGGCGCACGCCCCAGTACAGGTGCACCGGATGCTTGAACCCCGTCGCGCGGCAATGCTCGATCAGGCTGTGCATCTGCGCCATGCCGGTTCCGGCGGCGATCAGCACCAATGGGCCGTCCGGCAGCTCGGACAAGTGCGTGTCGCCAAACGGCATTTCCACCGCCACGCTGGGGTTGCGTTGCAATTGTGCAAGCAGCGCCCGCGCACTGCTTTCGCGCACCAGGACATGCAGTTGCAGGTCACGCCCGCCGTGCGGTGCCGAAGCCAGGGAGAACGCCGACTTCTCGCCGTTTTCCCGTTCGAGCATCAAGTACTGCCCGGCGTGGTAGCGCGGCGGCTTGCCTGCCGGTGCACGCAGGCGTACCCGCCAGACATCGCCGCCCACATCGGCGCATTCGATCACCTGGCACACCAGCTTGCGTACCGGCAGCTCGCCCGGCGACAACACGCCATCCCACAGCACCACGCAGTCCTCCAGCGGTTCGGCGATGCAGGTGAAGATCTCACCGTGATCGCGCACCTCGCCCGCTTGCTTCACGCGACCCTCCACCAGCAACGCACCACACACGTGACAGTTGCCGTTGCGGCAGCTTTGCGGACATTCATAGCCCAGGCGCCGCGCGCCATCGAGGATCCGCTCGGCGGGCTGTATGTCCAGGACCGCCCCGGAAGGCTGCAAGGTTACACGCATCAATCTATTCCTAACTGATTCCAGAGGGCATCGATCCGCTGGGTCACGGCTTCATCCTTGACGATCACCCGGCCCCATTCACGAGTGGTTTCACCGGGCCATTTGTGCGTGGCATCGAGCCCCATCTTCGAACCCAGGCCGGACACCGGGGAGGCGAAGTCGAGATAGTCGATCGGCGTGTTCTCGATCATTACCGTGTCGCGCTTGGGGTCCATGCGCGTGGTGATGGCCCAGATCACATCGTTCCAATCCCGCGCATTGATATCGTCGTCGGTGACGATAACGAACTTGGTGTACATGAACTGTCGCAAAAACGACCAGACCCCCAGCATCACGCGCTTGGCGTGCCCCGGATACGACTTCTTCATCGTCACCACGGCCATCCGGTACGAACAGCCTTCCGGCGGCAGGTAGAAGTCGGTGATTTCCGGAAACTGTTTCTGCAGGATCGGCACGAACACTTCATTGAGCGCCACGCCGAGGATCGCCGGCTCATCGGGCGGGCGGCCAGTGTAGGTGCTGTGGTAGATCGGCTTGAGCCGATGGGTGATGCGCTCGACCGTGAAGACCGGGAAGCTGTCCACTTCGTTGTAGTAACCGGTATGGTCGCCGTACGGCCCCTCATCGGCCATCTCGCCGGGGTGGATCACGCCTTCGAGGATGATCTCGGCGGTGGCCGGCACTTGCAGGTCGTTGCCACGGCACTTCACCAGCTCCGTACGGTTGCCGCGCAACAGGCCGGCGAACGCATATTCGGACAGGCTGTCCGGCACCGGCGTGACGGCGCCGAGGATGGTCGCCGGGTCCGCGCCCAGGGCCACTGACACCGGGAAGGGCTGGCCAGGATGCTTATCGCACCACTCACGGTAATCCAGCGCACCGCCGCGGTGGCTCAGCCAGCGCATGATGACCTTGTTGCGACCAATCACCTGCTGGCGATAGATGCCCAGGTTCTGGCGGTCCTTGTTCGGGCCCTTGGTGACGGTCAGGCCCCAGGTGATCAGCGGCCCCACGTCGCCTGGCCAGCAGGTTTGCACCGGGAGCATGGCCAGGTCGACATCGTCGCCCTCGATTACCACTTCCTGGCAGATCGCGTCCTTGACGACCTTGGGCGCCATGGCAATGATCTTGCGGAAGATCGGCAGCTTGGACCAGGCATCCTTCAGGCCCTTGGGCGGCTCGGGTTCCTTGAGAAACGCCAGCAGCTTGCCGATCTCGCGCAACTCGTCGACCGATTCGGCGCCCATGCCCATGGCCACGCGTTCCGGCGTGCCGAACAGGTTGCCCAGCACCGGGATGTCATAGCCCGTTGGGTTCTCGAACAATAACGCCGGGCCCTTGGCCCGCAGCGTGCGGTCGCAGACTTCCGTCATCTCCAGCACCGGAGAGATGGGAACCTGGATGCGTTTCAACTCGCCGCGCTGCTCAAGCTGCTGCACGAAATCCCGAAGATCCTTGAATTTCATTGAGATGCCACCCCGAAAATAGGCGTACATCCTACCTGCTCCAGCGCTCAAACAGCAGCCCGCGCATGCGCGGAGCGCTCAATAATCGGTCGTACCCAGCAGCAAGGGGGCGAACAGCGGGCTCAGGCGGGTACTGCCGATGTCAGACAAATGATCTTCATCCTTGTACTGGGTATGGCCGTTGACCTCAATGCGACACACCTCGCCCGGACACATCATCGGCGCCGGGTCGATGACATGCACACCGGCGTCGGCGGCGCTCATCGACGCGAACAAGGCACTCAAGGCCTGCTGACGCGCCAGGTGCTCCTGGAGCGGACGGCCCAGGCCCTCGGCCGAGCGGCCTGTCCGTGCCAGGCTGGTCAAGCGGCTGATCGTGCCGAGGCGCTGCAGGGGCACTTCCTTGAACAACCAGACTTGCGCCCCCGTGGCCCTGATCGTCGCCACACGGGCCTTGATTGCCGCCGCCATGCGCGCTTCGGCCGTGGCGCGGTCATCCAGGCGGTTGAGCATGTGCTTCTTGTCCCCATCCTCGCGCCCGTAGACGTACAGGCTCCAGTTGGCCGCCAGCACCACATCCCTGATGTGCAGGCGACGCACCTGCTCCATGGTCCGCTCATTGAAATCCCGACAGCGCGGCGAGACGTCAGCGCTCTGCACCGGCGGGCAGCCGCCCATGGCGTAGAGCCACACGGGGCGCCCATCGCGGGTCCCGCTGGCTTGCACCGCTGGCAGCAGCGCCGCCGCATGACTGTCGCCCCAGAATAATTGCGTGGCCGGCAGGTCTTTGTTTGCGCCCAGCAGGCAGGCCTTGTCCGGCTGCGTATCCGAGAAACCGAGCATGCATTCCATCTGTCCGGCCCGCCAATCCCGCGCTTGCGCATATTCCAGCGCCTTGCCCGTGATGCGCTGGGGAAAGCCATCCGCCGATCGCACCACCACACCCGTCACGGCCAGGACGGCCATGGCCACTCCCGCCCCGATCAACACCGACTTGCGCCCGGCCAGCCAACGCTTCTCACGGAACGCAAGCTCGACGAAGCGCCAGCTCAGCCAGGCCAGGCCCAGCGCCAGCAGGATCCAGCCCAATGCCTCCCAAGGCTGGATCCCGTCCACGGAAATGGCATTGGCATAGACGTAGACCGGCCAATGCCACAGGTAGAAGGAATAGGACAGCAAACCCACCCAGACCAGCACTCGTGCGCTCAGCAGGCGCGCGGTCCAGCTCGGCCCCTGGGCACCGGACCAGATCAGTGCGGTGGCGCCGAGTACTGGCAGCAGAGCGGCCCAGCCAGGGAACACCGTGGTCTTGTCGAACGTGAAGATCGCCGCCAGCACGGCGATCAACCCTGCCAGGCCGACCAGTTGATAAACCCATGGGCGCACAGCGTGCCGGGGCGCCGGCCAGACAGCGAGCATCGCCCCACACAGCAGCTCCCAGGCTCGCGTAGGCAGCGAGAAAAAGGCCAGGTCAGGCTTGCGCTCGACATAGCCGATGTTCAGCGCGAAGGACCCCAGCAACACCACAAACAACACCCAGCGCCAGTGACGCACATGGCGCATCAACAACACCATCAGCAGCGGGAAGAAAATGTAGTACTGCTCTTCGACCGCCAGGGACCAGGTGTGGAGCAACGGCTTGAGGTCCGAGGCTGGCTCGAAATAACCGTCCTCGCGCATGAACAGGATGTTCGACATGAACATCGCCTGATAGCGCACCGCCCTGCCCAACTGCGAGAAATCCTTGGCCGCCAGCAACAACCAGCCCAGGACCAGGGTTACGAGCATGACCACGCTCAAGGCCGGAAGGATGCGCCGGGCACGCCTTGCCCAGAAGTCGACGAAACTGAAGCGCTGCGAGCTGATCTCGCGGAACAGGATGCCGGTGATCAGGAAGCCGGAAATGACGAAGAAGACATCGACGCCGACGAAACCGCCGCTGAAGGCGCCGAAGCCAAAGTGGAACAGCACGACCGGAATGACGGCCAGCGCCCGCAGGCCGTCGATATCACGGCGGTTGCCAAATACATGCATAACGATCCTTGTCGAGGTGGATACACAGGCGATGATGGGAAAAGAACCTGCAACCGGCAAAAGTTATCCGGTTCGATAAACGCGGTCCAGGCCGCGTGTCGCAAAAAAAAGGCGCCCTGTCCGGGGCGCCTTTTTGGCCGATGCCGTGCTTGTTACTTGCGCTTCATCGACAGGAAGAACTCATCGTTGGTCTTGGTCGTCTTCAGCTTGTCGACCAGGAACTCGATGGCAGCGACTTCATCCATCGGATGCAGCAGCTTGCGCAGGATCCACATGCGTTGCAGCTCGTCGTCGGCGGTCAGCAACTCTTCGCGGCGGGTGCCGGAGCGGTTGATGTTGATGGCCGGGAAGACCCGCTTCTCGGCGATGCGACGATCCAGAGGCAGTTCCATGTTGCCGGTGCCCTTGAATTCCTCGTAGATCACTTCGTCCATCTTCGAACCGGTTTCAACCAGTGCGGTGGCGATGATGGTCAGTGAGCCACCCTCTTCGATGTTGCGCGCGGCACCGAAGAAACGCTTTGGTTTTTCCAGGGCGTGGGCATCGACACCACCGGTCAGCACCTTGCCGGAGCTCGGGATCACGGTGTTGTAGGCACGGGCCAGACGGGTAATGGAGTCCAGCAGGATCACCACGTCCTTCTTGTGTTCGACCAGGCGCTTGGCCTTCTCGATCACCATTTCGGCCACTTGCACGTGGCGGGTCGGCGGCTCGTCGAACGTCGAGGCAACCACTTCGCCACGCACGGTGCGCTGCATCTCGGTCACTTCTTCCGGACGCTCGTCGATCAACAGCACGATCAGGTGAACTTCAGGGTTGTTGCGGGCGATGTTCGCCGCGATGTTCTGCAGCATGATCGTCTTGCCCGCTTTCGGCGGAGCCACGATCAGGCCGCGCTGGCCCTTGCCGATCGGTGCGCACAGGTCGATGACACGACCGGTGAGGTCTTCGGTGGAGCCGTTGCCGGCTTCCATCTTCATGCGCACGGTCGGGAACAGTGGGGTCAGGTTCTCGAACAGAATCTTGTTCTTTGCATTTTCCGGACGGTCGAAGTTGATGGTGTCGACCTTGAGCAGCGCGAAATAACGCTCGCCTTCCTTCGGAGGGCGGATCTTGCCAACGATGGTGTCACCGGTGCGCAGGTTGAAGCGACGGATCTGGCTCGGCGAGACGTAGATATCGTCTGGGCCGGCGAGATAGGAAGCATCTGCGGAGCGGAGGAAGCCGAAGCCGTCCTGGAGAATCTCCAGCACGCCATCACCGGAGATTTCCTCGCCGCTTTTAGCGTGCTTCTTGAGCAGGGAGAAAATCACGTCCTGCTTGCGCGAACGGGCCATATTTTCTATGCCCATCTGTTCGGCCAATTCGAGCAGTTCGGTAATCGGCTTTTGCTTGAGTTCAGTCAGATTCATATAGGAATGACGTAATCATTTATGGAGGGGGGAAATTAAGCTTTTGGCTTAATGAGGCCGCGCCGCAGAGAAGGCGACAGGATCGCGTACTTAATCGAAAGGAGAGCGTCGGCGACGGCTTGCAGGGGGCACAGGAGAAACCAGTGCGGGGCCGAATGTAACACCTGGGTTTGCGAGCGTCTAGCCCCGAATAACGAAAAAGCCCCGCGATTTGCGGGGCTTTTTCAATGGCATTCGACGCTTAGATGTTGGCGTCGAGGAAAGCCGCCAGTTGCGATTTCGACAGCGCACCTACCTTGGTCGCCTCGACGTTGCCGTTCTTGAACAGCATCAGGGTCGGGATACCACGCACGCCGTGCTTGGCCGGAGTCTCCTGGTTTTCGTCGATGTTCAGCTTGGCAACGGTCAGCTTGCCTTTATACGTCTCGGCAATTTCGTCCAGGACCGGGGCGATCATTTTGCACGGACCGCACCACTCAGCCCAATAGTCGACCAGTACGAAGCCTTCGGCCTTGAGTACGTCAGCCTCGAAGCTAGCGTCGCTAACGTGTTTGATCAGATCGCTGCTCATGGAAATCTCCGGGGTTGTCAGCAAAAAAACGTGGCCCATCATAGCGGCCCTTCCCGGGTTCAGGAAGCCGCAGTTGATTGAGTCTCGCTATGGCGGTCGATGGCTTTGGGTATGGTCGAGGTCATGAAGCCGCAGGGGCGACGAAGGAAATCCCGGTACGCAGTGCGGCGTTACGTACATGTTCCTGCATGGCTTTTTGCGCAGCGCCTGAAGCCCGACGAGCCAGGGCGCGAAGGATCTTGCGATGCTCCTGCCAGGTTTCCATCGCCCGCTCGGCCCTGATGAACGGTAGTTTCTGGCTTTCCAGGAAGATGTCGGCGCTAGCGGTGAGAATGCTCAGCATCGCCTGGTTGCCGCTGGCCAACAGGATTCGTCGATGAAATTCGAAATCCAGCCGCGCGGCGGCGTCGAAATCGCCAATCTTCAATTCCCGTCGCATGGCTTCGACATTGTCTTGCAGCATGTCCAGCTCATTGGCGCTGAGCGTCACCGCCGCCAACCCCGCTGCGAAACCCTCCAGAGCGTAGCGCAACTGGAAGATATCCACCGGCGTGGCCTGGGCCGCGAACGGCCAGCCCGGCGCCGATTCGCTGCGAGAAGCTTCTACCGGTGCCTGCACGAAGACCCCTTTGCCCGGCTGCACGCTGATCATGCCCAGGGCACTGAGGGATGACAGCGCTTCGCGCAGCGACGCCCGACTCACCCCCAATTGCAGCGCCAGCTCCCGTTGCGACGGCAACGCATCGCCCGGCCCGAAGCCTTCATCGACGATCAGTTTGCGGATGGCTTGCAGGGCCACTTCAGGAACGGCGCGAGCGATGGAATTCATGATTTTTAAGACGAACCGGGCCAGTGAGCGGCTAGTTGTAAAGCTATTCGCCGCGCCCGGCAAGTCGTGCCCCAGCAGGGTTCGGCGACAAATACCGACGCCCGATAACGGTGCGAAAAACACCACGACTGTTCAGACCAGTAAGACCGCTTCCCACCAGCAAAACCGCGGCCTGGGCGGCTGAAAAGTCGCCTTGGCATGGCCTGTGCTCTGTCCGAACGCAGAAATCACATCACCGATTGCGGAGATTCGCCATGATTCAGCGTTGCAGCGCCCTGCTCACAGCTCTGTTTGCCAGCCTGATGCTCTGCCAGCTACCCGCCCACGCCGACGGCCTGGAAGACGTGGTCAAGCGGGGCACCCTCAAGGTCGCCGTGCCGCAGGACTTCCCGCCGTTCGGTTCGGTGGGCCCGGACATGAAGCCCCGTGGCCTGGACATCGACACCGCCAAGCTGCTGGCCGACCAGCTCAAGGTCAAGCTGGAACTGACCCCGGTCAACAGCACCAACCGTATTCCGTTCCTGACCACCGGCAAGGTCGACCTGGTGATTTCCAGCCTCGGCAAGAACCCTGAACGCGAGAAGGTCATCGATTTCTCCAGCGCCTATGCGCCGTTCTACCTGGCGGTGTTCGGCCCACCCGATGCGCCGATCAATGGCCTGGATGACCTCAAGGGCAAGACCATCAGCGTCACCCGTGGCGCCATCGAAGACATCGAGCTCACCAAGGTCGCGCCCGAAGGCACCACCATCAAGCGCTTCGAAGACAACAACTCGACCATCGCCGCCTACCTGGCCGGCCAGGTGGACCTGATCGCCAGCGGCAACGTGGTGATGGTCGCCATCAGCGAACGCAACCCCAAGCGGGTCCCGGCCTTGAAAGTCAAACTCAAGGACTCCCCGGTGTACGTGGGCGTGAACAAGAACGAGCCGGCGTTGCTGGACAAGGTCAACCAGATCCTCGCCACCGCCAAGACCGATGGCAGCCTGGAGAAAAACGCCCAGACCTGGCTCAAGCAGCCGCTGCCGGCCGATCTCTGATCGTCGCCTGAGAGACTGAGCATGGCTTATCAGTTCGATTTTCTGCCAGTGGTGCAAAACACTGAGTTGCTGGTGCGCGGCGCCCTGTTCACCCTGGAACTGACGGCCATCGGTGCCTTGCTCGGGGTCGGCCTGGGCATCGTCGGGGCCGTGGTGCGGGCGTGGAACATTCGCCCGTTCGCGGCGATCTTCGGCGTATACGTGGAGTTGATCCGCAACACGCCGTTCCTGGTGCAGCTGTTTTTTATCTTCTTCGGTTTGCCGTCCCTGGGCCTGCAGATTTCCGAATGGCAGGCGGCGGTGCTGGCGATGGTGATCAACCTCGGCGCCTATTCCACCGAGATCATCCGCGCCGGTATCCAGGCGATCCCGAAGGGGCAACTGGAAGCGGCCGCGGCCCTGGCCATGAGCCGCTTCGAAGCGTTCCGGCACGTGGTGTTGCTGCCGGCGCTGGGCAAGGTCTGGCCAGCCCTGAGCAGCCAGATCATCATCGTGATGCTCGGCTCGGCGGTGTGTTCGCAGATCGCCACCGAAGAGCTGAGCTTTGCTGCCAACTTCATTCAGTCGCGCAACTTTCGCGCCTTCGAAACCTACGCCCTGACGACCCTGGTGTACCTGTGCATGGCGCTGTTGATCCGCCAGTTCCTGAACTGGATCGGCCGCCAGTGCCTGTACCGGAACAGCGCGGGGGGCCGGCCATGAGTGACTTCACGTTCTGGGACGTGGTGCGCAACCTGCTCACCGGCCTGCAATGGACCCTGGCGCTGTCGCTGGTGGCGTTCATCGGGGGCGGCGTGATCGGCTTGCTGGTCATGGTGCTGCGCATTTCCAGAAATGCGCTGCCGCGCAACATCGCCCGTACCTACATCGAACTCTTCCAAGGCACACCGCTGTTGATGCAGTTGTTCCTGGTGTTCTTCGGCGTGGCCCTGGCCGGGGTGGAGATTTCGCCGTGGATGGCGGCGGCGATCGCCCTGACACTGTTCACCAGCGCCTACCTGGCGGAGATCTGGCGCGGCTGCGTCGAGGCAATCCCCAATGGCCAGTGGGAAGCGTCTTCGAGCCTGGCCCTCAACCGCCTGGAGCAGTTGCGCTACGTGATCCTGCCACAGGCTCTGCGCATTGCCGTGGCGCCGACCGTGGGCTTTTCGGTGCAGGTGGTCAAGGGCACCGCCGTCACCTCGATCATCGGCTTCACCGAACTGACCAAGACCGGTGGGATGCTCGCCAACGCCACGTTCGAGCCGTTCATGGTGTATGGCCTGGTGGCCCTCGGTTATTTCCTGCTCTGCTACCCCTTGTCCCTCAGTGCGCGCTACCTGGAAAGGAGACTGCATGCCTCTGCTTAGAATATCCGCCCTGCATAAGTACTACGGCGATCACCATGTGCTCAAAGGCATCGACCTCAACGTCGAGGAAGGCCAGGTGGTGGCGATCATCGGTCGCAGCGGCTCGGGCAAATCCACCTTGCTGCGCACGCTCAACGGCCTGGAGTCGATCAACGATGGCGTGATCGAAGTGGACGGCGAATACCTCGATGCGGCCCGCGCCGATCTGCGCAGCCTGCGGCAGAAAGTCGGCATGGTGTTCCAGCAATTCAACCTATTCCCGCACCTGACGGTCGGCGAGAACGTGATGCTCGCGCCCCAGGTCGTCCAGAAAGTGCCCAAGGCCAAGGCGGCCGAGCTGGCGCGCCAGATGCTCGAACGGGTAGGCCTCGGCGAAAAATTCGATGCGTTCCCGGAACGCTTGTCCGGCGGCCAGCAGCAACGGGTCGCGATTGCCCGTGCCCTGGCGATGTCGCCGAAAGTGCTGCTGTGCGATGAGATCACCTCGGCCCTGGACCCGGAGCTGGTCAACGAAGTGCTCAGCGTGGTGCGGCAACTGGCCCAGGAGGGCATGACGCTGATCATGGTCACCCACGAGATGCGTTTTGCCCGGGAGGTCGGCGACAAACTGGTGTTCATGCACCAGGGCAAGGTGCATGAGGTGGGCGATCCCAAGGTGTTGTTCGCCGCTCCGCAGACAGCGGAGCTGGCGAATTTCATCGGCACCGTGGAACCGGCCGCCTGACGTTCAAGGCTGCGGCACGAGCTCGAAGCGCCCGCGGCCATCGATCGACGTCTCATCACGGACCCGGGCCGCACTGGCGGGCAAGTAGGTCTCGATCTCGACCTGCGCGGAAAACATCCGCCCCCGGACAGGCCCTCCGCCCTGCCGGGCAACCAGTGTCTGTCCGGGCAATAGACGGCTGCCCTGCTCCAGGGTGCGGGCACGCCCCTGGAACAGCTCGACAGCCTGCCCGTCCAGCCGGGGCCGCGTGAGGCTGATCGTGAAATGACCGTGGAGCCCCAGGCTGAAGGCCTCGGGCTCGGCCCCAGGGCTGTCGAAACGCAAGGCCATCGTGTTGGGCTCGGCACAGACCACATTCAGGTTCAAGGTTCGCTTGCCCAGCGCCAGCTCTGCCTGGCCCGGCTGCTCGACCAGCAGTTGGCCTTGGTGCAGGCGGCCATAATCGAGCCGGTCCTGGCTCAGCGACACGCTGCATTGCTCAGCCTTCGCTGGGTTCGCCAACAGCAGACCCAGGCAACACAGGTTCCTCGCTAGAAGCCATTGCCTCGGATGCCGAAAAGTCGCGACAGACCGCCGAAGCGGTCTCATAAGGGAGGTCTTCATCATTGTTTTCCATGAATTCGAATTGAAGCTGGCACGTCCTGGAGCCGGACAACGCAACTTTCAGGGCCTGCTGCTCATTGATATCGCTGAGGAAAATCAGGCCTTCGCCGGCCACGCTGGTCAGGAAGTCGTCATTGGTCGTCAGCACCGAGACGCCCTGTGGAAGTGCCGCGCCGCTTTCGTCACGGGCCTGGACCAGCAGCCGGCGCACGTTGAGCACGGAGAAATCGACGGCATTGAACGAGCCACGCCCGGCGCTCAGCACCTTGGTGCCATTCTGGATGTCCACGCGTCTGGGCAGTGACCGGGTGTCCACCTCGACACGACTGTTGTTGTAGGCAGGCAAGCTGGCAATCACCGCCCGGCCCTGCGAGTCGGTCCATACCGGGCCTTGCGGCGTGTTGATCCGGGCTCCGGGAACGCCTTCCACAGATACGACGCCGAACGTTTCCTGGATTCGGTAAGGAGAAAAGGTCACCCCTTGCCCATGGGCGACGACGCCCCCCCTGAGATAACCGTTGTAATGCGTGCTGAAACGGTCCTGGCTGGCGCCGAGCCCGACCTGGGTGTAGCGCGGCAAGGCGTTGAGACTGCCGCGTGTCTGGGAATTCGGATGGTTCAGCCCTTGCTCGTGCCCCACTTCATAGTTGAGAGAGTCGCTTATGCGCTCACTGTAGGCAGCTCCCAGGGTGGAACGGCTGCCCTGATGGGTCAGAGACGAACGAGCGCGTCGGTCCCTGCCCAGCGGCACGCTGACCTGCAGGCGGACCGACACGCCATCATCGTAGGCGCTTGACGTGCCCATTGCCGAGTCAATGTAGGCACTCACATTCGCGTGCTTGAACGATTTGTTCCACGAGCCGTACAAGCGTGCATACGTCTGGTTATCGAACTGCGATGACTGCGTGTAACCCAGCGAGAAACCACCCAGCGCCGGATCGAACCAGTTGAGCCCAGCCGTGTACTGGTCCTTGAAACGCGACGCGTAGAAGTCCTGCCGACCGTCCTCCTTGCCAACGGAGTGGAGCTGCGAGACCTCGCGATACCCTAGCGTCTGCCGGGTCACGCTGAGTGACAGGTCAAGGCTGTCAGCCAATGACGTGCCCAGCGAAAGACTGCTACGCTCGCCCGACCTGCCGCTGGCCTTGTCATGGGAGACGTTGCCCCGCGCGCCGAGCGCGAGATTGTCCATGGGGCGCGTGTCGAGCCCGAGGCCCACCGCCTGATAATTCTGCGCCCCCACCAAACCGCTGCTCAACGCCGCGCCGCGCCCGATGCCCCAGGTTGCGCTGCCCATCGCCAGCAACGGCTGCTCACCTTCCCCCTTCCCCGCCCCACGCGCCTGGCCCAGGGAGAGGTAATAGCCCGACTGAGCGGGCGTCATGCCGCGAAAAGACGCCGCCGGCACGACAAAACGCTGCTCTGCGCCGTTTTCTTCGATCACGCTCACGTCAAGATCACTGGTGCCGTTGAGCAGCGGCAAGTGGCTGAGGGTGAAGGGGCCTTCCGGAACCAGTGTCGTATAAATCAACGCACCGGACTGGCGGACTTCCACACGGGACTGGCTCAGGGCCAACCCTTCCACCACGGCCCCGCCGGAACCCTCGCCGCGCTTGACGCCGTCGGGGAAAAACTGGAAACCGGAAAACTGCACCCCTCCGAACACCGGGCTGTTGCTGGAAAGCTGCCCGGCCTGGAAGGTGGATTGCAACGCCAGGACGTCGCGCTGGGCATAAGCGTACAGGTGCTCGCTGCGTTGCACCCCGTTGATCGAGGTGTAGAGCTGGCGACTGCGCACGATCCAGTCCCCCAGGTTGACGCCAGCCTCCGTGGCCGCGGACAGATAGCGGTTGCCACCGCCCGAGCTCGATTGGCTATCCAGGCCCAACACATCGTAATTGAGCAGGCCGGCCAGGCCGCCCTGGGAAAAGGCGCCTTCGGCGAATCCCGGTTCTCGCAATGCCTCGCTCGGCACCACCAACGCAACCTCTTCGCGACCGGGAAGCAGGCTGACGACCGTGTTGGGGAACCGCGCCAGGAAATCATGGCAGGCCTGGTCGCCCACCCCTGCCCCGTCAATGATCGCGGCAGGCACTTGCACGCCGGCCTTTTCAAGCAGGCTGCGGGTGAAGCACAACGCGCCTTCGCGATCGAACCGCGCCTCGGTCAAGCCCAGCGGATTGCCGTTGACCCGCAGGCTGACCACCTGTGCCCCCTCATGGAAACGTGGCGTGGCCCGCAAGTAATCCGAAACGCGAGGATCGATCCCTCGGGACGAGAGAATCGAGGTATCGAACTGGGCAAATGAGCGGTCGGTGGAGCCTTGATCCTGCGCGTGCACCTGGCTACTGGCGCTCCAGCAGATCACTGCGGACAAGGCCAGGCCATGCGACCAGCGGGCGCTGCCCGTTCCCGCGCCCCCCCATTGACCATCACCGCTGCGCAAGCCAGGGCAAGGCGTGGCATGCATGAGTTTCATCATCGACTCACGACCGGCGCATCGAAGTTGCCAATCGCAAACCCATACAATGTCGCGGGCTGGATCGTGACCGACGTGACGGCGGACACGGGCGCCTTGAGCTCGGCCGTCAAGGTTTCGCCCGGCAAGACGTAAGTGCGCGGCAGGGCCACAGAGGCGTTGGCCGGGTTCAACTGCACCCGCTCAGACAAACGCACGACGTAGGGGCTGTCGTTCTGGACCGCCAGGTTTTCGCCCTCGACGGTCCATTTCAAGAGCTCCCACGGTGCCGAATGCCGAGGCAAGCCCTTGGGATGAATGATCAGCGGCAGGTTATGCCGGATGTTGATCCCGACGGTGGCCCCGCCGTCGAGCTTCTTCTGCGGAATCCCTTCGAAGGTGACACGCTTGTAGCGCTGGGTCTTGAGCGGTTCCGTGAACGCCCCGACCAGACGGATCAACTGCGTTTGCCCGGCGTCGACCCGCACCACCGGCTGCGTCACGATCACCGACAACTCGGGGTCTTCGGGGATGTGTTCGACTTTCGAATGCAGCAGCGTCGGGCCGGCATCCGTATTGGTGACGTTGATATGGGCCTGGCCATGCTCTTCATAAAAAATGACCACCGTGGTTTCCGGCTGCATGCCGGCCGCCATGGCCGGCCCCGCTGCACAGCAGCCCAGGCACAGCACTGCTCGCAGGGTCGATCCAAGTTTCATTGAGAAATCCAACACACACGCTCTCCCACCACGAAACGACGTTCGTGGAGCGATCTATAGGGTTTGAATAATCGGGCTCGAAACGGCCACATCCAGATGCCGGACCTGATCGTCCACATCCATCGACGGCGCAGAGCCCATGTGCCTGCAAGGAGCCAGCCCCTGGAACGGGGCTGGCCGTTTCATCAGATGTAAGTCAACTCCAGCGTTGCACTGCCATCTATTTGCAGGTCTTCGCGCACAACCAGTTCAGTCGTATTGTTGATCGCCGCCTCGATTTCCAACTCGCCGGAGACTGTTGTCAAAAGGTGGGGAGTCGTGGCACTGCTCGTAGACCACGAGAGCATGTAACTGGGCACGCTGCGCAAAAAGTTCCCAGCGTTGATCCAGCCGCCTGACCCCACTGCGGACAAGATCGTCTTGAAGTCCGTGTCCCCGTCTACGGAATAGTTACGAACATGCAGGCTGAAGGCACCAATTTTCTCGCCGTCGGCGTTCGCGCCCAGGCCGAAACTATTTTGTGGATAAGCAAGACCTGGATCGATGACCTCCATGGCTTCATGCTTTTTGCTAGCCGCCCGGTTATCGTTGGCGGTCAAACCGACAAGCGTCGGCCCGTCACAGACGATGGTGAATGCCGTATTCAGCTTGCTCAACTTTGTGTAATTGACCGGGCTCAAGTCCTTGACGCTGATTCGCCCATAATCGACAGCCGTCGTAGGAATATTCAGAGAGCAACTGCCCGGAACAATGCTACCTGTCACTTGCAAATCAGCCGCCTGGGCATGAGTGCACGCCAGAACGAGAACAGCGACTGCGGCCAGTCCAAACTTATTCTTCATATCAATTCCCTTAAAATCACATCAGCTTGATGTCAGTCATGCAACATCGACACTTCAACGATGCAACAACTAACTTCACGGCGAAATTGCCGGGCGAAAGTATCTGGAAAAAGCCCCTAAAGATAAGCAGGAAACATCATCATGAATCGTAGGAAACTTCTACCAACTACAAAACCATAGAAACTTTCCTACATAAATATCTTATAGATAACCGTTGCCCGCCAGAAACTCAGCCGCACCCGTTAGTGGCCATCATCGTTCATGCAGCATCGGAGCAGGTGTAGACCAGCCCTGTTCCCTTTGGGCAATACGCTTCAACGCAAACCCTGTAAAGAACCAGCCCCGGAAGCGGGACTGGCATTGACGTCAAATGTAGGTCAGTTCTAGCGTCGCATTTCCATCGATCTGGAGATCGTCGCTCACCACAAGCTCAGTCGTATTGTTGATTGCCGCTTCGATCTGGAACTCACCCGTGACCGTTGTCAGAAGGTGCGGGCTTCTGGCCCCAATAGCCGACCAAGTGAGAATACGATCAGGTTTACTCCGCATAATGTCATCTGCCTCGAACCAGGTATTACCCGCTTGCGAGATGGTTTCGAAATCGGTGCTCCCATCCACGGAATAGTTACGAACATGCAGGCTGAAGGCACCGATTTTTCCACCATCGGCGCTGGCGCCCAACCCAAAGCAGTTGATTGGCAAGGCTAACCAGGGATCGATCACCGTCATTGCCATGTGCTCTTTGCTGGCGGCCCGATTATCGGCAGCACTCAACCCCACCAGGGTCGGGCCGTCACAGGTAATGTTAAACGGCGTACTCAACTTGCCCAGCCTTGTGTAATTGACGGGGCTCAGATCATTGGCACTGATTCGCCCATAATCGACAGCCAAAGTAGGGATATTCAGAGAGCAACTGCCCGGGGAAATATTGCCCGTCACCTGCAAATCAGCCGCTTGCACGGAAGTGCAGGCCAAAGCGATTACAGCGACTGCCGCCAACGCAAAACTATTTTTCATTTCCGCTTCCTTCAAACATCATCAACTTGATGTCAATCCTGCAACGCCCGGCACTTCCTTATTCCAGCCACATGTAAACATTTTGTGGAGTTTCATCCTGAATTTGAGAAGAGGCCACAACTGCATCACGGCGAAATTGCCGGGCGAAAGTATCGAAAAAAAACCCTTAAAGATAAGCAGGAAACATCATCGCCAATCGTAGGAAAGCTCTACCCCATATGAAACAGATGAGACTTTCCTACGTAAATTTCTTGCGAACGGCGAAAACTGTCACCCACCGAAACCCGGCAGCATCCGTTGGCGGCGACGGTCGATCGTGGCAGGATGGCAAGGTTATCGACCGAGACTTTTTGCCCATGCCGCCATCCCAAGCCAAGAATCTGTCCCTGATCGCTGCCATAGACCTGGGCTCCAACAGCTTCCACATGGTCGTCGCCAAAGCCCAGAACGGGGAAATCCGCATTCTTGAGCGGCTCGGCGAGAAGGTCCAGTTGGCCGCCGGCATCGACGAAGAGCGCAAGCTGAGCGAAGAATCCATCCAGCGCGGGCTCGATTGCCTCAAGCGCTTTGCCCAACTGATCAACGGCATGCCCCTGGGCGCCGTGCGGATCGTCGGCACCAACGCCTTGCGCGAAGCGCGCAACCGGGGCGAGTTCATCCGCCGCGCCGAAGAGATCCTCGGCCATCCGGTGGAAGTCATTTCCGGCCGGGAGGAAGCCCGCCTGATCTACCTGGGCGTCTCCCATACCCTCGCCGACACCCCGGGCAAGCGCCTGGTGGCGGACATCGGCGGTGGCAGTACCGAATTCATCATCGGCCAACGCTTCGAGCCGCTGCTGCGCGAGAGCCTGCAGATGGGCTGCGTCAGCTACACCCAGCGGTATTTCCGCGACGGCAAGATCACCCCGGCCCGCTATGCTCAGGCCTACACGGCGGCGCGCCTGGAAATCATGAGCATCGAACACGCCTTGCACCGCCTGACCTGGGACGAGGCCATCGGCTCCTCCGGAACCATCCGCGCCATTGGCCTGGCCCTCAAGGCCGGCGGCCATGGCGCAGGCGAGGTCAATGCCGAGGGCCTGGCCTGGCTCAAGCGCCGGGTGTTCAAGCTCGGCGAGTCGGACAAGATCGATTTCGAAGGCATCAAGCCCGACCGTCGGGCGATTTTCCCGGCGGGCCTGGCGATTCTCGAAGCGATTTTCGATGCCCTGGAACTGCAACGCATGGACCACTGCGAGGGCGCCCTGCGCGAGGGCGTACTCTACGACCTGCTGGGACGGCATCACCATGAGGATGTCCGCGAGCGCACCCTGGGCTCGCTGATGGAGCGCTACCACGTGGACCAGGAACAGGCCGTGCGGGTCGAACGCAAGGCGCTGCACGCCTTCGACCAGGTGGCTGACGACTGGGACCTGAACGACGGCGTCTGGCGCGAATTGCTGGGCTGGGCCGCCAAGGTTCATGAAGTGGGCCTGGACATCGCCCACTATCACTACCACAAGCACGGCGCCTACCTGATCGAACACTCGGACCTGGCGGGCTTCTCCCGGGAAGACCAGCAGATGCTCGCGCTGCTGGTGCGTGGGCACCGGCGCAACATTCCCAAGGATAAGTTTGCCGAGTTCGGCGATGACGGCATCAAGCTGATTCGCCTGTGCGTGCTGCTGCGCTTCGCGATCCTGTTCCACCACATCCGCGGCACCCAGGCCATGCCCCAGGTGGCCCTGCGCGCCGACGGCGATCAGCTGGACGTGATGTTCCCCGACGGTTGGCTGGAAGAAAACCAGCTGACCCAAGCCGACTTCGCCCAGGAAGCCGAGTGGCTGACCCGGGTGGGGATTGTGCTGAACATCCACTGATCCTGCGGCGACGGGAACCTCTGTGGCGAGGGGATTTATCCCCGCTGGGCTGCGAAGCAGCCCCTGGTGAAATGACCTCGGTGAATCTGACGTACCGCAGACTCAGGCTTTAGGGCTGCTGCGCAGCCCAACGGGGATAAATCCCCTCGCCACAGATAAATCCCCTCGCCACAAGCAAGCTCCCTCGCCACGAAAAGCTGAGCCTGCCCCTTCCAGAAAACCTCTAGCTAACCGTCAACACCGGGCTGCTCAAGCGCTCCAGCAACGTCGCCTGGGCGCTGCGCGGGTTCTGGTTGCCGGTTGGCGTGTTGCGGATGTAGCGACCGTCCGACTGCAGGCTCCAGCTGTGGGTGTTGTCGGTGAGGTAGCTTTCCAGCTCCTTCTTGACCCGCAGGATGAGCTTCTTGCCCTCCACCGGGAAGCAGGTCTCGACTCGCTTGTCGAGGTTGCGCTCCATCCAGTCGGCACTGGACAGGAACATCTGCTCCTCGCCTCCGTTGAGGAAGTAGAACACCCGCGTGTGCTCCAGGAAGCGCCCGATGATCGAGCGCACATGGATGTTATGGGACACCCCCGGGATGCCCGGCCGCAGGCAGCACATGCCCCGCACCACCAGGTCGATGCGCACGCCGGACTGGCTGGCCTTGTACAACGCACGGATGATCTTCGGATCGGTCAGCGAGTTGAACTTGGCAATGATGTGGGCCGGCTTGCCATCCAGGGCGAACTGCGTCTCCCGGGTGATCATGTCGAGCATGCCCTTCTTCAGGGTGAACGGCGCATGCAGCAACTTCTTCATGCGCAGCGTCTTGCCCATGCCGATCAACTGGCTGAACAACTTGCCGACGTCCTCGCACAAGGCATCGTCCGAGGTCAGTAGGCTGTAGTCGGTGTACAAGCGGGCGTTGGCGGCGTGGTAGTTACCGGTGCCCAAGTGAGCGTAACGCACGATCTCCCCGGCTTCGCGGCGCAGGATGAGCATCATCTTGGCGTGGGTCTTGAAACCGACCACGCCGTAGATCACCACCGCACCGGCCGCTTGCAGACGGCTGGCCAGTTGCAGGTTGGACTCTTCGTCGAAGCGCGCGCGCAATTCGATCACCGCGGTGACTTCCTTACCGTTGCGCGCCGCGTCCACCAGGGCGTCGACGATTTCCGAGTTGGCGCCGCTGCGGTACAGGGTCTGGCGCACCGCCAGGACGTGCGGGTCCTTGGCGGCCTGGCGCAGCAGGTCGACCACCGGCGTGAACGACTCGAACGGGTGCAGCAACAGGATGTCCTGCTTGCTGATCACGCTGAAGATGTTCTCGCTGTTTTGCAGCAGTTTCGGGATCTGCGGCGTGAACGGCAGGTATTGCAGTTCCGGGTGGCTGTCCAGACCGGTGATGCTGAACAACCGGGTCAGGTTGACCGGGCCGTTGACCTGATACAGCTCGGTTTCGTGCAGGTTGAACTGCTTGAGCAGGTAATCGGACAGGTGTTTCGGGCACGTGTCGGCCACCTCCAGGCGCACCGCATCACCGTAGCGACGGGAGAACAGCTCGCCGCGCAAGGCGCGGGCCAGGTCTTCGACGTCTTCGGTGTCCACCGACAGGTCGGCGTTGCGGGTCAGGCGGAACTGGTAGCAACCCTTCACCTTCATGCCCTGGAACAGGTCATCGGCGTGGGCGTGGATCATCGACGACAGGAACACATAGTTGTCGCCCGTCCCGCCCACGTCTTCCGGTACACGGATGATACGTGGCAGCAGGCGCGGCGCCGGAATGATCGCCAGGCCGGAATCGCGACCGAAGGCGTCGATGCCTTCCAGTTCGACGATGAAGTTCAGGCTCTTGTTGACCAGCAACGGGAATGGGTGCGTCGGGTCGAGGCCGATCGGGGTGATGATCGGCGCGATCTCGTCGCGGAAATAGCGGCGCACCCAGGTCTTGATCTTGGTGTTCCAGTTGCGCCGGCGAATGAAGCGGACCTGATGTTTCTCCAGCTCCGGCAACAGGATGTCGTTGAGAATCGCGTACTGGCGGTCCACCTGGCCGTGGACCAGCTCGCTGATACGCGCCAGGGCCTGGTGCGGCTGCAGGCCATCGGCACCGGCCTGTTCACGGGCGAACGTGATCTGCTTCTTCAGGCCGGCGACACGGATTTCGAAGAACTCATCCAGGTTGCTGGAAAAGATCAGCAGGAACTTCAAGCGCTCCAGCAATGGATAGGACTCGTCCAGCGCCTGCTCCAGCACGCGGATGTTGAACTGCAGTTGCGACAGCTCGCGGTGGATGTACAGGCTGCTGTCATCCAGGTTGGGGATCGCAATCGCCGGGGCCGGGGCGGGCTCGGTGGCCGCAGGCGGAGCAGGCTCCATCTGCGGTGGTGTCTCGGCGATTTGCTCGACCACCGGTTGAGCGTCTTTTACGGCAACTTCAGAGAGTCCTTCGGTATTCATCGCAAGTTCCTGGGAGGCTATTTCTGCTCTCGTAGCAATTGGGCGGCGCGCACGGCGAAATAAGTCAGGATGCCATCGGCGCCTGCGCGCTTGAAAGCGGTCAGCGATTCGAGGATCACCCCTTCGCTCAACCAGCCGTTCTGGATCGCGGCCATGTGCATGGCGTACTCGCCGCTGACCTGATAAACAAAGGTCGGCACTTTGAATTCGTCTTTGACCCGGCAAAGAATGTCGAGGTAGGGCATGCCGGGCTTGACCATGACCATGTCTGCCCCTTCTGACAAGTCGGCCGCGACTTCGTGCAGGGCTTCATGGCTGTTGGCCGGGTCCATCTGATAGGAGGCCTTGTTCGCCTTGCCCAGGTTCAGGGCCGAACCGACCGCGTCGCGGAACGGGCCGTAATAGGCGCTGGCGTACTTGGCCGAATAGGCCATGATCCGCACGTTGACGTGGCCGGCCACCTCGAGGGCTTCGCGAATCGCCTGGATCCGTCCGTCCATCATGTCCGACGGCGCGACCACCTGGGCACCGGCCTCGGCGTGGGACAACGCCTGCCTGACCAGTGCATCGACGGTGATGTCGTTCTGCACATAACCGTCTTCGTCGAGGATGCCATCCTGGCCGTGGGTGGTGAACGGGTCCAGCGCCACGTCGGTGATCACCCCAAGCTCCGGGAAGCGGGCCCGCAGGGCACGGGTCGCGCGCTGGGCGATACCGTCCGGGTTCCACGCCTCGGCGGCGTCCAGGGACTTGAGGCCAGAGGGCGTGACCGGGAACAGCGCCAGCGCCGGAATGCCCAGTTCGACCCACGTCGCAGCCGCTTCGAGCAGCAGGTCGATGGTCAGCCGCTCCACGCCGGGCATCGACGCCACCGCTTCGCGACGGTTCTCACCGTCCAGCACGAACACCGGCAGGATCAGGTCGTCGGTGGTCAGCACGTTTTCACGCACCAGCCGACGAGAGAACTCATCACGGCGATTGCGACGCAGGCGGGTGGCAGGGAACAGACGATTGGCGGGGGTAAAGCTCACGGCAGACTCCTGAGCCCGCTGACGGGCGAGCGTGACAGTTATAAGCGGCCATTATGACGAACGTATGACAGTTGTGTGCACCTGTGACCTGTCGTCGCAGTTATTGTCGTTGTAGGAAATGTTCACGTCGAGACACATTTCGATACTTTCCTGAATGTGTCTGAAGGGTTAGGCTGCGCGTTCATTTCGCCAGCACCCAGACAATGCTCCAGCAATTTCTACATGACTTCGGCTACCTGGCCCTGTTCATCGGCACGTTCTTCGAAGGTGAAACCATCCTCGTGCTCGCTGGTTTCCTGGCGTTCCGCGGCTACATGGACATCAATCTCGTGGTGGTCGTGGCGTTCTGCGGCAGCTACGCCGGTGACCAGCTGTGGTATTTCCTGGGCCGCAAGCACGGGCGCAAGCTGTTGGCGCGCAAGCCGCGCTGGCAATTGATGGGTGATCGCGCCCTGGAGCACATCCGCCGGCACCCGGACATCTGGGTCCTGAGCTTCCGCTTCGTCTATGGCTTGCGCACGGTGATGCCGGTGGCGATCGGCCTGTCGGGCTATCCGCCGGGCCGTTACCTGTTGCTCAACGGCATCGGCGCGGCGATCTGGGCCACGGCGCTGGCCGCCGCCGCGTATCACTTCGGCGCGGTGCTCGAAGGCATGCTGGGTAGTATCAAGAAATACGAGTTGTGGGTACTCGGCGCCTTGTTGGTCCTCGGCCTCTGCCTGTGGCTGCGTCGCCGCATCAAGAATGCGCGGCTGGCGAAAAAGACCCTTGAAGCCGAACGCCTGGCGCAGAGCCGGCCCGCTGAACCTACGACGCCAACCGAGTGAATCGGCTCCGGCAGCCATACAGGCCGATGCCGCTGAGCAGACCGTAACTGAACACACCGACCCAGGCCAGTGGGCTGGCCGGCCATAACCCAGCCATCGGCGCCAGCCACACCAGCAGCAGGCTCGACACCAGCCGCAGGCACTCCAGCCGTAGCGCCCACGGGCGATTCTCCAGGGTCGCGCCCAGCACGAACAAACCCAGCGCCACCGTGCCCCAGCCCAACACCAGTGCGGCCACCGGCAAACGCGTCTCCAGGTTCATCAAATAACTGCCCAAGGCAATGTAGACGCAGAATTGCAGCACCACGTACCACTGCTGGCGCCCATCCAGCGGCACCTCGAATTTCTCGAAACGGCTCAGGTCCGGCTTCGCCAGCGGGTACTTCGCCGCCACGTCCGCCGGCCGCCAACCGGTGGGCATGAACCAGATCCGCACCTTGTCCCACCAGCGTCCGGCTCGTCGAGCGTCCGACCACAGCCGGGCGTAAAACTGCAGGTTGGCCCACAGCGGATTCCAGCTGGCCAATGGCGTGGTGACGCCGAAGATCACCGGCTCGTTGTCGTCTTCTTCCTGGAAGGTGCCGAACAGACGGTCCCAAATAATGAACACCCCGCCGTAGTTGCGATCCATGTAGAGAGGGTTCTGTGCATGGTGGGCGCGATGATTGGACGGCGTGACGAAACACCACTCCAGCCAGCCGAGCTTGGGAATGTGTTGGGTGTGGACCCAGAACTGGTACAGCAAATTCAATGCCGCGACGCTGACGAACACCCCCAGCGGCACCCCGGCGACCGCCAGCGGCAGGTAGAAGACCCAGCTCAGCAGGAAGCCGGTGCTGGTCTGGCGCAACGCCGTGGACAAGTTGTAGTCCTCGCTCTGGTGATGCACCGAGTGGGCGGCCCAGAGGATGTTGCGCTCATGGCCCATGCGGTGCAGCCAGTAGTAGCACAGGTCGTAGAGCACGAAGGCGAACACCCAGGTCCAGGCCTGGTCGCCCGGCAACGAGAAGATCGCCAGGTGCTTCAAGGCAAAGGCGTAGGTCACCAGGCCCACGCCCTTGGTCAGGAGGCCGGTGGTGGTCGACAGCACGCCGGTGCTCAGGCTGTTGATCGCGTCCGCGACCCGGTAGTGGCTGACCCCGCGCCAGCGATCGGCCAGCAATTCGACGGCAATCAGGACGAAGAAGAACGGCACGGCATACAGAATGAAATTCATGATGCGACCCGGTCAAGCGAAGCAGGGAGATAGTCGGCAGATTAGGTGTAGCTGCCGGATAACCCTATGGCAACGAATGACAAATTAGTGGACATTTAACGCCATGAATCTGGAGAAAAACCCATGAGCAAAAAAATTGCAGTGATCCTTTCCGGCTGTGGCGTGTACGACGGCGCCGAAATCCACGAGAGCGTGATCACCTTGCTGCGCCTCGACCAGCGCGGCGCCCAGGTCCAATGTTTCGCCCCCGACATTGCCCAACGGCATGTGATCAACCACCTGACGGGCGAAGAGATGCCCGAGAGTCGCAACGTGCTGGTGGAATCGGCGCGGATCGCCCGGGGCGAGGTCAAGGACCTGCGCGAGGCCAACGTCGAGGATTTCGACGCGTTGATCGTGCCCGGCGGCTTCGGCGCGGCGAAGAACCTCTCCAGCTTTGCCGTCGAGGGCGCCGGGTGCACGGTCCAGCCGCAAGTGCTGGCCCTGGCCGAAGCCTTTGCCGAAGCCGGTAAACCGGTCGGTTTGATGTGCATCTCGCCGGCCCTGGCGGCAAAAATCTACGGCCCTGGCGTGCTCTGCACCATCGGCACCGACGCCGACACGGCCGCCGCCGTGACCAAGATGGGCGGCACCCACGAAGACTGCGCCGTCACCGACATCGTCGAGGACACCGCCCGCAGACTGGTTACCACTCCGGCCTACATGTTGGCCAAGAACATCAGCGAAGCGGCCTCGGGCATCAACAAGCTGGTAGACCGGGTGCTGGAACTGACCCACGAAAACGACGCCTGACCTCCCCGCCCAGTCCCACAGAGATAGCCTGGACCCTGTGGGAGCGGGCTTGCTCGCAAAGACGTCGGTTCAGCCGGCCTATTCGTTGGCTGACACACCGCTTTGGCGAGCAGGCCAGCTCCCACAGGGGCGCTGAGCAGGATTCAAGATTGACGCGCCAATTGCGTCAATAGCCGATCCAGCGCATTGGCGAATACCTGCTTGTCCCGCTCGCTGTACGCCGCCGGGCCGCCGCCGACATGGCCCTGTTCACGCAGGTCAGTGAACAGGTTGCGTACCGCCAGCCGCTCCCCCATGTTCTGGGCATCGAATGCCTTGCCGCGGGGATCAAGGGCCGCGACGCCCTTCTTCACCAATCGGTCGGCCAGGGGCACGTCGCTGCAGATCACCAGTTCGCCCGGCGCGGCGTGCTCCACCAAATAGTCGTCCGCAGCGTCGGGGCCACTGGGCACCACGATCAGCTTCACACAGGCCAGGCCTGGCTTGATCTGCGGCTGACCCGCCACCAACACCACCTCGAACCGACGCTTCAGGGCGAACTTGACCACCAGGTCCTTCGCCGCCCTGGGACAAGCGTCGGCGTCGATCCAGACGCGCATCAGGACACCTGCACCTTGCGCTTCTCCGCTACCCAGCTACGGCCATACAGCACGACGATCGCCAGGATCGCCACCACTTGTGCGGCCAGCGAATAGGCATCGGCATGAATACCCAGCCAGTCGAAGTCGAAGAAGGCCACCGGACGGGTACCGAAGATCCCAGCCTCCTGCAACGCCTTCACGCCATGGCCGGCGAACACCACCGACAGCGCGCACAGCAACGCGGCGTTGATGCTGAAGAACAGCGCCAGCGGCAACTTCGCCGAGCCGCGCAGGATCACCCAGGCCAACCCGACCAGCAGGACCAGCGCTGTCGCGCCACCCGCTAACACCGCGTTGTGCCCGGCGGGACCTGCCTGCAACCACAGGGTTTCGTAGAACAGGATCACTTCGAACAGTTCGCGATAGACCGAGAAGAACGCCAGGATCGCGAAACCGAACCGGCCGCCGCCCCCCACCAGACTGCTTTTGATGTAGTCCTGCCAGGCCGCCGCGTGGCGCCGGTCGTGCATCCACACCCCCAGCCACAACACCATCACACTGGCGAACAACGCGGTGGCGCCTTCGAGCAACTCACGCTGGGCGCCGCTGACGTCGATCACATAGGCGGCCAGCCCCCAGGTTGCCAGGCCGGCCAGCAACGCCAGGCCCCAGCCGATGTTGACGCTGCGCACCGCCGATTGCTGGCCGGTGTTACGCAGGAACGCGAGGATCGCCGCCAGTACCAGAATCGCTTCCAGGCCTTCACGCAGCAGGATCAACAGCCCGGAGATATAGCTCAGCGACCAACTCAAGCCATCGCCGCCCAACAGGTCGGCGGACGCCTTGAGTTTCGCCTTGGCCGCCTCCAGGCGCTGGGCAGCCTGCTCCACCGGCAAACCGTCCTGCAGCGACTGACGGTAGGCCATCAGGGCTTTCTCGGTGTCTTTGCGCACATTGGCGTCGACGTTATCCAGCGAGCTCTCCACCAGCTCGAAACCTTCCAGGTAGGCCGCTACCGACAGGTCATAGGCCTGGTCATGGTCACCGGCACGATAAGCCGCGATGCTTTTGTCCAGGGTCGCCGCGGTGTAGTCGAGCAACTGCGCCGGGCCGCGTTGCACCTGCGGGGGCTGCGCACGCTGGGCTCGGAAGGTGGCCGCCGCTGCTGGGCCCTGGGCGGCGAGGACTTCGGCCGGGGTCTGGCGGGCGAGGTCGGCCAGGTTGTAGGTCTGCTCGCCCTTGGCAGCGGCCGGGTCGGCGCTGAAGCTGGCGATGTAGGTGGCCAGGTCCCAGCGTTGACGGTCGTCGAGCTGATCGGCGAAGGCCGGCATGTCGGTGCCTTCGATGCCCATGCCGAGGGTGTTGTAGATCGCATAGAGGCTCAGGCGATCCAGGCGCTGGCCATCGCGCAGGTTGGCCGGCGGTGGCTCGAGGCCGACGCCGGCCGGGCCATCGCCGGCGCCGTTGGCACCGTGGCACACCGAGCAATTCTGGGCATACAGCGGCGCGCCACGGCTCGGGTCCGGGGTGATCACCGGCGCCTGGCTGACCTCATACGCCACCGCCAGCCGCGCGCCCAACTGCCGCGCCTGGCGGGCGACTTCGGCGCCCTCCTGGCGCTGGGTGATTGCACTGCGCAGGGCGCCGATGCCCTGGGTCAGCTCAGCCTTCTGCGGCTTGGCCGGCAGCCCGGCGATCAGCCCTTCCAGCGCCTGGGTGAATTCCAGCTGTTCACGGTACTCGGCCTCGTCGATGACCTTGCCTGCCTCGACCGTCGCCGGATAATCCGCCCCGATGTAATCCAGCAGATGCAGCGCCTGGGGGGCGCCTTCGACGGTGTCGGCCAACAGATAGGGGCTGCACAGGGCAAGCAACGGCAGTGCGAGCCAGGCCAGGAAACGAAGCGGGGCAGTCATGAATGACTCTCGATTGGTAATAAGAAGTAACACATTGTTCACTTCCAATGCCTTCGGCTCAAGGGCCGATGTGATTTAGGGGCATATTTTCATCGGATATTCACCCTTTGGAGGTGATGTCACAAAAGCGGCATTTCGAAATTGAAAAGCCATTACATAGCCAAGCGCCACGTTTATAATCCCGCCGCCTTCTTATCGTTGGATGGCATAAGAGCTCCTCGCTTGATGAGGAACCGACAGCGCAGCGACGCCTGTCCGTGGGATCGTTCCAGCCCGACCCGCACACCCCCGGCTGCTATTCAGGGAAGAAATGTTCATGGCATCCCGTGCCGTTTTTTCGATCGCCCTCGGGGCGGTGACCTTGTTGTCCGGCTGCTCGGCCTTTCGCAACTACGATGGCGAACTGGCCCAGACCAACCAGCAGTTGGCTTCCGGCAATGTCGACGCAGCGCTGACCCTGCTGGAAAAGAACAACAGCAGCCAAGACAAAGACCTGCTGTATTACTTCGAGAAAGGTGAGCTGCTGCGGGCCAAGGGCGACCTGTCCGGCAGCCAGACCGCCTGGAACAGTGCCGACCAGCAGGTTGGCCAGTGGGAAGACGCGGTCAAACTCGACACGGCCAAGTACGTGGCGCAGTTCGGCAGTTTCCTGGTCAACGACAAAGTCCGCCGCTATGAAGGCTACGACTACGAAAAAGTCATGCTCACCACGCAGATGGCCCTGAACCTGCTGGCCGTGAACGACTTCGACGGCGCACGGACCCAGATCAAGAAAACCCACGAGCGCGAAGCGGTGATCGCCGACCTGCGGGACAAGGAGTACCTCAAGCGCGAGGAAGAAGCCGAGCAGCAAGGGGTCAAGACCGAGTACAAGGATCTCAAGGGCTACCCGGTGGCCAGCCTCGACGCCCCGGAAGTGGTCAGCTTGAAAAACAGCTACCAGAGCGCCTTCAGCCATTACCTGGCCGGTTTCGTCTACGAAGCCCTGGGGGAAAAGGACCTGGCTGCGCCGGGCTATCGCAAGGCCGCCGAACTGCGCCCGAACACGCCGCTGCTGGAGCAGGCCCTGCTCAATCTTGACAAGCCCGCCGCCAAGACCGACGACAGCGACGTCCTGATCGTGGTGCAGAGCGGCCTGGCGCCGTCCCGGGACTCGGTGCGTATTCCCCTGCCCCTGCCCATCAGCGGCAACCTGGTGATCACGCCGTTGTCGTTCCCGGTGATCAAGCCCGATACCTCCACGGCGACGTTCGCCCAGATCGGCGTCGACGGCCGCCAGATGGACCTGACTCAACTCAACAGCACCACCGCCATGTCCCGCCGCGCCCTGCGCGACGATATGCCCGGCATCATCCTGCGCACCACCGTGCGTGCGATCACCAAAGGCGTGGCGCAAAAGCAGATCAACGACACCAACCCCCTGGCCGGCCTGGCCGTGGGCCTCACCTCGGCGATCCTCGAGGGCGCCGACACCCGTACCTGGCGCACCCTGCCGGACTACACCCAGGTGGTACGCCTGCGCCTGAAGAAGGGCGAGCACCAGGTCACCCTGCCAAGTGCGGTGGGCGGCTCGGTGGTCAAGGTCAACGTGGATCAGCGCTACCAGGTCATCAGCCTGCGGGCGGTGGGCAACCAGGTTTTCGCCGGCGGCCTGGCGGCCCAGGTGATCCCGACTGCCACCCCGAGCGCGGTCGCCAGCCTCAAACAACCTTAAGAACGGAGTCTTTGTTCACATGCGTCTAAAACTGATCGCCGTCGGCGCCCTGGCCTTGCTGGCCGGTTGCGCCACCCCGCCGCCACCGGAGCCGGGCACCGCTGCCAGCAAGGTCGTGGCCATGGGCAAGACCAAGAACATCGTGGTCGGCGCCATGCGCGTGGCCCGGGAAAACGGCTACATGACCGTCAATGTGCAGCTGAGCAACACCAGCTACAACAACAAGACGATGTACTACCGCTTTGCCTGGCTGGGGCCGGAAGGCTTTCCGATTGCCGAGGAAGAAACCTGGAAGACCCTGACGCTGTATGGCGAGCAGACCAAGTTCCTCCCGGCCATCGCGCCAACGCCCAAGGCGGTGGACTTCCGGTTGGAAATCAATACGCCTTGAGGCCGGTTCTGTCAGTCGAGCCAATGCCGATTCTGTGGTGAGGGGATTTATCCCCGTCGGGCTGCGAAGCAGCCCCCACCGCTCGCATCGGTAAGCCTGTCAGAGGGTGTCCAGCTGTTTATTTCGGGCTGCTGCGCAGCCAGCGGGGATAAATCCCCTCGCCACAAAAACCATTACGCCGACATTTGAGAGCACACCACATGTTCCTACGCATTTCCTCCCTCGCCCTCGCCGTCCTGCTGGTCAGCGGCTGCGCCAACAACTCGCCGGTACTGGGCAACAAGAACATCAGCTATGGCGACACCAAGGCCGTGGAAACCGTCACCAACGAGTTCGGCTCCACCGACCTGCAGATGATCGCCGAGTCCATGACCCGCTCCCTGGCCCAATCCGGTGTCCTGCAGGGCCGTCCGGTGGTTCAGGTCTACGACGTGAAGAACAAGACCAGCGAATACATCGACACGCGGGAAATCACCACCAGCATCAAGACCCAGCTGATGAAGACCGGGGCCGCGCGTTTCGCCAGCGACAACAACGCCATGGACAGCCAGGTCGACCAGCTCAAGCTGCAGAACCAGAGCGGTCTCTACAAGAAGAGCACCGTGGCCAAGACCGGCAACATGATCGCCGCCAAGTACCGCATCGAAGGCTCCATCAGCTCGATCGTCAAGCGCAGCAGCGACTACAAGGACGTTTTCTACAAGTTCAGCCTGCAATTGATCGACGTCGAGAGCGGTCTGGCCGAGTGGATGGACGAGAAAGAAATCCGCAAGACCACGGAGCGTTAAGCCATGCGCACATGGATTGGCATCATGGCCCTGGCCTGCGCGTTCACCGCGCAGGCGGCCCCGAAAGTCGCCGTCACCGACCTGGCGTACCAGGAGCGGGTGGAGGAATACATCCACACCGTTTCGGCCCAGAGCAACTTCCAGGCGAACGCCTACAGCGCCAGCGCTTCGTCGAGCTACGACGAAATGGAAGCCACCAGCAGCTACATCGAGCAGGGTGAATTGCGCAAGTTCACCGGCGACATCAAGGGCGAGATCCTGCGCAGCGGGATGTTCCAGCTGGTGCAGGGCACGCCGTACACCGCCTCGTCCAAGGGCGACGTCTATGACGTCATCAAGCGAATCAAGGCCGGGAACTTCAAGGGGGCCGACTACGTATTGTTCGGCACGGTGTCGGACATCGACTTCACCCGCGACATCAACGAGCTGGCGAACACCAACAGTTACTCGGCGGTGCTGGCGTTGACCCTGGTGGCGGACTTCAGCCTGATCAACACCAAGACGTTCGAAATCACCTCGGCGTTCACCGCCATGGGCGAAGGCCAGGACACCAAGCTGCTGAACCACCGGGACGTGCACATCAGCCTCAACCGCCCGCGGGTCGTGCGTGAAGTGTCCAAGGCCCTGGGGGAAGACGTGGCGCGGCAAATGAGCGAACAGCTCGGCGGCCCGAGCTACGAACAACCCCGCGAGCCCGCGCAGCGTAACAACCTGCCACGGGATACGGCGCCGGTGATCCTGCGCTAAGTCTTAGCGCCAATGGATGATGTTTCTGTGGCGAGGGAGCTTGCTCCCGCTCGGTCGTCCGACGCCTCGGGCGTAGCGACCGCAGGCTTTTGGGGCTGCTGCGCAGCCCAGCGGGAGCAAGCTCCCTCGCCACAGGTCCGCCGTGTCTCCAGTGCCTTTTCCGATAGAACGGATTACACCGCCGCCTTGCGAATCGTCGCCAGCAACCCTGCCGCGCCAATGAACAGCCCGGCAAACGTACGGTTCATCCGCCGTTGCTGTTTCGGGGTGCGCAACAGACGCAAGACCTTCGACGCCAACCCGGTGTAGCCGGCCATGACGATCAGGTCGACGCAGATCATGGTCGTGCCCAGGATCAGGTATTGCTGGATCAGGGGTGCGTGGGGGTCGATGAACTGCGGCAGTACCGCCAGCATGAACACCAGCGCCTTGGGGTTGCTGATGTTGACCAGGAAACCGCGAAACACCAGCGCCATGGGTTTGCCGATCGGCCGCACGGCCGCGTCATCGCTGATGTCGCTGGGAATGGCCCGCCACTGCTTGATGCCCAGGTAGACCAGGTACGCCACGCCAAACCATTTGATCGCATAGAACGCCGTGGCCGAGGCGGTGAGGATCGCCCCCACGCCGGCGGCAACGATGGCGATCTGCAGTGCCAGGCCCAGTTGCAGGCCCAGGGCATTCCAGTAGCCACGCCAGAAACCGTATTGCAGGCCGCTGGACATCGATGCAATGGCACCGGCACCCGGCGAAAGACTGATCACCCAGCAGGCGGCGAAAAACGCCAACCATGTTTCCAGCACCATTGCACACCTCGGCTCGAATTCGTCGAAACGAATACGCTAATGCGCCGCTGCACGGTTGACCACTGTTTTTTTCTGCTCGGGTTGAAGGGGGACTGCGAAGACCGCCCTACTCGACGAAACCGCCGACCGGGAATGCCTCGCTGCCACGCCAGCGCCGGACCGAACGCTGGAAGAACAGACTGTTGGGCACTTGCACCATGGAGCTGCCGGTGCCGAGCTCCTCAGGCTCGATCAGCGTGGTGTAGAGCAGGTTGATCGCCACCACCCGCCCCTTGATGCCGGGCTTGTCGGTGGCCTCCACCAACTCCACCACGTCCCCCAGGCGAAACGGGCCGACGGTGTAGATCAGCACGGCGCAGAGCAGGTTCGACAGCACACTCCAGATGGCGAAGAACGCCACCGCCGCCACCGCGACGAAGCCCGACAGGGCGGTCCACAGCACCGTGGCCGAAACACCCAGGCGCTCCAGCACGATCAACACCGCACTGCCCATGATCAGCCAGCGCAGCACACCCCGCAGGATGATCAGCAACTGCGGCGGGAAGGGATAGCGCTCGCCCAGGCGCGTGAGGGCGCGCGCCACGAAGCGCTGGGCAAAGTAACCGACCAGCAGGATCAGCAGGACTTGCACACCGAGCCAGATCGGCTCGATCCACATCACGGGAACAGGCAACGCCAGGGCTTCCATCAGGACAACGCCTCCAGCTCCGCTTGCAGGTTTTCCAGCACTTCCAGGGCTTGCATCCAGGCTTCCTCCAGCTCCGCTTCTCGAACTTTCAGCTTGGCCTGTTCGGCCAGCAGGTCACGCAACTCATCTTTGCGCGCCGCCTCGTAGAGACCGCTGTCACCCAGGCTGGTTTCGATTTTCTGCAGCTTTTCATGCAGCTTGCCCAGTTCGGCCTCGAGCTTGTCGGCCTCGCGCTTGTGGGGCGCCAATTGCTGGCGCAAGGCGGCTGCGGCCTGGCGCTGGGCTTTCTTGTCGGTCTTGTCCGGGTTGACCGGCGTGGTGCTGACCGGGGCGTTGCGCTGGCGATAGTCCACCAGCCAACGTGCGTAATCCTCCAGATCGCCGTCGAATTCCTCGACCTTGCCGTCGGCCACCAGGAAGAAGTTGTCTGTGGTGCTCTTGAGCAGATGTCGGTCGTGGGACACCACCAGCACGGCGCCACTGAATTCCTGCAAGGCCATGGTCAGGGCCAGGCGCATTTCCAGGTCCAGGTGGTTGGTCGGTTCGTCGAGCAGCAACAGGTTGGGCCGGCCCCAGGCGATCAGCGCCAACGCCAGGCGAGCCTTTTCACCACCGGAGAAATTCAGCACCGGCTCATCGATGCGCGCGCCACGGAAATCGAAGCCACCGAGGAAATCGCGCAGGGTCTGCTCGCGCTCGGTCGGCGCCAGGCGTTGCAGGTGCAGCAGCGGGCTGGCCTTGGCATCGAGAGAATCGAGCTGATGCTGGGCGAAGTAGCCGACCACGGTGTTCTCGCCACGGGTCAGGCGACCGCCCAACGGCTGGAGTTCACCGGAGAGGTTCTTGATCAGGGTCGACTTGCCGGCGCCGTTAGGCCCCAGCAGGCCAATCCGCGCACCGGGGGTCAGTTGCAGCTTGACCTTCTCCAGCACGGTCTTGTCGCCGTAGCCCAGGCGTGCGTCGGACAGGTCGATCAGCGGGCTGGAGATTTTTGTCGACTCGCGGAAGACAAAGTCGAACGGCGAATCCACGTGGGCCGCCGACAGCTCCTCCATCCGTTCCAGCGCCTTGATCCGGCTCTGGGCCTGGCGGGCCTTGGTGGCCTGGGCCTTGAAGCGGGCGATGTAGCTTTCCATGTGCGCACGCTGCGCCTGCTGCTTCTCGTAGGCCTGCTGTTGCTGGGCCAGGCGCTCGGCGCGGGCGCGCTCGAAGGCGCTGTAGCCGCCACGGTACAAGGTCAGCTTGCGCTGATCGACATGGGCGACGTGATCGACCACGGCATCGAGGAAATCGCGGTCGTGGGAAATCAGCAGCAGCGTGCCCGGATAACCCTTGAGCCAGTCTTCGAGCCAGATGATGGCGTCGAGGTCCAAGTGGTTGGTCGGTTCATCGAGCAACAAAAGATCCGAGGGGCACATCAGGGCCTGGGCCAGGTTGAGGCGCATCCGCCAACCGCCGGAGAAATCGCCGACCTGGCGGTCCATCTGCTCATTGGTGAACCCCAGCCCGGCGAGCAATTTGCGCGCGCGAGCGTCGGCGGTGTAGCCGTCGGCGCTGTCGAGTTCCGAGTGCAGGCGGGCCTGGGCGGCGCCGTCGTGGGCCGCCTCCGCCGCCGCCAGGTCGCGTTGAACCTGACGCAGGCGCAGGTCGCCATCGAGCACGTAGTCCACCGCCAGCCGCTCGAGGGTATCGACCTCCTGGCGCATGTGGGCGATACGCCAATCGGCCGGCAGCATGCAATCGCCCGAGTCCGGGTGCAGCTCGCCGCGCAGCAAGGCGAACAGGCTCGATTTGCCGGCGCCGTTGGCACCGATGAGGCCGGCTTTGTGGCCGGCGTGCAGGGTCAGCTCGGCGTCTTCTAGCAGACGTTGCGGGCCACGCTGTAAAGTCAGGTTCTGAAGTCGGATCATAATGGCGGCGGAGTCTACCAGCTTCGCTCGCAACTGGCGCGAGTAGCACGATGTCCCCTGACCTTTGGCGTTTCTCCCTGGACCTCTATGCCAAGCCCGGCGTGGAAGCCGCCTGCCTGGCATCGCAAGAGGCCGGCATCAACGTGTGCCTGCTGCTGTGCAGCCTGTGGCTGGACCAGCGCGGCGTGCCCTGCAGCGAACCCCGACTGCACACGCTTAGACCGTTGGCCGAGGCCTGGGACGCCGAGGTGGTCAGGCCCCTTCGCAGCCTTCGCCGGCAATGGAAAACCATGGCCCAGCAAGACCCGGCGCTCGACAACCTGCGCGAACAGGTCAAGCGGCTGGAGCTGGAGGCCGAGCGGCGGTTATTGGAACGATTGGAAGCGGCGGCCAAGGATTGGCCACCGGCACAGCACGAGGGTTCAGCCCAATGGCTGCAAGCGCTGGCGGCGAGTGTCGAACCCGCGCACCACGACGCGCTGCATCAGCTGCGCGTCGTGGTGTCCGGCACTTAGGAAGCGCTGGTTGGGGTGCTGGTGCTCGGCGCCACGGAAGCGGACGGGCTGACTGCCGGCGCTGGAGTGCTGGCGGTTGGCGCAGGGGACGCTGCCGGAGCAGGCGCGGCGGTGGCCGGTTTGGCGGCAGGCGCAGCCGACGGTTTCGCGGCCGCTGGTTTTTTCACGGTGGGTTTGGCTGCTGGCTTGGCAGCAGTAGGCTTCGCAGCAGCTGGCTTGGCGGCCGCTGGCTTGGCAGCAGGTTTGGCCGCCGCTTTGGCAGGTGCCTTGGTCGCGGCAGGCTTGGCGGCGGGTTTTACGGCCGGCTTGGCTGCAGCGGGTTTGGCCGCCACTGTTTTGGTGGCTGCTGGTTGGGCGGCGGCTGTTTTGGCAGCGGGTTTTGCCGCCGGCTTGGCGACAGGTTTAGCGGCCGGTTTTGCAGCGGTGGTTTTCGTCGCAGCGGGTTTGGCAGCTGCGGTTTTTGCGGCAGGCTTGGCAGCCGGTTTAGCCGCCGGTTTTACCGCAGGCTTGGCCGCGACAGGCTTGGCGGCCGCGGTTTTTGCAGCCGGTTTGGCGGCCGCTTTAACGACTGGCTTTTTGGCCGCAGGTTTTGCAGCGCTGGCAGCGACGGGTTTGGCCGCTGGCTTGCTCGCGGTCTTGGCGGGTGCTTTCACAGCAGGCTTGGCCGCTACCTTGGCGGGCGTTTTTGCCGCGGCAGGTTTAGCCGCCGGCTTCTTGGCCGATACAGCAGCAGGCTTGGCGGCACGCAGTGTCAGCGCCTTGCCCGCAGCCTCTTGCACGCGACCTACGCCCTGGGCCAGTTTCAGGCTTTCCTGGGCATCGCGTTTGAGTTGGAGAATGTAGGCGCGGGTTTCGGACTGACGATCCTTCAAGGCGTCGAGCAGGTCTTCGAGTTCTTTCACGCCGTCCTTGGCCTTGGCTTGTGCCTTGGCCTTGCCGGCGGTGGCGGCGTCTTGCAGTTTGGTGCGCGACTTGTGCAGTTTTTCCTGCGCCTTGCCGCGTTGTTTTTCCAATTTGGCGAGCAGTTTTTCAGCATCAGCCATCGCTTGGGAGCAGGCATTTTCCAGATGCTCGAGCAAGCTGCCCGAGAGTTGTTGGAGCAAGTGCAACGGAGTGTTTACAGGCTTCTTGGTGGCCGACATGGTTTACCTCCTGACTGACGTGAGTGCGGCTCATACTAGACCTCTGCTGCAACCGCCGCTAGGGCATGTTGACAGTACACAAGAGGTTGCGTTGCAAGGTACGAAAAATCTTCTTCATCCGCGCCAGGGCAACCCACCTCTGCACCTGTCGGCACTGGCATAATCCCTCGATTCGAGGCCGGAGATCCCCCATGTTGCGTCACCTGTTCCTGTCCCTGTGCATGCTTGGCTCCATGGCCCAGGCCGCTGACAAAACCAACGCAAACGATGCCCACGACCTGGCCTACAGCCTGGGCGCGAGCCTGGGTGAACGCCTTCGCCAGGACGTGCCCGACCTGCAGATCCAGGCCTTGGTCGAAGGCCTGCAACAGGCTTACCTGGGCAAGCCGCTGGCCCTCAGGGATGAACGCATCGAACAGATCCTGGCCGCGCATCAAGCGCAACTGACAGCGCAGTCGCTGCCACCTCAGGACGCGAAGGCGTTGAAGACGGAGCAGACATTTCTCAACGAAGAAAAGAACCGACCCGGCGTCCAGCAACTCGCGGACGGCATCCTGCTGACGGAGCTCAAGCCAGGCAAAGGTGCGAAGGCAGGCCCCCATGGCAAGGTCCAGGTGTTGTACATCGGGCGGTTGCCGGACGGCACCGTATTCGACGCCAATCACCAGGCCCAGTGGTTCAATCTCGACAGTGTGATTGACGGCTGGCGCAGCGCATTGCCGCAGATGCCGGTCGGCGCGAAGTGGCGCCTGGTGATTCCTTCGACCCTGGCCTATGGCGCCGAAGGTGCCGGGGATGTGATCCCGCCGTTCACGCCGCTGGTGTTTGAAATCGAACTGCTCGGCGCGACGGGCTAAGGTCGCCCAAACGAAAAACGGTGCGCCACGCGCACCGTTTTTTCATGCCTGCAAACCTTCAGGCCTGGACTGCGGCTTCTTCCTTGTGTGCGTTGTGCAGCACTTCGATCAGGCAGTCTTCCAGCTCGAAACGCTCGTGCAGCAAGCCGCCCAACTCCTTGAATTTCTCAGCCACGCACTTGCCTTCATCGCACAGGTCGTTGAACGCCAGCAGCTTCTCGGTGATGACGTCGATGCGCGGGTAGATCTGCTCGGCGAGCTCCAGGCCACGCTTGTCGTTGAAGGCCTTGGCCTCGCCCGTCAGTTGTTCGTAGATCTCGAAATGACCGGCCGATACATAGTCGACCAGCACACCGCAGAACTCCTGCAAGGGCTTGCGGCTTTCGCTCAGCGCTTCAGGCTTGTCGCCGAGGACGTCATAGGCCCGCACCAGTTCGTGACGCTCCTGCAACCAGCGATCGATCAGCAGATGCACCCCACCCCAGCGTTCCTGAGCATTCTGACAACTTTCGAGCATGGTGATTTCTTCCCTTGTGAGTCATGCCCCTCGCAGCCTGCGCACACCTGGATAACCAGGGACAAGCCAGACACAACATGTTCGAGTGACACGATTCCGATGACACGTGCGGGCCAGATTATGCCCGCACGACTACCGCTTCAAGGTACGCAGGCGATAAAGTTCATACAAGTGTTTAATCCAGCACCCGGGCCCACTGCGACGTATCGCCGCCGAGTGGTCGTGCCAGAGCACTCCAGGCAAGGCGCAGCAGCAGATAGGTCATTGCGACGGACACGGCGAGAAAGAACAGCAAGCTCCATTCGGGGATGCTCAGGTCGAACAGCGTCCAGGTGATGTTCGCGCAATCGACCACCCCATCGAGCACCCGACGCAACGCACACCACCAGGATTGCACCCCGGTCATGGGGGTGACGCAATCAGCCACCGCCTGGACCGAACGACTCTGCATCAGGACCTGATGCCAGGCCAGCGTCATCCCCCCCGACGCGAACACCCACCCCAACGCCCCATAGACGATGCTGCCCGAACGCCCCGGGCCGTGCACGCAGGCCACGAGGCTGTTCACCAGCAACAACAGCAGGCACACCCGCTGCAAGACACACAGGCTGCACGGCGTCAGGCCGACCGAATATTCCAGGTAACTGGCGATGCCCAGTGCCAGGGCCGCGGCGATGGAAGCCATGAGAAACAAGAAGCGCGAGCAAGCCAAAAACATGGCGGTTCCGTAGCAGAAGAGACAAGTCGTTACGGTAGAGGAAAGCCCTCGGGCCTTTCAAGGCAGGCTCGCGCAGACACTTCACCAGGGATGTAGGGAATTCCCGACAGAGACAAAGGGACTTGTTACAGCTCGCTGTAGGACTTTGCTAAGGGCACTGACAAAAGCCCTTCAAGCGATGGCTGATCATCGCTTGTAACGCAATAAAAGCCGTGGCGAGGGAGCGGCGCCCTCGCCACGATGACTCAGGCCGCTCACGTCGACAGCACCTGCGCCGACACCGGCAGCGGCGCCGCCAGCAGGCGCTCATCGAGCAAGCCCAGTCCTTCCTGGAACAACTGATTGCTGCGCTCGGCGTCGCCCAACTGCGCCAACAGGCGCGCCAACTCTGCGCAGGCTTCGGGATTGCGCTGGATCCGCAGGCTGCTTTCCAGGTAATCCCGGGCCTTGCCCCACAAGCTGTTCTGCAGGCAGAGACGCCCCAGGGTCAGCAGCAGGCTCGGATCGGCCGGATGGTCCTTGAGCCAGCCTTCGGCCGTTTGCAGTTGCCGGACCGGATCACTGCCGCGGACCAGCCCATACAGGCGTGCAAGATGGCTGTCGTAGTGGCGCTTGAGCGCGATGCGCAGCGCCTCTTCGGCTTCGATCTGCGCGCCCAGTTGCCGCAACTGCTCGGCATACGCCAGCACCAGCGCCGGCTCCTGGCGCTGGGCGGAGGTCAATTGTTGCCAGGCCCGGTTCAACGATTGCAGGCCGACGCTGCCATCCTCTTCGCGGTGGGCCGCCAGGGTGAGGTTCTCGCCCCACGCCCGACGCTCCAGCTCCGCCAGCTCGGCGGCAGGCAAGACCTTGTCCTTGCGCAGCTCGGGCAGCAGCCGGATCACCGCCGACCAGTCGCCGCGCTGCTGATGCAGCCGTTGCAACTGGCGCAGCACCTGGACGTTATGTGGATGGCGTTCGTGCATGGCTTGCAGCGTCTCCAGCGCCCCCTCGGTGTCGCCCCGGTCGGTCTGCAACTGCGCGTGAGTCAGGGCAATGGCCAGTTCCGCCTGGGGCTGGCGCTCCAGGGCGCGCTCCAGCAGGCTGTCGCTCTGCTCGTAAAGCCCTTGTTCATTGGCCGCGCGGGCCGCGCCGAGGTAATACAACAGGGGTTGGCGCTCGGCTTCGGCGGCGCGGTGCAAGTGCCGTTGAGCACTGGCCCAGCGACCTTCGGCCAGGTCCAGCTGGCCGTGCTCGATCGCCACTTGCACACGTCGGCTGCGGTTGCGGCGCGACCACGGGTTGACCACGCCGCTGGAGGTGGTCACCAGCCCGATCAACGCAACCACCGCGCGCCACAGCAGCCAGAACACCGCCACCAGCGCCAGGGTGACCCACAGGCCGGCTTCGTAACGGAAGTTTTTGTACGCCACCAGTACGTAACCCGAATGCTCCGCGATGGCCACGCCCAGCAAAGCGGCGACGGCGATGACCACGAACACAATCACGTAGAGGCGCTTCATGGCGTGGCCTCCTGGGCGCCCGCCTTGGGCAGCGGCTTGACCGACTCTTCGGCATTGAGGTTGCGCCGCTCAAGATAGGCCTGGACGCTGCTCAGGGTGCCCGTCAGGTCCGGCGTGACCACGGTCACCGGCTGGTTGGTCAGCTCGGCCACGCGTTCGAGCATGATCTTGATCTGGGGGTTGTCCTGGTTGAAGTTGTTTTTCAGCACGTCCCGCGCCTCGGTCAGCGCCTGGGTGTACACCGGCGCCTGCCCATTGAGGGCCGCCCATTGGGCCTGCTCCAGCGCCAGGCTCAAGGCCAGGCGCACCTGCATCAGGCTTTGCCCGGCCAGGAGCGGACGGACGTTCTCATCGGCGTTGAAGTCGATGCGGATGTACCGCGAGATCTGGTCCCACCACTGTGCCCAACGGCTGGCACCATCGCCATCGGCCGTCAGGCCCAGCAGGGACTCGCCGCGATCCTTGTATTCCGGCGCCAGCTCGCTGAGCTGCAGCACCTGGTCTCGCAGGGCGCCCAGTTGCAGGAACAGTCCGGTGCGATCCGGCTGCTCGGTGCTGCGCAACGCGGCCAAGGTCTTGGCCAGTTGTTCGCGGGCGGCGAACGAACCGGGGTCATCCTGTTCGCGCAGGATTTCGTCGGCGCCCTGGACCAGCGCCTGGGCGCTGCTGATGTCCTGCAAGGCGGAAAGACGCAAGCTGGCCAGGCGCAGCAAATGCTCGGCCTCGGCCAGGCGCCAGTCCTTGCGGCTGGCACCGAGCACGGTTTCCAGGCGCTGGCTCAGGTGCTGCTGGTCACCTTGCAGCTGGGCCACCAGGCGACGACGTTCCTCCAGCTCTTCGGCGCCAGGCAACTGGGCCAGGCGCTCGGTCAGGCGCTGCTCATTGAGCTTGAGGGTCTGGGCCTGGTCGTTCAGCGCCTGGACCTGGGCGGACTGTTGCTGGTTGTTGGTTTGCAGGTGACGCACCTGCCACACACCCCAGCCGCCAACCGCTACGCCGGCGGCCCCGAGCAACAAGGCAAAAATAGCCAGCCCGTTGCCGCGACGCGGCGCCACCGGGGCCGGGGTTTCAACCGGCGCGTCGAGCACCGGCTGGTCTTGATCTGCTTTTGGCAAGGCTGTTTCGCTCACGTATCCATCCTTCGCATTAGAAAACGGCACGGAGTGTTCCCGTAACGCCGCCAGCAAAGCCGCGGCGCTAGCGCCACGGCAATCCACAACTGTTCGGGCCCCGGCAGCACGCGCCATCTCGGCAACCCTTGGGCTTGGCACAAACAACGGTAGCCGTGCCAGCGTCGGCCAGGCATCGCCGGCCAACCGCTGCAGATGCTCCAGGCCCTGCCCACTGCTGACCACCAGTGCGTTCAAGCGTTCCGCTTCAACCCGCGCCGACAGCTCACCTTCGGCGTAATGAGGAATGTCGCGTCGGTACAACTCCAGGTAATCGACACTAGCACCTTGCTCGCGCAAACGCTCTGCCAGCAAGCCGCGCCCGCCTTCGCCACGCACGATCAAGACCCGCGGATCGGGCCGGCTGACAGCCTGGCGCAACGCGGGAAGTTCGAGCAAGGCTTCGCTGTCGTCACCGTTGTCGGGATAAAACACCGTGAGGCCGGCGTCGGCGAGAATCTGCCCGGTGGCCGCCCCCACGCTGAACCACGGCTGATCGGGCGGCTCGGGCCAGAGCAGGCGCAGTTGTTCGATGCACAGGCGGGCGGCGGGCTTGCTGACCACGATCACGGCACAGTATTGGTCCAGGGCCTGGAGCATCGCCCGCCCGGCATCCGACAGCGGGATCGGCTCGATCGCCAGCAACGGCAGGCTGCTGCTGAAGATACCCGCATCAGCCAGGACAGCCGCCAAGGCCGACGACTCATCCTGCGGCCGTGTGAGCAGCAGCCGCCACCCCGTCACGCGTGGCCCGCCTCGCCGTAGACCGCCTTGAGAATGTCGGCGGCGCCCTGGCTCAGCAGGTCTTCGGCCACGCGCACACCCAGCGCCTCGGCATCGCGATGCGGCGCCCGGGCCTCGGCACTGAGCAACCGGCCGCCATTGGGATCGCCCACCAGGCCACGCAACCAGACCTGCTCGCCTTCCAACACGGCGTAACAAGCGATCGGCACCTGGCAACCGCCGTTCAGATGCTTGTTGAGGGCGCGCTCGGCGAATACCCGGGTGGCGGTGTCTTCATGGTGCAACGGCGCCAGCAAGGCATGGATGTCGCTGTCGGCGCTGCGGCACTCGATGCCCACGGCGCCCTGCCCACCTGCTGGCAGGCTGTCGTCGACGCTGATGGCCGAGGTGATACGGTCTTCGAAACCCAGGCGGATCAGGCCGGCGGCGGCGAGGATGATCGCGTCGTACTCGCCGGCGTCGAGCTTGGCCAGACGCGTGTTCACGTTGCCACGCAGGAAACGGATCTGCAGGTCCGGGCGGCGCGTCAGCAATTGTGCCTGGCGACGCAGGCTGGAGGTGCCCACCACACTGCCGGCAGGCAATGCCTCGAGGCTGGCAAACGTGTTGGAAACGAATGCATCGCGCGGGTCTTCCCGCTCGCAGATGCAAAACAGGCCCAGGCCTTCGGGGAAGTCCATGGGCACGTCTTTCATCGAGTGCACGGCGATGTCGGCTTCGTTGTCCAGCAACGCGGTTTCCAGTTCCTTGACGAACAGGCCCTTGCCGCCAATCTTCGACAGGGGGGAGTCGAGCAGCTTGTCGCCGCGACTGACCATGGGCACCAGGATCACGACCAGCCCGGGATGGGCGGCTTCCAGGCGGGCTTTGACGTATTCGGCCTGCCAGAGGGCCAGGGCACTTTTACGGGTGGCGATGCGGATCTCGCGAGGGGACATGGATCAATCCGTACTTAAAAGATACGGCAGATAATAACAGTTCAGCCAGAACCGCTTTGATTTGAATCACGACCCCAAGGCCTCCCTGGCCGTCATTGTCCTGGGAAAGGAATGTCTGGAACGCCCCCGCGAACCGGGCTAAAGCTGCTGCATCATCTTGCGCACGCCGGCCACGTGTCGTCGGCTGACGATCAGCGCATCACCGTTGAGGCCTTTGAGGAAAAGCTGGAAATGCCCCAGGGGCGTGCGTTGCAAACGCTCGATCCGCTCGCGGGCCACCAGGGCATTGCGGTGGATACGAACAAAGCGTTCGCCGAACTCGTCCTCAAGGGCCTTGAGTGGCTCGTCCAGCAACACCTCGCCACTCTCGTGGCGCAAGGTCACGTACTTGTGATCGGCAATGAAGTAGACCACCTGGTTCAACGGGATCAACTCAATGCCTTTGCGGGTGCGCGCGCTGATGTGGCTGCGCGGGCCGCTGCCACTTTCCGCTGCCGGGCGGGTCAGCGCCGCCAGTTGCACCCGGTTGGGTCGCTCGGCCTTGCGCAAGGCATCGGGCAAGGCCTCGGACGCCACCGGCTTGACCAGATGGCCGACGGCGCTGGCCTGCAGGACCTCGGGCGGAAAATCGTCCCGGGTGCTGCAGAACACCACCGCAGGCGGCGACTCTCGTTCGCACAACTTCGCCGCGACCTGCAGGCCATCCAGGCCAGGCATGCGAATGTCGAGCAGCACGATATCCGGCTTGTGGCTGTCGATAAGGGCCAATGCCTCTTCGCCATTGGTGGCGCTCGGCTCCAGGACACTGTAACCCTCGAGCTCGCCAACCATTCGGCTCAGGCGCTCGCGGGCCAGTGGTTCGTCATCAACGATCAGGACATTCATATTGCGCTGGATTCCTGCGTGAGTCTCGCACAAGGATAGCGTAGACAGGGGAAGTGACATCCGTCACCGCGATCCACGCTAAGACTCGCCCGAGGGCCAAAAAGTGCCGCGAGGCGGTCGCCTATCTTTACCAGCGCTTGCCTACCGATGCTCGAGGCCTGTTGTCGCACGGCGTCGCCGTAGGGATTGTTCGTTTTCGATTTGACCAATATTGAGCACCCCCTGGTTGATTCGGCCGATTCGCCATGAATGAAAAAAAGCAAACACCTATCGTCCACTGTAGACGGTTGCCACGACGATATTGCTCAATCGGAAAATATCGTTGCGCGCAAAACCGGGTCCGAACGCCCGGCCCACGGGTAAAAAACCTGCCGACCAGTGTCAGCGCCAGCCCTGGCAACCCTGTTATCATCCGCCGCAGCCTTCAACCGCTACTTTTTCCACAGCCGATCACGAGCGAATTCATGAGCACTGACAAGACCAATCAGTCCTGGGGCGGCCGCTTCAGTGAACCCGTCGACGCCTTCGTCGCCCGCTTCACCGCCTCCGTCAACTTCGACCAGCGCCTGTATCGCCACGACATCATGGGCTCGATCGCCCACGCCACCATGCTGGCCAAGGTCGGCGTGCTGACCGATGCCGAGCGCGACAGCATCATCGACGGCCTCAAGACCATCCAGGCTGAAATCGAGGCCGGCCAGTTCGACTGGCGCGTCGACCTCGAAGACGTGCACATGAACATCGAAGCGCGCCTGACCGATCGCATCGGCGTGACCGGCAAGAAGCTGCACACCGGCCGCAGCCGCAACGACCAGGTCGCCACCGACATCCGCCTGTGGCTGCGCGACGAGATCGACCTGATCCTGGCCGAAATCACCCGCCTGCAAAAAGGCTTGCTGGAGCAGGCCGAACGCGAGGCCGAAAGCATCATGCCGGGCTTCACGCACCTGCAGACCGCGCAACCGGTGACCTTCGGGCACCACATGCTGGCCTGGTTCGAAATGCTCAGCCGCGATTACGAACGCCTGGTCGACTGCCGCAAGCGCACCAACCGCATGCCCCTGGGCAGCGCCGCGCTGGCCGGTACCACCTACCCGATCGACCGCGCCTACACCGCCCAACTGCTGGGCTTCGACGCCGTGGGCGGCAACTCGCTGGATAACGTCTCGGACCGCGATTTCGCCATCGAATTCTGCGCCGCCGCGAGCATCGCGATGATGCACCTGTCGCGTTTCTCCGAAGAGCTGGTGCTGTGGACCAGCGCGCAGTTCCAGTTCATCGACCTGCCCGACCGCTTCTGCACCGGCAGCTCGATCATGCCGCAAAAGAAAAACCCCGACGTCCCGGAGCTGGTGCGGGGCAAGAGCGGTCGGGTGTTCGGCGCGCTGATGGGCCTGTTGACCCTGATGAAAGGCCAACCGCTGGCCTACAACAAGGACAACCAGGAAGACAAGGAACCGCTGTTCGACGCCGCCGATACCCTGCGCGACTCGTTGCGGGCCTTCGCCGACATGATCCCGGCCATCAAGCCCAAGCATGCGGTGATGCGCGAAGCGGCCCTGCGTGGTTTCTCCACCGCCACCGACCTGGCCGACTACCTGGTGCGCCGTGGCCTGCCCTTCCGCGACTGCCATGAAATCGTCGGTCACGCCGTCAAGTACGGGGTGGACAGCGGCAAGGACCTGGCGGAGATGAGCCTGGACGAACTGCGCCGCTTCAGCGACCAGATCGAACAGGACGTGTTCGCGGTGCTGACCCTCGAAGGCTCGGTCAATGCCCGGGACCACATCGGCGGCACCGCGCCGGCGCAGGTCAAGGCAGCGGTCGTGCGCGGCCAGGCGTTGCTCGCCAGCCGCTAAAAGGCGAAAAGCTTCGCGAGCAAGCCCGCTCCCACAGTCGATCTCCAGTGAACGCAGGCTCTATGAGCTGATGGAGATCCAATGTGGGAGCGGGCTTGCTCGCGAAGGCATCCGCTCAGACGCTACACATTCACTTCTTGGCGGCGACCTTCGCCAAAAACTCCGGCATCCCCGCGTCCCTGTCCGCGGCGATGCGCTGCACGTGCGGATTTTGCCCCAAGCGCTCCATCAACGCCTGGGCCGCGGGCAGTTCGGCCAGCAGGTCAATATCGAACAACTTCTTGCCCACCTGTAAGGCGGGCGAAACACTGTAGAGAAAATACAGGTCGGCAATGCTCAGGCTGTCGCCCGCGACATAGGGCGAGAATTTGCCGTGCCTGCCCAGCGAAGCGAACCCCAGCAGCAGTTCGGCCTTGGCCTTTTCCTTGACCGCATCGGCCACCGACATGCCGAAGAAGGCCTCGGCATAGCAGGCCCGGGCGGGCAGTTCGATGTACAGCTCGATCTCCCTGCACAGGGCCAGTATCTGGGCGCGCTCGTACGGATCGCTGGGCAGCAGGGCCTTGCCCTGCTGGGTTTGCTCGATGTATTCGAGGATCACGCTGGTTTCGCTGATGAAACCTCGCTCGGTCTTGAGCACCGGCACCTTGCCGCGCGGGCTGATGGCAACCACTTCGGGGGCCTGACTGCCGTAGAACGACACTTCCTGGAAGGGCACGCCCTTCTCCAGCAGTGCCAGCTTGACCATGTTGTAGTAATTGCTGACGCAGAAACCATAAAGCTCGAGCATTACAGATGCCTCCAGGCCGGTGGGGGTTGGCAGCCTAGCGTTATAGACTGCGCGGACGTTTCTCGCCAGGCGCATCACGGCGCTGAATGCAGGTAAACTGGCGACCTTTCTGACAGGAGCAGGCCATGAGCGAGCCAACCGATATCGATAACGACGAAGAAGAATTCGTTGAAAACACGCTGATCCAGGCCATCGAAAACCAGATCGAAAGTGACAATCCGCCTGCGGCCAAAGCCACCTTCAACAAGTTGACCCTGGTCGGTTATGAGCGCGAAGACATCCTCAACCTGATGGCCCATGTGCTGGCGGTGGAGATCGACGCGATCCTGGAAGAAGACCGCCCGTTCGATACCCAATGGTACGAAGCCGCACTGCGCGCCCTGCCTGAGCTGCCGCCGGAAAAGAACTGAACGACAGGTGCAGATGCTCCTGTGGCGAGGGGATTTAGCCTGACAGAACACTGGCCCCCTCCCCAAAACAAAAAAAGCATGACCCTGGCACTGGACAGCTCGGCCGAGTGCGCTCACCTTAGTGACGCTGTCGACCCAATTCCTAGAAAGTCTGGAGTCCTTATGTCGCTTACCCCTGAGTTGGTTGCCGAACTGGAAATCCTTGCACTCTTCAACCTGGACAGTTCCCAGGAAGGCCTGAAAATTCATCAGACCGCTGCCCCCAAGGCCATTGCCGCCGCCCAACGCCTGTATGAAAAAGAACTGATCACCCAACCCGACGGTGGTTACCTGACCAGCCTGGGTCGGGACGCCGCGCAGAATGTCCAAACCGTCCTGACGATTCTCAGCGTCCAAGAAGCCGCCTGATTCGCCCCTGTCGCCCACGGAAATCTGCCTGGCCGGATTTCCGCAGGCGCAGGCGTCTTGCGTGAAAAATCTGACATCCCAATCGACTTTCAGCTTAAGAATTCCCGAGCCCGGACGCTAAACTGCCATCACCCCCTGATTTCCCACGTTCGACGCCGCGAGCCGGTTTGAGCCGACATGACCCGCAACCATGAAATACGCCCTGATCTGGACGAGGGAATCGACCGCAAGGTCCTGAGCCAGTTGCGCGCACGTTTTCTCAAGCTCAACAGCGTCCGGATGGAGCGCGCCCTGGAAGGCCTGTCCCCGCGCCAGCAAGGCGTGCTGACGCTGTTGCCACTGTTCTTCCACGTCAACCATCCGCTGCTGCCTGGCTACGTCTCCGGCAGCACGCCCGCGGGGCTGTCGAACTACGAACCCGATGCCAACGTGCTCGCAGAGGCCCAGCGCCTGACCCGTTCGTTTTCCTACAAGCCGCGCCACGGCAGCAATCCGCCGCGACCGATCCATGGATTGTTCCTGATGGGCAGCCTGGGCACCCTGGCCCAGGCCGACCAGAGCGACATGGACGTGTGGGTCTGCCACGGCCCGGACTTGAGCGACGACGAACTGGCCGAGCTGCGCAAGAAATGCCAGTTGCTGGAAGCCTGGGCCGCGACCCAGGGCGCCGAGGCGCACTTTTTCCTGATCGACCCGGTGCGCTTCGTGCGCGGCGAGCGCGACAACCAGCTCAGCTCCGACGACTGCGGCACGACCCAGCATTACCTGCTGCTGGACGAGTTCTACCGCACCGCGATCTGGCTGGCCGGGCGCACGCCTATCTGGTGGCTGGTGCCGGTCTACGAGGAAGACAACTATGAGCAATACACCCATACGTTGCTTTCCAAGCGTTTCATTCGCGCCGACGAGACCCTGGACCTAGGCCATATGGCCTACATCCCACCGGGAGAGTTCATCGGGGCCGGGCTCTGGCAGTTGTTCAAGGGCATCGAATCACCCTACAAGTCTGTGCTCAAGCTGCTGCTGACCGAGGTGTACGCCAGCGAACACCCGGATGTGCGCTGCCTCAGCTTGCGCTTCAAGCAAGCGGTGTTTGCCAACCGCCTGGACCTGGAAGAGCTGGACCCCTACATGGTGGTCTACCGCCGCCTCGAGGAATACCTCAATGCCCGTGGCGAACCCGAACGCCTGGAGCTGATCCGCCGGGCGTTGTACCTGAAGGTCAATCGCAAACTCACCGGCCAGGTACGCAGCGGCGGCTGGCAACGGGTGCTGCTCGAGCGCCTGGCCCGGGAATGGGGCTGGGACCAGCGGCAACTGGCGCTGCTGGACAGCCGCAGCCAATGGAAAGTGCGCCAGGTCAGCCATGAGCGGCGGGCCCTGGTTAACGAGCTGACCCACAGCTACCGCTTCCTGTCCCAGTTCGCCCGCACCGAAAAGACCGTCAGCCTGATCAACAAGCGCGATCTCAATGTCCTTGGACGACGGCTGTACGCGGCGTTCGAGCGCAAGGCCGACAAGGTCGAGTTCATCAACCCCGGCATCGCCCCGGACCTGGCCGAAGACACCCTGACGCTGGTCCAGTCGCCGAACAAGAAAGAGCCTGGGCAAAACCAGTGGGGCTTGTACAACGGCAGCCTCAACGCCCTGGAGTGGGAGAACTTCGCGCCGATCAAGCGCAGCCGCGAGCTGCTGGAACTGTTGACCTGGTGCCATCGCAACGGCGTGATCGACAGCAGCACGCGCCTGGCCTTGCACCCAGGCAGCAGCGACCTGAGCGAGTTCGAGCTGTTCAACTTGCTGGGCAGCCTGCAACAGTCCATCGCCCTGCCTCTGGCCACGGTCGACGAAGAGCGACTGCTGCGCGCCAGCGTACCCAGCGAAGTGCTGATCCTGGTAAACGTCGGCGTCGATCCGCTCAAGCACCACCGCGACCTGAATATCCTGATGACCACCGAGCGCACCGACTCCCTGAGTTACGCCGGGGTCCGGGAAAACCTGGTGCTGACCCTCGACCAGGTCACGCTCAACAGCTGGAATGAAGTGCTGGTCAACCGTTTCGACGGCGAGCATGCGTTGCTCGATTGCTTGCGCGACTACCTCAACGACCTGCCCGCCACGCAAAACCAACCGCGCTTGCAGGTGCGCTGCTTCTGCCACAACCGTGCCCAGTTCATTGCCCGCCGGGTCGAAGAGGTCTTCGAAACCGCGCAGACCCTGCTGCTGAGCCGGCTCAACTACCGCTACCTGCTTCAGGTCCAGCAGCACTATCACGTGCTGGAATTGCTGCCCGGCCAGGTCAATCACGTGGCGCTGGGCAGCCAGTCGGCGCTGATGGATTACCTGGGCGAGGAACTGAGCGCCTACAGTCCGCTGCACCTGGACTCGATGGCCCTGGAAGACCACGACCTGGCGCTGGTCCTGCCCATGGGGCAGCCCGAGTGCATCCAGGTGTTCTACCGGGTCAACGACGACGATGCCGATCTGTACGTGCTCGATGAGCTCAATGCCCTGTGGCAGCAACGCTTGCCGTATCACGATGAGCACAGCCTGCTGGTGCCTTTGCAGCGCTTCCTGCAATCGGTGCTGTACCGCCGCGACGCGCTGCTGCCGATCGAGGCCGCCCAACCGCTGCCCCTGGAAACCCTGTACTACCAGCTCCTGCCGTCAGGCCCAGGCCGGGCGCGGCGGATCGAATCGCGGCAAGCGCCGCAGACACCGCAGAACAAACCGTTCTATGACGTGCAGGCAATCATCGGCAAGGCGACCCACGGGCAGGTGCACGTGACGCTGTATTGCGACCAGCAGGAATTTTCCGAATTGGAGCATGGCGACCAGCTGTTTCGCGTGGTCGCCCGGGAGATCGTCGAGCAGCGCCGCGAGGCCCAGCGCTATCGCTGCTACATCACCGACCTGGACCTCTCGGGGCTGGTGGGTGACGGCGCCTGTTCAAGCAATCTGTACCTGCGCTACAAGGCCGACCTCGAACGCGCGCTGAACGAGGCGCTGGCCCTGGTCTGAGGGCTCGCCTCAGAGGTGGAAGTCACCGCCGGCCTCGGGCTGGTATTCGACGTCCAGCAAGGTCAACTTCAGTGTCTTGCCACCCGGCGCCGGCCAGTCGATGTGCTGGCCGACCTTCAGGCCCAGCAAGGCGCTGCCCACGGGCGCCAGGATCGAGATCTTGCCTTCGTCGGCATTGGCGTCCTGTGGGTAGACCAGCGTCAGGTGATAGTCCTTGCCACTGCTCTCTTCACGGCAGTGCACCCGCGAATTCATGGTCACGACATCGGCCGGCACTTCATCGTGGCCCACCAGGGCCTCGGCGCGATCCAGTTCGGTCTGCAACGCGATGACGCCGGGCAAGGTGTCATCAAGGCTGTCGATCAGGCGCTCCAGACGCTGTACGTCCAGGCGGGTAAGGGTGATGGCAGGTGCGGTCATGATTCAGGCAGACTCCTTTCTTCTGCACGAAAAAAGCAAAACCCCGCCACAAGAAGACGGGGTTTTCACGGGCCTCGATGAGTTGAGGCGTTGCCGGACACTACCACAGCTCAATAAATAAACAACCCACAGGCGGCTGCACTGTTTGCGTCAGAAGTAAACTATTGTGGCGAGGGGATTTATCCCCGTTGGGCTGCGAAGCAGCCCCAAAGTGCTCTATCTGGCACACCGAGGCGTCAGGTTTCAGGGCTGCTTCGCACCCCAGCGGGGATAAATCCCCTCGCCACAAATGATTACACTTGGGATTTGCGTCTGGCCGCCTCGGCACAGATCACCCGCCGGCGCGCGTCGTCGGCCGAGCGCCATTCACGGATATCCTCCACATGGCGGAAACAGCCGAGACAGACTTTCTGCTCGTCCAGCTTGCACACGCTGGTGCACGGCGATGGCACGGCAGGGCTGACGTTGCTGTAGAGCGGCTTGGGCGGGCGCGCCGCAGCGGTCTGGCTCACGCTGTCAGAGGCCTTCGAAATCGAGCTTCACCCCAGCCTGCGCCTCGACAATGCGTTCGAGCATCTCACCCAGCTGCTCCTCGCTCTTGTCGCACATCCAGCGCTCGCTTTCCTCGTCGTAGTCGAAGTGGAAGCCGCCGGACACCGCCGCCAGCCACAACTGGCGCAACGGCTCCTGGCGACTGAAGATCAACTGGCTGCCGTTCTCGAACTTCACGGTGAGCACACCGGCGGAGCTTTCCAGGTCGATGTCCAACTCGCTGTCGTCGAACACATCTTCCAGCGTTTGCTGGGTCGCATCGACCAAATCGTGGAAACGGGCTTCAGTCAAACTCATTGCGGCAACCTCGAAAATGTCAGCTCATGCTCAAGCGCCGCAAGATACGGGCGCTGCCTGATGATTGCAAAGGATAACCCATCGACGCCCCCCAGCGCCGCCGGACGGGCGCCCCGTTGCATAGGCAAGGCGCCGGGTGGCCGGTATACTCCGGCGCAATTAACGCATTTTCAAGGATTTCGCCATGAAGCGCCTGATCTCTTCCCTTGCTGCGCTCGTCGCGGTTGCCTGCCTTGTAACAGCTTGTGGTCAAAAAGGTCCGCTGTACCTGCCTGACGAGAGCAAGTCCCCTGAAGAGCAGGCCAAGTCGTCGCAGTCCAAGTCCCACGCGCACGACACCCACACCACCACTTACTAAGGGAACGCCATGGACGTTTTTAACTACCGTGGCGGGGAGCTGTTCGCGGAAGGGGTTGCCCTGTCCGCGATCGCCGAGCGCTTTGGCACGCCGACCTACGTTTATTCCCGCGCCCATATCGAAGCCCAGTACCTGGCCTTCGCCGATGCCCTCGCTGGCATGCCGCACCTGGTCTGTTTCGCCGTCAAGGCCAACTCGAACCTGGGCGTGCTCAACGTCCTGGCGCGCCTGGGCGCCGGCTTCGACATCGTTTCCGGTGGCGAACTCGAACGCGTGCTGGCCGCGGGCGGCAGCGCCGACAAGATCGTCTTCTCCGGCGTCGGCAAGACCCGTGAAGACATGCGCCGCGCCCTGGAAGTGGGCGTGCACTGCTTCAACATCGAGTCCACCGACGAGCTGGAGCGCCTGCAAATCGTCGCCGCCGAGCTGGGCGTGCGCGCGCCGATCTCCCTGCGCGTGAACCCGGACGTCGACGCCGGCACCCACCCGTACATTTCCACCGGTCTCAAGGAAAACAAGTTCGGCATCGCCATTGCCGACGCCGAAGACGTCTACGTGCGCGCTGCCCAACTGCCGAACCTGGAAGTGCTGGGCGTCGATTGCCACATCGGCTCGCAGCTGACCACCCTGGAACCCTTCATCGATGCCCTCGACCGCCTGCTGGCGCTGGTCGACCGCCTCGGCGACTGCGGCATCTACCTGCGTCACATCGACCTCGGTGGCGGTGTCGGCGTGCGCTATCGCGACGAACAACCGCCGCAGGTGGCCGAGTACATCAAAACCGTGCGTGAACGCCTCGAAGGGCGTGACCTGGCGCTGATGTTCGAGCCAGGCCGCTACATCGTCGCCAACGCCGGCGTGCTGCTGACCGAGGTCGAATACCTCAAGCACACCGAGCACAAGGATTTCGCCATCGTCGACGCGGCCATGAACGACCTGATCCGTCCGGCGCTGTACCAGGCCTGGATGGACGTGACCGCCGTGCGCCCGCGCGATGGCGCGACCCGCAACTACGATATCGTCGGGCCGATCTGCGAGACCGGTGATTTCCTGGCCAAGGGTCGGGAACTGGCGCTGGAAGAAGGCGACCTGCTGGCCGTGCATTCGGCCGGTGCCTACGGTTTTGTCATGAGCTCCAACTACAACACCCGCGGCCGCTGCGCCGAGGTGCTGGTGGACGGTGACCAGGCTTTCGAAGTGCGTCGCCGCGAGACGGTAGCCGAGTTGTTTGCCGGCGAAAGCCTGCTGCCGGAGTAAAACCATGCTGCTGCGTTTTACCAAGATGCACGGCCTGGGCAATGACTTCATGGTCCTCGACCTGGTCAGCCAGCACGCGCACATTTTGCCCAAGCACGCCAAGCTCTGGGGTGACCGGCACACCGGCATCGGCTTCGACCAGTTGCTGATCGTCGAGGCGCCGAACAACCCGGACGTGGACTTCCGCTATCGGATCTTCAACGCCGACGGTTCGGAAGTGGAGCAATGCGGCAATGGCGCGCGCTGCTTCGCCCGCTTCGTGCTGGACAAGCGCCTGACCGCCAAGCGACAGATCCGCGTCGAGACCAAGAGCGGCATCATCGAGCTGGATGTGCGCAACGACGGCCAGATCAGCGTCAACATGGGCGCCCCGCGCCTGGTGCCGGCGGACATTCCGTTCAAGGCACCCGCCCAGGCGCTGAGTTACCAGGTCGATGTCGAAGGCACCCCGGTGGAACTGGCCGCGGTGTCCATGGGCAACCCCCATGCCGTGTTGCGCGTGAGCGATATCAACAGCGCGCCGGCGCATGAGCTGGGACCGAAAATCGAACACCACCCACGCTTTCCAGCACGGGTGAACGTCGGTTTCCTGCAAGTCATCGACCGTCACCGCGCGCAGTTGCGCGTGTGGGAGCGCGGCGTCGGGGAAACCCAGGCTTGCGGCACCGGAGCCTGTGCGGCCGCAGTTGCGGCGATCAGCCAGGGGTGGATGGATTCGCCTTTGCTGATCGACCTGCCTGGCGGGCGCCTGTCCATCGAATGGGCAGGCCCTGGCCAACCGGTGATCATGACCGGCCCGGCAGTGCGCGTATACGAAGGACAAGTTCGTCTTTGAGTGAGCCAACCCCATGACCGACAAGCCACAGGTTCCAGCGACGCCGCCCGACGACACTCCGAGCCCGCTTCCAGAAGCCGCGGCCGTGGCCGCCTACCTGGAGGCCCATCCGGACTTCTTCGTCGGGCACGAAGAATTGCTGGCAACGATGCGCATCCCTCACCGGCGCGGCGACACCGTGTCGCTGGTGGAGCACCAGATGAAGATCCTGCGTGAGCGCAACATTGAAATGCGCCACCGCCTGTCCCACCTGATGGACGTGGCACGGGACAACGACCGGCTCTTCGACAAGACCCGTCGGCTGATCCTGGCGCTGATGGACGCCAGCACCCTCGAAGACCTGGTCATGAGCGTCGAAGACAGCCTGCGCCAGGATTTCCAGGTACCCTTCGTCAGCCTGATCCTGTTCGGCGACAACGCCATGCCGGTGGGCCGCTGGGTGACCCACGCCGAAGCGCAGACCGCCATTGGCGGCCTGCTCACGGAGAACAAGAGCGTCAGTGGCAGCCTGCGCGAACATGAACTGGACTTCCTGTTTGGCGAAGAACAACGCAAACAGATCGGCTCCACCGCCGTCGTCGCCATCGCCCACCAGGGCGTGCACGGCGTGCTGGCCATCGCCAGCCGTGACCCGCAGCACTACAAGAGCTCGGTGGGCACGCTGTTTCTGAGCTACATCGCCGAAGTCACCGGCCGCGTGCTGCCTCGGGTCGCCGGTTCGCTGCGCTCGGTACGCTGACCATGGAACGGCAACTGGACGCCTACTGCGAACACCTGCGCAGTGAGCGCCAGGTGTCGCCCCACACGCTGGCGGCCTATCGCCGCGACCTGGAAAAAGTGCTGGGCTGGTGCCAGAAGCAGAACATCGGCAGCTGGTCGGCGCTGGACATCCAACGCCTGCGCAGCCTGGTCGCTCGCCTGCATCAACAGGGGCAATCGTCCCGCAGCCTGGCGCGCCTGCTCTCGGCGGTGCGTGGCCTGTACCAGTACCTCAACCGCGAAGGCCTGTGCGATCACGACCCGGCCACCGGTCTGGCGCCGCCCAAGGGCGAACGCCGACTGCCCAAGACCCTCGACACCGACCGCACCCTACAATTGCTCGAAGGCGCCGTCGAGGAAGACTTCCTGGCGCGGCGGGACCAGGCGATTCTCGAGCTGTTCTATTCCTCCGGCCTCCGGCTCTCGGAGCTGACCGGGCTGAACCTGGACCAACTGGACCTCGCCGACGGCATGGTCCAGGTGCTCGGCAAAGGCAGCAAGACCCGCCTGCTGCCCATCGGCCGCAAGGCCCGCGAGGCGCTGGAACAATGGCTGGCGCTTCGGGCGCTGGCCAATCCCGCCGACGATGCGGTCTTCATCAGCCAACAGGGGCGGCGCCTCGGCCCGAGGGCGATTCAGCTACGGGTCAAGGCCGCCGGCGAACGCGAGCTGGGCCAGAACCTGCATCCGCACATGCTCCGGCATTCCTTCGCCAGCCACCTGCTGGAGTCCTCGCAGGACTTGCGCGCCGTCCAGGAACTGCTCGGCCACTCGGACATCAAGACCACACAGATCTATACCCACCTGGACTTCCAGCACCTGGCGACGGTCTATGACAATGCCCACCCCAGGGCCAAACGCATCAAGGGCGACGAATCATGATCATCAAGCTCATCACTTTCGACCTGGACGACACCCTGTGGGACACCGCCCCGGTGATCGCCAGCGCCGAGGCCGTCCTGCGCCAATGGCTGACCGATAACGCACCGAATCTGGGCGGCTTGCCAGTGGAGCATCTGTTCTCGATTCGCGAGCAGGTGTTGCGCGAAGAACCCGGCCTGAAGCATCGCATCAGTGCGTTGCGCCGGCGCGTGCTGTTCCGTGCGTTGCAGGAAGCCGGCTATGACCAGTGGCAAGCGTCGGAGCTGGCGGACCAGGGGTTCGAGGCGTTCCTGCATGCCCGCCATCAGTTGGAGATCTTTCCCGAGGTACAGCCCACCCTGGAAATCCTCGCCAATCAGTTCAGCCTGGGCGTGGTCACCAACGGCAACGCCGACGTGCGCCGCCTGGGGCTGGCCGATTATTTCAAGTTTGCCTTGTGCGCCGAGGACATCGGCATCGCCAAACCCGACGCCCAACTGTTCCACGAAGCCCTGCAACGCGGCGGTGCCACGCCCCAGACCGCCGTGCACATCGGTGACCACCCCGGCGACGACATCGCCGGTGCCCAGCAAGCCGGCCTGCGGGCGGTGTGGTTCAACCCGACGGGCAAGGCCTGGGATGCCGAACATGCGCCAGATGCGGAGATTCGCAGCCTGACCGAACTGCCGAGGTTACTGGCCGGGTGGCATAGCCAACCCTGAACCCTGCCTCACAGCCGCCAAACCCTCTGTGGGAGCGGCTGTGTCCCGCAGCTCCCCGCCTGGCAAAGAAATCTGTGGGAGCGAGCTTGCTCGCGATGACGGCGGCACGTCCAACATCAATCCCAACAGACCCATCGCTATCGCGAGCAAGCTCGCTCCCACAGGGACTGCGTCTGGCCCGGAATAGAATCGCCCCCATGAAAAAGCCCGCAGCGACGGCGGGCTTTTTCAGCAAGCAAGAAGCAGAACTCAAATAGGGCGGCTGCCGTATTTGTTGTCGGGTTTCTTGGGCGGGTCGGCGACCACGTTGGCTTCCACTTCCTGCACCTTTCCACCCCGGGCCAGGAATTCTTCCATGGCCTTGGCGAGTGCGTCACGCTCCTTGTTCTTGGCCTCTACGCTCGGCAACTCGTCGACCGAAACCGCTGCCTTGGCCTTGCCTTTGGCGGTGGGAGCCGGGACATCGGCACCATCGTCATCGGCAACGTCTTCAGCTGCCGCCTCCAGGCCTTCTTCGGTCTCGTCTTCGTCGCCTACTTCGAGGTCGTCGTTTTCCAGATCATCGTCGCTCATGTTCTACCTCATGACTTGCGAAAAGCAGATTAGTTATAGCCCAGCTTCGCCATCTGTTCGAAGGCTGCCAGAAAAAATTCAACATCCGCCGTCAACCAGCGGTCATGCCCCTTCACCGTATAGCGTGGCGAGGACTTTACGAGCACCGCCATGATCACGGTGCTCGCCCAGATAAACACCTTGCCAGGTCCCCAACGCCAGCCGTCCAGCCGTCACCGGCAGGGTCAGCTGACAACCGAGCACGCTCGCCTTGAAGTGCGCCGGGAGGTCGTCCAGGCCTTCGTCGTTGTGCTCGTAATCGGCGGTTCCTTGTGGGATCAGCCGATTGAAAAATCGTTCGAAGTCTCGACGTACCGCCGGATCGGCGTTCTCGTTGATCGTCAACGAAGCCGAGGTGTGCTGCAGCCACAGATGCAACAGACCGACACGGCACGCCCGGAGTTCAGGCAGGCCGGCGAGCAACTCGTCCGTCACCAGATGAAAGCCCCGGGGCCGTGCCCGCAGGGTAATCAGCGTCTGTTGCCACATACACTTCTCCGCACGCTCGGCGCGCATTCTAGCGCGCTCTGAAAAAAAACAAAGGGCCTAATATTCTTGCCTCCATGTAAGCCTTTGGCGGCAGAAAAGCCCATGTCGCCTATACAACAAAAGGCGTCGGAAAAACCGGCCTGCCTTATGGGCAGTGACAAATTCCAGGCAAAAAAATGCCCGGCGAACCGGGCAATTTTTAACGCGTGCACTTACAGGTTGTAGCCACGCTCGTTGTGTTGCGCCAGGTCCAGGCCCACCGCCTCTTCTTCCTCGGAGACACGCAGACCCATGACAGCGTCCAGCACCTTGAGGATGATGAAAGTGACGATCGCGGTGTAGATCACCGTGAAGCCCACGCCTTTGACTTGAATCCATACTTGTGCGGCGATGTCGGTCACGGTGCCGAAGCCACCCAGGGCCGGGGCCGCGAACACGCCGGTGAGGATCGCGCCGAGGATACCGCCGATGCCGTGTACGCCGAAGGCGTCCAGGGAGTCGTCGTAGCCAAGCTTGCGCTTGAGGGTGGTGGCGCAGAAGAAGCACACCACGCCCGCCGCCAGGCCGATGACCAGGGCGCCCATCGGGCCCACGGTGCCGGCCGCCGGCGTGATGGCCACCAGGCCCGCGACCACGCCCGAGGCGATGCCCAGCGCGCTTGGCTTGCCGTGGGTGATCCACTCGGCAAACATCCAGCCCAGTGCTGCCGCAGCGGTGGCGATCTGAGTCACCAGCATCGCCATGCCGGCGGTGCCATTGGCGGCGACGGCGGAACCGGCGTTAAAGCCGAACCAACCGACCCACAGCATGGCCGCGCCCATCAGGGTGTAGCCCAGGTTATGCGGTGCCATCGGCGTGGTCGGGAAGCCCTTGCGCTTGCCCAGTACCAGGCACGCCACCAGACCCGCGATACCGGCGTTGATGTGCACCACGGTGCCGCCGGCGAAGTCCAGCACGCCCCAGTCCCACAACAGGCCGCCGTTACCGGACCAGACCATGTGCGCGATCGGCGCGTAGACCAGGGTGAACCAGATGCCCATGAAGACCAGCATGGCGGAGAACTTCATGCGCTCGGCAAAGGCACCGACGATCAGGGCCGGGGTGATGATGGCGAACGTCATCTGGAAGGTGATGAACACCGCTTCCGGGAACAGTGCCGTTGGACCGGTGATGCTCGCCGGGGTCACGCCCGCCAGGAACGCCTTGCCCAGGCCGCCGATGAAGGAGTTGAAATTGACGACGCCCTGTTCCATGCCGGTGGTGTCGAACGCGATGCTGTAGCCATAGATGACCCACAACACACTGATCAGACCGGTAATGGCAAAGCACTGCATCATCACGGAAAGAAGGTTTTTCGACCGGACCATGCCGCCATAGAACAGCGCCAGGCCGGGAATGGTCATGAACAGAACAAGAATGGTGGCCGTCAGCATCCAGGCGGTGTCGCCGGAGTTGAGGACGGGGGCTGCCGCTTCTTCCGCCATGGCCAGGCCAGGCATTACGAAGGACAACAGGGCTCCTAGCCCTGCGAATTTACGCAGAGTCATATTGTTTTCTCCTGGGGCGTTGGGTTTGGCGGCTTAGATGGCGTCGGTATCGGTTTCGCCGGTACGGATGCGAATAGCCTGTTCCAGATTGACCACGAAGATCTTTCCGTCACCGATCTTGCCGGTGTTGGCGGCCTTGGTGATCGCTTCGATCACACGGTCCAGATCCTTGTCGTCAATGGCGACATCGATCTTCACCTTGGGCAGGAAATCGACCACGTATTCCGCGCCGCGATACAGCTCGGTGTGACCTTTCTGCCGCCCGAAGCCTTTGACCTCAGTAACGGTAATGCCCTGCACGCCGATCTCGGACAACGACTCGCGCACGTCGTCCAACTTGAACGGCTTGATGATGGCAGTGACTAGCTTCATGAAACTCTCTCCCGAATTGGTGGACTTGCCCCAGGAAAACAAACCCGACTCAAGTCTAAGCGCAGTGCCTGGCTTTGTAACGCGTCGTCGGCCCAAGTTGCCCGACAGGTGCCAGCTAACCGATCCTGGCGAAGCTCCCCGCTTCGCCTGCTGCACTGCATTCGTCACAGCGACTGCATCAGTGCATGGGTCATCAGCCTCTAAGCAGAAACCTTGCCATCTGTGCCCAAACCCTCTGTTTTCAATCCCTTACCCCACACCTGTACCTGCATCACGTGATGAACCGCGGCGATACGCACAACAACAGTGCGAAGACGCCCGCCCGCGTGCGCGAAAAGCGTGCATCCCCGGCTGCGGGAATTGACTATAGACACTGCGTGGTACACTGCCCGCCATCGTTTTCAGGACACTTGCCATGCTTGCGCCAAAAGACCTCCTCGACGCCCTGAGCGGCCATGCCGCCCGCCTCATGAGCGGTGACACGCCGTTGCCCAAGAGCGAAATCGAAAGCCAGCTCAAGGCCTTGCTGCAAAGCGGGTTCAGCAAGCTGGACCTGGTGAGCCGGGAGGAATTCGACAGTCAGATGGTGGTGCTGGCCCGCACCCGGGCGCGCCTGGAAAGCCTGGAGGCGAAGGTCGCGGAGCTGGAAGTGCGACTGGCGCCGACCGCGGAGTAAACCGCCCGGAGCCACGCCCCGGCGCGCATGCGTCGGGGATTAGAGACGAAAGCGGCTGACCAGCGTATTGAATGACAGCGCCAGGCCGGACAGCGCCTGGCTCGACGCATTGGTCTGGTTCGCCCCCGCCGCGGTCTGGGTCGAGAGATCCTGGATGTTCACCAGGTTGCGGTCCACCTCACGGGCCACATGGGCCTGCTCCTCGGACGCCGTGGCGATGACCAGGTTACGGTCGTTGATCTGCGCGATCCCATCGGCGATCTGCTCCAACGCCTGGCCAGTGGCCCGGGCCAGGCCCTGGGTCTGGGTGACCAGCGCCTGGCTCTTGCCCATGGCATCGACCGCGCCGTCGGCTCGGTCCTGCACCGCGAGGATCATGCCCTCGATCTCACCGGTAGACGCCTGGGTGCGCGCCGCCAGGGCGCGAACCTCGTCGGCGACCACAGCAAAGCCACGCCCCTGTTCCCCGGCCCGGGCCGCCTCGATGGCCGCGTTGAGGGCCAACAAATTGGTCTGCTCGGCGATCCCCCGGATCACGTCCAACACCTTGCCGATATCACGCACTTGTACCGCCAGGTCTCGGACCAGCCCGGTGGACGAGGTGATTTCCTGGGTCGCATGATCGATCGCCTGCACCGCGCTGCGCGCCTGGTCACGTCCGCTGCTGGCCTGGGCACTGGTCGCTTGGGACGCCTGGGAAGTGGACACGGCATTGCGGGCGACTTCCTCTACCGCTGACGTCATCTCGGTCACGGCGGTGGCCGCCTGTTGGATTTCATCATTCTGCCGGATCAAGGCGCGACTGCCGTCGTCAGTGACCGCCGTCAACTCCTCGGCCGCGGAGGCCAACTGGTCCGAAGCACTGGCGATCTGCTGGAGCGTGGTCTTCAGGCTGGCCTGCATGTCGCCAAGGGCCGCAAGCAACTGGCCGGCCTCGTCACGGCGACGACGGGTGATGTGCTGGGTCAGGTCGCCTTGAGCGATGCGCTCGGCACAGTCGAGTGCGACGGCAATCGGCTGGCTGATCACGCGGCTGATGAATATCCCCAGCAACAGCGCCGCGACAAATGCGATGGCGATGCCGCTGTACAGGATCGTCCGGGCCGACACCTCCTGGCGGGCGGCGTCCTGGGCGCTTTCGCTGATCTGGCGATCATTGGAGTCGATCATGATGGTCAACTGGTCCATCACCTTGCGGTAGGTTTTCTGCAAGTCGCCCAGCAGCAGGGCTCGCCCGTTCTCCAAGTCGCCGGCCGCCATCATCGCCACGTATCGTTGCACCATGGCCTGGTAGACCGGCCAATCGCGGGCCACCTGGTCGCCGGCCAGACGCTCATCCTCGGCCAGGCGACCTTTACGGTACTCGGCGAATGCCTGTTCGCTGGCCAACTGATTGGCTTTCATCGAGGCCAGGAATTCATCCTTCATGCTTTGCGGGGCATTGCCGGCGGTGGCGACATACAGGCGGTACATGTCACGCGTCTGGCCAACGGCCTTGGTCTTGGTCTGCGCCGTACTGGCGACCGACACCAGGTTGGTGTTGAACACGGTCTGCAAGCGCGCGGACAACGTCGCGACGCCGCTGACGCCCAGCATGCCCACGGCCAGAGTGATGAACGCACACAGGACGAACGAGGTGATCAGCTTGGTCGAGAATTTCGCGTCATTGATCCAGTTCATCGGGGTCTCATGGAGCGCCCTTGAGCGCCCCGTCAGGTGGGTAATCCCCTGCCCCGGGTCACGCCAGGCAAGGAGCTAATGGCTCTTTGCCATTTTCGAAAAATGTTACAGCCCGTAAAAGATCGCCAACAATGGACGACGGCGCATGAGCGTATGGATTTTTCAACGATCACGCGGCCACCCCGCATCGATGCCGGGGCACTCCAAGGGCGCGTCGCGATGCCAGGCGCAGTCATCGTCCTGCAACATCCCGCCAAGATTTGCGCCTTCAACGGTCGCGCTTGAACGCCATTGCGCGACTAACCTTCAGGGGCCGCAGGATGCGGCTTCCCTATTCACTCAAGGAACGATTCATGTCGCTTGCCATCGTCCACAGCCGCGCCCAGGTGGGGGTGGAGGCTCCCGCCGTTACCGTTGAAGTTCACTTGGCCAATGGCCTGCCGTCGCTGACGATGGTCGGCCTGCCCGAAGCGGCGGTGAAGGAAAGCAAGGACCGGGTCCGTAGCGCGATCATCAATTCGGGGCTCAATTTCCCGGCGCGGCGCATCACCCTCAACCTGGCCCCGGCAGACCTGCCCAAGGACGGCGGGCGCTTCGATCTGGCCATTGCCCTGGGCATCCTGGCGGCCAGCGTGCAAGTGCCGACGCTGACCCTGGACGACGTGGAATGCCTTGGCGAACTGGCGCTGTCCGGCGCGGTGCGTCCGGTGCGCGGGGTGCTGCCCGCGGCGCTGGCGGCGCGCACGGCCGGGCGCACGCTGATGGTGCCCCGGGCGAACGCCGAGGAAGCCTGCCTCGCCTCAGGATTGAAGGTGATCGCGGTGGATCATCTGCTCGAAGCCGTGGCCCACTTCAACGGCCACACCCCGGTGCCGCCCTATGTGTCCAACGGCCTGCTTTGCGCCAGCAAGCCTTACCCCGACCTGAATGAAGTACAAGGCCAGGTCGGGGCCAAGCGGGCCCTGCTGATTGCCGCCGCCGGGGCGCACAACCTGCTGTTCAGCGGGCCACCGGGCACCGGCAAGACCCTGCTCGCCAGTCGGCTGCCAGGCTTGCTGCCGCCCCTGGCCGAGAGCGAGGCCCTGGAAGTCGCGGCCATCCAGTCGGTGGCCAGTTGCGTGCCGCTGAGCCACTGGCCGCAGCGCCCGTTTCGCCAGCCCCATCACTCCGCCTCCGGCCCGGCGCTGGTGGGTGGCGGATCCAAGCCACAACCCGGGGAAATCACCCTCGCCCATCACGGCGTGCTGTTTCTCGATGAATTGCCGGAGTTCGACCGCAAGGTCCTGGAAGTGTTGAGGGAGCCGTTGGAGTCGGGGCACATCGTGGTATCCCGCGCCCGTGACCGGGTGCGTTTTCCCGCTCGCTTCCAATTGGTGGCGGCGATGAATCCTTGCCCCTGCGGCTACCTGGGCGAACCCAGCGGCCGTTGCGCCTGCACGCCGGACATGGTGCAGCGCTATCGCAACAAACTCTCGGGCCCGTTGCTGGACCGCATCGACCTGCACCTGACCGTAGCCCGGGAAGCCACGGCCCTGAACCCCAAGCGCGAATCCACCGACGACACTGCCAGCGTCGCCGGGCAGGTGGCCCAGGCGCGAGAACAGCAGCACCGACGCCAGGGTTGTGCCAATGCCTTCCTGGACCTGCCGGGGCTGCGCCGGCATTGCACGTTATCCACACCCGACGAAGCCTGGCTGGAAACCGCCTGTGAACGACTGACCTTGTCGCTACGGGCGGCGCACCGTCTGCTCAAGGTCGCCCGGACACTGGCCGACCTTGAGCAGACGGTGAACATTCGCCGTGAGCACCTGGCTGAAGCGTTGCAGTACCGCCCCGCGACAGCGTGAGCCGCATCAGGGCTTGGTCAGGTCCACCAGCGGCGTTTCGCGCACTTCGGTTTTCTGGCCGTTCTGGATGGTCTCGATGCGCTTGAGGGCCTTGTCCACGGCACCCTTGTCCGCCAGCAGGCTGTAGTGGATCTGGAACTGCCGGTGTTCTTTTGGCCCGATGGTCGGCACCAGGCCCAGCGGGCGTTGATAGTGGCGGTTATAGGAAAAACTGGTACCTGGCTCCAGCCCGGTCACGTAGCCCTGGCCTTGGGTGTCGGTGTTTTTCCACAGGGAGAACACCGGGAGCGTGGCGGTGTTGAAGCCCACCGAGACACCGAGGCTGCCGGCCTTGTTGTGCAGCACGGTGAGCGTGTCGCCCTTGGCGTCGGCGTAGGGCACGACGTTGTAGACGGTTTCATCGTAATCCTTGGTGGGTGCGCGGTAGGTCTGCCAATCGGCCAGGTCGCCCTTGGCCTTGTCGTTGAACGGCGAGACCTGCTTGACCGGGGCCGCGAACCGCGCACCCTGCTCCAGGAATGGGGTGCTGAAATTGCTGTGGTACAGGGCCTGGTATTCCTTCGGATAATCACCGTTGTTGGTGAGCGTGTCGCTGAGCGCGAACGTCACGCTGCCGGGCTCGGTCACCAGTTCGGTCTGTACCGAGAAGTCGACCTTCTTGAACGCCTGCTCCTTCAACTCACCCCGCAGGGTGATGGCGTAAGGCGGTTTTTCATCGATGTGCAACGTGACCTTGTTGGCCGGGATGTTGGCAGCGCGACCATGCAGGGTCAGCAGCTCGCCGTTATCCGTGCCGGGGTGGCCGACCCACTCGTAGCCGCAGCGGGTGACCAGCTCGTTGAAACCTTCGAGCCAACCCAACCCGCCGCGGCCGTTGAGCTCGATGAAGGCCGGGTTGACGACTTCCTTGACCGGAGAGTCCCAGCCCATGCGCACACTCCCCACCGAGGCCTGCAGCACGTTCATGCCCCGGGTCGGCACGACAGAAAGCTTCAGGGTGCCGTTGTCGATGTCGACAACGCTGACGCCTTCCTGGCGACCACCGTGCAAGGTGCGCATCGTCACGGAAAAGGGTTTGTCGGTCTTCACGCCCAACTGCTGGCTGGTGACTTGCCAGGGTTGAGCGGCTTTATCGGTGTCCAGCAGGACGTAGTCCCACGCCATGGCATGGGATGCAGCGCCCAAGGCGCCGAGGGTGACGAACAGTTTGAGCGGAGTCATGGACTTGGCCTTTTATTGGAGTTGTGCGGTTTTTATAGACTTGAAGAAACGTTTCAGCAAGCCTAAAAACGCGCACAACCCCAAAAAAGGAAAGCATCGTAACGGGTGGGAGCGAGCCTGCTCGCGACAGCGAGGACTCCGCAAAAGCAGAGGCTGACCATAACGCTGCCTTCGCGAGCAGGCTCGCTCCCCCACTGGACAGCAGTGATCGGGAGCACGCTTGCTCGCGGCAGGCGCCAGGGTTCAGCGGAACCGATCAACCTCTTGGCGCAGGTCCTGGGCCAGTTTTTCCAGTTCCTTGGCGGTGAGGGCCAGGTTGGAGACGACCTGGCGTTGCTCACTGTTGGCCATGGCGATGCTCTGCAAGTTGCTGCTGAGCAAGGTCGCGGTGCTGCTTTGTTCCTGGGTGGCGGTGGTGATGGCGGCGAATTGCTGACCAGCCGAGCGGCTCTGCTCGTCGATGCGTGCCAGGGCCGAAGCAACGTTGGCGTTACGCGACAGGCCTTCCTGCATGAGCAGGTTGCCTTGCTCCATGGTGCTGATGGCGTTGCCGGTTTCCTGCTGGATGCTGTTGATCATGCCGGAAATCTCGTCCGTGGCCTGCCGGGTACGAGACGCCAGGCTACGGACTTCATCCGCCACCACGGCAAACCCACGCCCCTGCTCGCCGGCACGGGCGGCTTCGATGGCGGCGTTCAGGGCCAGCAGGTTGGTCTGCTCGGCGATCGAAGTGATCACGCCAACAATGCCGCCGATTTCCTGGGAACGCTGGCCCAGGGTATTGATGACCGTGGCGGTGCTGTTCAGCGCGCCGGCGATCTGCTCCAGGGACGAAGAGGCTTCGTCCATCGAGGTCCGGCCGATCCGCGTCTGCTGGGCGTTTTCCTGGGCCAGGCGTTCGGTGTTGCCCATGTTGTCGGCAATGTTCAACGACGTAGCGCTGAATTCCTCCACCGCGCCGGCCATGCTGGTGATTTCGCCGGACTGCTGCTCCATCCCCTCGTACGCACCGCTGGACAACCCCGACAGGGCCTGGGCCCGGCTGTTGACCTCCTGGGAGGCCTTGCGGATGTGCTCGACCATGGTCGACAGGGCCTGGCTCATCTGATTGAACGCACGGGCCAGTTGGCCGATTTCGTCGTGACTGGACACGTTCAGGCGCACGCTCAGGTCGCCGGCACCCAACGCTTCGGCCTGGCGCACCAGGTCACCCAGGGGGGCCAGCTTGCTGCGCAGCAGCCACATCGCCGCGCCGACCGCCAGCAACATCGCCAGCAAGCTGCCAATGGCCAGTTGCGTGCCGACGCTCCAGGTCACTTCGCGAATCTCAGCCTTCGGCATGCTCGCCACGACCGCCCACGGTCCGCCTTCGAACGGCACCGCGACGCTGTAGAAATCTTCGGCGGTGTCGCTCCAGAACGCGCCCTTGCCCGGCGTTTTCACCAGGCCCACGACCGTCGTCACCGCCGAATCGAGCGCCTGGACGCCCGCCGGTGGCACCAGCCATTTGTTTTGCTCATCCAGCAGGGCCAGCGAGCCGGTCTTGCCGATGCGGAAACGCTTGAGGTTCTCGAACTGCGCGTTCTGCGCGTCGGTGTAGTCGAACCCCACATAGAGCGCGGCGATGATCTTGCCGCTGCTGTCACGGACCGGGCTGTACTGGGTCATGTAGTAACGACCGAACAGCAGGACACGGCCGATGTAGCTCTGCCCACCCATCAGGCGGGCGTAGGCCGGGCTGGCATGATCGAGCACGGTGCCGATGGCGCGCGAACCGTCCTGCTTGGCCACCGACGTGCTGATGCGGATGAAGTCGTCGCCGCTGCGCACGAATATCGTGGCGGTACCGGCGGTCATCTGCTTGAACTCGTCAACTTCCTTGAAGTTGTTGTTCAGCATTTCGCCGCCCAGGTCCAAGCCGGGGGTCTGCACGCCTGCCACGGTCACCGACTGGTCCGGGTGCACGCTCAGGCCCGCGCTGAAGCGTTTTTCGAACAGGCCGGCCAAACGCTGCGTGCTCTCACGCAAGGTGCCGTGGAACGTATTGAGCTGGTCGGCCATCAGGCGCGCTTCGCTGGCCAGGTGTTCTTCACGGGTGGCGAGGTTGGCGGTGTCCAGCGAGCGCAAGGCGAAGACGGTACTGCCGGAGATCACGATCGCCAGTATCACGGCGAGGGCAAGGCCTAGCTGTGAGGCGATCCGGGCACGGGGTTGGGACATGACGGCTCCTGGCCGAGACTCTGGATCATCCTGATCACGTCGCACGCTCGGCATTATTTCGAAATAAGGTAGGTGGTTTGCCCTTTCTGAACGAGGGTTCCATGTTCACGGATTCGGCAGCGCCACCGAATACTTGAGCGATCTGGAAGGAATAATGCCAAGTGGCTAGCACCTGAAGTGCAACGTTTCAGCCAAGACGCTCCACCGCAGGCAGTTGCATGGCCTTGACCTCGCTCTGGAGAAAATCACTGAGCCGCCGCAAACGGTCACCTCCCGGGCGGGTTTTCGGCCACACCAGGTAATAGTGCTCACCGCTGGCGACAGCGGTCGGCCAGGGCAGACTCAAGCGCCCCTGGGCCACATCCTCGGCCACCATCAGCAGATCCCCCATGGAGACACCGTACCCACGCGCGGCGGCAATCATGCCCAACTCCAGGGTGTCGAACACTTGTCCGCCCTTGAGCGACACCTGGTCGGACAAGCCCATGCGCTCCAGCCAACTGCGCCAGTCTCGGCGATCCGGCGTGGGGTGCAGCAACTCGGCCTTGGCCAGTCGCTGCACATCCCAGGGTTGATCGTTCAGCAGATTCGGCGCGCCCACCGGAATCAGTTCCTCGGGAAACAACAGGCTGGCCTCCCAGTCCACGGGAAAATGCCCGTTGCCCAGCAAGACCGCGCAATCGAACGGCTCGGTGTTGAAGTCCACCGCATCGATGTCCATCCAGGCGCTGGTCAGTTGCACTTCGTTGCCGGGCTGCAAATGCCGGAAGCGGCTCAAGCGCGCCAATAGCCAGCGCATGGTCAGGGTCGAAGGCGCCTTCATCCGCAAGATGCCGTCTTCACCGTGCAAGGTATGGCACGCCCGCTCCAAGGCCATGAAGCCGTCGCGCACACCCGGCAACAGCAACCGCGCCGCTTCGGTCAGTTGCAGGTTGCGCCCGCTGCGATGAAACAAGCGACAGGCGAAATGCTCCTCCAGCGTACGAATATGCCGGCTGACCGCGCTCTGGGTAATCGACAGCTCCTCAGCGGCGCGAGTGAACGAGCTGTACCGCGCCGCCGCTTCGAATGCCCGCAGCGCATAAAGAGGGGGAAGACGACGAGACAAGGGAAAAACTCCGGGAGCGATTGGCACACCCTAACAGAACTTCAGCTGCATGAGTTTTAATCATGTCAGCGATCGTTTTTATCCTTTTGTGCAGACCGTCGTGAACGCCGAGAATCGTTGCTTTACTGCCTCATTCGAACAGGGAGCGTGATGATCATGCGGCATCCGGTGCGTACCGAACTCTGGGCCATCCTGCGGTTGGCGGGGCCGCTGATTGCCTCGCAGTTGGCGCACATGCTGATGGTGCTCACCGACACCGTGATGATGGCGCGCCTGAGCCCTGAAGCCCTGGCTGGAGGCGGCCTCGGGGCAGCCAGTTACTCGTTCGTGTCGATTTTCTGCATCGGTGTGATCGCGGCGGTGGGGACGCTGGTAGCGATCCGCCAAGGCGCGGGAGACATCGAGGGCGCCACCCGCCTGACCCAGGCCGGGCTATGGCTGGCCTGGCTGATGGCGCTGGTGGCGGCTTTGCTGTTGTGGAACCTCAAGCCGGTGTTGCTGCTGTTCGGCCAGACTGAAACCAATGTGCTTTCCGCCGGCCAGTTCCTGCTGGCGCTGCCGTTTGCCCTGCCCGGCTACTTGAGTTTCATGGCCCTGCGCGGCTTCACCAGCGCCATTGGCCGGGCCACGCCGGTGATGGTGATCAGCCTCGGCGGCACGGTAGCCAATTTCCTGCTCAACTACGCCCTCATCACTGGCCTGTTCGGCTTGCCGAAACTGGGCCTGATGGGCATCGGCCTGGTCACGGCGATCGTCGCCAACGGCATGGCCCTGGTGCTGGCCTGGCACATCCACCGGCACCCGGCCTATCGCGCGTACCCGTTGTTGGACGGCCTGTTTCGCCCCAACCGTCAATACCTCAGGGAACTGTGGCGCCTGGGCCTGCCGATCGGTGGCACCTACGCCGTGGAAGTCGGGCTCTTTGCGTTCGCGGCGCTGTGCATGGGCACCATGGGCAGCACACCGTTGGCGGCGCATCAGATCGCCCTGCAGATCGTCTCGGTGGCATTCATGGTCCCGGCGGGCATGTCCTATGCCATCACCATGCGCATCGGCCAGCACTATGGCGCCGGGCAGTTACCCAAGGCGCGCCTGGCCGGGCGGGTCGGGATCGGCTTCGGCGCGGCGGTGATGCTGGCGTTCGCCATGGTCTTCTGGCTGCTGCCCCACGCGTTGGTCGGCCTGTTCCTGGACCACAATGACCCGGCGTTCGCCGAGGTGATCAACCTGGCGGTGAGCCTGCTGGCGGTGGCGGCGTGGTTCGAACTGTTCGACGGCGCGCAAACCATCGCCATGGGCTGCATTCGCGGGCTCAAGGACGCCAAGACCACCTTCCTGGTTGGCCTGGGCTGTTATTGGCTGATTGGTGCGCCGGCGGCGTGGTGGATGGCTTTCCACCTGAACTGGGGCGCAACCGGTGTCTGGTGGGGCCTGGCACTGGGCCTGGCCTGTGCGGCCGTGAGCTTGACGCTGGCGTTCGAATGGAAGATGAAGCGGATGATCAGGGGCGGGTCGGGATCGCAGAGTTTCGCGGCCATTCAGGTCGACTGACAGCCGTTGTGGGAGCGGGCTTGCTCGCGAATGCGGTGTGTCAATCAAAGTCTCCCTGACTGAACCGGCGCATTCACGAGCAAGCCCGCTCCCACAGGGTATCGTATCAAGCCGTGACCTCGGTCGACTTGCCATCGAACGTCAGGTACTCCACCAGTTCGGGCAACGGCAACGGTTTGCTGATCAGGAAGCCCTGCACCTGATCGCAGCCGAAGCCCCGCAGCAAATCCAGTTGTTCCGGGGTTTCCACCCCCTCGGCCACCACCTCCAGCTTGAGGTTGTGGGCCAGGTTGATCATGGCGTGGACCAGCTTGCGGTTTTCTTCGCGTTGCTCCATCCCGCCGACGAAGCTCTTGTCGATCTTGAGCAAGGCAATGGGCAGGCTGTTGAGGTGCACGAACGAAGAGAACCCGGTGCCGAAGTCATCCAGGGAGAAGCGCACGCCCAGTCGCCCCAAGGCGTCCATGGTTTGCCTGACCAGTTCGCTGCGGCGCATCACGGCGGTTTCGGTCAGTTCGAATTCCAGCCACTGGGCCTCGACACCCCGTTCGGCGATCAACCGGCTCAGGGTTGGCAGCAACTGGCTGTCCTGGAACTGCCGGAACGACAGGTTGACAGCCATGTGCAACGGCGCCAGCCCGCGCTCGCGCAGTGCCTGCATGTCCCGCAGCGCCCGGGAAATCACCCAGTAGCCCAGCGGCACGATCAGGCCGCTCTGCTCCGCGAGCGGCACGAACTCGCTCGGCGGCAGCAGGCCACGTTCCCCGTGACGCCAGCGTACCAGCGCCTCCAGGCCCACGATGTTGCCGCCATCGAGGTTCAGCCGGGGCTGGTAATGCAACTCCAGCTCGTCGCGACGCAACGCCCGGCGCAGTTCGCTTTCCAGGTCGGCGAGGCTGCGAGCATTGCGGTTGATCCGCTCATTGAAGATATGAAAGGTACAGCCCTGGGTGCTCTTGGCCTGCTGCATGGCGATGTGGGCATGCCACATCAGCGGATCGGCGCCGGCCTGGGCCCGGGCGTGGGCGATGCCCAGGCTACAGCCGATCAGCAGGCTTTCGCCGTCTATCCAGTAGGGTTCGGCCATGGCCTCGGTGATGCGCTCGGCCATCCACTCGGCCCGCTGCGGCGCGCGCCGGGTGTCGATCAGCAAGGCGAATTCATCGCTACCCAGCCGCGCCAGCCGGTCACCGGCCTCGAGCGCGCCCTTGAGTCGCGACACCACCTGCAGGATCAGGCGATCACCGGCCTGGTGGCCGAGGGCGTCGTTGGCGTGGCGAAAATTGTCCAGGTCCAGGTGCCCGAGGGCCAGGCCGCGGCCGTCGTTTTCAGCCAGGCGCGCCGCCAGCAGGGTCTGGAAGCCCTGGCGGTTGGCGATGCCGGTCAGCGGGTCCTGCTCGGCGAGGCGCTGCAAGGTATTTTCCAGTACCCCGCGTTCGCGCACATGCCGTAGGCAACGGCGCAGGGTCGCGGTGTCGAGGGCATCACGCACCAACCAGTCACTGACACCATCGGGGACCGTCGCAGGCTCATGCTCGAGCAACAGAATCGTGGGCAGGCGGCAACGGCCCGGCGCCGGCTGCAATGCGGTGATCGTCAGCAGCACGGCGTTGCGATTGTCTTCGAACAGGCTGCTGACGGACTCCCAGCTCGGTGCGCTGATCAGGACGACCGAGGGCCCCATGGGTGCCAGGCACTCGCGCAAGACCGCTGACCACTCAGGCGTTTCGGCCAATAACAGCAAACGCAAGGGTTCGACAGGCGTTGACAAGCTGACTCCCTAGACTCTGCAAGGTGGTTGGCGCGGGGCATTATGACCTGCCGACGGGCAATGACCAATGCTACTGGTTCTCAAACACGTGCTTTCGGTAGATTTTCTTCTACGCGAAGTCGTACGTTAGACGCAAATTCGCCCCATATCCTGCGTTAAAGTGGCAGAAGCGGCAAATGACAATGCTGTAGGGGTCACAAGTCGGACAGAGCAGCACAATTCTGTGAGCCTGTTAAAATGCCGGCCCATTTTGCAAACGACTCCCTGACCCTGTCATGTCCCGACTCAATCCCCGGCAGCAAGAAGCCGTGAACTATGTCGGCGGCCCTCTTTTGGTGCTCGCCGGTGCAGGCTCCGGCAAGACCAGCGTGATCACCCGCAAGATCGCCCACCTGATCCAGAACTGCGGCATCCGTGCCCAGTACATCGTCGCCATGACCTTCACCAACAAGGCCGCCCGGGAAATGAAGGAGCGGGTCGGCACCCTGCTGCGCAGCGGCGAAGGCCGTGGCCTGACGGTCTGCACGTTCCATAACCTGGGCCTGAACATCATCCGCAAGGAGCACGCGCGGCTGGGCTACAAACCGGGCTTCTCGATTTTCGACGAGACCGACGTCAAGGCCTTGATGACCGACATCATGCAGAAGGAATACTCGGGCGACGACGGCGTCGACGAGATCAAGAACATGATCGGCGGCTGGAAGAACGACCTAGTGCTGCCGCCAGAAGCCCTGGAAAACGCCCGCAACCCCAAGGAACAGACTGCCGCCATCGTCTACGCCCACTACCAGCGCACGCTCAAGGCGTTCAACGCGGTGGACTTCGACGACCTGATCCTGCTGCCGGTCAAGCTGTTCCAGGACCACGCCGACATCCTCGAAAAATGGCAGAACAAGGTCCGCTACCTGCTGGTGGACGAATACCAGGACACCAACGCCAGCCAGTACCTGCTGGTGAAGTTGCTGATCGGCAAGCGCAACCAGTTCACCGTGGTGGGCGACGATGACCAGTCGATCTATGCCTGGCGCGGCGCCCGCCCGGAAAACCTGATGCTGCTCAAGGAAGACTACCCGTCGCTCAAGGTGGTGATGCTGGAGCAGAACTACCGCTCCACCAGCCGCATCCTGCGGTGCGCCAACGTGCTGATTTCCAACAACCCCCACGAGTTCGAAAAGCAACTGTGGAGCGAAATGGGCCACGGTGACGAAATCCGCGTGATCCGCTGCCGCAACGAAGACGCCGAGGCCGAACGCGTGGCCATGGAAATCCTCAGCCTGCACTTGCGCACCGACCGGCCCTACAGCGACTTCGCGATCCTGTATCGCGGCAACTACCAGGCCAAGCTGATCGAACTGAAACTGCAGCACCACCAGATCCCCTATCGCCTGTCGGGGGGCAACAGTTTCTTCGGGCGCCAGGAAGTGAAGGACCTGATGGCCTACTTCCGCCTGATCGTGAACCCGGACGACGACAACGCCTTCCTGCGGGTGATCAACGTCCCACGCCGGGAAATCGGTTCGACTACCCTGGAAAAACTCGGCAACTACGCCACCGAGCGAAAGATCTCGATGTACGCCGCCACCGACGAGATCGGCCTGGGCGAGCACCTGGACAGCCGTTTCACCGATCGCCTGGCGCGGTTCAAGCGCTTCATGGACAAGGTCCGCGAGCAGTGCGCGGGCGAAGACCCGATTTCGGCGCTGCGCAGCATGGTCATGGACATCGACTACGAGAACTGGCTGCGCACCAACAGTTCCAGCGACAAGGCGGCCGACTACCGCATGAGCAACGTGTGGTTCCTGATCGAGGCGTTGAAGAACACCCTGGAAAAGGACGAAGACGGCGACATGACCGTCGAGGACGCCATCGGCAAACTCGTGCTGCGAGACATGCTCGAGCGCCAGCAGGAAGAGGAAGATGGCGCCGAGGGCGTGCAGATGATGACGCTTCACGCGTCCAAGGGCCTGGAATTCCCTTACGTGTTCATCATGGGCATGGAAGAAGAGATCCTGCCGCACCGCTCCAGCATCGAAGCCGACACCATCGAGGAAGAACGGCGCCTGGCCTACGTTGGCATTACTCGGGCTCGTCAGACGCTGGCTTTCACCTTCGCCGCCAAGCGCAAGCAATATGGCGAAGTCATCGACTGCGCGCCCAGCCGCTTCCTCGATGAGCTGCCGCCGGACGACCTGGCGTGGGAAGGCAACGACGACACGCCGACGGAAGTCAAAGTGGTGCGTGGCAACAGTGCCCTGGCCGATATACGTGCGATGTTGAAGCGTTAGAATCGACTACTTTTTACTGACCCCAGGCGCCGCCGGCGTCATCAGAGGAGGCTTCATGGAAGCCCTGCACCAGAAAATCCGCGAACTCGGCATCGTGCTTTCCGATCAAGTCCTGAAAGTCGACGCGTTCCTGAACCACCAGATCGACCCGCAGTTGATGAAGCTGATCGGCGACGAATTCGCCGCGCTGTTCAAGGATTCCGGCATCACCAAGATCGTTACCATCGAAGCCTCGGGCATTGCCCCGGCGATCATGACCGGCCTGAACCTCGGCGTGCCGGTGATCTTCGCCCGCAAGCAGCAATCGCTGACCCTGACGGAAAACCTGCTGTCGGCCACCGTGTATTCGTTCACCAAGAAGACCGAAAGCACCGTCGCCATCAGCCCCCGGCACCTGACCAGCAGCGACCGGGTGCTGATCATCGATGACTTCCTGGCCAACGGCAAAGCGTCCCAGGCGCTGATCTCCATCATCAAGCAAGCCGGCGCCACCGTGGCCGGGCTGGGAATCGTGATCGAGAAATCCTTCCAGGGCGGCCGTGCGGAACTGGATGCCCAGGGCTACCGCGTCGAGTCCCTGGCCCGGGTGAAATCCCTGGCCGGTGGCGTGGTCACCTTCATCGACTGACCACACACCGCCTATCCCTTGTGGGAGCGGGCTTGCTCGCGAATGCGGAGTTTCAGTCGACATATCTCTGGCTGATACACCGCATTCGCGAGCAAGCCCGCTCCCACAAGGGGACCCCGGTTAGGCCCTATTGTGCAGTGGCCTTGAGCCCCGCCAGCAACAAGCGCTGGAACAAGTCCTCCTTCAGCCCCTCGGTGCTCGCCAGTTGCATCCGCTCCAGATGCTCGGGGTACAGAGAGGGCTCCGGGGCATCCAGCGCGGCCTTGCCCAGCTCCAGCATCTCGCTGAGCTTGAACTTGCTCTTGAGCCAGTTCAGTGCCCGCAGCAAGTCCCGCTCTATCCCATCGAAGTCGCAGCCCAGCGGGTATTCGGGGAACAGGTTCGGATGCCGTGCCTGGATCGCCTGCAAACGCTCTGGCGTGTTGTCGGCGAACCGTGGATCGAGGCGGAAATCCTTCGGTAATTTGCCGGCATTCTGGGCCTGTTCGATCAGTCCCGGCTGAAAGCGTGAATCGCTGATATTCAGCAGTGCCTCGATCACCGCGGCATCGGTCTGGCCGCGCAGGTCGGCGATACCGTACTCGGTCACCACGATGTCCCGCAGATGCCGGGGAATCGTGCAGTGGCCGTATTCCCAGACAATGTTCGAGCTGATCTCCCCGCCCGCCTCACGCCAACTGCGCAACAGCAGGATCGAACGCGCGCCTTCCAGTGCATGGCCCTGGGCGACGAAGTTGTACTGCCCGCCCACGCCACTGAGCACTCGCCCATCCTCCAACTGATCGGCCACGCCGGCGCCCAGCAGGGTCATGGTGAAGACCGTGTTGATGAAACGTGCGTCGAGTCGCTGCAGGCGCTTGAGCGGCTCCTGGCCGTACAACTCGTTGATGTAGCTGATGCGGGTCATGTTGAATTCGAGCCGCCGGGCATCGGGCAACTCATGCAGGCGCTGGTAGAAACTGCGCGGGCCGAGGAAGAATCCGCCGTGTATGCAGACGCCGTCGGGTTGCGCGGCCTCGTCGAGGGTGCCGGCGTTGGCCTGTTCCTGGGTGGCTTCGTCGGGGTAGACCTTGCGCCGGATAATCCCGGCTTCCGCCAGGACCAGCAAACCGTTGACGAACATCTCGCTGCAGCCATACAGCCCTTTGGCGAACGGCTGCACCCCACCTTCGCGTTCGATCAATTGTGCCCACTGGCTGAGATTCAGGTCCGTCAGCAACGCCTGGTAGCCGACATTGTCCGCCTGGCGCGCCAACAAGGCGGCCGTCAGTGCATCGCCCATGGCGCCGATGCCTATCTGCAACGTCCCGCCGTCACGCACCAGGGTGCTGGCGTGCAGGCCGATCAGGTGATCCTGGAAGCCCACCGGCATGTTTGGCGTGGAAAACAGCGTGTGATTGTCTTTCTCGTCGATCAGCAGGTCGAAGCCGTCGATGCCGATTTCGGCGTCACCCGGCATGTAGGGCAAGTCGCTGTGCACCTGGCCGACCAGTAGGATGGTCTCCCCGGCTGCTCGCCGCTTGGCGATCATGGGCAACAGGTCCAGGGTGATGTCCGGGTTGCAGCTCAGGCTCAGGCGGTCCGGGTGTTGTGGGTCGCTGGCCACCAGTTGCGCCACCAGGTTCAACCCGGCGGCATTGATGTCCCGGGCCGCGTGGCTGTAGTTGCTGCTGACGTAGTCTTGCTGGGCCGGCGCGCTGTTCAACAGGCTGCCGGGCTGCATGAAGAACTGCTGGACGCGAATATTGGCCGGCAGGTCGCCTTGATGCAGCGCCGCGAGGTAATCCAGCTCCGGGTAGTCGCCGAAAACCCGCTCGATGAATGGTTCGAGGAAGCGTTTTTGCAAGCCATCGCCCAAGTTCGGCCGCCCCAGGCTCAGGGCCGTGTAGATCGTCAGCTGGCGCTCGGGCAGTTCAGCGATGCGCCGGAACAACGCATTGGCGAACAGGTTGGGCTTGCCCAGCCCCAGCGGCATGCCGAGGTGGATATGGGCGGGCAGGCGCTCAAGCACGTCCTCCACCGCCTGCTCGATTGAACACAACTGCACCATCCGACCCTCCGAGACATTGCCCTGAATGTGGCTTGGACCGAACTTGCCGGGTCTTGGTTGCGCCGAACCGCTCGCAAGGGTTGTTCACAGGCGCAAAAAAGCCGCTCGTAAGCGGCTTTCCTGTGGCAGATGACAGCGAATTACAGGCCGGACATCTCTTTGATGGCGCCCTTGAGCTCGTCATCCGTGCAATCGGCGCACGTGCCTTTCGGCGGCATGGAGTTGATGCCGGTAATCGCCTTGGCGAGGATGCCGTCGAGGCCGCCCTGATGATCAGCGCGCTCTTTCCACGCTGCCTTGTCGCCAATTTTCGGCGCGCCCAGCAGACCGGTGCCGTGGCAAGCATTGCAGTGCTTGGCAATCACGTCTTTCGGCGCCTTGGCGCCTCCCGCACCACCTGCGGCGGCGGCGACTTCCATACCCTTGCATTCCTGCCCCTGAACGCAGACCTGGCCGACGGGTTCAAGGCGCTTGGCGATTTCGTCGTTGGTCGCCGCTTGGGCGCTGACTGCCCATAGGGCCAATGCGGTTGCTGGTACAGCCAGCATTTTCATAATTAGGTTCACGCGTACACCCTCAATGGTGGCTAGTCACGCCTGCGGCCACGGTTTGCAGGCGGGCGCAAGTATAGCGGTAAGCCCGTCACACTGAAACAACCCTAAAGTCACAAGGGTCTTGTTCGTGGTGACCACTTACCCCCCGGGGCGCCTCTGCCGTGTGGGCTTGGCGCCTCTTTCCTTAGAAATTGGCCGGTGTGGCTGCGCTGATCAGTCGCGCCGGCGCATCGAACGGATTACGAAAACGATGAGGCTTGGTGCTTTCAAAATAGTAGCTGTCGCCCGCCTCGAGCACGAACGTTTCCAGACCCACCACCAACTCCAGCCGCCCTTCCACCAGGATCCCGGTTTCCTCGCCCTCATGGGTGAGCATTTCCTCACCGGTGTCGGCGCCAGGCGGGTAGATTTCGTTCAGGAAGGCGATCGCTCGGCTCGGATGGGCCCGGCCCACCAGCTTCATGGTTACGGCGCCGTCGGAGATGTCGATCAGTTCGTTGGCTTTGTAGACGATCTGGGTCGGTTTCTCCTGAAGGATTTCCTCGGAGAAAAACTCGACCATGGACATGGGAATCCCGCCAAGGACCTTGCGCAGCGAGCTGATCGAGGGGCTGACGCTGTTCTTCTCGATCATCGAAATGGTGCTGTTGGTGACGCCCGCACGCTTGGCGAGTTCACGCTGGGAAAGGCCTTTGAGTTTACGAATGGATTGCAGTCGTTCACCGACGTCCAATGCTGGAGCCTCCAGGGAATCAGGTTGTGTGGAAAGTGAGCGTTATCATGGCGACAGCGTTCAGTATTTACAACACTTTGACCCGAATCCTGTGCGGCGAAGCGACTTTCGGTAGGGTACGCCGGTCATCAGCGCCCGGAATAGAGCCGTGGCACCCGTCGCAGGTTGCAGAAAATCTGGTAAGGAATCGTGTCGGCGGCCTTCGCCACGTCGCTGGCAAGCACGTTCCTGCCCCACAGCTCCACGGTCGAACCCAGCCCGGCCTGGGGGACGTGGGTGAGGTCGACGCACAACATGTCCATCGACACCCGCCCGACCAGTTGGCTGCGCTGCCCCGCCACCAGCACCGGCGTACCCGTGGGCGCCTGGCGCGGATAGCCGTCGGCGTACCCCATGGCAACCACCCCGATCCGAGTCGGTTGCGTGGTCACGAAGCGGGCGCCGTAGCCCACGGGCTCGCCGGCAGGCAATTCGCGCACGCTGATGATCTTCGACTCCAGGGTCATCACCGGTTGCAGGCGCGCAGCGACTTCGTTGGGCTCCTCGAACGGCGTGGCTCCGTAGAGCATGATGCCCGGCCGTACCCAGTCGCTCGGCATCTGCGGCCACCCGAGCACGGCAGGGGAATTGCGCAGGCTGATCTGCGCCGCCAGCCCTTGGCGAGCCGCTTCGAAGACTGCCAGTTGGTGAGTGCTGCTGGGATCGTGCAGCTCGTCGGCCCGGGCGAAATGGCTCATCAGGACGATCTTCGCCACGTTGCCACTGGCCAGCAGGCGACGATAGCCGGCCTGGTAGTCCGCCGGGTGCAAGCCGACCCGATGCATGCCGGAGTCGAGTTTGAGCCAGACCGTGATCGGTTTGCTCAGCCGTGCCTGCTCAAGCGCTTCGAGCTGCCAGAGCGAATGCACCACGCACCACAAGTCATGCTCGATGATCAGCGACAGCTCATCGGCTTCGAAGAACCCTTCCAGCAACAGGATCGGCCCGCGGATCCCGCCGGCACGCAGTTCCAGGGCTTCTTCGATGCACGCCACGGCGAACCCGTCGGCCGTGTCCTGCAGCGCCTCGGCGCAGCGCACCGCACCATGCCCATAGGCATCGGCCTTGATCACCGCCAGGGCCTTGGCCCCGGTGACTTCGCGGGCCAATTGGTAATTGTGACGCAGGGCTTGAAGGTCGATCAGGGCACGGGCAGGACGCATGGCGGCAGGCTTCTAGGCGGTCATGAATAAAAAACCGGTGCTGGCCGAGGGTGCGAACCACCGACAGCACCGGAAGAGGGATCTGTTTGACTGAGGCTTAAGGCAGCGCGGCCACCACCGACAACTCCACCAAGATTTGCGGCTCGCACAGCTTGGCTTCCACCGTGGCACGGGCCGGGGCGGTGCCCTTGGGCAGCCATTGGTCCCAGACGGCGTTCATGCCGGCGAAGTGAGCGTCGATGTCCTTCAGATAGATCGTCACCGACAACAGGCGGCTCTTGTCGGTCCCGGCCAGGTCGAGCAACCGCTCGATGTTGGCCAGGGTCTGGCGAGTCTGCTGTTCAATACCGGCGCTCATGTCGTCGCCGACCTGCCCCGCCAGGTAAACGGTGCCGTTGTGCACGACCACCTGGCTCATGCGGTCATTGGTGAGCTGGCGCTGGATTGACATGTTTCGCAGACTCCTTTTTTTGGCTGCCATAACGGGAAATATCGAGGCCTTCTGCGCTGATCTGCGGCTTTTTCTTCGCCATCAGGTCGGCTAGCAGACGGCCGGAACCACAAGCCATGGTCCATCCGAGGGTGCCATGGCCGGTGTTCAGGAACAGGTTCTTGAACGCGGTGGCGCCCACGATCGGCGTGCCGTCCGGGGTGGTCGGGCGCAGGCCGGTCCAGAAGCTGGCCTGGGCCAGATCGCCGCCCTGAGGATAAAGGTCGCCCACGATCATCTCCAGGGTTTCACGCCGACGCGGATTGAGGGACAGGTCAAAGCCGGCGATTTCAGCCATGCCGCCCACGCGAATGCGGTTGTCGAAACGGGTGATCGCCACCTTGTAGGTTTCGTCAAGAATGGTCGAGGTCGGCGCCATCGACGGGTTGGTGATCGGGACGGTCAGGGAGTAACCCTTGAGTGGATACACCGGCGCACGAATCCCCAGGGGCTTGAGCAATTGCGGCGAATAGCTGCCAAGGGCGAGGACGTAGCGGTCGGCGGTTTCCAGCTTGCCGTCGATCCACACTCCGTTGACGCGATCGCCGGCGAAGTCCAGGCGCTGGATATCCTGGCCGAAGCGGAACTGTACGCCGAGCTTCACGGCCATTTCCGCCAGGCGCGTGGTAAACAGCTGACAGTCGCCGGTCTGGTCATTGGGCAGGCGCAGGGCTCCGGCCAGGATGTCCGTGACGCTGGCCAAGGCCGGTTCGACCCGGGCGATGCCTGCGCGGTCGAGCACTTCGAAAGGCACGCCCGACTCTTTCAGCACCGCGATGTCTTTTGCCGCGCCATCGAGCTGGGCCTGGGTGCGGAACAGCTGGGTGGTACCCAGGCTCCGACCTTCGTAGGCGATGCCGGTTTCGGCACGCAGCTCATCGAGGCAGTCGCGGCTGTACTCGGAGAGGCGGACCATGCGCTCCTTGTTGATGGCATAACGGCTGGCGGTGCAGTTACGCAGCATCTGCGCCATCCACAGGTACTGGTCGATGTCGGCAGTGGCCTTGATGGCCAGCGGCGCATGGCGTTGCAACAGCCACTTGATGGCCTTGAGCGGCACACCTGGCGCGGCCCACGGTGAGGCGTAGCCCGGTGACACCTGCCCGGCGTTGGCGAAGCTGGTTTCCATGGCTGGCGCCGGCTGACGGTCGACCACCACCACTTCAAACCCGGCTCGCGCCAGGTAGTAAGCACTGACGGTACCGATGACGCCGCTACCCAAGACCAGAACGCGCATGTTGTTGCCCTCATCGCGGATAACCGCTGACGTTTTGTTGTACATACCTTCGATGGACGCAGTGTAAAAAAGAATAGCCAGTGCTTTTCACTATATAACTGCCTATATTTGGCGAGAATTCTCGGCAAAAACCCTTTTCACGGAGGCGCATCACCTGTGCGTACCAATACCCAGACCAAGCGTGAGCTGGACAAGATCGACCGCAACATCCTGCGCATCCTCCAGGCGGACGGGCGGATCTCCTTCACCGAACTGGGGGAAAAGGTCGGCCTGTCCACCACGCCCTGTACCGAACGGGTGCGGCGCCTGGAGCGTGAAGGCATCATCATGGGCTACAACGCACGGCTCAATCCCCAGCACCTGAAGGGGAGCCTGCTGGTGTTCGTGGAAATCAGCCTCGACTACAAGTCTGGCGATACGTTTGAAGAATTCCGACGCGCCGTGCTGAAATTGCCCCACGTGCTGGAATGCCACCTGGTGTCAGGCGATTTCGACTACCTGGTGAAGGCACGGATTTCCGAGATGGCCTCGTACCGCAAGCTACTGGGGGACATCCTGCTCAAGCTGCCCCATGTGCGCGAATCCAAGAGCTACATCGTGATGGAAGAGGTGAAGGAAAGCCTGAGCCTGCCGATTCCGGATTGAGGCCCTTCGCGAGCCGGCTCGCGAAAAGGCACTCGAGGATTCACCCACCGTCAGACCAGCACCTGGCGATTGGACGCCATATATTGATGGATCTGCCGCTCGACCCGAGGATGAATCAGCTCCACCGGTCGCCGCCCGTTGGGGCATGGCAAGGTCGCCGTCGTGCCGAACAGCCGGCAGACCAGCGGTCGCTCGTCATACACGGTGCAACCGTTGGGCCCCAAGTGCACGCAATCGAGCGCCTCAAGGGCGGCATCCTGTTCGGCGCGGGTCTTGCGCGGCAAACGGGCCATTTCCTCCGGCGAGGTGGTCACCGGACCACAGCAGTCGTGGCAGCCGGGAACGCACTCGAACGAGGGGATCTGCTGGCGCAGCGTGCGGATTTTCTGACTGTTGCAACTCATGAAAACGACTACCGACGGGGACACAGATTGATTCTGCCCTAAAACCCTCATCCCAGACACCGCCAGCCGACCGCTGTTGCCCGGGGATGAATCCGCGGCTTATGCTCCGTCAAATTTCTCAAACACCACAATCAGGATTACGCACATGAACGCCCGTGTTCAGCAACCGGTCCCGAGCCACGCGCACGCCGCCTCCTATTACGCCGCCAGCAGCTTGCCGCAACCGGACCATCCGTTGCTGCAGGGCGAGTGCGTGGCGGACGTGTGCGTGGTGGGCGGCGGGTTTTCCGGGCTGAACACCGCCATCGAACTGGCCGAACGCGGCATGAGCGTGGTCCTGCTGGAAGCCCACAGGATCGGCTGGGGCGCCAGCGGCCGCAACGGCGGCCAGTTGATCCGGGGGGTTGGCCATGGCCTGGAGCAATTCGCCCCGGTCATCGGTTCCGACGGCGTCCGTCAGATGAAACTCATGGGCCTTGAAGCCGTGGAAATCGTCCGACAACGTGTCGAGCGTTTTCAGATCCCCTGCGACCTGACCTGGGGCTACTGCGACCTCGCCAACAAGCCCGGCGACCTGGAAGGTTTTGCCGAGGACGCCGAAGAACTGCGCAGCTTGGGTTATCGCTACCCGACCCGGCTCCTGCAAGCACACGAAATGCACAGCGTGGTGGGGTCGGACCGCTACGTCGGTGGCCTGATCGACATGGGTTCGGGCCACCTGCATCCGCTGAACCTGGCCCTGGGCGAAGCCGCTGCCGCGCAACAACTTGGGGTCAGGCTGTTCGAGCAGTCGGCGGTCACCCGCATCGATTATGGCGCCGAAGTAAAAGTGCACACCCGGCACGGTTCGGTCCGCGCCAAGACACTGGTGCTGGGCTGCAACGCCTACCTCAACGGACTCAACCCAGAGCTCAGCGGCAAGGTGCTGCCCGCCGGCAGCTACATCATCGCCACCGAACCCCTGAGCCACGCCCAGGCCCAAGCCCTGCTCCCACAGAACATGGCGGTGTGTGACCAACGGGTGGCACTGGACTACTACCGTCTCTCGGCGGATCGTCGCTTGCTGTTCGGTGGCGCTTGTCATTATTCAGGTCGCGACCCGCAGGACATCGGCGCCTACATGCGGCCGAAAATGCTCAAGGTGTTCCCGCAATTGGCGAACGTGAAGATCGATTATCAGTGGGGCGGGATGATTGGTATCGGCGCCAACCGATTGCCACAGATCGGCCGGCTCAAGGACCAACCCAACGTGTATTACGCCCAGGCCTACTCCGGTCATGGCGTGAACGCCACGCACCTGGCCGGCAAACTGCTGGCCGAAGCTATCAGTGGGCAACAAAGCCGCGGTTTCGACCTGTTCGCCCAGGTGCCGCACATGACCTTCCCTGGCGGCAAGCACCTGCGCTCGCCGCTGCTGGCGCTGGGAATGTTATGGCACCGGTTGAAAGAGTTGGTTTAACCCAAAAAACCGTGGCGAGGGAGCTTGCTCCCGCTCGGTTGCGCAGCGACCGCAAAATCTCAGGGTTGCTGCACGACCCAGCGTGAGCAACCGCCCTCGCCACAAGTTCCTTATCGTTTCAACCCCGCCAGAACGGCTTGAGCCCCTCTTCCCGCGCCTGCTCCCGGTCCAACCCGATGTCACGCAACTGTTCGGGTGTCAGCGTCAATAAGGCTTTGCGTGTATGCAGGCGCAACCAGAACAGGTCCCAGCGGCTCAGGTGGGCCGGCGCATTGCGCGACATCGTGTTGCGCAGCCCCTTATCCTGCCCTGCCACCAGTTCCTGACTGTGTAACGTCAGCCGCACATCGCTCAAGCCGTTCATTTTTGTCGCTCCTGTTTACTTGGGTAGCCAGAGGTTCCATGATGTGCGAACGGCAGAAAGCGATACAGATTCAATCGTTTTGTTTTACTTCCATACAGATTGAGCCTTTCGCGCACTGAATCGTCGTTTTCCAACCCAACTGTATTGGTTGCCGTAGTCCTCCTCGAGAATGCGCCATGACTCTCTACGTGAACCTCGCCGAATTGCTCGGCACCCGCATCGAACAAGGCTTCTACCGCCCGGGCGACCGGCTGCCATCGGTACGAGCGTTGAGCACGGAGCACGGCGTCAGCTTGAGCACGGTGCAGCAGGCCTATCGCGTGCTGGAGGACAGTGGCCTGGCGATGCCGAAACCCAAGTCCGGTTATTTCGTACCGGTCAGCCGCGCGCTGCCGGACCTACCGGTGGTGGGCCGTCCCGCCCAGCGGCCCGTGGATATTTCCCAGTGGGACCAGGTGCTGGAACTGATACGCGCGGTGCCGCGCAAGGATGTGGTGCAGTTGGGACGGGGCATGCCGGACATCAACTCGCCGACCATGAAGCCGCTGCTGCGCAGCCTGGCGCAGATCAGTCGTCGGCAAGACATGCCAGGGCTGTATTACGACAACATCTACGGCAACCTGGCGCTGCGTGAACAGATTGCCCGGCTGTTGCTGGATTCAGGTTGCCAGTTGGGCGCCAACGATCTGATTGTCACCACCGGCTGTCACGAAGCGCTGTCTGTCAGCATTCGCGCCACGTGCGAGCAAGGCGATATCGTCGCCGTGGACTCCCCCAGCTTCCATGGCGCCATGCAAACCCTCAAGGGCCTGGGCATGAAGGCGCTGGAAATCCCCACCGACCCGCTCACCGGTATCAGCCTGGAGGCCCTGGAACTGGCCTTGGAACAATGGCCGATCAAGGCCATACAGTTGACGCCCAGTTGCAACAATCCGTTGGGCTACATCATGCCGGAAGCCAACAAACGCGCCCTGCTGACCCTGGCACAGCGCTTCGACGTGGCGATCATCGAAGACGATGTGTATGGAGAACTGGCCTACACCTACCCACGCCCCCGCACGATCAAGTCCTTCGACGACGATGGCCGGGTCCTGCTCTGCAGTTCCTTTTCCAAGACCCTGGCCCCTGGCCTGCGCGTGGGCTGGGTCGCGCCCGGCCGGTACCTGGAACGGGCGCTGCACATGAAGTACATCAGCACCGGCTCCACCGCCCCACAGCCCCAGATCGCCGTGGCCGAATTTCTCAAGGGCGGGCATTTCGAACCACATTTGCGCCGGATGCGCGCGCAATACCAGCGCAATCGCGACGTCATGATCGATTGGGTCAGCCGCTATTTTCCGCCAGGCACCCGCGCCAGCCGGCCCCGGGGCAGCTTCATGCTATGGGTCGAACTGCCGGAAGGCTTCGACACCCTCAAGCTCAACCGGGTCCTGCATGATCAGGGCGTACAGGTCGCCGTCGGCAGCATCTTTTCCGCCTCCGGCAAGTACCGCAATTGCCTGCGGATGAACTACGCTGCCAAGCCAACGGCCCAGATCGAAGAGGCCGTGCGCAGGGTGGGCGCCGCCGCTATCGCGTTGTTGAACGAAACCCAGCGCGACGCCGTCTGATCTGTACGCCGGGAAGCGGCATCCAACAGCCCATCAACGCAATCGAGCGGAACGATCCTACGTGAGATCCAGACCGATCCTGCCAGCGCTACTGCTAGTCGCCTCGCTGCTGGGCGGCTGCGCCAGTCTTGATGTCACCCGCGAGCCCTCCCAGGCACTACCGGCCAGCGAATCCTCCTTTGGCCGCTCGGTCCAGGCCCAGGCGGCGCCCCATGAAGGGCAGTCGGGCTTTCGCCTGCTCCCCGACAGTACCGACGCGTTCATCGCCCGGGCCGAGTTGATCCGCCACGCCCAGAGCAGCCTGGACTTGCAGTACTACATCGTCCACGACGGCATCAGCACCCGGATGCTGGTGGACGAATTGCTCAAGGCCGCGGACCGCGGTGTGCGGGTGCGGATCCTGCTGGACGACACCGCCAGCGACGGCCAGGAAGAAACCATCGCGACCCTGGCCGCCCACCCACAGATCCAGGTCCGCCTGTTCAACCCCTTGCACCTGGGCCGGGCCACCGGGGTGACCCGCGGCCTTGGACGCCTGTTCAACCTGTCGCTGCAACACCGGCGCATGCACAACAAGCTGTGGCTGGCAGACAACAGCATGGCCATCGTCGGCGGCCGCAACCTGGGGGATGAGTATTTCGACGCAGAACCCAACCTGAACTTCACCGACATCGACCTGCTCGGGGTCGGGCCGGTGGCCGAACAACTGGGCCACAGCTTCGACCAGTACTGGAACAGCGCCCTGAGCAAACCCATCGAACAGTTCCTGTCCCATCGCCCCACGCCCAAGGACCTGGCCGACAGTCGGGCGCGTCTGCAAGCGTCCCTTGAACAGACCCAAAAGGAAAATCACGCGCTCTACCAGCAACTGACCACCTACAAGACCCAGCCACGCCTGGACACCTGGCGCAACCAGCTGATCTGGGCCTGGAACAAGGCGATGTGGGACGCGCCGAGCAAGGTGCTGGCCAAGGACGAGCCCGATCCGCAGTTGCTGCTGACCACTCAACTGGCGCCGGAGCTGACGGGCGTCAGCAAAGAACTGATCATGATTTCCGCCTACTTCGTCCCAGGCCAGCCAGGGTTGGTCTACCTGACCAGTCGCGCCGATGCGGGCGTGTCGGTGAGCCTGCTGACCAACTCCCTGGAGGCCACCGATGTGCCGGCGGTGCATGGCGGGTATGCGCCGTACCGCAGGGCCTTGCTGGAGCACGGTGTGCGCCTGTTCGAACTGCGCCGACAACCGGGCGAAACCGGCGGCCGCCCGCACCTGTTCTACAGCAGGTCCTACGGCGAGTCGGACTCGAGCCTGCACAGCAAGGCGATCATTTTTGACCGGCAGAAAGCCTTTATCGGTTCGTTCAATTTCGACCCGCGCTCGGTGCTGTGGAACACCGAGGTCGGCGTTTTGGTGGACAGCGAAGCGCTCGCCGGCCAGGTGCGTGAGCTGGCCCTGCAAGGCATGGCCCCGGCCTTGAGTTATCAGGCACGACTGAAGGACGACACCCTGGTCTGGACCACCGAAGACAACGGCACGCTACACGACCTGGACCACGAACCCGGCAGTTGGTGGCGCCGCTTCAATGCCTGGTTCGCCAAGACCGTCGGCCTGGAGCGGATGCTGTAGCCCGCGTTATCCGGCGTAGCGAAGTGATCACGCCGCTTGCGTGGCGCCGAACGCACCCTGGCGCAATAACAGGATCACCAGGCCGAAGGCCCCCGCCGCCATGAACAAGGGCAACGCATGCCCACTGATCCACTGGCTGCCGGCCCCCGCTGCCAGCGGACCGACCAGGCAACCGACCCCCCACAACTGCGCGACATGGGCATTGGCCCGCACCAGCGCATCGTCACGGAAACGCTCGCCGATCAGAATCAGCGACAGGGTAAACAAGCCACCTGCGCTGGCGCCGAACAGGATCCACAGGGGCCAGATCAACGGCGTATCGATCAGTACCGGCACCGCCAGGCTCGATAGCATCAACAACACCGCACAGCCGGTGAACAAGGTGCGGCGGGACATGTAGTCGGCCAGGGCGCCAACGGGCAATTGCAGTAAGGCATCGCCCACCACCACGGTGCTGACCATCGCCAATGCCACCTCGGCACTGAAGCCCTGGCGCAGGCAGTAGACCGGCAGCAATGTCAGGATCATCGCTTCGAAGGCGGCGAACAACGACACTGCCCAGCCAATCGCCGGCAAGCTTCGGCAAAACGCCCACAGGTCGCCCAACGTGACATTGCCGGCCTCGCTGCTGGGCGCGCCGCTGCGCCCCAGCAACAACAGCGGTGCAACCAAGAGCAGGCCGACGCCCACCCAGAAGCCATAATCGTGATCGGTCCCCAGCACGCCGAGCAACAGCGGCCCGGACAACTGGCTCAAGGCATAGCTGCAGCCGTACAACGCCACCAGACGTCCGCGCCATTGTTCAACGACCAGTTGGTTGATCCAGCTCTCACCGAGGATGAAGACCAGGGTCAGCACCACGCCAATCAACAGGCGCAACACCAGCCAGACCGGATAACTGGGCATCAGCGCCAGCAAGCCGATCGACAGCGCGCCGCCCCACAGGCACAGGCGCATCAACGCGGCTGTGCCAAAGCGCGCAGCCAGCCGGCTCGACACCTTGGCCCCCAGCAACACGCCCACCGCCGGCATGGCGGCCATGACGCCGATGGCGAATGAACCATAGCCCCAGCCTTCCAGGCGCAACGACACCAGCGGCATGCTGACGCCCAAGGCCAGGCCGACGCTCAGGACAGACGCCAACACGGCGAAGTAAGTCGCCCAACGCATTTGCACGCTCCTGTGGAGGGGTATCGGTGCAGGTATCACTCAAAATATTGTGGGAGCGGGCTTGCTTGCGAAGGCGGAGTGTCAATCAACTAGCTGTTGAATGTTAAACCGCTTTCGCGAGCAAGCCCGCTCCCACAGGGGATGTGTCTACCGCAAATCTTGCGCTCATCCTCGACCAATGTGGGAGCGGGCTCGCTCGCGAAAGCGGGGTGTCAGTCAACTTAGCCGTTGATGTTAACCGCCTTCGCGAGCAAGCCCGCTCCCACAAAAGGGGTCAGAGCTTGATCCAGGTCGCCTTCAGCTCGGTGTATTTGTCGAAGGCATGCAGCGATTTGTCACGACCGTTGCCCGACTGCTTGAAGCCACCGAACGGTGCAGTCATGTCGCCACCATCGTACTGGTTGACCCAGACGCTGCCGGCGCGCAGGGCCTTGGCGGTCAGGTGTGCCTTGGAAATGTCCTTGGTCCACACCGCCGCCGCCAGGCCATACGGCGTGTCGTTGGCAATCTGGATCGCTTCTTCGGCAGTGTCGAAGGCAATGACCGACAGCACCGGGCCGAAGATTTCTTCCTGGGCGATTTTCATGGCGTTGCTCACGCCGTCGAAAATCGTCGGCTCGACGTAGGTGCCGCCGGTTTCCTCGAGGATCCGCTTGCCGCCCGCCACCAGTTTGGCGCCGTCACTGTGACCGGCTTCGATGTAGGACAGCACGGTGTTCATCTGTTGGGTATCCACCAGGGCGCCGACGTTGGTGGCCGGGTCCAGCGGATTACCCGGCTTCCAACCCTTGAGGGCCTCGATCACCAGCGGCAGGAAGGTGTCCTTGATGGAGCGCTCCACCAGCAGGCGCGAACCGGCGGTGCAGACTTCACCCTGGTTGAAGGCGATGGCGCTGGCGGCGGATTCGGCGGCGGCCTGCAGGTCGGGGGCGTCGGCGAACACGATGTTCGGGCTCTTGCCACCGGCTTCCAGCCAGATGCGCTTCATGTTGGATTCGCCAGCGTACACCATCAACTGCTTGGCGATTTTGGTGGAGCCGGTGAACACCAGCGTATCCACGTCCATGTGCAGGCCCAGGGCCTTGCCGACGGTATGCCCGTAGCCGGGCAGCACGTTCAGCACGCCCTTCGGAATACCGGCCTCGACCGCCAGGGCAGCGATACGCAGGGCCGTCAGCGGGGATTTTTCCGACGGCTTGAGCACCACCGAGTTACCGGTGGAGAGGGCCGGGCCGAGCTTCCAGCAGGCCATCATCAACGGGAAGTTCCACGGCACGATAGCGCCCACGACCCCGACCGGCTCGCGCGTCACCAGGCCCAGTTGATCGTGGGGCGTCGCCGCCACTTCGTCGTACAGCTTGTCGATGGCCTCGCCGCTCCAGCTCAACGCCTGGGCCGCGCCAGGCACGTCGATGTACAGCGAGTCGCTGATCGGCTTGCCCATGTCGAGGGTTTCCAGCAGGGCCAACTCTTCGGCGTTCTGCTTGAGCAGGCTGGCGAAACGAATCATGGTGGCTTTGCGCTTGCTGGGCGCCAGGCGCGACCAGACGCCGGAATTGAAGGTTGCGCGGGCGTTTTCCACGGCACGCTGGGCGTCGGCCACGTCGCATGCGGCGACTTTGCCCAAGAGGCGGCCATCGACCGGGCTGAGGCAATCAAAGGTTTCGCCGGACACTGCATCCGTGTATTCACCGTTGATGAAAGCGCGGCCTTCGATCTTCAGGTCGCGGGCACGTTGTTCCCAGTCGGCACGAGTCAGGGTGGTCATACGAGTGTCCTCCTCTTATTGAGTCAGAACGCCGCGCAACGCAGCGCTCAAAGAATTCTGCCCGGCCAGCCTGTTCGGCGCTGTTTTCGGCAGAGGGCACCCGCCACCCTAAACCAGCGGCCGGTGAAGTTTCAATATATTTGACATAGCGGTGGCAAACCGCCTTGCGATGTTCGTTTTAATAAACATAGACTCTGACTCTTCCAGCCATTCGCGCCGTCATTCACGGGGATTACCGCATGAGCATCCAGGACATCGTCGATTTCAGCCACGCCACCACTGCCGCCGACCGCTACCGTCCGGACCCGGCCAAGGTACTCAAGGGCGATCCCGAACAGGCGGTGTACAACCACTACAACAGCCCGTGTGGCCAAATGAATGCCGGTGTCTGGGAAGGCGCCGTGGGCCAGTGGACGGTCAACTACACCGAGCATGAGTATTGCGAAATCGTCCAGGGTGTTTCCGTGCTGCGGGACAACGATGGGAACGCCAAGACCCTGCGCGCAGGTGACCGCTTCGTGATCCCGGCGGGCTTCAAGGGCACCTGGGAAGTGCTGGAACCGTGCCGCAAGATCTACGTGGTGTTCGAACAGAAGGCTTGAAGCCTTGGGATCAAGGGTGCATCGCCCCACACGGGCCATGTGGTGCCTTTGTGGGGGCGAGCTTGCTCGCGAAGAGGCCCGGACAGCCAAAAAAACCAACAAAAAAGGCCCGTATCGTGAGATACGGGCCTTTTTTGTAAGAGGGAAAAATCAATTACTTGATTTTGCCTTCCTTGTAGATCACGTGCTTGCGAACAACCGGATCATATTTCTTGATCTCGATTTTGTCCGGGGTAGTACGCTTGTTCTTGTCGGTAGTGTAGAAGTGACCAGTACCGGCGCTCGAGATCAAACGAATCAATTCACGCATGATTAGCTCCCTTAAACCTTGCCATCGCGGCGAAGTTCGGCCAGCACGACATCAATGCCGCGCTTGTCGATGATACGCATGCCTTTGGCAGATACGCGCAGACGTACAAAACGTTTCTCGGACTCAACCCAGAAGCGGTGATGCTGCAGGTTCGGCAGGAAACGACGACGGGTTTTGTTGTTTGCGTGGGAAATGTTATTCCCAGTCACCGGACCCTTACCGGTAACTTGACAGACTCTCGACATGCCTCAGCCCTCTAAAACCACATGCCCAACCCGGCATGGGTTGGCCGCTTAATCTCTCAGTCATTTGGCGCCAGGCGCCGCGTTTCTTTAAGGGTCTTACCGGCTACACCTACAGTGAAGGAACCGGGCCCCTAGAAAAGAGCGCTGCTTTATACCAGAAAGACCACGGTGCAACAACAACCGATGTGATTTGTCTTTGCGGCAGAACACCGTTCAACCGTCCGGGACGGCTGGGGCAAAGGCCGGCGCAGCCCGTGACCGCTCGTCGCTGCGCGCAGGTTTTTTTAACCTGCGCCAGGTTTGAGCCCATCACGCACCGCCACAGGATGCCGGAAAATGCAAAAAGGGGATAGTCATTTGCCAGCGAGCCCACTAGGGTAGGCCTTTTCCAGACTGCACTCGCAGATGGGCCTTCGACTTGCACAAGGAAACTGCTCATGCGCCTCGCTGCCCTACCATTGTTGCTCGCCCCTCTGCTGATCAGCCCATTGGCCCAGGCGGCCGCCCTGAGTGTTTGTACCGAGGCGAGCCCGGAAGGGTTCGACGTGGTCCAGTACAACTCGCTGACAACCACCAACGCCTCTGCCGACGTGCTGATGAACCGCCTGGTGGACTTCGACACCGCCAGCGGCAAGGTGGTCCCCAGCCTTGCCAAGAGCTGGGAGATCTCGACCGACGGGCTGACCTACGTGTTCAAGCTGCGCCCCCAGGTCAAGTTCCACCACACCGACTACTTCACGCCGCGTCGCGACCTGACCGCCGAGGACGTGAAATTCAGCTTCGAGCGCATGCTCGACCCGGCCAACCCCTGGCACAAGGTGGCCCAGAGCGGCTTCCCCCACGCCCAGTCCATGCAACTGCCCACGCTGATCAAGAAAATCGACGCGCTGGATCCGTTGACCGTGCGCTTCACCCTCGACCATGCCGATTCGACGTTCCTGGCAACGTTGAGCATGGGCTTTGCCTCTATCTATTCGGCTGAATACGCCGACCAATTGATGAAGGCCGGCACCCCGGAAAAGCTCAACAACCAGCCAGTCGGCACCGGCCCGTTCATTTTCAACCGGTTCCAGAAGGACGCGACGATCCGCTACAAGGCCAACGACGCCTATTTCGACGGCAAGCCCCAAGTGGACCCACTGATCTTCGCCATCACGCCGGATGCCAACGTGCGCTTGCAGAAACTGCGTCGCAATGAATGCCAGATCGCCCTGTCGCCCAAGCCACCGGACGTGCAGGCCGCGCGCCAGGAACCGACGCTGGCCGTGACCCAGACCGACGCCTTCATGACGGCCTTCGTGGCGATCAACAGCCAGCACCCGCCACTGGACAAACCTGAGGTGCGCCAGGCCATCAACCTGGCGTTCGACAAGGCCAGCTACCTCAAGACCGTCTTCGAAGGCACTGCGCAGGCGGCCAACGGGCCCTACCCGCCCAACACCTGGAGCTACGCCAAAAACCTGCTCGGCTACGCCCACGACCCCGCCAAGGCTCGCGAACTGCTGGCCAAGGCCGGTTTGAAGGAAGGCTTCCAGACCACCCTCTGGACCCGCCCTTCCGGCAGCCTGCTGAACCCGAATCCGAGCCTTGGCGCCCAACTGCTGCAATCGGACCTGGCGGAAATCGGCATCCAGGCCGAAATCCGGGTGATCGAATGGGGCGAGTTGATCCGTCGGGCCAAGGCCGGCGAACACGATCTGCTGTTCATGGGCTGGGCGGGCGACAACGGCGACCCGGACAATTTCCTCACGCCGCAGTTTTCCTGCGCGGCGGTCAAGTCCGGCACCAACTTCGCGCGTTACTGCAACCCCGACCTGGACAAACTGATCAGCGCCGGCAAGACCACCGGCGAGCAAGGCGTGCGCGCCAAGCTCTACGAGCAGGCCCAGGCACAGATCCAGCAACAGGCCCTCTGGCTGCCCCTGGCTCACCCGACGGCCTTCGCCCTCACCCGCAAGGAAGTGCAGGGTTATTCGGTCAGCCCGTTCGGTCGCCAGGACTACGCCAAGGTGAGCCTCAAGTAACCCCAGCCCACAGCGCCCTCCGGTGGGAGCGAGCTTGCTCGCGATAGCGGTGTGTCAGTCAAAGTCGATGTGACAGACCTGTCGCCATCGCGAGCAAGCTCGCTCCCACAAAAAAGGTTTCGTATCGTCAGATCGCGGCTACATCCACCCGTACTCCACCATCGACAGCGGCTCCCCATCGCCGACGATGAAATGATCGAGCACCCGCACGTCAATCAACTCCAGCGCTTGCTGAAGGCGCCCGGTGAGCACCCGGTCGGCCTGGCTCGGCTCGGTATCGCCGGAAGGATGGTTGTGACACAGGATCAACGCGGCGGCATTGTGGGCCAGGGCGCGCTTGACCACTTGCCGTGGATAGACGCTGGCGCTGTCGATCGAGCCGCGAAACAGCGCCTCATAGGCCAACACCCGATGCCGGGAATCCAGGAACAGGCAGCCGAACACTTCATGGGGTTCATGGCGCAACACGGCCTTGAGGTAGTCGCGTACAACCAGCGGGCTCTCCAGCACCGACTCTCGTCGCAGGTCCTGGGCCAGATGTCGGCGCCCCATTTCCAGGACCGCTTGCAACTGCGCGAACTTCGCCGGCCCCAGGCCCAGTTGCATGCTGAATGTACGCAGGTCGGCGTCCAGTAAACCGCGCAGGCAACCAAATTGATGCAGCAGGTGTCGAGCCAGGTCTACTGCACTCTTCCCGCAAACCCCGGTTCGCAAGAAGATCGCCAACAACTCGGCATCCGAAAGACTCGCCGAACCCAATTGCAACAACTTCTCCCGCGGGCGCTCGGCCGCCGGCCAATCTCGAATACTCATAGGACCTCCTGGTCTGTGGCGCACCGCTGTTCCATAGCGGTCGCTGTGATATCGTAGCCCATCTTTTTTGCAGGCGATTCGCACCCTGGCAGGCTGTTGCCGAAGGGTTCGCACTGCACTGACCACTGAAATCGAAAGGCAGGCCTATGCAGCGGCTGTATCGGAAACGCATCGTTCTGGGCGTCGGCGGCGGCATTGCTGCCTACAAGAGCGCCGAGCTGGTTCGCCGACTCATCGACCAGGGCGCGGAAGTACGGGTCGTGATGACCCGCGGCGGCAGTGAGTTCATCACCCCGCTGACCATGCAGGCACTGTCCGGCCACCCGGTTCACCTGGACCTGCTCGACCCCGCGGCCGAGGCAGCCATGGGCCATATCGAACTGGCCAAGTGGGCCGACCTGGTGCTGATCGCCCCGGCGACCGCCGACCTGATCGCCCGCCTGGCCCAGGGCATCGCCGACGACCTGCTCACCACCCTGGTGCTCGCCACCGACGCCGTGGTGGCCGTCGCCCCAGCCATGAACCAGGCCATGTGGCGCGATCCGGCCACCCAGGCCAACCTGCAATTGCTCGAAAGCCGTGCACTGAAGGTCTTCGGCCCGGCCTCCGGCAGCCAGGCCTGCGGCGATGTCGGCATGGGCCGCATGCTGGAAGCCACCGACCTGGCCCAATGCGCCGCCGACTGCTTCCAGCGCCAGGCCCTGACCGGCAAACACGTGCTGATCACCGCCGGCCCGACCCAGGAAAACATCGACCCGGTGCGCTACATCACCAACCACAGCTCCGGGAAAATGGGCTTCGCCCTGGCCGAAGCCGCGGTGGAAGCCGGCGCCCGGGTGACCTTGATCACCGGTCCCGTGCACCTGCCCACGCCGGACCGGGTTACGCGCATCGACGTCGTCAGCGCCCGGGACATGCTCGCAGCGTGCGAAGCCGCCATCCCCTGCGACCTGTTCATCGCCTCGGCAGCGGTCGCGGACTACCGCCCCGAAGTCGTCGCCCCACAGAAATTGAAGAAAGACCCTACGAGTGGTGACGGCCTGCTGCTGCAGATGGTGCGCAACCCGGACATCCTTGCCAGTATCGCCACCCGCCCCGACCGGCCGTTCAGTGTCGGCTTCGCCGCCGAAACCGAACACCTGCTCGATTACGCCGCGCGCAAGCTCAAGGACAAGAACCTCGACTTGATCGTCGCCAACGACGTCGCCAACCCGAGCATCGGCTTCAACAGCGAGGAAAACGCCTGCAGCGTGATCGATCGCCAGTTGCACGCCACCCTTTTCGCCCAGACCAGCAAGGGCAAGATTGCCCGCCAGCTGATCACCTTCATCGCCGAACGTCTGAACCAGGTTTAAATCTCCATGCACGCTCTACAAGCCAAGATCCTCGATCCACGCATCGGCAACGAATTCCCGTTGCCGCAATACGCCACGCCCGGCTCCGCCGGTCTCGACCTGCGGGCGATGCTCAAGCAGGACACCCTCCTGGAACCGGGCCAGACCCTGCTGATCCCGACCGGCCTGTCGGTGTACATCGGCGACCCGAACCTGGCCGCGCTGATCCTGCCGCGCTCGGGCCTGGGCCACAAACACGGCATCGTGCTGGGCAACCTGGTGGGCCTGATCGACTCCGACTACCAGGGCGAGCTGATGGTGTCGTGCTGGAACCGTGGCCAGACGGCCTTCAACATCGCCGTGGGCGAACGCATTGCGCAACTGGTGCTGGTGCCAGTGGTGCAGGCTCATTTCGAACTGGTCACGGAATTCGACGAGAGCCAGCGCGGCGCCGGCGGTTTCGGCCACTCCGGCAGCCACTGAGCCGGCGGTTCGTGGCCGGGCGTGCTGCCCGGCCCGTTTATTAAGCTTCTGTTTCAGGGCGAAAAATGCGCAATGGCTTTCTGCTAGGTTTCCCATCCGGAATCAATGTATTAGGCGACCGAGCTCGGGATAACGCTATCTCATGGCATTTTCCCACCACGAACTCTCTGTCAAAAACGCCGTCATACCCTTCAGCTTGAGCCTGCCGACGCCCCTCGTCGGCCTGTCCAGTCACCCTCTGATAGAGCGCCCCGCCCATGAACACCCCAGCTGCAATCGCCCCGATCTTCCCTGACAGCATCTTCCGCGCCTACGACATCCGTGGCGTGGTACCGGAAACCCTCACCGCCGAAACCGCCTACTGGATCGGCCGCGCCATTGGCTCCCAGAGCCTGGCCCAGGGCGAACCGAACGTGTGCGTCGGCCGCGACGGCCGCCTGTCCGGCCCCGAGTTGGTCGCGCAATTGATCAAGGGTATTGCCGACAGTGGCTGCCACGTCAGCGACGTGGGCCTGGTGCCGACGCCGGCGCTGTACTACGCCGCCAACGTCCTGGCCGGCAAATCCGGCGTGATGCTCACCGGCAGCCACAACCCATCGAACTACAACGGCTTCAAGATCGTCATCGCTGGCGACACCCTGGCCAACGAGCAGATCCAGGCCCTGCACACCCGCCTCAAGACCAACGACCTGAGCAGCGGCAAGGGCAGCGTGACCCAGATCGACATCCTTGGGCGCTACAACGATGAGATCGTCAAGGACGTGAAGCTCGCCCGTCGCCTGAAAGTGGTGGTCGACTGCGGCAACGGCGCCGCCGGCGTGATTGCCCCGCAACTGATCGAAGCCCTGAACTGCGAGGTCATCCCGCTGTTCTGCGAGGTGGATGGCAACTTCCCCAACCATCACCCGGACCCGGGCAAGCTGGAAAACCTGCAAGACCTGATCGCCAAGGTCAAGGAAACCAACGCTGACCTGGGCCTGGCCTTCGACGGCGATGGCGACCGCGTCGGCGTGGTCACCAACACCGGCAGCGTCGTGTTCCCCGACCGCCTGCTGATGCTGTTCGCCAAGGATGTCGTGGCGCGCAACCCGGATGCCGAGATCATTTTCGACGTCAAGTGCACCCGTCGCCTGGTGCCACTGATCAAGGAATATGGCGGTCGCCCGCTGATGTGGAAGACCGGTCACTCGTTGATCAAGAAAAAAATGAAACAGAGCGGCGCCCTGCTGGCCGGGGAAATGAGTGGCCACATCTTCTTCAAGGAACGCTGGTTCGGTTTCGACGACGGCATCTACAGCGCCGCGCGCCTGCTGGAGATCCTCAGCAAGGAATCATCCAGCGCCGAAGACCTGTTCGCGACCTTCCCGAACGATATTTCTACGCCGGAAATCAATATCCATGTGACCGAAGAGACCAAATTCAGCATCATTGATGCACTGCACGACGCTCAATGGGGCGAAGGCGCCGAACTGACCACCATCGACGGTGTGCGGGTCGACTATCCCCAGGGTTGGGGCCTGGTGCGCGCGTCCAACACCACGCCGGTGCTGGTCCTGCGCTTCGAGGCCGACAACGAAGCCGAACTGCAGCGCATCAAGGATGTGTTCCATACCCAACTCAAACGTGTTGCACCTGATCTTCAACTACCGTTCTGATTTTTGAAGCACCACCGGAGCCCTGAATGACCCTCGAACGCGAAGCCGCCGCCAATACCGCCAAGGTCCTGTCCGAAGCGTTGCCTTACATCCGACGCTATGTCGGCAAGACCCTGGTGATCAAATACGGCGGCAACGCGATGGAAAGCGAGGAGCTGAAAACCGGCTTCGCCCGCGACATCGTGCTGATGAAGGCCGTGGGCATCAACCCGGTGGTGGTGCATGGCGGTGGCCCGCAGATCGGCGACCTGCTCAAGCGCCTGGCGATCGAAAGCCATTTCATCGATGGCATGCGCGTGACCGACGCGCAGACCATGGATGTGGTGGAAATGGTCCTGGGTGGCCAGGTCAACAAGGACATCGTCAACCTGATCAACCGCCATGGCGGCAGCGCCATCGGCCTGACCGGCAAGGATGCCGAACTGATCCGGGCGAAAAAGCTCACCGTGACCCGCCAGACCCCGGAGATGACCCAGCCGGAAATCATCGACATCGGCCAGGTGGGCGAAGTGGTGGGCATCAACACCGACCTGCTGAACCTGCTGGTCAAGGGCGACTTCATCCCGGTCATCGCGCCTATCGGCGTGGGGGCCAACGGTGAGTCGTACAACATCAACGCCGACCTGGTGGCCGGCAAGGTGGCCGAGGCACTGAAAGCCGAGAAGCTGATGCTGCTGACCAACATCGCCGGCCTGATGGACAAGTCGGGCAAGGTCCTGACCGGGTTGTCGACCCAACAGGTCGACGACCTCATCGCCGACGGTACGATCTACGGCGGCATGCTGCCAAAGATCCGCTGCGCGCTGGAAGCGGTACAGGGCGGCGTCGGCAGCTCGCTGATCATCGATGGCCGGGTGCCGAATGCGATCCTGCTGGAGATCTTCACCGATACCGGCGTGGGTACGTTGATCAGCAATCGCAAGCGTCCTTAAGCGATTCCGGTAAAAAAAGACCCCGCTCAACCTGGTTGAGCGGGGTCTTTTTTTCACGGTTTACCGGTCAAGGCAAACTTATGTGGGAGCGGGCTTGCTCGCGAAAGCGGCAGGTCAGTCAACACAAGGTTGAATTTGCCATCGCATTCGCGAGCAAGCGCGCTCCCACAAGGGATTGTGCAAGCCGATCAAACGCCGAACTGCGCCCGATAAGCCTCAACCGCCGGCAAATGCTGCTTGAGCTGGGGGTCATCAGCCAAGAATTCCAGCACCTGGGTCAGCGACACAATGCTGATCACCGGAATGTCAAAGTCGCGCTCCACTTCCTGGATCGCCGACAACTCACCATTGCCACGCTCCTGGCGGTTCAGCGCGATCAGCACGCCGGCGGCCTTGGCGCCGTCCTGGGAAGCGATGATCTGCATCACCTCGCGAATAGCGGTACCGGCGGTGATCACGTCGTCAATGATCAGGACGTCGCCGGTCAGCGGCGCGCCCACCAGGCTGCCGCCTTCACCGTGGGCCTTGGCTTCCTTGCGGTTGAAACACCAGGGCAGGTCGCGCTCGTGATGCTCGGCCAGGGCGACGGCGGTGGTGGCGGCCAGCGGGATGCCTTTGTAGGCCGGGCCGAACAGGACGTCGAACGCAATACCGCTCTCGACGATGGCCGCTGCATAGAAACGCCCCAGCTGCGCCAGGGCCGAACCGCTGTTGAACAGGCCGGCGTTGAAGAAGTACGGGCTGGTGCGTCCGGACTTGAGGGTGAACTCACCGAAGCGCAAAACCCCGCGATCGATGGCAAAACGAATGAAATCGCGCTGATACGCCTGCATGAAAAAAGCCTCAAATACCGCGGATTTAGCTAAATAGGTACACGCCGTGTATCATACACGCACGTGATTTTTGGGGCCATTTATGCGGATCATCAGTGTGAACGTCAATGGTATTCAGGCTGCAGTCGAGCGTGGTTTGCTCAGTTGGCTGCAAGCACAGAATGCCGACGTCATCTGCCTGCAGGACACCCGCGCCTCCGCCTTTGAACTGGACGATGCAGCCTTCCAACTGGATGGTTACTTCCTTTATGCCTGCGATGCCGAAGTCCCCGCCCAGGGTGGCGTGGCTTTGTACTCGCGGCTGCAACCGAAGGCTGTCATCAACGGTCTCGGTTTCGAGACGGCGGACCGCTACGGGCGCTACCTGCAAGCCGATTTCGACAAGGTCAGCATCGCGACCTTACTGCTCCCTTCGGGGCAGAACGGCGATGAAGATTTGAATCAGAAATTCAAGTTGATGGACGACTTCGCCCGTTATCTTGATAAACAGCGACGCAAACGTCGCGAGTACATCTATTGTGGCTCGCTGTACGTGGCGCAACAGAAGCTGGATATCAAGAACTGGCGCGACAGCCAGCAATCTCCTGGCTTCCTGGCGCCGGAACGGGCCTGGATGGACGAGATCATTGGCAACATGGGCTATGTCGATGCCCTGCGCGAAGTCAGCCGCGAAGGCGACCAGTACAGCTGGTGGCCGGACAGCGAGCAGGCCGAGATGCTCAACCTCGGCTGGCGTTTCGACTACCAGTTGCTGACGCCCGGCCTGCGCCGCTTCGTACGCAGCGCTCGCCTGCCGCGCCAGCCTCGGTTCTCGCAGCACGCGCCGCTGATCGTGGACTACGACTGGACGCTGACGATCTGAGTGTCGTTTCGCAGCCACAAAAAAACCGACAGTCGATGTCGGTTTTTTTGTGGCCACTGAAAATCAACGGTGGGAGCGAGCTTGCTCGCGATGACGGTGGATCGGCCAACATCGATATTGAATGAACAGCCGCAATCGCGAGCAAGCTCGCTCCCACAGGGCAAGGCGGTAGCTGATCGTTATTTGACCAGCCGCCAGGTAAACGGATACCGATACGGCTGCCCTTCATTGGCCTTGACCCCGGCGATGATGGTCAACACCAACGCACCAATGGCCACCAGACCGAACAGGAAGAAGCCAATCACCACGATCATCAGCAGCAGGCTGATCGCCGAGGCAATCGCCACGGTGATCTGGAAGTTCAGCGCTTCCTTGCCCTGGGCATCGATGAACGGGTCGGACTCACGCTTGAGCTGCCAGAGCACCAGCGGCCCGATTAGCGTACCGAACGGAATCCAGATCCCCAGCAAGGCGGACAGGTGACAAAACATTGCCCATTGACGCGCCTCTTTGCTCGGCTGGGGCAGCAGGACTGGCTCATCACTCATGTCGCTCTCCTTGTCTGAAGCGTGAATCGATCAGTCAGCCAGGGCGGCCTTCTGCAATTCGAAGATCTGACTCATGCCGTTCTTCGCCAGTTCCAGCATAGCGTTCAATTCTTCCGGCTGGAACGGCGCGCCTTCGGCGGTGCCCTGCACTTCGATGAAGCCGCCGGCGCTGGTCATGACCACGTTCAGGTCGGTCTCGGCAGCCGAGTCTTCCAGGTAGTCCAGGTCCAAGACCGGCTCGCCCTGGTACATGCCCACGGACACCGCGGCGATCATCTGCTTGAGCGGGTCGCCGCCCTTGAGGCCGCCACGCTTCTTGATCACTTTCAAGGCATCGACCAACGCGACCATCGCGCCGGTGATGGACGCGGTGCGGGTGCCGCCGTCAGCCTGGATCACGTCGCAATCGACGTACAAGGTCACGTCGCCCAGCTTGGACATGTCCAGCGCGGCGCGCAGCGAACGGCCGATCAGGCGCTGGATTTCCAGGGTGCGCCCGCCCTGCTTGCCACGGCTGGCTTCGCGCTGGTTACGCTCGCCGGTGGCCCGCGGCAGCATGCCGTACTCGGCGGTCAGCCAACCCTGGCCCTGGCCCTTGAGGAACCGCGGCACGCCGTTCTCGACGCTGACGGTGCAGATCACCTTGGTATCACCGAATTCGACCAGTACAGAGCCCTCGGCGTGTTTGGTGTAGTTGCGGGTAATGCGGATCGAGCGGAGCTGATCGGCAGCGCGACCACTTGGACGTTTCATAGGGAACACCTGTACTGAGGACGGAAAACTGCCGGCATTATAAAGCCGTGTGCCGCGCGAGGGCAGTTCTAAAAAGCCGGCGCGACGAGTGCAGCCTCTCAAACGCCCGGCCGACGGGTTGCAGCGCTTTGTCACAGGCACGGTTTGGGGGCACACGCTTCACTGCGCTACAATCCTGCGCCTTTGCTGCCCGCCGGGCTCAATCCACAGATTCTCAGGTCGTGTCGGCCTGCAATGCGAGGAACCTCCATGGTGCACAGCATGACCGCCTTCGCCCGCGTCGAAAAAGTCGGGGCTCAAGGCACGCTGAGCTGGGAACTGCGCTCGGTCAACAGTCGCTACCTGGAACCGCACCTGCGCCTGCCCGAATCCTTCCGCGACCTGGAAGGCGGCGTGCGTGAAGCGCTGCGCCAGGGCCTGTCCCGGGGCAAGCTGGAATGCACCCTGCGCTTTACCGAAGAAAGCACCGGCAAACCCTTGCAGGTGGATCGCGAACGCGCCGCGCAACTGGTGGCTGCCGCCGAAACCGTTGCCAGCCTGATCAGCAACCCCGCCGCCCTGAACCCGCTGGAAGTACTGGCCTGGCCCGGCGTGCTGGTGGGTGACGCCAGCGATCCGCAGGCACTGAACGCCGAGGCCCTGGCGCTGTTCAACCAAGGTCTGAAGGAACTCAAGGCCGGGCGTGAGCGCGAAGGCGCGGAACTGGCCCGGCTGATCAACGAGCGCCTCACCGCCATTGAAGAAGACGTCAGCACCCTGCGCGAACTGGTTCCGCAGATGCTCGCCACCCAGCGCCAGAAAGTCCTCGACCGCTTTGCCGACATGAAGGCCGAGCTGGACCCGCAGCGCCTGGAACAGGAAATGGTCATGCTCGCGCAAAAAAGCGACGTGGCCGAAGAACTGGATCGCCTGAGCACCCACATCATCGAAGTCCGCCGGGTGCTCAAGTCCGGTGGCGCGGCCGGTCGCCGCCTGGACTTCCTGATGCAGGAACTCAACCGCGAAGCCAACACACTGGGCTCCAAGGCCTTCGACCCGCGCAGCACCCAGGCTGCGGTCAACCTCAAGGTGTTGATCGAGCAGATGCGCGAACAAGTACAGAACATTGAGTAAGGCTAACCCGACATGACCCACAGCACCGGCACCCTGTACATCATTTCCGCGCCTTCGGGCGCCGGCAAGACCAGCCTGGTCAAGGCCCTGATAGACGCCGAGCCGCAGATCCGCGTCTCCGTGTCCCATACCACCCGCGCCATGCGCCCGGGCGAAGTGAACGGGGTGAACTATCACTTCGTCGACCGCGAAGAGTTCGTGAGGATGGCCGAGCACGGCGACTTCCTCGAGCGCGCCGAAGTCTTCGGCAACCTGTACGGTACCTCGCAGAGCTACCTGCAGCAGACCCTGGACGAAGGCCACGACCTGATCCTGGAAATCGACTGGCAAGGCGCCGAGCAGGTGCGCAAGCTCATGCCCCAGGCCCGCTCGATCTTCATCCTGCCGCCAAGCCAGCAAGCCTTGCGCCAGCGCCTGACCAACCGAGGCCAGGACAGCGACGAGATCATCGAAGGGCGGATGCGTGAAGCGGTCAGCGAAATGAGCCACTACGTCGATTACGATTACCTGATCATCAACGACGATTTCGCCCAAGCGCTGGACGACCTGAAGGCGATTTTCCGCGCCAGCCAGCTGCAACAGAAACGCCAGCAGCAGCGTTTCGGTAAATTGCTGGCCGAACTACTGGGCTGAGAAGCCCTTCCCAAAACCGCTGCGACGGCTTTACATTGGTACTCGCAGCGCGCCGAGGGCTTGCTCAAAAAATCAGCGCTTCCCTAAACGCTGGTGTTTTTTTAAACTGTCGAGTCCGCTCGCCCAACCGGGCAGCGCGCATATTGCATTCGCTCCGAGGAATACCATGGCCCGCGTAACCGTTGAAGACTGCCTAGAACACGTGGAAAACCGCTTTGAGCTGGTCATGCTCTCTACCAAGCGTGCCCGTCAACTGGCCACCGGCGGCAAAGAGCCATTGGTCCAGTGGGAAAACGACAAGCCTACCGTGGTAGCGCTGCGTGAAATCGCCGAAGGCCTGATGAGCTACGAGTTCATCGCCAACGCTGAAATCGTCGAGGACGAACCGCTGTTCGCAGCGTTCGAGGACGAGTCCAACGAGGCGGTCTAAGCCTATGCCTGGTCGACGTAGCACGGCGCGGGGTCACAGCAGACGGCAGGAGTCATCATCATGCCGAGCATAGACGCCCTCGCCGATCGCTTATCGGCCTACCTCGGCACGGACCAGGTCAACCTGGTCCGCCGAGCCTATTTCTACGCCGAACAAGCCCACGACGGCCAGCGCCGCCGCAGCGGCGAGGCGTACGTCACGCACCCGCTTGCCGTGGCGAACATCCTGGCCGACATGCACATGGACCATCAGAGCCTGATGGCGGCCATGCTCCATGACGTGATCGAAGACACCGGTATCGCCAAGGAAGCGCTGCAGGCGCAGTTTGGCGAAACCGTGGCCGAGCTGGTCGACGGGGTCAGCAAGCTGACCCAGATGAACTTCGAGACCAAGGCCGAGGCCCAGGCCGAGAACTTCCAGAAAATGGCCATGGCCATGGCCCGCGACATTCGCGTGATCCTGGTCAAGCTCGCCGACCGCCTGCACAACATGCGCACGCTGGAAGTACTGTCCGGCGAAAAGCGCCGCCGCATCGCCAAGGAAACCCTGGAGATCTACGCGCCCATCGCCAATCGCCTGGGCATGCACGCCATCCGTATCGAGTTCGAAGACCTGGGCTTCAAGGCCATGCACCCGATGCGTTCGGCGCGGATCAACCAGGCCGTCAAGCGCGCCCGGGGCAACCGCAAGGAAATCGTCAACAAGATCGAAGAGTCCCTGAGCCATTGCCTGGCCATCGACGGCATCGAAGGCGACGTCAGCGGGCGGCAGAAGCACCTCTACGGCATCTACAAGAAAATGCGCGGCAAGCGCCGGGCCTTCAACGAGATCATGGACGTCTACGCGTTCCGGATCATCGTCGACAAGGTCGACACCTGCTATCGCGTATTAGGCGCCGTGCACAATTTGTACAAACCGCTGCCGGGGCGCTTCAAGGACTACATCGCGATCCCCAAGGCCAACGGCTACCAGTCGCTGCACACCACGCTGTTCGGCATGCACGGCGTACCCATCGAAATCCAGATCCGCACCCGCGAAATGGAAGAGATGGCCAACAACGGCATCGCGGCCCATTGGCTGTACAAATCCAGCGGTGACGAACAGCCCAAGAGCACCCACGCCCGGGCCCGGCAATGGGTCAAGGGCGTATTGGAAATGCAGCAGCGCGCCGGCAACTCCCTGGAATTCATCGAGAGCGTCAAGATCGACCTGTTCCCCGACGAGGTCTACGTCTTCACGCCCAAGGGCCGGATCATGGAGCTGCCCAAGGGCTCCACGGCCGTGGACTTTGCCTACGCAGTGCACACCGACGTCGGCAACAGTTGCATCGCCTGCCGGATCAACCGCCGCCTGGCCCCGTTGTCCGAACCGCTGCAAAGCGGCTCCACGGTGGAAATCGTCAGCGCCCCCGGCGCCCGGCCGAACCCGGCGTGGCTCAACTTCGTCGTCACCGGCAAGGCACGCACGCACATCCGCCACGCCTTGAAACTGCAACGCCGCTCCGAGTCGATCAACCTCGGCGAACGCCTGCTGAACAAGGTACTGAACGGCTTCGACAGCTCGCTGGACAAGATCCCGACCGAGCGCGTGCAGGTGATGCTCCACGAATACCGCCTCGAGCTGATCGAAGACCTGCTCGAAGACATCGGCCTGGGCAACCGCATGGCCTACGTCGTCGCCCGCCGCCTGCTCGGCGAAGGCGAACAGTTGCCGAGCCCCGAAGGCCCGCTGGCGATTCGCGGCACCGAAGGCCTGGTGCTCAGCTACGCCAAATGCTGCACACCGATCCCGGGCGACCCGATTGTCGGCCACTTGTCCGCCGGCAAGGGGATGGTGGTGCACCTGGACAACTGCCGCAACATCAGCGAAATCCGCCACAACCCGGAAAAATGCATCCAGCTCTCCTGGGCCAAGGATGTCACCGGCGAATTCAACGTCGAGCTGCGGGTCGAGCTGGAGCACCAGCGCGGCCTGATCGCCTTGCTGGCCAGCAGCGTCAACGCCGCCGACGGCAATATCGAGAAAATCAGCATGGACGAGCGCGATGGTCGCATCAGCGTCGTCCAACTGGTGGTCAGCGTCCACGACCGCGTGCACCTGGCCCGCGTGATCAAGAAACTGCGCGCCCTGACCGGCGTCATCCGCATCACCCGGATGCGCGCGTAGCCTGTTCATTACAAGGAGTCATTCATGACCAAGACCGTTATCACCAGCGACAAGGCCCCGGCCGCCATCGGCACTTACTCCCAGGCGATCAAGGCGGGCAACACCGTGTACATGTCGGGCCAGATCCCCCTGGACCCGAAAACCATGGAGCTGGTGGAAGGCTTCGAAGCCCAGACCGTGCAGGTCTTCGAAAACCTCAAGGCCGTGGCCGAGGCCGCTGGCGGTTCATTCAAGGACATCGTCAAGCTGAACATCTTCCTCACCGACCTGAGCCACTTCGCCAAGGTCAACGAGATCATGGGCAAGTACTTCGACCAGCCTTACCCTGCCCGCGCGGCCATCGGCGTGGCAGCCCTGCCGAAGGGCGCCCAGGTTGAGATGGACGCGATCCTGGTCATCGAGTAATCAGGCCGGCGCAGCGTCCTCCGCTGCGCCGTTTTCGTCTTGAAAGGATTCCACCATGCGCAATGCGCTTGCTCTTTCGCTGGTCGCCCTGTTCCTGGGCGGCTGCGCCAGCGACCCTGCCGACCGTGACATCAGCGGCACCTGGATCAACCAGGCCGCCATCGACGCTGCCGCCAAAGGCGGCCCGCTTCGCGAAGCGCTGCAGGCTTATGGCCCGAACCTGGAATGGGACATCAACACCCGGGCCGGCCAGGCACGCTACACCAACGGTTTTGAAAACGTCGAAGGCAAGTTGCTGGGCGAAGAAGACGGGGCATGGAAAGTCGACTTCTACGGCAGTTCCGCCAGCGAACTGAAACGCGACGGCGACCAGTTGAACCAGGCCGCCAACGAGAACGAACCGCAGCAGGTGTTCGACCGCGCACAAGTCCAGGTACCGGACGGCGCCCCCATCGGCGCCAGCTTCGAGCGAGCGCTGTACGCCGCCTACCTCGGCGGCACCTGGCGCATCGTCAACGGCCCCGGCCAAGGCGCGACCGTGCAGTTCCAACCCGATGGCCAGGTCAGCGGCCTGCCGGGCGCTGATCGCTACGCCCTGTGCCTGGCGGGCGATTGCGCCTCCATGAGCGGCGGCAACGACAACATCTGGCTGCAACAGAACGGCCAGGGCAACACCTGGATCTTCGCCCGCGACGGCAAGAAACTGGAAATCTTCCAGACCATCAACGCCGCGCTGGCCGATGAAATGCCGTCGTTCACGCCCGGTGACCGGCGCTGGGTGCTGGAGAAGCAGTAGCCCGACCCAGCAGCAACAACCCTGTGGGAGCGGGCTTGCTCGCGAAGGCGGCACGACAGTCGACGAAGACGGTCGATGCCAGGCCCCTTCGCGAGCAAGCCCGCTCCCACAGTTGTTCTGGGGCTATGGAATTCAGCAGCGCCCTTCCAGGATCGCCGCATACCCCTGGCGAAAACTCGGATACTGCGGCGTCCAACCCAACGCCTTCGCCCGGGCATTGCTGCAGCGCTTGCTGCCGGCACGCCGTACGCTGGCGTCTTCGGCCCATTGGGTGACGCCCATGTACTCACGCAACCAGCCCACCACCTCGGCCAGCGGCGCCGGAGCGTCGTCGACCCCGATGTAGCAATCGTCCAGCCTCTTGCCCTGGCGATCCGCTTCCAGCAGGAATGCCAGCAAACCCGCTGCATCGTCGGCATGGATGCGATTGGCGTATAGAGGAGGGTCGACGACAACGCGATAGCCCTGGCGCACCTGGCTCAACAGCCACTCACGGCCTGGGCCATAGATGCCGGTCAGGCGCACGCGACTGGCGGGAATGCCGCTGTCCAGCGCCACTTGCTCGGCTTCAAGCATCAGCCGGCCGGAATACCCCCCCGCCTCGGTGGGCGAGTTTTCGTCGACCCACTCGCCCTTCTGCTGCCCATAGACACTGCTGCTGGAAACAAACAGCAGGCGCCGTGGTTGCTGGCCGTGCTGCTTCAACCACCCCAGCACATGCTCAAGCCCCTCAATGTAGGCCGCTCGATAGCCGGCCTCGTCATGGTCGGTGGCCGCGGCACTGTACACCAGGTAATCCAGCGGCCCGGTGGGCCAGTCGGCCGGGCACTGCGCGCTGAACAGATCACCGGCCACACCGCTCACCCCGGCGGGCAGGTGAGCGACCGTACGTCGCAGGCCATGGACCTGCCAGTTTTCGGCCACCAGCCGGCGAGCCAACCGGCCACCGATATCGCCGCAGCCGGCGATCAAAACAGAAGGCGCGGACATCAACATCTCCTTTAGTAAAGCCGCAGACTAGCCTCGCAAAGGGATGAGCGGCTAGCAATGAAGGAAAAAAAGATACTCTATTACTTTTGTTAACAAGAATTACTTGCAATAATGCACGCCACTTTTGTTCTCGGCCCCACGAGGCCTGGAAGAACATCCATTTTTTTTCCTCTCAGGTCCGGCCAGCATGAAACACGCCCTATTATCCGCTTCGCCAACCAACCGACCTCGCGCCTGGCGCGCCATGGCAGCCCTGCTGCTCGGCCTGCTGCTGGCACCTGCCGCCGCCTTCGCCGATCAGGCCGCCCCTGCGACCGTCAATGAGCCCGCGGCCAATACCCAGGCAGACGTGCCGAGAAACCCCGACGGCAGCGTCGACACTTCATCCTTGCCGCCTGAAGTGCAAAAGGCTCTGGCTGGGCTCGGTGAAGCCGCCAAGCAGATGGAAGAAGAACAAAAGGCCGACAACTCACTGGGCATGGCCCATGACCTGTCGCCCTGGGGCATGTACAAGAACGCCGACATCATCGTCAAGATCGTGATGATCGGCCTGGCCATCGCCTCGATCATCACCTGGACCATCTGGATCGCCAAAGGCTTCGAGCTGCTGGGCGCCAAGCGCCGCTTGCGGGGCGAGATCGCCGCGCTGAAAAAGGCCACCACCCTCAAGGAAGCCAGCGCCACCGCCGCCAAGGAAGGGACGCTGGCCAACCTGCTGGTCCATGACGCGCTCGAAGAGATGCGTCTGTCGGCCAACAGCCGCGAGAAGGAAGGCATCAAGGAGCGCGTGAGCTTCCGCCTGGAGCGCCTGGTCGCCGCCTGCGGTCGTAACATGAGCAGCGGCACCGGCGTGCTCGCCACCATCGGCTCCACCGCACCGTTCGTCGGCCTGTTCGGCACCGTGTGGGGCATCATGAACAGCTTCATCGGCATCGCCAAGACCCAGACCACCAACCTCGCCGTCGTAGCCCCCGGCATCGCTGAAGCCCTGCTGGCGACCGCCCTGGGCCTGGTCGCGGCGATCCCGGCCGTGGTCATCTACAACGTCTTCGCCCGCTCCATCGCCGGCTACAAGGCCCAGGTCTCCGACGCCTCGGCCGAAGTCCTGCTGCTGGTCAGCCGCGACCTCGACCACCTGCCACCCGAGCGTGGTTCGCAACCGCACATGGTGAAAGTGGGGTAATCGGCCATGGGCCTGCATTTGAAAGAAGGCGCAGACGACGATCTGGCCGAGAATCACGAAATCAACGTCACGCCGTTCATCGACGTGATGCTGGTCCTGCTGATCATCTTCATGGTGGCCGCTCCGCTCGCCACCGTGGACATCAAGGTCGACCTGCCAGCGTCCACGGCCAAGCCATCGCCGCGCCCGGAAAAACCGGTGTTCCTCAGCGTCAAGGCCGACCAGCGCCTGTTCCTCGGCGAAGACGAGGTCAAGACCGAGAACCTCGGTGCGACCCTCGACGCCAAGACCCAAGGCAAGAAGGACACGACGATCTTCTTCCAGGCCGATAAAGGCGTGGATTACGGCGACCTGATGAGTGTGATGGACGCCCTGCGCGGTGCCGGCTACCTGAAGGTCGGCTTGGTCGGACTCGAGACGGCGCCGAAGAAATGATCACGACGCGCCAAAAGCTGACGCGTTACAGCGGTAGCCTGGCCGTGGTGCTGGGCGTGCATGCGCTCGCCATTGCGCTGACGCTGAACTGGACGTCCCGCCCGCCCATCGAGCTGCCGCCCCAGGCGATGATGGTCGAGCTGGCGCCGGTGCCCGCGCCACCCCCGCCGGCGCCGCCGAAAGTCGTCACCCCGCCAAAACCGCCAGAGCCGGTAGAGGAACTGCCACTGCCCAAGCTTGCCGAAGCGCCGAAGGCGGAAATCGCCGTGCCCAAGCCGGTCAAGCCCAAGCCCAAGCCGCAACCGCCCAAGCCGAAACCGGTGGAAGAGAAGAAACCCGAACCGCCGAAGGAACAACCGTCGGAGCAGAAGCCGAGCGACACCCAGCCAACCCAGGCGCCGACCGAAAAATCGGCGCAACCGGCCCCTGGTCCTTCGCCGGCGCAAATGGCGGCCAAGGCCAGTTGGCAAGGCACGCTGCTGGCGCACTTGGGCAAGTACAAGAAGTACCCGCCCCGGGCCCAGCAGATGAACAAGGAAGGCACCAACCGCCTGCGCTTCGTGGTGGATGGCAACGGCAACGTGTTGTCCTTCGAACTGGTGGGCAGTGCCGGCACGGAGTCGCTGGACAGGGCCACCCTGGAAATGATCCGCCGCGCCCAGCCACTGCCCAAGCCACCGCCTGAGCTGCTGACCAACGGCACCATCGAACTGACGGCGCCGTTCGTGTACTCCATCGACAAGCGCCGGCGCTGATATTGCAAGCCTCTGTAACAGAGGCTTGTGACTTTGTGGCGAGGGGATTCATCCCCGTTGGGGCGCGAAGCGGCCCCAAATACAGCGGGCACGATCTTTCAGCCTGCCTCAAGCGTCTCATCATGGGGCTGCTTCGCACCCCAACGGGGATGAATCCCCTCGCCACACACCCACATTAGCCAGTGTCCCACCGCGCCCGCAGTCTGATAACGTGCGTCTATCGATTGCAGCCGGTATGCTTGGCTCGCAACTTCACGGACGCTCGCCATGACCCTCACAGAATTACGCTACATCGTCACCCTCGCCCAGGAGCAGCACTTCGGCCATGCGGCCGAGCGTTGCCATGTCAGCCAGCCGACGCTGTCGGTGGGCGTGAAGAAGCTCGAAGACGAGCTCGGCGTGCTGATTTTCGAGCGCAGCAAAAGCGCCGTGCGCCTGACGCCGGTGGGTGAAGGCATCGTTGCCCAGGCGCAGAAAGTGCTGGAGCAGGCCCAAGGCATCCGTGAACTGGCCCAGGCCGGCAAGAACCAGCTGACCGCCCCGCTGAAAGTCGGCGCGATCTACACCGTCGGCCCCTACCTGTTCCCGCACCTGATTCCACAACTGCACCGGGTCGCCCCGCAGATGCCGTTGTACATCGAAGAGAACTTCACCCACGTGCTGCGCGACAAACTGCGCAACGGCGAACTGGACGCGATCATCATCGCCCTGCCGTTCAACGAAGCCGACGTGCTGACCCTGCCGCTCTACGACGAGCCGTTCTACGTCCTGATGCCGGCCCAGCACCCCTGGACCCAAAAGAAAACCATCGACGCCGGCCTGCTCAACGACAAGAGCCTGCTGCTGCTCGGCGAAGGCCACTGCTTCCGCGACCAGGTGCTCGAAGCCTGTCCGACGCTGACCAAGGGCGGCGAAGGCGCCAAGCACACCACGGTGGAGTCCAGTTCCCTGGAAACCATCCGGCACATGGTGGCTTCCGGCCTGGGCATCTCGATCCTGCCGCTGTCGGCAGTGGACAGCCATCACTATGCGCCGGGCGTGATCGAAGTCCGGCCGCTGTCGGCGCCTGTGCCGTTCCGCACCGTTGCCATTGCCTGGCGTGCCAGTTTCCCGCGGCCCAAGGCCATCGAGATCCTCGCTGACTCGATCCGCCTGTGTTCCGTGGCCAAGCCGCCTGCGGCCAAGTAAGCCGTGCCATGACTGAGCTGTCGAACGTACCGGTCACGGCACTCAAGGGTGTCGGTGAAGCGATGGCCGAGAAACTGGCCAAGGTCGGCCTGGAAAACCTCCAGGACGTGCTGTTTCACCTGCCGCTGCGCTACCAGGACCGCACCCGCGTAGTGCCCATCGGCCATTTGCGGCCGGGCCAGGACGCCGTGGTCGAAGGCACGGTCAGCGGCGCCGACGTGGTCATGGGCCGCCGTCGCAGCCTGGTGGTGCGCTTGCAGGACGGCACTGGCGGGCTCAGCCTGCGCTTCTACCACTTCAGCAATGCCCAGAAAGAAGGCCTCAAGCGCGGCACGCGGATTCGTTGCTACGGCGAAGCACGCCCCGGTGCTTCGGGGCTGGAGATCTACCACCCGGAATACCGCGCCATCACCGGCGACGAACCACCGCCGGTGGATGAAACCCTGACCCCGGTCTATCCGCTCACCGAAGGCCTGACGCAGCAGCGTCTGCGCCAATTGTGCATGCAGACCCTGACCCTGCTGGGGCCCACCAGCCTGCCCGACTGGCTGCCCACCGAGCTGGCGCGTGACTATCAACTGGCGCCGCTGGCCGACGCGATCCGCTACCTGCACAACCCGCCGGCCGATGCCGATGTCGACGAACTCGCCCTGGGGCACCATTGGGCCCAGCATCGCCTGGCCTTCGAAGAACTGCTGACCCATCAACTGTCCCAGCAGCGCCTGCGCGAAAGCATGCGTGCCTTGCGCGCACCGGCCATGCCCAAGGCCACCGAGCTACCGCCCAAGTACCTGCGCAACCTGGGTTTCAGCCCTACCGGTGCGCAACAACGGGTCGGCAACGAAATTGCCTACGACCTCAGCCAGCCCGAACCCATGCTGCGGCTGATCCAGGGCGATGTCGGCGCCGGCAAGACCGTGGTGGCCGCCCTCGCCGCGCTCCAGGCGCTGGAGGCGGGCTACCAGGTGGCGTTGATGGCGCCCACGGAGATCCTCGCCGAGCAGCATTTCATCACCTTCCAGCGCTGGCTCGAACCGTTGGGCATCGAGGTCGCCTGGCTGGCCGGCAAGCTCAAGGGCAAGAACCGCGCCGCCGCCCTGGCGCAGATCGCCGAGGGCGCGCCGATGGTGGTCGGCACCCACGCGCTGTTCCAGGACGAAGTGCAGTTCAAGAACCTGGCCCTGGTGATCATCGACGAACAGCACCGCTTCGGCGTGCAACAGCGTCTCGCCCTGCGGCAGAAAGGCGTCGGCGGGCGGATGTGCCCGCACCAGCTGATCATGACCGCCACACCGATCCCGCGGACGCTGGCCATGAGCGCCTACGCCGACCTCGACACCTCGATCCTCGACGAACTGCCGCCCGGGCGCACGCCGGTCAACACCGTACTGGTGACCGACACCCGGCGGGTCGAGGTGATCGAACGGGTGCGCAGTGCCTGCGCCGAGGGTCGGCAGGCCTATTGGGTGTGCACGTTGATCGAAGAATCGGAAGAGCTCACCTGCCAGGCGGCCGAAACCACTTACGAAGACCTCACCGCCGCCCTTGGCGAACTGAAGGTCGGGCTGATCCACGGCCGCATGAAACCCGCCGAGAAAGCCGCCGTCATGGCCGAATTCAAGGCCGGCGCCCTGCAACTGTTGGTGGCCACCACAGTGATCGAGGTCGGGGTCGACGTGCCCAATGCCAGCTTGATGATCATCGAGAACCCCGAGCGGCTGGGCCTCGCACAGTTGCACCAGCTGCGCGGTCGGGTTGGCCGGGGCAGCGCCGCCAGCCATTGCGTCCTGCTGTACCACCCACCGCTGTCGCAGATCGGACGCCAGCGGCTGGGCATCATGCGCGAAACCAACGACGGCTTCGTCATCGCCGAAAAAGACCTCGAATTGCGCGGCCCTGGCGAAATGCTCGGCACGCGCCAGACCGGTCTGCTTCAATTCAAGGTAGCCGACCTGATGCGCGACGCCGACCTGCTCCCCGCCGTGCGTGACGCCGCCCAGGCGTTGCTGGAACGCTGGCCCGCTCACGTCAGCCCGCTGTTGGACCGTTGGCTGCGACATGGGCAGCAATACGGCCAAGTGTGAGCACGCTCTCAGTTTCCGGACCCGCGTGCCGGACAAGCTGGTTATACTGACCAACTTGTAGGAAAACGGATACAGACCATGACAGAAGCTGCCCTAGCCCCCGAATCCCCGCACGCTCCGTCTGTTATTCGGCTGCTGCTCGAGAAATTGGGCATCGGCTATGACGAAGTCCTCGAACGGCCCGGCCTCAACCCGGCCCGCAAGGTGCAAGCGGTCCTGTTGCACGATGCCGTTGGCGCGCTCATGGTGCTGTTCCCCCAAAACCAGTTGCTGGACCTCAATCGCCTGGCCGAGCTGACCGGCCGCAAGCTCACCGCAGTGCCCACCGAGCGCCTGGAGAAAATGCTCGGCAAACACAGCCTGAGCCTGCTGCCCGGCCTGCCGGCGCTGACCAGTTCGCCCTGCCTGTACGAAGAAAGCCTGCTGCGCGAGCCCAAGCTGCTGATCAACTCGGGCGAGCCGGGGCTGCTGCTGGAAATCACCAGCGAAGCCTTCAAGACCATGCTCTCCAAGGCCAGCGCCGCGGCATTCGGCGAAGCCACGAGCAACATCACCCCTAACCTGGACCGACCGCACGATGACCGCGCGGAAATCACCCAGGCGGTACAAGCGTTCACGGCACGGCGCATCCAGCAACGGCTGGAAGAGACCATCGAGATCCCGCCGCTGGCCGAAACAGCGCAAAAAATCATCAAGCTGCGGGTCGATCCTGACGCCACCATCGATGACATCACCGGCGTCGTCGAGACCGACCCGGCCCTGGCCGCACAAGTGGTGAGCTGGGCCGCGTCGCCGTATTACGCCTCGCCAGGCAAGATTCGCTCGGTGGAAGACGCCATCGTCCGGGTACTGGGCTTCGACCTGGTGATCAACCTGGCCCTGGGCCTGGCGCTGGGCAAGACCCTGAGCTTGCCCAAGGACCATCCGCAACACACCACGCCGTACTGGCAACAGTCGATCTACACCGCGGCCGTCATCGAAGGCCTGACCCGCGCCATGCCACGCGCCCAGCGCCCTGAAGGTGGGCTGACCTACCTGTCCGGCCTGTTGCACAACTTCGGGTACCTGCTGCTGGCCCACGTGTTCCCGCCGCACTTCTCATTGATTTGCCGGCACCTGGAGGTCAACCCGCACCTGTGCCACAGCTACGTGGAACAGCACCTGCTGGGGATCAGCCGCGAGCAGATCGGCGCCTGGCTGATGCGCTACTGGGACATGCCCGACGAACTGGCCACTGCCCTGCGTTTCCAGCACGACCCGCACTACGACGGCGAGTACGCCGCCTACCCGAACCTGGTGTGCCTGGCGGTGCGCCTGCTGCGTGCACGCGGCATCGGCTCCGGCCCGGACGAAGAGATTCCCGATGCGCTGCTCGAGCGCGTTGGGCTGACGCGGGAAAAGGCCAACGATGTCGTCAGCAAGGTGTTGGAGGCTGAGGTGTTACTGCGGGAGTTGGCTTCGCAGTTTCATGGCTGAACACTGCGCCTGAGCCAACCTGACGAGCGCAGGCGATGAGCTTCTGTGGCGAGGGAGCTTGCTCCCGCGCGGCTGCGCAGCAGTCGTCAATCAACGTGGTGCGCACCCTTTGGCGCATCACGCGCCCCATTTGGGGCGGCTGCGCCACCCAGCGGGAGCAAGCTCCCTCGCCACGGGGCTGTGGCTAGGCTTTCGGTTTCTTCGGCTTCAGATACCGGGTCAACCCCTGGAACCAGATCACCAGCGCCGGATTGCCCTTGATCTGGATCGACTTGTCCTGGATTCCCGTCATGAACGCCAGCTGCTTGTTCTTGGCCTGCATCGTCGCGAAACCATAAGCCGCGTCCTTGAACGCGATGGCGAACGCCGGCGTCGGGTAAGTACCAGACTGGCTGGTGATGCGCTGGTTCTTCACGGTGAAATGCCGGGCCACCTTGCCGTCCAGGGTTTGCAACTGGAACACCAGCTCCTTATCGCCCAACTGCTGTTGAAACGCCGGGTTGGTCCGGCTGGCCTTGCCCATCAGCAAGCCCAGCATCCACAGCAGGAAACGAAATTTCATCGACAGCGCCTCGTAAAGAAAGATGAATGCAGGCGCAGTTTAGCGATTCTTTGGCGGAACGCCATCATCGGATCGCTTTAGCAGGAGATCAGCCTTTTTTTCCGCATGATGACTACCAAGTCACGAAAATACTCGCATGTAAGAGGCTTCTGTAGGTGCTGCCGAACAATGCGAATTTTCGGTCCTTTCCCCGTCCTGGTTCTCGGACATTTCCTGCAAGACGCCGGGCTATCGATGAACTAGGCAGCCTTTCGGAGGCCCGCTAACCTTTGGCCGTCATCGCAAAAAACGGTGACACGGACGTGCAAGTCCGGTTTGGTACGCAATTGGTTATGGCTATTGACCGAGCATTTTTCTATGCTCGCGTCCCGTTATGGCGATTGTGCGTGGGAGACCTTCGGGTCTGCCGGCGGTACCGGACCGGTCTTGCACACCTACGCACAGTTGCCACCTCTTCGAATGCAAGCGAATGGTCGGCAGCCCCAACTCTGGTACATAGATATGGTCAAGCATTCTCCCAATCCGCCGAACTCGGCAAAGTCCCGCGCCGAAGCCCTCGAAACCAAAAAGGACGAAGACGCCGCCACCCGCGCCCTCGACTACTACCTCAATCCCAAACCCTCCCCGCCTGAAGCCGACAAGAACCAGCTTTTCATCGTCGCCCCTCACATCGACACCGAAACCCTGCTGGCCAACGCCTCCGAAGACCTGCTCTCTATCAGCACCCTCGCCGCCGACCTGGCCGATGACGTAGAAGACTCACGCCGCAGCGTCGCCCTGGCGATCAGCCGCATGGCGGATGGGGTTCAGTTGCTGGTTGAGCGGGCGCTGGATCGTCTGGAAGCGCAGGAGGCATCGGCGCTGGCAGGCAAGGGGTAATTGCAAGCCGGGCCGCTCCCACAAGTGGATGAAGTACAACCGGGAGAGGTAGGTCGGCTATAAGGCCGCCTTCGCGGGCAAGCCCGCTCCCACAATGGATCGGCGTACACCCGAGAGAGACAAGTCGGCCGTAAACCGCCTCGCTTTGGCTTTGGCTTTGGCTTTGGCTTTGGCTTTGGCTTTGGCTTTGGCTTTTGATCTTGAGGCCCCGTTAACCACGATGGCCGAACGCAGGTGTTGCGCAGTGGGCACCTCGGCATGGATGCCGAGGTAGCCGCGCTGGGCCATGGATGGCCCTTCGCGGCGGGCCCCACGGAGCAATGCCGGAGTGAGGGAACACCTCGCCTTAGGCGAGGTGCCAAGTGGTGGGGCGAGACCTTTTGGTTACTTTTGGGGCGTTTGCCAAAAGTGACCCGCTGTAAGAGCGGAACCCTAAGTGGCCGTTACCGCAGCAATGGATCTGTACCCAAAAACAAAATCCAGACCATAAAGCAGCCTTCGCGGGCAAGCCCGCTCCCACAGACTTTTCATGCGGTGATCACGCCGCAAAAGACGTGATCACCAGCAACCACTCAATCAAACATTCGGGCAAGGCACCGGTGCCCAGTCGCCCAGGTCCGGGTTCTTGCACATGCTGTTGACCTGGCTGGTACCCGCGCTGGCAACCTGCTTGCTTTCAGCCTGCTTGGCCTTGGCATCCTGCAGGGTCTTCTCGGTGGCAACGGCTTCCTTCGGAACCGCTGGCAGCTCTTTCTTCTTCGCCGGCTGAACCTTGGCCTTGGTCTTGGTTTTGGTCGGTGCCACGACTGGCGTGGTGTCGGCGGTGGCCACGGTGACAACGTCGGTACGCTGCACGCCTACCTGCTGCAGGTCTTTCTCGTAAGCCTGGGTGTAGTTGTTCAGGTCTTCAGCCGCCTTGCCGTTGACCGCGACGATCAGGTCGTTGGACTCTTTCAGGCCGGCGACGATTTCCGCCAGGCGCTTGCGGCCTTCGGCGTCGTTGACGGTCTTGGCCTTACGGTCGGCCACCAGCTTGGTGAACGCGCTCTGGTAGCACTGTTGCGAAGCCTTGGCGTACGCGGTGCTGCGGTCGATGTCCGAAGCGCTCTTGTTGACGTCAGCGGCGTAGGAGGCGATGCGCTGGTTGTCATCGGCGATCTGCTTCTGGCGCTCGGTGTAGTAACCGGCGGCGCCACCGGCCAGGGCACCGCCCGCGGCACCGATGGCAGCATTGCGGCCACGGTCTTCCTTGTCGGCGGTCAGGGCGCCCAACAGCGCACCGCCCACGGCACCGACGGCCGCACCGGTGACCACGGACTTGGTCATGTCACCCTCGGTGGAACGCAGGTGCTGCACCGGCTCGTAGCAGTTCGGGTAGTACTCGACCTTGGTGCTCGACGCGACCTTGGACGTCGGCGAAGTCGCGCAACCGGTCAATACAGTGCTGAAGCCTACAGCGACCAGCAGCAAGTGACGCTTGGAAACCGAAGCAAAAGGTTTACGGGAGAAAAGCATAGTTGTGTTCTCGTTTAAGTTTTGACCAGCTCAGCGCGGCCCCATCGCCGCCTGAGTCCCTTCCAAGCTCGCTAACAACGAACGCTCAAGACCGCTGAGCGCTCGATGCGAGCAATTCCTTCAATATCGCCGCCGGGTCGGCTCGTTTTTGCTGACGATAATCCCCGACATGGCGAACGAATAACGTGGCACGCGCCACCAGGCTCTTGCCCAGTACCGGTTTGCGCTCCAGCTCTTCCTTGACGCGCTGGAATTGCGCCTGGATCACCGCGTCGGTGTAGCGCGTGCCGGTGGCCAGGTTGTCGATGTAGATCGCCACGGCGCCCTCCAGCGCACTGCGACCGTTGTCGATGGCCGTGGCGAACAATTGCGCACTGGCGTCGTCCTTGGCATCCAGGGCCGCCTGGCGACTGTTCTGCAGATTGGTCAGGCGGATGTTGTAGTTGTTGACGGTCTCGGCCACCAGGGCCGATGACTGGATCAGGTTGCCGGCCGCTTCCTCGCGTTGCTGGGCGATGAGCGAAACGTTGCGCTTGAGCTCTTCGTTGACCAGCCCCAGCTCGGCTTGCAGGCGCGGGTCGACGCTGGCGGCGATGATGCTGTCCAGGCGTTTGGTCGGGTCCTCGGCATCGTCGATGGCGTCCGTCAGGGACGCGAGGCGCCCTTCTTTCTGCCATTGGGCAAACAGTTCCTTGTAGCGCGAACGCGGCGCCGACAACGCCCCGACCGCCACCCGGAAGCCGGTGGTTTCGTTGCTCTGCTCGGTGCCGTCGGCGGCGAACAGCGGGTACTCGCGACGCATCCCGGTGAACAGCGTGCCCTCGCCTTCCAGGTAGTTGCCACCCTTGACCACGAAGCCGCCATAGGCGCCCTGACGGCGCCCGGCGTGCACCAGTTGGAAAGACTCCTGGACCATTTCGGCGGCGTTGCCCACCACGTCGAACAGGCCGATGGGGTTGGGCAGCTTGGTGCCGATCGGCATCAGCCGTGCGGCCTGGCCGGTGCCACCGGCGACCTGGTTGAACACCGCCCAGTCGGCCAGCGGCCCGTCGCTTTCGCTGCCTTCCAGGCGCCGGGGGAACAGTCGCCCTTCCAGGTCCTGGCGGCTGACCGCCTGCCCGCCACGGGCGGCGAACTCCCACTCGACTTCGGTGGGCAGGCGCACGAAGCCCAGCCCGCCGTCCTCAGCGGAAGTGCCGCGGCCGCTCACCGGCAGCAGGTCCTTGTGGTACTTCATCAGCCAGGCGCTGTACACCGCCGAGAAACGCTCAGCCTCGAACTTCGACAGTTTCACCTTGGGCAGCCGACCGGCCACGCCTTGGGGCAGGTCGGCCTGCAAGGCCTCGCAGGCCGGTGCCGGTTCGCCGCTGGCCAGCGACTGGGCCTGGGCCATGACCTGGGCGTACTGGCGCGCGGTGACTTCGTACTTGCCGATGAAGTACAGCATCGGCTTGAGCGGCGTCTTGGCGTCGGTCTTGGGCATCAATGGCGTGATGGTCTTGTTCCAGTCCTTGGGCAGGTCCTTGAGGGTGAACTGGCCGTTGATGAAATCGCGCCGGTAACCGGAAATGAACGACTGCTGGTAACCGGCCTCGCCCTCGCTGAACGGGTAGCCGAGGCTGATCTCGCGGTCGTCGAGGGTGCCCTGGGCCAGGATATAGACGTAACGGAAGACCATCTGCCCTTCGCAAGGCAGCGGCAGGCTGACGTCATCCGGCAACGGCTTGGGGTTGTCCAGCTTGTCGCTGGCCTCGTCGGCACTCGCCGAATGAGGCAGGGCAACCAGGCCCGCCAGGCTCAACGCCACGGCGGCGGCTAATAACTTATACATCTCGGATTCCTTCACTGGCCTGGATGCGCGCCACACGCCAGCCACCGCATGCCGCCGCCACGGCGCTGACGCCGAGCACGGCCACCAGGGCCAACAGGTAGTGGCGCAGCAGCAGATGGCTGGCGTATTCGCCCGGCAGCTGCGCAAATAGATAATTCAGGCCCGACTGCGCCAGGCCATACAGCCCGGCGCTGAGCAGGGCCGCAAGCCCGGCACTGTAAAGCGCCTGCAACACCACGAACAACAATAGCGCAGCGGTGGACACCCCCAGCAGGCGCAACACCGACAATTCCCGGCGCTTGCGCTCGACCGCCGCCAGGGCCCCGGCGAAGATGGCCGCGAAGGCACCGGCCAGGGCCAACCCGGCGATGATCCAGAAAACGATCGACAGATTGCGGCTCAGCGACTGCACCTGGGCAATGGTCTGGGCCTGGGTCGACACCAGCAAGTGCTGCGCGGCGAAATACTGGCGCAGCGGCTCGACGTCAGCGAGGCCGCGGGCGTACAGCCGGAACGCCGGGTACACCCGTTGCCCCGCCACACCCGGCACTTCGCCGGGCCAGTTGAACGCCGGCACCGCGCGACCGTCGCGATAGTCCTCGGCCGCCTCCAACAAGGCCAGCGGGGCGAACAGGCCGTCCCGGGCGAAGGCTTCCAGCGGCAGCACGTGCATCACCTGGACCTGCGTGCGCTGCGCCTCGCTGCGACCGGCCACCTGGCGGCCGAAACTGGCCTGCAACCAATCGCCCGCCTTGGCCCCGAGTTTTTCCGCGGCAGTCTGGCTGAGCACCACCTGGTCCAGCCCCTGCGGCACCGGCAGACGCTGGAGCAAGGGGTCATCGGCTGCCGTGGGGATCATTTCCACGGTGACCGGCGAAGCGTCGCGGCTCAACTCGGCGGTCGCGGCGATCTGTCGGGTGCGCGGCAAGGCGAAGGCAACGTCGCCACGCTGGCCCAACTGCTCGATGAACTGGGCGCTGAAGCGGCCACCGCCCAGGGGGATGATCTCGCGGGTGGCCGGGTCGTTCTGCAACCGCTCGGTGAGGCTGCTGACCAGGCCGAACTTCAGCCCGAACAACACCAGCAAGGGCGCCACCACCGCCACCAGCGCCAGCACCGAGCACGCCGACAGCCACGCATCGTTGCGGTAATCCTGCCAGGCCAGGGAAGCCACCAGCGTGCTGCGCATCAGCAAGCCTCCCCAAGCGTGGCGGTGACGCCGCCGTCGGCATCGCGACGACAACTGATGCGGCGCACCTGCAAGCCGCTGGCACGGGCCAGCGCCTCGTCGTGGGTGGCGACGACACAGCAGACGCCGTGCTCGCGGGCCTGGGCCACCAGCAGGTGCATCACACGCTCGGCGTTCAAAGGGTCGAGGGCGGCGGTCGGTTCATCGGCCAGCAACAGCCGAGGACCGTGGGCCAGGGCCCGAGCACAACTGACGCGCTGGCGCTGGCCGACGGACAAGTCCGCCGGTTTCTTGTCCAGTTGGTCGGCAATGTCCAACTGCCCGGCCAGGCGCGTCACGCTGCCGTCGTCCTTCAAGCCGAGCAGTTTGCGCGACAGCTCGATGTTGCCGCGCACGTCCAGAAAACCCAGCAGGCCACCGGTTTGCAGCACGTAACCGAGGTGCTGGCTGCGCAACTGCGCCAAGGCGCCCTGCCCGGAGCCGCGCCACAACCGGGCGATGTCCAGAGGCGTGTTGGCGGGCGTGAAGTCGAACCGCCCGGCCTGGTCCGGCGCCGACACCAGGGCCAGCAGGTCGAGCAGCGTGCTCTTGCCGCACCCACTGGGGCCAACCACCGCCAGTTGCTCACCGGCACGCAATTGCAGCCGTGGGATCACCAGGCTGTAGCGCTGGCTGCCAGCGCCTCGGCTCTTGTGCACCGCGGTCATGTCGAGCATCACGGCAGCGTCGACAACGGAACGCGGTACAAGGCATCACCCGGCTCGGCATCGCCGAAGCGCACCCAGTTCGCCAGGTCGTTGTGGAAGGTTTCGTAGAGACGGATTTTCGAATCCAGCTCGTCGATGAAGTCTTCCTGCTCGGCCACGCTCAAGGACAACCACAAGTCCTGGGTCATGTTCAGCGACTTGCTGCGGTACGGCAGTCCTTCCAGGTATTCGCCGAGGATCCCGCCGTCGGCGAGGTTGCCGCCCTTGCGCAAGGCCGACGGGTCGCGACTCATGTAGGCACTGGCGCTGGCGATTTCCTGGAAGAAGTCCTTCGGCGAGCTCTGGGTCTTGCGGGCCGCGTCAACGATCAGCTTCAGCGATTGCTGCAGGTCGTTGAGTTGCAGCTTGGTCAGCATCACGCACACCTGGAACGCCGGCAGCGCCGGGTTGGTCAGGTCGCGATCGGCGGTCCAGGCGCTGACCAGTTGCGGCGCCTGGCTGGCGCTCTTGCGCCCCAGGAAATCCATGTGCATCGCGTAACCGACCGCCGCCGACTTGTCGGCCAGGCTCGGCGCGGCGCTCAACTGCGGCACGCTCTGTTCCTTGTTGCTGCGCACTTGATGCACCAGGTCGGCGAACACCGTGCCGATCTCGTCGATGCGCTCGCCGAACTTGCGCACATCGGCGCCCGGCACCGGAATGTACAAGTCGCCGATCTGCGGGTTGGCGTCGGCGGTCAGGGTACGGTACTGACTCTGGGCACCGGCGTGGGTCTTCTTGCCGGCGTCGCTGAGCAGGTGCAAGGCGTAGATCTTGATCTGCTTGCCCAGCGCCGCCTGGCGCACCTCGGCTTCGTTCATCTGCGTCGCGGCGAAGGGATCGTTCTTGCGCAGGGCGCCGGCGTCGGTGACGAGCAGGATCAGGCGCCCGCCATAGCCGGACCAGTCCATGCCCTCCACCGCTTCCATGACCCCGGCAAACGCGTCTTCGTTGAACGAATGGCTCGACACCGTGGACGCCTTGACCTGGCGCGCCAGGTCCATGAAGCGCTGCGGGTCGCGGCCCTGGTCCAGGGTGATCAGGGTCTTGGCCACGTACTCCAGGCCTGGGGTTTTCTTGACGCTGCTGCGAAAACCCACCATGCCGAAACTGACACTGTCCAGCTCGCCTCGCTCGGCGATCCGGGCTTGCAACTGATGCACCACGTCGCGCACCTGGTCGATGTACGGCTGCATGGACACCGTGGTGTCCACCACCAGCACCACGGCGGTGCGGAACGCGTCGGCGTTGGCATTGAGGATCGGCGTGTTGCCGGACGCCGCCTTGGCCGTATTGCCCGGGTCGATAGACGCCACGTTCAGCAACTGCACCGGCTGGCCGTTCTCGTCGAGGCTCTCGCGGGAGTCGAAGATCGGCAGCAGGTAGAACTGTTTCTCCGGCACGGCGCTGGCGGCCGGCTCCAGGGCCAACACCTGCTGGTTGTCGGACGGGCTCTGCTGGGCTTTGAGCAGCACATTCCTGGCGGCGGAGGGGTTTGCCAGCAGCTTCTCCACTTCGCCGGGCTGGCGCAGGAACATCACCGGCGCGCGGCCGGAACGTTCGGTGAACTTGAGCACCAGGCTCTGCTTCCAGTCGCTGACCTGGGCGGCCGGCAACCAACCGTCGCTGCGGCCATCGGTGGCGGCGCCCACACGCACCCACGGGCTGCCGTCGACGTCTTTGCGCTGATAGACGTACAGCACCGAGAACGCCGGCAGGTCCTTGCCGGGCGCGGCACCCGGCGCATCGGCCAGTTTTGCCCCCGGCTTGGTCAGCACCCGCTGGAACAGGGTTTTCTTGCCGGCCATCAACAGCGGACGCTGGCCACCGTCGGCCTCGGTGGCCACGGGTGGGCTTACCGGCGGCTTGGCCGCTGGGGTTTCGGGCGTCTTCACCGGGGGTGTTTCCGGCGCCTTCACCGGGGGCTTGCTCGACGAAGGCGTGGAGGCCACCGGGGGCTTCGCCGCTTTGCCGTCATCACCGGACAACCACCAATAACCCGCGCCGCCCAGCGCCAGCGCCACGGCCACCGCGACGGCGGCCAGGGCGAACACAGGGGTCTTGCGGGCCGGTGCCACGGGCGGGCGTGGCGGCGGTGGCGGCGGTGTTGGCTGGGGACGGGACGGCGGCTGCGCGGGGCCGCTCGGGATGTCGATGGACACCGGCGTCAATCCCGCCAGGTCCTCGCCCACGGGCTTGGTCGTCACCGACAGCGGCAACGGCCGGATCAGCGTCGCCTCGTTCGAATCCGCGGGCAGGTTGTCCAGCGCCCGTAGCAGGGCCGCCGCATCCGGGAAGCGCTCCGCCGGATCCTTCGCCAACAGCTTGCGCAGCACGTCTTGGTAACGGCCGTGGTGCACCGGCAATTCCGGCAACGGCTCGGTCAGGTGGGCCAGGGCCGTGGACAGCGCGTCATTGCCGGTATACGGCAGCTTGCCGACGAGGATTTCATAGAGCACCACGCCCAGGGCATACAGGTCGGCGCGGCCGTCGATGTCCTGCCCGCGGGCCTGTTCCGGGCTCATGTAGCTCGGCGTGCCGACGGCGAAGCCGGCCTGGGTGAACTGGGTGCGGTCGTCCAGGGACTTGGCGATGCCGAAGTCCGAAAGCACCGCCGTGCCGTCGGCGCGGAACAGGATGTTCGCCGGCTTGACGTCGCGGTGCACCAGGCCCAGGCCATGGGCGTAGCCCAGGGCCGAGGCGATCTGGCGGATGTAGATCAGGCCCTGCTCCGGCGTCAGGCCCGCGGCGATGCGTTCCTTGAGCGTGCCGTTGGGCAGGTATTCCATCGCCATGTAGTACAGCTCACCGACATTGCCGATGTCATGGATGGTGACCGTGTGCGGGTGCGACAGCCGTGCCAGGGTCTTGCCTTCGCGCAGGAAGCGCTCGCAGAACGTCGGGTCGGCGGCCAGCGCGGCGGCCATGACCTTCAGCGCGACCTTGCGCTCCAGCGAGCGCTGGGTCGCCAGGTAGACACTGGCCATCGCGCCTTCGCCGATCTCGCCTTCGATGTCGTAGCCGGGGATCTGGATGTTCAGGGCAGGGTTCATGACGGCACCTTCACGACCACCACGGTGATGTTGTCCGGCGCACCGCGCCTAAGGCCCAGGGACACCAGGCTGCTGGCGATTTCGCCGGGGTCGTCATGGCTCAGCACTTCGCGGATCTCTTCGTCTTCGACGGTCTTGGTCAGCCCGTCGCTGCACAGCAGGTAGCTGTCGCCCGGCACCAGCAGCAGTTCGACCATCGCCAGGTTCAACTGCGCCTCGACGCCGATGGCCCGGGTGACAATGTTGGCTCGTGGATGCACCCGGGCCTCGGCTTCGCTGAGCAGGCCACTGTCCTGCAGGTCCTGGACGTAGCTGTGGTCCCGCGAGACGCCCTCCAGCACGCCGTCGCGCAGGCGGTACAGGCGACTGTCGCCGGCCCACAGGCACATGCCGCGCAGGTCGCGCGTCGCCAGCACCACCACGGTGCTGCCCATCATGGTCACGCCACGGTTGGCGGTTTCTTCACGCACGGCCGCGTTGACCCGCAACAGGTCGCTCTGCAACGCCGCGACGTACTCTTCCAGCGAACGGCCCACGGCAATGCCACGCAGGCTGTCGACGATCAGGCTGCTGACGTAGTCGCCCGCCGCGTGCCCGCCCATGCCATCGGCGACCACCCACAAGCCGTGCTCCGGCAGGTCCAGGCAGGCGTCTTCGTTGACCTGGCGGACCATGCCGACATGGCTCTTGCTCGCAGACTTGAATGCTTTTCCGGCACTTGGACGCATCTACACAACACCTTCTTGGCCAAGCAAAAATTGCGCAAAATCAGCGGCGGCCGGCAGCCCCTGGCAGCGCATCAGGCCAGGCGCGATGCGCTCGGAACCCTGACCCCACCACAGGCTCGCGCCTTCGCAGGCCGACTCGGCCAGGGCGCTCATGCGCCGCTGCGGGTCGGTGGCATCGAAGCGATGCAGGCTGGCGAACCGGCCGCCCGGGGTGCGCGGCAGGTACATCGGGCTGCCGAGGCTGTCCAGCTCGGCGCCGAACGCTTCGAAACTGGCCTCCACGTTCAACGTGCTCAGCAACAGGTTTTCCACCCGTTCAAACCAGTCGTCCGCACCGCCGACCACGGACGCAGGGTCGGCGTCGGGCTCCAGCAACACCGCGACCGTCAACGGGAAATACCGTCCGACCCGGTCGATGCTCGGCATCACCACCCCAGCCGCGGCGTCCGGCCCACACACCCCGGGCGCCACCAGGAACCGCCACAGCGGGCTGACCAGATAAGCATCCAGCCAGCGCTCGCCGAGGCTGCTCTGGCTGGCGAGCAGGCCCGCCGCCAGCCACGAATCCCACGGGCCGATGAAGCTCTGGGGCAAGCCACGGCTGACGAAATCCCCACGGCTGGCCAACTTTCCATAGAAGCCCGGCGTACTCATAGCCGCTCCGGCAGGCTGAAGCCACTGAGCACCCGGCTCTTGAACGGGTTGAAGGCGCTGTTGGCCCGCAGCTCGTAGGAAGCACTGGCGTTATCGACCCGCAGCCGCAGGTTGAAGCGATCCGGCGAGTTGCCGGCGGTCAGGTCCGATTGCTCCAGAAGCCGGAACCAGGCCCACGGCCCGTCCAGGGTGATGCCGGAGCGGCCGCTGGAAGATGGCGGCATGATCGAGATCCGCACCACGCCGATGCTGCCCGGGTTCGGCCATTGCATGGCGGTCGGGCGGCTCGGGCCGTGGTCGTAGCTCAACTGCTGGCCATCGAGGTCGAGCAAGAATTGGGTGATGGTCGAATCCATCGCCACCGGCTTGAGCTCGAAGCGCACCATCGGCTGGGTCCCGCCGGAACGGAAGAACGCATCGCGAATGGCCGCCGCACGCTGGAAGGTCTGCAGCACGCCCGGGGCGATACCGAGTTTCTGCGCCGCGCCCGGCTGCCAGCGCCAGGTCGGGGTGGAGGTGTCCACGTAGGGTTGCAGGTACTTGCGGAAATAGTTGTCCATCACCCCGCCGACGCCGAAGAACTGGCCGAAGTCGTCGAGGGTCGCGTCCCGCGCACTGCCCGGCGACATCGGGTATCGCCCGGCCAGGGACTGGCGATAGATGTTCACCACTTCGCTGGTCCAGGCAGCGTTCAGTTGGTTGCGCACCCCGCCCATCATGCTGTTGGTGGTGGAATTGACCACCGACTTGACCAACCCCTGCACCAGTGGTGGCTGGCGTTCGGCATTGAGACTGACCCGAGTAGCGGCCGCCTGGGCCTGGTTCTTGGCTTCGCCGAGCAAGGCGTCGCCGCTGGCGCCCACCATGGCGCTGACCTGCACGTACAGCGCGTTCATGTCGGCCAGCAGGCCATCGATGGCCGCCGGTTCGCCTTCTTTCTTGCTGACGATGCTGTTGAGCTCGGCAAAGTGCGCCGTGATCGGATCGTCATTGGCCTGGGGCGCGTCCTGCGGTGCCTGCTCCTGGCCGAGCAAACTGCCCAGGCGCTCCTTGAGCTTGTCCACCCCACCCTCCGCCGGCGCGCCCTGGGCGGCCAGCAGGCGCTCATCCTGTTGCAGGTCGGTTTCCTTCGCCACCGCCACCAACAGCTTTTTCAACGGCGAGGTCGGCCCGGAAATCACCCGCAGCACATCGGCGGCCTGGGCCACGCTGGTGATCGGCACGAAGTCGATATCGGCCAGCAGGGCGTCCCATTGGCGCTGGTAGTCCTGGAAGTACAGGCGCCGCACGTCCGCCGCCAGGCTGGCGACGTTCTGCTGGTCGGCCTGCTCAAAGCCCAGGACCCACTGTTCCTCAGCCAGAGTCCCGGCCTGGCTGAGGCCGGTGAGCAGAAAGCCCTGGCGGTAGCCCTTGACGGTGAAGAATCCGCTCAGCGGCTCGCCCAACGGCTTGCCGCTCTTGCGGCTGAACACCAGCGCAGCATCACGTCCGGCGGCTTCATTGATGCGGAAATCCGGGATGCCGTCGGGCAGTTTCTGCCGCTTGATCCGGTCATACACCCGTTGCGCCACGGGCAGTTGCTGCAACTGGCGACGCAGGTCTTCGATCAGGCGCGGGTCTAGGCGCGCCGTCGGCGGACGTCGCTCGAACAGCGCCTGCAAGTGCTCGTTCAAGGCCGCACGCTGTTCGGCCGGCAGGTCGCGCGGCAGGGTGCGGTCCCAATCCAGGGCGATCCAGGCCTTGATGAAGTCGGCATCGTAATGTTCGGTGTCGGCGAGCATCAGGTAGGCCTTCAGGCCTTCGTAGAGGAAATCCGAATTGCCGCCGCTGTGCAGTTGCTCTTCGATCCGGGTCAGCAGGCGCGGCCCGAACACCGCGATCAGCAGCTTGCGGTACACGCTGCCGGACTCGGCTTCGAGCATGTCGCCCTGGTACAGCCCCAGGCCCTCGGCCCAGTCGGGAGCATCGTCGGCCAGGTGCTTGACCGCGTTGAGCAGCGGCAACACCGCCAGCACATCACGCTGGGCCGGGCTGAGGTTCTGCACGGTCTGGCTCAGCGGCGCGACCTTCTGGTCGACCTGGGCAATGTACGCCTGGTTGGCCCGGTAGCTGACCCACCACAAGGTCCCGACCACCAGCACCAGGACCACGGTGGAGGCCAGCACGCCTCGGGCGATCCACTTGCGCCGCCGTTCGACCTTGGGATCGACGCCCACCAGCCCACGCTCGGCGAAGGCCACGGCGGTGAACAGTTTTTCGATGAAATAGCTGCGCCCGGTACCGGTCTGGCGCGCCAGGTGCTGGCGGTCCAGGTTCATGCTCTGGGCCATGGAGCCGATCAAACGGTCGATCGGGCTGCCTTCCTGGGTGCCGCTGGTGAAATACACGCCACGCAGCAACACCCTCTCTTCGAAAGCGTTGGGCTTGAACACGCCCTCCAGGAAGCTTTGCAGGCAATCCTTCAAGGCGCCGAACTGCTGCGGGAAACCGTAGATCAAGTCGCGCCGCGCCGGGTCGCGTTCTTGCTGCAGGCGTTCTACCAGGCGGTCGTTGAGACGCTGCTCGAGGCCGGCGAATTCGCTTTGCAGGTGCGCCAGCGGGCTGTCGTTGCCCTTGCCATCGTCCAGGGCGAAGGTCATGCCCCAGACCTGGGCGCGCTCTTCCTTGCTCAGGGTATCGAAATACTCCATGAACCCCGGCACCAGGTCGAGCTTGGTCAGCATCAGGTAGATCGGGAACCGCACGCCCAGTTGGGTGTACAGCTCCTGGATACGCAGGCGGATCGCCGCGGCATGGGCGGCGCGCTCGGCCTCGCTGCCTAGCAGCAGGTCGGAGAGGCTGATGGCGATGAACGCGCCGTCGATCGGGCGACGGGCGCGCTGCTTCTTCAACAGGCCGAGGAAGCCCAGCCACGCGGCCTTGTCCACGGTCGCGTCGCTGTCCTGGGTGGTGTAGCGGCCGGCGGTATCGAGCAGCACGGCCTGGTCGGTGAACCACCAGTCGCAGTTGCGCGTGCCGCCCACGCCACGTACCGCACCGGCGCCCAGTTGCGCGGCCAGCGGGAAATGCAGCCCGGAGTTGACCAGCGCCGTGGTCTTGCCCGAACCCGGTGGGCCGATGATCACGTACCACGGCAGCTCGTAGAGGTTGCGGCGTTCGTCACCGCCCAACTTGGCTTTCTTGAGCAGCGCCAGGGCTTCGTCCATGCGTTGGCGCAGGGTTTCCAGCTCTTCGGCGGTGGCGATGCTGGTCGGGTCGGGTGGCGTCTGCTCGGCCAGGCTGCGCATGACTTCGGCAGCCTGGCGACGGGCCTGGATGATGCGGAACACGCGGTAGGCGATCCACACCGCGAACACCAGGATGATCAGCGCCCAGCGCCGGCCTTCGGGCACCAGCCAGTCCAGCAGCGGGCCAACGAACCAGATGATCAGGCTCAGGGCGATCAGCCCCAGCAACGGGATGACCCAGCGGATCATAAAACTGAAAAACGCCTTCACTCGACCCCCTCCGCCAATACGGTGATTTCAACCCGACGATTGCGCGCACGGCCCTCTGCCGTGGCGTTGGAAGCCAGCGGCTCGGTGTCGCTGCGGCCTTCGGCGCTGAAGCGCTCGGGCTGGCCAGTCTTGGCCGAAAGAATGTCCAGCACCGAGCGCGCCCGTGCTTCGGACAGCGCCCAGTTGGACGGGAACCGCAATGTAGCAATCGGACGGTTGTCGCTGTGGCCGGTCACCAGGACCTGGCCCTTGACCTTGCGCACGGCATCGGCGATGCGCAGCATCAACGGTTGGAAATCGTCCTTGATGCTGGCGCTGCCCGAGGCGAACAGCTCATCGCCCCGGATGGTCACCACCGAACGGTCGACGGCGTCTTCCACGGCAATCCGTCCGGCCTTGATCTCATCGGCCAGGAAACCGGCCAGGCGTGGTCGCTCGATCAGTTTCGGCTGCACCACGGGACGGTCGATGGTTTGCACCGGGATTTCGCCCAGAAAGTGAATGTTCTTGAACACCGGCTCGGCATCGGAGGCCAGCTTCATGCGCAGGCCGAACAACAGCGCCAGCAGCAGCGCCGCGCCAATGGCCACGGCGATCCACGGCGGCATGAACTGCGCCAGTCGATCACGGGCCACGGTGACACCGCGCCAATGGGGCGACAGCTCGCGCTCATATTCGCCACGGGCGCTGCGGATCACCGCGCTGGTGCGCTCGCGCAACGCTTCCAGTTGGCTGCGACCGTCGTTCATCACCCGGTAGCGCCCCTCGAACCCAAGGCACATGCACAGGTACAAAAGCTCCAGCAGGTACAGGCGTTCCCGCGGGCTTTGCAGGCAATGCTCCAGCAGCTGGAACACCTTCTCGCCGCCCCAGGCTTCGTTGTGCACAGTGATCAACAGGCTTTGCTTGCCCCAGTCACTGGTGCCTCCCCACGGCGTACTCAGTACGGCTTCATCCAGCGCGGTGCACAAGGCGTAGCGCGCCAGCAGCACGTCGTTGCGCACCACGCCGGCGGCCTCGGCGCGCTCTTCGAACTGACGCAGGTAGGCCAACAGTTGCGCGCGCAAGCTGGCCGGGGCCGGGTGGGCGATGGTGTTGCGCAGGCGCGTCAACAAGGCCAGCAGCGGGCCAGCGGCGCTTTCCAGCGGGTTGAGCCCCTGGGCCTTGCCGGTCAGCACCGGCGCGGCCGGCATCGACAGGGGCGCGGGGGCCGGTTGCGGGCGTCCCGGGTCCTGGCGGAAGGGGTCCGCGCCACGGCCACCGGGCGTCGGCATGAACTGGGTACGATCGTCGTTGCTCATCGCGGTTTATCCTCGGATCGCCCAGAAAGCCAGGTTCAAGCCCGGGAACTGACCGGCGATATGGAACGCAAAGCCGCCGGAGTTGCTCAGTTGCTGCCAGTGGTCGCTGCCGCGGTCGAGCTCGTAGTAGGTGGAACCGGCGTGATACGGCAATTGCCGTGGCGCCACCGGCAACGGCAGCAGGCCGATGCCCGGCAGTTGCAGGTTGACCAGGTCGCGGATGTGTTCCACCGAACCGACCTTGCTCTGCTGGCCGAAACGGCTGCGCAGGGTTTCGGCGGGGACATCGGCGCGCACCACCAGGATGAAGCTGGCGCTGTCGAGCAGGGTCTTGTCGGCCAGCATCGCCACGTGGATGCCGTAGGCTTTCTCGACAATCGGAATCGGCGTCGCCTTGCTGTCGATCAGCATCGACAAGGCTTCGCGCAGCGCTTGCATCACCGGGGCGAAACTCAACGCCAGGTCATCGTGCTGGTACTGCGGGTATTCCTGCGGTCGGCGCCCGGAAGCGGTGAAGGTCGAGAATTCCCCGGCCAGGGCCACCAGCTCGCTGTAGAACCGCTCGGGGTGCAACGGGCTCAACTGGCTCAGGTGCTGGATCAGCGGCTGGGCACGGTTGACCAGTTGCAACAACATGAAGTCGGCGATCTCCGAGGCGCCACCGGCGCCGGATGCCACCACCCGCCCGGCCAGGGCTTCGCCACGCTGGTGCAGCAAGCCCAGCAACTCACTGCGAAACGCCGCCAGGGGCTTGGAAGCGATGACATCCAACAGCGGCGGGATGTACGTGTCGTCGAGCACCAGCGCCCGGTCGGCGCGTTTTTCCTTGATGCGCACCACGCCGATGGCCGCGTAGTCGCCGATGCCATCCTCGGCGGTCAGCAAGCGCAGCGCGCGGGCCCCCAAGGCCACCGGGGCACGGTTTTCGAAGGGTGCGTTGTCGTCGCGCACTTCACTGACCTGGCTGATGTAGCGCGCGGCGCCCAGGGCCTCGCCTTCATCGACGGTGTCGCGGGCACCGGCACGCTTGAGCGGCAAGGCCAGGTACACCAGGCCATCGCGCAGGTTGTCGTCGATGTTCAGCGGGGTCGGCGCCAGGTCATCGTGGGGGATGTTGAAAGGCGTGCCGTCCGGCAACAGGCCCCGTGCCGAGATGATCGCCAGCTTGCCCTGGGCCAGCAGGCCCTGGTCGATCAGCAATTCGGAAAACCCCCAGGCGCCGGCCGACAACGGTCGGCTGCGTGCGTCGATGAGGTTTTCCAGGTAACGGTCGTGCTGTTGGAAGTGCTGCGTTCCAATGAACATGCCTTCCGACCAGACCACGCGATTGTTCCAGGACATGGGGGCTCCGATTGCTTATTGGGCAGGGCTGGATGGGGGGACGACGACGCTGCTGCGCACGGCGCGCACGTCGAGGCTGATCTGGTATTCGGTGTATTGGCGCGGCGGGACATTCAAGACCGTGCGCCAGAGCGACTGATCCAGTTCGCGATAGCCCACCAGGATGCCGATGTGGCGCGTGGCCGGGTCGAGGTCACGTTGCAGGCTCAGTTGCTGATCGGGCTGGATCAGCACCTCGTCCTGGTCGATCAGGTCGGCGCCCAGCGTCGCCTGGGCCCGTTCGGCCAGGGCGAAATAATCGGCGCGGCCGAAGGTGGCGGCATTTTTCAGTTCGAAAATGCGCACCCGCACCGGGGCCGGCTGGCCGGTGGCGCCGGGGTTGAGGCCGGCAATGGCATGCAAGTGCAACTCGACGGCGGCGGTGTCGGCTTCAGCCTCTTCGGGCTGGGACTTGGCCCCATCCTTGGCGCACGCCGTCAACAGAAGCGCGGTGGCGACTGCGAGTAAAAACCTGGGAATCATCCTGCGTCCTCAATGACGTTTGAGCTATCCGTTGTGTGCTTGTGGGTATTGTTATGGGACGACGACGCTCAACGGCGTCGCTGTCGTGTGCTGTGTTCTTCGTAGGCGCGGCTGAATTCACGGCCGAACAAGTCCTGGAAATCCTCCTGGGCCTCCCGGGAAATATTGCTGTAGAGCTCGGTGAACTGCTGCCAGTACTGGGCTTGCCGCGAGCCGCTGAAAATACCCGAAAGGCCGCCGGGCTTGCCCATGCGTTCTTCCAGTTGCGCCGGCTCGAAACGCGCCAGCAGATGCTTGATGGCGGCTTCCACCCCGGCCATCACCGCCAGTTGGTGCGCACGCAGGTCATCGAAACTGTCCCGCACCGCTGCGTCCGGCGCCATGAACGCCTGGTTGCCATGGCGCAACAGCAGCAGCATCGCTTCATCGACGTTGGGGGCGAACTTCAGCGGGTTGTTTTCCACCGGCTGGATCATCGTCTGCTGGATACGGAATTCACCCTTGAGGCTGCTGCGAGCGCGCAAGACATCGATCAACCCTTCGACCATCAACCGGTAGCTGCGACCGATGCTTTCCATCTGTGCCTCGGCCTGGGCCTTGTCCAGGCGCAACTGGTCCAGCCCGGCGCCACGCAGGAACGCTTGCAGCAGGTCGGGCTGGAGGCTATCGACCGGGGCCGCCGGCGCTTCAGCGCGGGGCACCGGTGCGTCAACGCGAGTGACCGGCGCCTCAGGCAGCGGCACGGACTCCACGGGTACTGCCACCGGCGGAACCGGCACGGGGGCCACGGGGATCGGTATCGGCTCGATGATCGGCGGCGCCACAGGCGGCGCAACGGCGACAGGGGGCACCGCTACGGGTGCCGGCTTGTCGCTGAACAGGTCCCAGTCTTCCGGGATCACCGAGCCAGGATTGACCGCTACCGGCTCGACCACGGGCGGCGGCGCAGGCCGTGGGATCGGCGTCGGGGGACGGAAATCGTGCTGTTGGGCGGGCACATGATCGGGCTGGGTGGCCGGCGCAATACTGGAGGGCGCCAGGAAATCGAACAGGTCCGGCAAGGTGTCCATGGCCGACCCGCCCTGGAAATGCGCAGGCGACGTCATCGGCATCGACACCGGCATGGGGGCAGGCGCCGCGGCGCCCTGGCGCCCCATCAAGGCTTCGAAGCTGCTGGGTGATTCGGCAAACGGGTTGCTGTCGGTGACCGGCAGGTTGAAGTCGACGCGCGCCTGGATTTCATAATCGCCGATGCGGATCACTTCGCCATCCTGCAATGGCTCGCTGTTGCCTTTGCGCAAGCGAACGCCGGCCTTGACCAATTCCACACCATTAGTGCTGTTATCGGTCAAATAATAGCGCCCGTCCTTGTATTGAATAACGCAATGTTTGCCGGATACCAGGCGCTCCGGGTCCGGCAATACCCAATCATTATCGGAATTACGGCCAATTGCCATCACCCCCTGGTCCATGGACTTTTCAGAACACTGACCCGGGGTAATCTTGTGATAACTAGTGATAGTCAAACACAGCGGCATCTCGCCTCCTTGCTGAATACTTCTGCGCACGTCTTCGCGCGTGGGCGAGCCGGCGGAGAACTGCCCCGGCGACACGCCAAAAACCTTGCAAAGCACCGCGAAACGGCTTTTTGCCAGCATGATGGCTGATCTTAACCGGCCTGCATGACAAAAAACCGCTCTCGGTACCTACCTCGACCTGCCAGTCGCGTGGGTTGTTAATCGCCTCACAACTGTAACAGAGTCGAAATAGCTTACCTTGACAAGCGATAAGTACTACACCAAAAATGCACAACTTCTTGAATATCAATGATGGCACTTTAAGATCATAGCGCATCTATCGGGCCATTACCGTCAAGAGACATGTGAAGTTCCATCCGGAACTTGCGTGAACTGCCCGACTTCATTGTGCACGGGCGATAGGGAGATCGATCCAAGTGGATGTGCCTTTGCTGCTCGCCGCCGTTTCCGCGAACTCGCCTTGCGGTGAAGACCTGGAATATGACGCGGATTTCTTGCGCCTGGAACGCGATTCCCGAGGCCAGCCCGAGCGCAGCATGGGCGACTCGATCCTGCCTGCCGAACCCCCTGAATGGCGCAGCATCCAGCAACAAAGCCTGGACCTGCTGCAACGCAGCAAAGACCTGCGCATTACCCATTTCCTGCTGCAAAGCTCCCTGGCCCTCGAAGGCCTTCCGGGGCTGGCCAGCTCGCTGACCCTGATCAGCGAATTGCTCAAGCAATACTGGGCCGACCTGCATCCGCGCCTGGATGCCGATGACGACAACGACCCCACCGTGCGCATCAATGCCCTCGCCGGCCTGACATCCGACATGACCATTCGCCTGGTGCGCGAAAGCATCCTGGCCCGCTCGCGCACCTTCGGTGCCGTCAGCCTGCGCGCCGCCGCCAACGCCAGCGGCCTGCAAAGTTTCGCCGACGAAACCCTCGGCGCCGAACAACTGGCCGGCGCCCTGCGCGACAGCGATGCCGAGCAACTGGAGATCACCCGTGCGGCCTTGTCGCAAGCCCGCAGCGCCGCCGAAGCCATCGAACAGCAGGTCAGCGACCAGGTGGGTTCGGCCCAGGGCGTGGACCTCGGCCCACTGAAGCAGCCGCTCAAGATGGCCTTGCAGATCCTCGGTCAGTTCGCCCCGCAAAGCGACGACGCCGCGCCAGTCGACGAGGACAGCGCGCCCGACGAGCTAGATGGCGCCCCTTCCAGCGGCGCGGTCACCAGCGTGCCAGGCGCACCGCGTGCCGCCAGCGGCGAAATCGCCAACCGCGACGACGTGCTGCGCAGCCTTGATCGGATTCTCGCTTACTACACCCGTCACGAGCCCTCCAGCCCCCTGCCGGTGCTGTTGAACCGGGCCAAGAATCTGGTGCACGCCGATTTTGCGGCAATCGTGCGCAACCTGATTCCCGACGGCATGAGTCAATTTGAAAACCTGCGCGGCCCAGATAGCGAATAAAAGCGAACGGATCACGCAGTCACGTCACCGGTACCACCGATGACGCCAACACCGTCGCTCAAGCGACCAGGAGCAGCAACGTGGCGAAGCAAAGTTCTCAGAAATTCATCGCGCGCAACCGCGCGCCTCGAGTGCAGATCGAGTACGACGTCGAGCTCTACGGCGCCGAGAAAAAGGTCCAGTTGCCCTTCGTCATGGGGGTAATGGCTGACCTCGCCGGCAAGCCCGCCGAGCCTCTGGCACCGGTGGCCGATCGCAAGTTCCTCGAAATCGACGTCGACAATTTCGACTCGCGCCTCAAGGCCATGCAACCGCGCGTGGCGTTCCATGTGCCCAACGAGCTGACCGGCGAAGGCAACCTGAGCCTGGACCTGACCTTCGAAAGCATGGACGACTTCAGCCCCGCCGCCGTGGCGCGCAAGGTCGACTCGCTGAACAAGCTGCTCGAAGCGCGCACCCAACTGGCCAACCTGCTGACCTACATGGACGGCAAGACCGGCGCTGAAGAAATCATCATGAAGGCGATCAAGGACCCAGCGCTGTTGCAGGCCCTGGCGAGCGCGCCGAAGCCAGCACAGGACCAATGATCATGACTGACAATACCGCCCGCGAAGGCGTCCAGAACCTCGGCGCGACCGAAGAGACCAGCGAATTCGCCTCCCTGCTGCTGCAAGAGTTCAAGCCCAAGACCGAACGCGCTCGCGAGGCCGTCGAGACGGCCGTGCGCACCCTGGCCGAGCAGGCCCTGGCGCAGACTGACCTGGTGTCCAACGACGCCATCAAGTCGATCGAATCGATCATCGCCGCCATCGACGCCAAGCTCACCGCCCAGGTCAACCAGGTGATCCACCACCCCGACTTCCAGCAGCTGGAAAGCGCCTGGCGTGGCCTGCACTACCTGGTCAACAACACCGAGACCGATGAGCAGCTCAAGATCCGCGTGCTCAACATCTCCAAGACCGACCTGCACAAGACCCTGAAGAAGTTCAAGGGCACCGCGTGGGACCAGAGCCCGATCTTCAAGAAGATGTACGAGGAAGAATACGGCCAGTTCGGCGGCGAACCTTACGGCTGCCTGGTGGGCGACTACTACTTCGACCAGTCGCCACCGGACGTGGAACTGCTGGGCGAACTGTCGAAAGTCTGCGCGGCCATGCACGCCCCGTTCATTTCCGCCGCCTCGCCAACCGTGATGGGCATGGGCTCGTGGCAGGAACTGTCGAACCCGCGCGACCTGACCAAGATCTTCACCACGCCCGAGTACGCCGGCTGGCGTTCGCTGCGTGAATCGGAAGACTCGCGCTACATCGGCCTGACCATGCCACGCTTCCTGGCGCGCCTGCCATACGGCGCCAAGACCGACCCGGTGGAAGCCTTCGCCTTCGAAGAAAACACCGACGGCGCCGACAGCTCCAAGTACACCTGGGCCAACGCCGCCTACGCGATGGCCGTGAACATCAACCGCTCGTTCAAGCACTTCGGCTGGTGCTCGCGCATCCGTGGCGTGGAGTCTGGCGGTGAAGTGGAAAACCTGCCGGCCCACACGTTCCCGACCGACGACGGTGGCGTGGACATGAAGTGCCCGACCGAAATCGCCATTTCGGACCGCCGTGAAGCGGAGCTGGCGAAGAACGGTTTCATGCCGCTGCTGCACAAGAAGAACACCGACTTCGCGGCCTTCATCGGCGCCCAGTCGCTGCAGAAGCCAGCCGAGTACGACGACCCGGACGCCACCGCCAACGCCAACCTGGCCGCGCGCCTGCCGTACCTGTTCGCCACTTGCCGTTTCGCCCATTACCTGAAGTGCATCGTGCGCGACAAGATCGGTTCCTTCAAAGAGAAGGACGAGATGCAGCGCTGGTTGCAGGACTGGATCCTCAACTACGTCGACGGTGACCCGGCGCACTCCACCGAGACCACCAAGGCCCAGCACCCTCTGGCGGCGGCCGAAGTGATCGTCGAGGAAGTCGAAGGCAACCCGGGTTACTACAACTCCAAGTTCTACCTGCGTCCGCACTACCAGCTCGAAGGGCTGACCGTGTCGCTGCGCCTGGTATCGAAACTGCCGTCGGCCAAGGGCGCGTAAGCAACAGTATTTGTCGGCAGGCCTGTTCCTTGTGGGAGCGGGCTTGCTCGCGAAGGCGTCGGATCAGTCGACATCGGCGTTGGCTGCCCCACCGCATTCGCGAGCAAGCCCGCTCCCACAGGTACGGTGTTTCGGCTGACATCCAAAGAAGTTTCGCAAGGTCAGCGTCAACCAAACAATGTGGTTAGAAACCACACAGGGAGAAAACATGGCTGTTGATATTTTCATCAAGATCGGCGACATCAAGGGCGAGTCCATGGACAAGGCCCACAAGGACGAAATCGACGTCCTGAACTGGAGCTGGGGCATGTCCCAGTCCGGCAACATGCACACCGGCAGCGGTGGTGGTGCGGGCAAGGTGAACATCCAGGACCTGTCGTTGACCAAGTTCGTCGACAAGGCCTCGCCGAACCTGATGATGCACTGCGCCAGCGGCAAGCACATCGACAAGGTCAAGCTGACCGTGCGCAAGGCCGGCGGTGAAAGCCAGGTCGAGTACATGATCATCAACCTGGAAGAAGTGTTGATCACCTCCCTGAGCACCGGCGGCTCGGGCAGCGATGATCGCCTGACCGAAAACGTCACCCTGAACTTCGCCAAGGTGCTGGTGGACTACCAGCCACAGAAAGCCGACGGCACCAAGGAAGGCGGTCCGGTCAAGTTCGGCTGGAACGTGCGTCAGAACGTCAAGGTGTAATCGAACACGCCCCCGGTGCCCTGCGCCGGGGGTGTTTGGTGCTTGCTCGAATCCAATCCTTTTGCGCGCGGTATCTGAGTCATGGCCAAGCCTTCGTTTATCAATTTGTGGAACAGCTATCCAACGGTCAAGAACCCATGCGATCAGCCCTGGGGCAACCAGTGCGCTATCCGCATGAGCGTCGCGTTGAATGGCGAGTTGACTATCAAGGTCAACAAGTCGACCTACACCGAACCCAAATGCAATCATGAGCATGCCCGTGGCGCCGAGTCGCTGGCGAACTGGCTCTGGCGGCATCATTTAGGACGTCCGACCATTCTGAGTGGGAGTGCAGCTGATCGGCTGACGCTCAGCCAGAAGACCGGAATCGTTTTTTTCAAAGACTGCTTTGCCCGTGCGGGCGAGGCCGAAAGCGGGCGCACAGGCGATCATATTGATCTGTGGAATCGTGGCCGGACCAAAGGCTTCTTTGATGGCGACTTTATGTCCAAACAGGTCTGGTTCTGGGAGTTGACATGATAGGGCCGACGCTGCGAGCGACACTGTTGTGCGGTTTGCTAATCAGCTTGAACGCTTGCGCCGAAGCCGACCCTGACCGTCTCGATGCACCCGCTCGCACCCAAGGTACATTCGCTGGCCAGGCGCTCAAGCTGGTAGACCTGAACGGCCAATGCGCAGTGTTGAAACCGGACCAGACGCACTTGGTGTTGGGCATGGAGTGGCCGTGCTACTTCAACCTGAACCAGAACGGCGAATTGCGCGTCGAGACGTTCAACGGTGTCCCGATTTTTCTGGTAGAGCGCAGCGTTCCCGAGCCGCCACCGAGCCGCGACTGTGATGCCAAATCCCAGGCTGTGCGCAAAATCAACGGTGCGCTGGAAGCTTCGTCGGTCAATCCCAGCGCCATGTGCGGACTCGGTCAGCAAGACCAGAAAATGTTCACGGCGTTATTCAGGTGGTAACCGAAATCGCCGCCCGCGATCGCCTGCAACCGTCCCTGCTGGACCGGTTGACTGACGACGATCCGACCAATCCCAAGGAAAGCGCCGACAAACGCGTGCTCTCGCTCACCCAGCTCAAGGCCTCGGTGCTGCGTGACCTGGCGTGGCTGCTCAACACCACCTCCCTGCTCGACGCCGATGCCACGCTGCACACGGCGGCCGGCACCTCGGTGGTGAACTTCGGGCTGCCGGCACTGGCCGGCAACAGCGCCTCGAACGTCGATGTCTCGGCCCTGGAAACCCTGATCCACCAGGCCATCGCCACGTTCGAGCCGCGGATCCTGCGCCACACCCTGCGCGTGCGTGCTCGGGCCACCGCCGAGATGAACCACAACGCCCTGAGCTTCGAGATCGAAGGCGACCTCTGGGCTCAGCCGGTGCCCCTGCGCCTGATGTTGCAAACCGACCTGGACCTGGAGACCGGCCACGTGCGGGTGGTCAATGCCGACCAGCGGAGACGTTCATGAACCCGCGTTTGCTGGAACTGTACAACCAGGAACTTCACCACGTGCGCGAAAGCGCGGCGGAGTTCGCCAAGGAATACCCCAAGATCGCCAGCCGGCTGACGTTGTCCGGCATGGACTGCGCCGACCCATACGTGGAGCGCCTGCTCGAAGGCTTCGCCTACCTGACGGCGCGGGTGCAGCTCAAGCTCGACGCCGAGTACCCGACCTTCACCCACAACCTGCTGGAAATCGCCTACCCCCATTACCTGGCGCCCACGCCGTCGATGACCGTGGTGCAGTTGCAAGCTGACCCGGACGAAGGCTCGCTGAGCAGCGGTTTCCCGCTGCCCCGCGACAGCGTCCTGCGCGCCGCCCTGGGCCGTGAAACCCAGACCTGCTGCGAGTACCGCACCACCCACGCGGTGACGTTGTGGCCGTTGCAGGTCAGCCACGCCGAATACTTCGGCAACCCGTCCACGGTGCTCGGGCGCCTGGCCGCCAGCGAGCCGAAGGCCAAGGCCGGCCTGCGCCTGACCCTGCGCACCGGGGCCGAACTGCCGTTCAACAGCCTGGCCCTGGACAACCTGCCGCTGTACCTGAGCGGTGCCGACGAGCAGCCGTTCCGCCTCTATGAACAACTACTGGGCAACGCCTGCGCGGTGTTCGCGCGCAAGCCCGGCGGCGACTGGGTCGAGCGCCTGCCTCAGGACGCGCTGCGTTCGCGCGGCTTCGACGATGCCGACGCGGCGCTGCCCGTGGTGTCGCGGGCCTTCCAGGGCTATCGCCTGTTGCAGGAATATTTCGCGCTGCCCCAGCGTTTTCTGTTCGTCGACTTCACCCAGCTGGGCCGGGCGGTCAAGCGTTGCGACGGCCAGGAGCTGGAGCTGATCGTGCTGTTCGACCGCCACGACCCGAGCCTGGAAGGCAGCGTCGGGGCCGCGCAGTTCCTGCCGTTCTGCACCCCGGCCATCAACCTGTTTCCCAAGCGCCTGGATCGCATTCACTTGTCGGAGCGGGTCAACGAACACCACGTGATCGCCGACCGTACCCGGCCGATGGATTTCGAAGTGCATTCGCTGACCGGCCTCACCGGCCACGGCACCGGGCCGGAACAGCCATTCCTGCCGTTCTACGCCGTGCGCGATCCGTCGCGCTATGGGCGCGACAAGGCGTACTACACGGTGCGTCGTGAACCGCGGGTGCTCTCCAGCGACCAGCGCCGCAACGGCCCGCGCTCGACCTACATCGGCAGCGAAACGTTCGTCAGCCTGGTGGACAGCCAGCAGGCGCCTTATCGCCATGACCTGCGTCAACTGGGCGTGACGGCGCTGTGCACCAACCGCGACCTGCCGCTGTTCATGAGCGTGGGCAGCGGCAAGACCGACTTCACCCTGGCCGACAGTGCCCCGGTCGGCGCCGTGCGCTGCGTGGCCGGGCCCAGTCGTCCACGGGCCAGCCATGCCCACGACGCCAAGGCCTGGCGGCTGATCAGCCAGTTGTCGCTGAACTACCTGTCCCTCAGTGAACAAGGCCAGGGCGCCGCCGCACTGCGCGAGCTGCTGCGCCTGTACGGCGACAGCAACGATGCGGCGCTGCAATTGCAGATCGAAGGCCTGCGGGAAGTCAGCAGCAAAGCCTGCACCCGACGCCTGCCGATGCCCGGCCCGATCGTCTTCGGTCGCGGCCTGGAGATCACCCTGGAGTTCGATGAAAACGCGTTTCGCGGCACCGGCGTATTCCTGCTCGGCGCGGTGTTCGAGCGCTTCCTGGCACGCTACGTGTCGATCAACAGTTTTACCGAAACGGTGATTCGTACCACCGAACGCGGCGAGATCATGCGATGGAAAGCCAAGCCCGGACGTCGTCCGACCCTGTGAGTACCCTGGAAGCGATGCACCAGGAGCCCTGGGAATACGACTTCTTCCAGGCCTTGCGGCGCATCGAGTGTGAATCCCCCGAGCTGCCGCGCCTGGGCCATTCGCTACGCCTGGCCGATGACCCGCTGCGCCTGGGCCAACAAGCCGACTGCACCTTCGCGCCGGCGACATTGGCCTCGGTGCAACCGGGCAGCGACGGCGCGCCCGCGCGGCTGGAGCAATTCTTCTTCGGCCTCGGCGGCCCCAACGGGCCGATGCCGCTGCACATCACCGAATACGTGCGCGAACGCCAGCGCAACAACGCCGACAGCACCAGCAAGCGCTTTCTCGACGTGTTCCACCATCGCTTGCTCAGCCTGTTCTACCGGGCCTGGGCCGAAGCGCGGCCGACGGTCAGCCACGACCGCCCGGACGACGACTACTGGTCGGCGCGCCTGGCGTCCTTGAGCGGACGCGGCATGCCCAGCCTGCTCAAGCAGGGGCTGATTCCCGACACGGCGAAGCTGCACTACAGCGGCCACCTGGCGGCGCAAACCCGCTACCCCGACGGTTTGAAGGCGATCCTTGGCGAGTATTTCGGCCTGCCGGTGGAAATCGAAGAGTACGTCGGCCAATGGCTGGAGCTGCCGGAACGCAGCCGCGTCGGCGTCAGCGCCCATCAACTGGGCGTGGACTTCTGCCTGGGTCGCTACGTCTGGGATCGCCAGCACAAGTTCCGCATTCGCCTGGGGCCGCTCAAGCTGGTGGACTACATGGGCATGCTGCCCGGCAGCCAGCCGTTCAATGAACTGGTGGCCTGGGTCGCCGAATACCTGGGCCATGAACTGGATTGGGACCTGAACCTGGTCTTGGAGCAGCCCGAGGTCCCGGCGCTACAACTCAACGGCCGTTTCCGCCTGGGGTTCAACACCTGGCTGGGCCAGCCCGAAAAAGATGCCAACGATCTAATACTGGCCCGGCATTACGCCGAACAGGCCAACACCTCACAGACCTCAAGGAGCCATGAGCATGGGTGAAATCAGTCGCGCCGCGTTGTTCGGCAAACTCAACAGCGTGGCCTACAAAGCCATCGAAGCCGCCACCGTGTTCTGCAAGTTGCGCGGTAACCCTTATGTGGAACTGGCCCACTGGTTTCACCAGTTGCTGCAATTGCAGGACTCGGACCTGCACCGCATCATCCGCCAGTTCAACGTCGAGCCGGCGCGCCTGGCCCGCGACCTGACCGACGCCCTGGACCGCCTGCCACGCGGCTCGACCTCGATCACCGACCTGTCGTCCCACGTCGAGGAAGCCGTGGAACGCGGCTGGGTGTATGGCAGCCTGATGTTCGGTGAAAGCCAGGTGCGCACCGGCTACCTGGTGCTCGGCATCCTCAAGACGCCAAGCCTGCGCCACGCGCTGCTGGGGTTGTCGTCGGAGTTCGACAAGGTCAAGGCCGAAGCCCTGAGCGAACGCTTTGACGAATACGTCGGCGACTCCCCGGAAAATGCCCTGACCGCCAGCGACGGCTTCAACGCCGGCAGCGTGCCCGGCGAAGCCAGCGGCGCCATGGCCCCCAGTGCGATGGGCAAGCAGGAAGCGCTCAAGCGCTTTACCGTCGACCTCACCGAGCAGGCCCGCAGCGGCAAGCTCGACCCGATCGTCGGCCGCGACGAAGAGATCCGCCAACTGGTGGACATCCTCATGCGCCGCCGCCAGAACAACCCGATCCTCACCGGTGAAGCCGGTGTGGGCAAGACCGCCGTGGTCGAAGGCTTTGCCCTGCGCATCGTCGCCGGCGACGTGCCGCCGTCGCTCAAGGACGTGGAACTGCGCAGCCTCGATGTCGGCCTGTTGCAGGCCGGCGCGAGCATGAAAGGCGAGTTCGAACAGCGCCTGCGCCAGGTCATCGAAGACGTCCAGGCCTCGCCCAAGCCGATCATCCTGTTCATCGACGAAGCCCACACCCTGGTAGGTGCCGGTGGCGCCGCCGGCACCGGTGACGCGGCCAACCTGCTCAAGCCGGCCCTGGCCCGCGGTACCCTGCGCACCGTGGCGGCCACGACCTGGGCCGAGTACAAGAAGCATATCGAGAAAGACCCGGCCCTGACCCGTCGTTTCCAAGTGGTGCAAGTGGCCGAGCCGTCGGAAGACAAGGCCCTGCTGATGATGCGCGGCGTGGCCTCGACCATGGAACAGCACCACCAGGTACAGATCCTCGACGAAGCCCTGGAAGCTTCGGTCAAGCTGTCCCACCGCTACATCCCCGCTCGCCAGTTGCCGGACAAGTCCGTGAGCCTGCTGGACACCGCCTGCGCCCGCGTCGCCATCAGCCTGCACGCGGTGCCGGCCGAAGTGGATGACAGCCGTCGGCGCATCGAAGCACTGGAAACCGAGCTGCAGATCATCGCCCGCGAGCACGCGATCGGCGTCGTCATCGGCAACCGCCAGACCCACAGTGAAAGCCTGCTGAGCGCCGAGCGCGAACGCCTGGCCGAACTGGAAAGCCGCTGGGCCGAAGAGAAGAACCTGGTGGACGAACTCCTCGCCACCCGCGCCACCCTGCGCGAGCGCGTCGGCGTGGTGGACAGCGACGACGCCAGCGAAGCTAGCGACAACGAAAGCCACGACCTGCGGGCAAAACTGGTGGACCTGCAACAACGCCTCAGCGCCCTGCAAGGCGAGAACCCGCTGATCCTGCCGACCGTGGACTACCAGGCCGTGGCCTCGGTGGTCGCCGACTGGACCGGTATCCCGGTGGGCCGCATGGCCCGCAACGAACTGGAAACCGTGCTCAACCTCGACCAGCACCTGAAAAAACGCATCATCGGCCAGGACCACGCCTTGCAGATGATCGCCAAGCGCATCCAGACTTCCCGCGCTGGCCTGGACAACCCGAGCAAGCCCATTGGCGTGTTCATGCTCGCCGGCACCTCTGGCGTGGGCAAGACCGAAACCGCCCTGGCCCTGGCCGAAGCCATGTACGGCGGCGAACAGAACGTCATCACCATCAACATGAGCGAGTTCCAGGAAGCCCACACCGTGTCCACCCTCAAGGGCGCGCCACCGGGCTACATCGGCTACGGCGAAGGCGGCGTGCTGACCGAAGCCGTGCGGCGCAAACCGTACAGCGTGGTGCTGCTGGACGAGGTGGAAAAAGCCCACCCGGACGTTCACGAGATCTTCTTCCAGGTGTTCGACAAAGGCGTCATGGAGGACGGCGAAGGCCGGGTGATCGACTTCAAGAACACCCTGATCCTGCTGACCACCAACGCCGGCACCGAGCTGATTGCCGACGTCTGCAAAGACCCGCAAAACGTGCCCGAGCCGGAAGAAATCGCCAAGGCCCTGCGCCAGCCGCTGCTGGAGATTTTCCCGCCGGCCCTGCTCGGCCGCCTGGTGACGATCCCGTACTATCCGCTCAGCGACGAAATGCTCAAGGCCATCACCCGCCTGCAACTCAACCGCATCAAGAAGCGCGTGGAAAGTACCCACAAAGTCGCGTTCGACTACGACGACGCGGTGATCGACCTGATCGTCTCGCGCTGCACCGAAACCGAAAGCGGCGGCCGTATGATCGACACCATCCTGACCAACAGCCTGCTGCCGGACATGAGCCGCGAGTTCCTGACCCGCATGCTCGAAGGCAAGGCCATGGCCGGCGTGCGGATCAGCGCGGTGGACAACGAATTGCAGTACGATTTCAGCGACGCGGCCTGATTGAAAGGTACACCGGCCCCTGTGGGAGCGAGCTTGCTCGCGATAGCGTAGTTACAGCCAGCATTACGGTTGACTGACACACCGCCATCGCGAGCAAGCTCGCTCCCACAGTTGATCCGGTCTATTCAGGGAAACAGCGGCGCAGCCCATACAACGACGAGATAACCGATGTTATTCAACCAAGCCTCACGCCTGGCCAAAATCACCAGCCCCCTGGGGCCCGAGGTGCTGCTGCTCAAGGACATGGGTGGCGGCGAAGAGCTGGGGCGGCTGTTCAACTATGAGTTGCAGCTGCACTCGCTGGACAACGCCATCGACCTCAACCAGTTGCTCGGCAAGCCCATGTGCGTGAGCCTGCAACTGGACGGCGGCGGCGAACGGTATTTCCACGGCATCGTTGCCCGCTGCAGCCAGAACGTCGACCAGGGCCAGTTCTCCAGCTACCAGGCCACGCTCAGGCCTTGGCTGTGGCTGCTGACGCGCACCTCCGACTGCCGGATTTTCCAGAACCTGACCATCCCGCAGATCATCAAGCAGGTGTTCCGCGACCTCGGGTTTTCCGATTTCGAAGACAGCCTGAGCGCCACCTACCGCGAGTGGGAATACTGCGTGCAGTATCGCGAGACCAGCTTCGACTTCGTCAGCCGGCTGATGGAGCAGGAAGGGATCTATTACTTCTTCCGCCACGAACAAGGCCGCCACGTGCTGGTGCTGGCCGATGCCTACGGCGCGCACACCAGCGCGCCCGGCTACGCGTCGGTGCCCTACTACCCGAAGAACGAGCAGCAACGCGAACGCGACCACATCCACGACTGGCACCTGGCCCAGGAAGTCCAGCCGGGTTCGCTGGAGCTCAACGACTACGACTTCCAGCGTCCCAGCGCACGGATCGACGTGCGTTCGGCCATGCCACGCCCGCATGCCGCCGGTGACTATCCGCTGTACGACTACCCCGGCACCTACGTGCAGAGCGCCGATGGCGAACACTACGCCCGCACCCGCATCGAAGCCTTGCAGACCCAGCACGAGCAGGTCGAGCTGGCCGGCAACGCCCGCGGCTTGGGCTCGGGCAACCTGTTCAGCCTCACCGGCTTCACCCGCCAGGACCAGAACCGCGAGTACCTGATCGTCGGTGCCCGCTACTACATTTCCCAGGAAAGCGGCGAAACCAACGGTGGCGCGCCTTCGGCCCAGTTCGAAAGCAGCCTGACCTGCATCGACGCCCAGCAAAGCTATCGACCGTTGTCCATCACCCATCGCCCCATCGTCAAAGGCCCGCAGACCGCGTTGGTGGTGGGCCCCAAGGACGAGGAAATCTGGACCGACCAGTTCGGCCGGGTGAAGGTGCATTTCTATTGGGACCGTCACGACCAGTCCAACGAAAACAGCTCCTGCTGGATTCGCGTGTCACAGGCCTGGGCCGGGAAAAACTGGGGCTCGATGCAAATCCCGCGCATCGGCCAGGAAGTGATCGTCAGCTTCCTCGAAGGCGATCCGGACCGGCCGATCATCACCGGTCGTGTCTACAACGCTGAACAGACCGTGCCCTACGACTTGCCCGCCAATGCGACCCAGAGCGGCATGAAGAGCCGTTCGAGCAAGGGCGGCACGCCGGCGAACTTCAACGAAATCCGCATGGAAGACAAGAAAGGCGCCGAGCAGTTGTACATCCATGCCGAGCGCAACCAGGACATCGTGGTGGAAGTGGACGAAAGCCATTCGGTGGGCCACGACCGCAACAAGAGCATCGGCCATGACGAGACGGTGACCATCGGCAACAACCGCCTGCGCATCGTCAAGCAGGAAGACATCCTCTCGGTGGGCCTGCGCAAGACCGACAGCATCAGCCAGAGCTACGTCATCGAGGTGGGCGAGAACCTGCGCCTGGTGTGCGGCGAAAGCATCCTGGAGCTCAATGCCAGCGGCCAGATCAACCTGACCGGCGTGCAGATCAGCTTCTACGCCAGCGGCGATGCCGAGTTCAACACCGGCGGCGTGCTGCACCTGAACAACGGCGGCGGCCCCGGTGCCACGCCGGACGGCCAGGGCGTCAAGGGCAGCATCGACGCGAACATCAAAGCCGCGTTCCCCCAGGGTTAATCCAGAGATTCAGGCGCCATGACTTACCGCATCAACGAATTCCAGTTCCAACTGCCGCCCAGCGAATTGCTCGACGCGACGATCAACATCCTTAAGTTCCCCGAGCTGGGCACGTCCTTGATCGTCAGTCGCAGCCTGCTCGCCGAGGGCGAGACCCTGCAAAGCAACCTCGACGACCAACTGGCGCGCCTGGAAAAACAGGTCCAGGACCTGCGCTGCCAACCGGGCGTCCCGGTGCGCCTGGGCGCCAGCCAGGAAGTCGAAGGCATCGAGCTGCGCAGCCAGTTCAACAAGGGCACCGAAAAGGTGTTCCAGTACCAACTGGCCCTGGTGCTGCCCGGCACCCGCAAGATGTTCGCCCTGAGCTATGTCAAAGCCGAGAAGCTCGGCGATGCCGAAGCCGCCCATTGGGCGAGCATCAAGGGCTCGCTGTTGTTTGACGTGCCGGCCTGATGAGCGACAGGCATGTCTGACGCGCTCTGGGCCGCACGCCTGGGCGATGCGCTGAACCACACCTCGATGATGGCCGACATTCTCGGCGGCGTCCTGGAAGTGGCGGCCAACATCGCCATCACCGCTGTCGCCACCGCCGCTGTGGTAGCAGCCACCGGCATCACCGTGGCCACCGGTGGGCTCGGTTGCTTCCTGCTTGGCGCGGTGGTTGGTGCAGTGGTGGGCATCGCCATGAGCAAGACCGGGGCCGACAAAGGCTTGAGCAATTTATGCGAGGGCATCGGCAACGCTCTCTTTCCGCCCACGGTGCAGGCCAACATCCTCACCGGCTCCACCGACACCCTGACCAACAACATTCCAGCGGCCCGCGCCGCCGGGGCCATCGAGTCCCATGTCGCGCCCGCCGGCACCGAACTCGAGGAGCCGCAGCCCGAGCCCAGCTATCTGGACATGGCCGAGAGCTTCTTCTCGCAGATGTGGCGCCCCACCGTCGCCACGCCCGCGCCCGGCGCCGTGCCCAAGCCGCTGGACATGATCACCTGCCTGAAGCATCCGCCGATGCCGCCGCAGTTTTTGGCCGAAGGCTCGGACAAGGTCACCATCAACGGCCAACCCGCCGTGCGCAGCGGCGACCGCAGCACTTGCGAGGCGACCGTGGTGTCGTCCGGTTTGATTTCCCCTGACGTGACCATCGGCGGCGGTACCGTGGTGGTGCGCGAGATCCGCAGCGGCAAGACACCCGGCGTGGGGCTGGCCGTGACCGCACTGCTGATGCTCAAGGGCGGCAAGGGCAAGTTCCTGAGCAACCTGCCCTGCATGCTGATTGGCGGCGCAGCATCGATGGCGGTCAGCAGCGCGATGGGCGCGGCGGCGAACGCGGCCATGGGTTCGTCGAACCCGGTGCATGCCGCCACCGGGGCCAAGGTGCTGGGGGATGTCGAGGAACTGGACTTCGTTCTGCCGGGCATCCTGCCGATCGACTGGCAGCGTTTCTACAACAGCCGCGACGAGCGCCGTGAAGGGCTGTTCGGCGCCGGTTGGAGCGTGGCCTACGAGGTGCGCGTCGAGATCCTGCTCCATCCCGAGGGTGGCGAGACCCTGGTCTACACCGACGAACAGGGCCGGCGCATCGACATGGGTTCGATTCCCCTGGGCGGCGCGGTGTTCAGCCCGGGCGAAGGGCTCAACGTGCGCCGGCACCTCAACGGCGAACTGCTGATCGAAAGCGCGGACGGCCTGTACCGCCTGTTCGCACCGGCGCCGGGGAACGCGGCCTTGCTGCGCCTCAACCAGCTGGGCGATCGCAACGACAACCGCATCCACCTCGATTACGACGAGAGCGGGCGGTTGGTGCGCCTGCGCGACACCTTCGACCTGGTGCAGGCCGAACTGGCCTACGACGCGCGCTGGCCACACCGGGTCAGCCGGATCGAGCGCCTCTACCCCGACCAGCGTCGCGACGTGCTGATGCACTACGACTACGACAGCCAGGGGGACCTGGCCCAAGTTCGCCAGTCCAACAGCCAGCTCAAGCGGCGCTACGCCTACGACCTCGGGCGGAGGATGGTGGAGCACCAGTTGCCCACCGGCCTGCGCTGCTTCTACGAATGGGCGCTGATCGAAGACCGGGAATGGCGCGTGGTCCGCCACTGGACCGACGCCGGCGACACCTACACCTTCACCTATGACCTGGCCGCCGGTGTCACGCGCATCACCGACGGCTTGAACCGCCGCAGTACCCGGCGCTGGGATGCCCGCTACCAGATCCTCGAAACCACCGATGCCCTGGACCGCACCTGGACGTTCCAGTGGAACGATGAAAGCCAACTGCTGGGCGCGACCGACCCCAACGGGGGGCAGCATCAGTTCAGCTATGACGAAGCAGGTAATCTGTGCCAGACCCTCGACCCGCTCGGACGCAGCGAGTCGACCCTGTGGCTCGAACACTGGGCCCTGCCCCTGGCGGAAACCGACGCGGCCGGCAATACCTGGCAGTACCGCTATGACGCGCGGGGTAACCGCATCCGTGAAACCGACCCGCTGGGCCACGTCACCCGCTATCGCCACGATGCCCACGGCCAGGTGGTGGATGTCATCGATGCCAGCGGCAAGCGCAAGACGATGCGCTGGACGGCCCTCGGGCAACTCAGCGAACACACCGACTGCTCCGGCTACACCACCCGGCTGAGCTACGACGAACGCGGGCTGCTGGTCAGCAGCAGCGATGCGTTGGGCGAGCGCACGCGCTTCAGCTATGACGACCAAGGCAGGTTGCTGAGCAAGCAACTGCCGGACGGTCGCACCGAGCACTATCAGCGCGATGCCAGCGGCCAGTTGATCGGCTACAGCGATCCCGCCGGGCACACCACCCGTTTTCAGCACACCCCGAGCGGGCAACTGCGCTTGCGCACCGACGCCCATGGCCGGCGGATAGAACTGAGCTACGACAACTACGGGCGGTTGCTGGCCCTGACCAACGAGAATGGCGAAAGCTATCGGTTCGCCTGGGACGCCGGCGACCGCCTGAGTGCCCAGCACAGCCTGGACGGCAGCCTCAAGCGCTACGCCTATGACCCGCTGGACAACGTCACCCGTGTGGAAGCCATCGCCGTTCCCGGCAGCACCGACCTGGACCTGGCGCCACAAGCCCCCATCGTCCATGAGCTGGAACGCGACGCCATGGGCCGGTTGGTTGCCAAGGTCACCGCCGACGGGCGCACCGAGTACCGCTATGACGACCTCGACCAGGTCAACGCCATCACCTTCACCGGCCTGACCGGTGAACAGCAGAGCATCGGCTTTGGCTATGACGCGCTTGGGCAACTGATCGCCGAACAGGGCTGGGCCGGCAGCCTGGAGCATCGTTATGACGAACTGGGCAACCTCACCCAGACGCAGCTCCCCGATGGCCGCTGGCTGAATCGCCTGCACTACGGCAGCGGGCACCTGCACCAGATCAACCTCGACGGCAGGGTCATCAGCGATTTCGAGCGCGACCGCCTGCACCGCGAAGTGCTGCGCACCCAGGGCCGTCTCAGCACCCGCAGCGAGTACGACCGCAGCGGGCGCCTACGGGCCCGGCAGCGCCGCCAGCAAGGCCTGTCGACGTTGCTGCCGCCGGCAGCGCAGTCGCTGTTTGCCTATGACGGCAGCGATCAACTGGTGGAGCGCTTCGACAACCAACCCGAAACGCCTCATCGCCAACTGCTGCATTACGACGCCACCGGCCGGATCCTCGCCAGCCAGGACAACCTCCAGGGCCAGCGCGAAGGCTTTGCCTACGATCCGGCCGCCAACCTGCTCGACGGGCTGATGGGCACGGGGCACGTCGCCCATAACCGCTTGCTGACCTATCAGGACAAGCGCTACCGCTACGACGGCTTCGGCCGCATGGTGGAAAAGCGCAGCAGCCAGCGCGGTGTGCAGCGGTTCGTGTACGACGCCGAGCAGCGCCTGGTTCAGGTGCATAACGACAACGGCTCGGTCGTGAAAATGACCTACGACCCACTGGGCCGACGCATCGAAAAGGCCGAGTACGACCGCCACGCGACGCTGCTGGGCCGCACCCGCTTCACCTGGGATGCGCTGCAACTGTTACAGGAGCACCGCAACAGCCAGACCAGCCTCTACATCTACGCCGACGACGGCCACGAGCCTTTGGCCAGGGTCGATGGCCTGGGCGAGCAGCAGAAAGTCCGTTACTACCACAACGACTTCAACGGCCAGCCCGAGCAACTGTCGGAAAGCGACGGCCATACGCTGTGGCGGGCCCGTTATCAGGTGTGGGGCAACACCGCCGAAGAGTTGCGCGAGCCGTATTACATCGAAGAGCAGAACCTGCGGTTCCAGGGCCAGTACCTGGACCGGGAAACCGGCCTGCACTACAACACCCTGCGCTTCTACGACCCGGACATCGGCCGCTTCACCACGCCGGACCCCATCGGCCTGGCCGGTGGCCTGAACCTCTACCAGTACGCGCCGAACCCGGTGAGCTGGGTCGACCCCTTGGGGTTGATGAAGTGCAGCACCCCGCCGAAGGGCCGCAAGGTCAACCGGACGGTGTATCGATTCGAAGAGCCGGGGCGGATCAGCACGACCTGGACGGCGCACAAGTGGAACGTGGCCGCCCGCCACCGGTACACCGCGCCGGGGCTGGGTGGGGTATACGGCGCCAACTCGCGCAAGACCGCCATGGGCGAGGTCAACCACTGGGGCGTGGACCTGTCCACGCGGGTGCTGGTGAGCAAGAAGGTCCAGCTCAACAACGTCCTCGACCTGACCCGGGCCGATGTCCGCAAGCAACTGGGCGTGTCCCTCAAGAGCATCACCGGCAACAAATACACCCAGACCCACCAGATTGGTGCGTGGGCCAAGGCCAATGGTTACGATGGGATCCTGGCGCCGTCGGCGCGAAACCCGACCGGCAGCAACTTGATCTCCTTTGACGGATTCTGACATGGGACTGGAAGACGAATACGTCGGCGATGCCGACTGGCAAACGTTCGTGCGCCTGTATGAAGAGGACTACCTCGACGACAACGCCCGCGCACTGGCCAAGGCCATGGACGGCCACCTCGACATGGCCGTCGTGCTCTACGGCAAACGCGGCCTCAAGGAAGGCCTGTGGTGGCTGGAACAGGTCGTCCCGGCCCTGGACAACAAGCGCCCGGCCGATTGCCTCAAGACCCCGAAACTGATCAGACGCCTGCGCATGGCACTGATGAGCATGCCGTAACCGGCGGGACAAATCGCGCGCTCAAAAAAAAAGGCACCCGACTCCCTCGGTGTGCCTTTTTCGTGGTTGCTTTATCCCCCAGTCCGGAGAGCCCGTAGCAATTACGGATTAACGCTGTCCTTCAAGAACTTGCCCGGTTTGAAGGCAACGGTGTTGCTGGCCTTGATTTTCACTGGCTCACCCGTTTGTGGGTTTTTGCCGGTGCGGGCGCCGCGATGGCGTTGCAGGAAGGTGCCGAAGCCCACCAGGGTGACGCTGTCCTTGCGGTGCAGGGCGCCGGTGATTTCTTCGAGGACGGCGTTGAGGACGCGGTTGGCTTGTTCTTTGGTGAGGTCTGCTTTTTCCGCGATGGCGGCGGCGAGTTCTGGTTTACGCATGAATGAAGCCCCTTTGACGGTTTTTTTGTTGTTATGTCCGTGCTGCTCTCTGTGGAACAGCCCCTAAGGCGCCGCAGGCTCTACACTGCGGCAGACGGGAGTGAGAATGGCACGGGGCCGAGGACGACGCCAGTGTCCGAACGACCTTTGTGGGGTCAAAAGTAGGGTTTTTGCGACAGAACGACCAGTATTTACGCCAGCAAGCCCGGAAGTTCCTTGTTCAGCGCCAGTTTCTCCATCACCGCGGCGCCGGTCAGGGCATAGCCCAGCAGGTTGCCCTGGGCGTCGCGACACAGTGCCTTGATGTCGGCGCCCTGCCCTTCGACGCTCCACACGCCTTCTCGGCCGCGAGGCGGTGGCGACACCACCAGGGGGCACACCGGGGTTTTCACGGTGATCGGCATGGGGCCGTAGCTCACGGCGGTCGGGTTGCCCGCCAGAGTCTGGGCCAGGGCCCGGGCACAGCTCATCAGGGGCATGACGTACAGCAGGTTCAGGCCATCCACCTCGGCACAGTCGCCCAGGGCGTAGATATTGGCGTGGGAGGTCTTCAAATGACGGTCGACCACCACGCCGCGATTGACCACCAGGCCGGCAGCCGCCGCCAGGTCGATGCGCGGGCGCAGGCCGATGGCCGACACCACCAGGTCGCAGGCAATCACCTGGCCGTCGGACAGGTGCGCCTCAAGCCCGTCGGCGCCGCGTTGCAGGCGATTGAGCACGGGGCCCAGGTGGAACCGCGCCCCCAGGCTCTCCAGCCCGGCCTGAACCGCCGCAGCGGCCGCCGGATGCAACAGCGTCGGCATCACCTGTTCGCACGGGGCCACCAGTTGCACCTCGTAGCCCCCCAGGATCAGGTCGTTGGCGAACTCGCAGCCAATCAGCCCGGCGCCGAGCAGCAGCACCCGGCGCTTGCCGGCAGCGGCGGACCGGAAGCGCGCGTAGTCCTCCAGGTCGTTGATGGGGAAGATCAGGTCCGAGGCGTCGCCCTGTACCGGCACACGCACGGTTTCGGCGCCCCAGGCCAGGATGAGGTCGCGGTAGTTCACCGCTTCCTCGCCGATCCACAGCCGCTGGTGCCCCGGGTCGATGCCGCTGATGCGCGTATGGGTGCGGACCTCGGCCTTGAGCTGCTCGGCCATGGCCCCCGGCTCGGCCATGCTCAGGCCGTCGGCATCCTTGTTTTTGCCAAAGCCGGTGGAGAGCATCGGCTTGGAGTAGGAGCGACCGTCGTCGGCGGTAATCAACAGCAAGGGGGTTTCGCTATCGAGCTTGCGAAACTCCCGGGCCAGGTTGTAACCGGCCAGGCCAGTACCGACGATGACGACAGGTGCGCTCATGTTGCTCTCCATCCAGGGAAACGGTCAGGGGTTCGCTTAGTTGATTTCGATCATTTCGAAATCCATCTTGCCGACGCCGCAGTCCGGGCACAGCCAGTCTGCCGGTACGTCTTCCCAACGGGTCCCGGCGGCGATGCCGTCATCGGGCCAACCCTCGGCTTCGTTGTAGATCAGGCCGCAGACGATACATTGCCACTTCTTCATTCAGGTACTTCCTCAGGTGTCAGGCGTTTGCCGGTATTGGTCGGGTCGATGAGAACGCCCTTCCGGCTCAGGGCGTTTTGTACTGATCGGTCGCGCCAGATGCAAGCGTGATCGGTACGACGGCAGGTCCAACCCGTCAACATCGCCGACCGACATGGTAAGCTCGCGGCCTCATTTGCTGCCATTCATGACCTCTGTGCCGCCGACAAATTCGATATTTCCTACACTCCAATGGCTGCCCGGGCCGCTGCTGTCGCCCCGTCCCGATGCCTGTGTACTCGACTGGTTGTTCGACGAAGGTTCCCTGACCCGCCGCCTGACGAGCCTGTCGGACGATCACTTCAGCGTGACGCCGCTGTTCGAAGGCTGGCAACCGCTGCGCGACGATGAATGCGCGGCTCTGGACCTGGCGCACGACAGCGAGGGCTGGGTGCGCGAGGTGTACCTGCGCGGTCACGGCGAGCCGTGGGTATTTGCCCGCAGCGTGGCGGCGCGCAGTGCGTTGCAGGGCGACGGGTTGCACCTGGATGAACTGGGCAGCCGCTCCCTGGGCGAACTGCTGTTTTGCGACCAGGCGTTCCAGCGCCGGGCCATCGAGGTTTGCCATTACCCCGAACAATGGTTGCCGGCCGATGTGCGCCGCCGTGAACTGTGGGGCCGCCGTTCGCGCTTCGACCGCGGCGCGCTGAGCGTGCTGGTGGCGGAAGTCTTCTTGCCACGCGTGTGGACGGTCGCCCGTGCCTATTCGGAGAATTGCTGATGTACCTGCAACTGCTCAAATCCCTGAACCGCCTGAACCCTCGGGCCTGGGACTTCGTGCAACTGACCCGCATGGACAAGCCCATCGGCATCTACCTGCTGTTATGGCCAACACTGTGGGCGCTGTGGGTCGCCGGTGAAGGCTCGCCCTCCCTGGCCAATATCGTGATTTTCGTCCTCGGCGTGGTGCTGACCCGCGCCGGCGGTTGCGTGATCAACGACTGGGCCGACCGCAAGGTGGACGGCCACGTCAAGCGCACCGCGCAGCGCCCTTTGGCGAGTGGCAAGATCAGTTCGAAAGAGGCATTGGTGTTCTTCGCCGTGCTGATGGCCGTGAGTTTCCTGCTGGTGCTGTGCACCAACGCGCCGACCATCCTGCTGTCCCTGGGCGGGCTGGCCCTGGCGTGCACCTACCCGTTCATGAAGCGCTACACCTATTACCCGCAAGTGGTGCTGGGCGCGGCGTTCTCCTGGGGCATGCCGATGGCCTTCACCGCCGAAACCGGCCATCTGCCGGCAGCCGCGTGGCTGTTGTACATCGCCAACCTGCTGTGGACGGTGGGCTACGACACCTATTACGCGATGACCGACCGGGACGATGACTTGCGAATCGGCGTGAAATCCACGGCGATTCTGTTTGGCGATGCCGACCGGGCGATCATCCTGACCCTGCAAGGCCTGGCCCTGGGCTGCCTGCTGCTGGCCGGCTCGCAGTTCAAGCTCGGCGGCTGGTTCCACTTGGGCCTGGTCGCCGCTGCCGCGTGCTTTGCCTGGGAGTTCTGGTACACCCGCGGCAAGGACCGGATGCGCTGCTTCCAGGCATTCCTGCACAACCATTGGGCCGGGATGGCGATTTTCGTGGGGATCGTGCTGGATTACGCGCTGCGCTGAGCGGCGCTTTTTGTGGCGAGGGGATTTATCCCCGCTGGGTTGCGAAGCAGCCCTGAAACCTGACATCTCGTAGTGTCAGGCAGACTGGGATCGCGGCCTTAGGGCTGCTTTCGCAGCCCAACGGGGATAAATCCCCTCGCCACATCGTCTCTTGGCAGACCCGAGTCAGTCAGGCTTGGCTATGTGCCAGACGCCGCCTTTCCCCTCACCGGCCTTGTCACCGGCCTTCTCGTCGCCTTTGTAGGTGTACAACGGATCGTCGTCGTATGCCCATTGCATCGAACCATCATCACGTTTCACTACGGTCCACTTGCCCATCGTCTTCGCATCGCTCCCAGCCATCAGCGGTGGCCAGTTTTCCGCACATTGACCGTTGCAGTTGGACTTGCCGTCTGCGTCCTTGTCGTAGGTGTAGAGAGTCATGCCCTTATGGTCGGTAAACATGCCGTCCTTCTCCATTGCGGGATCGGCAGCCATGGCCAATCCAGGCAGGGCCACGGCAGCCGCCAGCAGCAGGGCTTTGAAAGAAACAGTCATCGGAGTCATGGAAACCTTCTTTTGTGGTTGTCAGGATTCGGACTGAAAGCTTAGCCCAGGATCCCCCACATCGCCGGTCAATGAAATTGTTGTCACACGACTGCAATAATTCCGTTATCTAATGCGGCGCAAGACAGTTAAATGACAAGAGGATTACCCCATGGTTGGCAGGAGCATTCTGATCGTCGACGACGAGGCGCCCATCCGCGAGATGATTGCCGTTGCGTTGGAGATGGCCGGCTATGACTGCATGGAAGCAGAGAACTCTCAACAGGCCCACGCCATCATCGTCGACCGCAAGCCCGACCTGATCCTGCTGGACTGGATGCTGCCCGGCACGTCCGGCATCGAACTGGCGCGCCGGCTCAAGCGCGACGAGCTGACCGGGGACATCCCTATCATCATGCTCACCGCCAAGGGCGAAGAGGACAACAAGATCCAGGGCCTGGAAGTCGGTGCCGACGACTACATCACCAAGCCGTTTTCCCCGCGCGAGCTGGTGGCGCGCCTCAAGGCCGTGCTGCGCCGTGCCGGGCCGACCGATGGCGAAGCGCCGATCGAAGTCGGCGGCCTGCTGCTGGACCCGATCAGCCACCGCGTGACCATCGACGGCAAACCCGCCGAGATGGGCCCGACCGAATACCGCCTGCTGCAATTCTTCATGACCCACCAGGAACGCGCCTACACCCGCGGGCAACTGCTGGACCAGGTCTGGGGCGGCAATGTCTACGTCGAGGAACGCACCGTGGACGTGCACATCCGACGCCTGCGCAAGGCCCTCGGCGATGCCTACGAGAATCTGGTACAAACCGTGCGCGGCACCGGGTATCGTTTTTCGACGAAGGCCTGATCCGAGCCCTTACCGCCCGACAAGCTGACAAGGACGCGCGTTCACGTGAATCAAAACTGGCATGGCACCCTGATTCGCCACATGTTGTTGCTGGTGACCGGCAGCCTGGTCGTCGGCCTGATCACCGGCTACTACGGCTGGAGCCTGGCTGCGGGCCTGGGGCTGTACCTGGCCTGGACCCTCAAGCAACTGCTGCGCCTGCACGAATGGCTGCGCCTGCACCAACCCGACGAAGCCCCGCCCGACGGCTATGGCCTGTGGGGCGAAGTGTTCGACAGCATCTACCACCTGCAACGGCGCGACCAGCGCGTGCGCGGGCGCCTGCAAGCGGTGATCGACCGGGTCCAGGAGTCCACCGCGGCCCTCAAGGACGCCGTGATCATGCTCGACAGCGAAGGCAACCTGGAATGGTGGAACCGCGCCGCCGAGACCCTGCTGGGCCTCAAGACGCCCCAGGACAGCGGCCAGCCGGTGACCAACCTGGTGCGCCATCCGCGCTTCAAGGAATACTTCGAGCAGGACAACTACGCCGAACCGCTGGAAATCCCCTCGCCCACCAACGACCGGCTGCGGATCCAGCTGTACATCACGCGCTACGGCAACAACGAGCACCTGATGCTGGTGCGGGACGTGACCCGCATCCACCAGTTGGAGCAGATGCGCAAAGACTTCATCGCCAACGTGTCCCACGAACTGCGCACGCCGTTGACGGTGATCTGCGGCTACCTGGAAACCCTGCTCGACAACGTCGAGGAGGTGAACCCGCGCTGGACCCGAGCCTTGCAGCAGATGCACCAGCAAAGCGGGCGCATGCAGACCCTGCTCAACGACTTGCTGTTGCTGGCGAAGCTGGAGGCCACCGACTATCCGTCGGACAACCAGCCGGTGCCCATCGACGACCTGCTGCAGACCATTGCCGAGGACGCACAGGAACTGTCCGGCCCCAAGCAACAGACCATCACCCTGGAAGCCGACCCGGGCGTGCAGCTCAAGGGCAGCGAGGCGGAACTGCGCAGCGCGTTTTCCAACCTGGTGTTCAACGCGGTCAAGTACACGCCCGAGCAAGGCCGGATCCACGTGCGCTGGTGGGGCGACGAGCAAGGCGCGCACCTGAGCGTGCGGGACTCGGGGATCGGCATCGACAGCAAGCACCTGCCGCGCCTGACCGAACGCTTCTACCGCGTCGACTCCAGCCGCAACTCCAACACCGGGGGCACCGGCCTGGGCCTGGCGATCGTCAAGCACGTGCTGCTGCGTCATCGCGGGCGCATGGAAATCAGCAGCGTGCCCGGCCATGGCAGCACGTTCACCTGCCATTTCACCCCGGCACAAGTGGTTCGCGCGCGCCTCGCCAGCCCGGCCGATTGATACCGGCCGGCATTGCCCCCTAGGCAACAGCCGAGTCAGCCGCTACATTGGCTGACTTGTGCCTGCCTTTTCAGGCACTGATTTCCTACTTTTACGGCTAATACGGAACTTGCAAAACTCCATCATGGACCCTTCCCCTGGCTTGTCCCTCGTTACACTCTTCGCCGAATTCGGCATGATTCTTTTCGCTCTGATCCTGGTTTTGCTCAACGGCTTTTTCGTTGCAGCCGAATTTGCCATGGTCAAGCTACGCTCGACCCGGGTCGAGGCAATCGCCGAGCAGAACGGCTGGCGCGGGCACATCCTGCGAACCGTCCACAGCCAGCTCGACGCCTACCTGTCGGCCTGCCAACTGGGCATCACCCTCGCCTCGCTGGGCCTGGGCTGGGTCGGTGAGCCGGCGTTCGCCCACATCCTCGAGCCGCTGCTGGGCGCGGTGGGCGTGCAGTCACCGGAAGTGATCAAGGCGGTTTCGTTCTTCACTGCCTTCTTCATCATTTCCTACCTGCACATCGTCGTCGGCGAGCTGGCGCCCAAGTCCTGGGCGATCCGCAAGCCCGAACTGCTGTCGCTGTGGACCGCCGTGCCGCTGTACCTGTTCTACTGGGCCATGTACCCGGCGATCTACCTGCTCAACGCCAGCGCCAACGCCATCCTGCGCATCGCCGGACAGGGCGAGCCCGGCCCGCATCACGAACATCACTACAGCCGTGAAGAACTGAAACTGATCCTGCACTCCAGCCGCGGCCAGGACCCCAGCGACCAGGGCATGCGCGTCCTGGCGTCGGCGGTGGAAATGGGCGAACTGGAAGTGGTGGACTGGGCCAACTCCCGGGAAGACCTGGTCACGCTGGAGTTCAACGCGCCGCTCAAGGAAATCCTGGCGATGTTCCGTCGCCACAAGTTCAGCCGCTACCCGGTGTACGACAGCGAGCGCCAGGAGTTCGTCGGCCTGCTGCACATCAAGGACCTGCTGCTGGAGCTGGCGGCCCTGGATCACATTCCCGAGTCGTTCAACCTGGCCGAGCTGACCCGGCCCCTGGAGCGCGTGTCGCGGCACATGCCGCTGTCGCAGTTGCTGGAGCAGTTCCGCAAGGGCGGCTCGCACTTCGCCGTGGTGGAGGAAGCCGACGGCAACATCATCGGCTACCTGACCATGGAAGACGTGCTGGAAGTGCTGGTCGGCGATATCCAGGACGAACACCGCAAGGCCGAGCGCGGCATCCTGGCGTATCAGCCGGGCAAGCTATTGGTACGCGGCGACACGCCGTTGTTCAAGGTCGAGCGCCTGCTGGGGATCGACCTGGACCACATCGAGGCCGAAACCCTCGCCGGGCTGGTCTATGAAACCCTCAAGCGCGTGCCGGAAGAGGAAGAAGTGCTGGAAGTCGAAGGCCTGAGGATCATCATCAAGAAGATGAAAGGGCCGAAGATCATCCTGGCGAAGGTGTTGATGCTCGATTGAGCACAAGGCTCTGTGGCGAGGGGATTTATCCCCGTTGAGCTGCGCAGCAGCCCTGAAACCAGGCGACTCGGTGTGACAGGTAGATTGGAGCTGCATTTTGGGGCTGCCGCGCAGCCCAACGGGGATAAATCCCCTCGCCACAAAAGCGCCCTTAGCACACCACCATGCTACTGCTTGCCCAACGCAAAGTTGGGCAGCTCTCCCACCGGTCGATCGAACTGGTACGGAATCGACACCAGCCCCAGCCCGGTATTGCGCTGCACCACGAAATGCAGGTGCGGGCCGGAGCTGTTGCCGGTATTGCCGGACAACGCCAAAGGCGAGCCCACCGTCACCCGCTGCCCTTCGCGCACGCTCACCGAACCCTTCTGCAGGTGCAGGTAGACCCCCATGGTCCCGTCGTCGTGCAGCACCCGCACGAAGTTGCCCGAGGGATCGTCGCCACGGCCAGTCTGCTCATTCTCGGTCTTGATCACCACCCCGCCCCGCGCCGCGATGATCGGTGTGCCTTCGGGCATGGCGATGTCCATGGCGTAGCGGTTCTTCGGCCCGTAGTGGCTGTACTGGCCGTTGGCGCCCTGGCTCAGCCGGAAAGGCCCACCCCGCCACGGCAACGGGTAACGATAGGCCTGTGCCGCGCCTGCCGGGTCGCCCAGGGAGTATTCGAACCTTGGGGTATACACCAGCGGCCTGCCGGGTTGGGTGGCCGTGAGCAGCGCCAGGCGCAGGTTGCTGCGCGCCGGCAGTACCCTGCGGATCGGCCGGCTCGGCGCCCCGCTCACGTTGCCCAGCCCGGCAAAACTCAACTCGATCTCCACCGGGGCGTACAGGTCATTGCGCACGAACACCGCGTCCGCGCCCTTCTGCTTCTTGATATCGAGAAACACCTGCCGTTCCAGGTGTTCGACCATGCGGTCGCGAAACACGAACACCTGGGCACCCTTGCTCGGGCGGTCGCTGTAGGACACCACGCCGTTGGCGTCGGTGGATTTGTAGATGGTCATGGCCATGGCCGAGGTGGAGGCCAGGACCAGACCGCAGGCGAACAACAGGGGCGCGAGCATGGGCAAAGGTTCTGTCGAAAGATGAAGGCCTGCACAGCAGCCTAGCAGCTGGGATGGACCAGCGTAGTCGACGGATGTTTCAAAATTGGATCAGCGATCGGTGTTGGATCTAATGGCCCCATCGCGAGCAAGCTCGCTCCCACACTCGATCCAGTGAATACTGAAGATTCCGTGTGGGAGCGAGCTTGCTCGCGATAGCGGACTCGAAGCGCCGCCGGATCAGGCACCCGGCACGAAGTGCTTCTGGGCGGTGCCGCGGGCGATCAGGCGGGAGATGTAGTCGAGTTTCTGCGGGTCTTTGTCGACGAAGCGGAACGTCAGTTGCAGCCATTCGCTGTCAGGCGTTTGCTCGTGAGCGACGATGGCGTGCAGGTAGCCGTTCAGGCGTGCGGTCTCGGCGTTGTCGCCCTGCTCCATGTCCAGCACGGCGCTTTCCAGCACTTGGGGCAGGTTGTCGCTGCGCTTGACCACCAGCAAGGCTTCCTTGAGGCTCAGGGCCTTGATCACGCATTGCTGGGTGCCACTGGACAGACGCAGTTGGCCCTGGCCACGATTGCCAGCCGGCGCGGCGGCAGCAGGGGCCTTGACCGGTGGGCTGTTGAGCAGGCCACGCGCCGCAGCGGCGGCAGCAGGTGCAGGCGCCGCGGCGGCCGGCCTGGCGGCGGCAACGGCAGGCGTAGCCGCCACGACCGGAGCGGCCTTGCCCCCGGTGAGGGCACTCAGGGAGTCATTGCCGAACGCCGAGTTCATCTTGGTCGGGGCGCTGTTCATCAGGGTGTCGAGCTTGCCGACCTTGTGCAGGGCCTGCTTGACCTTGGTCAGCAACTGTTCGTTGGTAAACGGCTTGCTGACGTAGCCGGACACGCCGGCCTGAATCGCCTGGACGACGTTTTCCTTGTCGCCACGGCTGGTCACCATGACAAACGGCATGCCCTTGAGATTGTCCTGCTGACGGCACCAGGTCAGCAGCTCCAGGCCGGACATCTCGGGCATTTCCCAATCGCACAGCACCAGGTCGAACGCCTCGCGGGCCAGCAGGGCCTGGGCTTTCTTGCCGTTTACCGCGTCTTCGATGCGCACGCCCGGAAAGTAATTGCGCAGGCACTTCTTCACCAAGTCGCGAATGAACGACGCATCATCCACGACCAACACACTGACCTTACTCATCCAGATACACCTCTAAAAAATCCCGGCAAGCATACCGCTTTTACTGATGGCACATTGCCAAAAACCGTCAGTCACGCCGGGACTTTTCGTTCACGGGGTGCTGCTTTCGATTAAAAAAAACCCAAAAAAAAGCCCGACCAGAAGGCCGGGCGCTTTTCTTGGCAATCTTACTTATCGTCCGTCTCGCCTGGAACATTAGCGGTTTCGGACGGGGTGCCTTCAACTTCTTCCTTCATGCGCTTGAGCCCCATGTGCCGTACATCGGTACCGCGCACCAGGTAGATCACAAGTTCGGAGATGTTGCGCGCATGATCGCCGATACGCTCCAGGGAACGCAGGACCCAGATGATGCTCAGCACCCGGGAGATGGAGCGCGGGTCTTCCATCATGTAGGTCGCCAGCTCACGCAGGGCGGTCTTGTACTCGCGGTCGATGATCTTGTCGTACTGGGCCACCGACAACGCCAGGTCGGCGTCGAAGCGGGCGAACGCATCCAGCGCGTCGCGAACCATGTTGCGCACCTGGTCGCCAATGTGGCGCACTTCGACGTAACCACGGGGCGCTTCGCCTTCTTCGCACAACTGGATGGCACGACGGGCGATCTTGGTGGCTTCGTCGCCGATCCGTTCAAGGTCAATCACCGACTTGGAGATGCTGATGATCAGGCGCAGGTCGGACGCCGCCGGCTGACGACGGGCCAGAATGCGCAGGCACTCTTCGTCGATGTTGCGTTCCATCTGGTTGATCTGGTCGTCGATCTCGCGCACCTGCTGGGCCAGGCCGGAGTCGGCCTCGATCAGCGCGGTCACCGCGTCGTTCACCTGCTTTTCCACCAGGCCGCCCATGGCCAGCAGGTGGCTGCGCACTTCCTCGAGCTCGGCATTGAACTGTGCGGAAATGTGATGAGTAAGGCCTTCCTTCGAAATCATGGTTTTGCTCCGCAAAAGCTGTGAGCTGCAAGCTTCAAGCTGCAAGCTGATGTGTGTCGTTACGCTAAACCGCTTTTACTTGCCGCTTGAAGCTTGCGGCTCGCAGCTACCGCTAGCCATAGCGGCCCGTAATGTAGTCTTCGGTCTGTTTCTTGGCCGGGTTGGTGAACAAGGTATCGGTGTCGCCGAATTCCACCAGTTTGCCCATGTACATGAACGCGGTGTAGTCGGACACTCGCGCCGCCTGTTGCATGTTGTGGGTCACGATGACGATGGTGAACTTGGACTTGAGCTCGTAGATCAGCTCCTCGACCTTCAGCGTCGAGATCGGGTCCAGGGCCGAGCATGGCTCATCGAGCAGCAGCACTTCGGGTTCCACGGCGATGGTGCGGGCAATCACCAGGCGCTGCTGCTGGCCGCCGGACAGGCCCAGGGCCGAGTCATGCAGGCGGTCCTTGACCTCGTCCCACAGCGCCGCGCCCTTGAGCGCCCATTCCACGGCTTCGTCGAGAATACGCTTCTTGTTGATGCCCTGGATGCGCAGGCCGTAGACCACGTTCTCGTAGATGGTTTTAGGGAACGGGTTCGGTTTCTGGAACACCATGCCCACGCGACGACGCAGCTCGGCCACGTCCTCGCCCTTGCGGTAGATGTTGTTGCCGTAGAGGTTGATCTCGCCTTCGACGCGGCAACCGTCCACCAGGTCGTTCATGCGGTTGAACGTGCGTAGCAAGGTCGACTTGCCGCAACCCGACGGGCCGATGAACGCGGTGACGCGCTGTTTCGGGATGTTCATGCTGACGTCATACAGCGCTTGTTTCTCGCCGTAGAACAGGCTCAGGCCGGGCACTTCGATGGCGACGGTTTCCTGGGCCAGGTCCAGGCTCTGCTTGTCGCGGCCCAGGGCCGACATGTTGATGCCGTGTGTATGTGCTTCGTGTTGCATGGGGGGCTCCCTGTGCTAACAAATTCGGTTCGGAACGCCTGAGTGGCGGCTCCATTAAATTCCAGTGAACGTCGATCAGTGTGGGAGCGAGCTTGCTCGCGAAGGGGCCATCAAGGCCGCCAAAAACTTCGCGAGCAAGCTCGCTCCCACAGGGGAACAGCGTGTCATCAACTGTCCAATGCTTTGTACTTTTCGCGCAGGTGGTTACGGATCCATACCGCCGACAGGTTCAAGACGGCGATCACCAGCACCAGCAACAGCGCCGTGGCGTATACCAGCGGCCGTGCGGCCTCGACGTTCGGGCTCTGGAAGCCCACGTCATAGATATGGAAGCCCAGGTGCATGATCTTCTGGTCCAGGTGCAGGTACGGGTAGTTGCCGTCCAGCGGCAGCGACGGCGCCAGCTTCACCACGCCCACCAGCATCAGCGGCGCCACCTCACCGGCGGCACGGGCCACGGCGAGGATCATGCCGGTCATCATCGCCGGGCTCGCCATCGGCAGGACGATTTTCCACAAGGTCTCGGCCTTGGTCGCGCCGAGGGCCAGGGAGCCTTCGCGCACGGTACGCGGGATCCGCGCCAGGCCTTCTTCCGTCGCCACGATCACCACCGGGACCGCCAGCAGCGCCAGGGTCAGCGACGCCCAGAGCAGGCCGGGGGTGCCGAAGGTCGGCGCCGGCAGGGCTTCGGGGAAGAACAGACGGTCCACCGAGCCACCCAGCACATAGACGAAGAAGCCCAGGCCGAACACGCCGTAGACGATCGCCGGAACCCCCGCCAGGTTGTTCACCGCGATGCGGATCAAGCGGGTCATCGGCCCCTGGCGAGCGTACTCACGCAGGTAGACCGCGGCCAGCACGCCGAACGGGGTCACGATCATCGCCATGATCAGGGTCATCATCACCGTGCCGAAAATCGCCGGGAAGATGCCGCCCTCGGTGTTGGCTTCACGCGGGTCGTCGCTGAGGAACTCCCAGACCTTGCTGAAATAGAAGCCCAGCTTGGTCAGCGTGCCCATGCCGTTCGGCTGATAGGCGTGCACCACCTTGCCAATGCCGATCTCCACTTCCTTGCCGTTGGCGTCGCGGGCAGTCAGGCTGTCGCGGTTGAACTGCGCGTGCAGGTCGGCCAGGCGCGCCTCGATGTCCTTGTAGCGGGCGTCGAGCTCGGCCCGCTCACTGGCCATGTCAGCTTGGGCGGCGGCGTCGAGCTTGCCCTCCAGCTCCAGCTTGCGCCCGTGCAGGCGGATACGTTCCAGGCCGGCGTTGATCGCGCCGATGTCGGATTTTTCCAGGGTCTTGAGCTCGGCGGCGAGCTTGTTGACCCGCGCAATGCGGGTCTGCAACTGCGGCCAGGCAGCCTCGCCCTCGGCGATGACCTTGCCATCTTCCTTGACGTTGACCAGGTAGCCGTAGAAGTTGCCCCACTCACGACGCTCGATGGCCATCAGTTCCGGTGGCGTGGTCTGGTTGGTCAGCCAGTCGCCGACGATCCAGGTGAAGTCGGTGCCGTTCAGGTCACGGTTGCCCACCTTGACCAGCTCGCGGGTCATGAATTCCGGGCCTTCGTCGGGCACCGGCAGGCCGGCGCTCTTGAGCCGCTCGCGAGGCACTTCTTCTTTCTGCACCACCTCGCCCACCACCAGCTGCGCAGGCATGCCCGGCACGTTGTAGTTGGCGTGGATCAGGTCCGCCGGCCAGAAGTGGCCCAGGCCGCGCACGGCAATCACCGCCAGCAGGCCAATGGTCATGATGACCGCGATGGACACCGCGCCACCGCTGATCCAGACGCCGGGGGCGCCGCTCTTGAACCATCCTTTCAGGGAGTTCTGTTTCACAGACTTCTACCTTTCTTAAAGCGACGAATATTTCTTGCGCAGACGCTGACGGATCAGCTCGGCGAGGGTGTTCATGACGAAGGTGAACAACAGCAGCACCAGCGCCGACAGGAACAGCACGCGGTAATGGCTGCCGCCGACTTCCGACTCGGGCATTTCCACCGCCACGTTGGCCGCCAGGGTGCGCAGGCCTTCGAACAGGTTCATTTCCATGACCGGGGTGTTACCGGTGGCCATCAGCACGATCATGGTTTCACCCACCGCGCGGCCCATGCCGATCATCAAGGCCGAGAAAATGCCCGGGCTGGCGGTGAGGATCACCACGCGGGTCATGGTCTGCCACGGCGTGGCGCCCAGGGCCAGGGAGCCCAGGGTCAGGCCCCGTGGCACGCTGAACACGGCGTCTTCGGCGATGGAGTAGATGTTCGGGATCACTGCGAAGCCCATCGCCAGGCCGACCACCAGGGCGTTGCGCTGGTCGTAGGTGATGCCCAGGTCATGGGAGATCCACATGCGCATGTCACCGCCGAAGAACCAGGCTTCCATGTACGGACTCATGTACAGCGAGAGCCAGCCCACGAACAGGATTACCGGGATCAGCAAGGCGCTTTCCCAGCCATCCGGCACCCTCAGGCGCACGGACTCGGGCAGGCGGCTGAAGACGAAGCCGGCCACCAGGATGCCGATCGGCAGCAACATCAGTAGGCTGAAGATGCCCGGCAGGTGGCCTTCGACGTACGGCGCCAGGAACAGGCCGGCGAAGAAACCGAGGATCACCGTCGGCATCGCTTCCATCAGCTCGATCACCGGCTTGACCTTGCGGCGCATGCCCGGAGCCATGAAGTAGGCGGTATAGATCGCCGCCGCGACCGCCAGCGGTGCCGCCAGCAACATCGCGTAGAACGCCGCCTTGAGGGTACCGAAGGTCAGCGGCGAGAGGCTCAGCTTGGGCTCGAAGTCGGTGTTGGCCGCGGTCGATTGCCAGACGTACTTGGGTTCGTCGTAGTTTTCGTACCAGACCTTGCTCCACAACGCGCTCCACGAGACTTCCGGGTGCGGATTATCCAGCGTCAGCGGTTGCAGCTTGCCGCCCTGCTCGACGATCAACCGGTTGGCCCGTGGCGACATGCCGAACAGGCCCTGGCCGTCGACCACCTGGTCCACCAGCAACGTGCGATGGGCCGTGCTGTGGAACACCCCGAGCTTGCCGGACGCATCGAGGGCAACGAAGCCCTTGCGACGCTCCTCGGCAGTGATCTCGACAATCGGCGTGGTGCCCATCTGGAAGCTGCGGATCTGCTTCAGGCGCTGCTCGCCGTCAGGATCGCGTGCCATGAACCACTGGCTCAGGCCACCCTTGGAGTCGCCGACGATCAGCGAAATGCCGCCCACCAGCTGGGTCGCCGCGGTGACTTGGGCTTCGCCGTTTTCCAGCAGTTTGTAGCGCCCGTTGAGGCTTTTGTCCCGCAGGCTGAACACGTCGGCCTGGGCACGTCCGTTGATCACATACAGCCATTGCTGGCGTGGGTCGACGAAGATGTTCTTCACCGGCTCGGTCATCTGCGGCAAGTCGATGCGCGTCTGCTCGCTGGTGACTTCGCCGGTCATCATGTTTTCTTCGCTGGTCAGCGACAGCACCTGCAGTTGGGCGCCACTGGAACCGGCGAGCAGCAGGGTCGAATCGGTGGCGTTGAGGCTGACATGCTCCAGCGCGGCACCCTGCTCGTTCAAGGCGATAGGCGTTTCGCCGTACGGGTACTCGACGGCGGGCGAGATGGTTTTCTTGCCGTCCGGGTAGCTAACCTTATAAGTGTGACGGAACACCAGGGCCTGGCCGTTGGACAAACCGATCACCACCAGCGGGCTACCGGGCTGGTCTTCACCGATGGACGTCACGCTGGCGCCGGCCGGGATCGGCAGATCGACGCGGCGCAGCTCGGCACCATTGTGAACGTCGAAAAACAGCGCCTGGCCCTTGTCGGAAACCCGCATCGCCACCTGGTTCTGTTCTTCGATGGCAATCATCAGGGGTTTGCCGGCGTCTTGCATCCAGGCCGGGGTGATCGGGTCCTTGGCGGTCAGGTCCGCGCCCTGGAACAGGGGCAGCACCACATAGGCCAGGAAGAAGAAGATCAAGGTAATGGCCGCGAGTACCGCGAGGCCGCCCACCAGGACGTACCAGCGGGTCAGGCGATCCTTGAGCGCACGGACACGGCGCTTGCGTTGCAGCTCAGGCGTATTGAAGTCAATGCGCTTGGGAGGGGAAGTCGTAGTCATTGTGGAATTGGCCAGATCATTCATGCGCACACCCTAGCGATCCTGTATGACAGAAAGATGACAATGCAGTGACGCAACAAAACCGCCGCCCGTGGGAACCGGCAGCGGAGAGAAAATTAGTGTGTGGGAGCGAGCTTGCTCGCGATGAGGGCGCCACATTCAACATCAGTGTCGACAGACCCACCGCTATCGCGAGCAAGCTCGCTCCCACAGAAAGCCCGGGCATTGGCCCGGACTCAGGCGTTACTTCTTGGCGACGTTGCCGCCTTCCGACAGACCCAGGTCAGCCAGCGCCTTGGCGGCGACCTTGGCTGGCAGTGGGATGTAGCCATCCTTGACCACGACTTCCTGGCCTTGCTTGGACAGGACCAGCTTCACGAACTCGGCTTCCAGCGGGGCCAGAGGCTTGTTCGGAGCCTTGTTGACGTACACGTAGAGGAAACGCGACAGCGGATATTTGCCGTTCAGGGCGTTTTCTTCGGTGTCTTCGATGTACTCAGTGCTGCCTTTCTTGGCCAGGGCCACGGTCTTCACGCTGGCGGTCTTGTAGCCGATGCCCGAGTAGCCCACGCCGTTGAGCGAAGAGCTGATGGACTGCACGACCGAAGCCGAACCAGGCTGCTCGTTCACGTTAGCCTTGTAGTCGCCTTTGCACAGGGCTTCTTCCTTGAAGTAGCCGTAGGTGCCGGATACCGAGTTACGGCCGAACAGTTGCACCGGCTTGTTGGCCAGGTCACCGGTCACGCCCAGGTCGCCCCAGGTCTTGACGTCGGCTTTGCCGCCGCACAGACGGGTGGACGAGAAGATCGCGTCAACCTGTTCCATGGTCAGGTGCTGGATCGGGTTGTCCTTGTGCACGAACACCGCCAGGGCGTCGACCGCCACTGGAATAGCGGTTGGCTTGTAGCCGTACTTCTGCTCGAAGGCTTGCAGCTCGTTGTCCTTCATCTTGCGGCTCATCGGGCCCAGGTTGGAGGTGCCTTCGGTGAGTGCGGGCGGCGCGGTGGAGGAACCGGCGGCCTGAATCTGGATGTTTACGTTCGGGTATTCTTTCTTGTAGTTCTCGGCCCACAAGGTCATCAGGTTGGCCAGGGTATCGGAGCCGACGCTGGACAGGTTGCCCGACACACCAGTGGTCTTGGTGTAGCTCGGGATCGCAGGGTCAACAGCGGCAACCGCGTTGGCAGTCGCAACGCCAGCGGCGACAAAGGTCATTGCCGCCATCAAACGCTTCAGTTTCATGCCTTACTCCTAGCAGATAGGGTGTGTTAAGTCGGCCAAGTATCGGTAAGCCGTGTGAACACTCTATGGCTGAAATATGACAATTGGATGAAAGGCCAGCATGGAGTTTTACAAAGCGTTTCTGCGTTACAGATCAGCTTCCTTCACCACCCTCACCTTTTCCGCGTCCAGCGCATAGGCGGCGCTGGCCAGGTCGTTGTCGACCTTTTCGATCTTTAGCGTGCCGATCACCCACAGCGGCGTGTAGATGTCGTCCAGCTTCAAGCCCTTGGGGTAGCGCACCAGCACCAGTTGATTGGGCGGCGGTGGCGGGACGTGGATGCATGCACCCGGGTAAGGCACCAGGAAAAACAGCGTGCTGCGGCCCTTGGCGTCGGTTTCCAACGGCACCGGATAGCCGCCGATGCGGATGTGCTTGTCGTTCATCGACGCCACGGTCTTGGTCGAATACATCACCGCCGGCAACCCCTTGCTCTGCTTCAGGCCACCTTTATTGGTGAACGTGCCATCGGCTTCGGGGGAGTTGTGGTCGATTTCAGGCATGGCCTCAAGGGCCTTCTGGTCCGACTTGGGCATCAGCTCAAGCCAATCGGTTTCCGGCAATTCGGCAGCATGGGCCAGGCCACTGCCTAGCAAAAGAAGGGTCAACACTAGACGGCGCATGAACGGGCTCGGCAATGAGGAAAGGGTGGAACGCCGGGCATTCTAGCCCCCTGCGCGCGCCGCGAGCAGAGGGCTTTGTCGCATTTGAATCAGTTTCTTTTGATCAGGCCGTAGATCACCAGCAGCACGATCGCGCCCACCAGGGCACCGATGAAGCCCGCGCCTTCGCCGGCCTGGTAAATGCCCAGGGCCTGGCCGCCGTAGGTGGCTGCCAACGAACCGCCGATACCGAGCAGGATGGTCATGATCCAGCCCATGCTGTCATCGCCCGGTTTCAGGAAGCGCGCCAGCAGGCCGACGATCAAGCCGATAAAGATGGTTCCGATGATTCCCATGGCAATTCCCCTTTTGATTGAGCGTCATGCCAAAGCCTAGTCAGACTTTGGCACCTTGCCATGAGAGAATTCGGCCGACGAATGGTTCCAACAATGTTTCAGATTATTGCTCGGCGATCAGCGCCTCGACCTGGATGATCTGCCGGGCCAGGGTCGCCCGGTCAGCACAACGCAGGTTGGCGTGACCCACCTTGCGGCCGGCCTTGAAGGCCTTGCCATAGTGATGCAGATGGCAGTCGGCAATCGCCAGGACTTTCTCGGTGTCCGGCACCTTGCCAATGAAGTTCAGCATCGCGCTTTCACCGACCTTGGCGGTCGACCCCAGCGGCAGGCCAGCCACCGCCCGCAGGTGGTTTTCGAACTGGCTGCACTCGGCGCCTTCGGTGGTCCAGTGCCCGGAGTTGTGCACACGCGGGGCGATTTCGTTGGCCTTGAGGCCACCGTCCACTTCAAAGAACTCGAACGCCATGACGCCGACATAGTCGAGCTGCTTGAGCACCCGGCTGGAATAATCCTCGGCCAAGGCTTGCAGCGGGTGGTCGGTGCTGGCGACGGACAGTTTGAGGATGCCGTCCTTGTGGGTGTTGTGCACCAGCGGGTAGAAGCGGATCTCACCGTCGCGGGCACGCACGGCGATCAGCGAGACTTCCCCGGTGAACGGCACGAAGCCCTCCAGCAGGCAGGCCACGCTGCCAAGTTCGGCAAAGGTGCCGGCCACGTCTTCAGGGCTGCGCAAAACTTTCTGGCCCTTGCCGTCATACCCCAGGGTGCGGGTCTTGAGGACAGCCGGCAAGCCGATGGCGGCGACGGCCGCGTCGAGATCGGCCTGGGATTGAATGTCGGCGAAGGCCGGGGTAGGAATGCCCAGGTCCTTGAACATGTTCTTTTCGAACCAGCGATCGCGAGCGATCCGCAGCGCTTCGGCGCTTGGGTAGACGGGGACGAACTGGGACAGGAAGGCAACCGTTTCAGCCGGGACGCTTTCGAACTCGAAAGTCACCAGATCGACTTCATCGGCCAACTGGCGCAGGTGATCCTGATCGCCGTAATCGGCCCGCAGGTGCTCACCCAGCGCGGCGGCACAGGCGTCCGGCGCTGGGTCCAGGAAAGCGAAGTTCATCCCCAGCGGCGTCCCCGCCAGGGCCAACATGCGACCCAACTGGCCGCCACCGATTACACCGATCTTCATTCGTCAACCACCTCAGGCAATGCGCGGGTCCGGGTTGTCCAGGACGCTGTCTGTCTGCTCAGCACGGAATTTTTTCAGCACGGTATGAAACTGCGGGTGCTTGGCGCCCAGGATGCTCGCCGACAACAGGGCGGCGTTGATCGCACCGGCCTTGCCGATGGCCAGGGTCGCCACCGGGATGCCGGCCGGCATCTGCACGATCGACAGCAGCGAATCGACGCCCGAGAGCATCGACGACTGCACCGGCACGCCCAGCACCGGCAAGTGGGTCTTGGCCGCACACATGCCTGGCAAGTGGGCCGCGCCACCGGCACCGGCGATGATCACCTCGATGCCACGGGCCTCGGCTTCTTCGGCGTACTGGAACAGCAAGTCCGGGGTGCGGTGGGCAGAGACCACTTTCACCTCGTAGGGGATGCCGAGCTTTTCCAGCATATCGGCGGTGTGGCTAAGGGTGGACCAATCGGACTTGGAGCCCATGATCACGCCAACCAATGCACTCATCAATGTGCCTCTTCTCTCTGGGCGCCCGCGGGCGCGTCAAAAAACAACAAGCCACGCGGGAAACCGGCGTGGCTTGTTGTACGAATAATGGCCGGGTGAACCGACCGAAGGCCGGGCAGTATACCGAAAACGGTGCGTTAAACGCACTTTCGCCGACCATCTGTCATTTGAGGCGAAGCGGCGGTTTTATTGACTTCGAGGTCAGCAGAACAACGACACAAATCCCTTGTGGGAGCGGGCTTGCTCGCGATAGCGACCGGTCAGTCAATGCAACGGTGAATGTCAGTCCGTCATCGCGAGCAAGCTCGCTCCCACAGGGGCTCGGTGATGACTCTGATATCAGTGACATCCCACATGGGGTCTGCGCTGTCTTCAAGAACCGGGAACACTCTGGGCCACCCCGCCCTCCAGCTTGCGCCACAACAACCGGACATTGGCCTTGCGCACCAGGGCACAGCGGTAGAGGCGGATCTCCAGTGGGACGTGCCATTGCGCCCCGCCGCAGATCACCAGTTCGCCCCGGGCCAGTTCGGCGCGCACGCTCAGGTGCGGCACCCAGGCGATCCCGAGGCCTTCCAGGGCCATGCTTTTCAGGCTGTCGGCCATGGCTGTTTCATAGGCAGTGGTGAAGCGCAGCGCGCGCTGGCGCAGGAGCTGATTGACCGAGCGCCCCAGAAACGCCCCGGCGCTGTAGGCCAGCAGCGGCACGCTGGCCTCGCCTTCGAGGTCGAACAGTGGATTGCCGTCCGCATCCGCCGCACACACCGGAAGCATCTGGGTCTGGCCCAGGTGCAGCGACGGAAAGATCTCCGGGTCCATCTGCATCGCAGAGTCCGGATCATAGAAAGCCAGCATCAGGTCACAACCGCCCTCGCGCAGGGCGTGGACGGCGTCGCCCACGTTGGTCGCCACCAGGCGCGTGGCGATGTTCATGCCTTCGTTGCGCAGCTGCGCGATCCAACGCGGGAAGAAGCCCAGCGCCAGGGAATGCGCGGCGGCCACCTGGATGACCTCGCCCTGCCCGCCTTCCAGGTGATGCAGATGACGCAACACTTCACCCAGTTGCTCGACCACCGTGCGCGCCGTCACCAGGAACAACTGCCCGGCCGCCGTCAGTTCGATGGGCGTGCGCGAACGGTTGACCAGGGTCAGCCCCAGTGCCGCTTCAAGGCTGCGGATCCGGCGACTGAACGCCGGCTGCGTGACGAAGCGCCGCTCGGCCGCCTGGGAGAAACTGCGAGTCGCGGCCAGGGCACTGAAGTCCTCGAGCCATTTGCTTTCAAGATTCATCACGTCCTCCCACATGCACCAAAACGGGTCACACGCTCGCCATAACGCCGGCGTCACACCGGCATTATGCCGAATATGCATAGGGCAGTGTTTAACAGCATTGGCCCTAATTTGCATGCAGGCCTAGGATTCGAGGCGTTCCGGCTCAGACCGGGTCCTTATCGAGATGATTTCCGTCATGTCCTCCGCTGCATCTTTCCGCACAGAAAAAGACCTGCTTGGCGTACTCGAAGTACCGGCACAAGCGTACTACGGCATCCAGACCCTGCGAGCGGTGACCAACTTCCGCCTCTCCGGCGTTCCGATTTCGCATTACCCCAAGCTGGTGGTCGGTCTGGCCATGGTCAAGCAAGCCGCCGCCGATGCCAACCGCGAGTTGGGCCAGCTCAGCGAAGCCAAGCACGCCGCCATCAGCGAAGCCTGTGCACGATTGATCCGCGGTGATTTCCACGAAGAATTCGTGGTGGACATGATCCAGGGCGGCGCCGGCACGTCGACCAACATGAATGCCAACGAAGTCATCGCCAACATCGCGTTGGAGGTCATGGGCCACAACAAGGGCGAATATCAGTACCTGCACCCGAACAACGACGTGAACATGGCGCAGTCCACCAACGACGCCTACCCAACCGCGATCCGCCTGGGCCTGCTGCTGGGTCACGATGCGTTGCTGGCCAGCCTAGACAGCCTGATCCAGGCGTTCGCGGCCAAGGGTGAAGAATTCAGCCACGTCCTGAAAATGGGCCGCACCCAGCTGCAAGACGCCGTGCCGATGACCCTCGGCCAGGAATTCCGCGCCTTCGCCACCACCCTGGGCGAAGACCTGGCGCGCCTCAAGACCCTGGCACCCGAACTGCTCACCGAAGTGAACCTGGGCGGCACCGCCATAGGCACCGGCATCAACGCCGACCCGCGCTACCAGGCCCTGGCCGTACAGCGCCTGGCGACCATCAGCGGCCAGCCGCTGGTACCGGCCGCCGACCTGATCGAAGCCACCTCCGACATGGGCGCCTTCGTGCTGTTCTCCGGCATGCTCAAGCGCACCGCGGTCAAGCTGTCGAAGATCTGCAACGACCTGCGCCTGCTGTCCAGCGGCCCACGCACCGGCATCAACGAAATCAACCTGCCGGCCCGCCAGCCAGGCAGCTCGATCATGCCTGGCAAGGTCAACCCGGTGATCCCGGAAGCGGTCAACCAGGTGGCCTTCCAGATCATCGGCAACGACCTGGCCCTGACCATGGCAGCCGAAGGCGGCCAACTGCAGTTGAACGTGATGGAGCCGCTGATCGCCTTCAAGATCTTCGACTCGATCCGCCTGCTGCAACGGGCCATGGACATGCTGCGCGAGCACTGCATCGTCGGCATCACCGCCAACGAAGTGCGCTGCCGCGAGCTGGTCGAACACTCGATCGGCCTGGTCACTGCCCTGAACCCGTACATCGGCTATGAAAACGCCACCCGCATCGCCCGTGTCGCCCTGGAAAGTGGCCGCGGCGTGCTGGAACTGGTGCGTGAGGAAGGCTTGCTCGACGACGCCATGCTCGACGACATCCTGCGCCCGGAAAACATGATTGCTCCGCGCCTGGTCCCGCTCAAAGCGTGATCGACGCGACTAGGGTTTGTACGAAAGGTCGCCGAGCGGCGATCAGGCACTTTTCGTACAAAGCCAACGCTCACCAGGTCGAGGGACTAGACACCTCTCACCTTTTGAGGGCTTGGGGCTCGTCCCCAAGCCCTTTTTTTAATTGACCAGAGGCAGAAAAGAAGTCTGGAAGCTGAAGAAGGTGAGAGCGGGCTTGCTCGCGAAATGTGGTGTATCAGCACACGTCATGGCGGCTGACACCCTGCATTCGCGAGCAAGCCCGCTCCCACACAAAGCAGCTCCGCAGATGCCGGGCACTGAAAGGAGCCCGGTTGTTTCAAAGGTCCGTTTCGTCGGACGCACCACAACTGTGCAGACGGGCACCGCGCTGATAGGTATAGTGCCGCCCCTCTTCGCATGCGCGGTCGTCGGTAGCGAGACCCCAACACATGCGAAACCCGAACTAATAACAAACCCGCGAAATGGACCGGGACGAAACATCGCCTCGCCTGTCGTGCCGTCCGCCGGCCGATGTAACGCGATGTTTCCAACTGGCCAGCATTTGCTTAAACAAAAAACAGCGAGGAATACTCATGCTCGAAGTCATCAACGACTTCCTTTCAGGGAAAGTGCTGATCGTGCTCATTGTTGGGCTCGGTAGCTACTTCACGATCCGCTCGCGTTTCGTCCAGTTCCGCCATTTCTTCCACATGTTCGCGGTGTTCCGTGACAGCCTCAGAAGCAGCGCTGGCCAACTCAGTTCCTTCCAGGCCCTGATGCTCAGCCTGGCCGGCCGCGTCGGCGCGGGCAACATCGCCGGTGTCGGCATCGCCGTGACCCTTGGCGGACCCGGCGCGGTGTTCTGGATGTGGGTGACCGCCCTGGTCGGCATGTCCAGCAGCTTCTTCGAGTGCTCCCTCGGCCAGCTCTACAAGCGCTGCGACTCCGAAGGCCAGTACCGTGGCGGCCCGTCCTACTACATCCAGCACGGCCTGCAGAAGCGCTGGCTGGGCATGATCATGGCCTTCCTGCTGCTGATCACCTTCGGTTTCGCCTTCAACGGCCTGCAAGCCCACGCCGTGACCCACTCGCTGAACAACGCCTTTGGCCTGGACACCACCTACACCGGCCTGGGCCTGGCGGTCCTGCTGGGCCTGGTGTTCATCGGCGGGATCAAGCGCATCGCCAAGGTCGCCGACCTGCTGGTACCGGTCAAAACCCTGGTGTACATCGGCGTGACCATCTACGTGATCGTGCTGCAATTCGACCACGTGCCGGCCATGCTCGCGACCATCGTCAAGAGCGCCTTCGGCCTGGATCAAGCCTTTGGTGGCCTGATCGGCAGCGCCATCGTGATGGGCGTCAAGCGCGGCGTGTTCGCCAACGAAGCCGGCCTGGGCAGTGCGCCTAACGTGGCGGCCGTGGCGTCGGTCGAGCACCCGGTCGCCCAGGGTGTGGTCCAGGCGTTCAGCGTGTTCCTGGACACCTTCGTGATCTGCACCTGCACTGCGCTGCTGATCCTGCTGTCCGGCTTCTATACCCCAGGTTTCGAAGGCGACGGCATTGCCCTGACCCAGAACTCCCTGGCGGCGGTCGTCGGTGACTGGGGCCGGATGTTCATCTCCGTGGCCCTGGCGTTGTTCGTCTTCACCTCGATCCTCTACAACTACTACCTGGGCGAGAACAACCTGCGCTTCATGCTGGGTGAGAACCGCAAGGCTCTGATCGCCTATCGCTCGCTGGTACTGGTGCTGATTTTCTGGGGTGCCATCGAAAACCTCAGCACCGTGTTCGCCTTCGCCGACATCACCATGACCCTGCTGGCGTTCGTGAACCTGATTGCGCTGTTCCTGCTGTTCAAGGTCGGCATGCGCATCCTGCGCGACTACGACAACCAGCGTTCGGCCGGTATCAAGGTGCCTGTCTTCGACTCCAGCCAGTTCCCCGACCTGGACCTGGACCGCAAGGCCTGGCCGGCCAACCCGTCGGCACCGGTTGCCAACCCTCAGGGCGCCCCGGCGGGCGTGGCCGCAGCGCAACGCTGATCGGCGACCACTGTTGAAAAACCGGGCGCATCCCCTGCGCCCGGCGTGACACAGCGTAAGGTCGGCGTCATGCTCGGCCTTATGTTGTGGCAGCCCATTGAAGCTGCCGTTTTCTTTCCTGGAGAACAACCATGAATGCCTCGACCTACCCTGCCGCCCAACACGTCATGGTGCTCTACACCGGCGGCACCATCGGTATGCAAGCCAGCGCCCACGGCCTGGCGCCTGCATCCGGTTTCGAAGCGCGGATGCGCGACTACCTGCACAGCCAACCCGAACTCGTCGTCCCGCAGTGGCGCTTCCGGGAAATGTCGCCTTTGATCGACAGCGCCAACATGACCCCGGACTACTGGCAGCAACTGCGCGAAGCGGTGGTCGAGGCGGTTGATGTGCAAGGGTGCGACAGCGTGCTGATCCTGCACGGCACCGACACCCTGGCCTACAGCGCTGCCGCGATGAGCTTCCAACTGCTCGGCCTGCACGCCCGCGTCTGCTTCACCGGCTCGATGTTGCCGGCGGGCGTGACCGACAGCGACGCCTGGGAAAACCTCAGCGGCGCCCTGGTCGCCCTCGGCCAGGGCCTGGCGCCGGGCGTGCACCTGTATTTCCATGGCGAGCTGCTGCCACCGACCCGCTGCGCGAAAGTGCGCAGCTTCGGCCGTCACCCGTTCAAGCGCCTGGAACGCCAGGGTGGCGGCGCCAAGGCGCCTTCCCTGCCGACGCAACTGAATTACAACCAGCCCAAGCGACTGGCGAACGTCGCGGCGCTGCCGCTGTTTCCCGGCATCAGCGCCGAAATCCTCGATGGCCTGTTGGGCAGCGGTATCCAGGGCCTGGTGCTGGAGTGCTACGGCAGCGGCACCGGGCCCAGCGACAACCCAGCCTTCCTTGCCAGCCTGCAGCGAGCGCGGGACAACGGCGTGGTCGTGGTGGCGGTGACCCAATGCCACGAAGGAGGCGTCGAGCTGGATGTGTACGAGGCCGGCAGCCGCCTGCGGGGCGTCGGCGTGTTGTCCGGTGGTGGCATGACCCGCGAAGCGGCGTTCGGCAAGGTGCAGGCGTTGATTGGCGCCGGCTTGCCGGTGGACGAGGTTCGCCGGTTGGTCGAGCTGGATTTGTGTGGCGAACTCGCCTGAGGTAGGCCCGTAACCTGTGGCGAGGGAGCTTGCTCCCGCTTGAGCGCGAAGCGCTCACAGCACAGAGGGAGCAAGCTCTCTCGCCACAGCATCCCTATGCCAACGAAAGGTACGGCACACAACTTGCTCGATCTCCAGCCTTCCCCAGGCTGGAAACGGACATGCTGCATTCCCACCTCACCACCCTCAACGCCGTCTCCCTGGTGCTCAACGCCTTCAAGCTCGAAGGGTTGCCCAGTGACGCCCTGTTGGCCGGCAGCGGCATCAGCACGGCGGACCTGAGCCGGGCCGACACGCGCATCACCACCAATCAGGAGATGCAGGTCTGCGCCAACGCCGTGGCCCTCAAGCGGGACATCGGCCTGGAACTGGGGCGGGACATGCACGTGTCCTCCTACGGCATGCTCGGCTATGCGCTGCTCACCAGTGCCACCTTAGGTGACGCTTTGCGCCTGGCGCTGCACTATCCGGCGCTATTGGGAACACTCTTTGAACTGAACCTGGACGACGATGGCGAGTACGTCTGGCTCAGCGCCAGCGACTATCGAGAGAACCCGGCCCTGGCGGTGTTCAACGCCGAGTTCTGCATGGTTTCGCTGAAAGTCATCTGCAACGACCTGCTCGGCCATCCGCTGCCCTTGCGCGCGGCACGCTTCGAACATGCGGCGCCGGATTACCAGGCCCGGTACAGCGCGCACTTCGATTGCCCGGTGCGCTTCAACAGCCTGGACAACGGGTTCGCCTTCGACCGCCAATGGCTCGGGCAACCCCTGCCCCTGGCCGACCCCATCACCCACCACGCCATGGCCGAACGTTGCCGCCGGCAGAACACCGAATTCACCGGCCGCCAAGCCTGGCTGGGGCGGATCCGCCAGTTACTCAGCGCTCAATTGGACGCCGCCCCCGGGCTGGAAAGCCTGGCCGAACAGATGAACTGCTCGGCGCGCACCTTACGCCGGCACCTCAAGGAGCTGGGTTGCAGCTACCAGGAGTTGCTGGACGAGCTGCGCTTCGAACGGGCCAAGCAGATGCTGTGCGAGGACCAACTGCCGATCTACCGGATCGCCGAGCTGCTCGGCTTCAGTGAAACCGCCAGCTTCCGCCACGCTTTCGTACGCTGGAGCGGCGTAGCGCCGAGCCAGTTCAGGCCTTGAGCCGTTCGATGAAGATTTAACTAGCCGCGCACAAACGCCCGGTGCAACGCGTCCACCGTCTGGAAGTGATAGGCCGGGCTTTCGGCACACAACTCCTCATGGCTGCCAAACCCATACCCCACCGCCGCCGCGTCCAGGCCATTGCTGCGGGCGCCGATTAGGTCGTGCTTGCGGTCGCCGATCATCAGGGTGCTGGCCGGGTCGAGGTTTTCTTCGGCCAGCAGGTGGGCGATCAGCTCGACCTTGTCGGTACGGGTGCCGTCCAGTTCGCTGCCGTAGATCACCTTGAAGTGCCGGGCGAAGTCGAAGTGGCGGGCGATCTCCCGGGCGAAGACCCAGGGCTTGGACGTCGCGATGTACAGCTGCCGGCCCTGCCCGCCCAGGGTTTCCAGCAACGGCATCACGCCGTCGAAGACGCGGTTTTCATAAAGCCCGGTGACCTTGAAACGCTCACGGTAGAAATTCACCGCCTCCCAGGCCTTCGCCTCATCGAAGCCATAAAACTGCATGAACGCCTGCAACAGCGGCGGGCCGATGAAATGTTCGAGGCGGGTCAGGTCGGGTTCGTCGATGCCCAGCTTGCTCAAGGCAAACTGGATCGAACGGGTGATGCCCTCGCGCGGGTCGGTGAGGGTGCCGTCGAGGTCGAAGAGTAGGGTTTGGTAGTGCATTAAAACTCCTGGGTGGTCATGCAGTTCACTCGAAGGGCTTGACTGAAACTGTGGCGAGGGGATTTATCCCCGCTGGGCTGCAGAGCAGCCCCTAACAAGCTGATCGCAATCGAACATGAAGCATCGCGCCAACTGGTTTGGGGCCGCTGCGCAGCCCAACGGGGATAAATCCCCTCGTCACAATGGTCATTCGACATGCTTAAGTGGGCGATTCAGATCCGGTCATAACCCTCGGCCAGGTGCAGGTCCTTGAGCTTCACGTAGTTCGCCGCGCTGTAGGTGAAGAACGCACGCTCCTTGTCGGTCAGTGGCCGGGCCTGTTTCACCGGGCTGCCGACGTACAGGAAGCCGCTCTCCAGCCGCTTGCCCGGCGGCACGAGGCTGCCGGCACCGATGATCACGTCGTCCTCGACCACGGCGCCATCCATCACGATGCTGCCCATGCCGATCAACACCCGGCTGCCCACGCTGCAGCCATGGAGCATGACCTTGTGGGCGATGGTCACGTCGTCGCCGACCCGCAATGGAAAACCGTCGGGGTTGAAAGGCCCGGCGTGGGTGATGTGCAGCACGCAGCCGTCCTGGACGCTGGTGCGGGCACCGATGCGGATATGGTGCATGTCGCCACGAATGACGGTCAGCGGCCAGACGGAGCTGTCTTCACCGATCTCGACGTCGCCGATCACCACCGCGGTGCTGTCGACAAAGGCGCCCCGGGCAAGCCGTGGGCTGTGGTTCTGGTACGTGCGAAGGGTCACGATAGGCTCTCTCTTTTCGGCTGATAGGTGCTGCTAGCTGCGGTGAGCGTCGATTGTAATTAAGATGGCCCCATGTTTCTTCCAGCCAAGGTGCCAACCGTGAGCGTGAACAACCCTCTTTTGCAACCCTATGACCTGCCGCCATTCTCGGCGATTCGTGCCGAGCATGTGCAACCGGCCATCGAGCAGATCCTGGCTGACAACCGCGCGGCCATCGCGCAAATCCTCAAGAGCCAGGGGCAGCAGCCGACCTGGGCCGGCCTGGTGCTGGCGATGGACGAACTCAATGACCGCCTCGGCGCTGCCTGGAGCCCGGTCAGCCATTTGAACGCCGTGCGTAACAGCCCCGAACTGCGCGAAGCCTACGAGGCCTGCCTGCCGGCGCTGAGTGCGTACTCCACCGAACTGGGCCAGAACCGCGAACTGTTCCAGGCATTCGAAGCCCTGGCGCGCAGCCCCGAAGCCGCCGGGTTCGACGTCGCGCAAAAAACCATCCTCGAGCATTCCCTGCGGGACTTCCGTCTGTCGGGTATCGACCTGCCGCCCGAGCAGCAGAAGCGCTACGCCGAGGTGCAAAGCACGTTGTCCGAGCTGGGCAGCCGCTTCTCCAACCAACTGCTGGACGCCACCCAGGCCTGGACCAAGCACGTCACTGACGAAGCCGCCCTCGCCGGCCTGACCGACTCGGCCAAGGCGCAGATGGCCGCCGCCGCCCAGGCCAAGGGGTTGGACGGCTGGCTGATCAACCTGGAGTTCCCCAGCTACTACGCGGTGATGACCTACGCCGAAGACCGCGCCCTGCGTGAAGAGGTCTACGCGGCCTACTGCACCCGCGCCTCGGACCAGGGCCCGAATGCCGGCCAGAACGATAACGGCCCGGTGATGGAACAGATCCTCGACCTGCGCCAGGAGCTGGCCCAACTGCTGGGCTTCGCCAATTTCGCCGAGTTGAGCCTGGCGACCAAAATGGCTGAGTCCAGCGACCAGGTGCTCGGTTTCCTGCGGGACCTGGCCAAGCGCAGCAAACCGTTCGCCGCACAGGACCTGGAGCAGTTGAAGGCCTTCGCCGCCGAACAGGGCTGCCCCGACCTGCAAAGCTGGGACAGCGGCTTCTATGGCGAAAAACTGCGCCAGCAGCGCTACAGCGTTGCCCAGGAAGCCCTGCGTGCCTACTTCCCAATCGACAAGGTACTGGGCGGCCTGTTCGCCATCGTGCAACGCCTCTATGGCATCGAGATCGCCGAACTGAAAGGTTTCGACGCCTGGCACCCGGACGTTCGCCTCTTCGAGATCAAGGAGAATGGCCAACACGTCGGCCGTTTCTTCTTCGACCTCTATGCCCGCGCCAACAAACGCGGCGGTGCCTGGATGGATGGCGCGCGCGACCATCGGCGCACCCTCGACGGCTCGCTGCAAAGCCCGGTGGCCAACCTGGTGTGCAACTTCACCCCGGCCGATAGCGGCAAGCCGGCGCTGCTGACCCACGACGAGGTCACCACGCTGTTCCACGAATTCGGCCATGGCCTGCACCACCTGCTGACCCGTGTCGAGCATGCAGGCGTGTCCGGCATCAACGGCGTGGCCTGGGATGCCGTGGAGCTGCCGAGCCAGTTCATGGAAAACTGGTGCTGGGAGCCCGAAGGCCTGGCGCTGATTTCCGGCCACTATGAAACCGGCGAACCGCTGCCCCAGGACCTGCTGGAAAAAATGCTCGCGGCGAAAAACTTCCAGTCCGGCCTGATGATGGTCCGTCAACTGGAGTTCTCGCTGTTCGACTTCGAGCTGCACGCGACCCACGGCGACGGCCGCAGCGTGCTGCAAGTGCTCGAAGGCGTGCGCGACGAGGTGTCGGTCATGAGGCCGCCGGCCTACAACCGCTTCCCCAACAGCTTCGCGCACATCTTTGCCGGCGGCTACGCGGCGGGCTACTACAGCTACAAATGGGCGGAAGTGTTGTCGGCCGACGCGTTCTCGAAGTTCGAAGAGGACGGCGTGCTCAACGCCGACACCGGCCGCGCGTTCCGCGAAGCCATTCTCGCCCGCGGCGGCTCGCAAGAGCCGATGGTGCTGTTCGTCGACTTCCGTGGCCGTGAGCCGTCGATTGACGCACTCTTGCGCCATAGCGGCCTGACCGAGGACGCGGCAGCATGAGCGAGGGGCCTGTGATCACCAAACGACGCTTCATCGCCGGGGCGGTCTGCCCGGCGTGCAGTGAGCCGGACAAGCTGATGATGTGGAACGAAGACGGCGTACCCCACCGCGAATGCGTGGCCTGCGGTTATTCCGACACACTCAACGAGCAAGGCCTGTCGGTGCCCAAGGAACTGGGCACGCGCGTCAACACCTCGGCGCCCAAGGTGCCGGACGCCAAGGTCCAGGCGGTGCAGTTCTTCCCCAACCCCAAGTTGAAGAAGAAAACCGACTGAAACCTGCGGTGTGACCTCCCGACCCGCCCGGAAGATCACACCACAGGCCATACATAGTTACCGCCCGGCACGCGGCCTTCCTTCCCAGACTGTCCAGCACGTACAGACTGACAGGAAGGCCTCATGCCCGACGACAACCCGCTGTTGCAGGCCTATGACCTGCCCCCGTTCGCACAGATCCAGGCCCGCCATTTCTCGCCGGCCCTCGACCGGATCCTGGCCGAGAGCCGCGCCCAAGTGGCCGACATCATCAAGACCCAGACGCCCTTTCCCACGTGGGACGACCTCGTGTTGGCCATGGACGCCATCCATTCGCGACTGGAGGGTTTCGGTTATCTGCTGCACCTGCTGACCTCGACCCGCACAGGGGACGCCTGGGCGCAGGTGGCCCTCGATTGCAGCGAACGACTGCATGATTTCCAAGCCTGGCTGAAACGCCATCCCACGCTGTTCACGCTCTACCGGCGCCTGGCGGACAGCGCGATCGCCCGGCATTTTTCACCGGCGCGCAAGCGAGTGCTGGAGAAAATCCTGCGGCGCTTGCACCACAGCGGCGCGGCGGAGAGCTTGCCGGCCGACCTGGGCGTGTTGAAGCTGCGCATCAAGGAAGTCCAGGGATTGTTCCTGGAGAACCTGCACATGGCCACCCAGGCCTGGCGCATGACGTTTGACGATGAAGCCCGGTTGCGTGGCCTGCCGACCCGGTTCAAGCGGCAGATGGCCCGCCAGGCGCGGGAAGCCGGGCACGGCGGATGGCTGCTGCCCCTCAGCGACGAGGCGTATGGCCTCGTCAGCCAATACGCCGACGATCGCTTGCTGCGCCAGCAGGTGCACGAAGCCTACAGCACCCGCGCATCGGATCAGGGACCCCACGCGGGGCAGTTCGACAACAGCGACATGCTCCGGCAATTGCTCGATGACCGGCATCGGTACGCCAAGTCCCTGGGCTACACCGACTTTGCCCAGATGGCGATCGAGCCGGAGCAAGCCGCGTCCACCGAAGAAGTACGAGCGTTCCTGCGGCGCCAACTCGAACGCCAGCACCGTCACCTCAAGCGCGACGCCGACCAGCTCAAGGCGTTTGCCGCGCAGCAAGGCCTCGACGAACTCCAGCCTTGGGATTACCCGTACCTGGCCAACCAACTTCGCCAGCAAGCGGCCGGCGCATCCAAGGAGGCGCTGAGCGTCTGGTTCGCACTGGACGCCACTTTTGCACAGCTGTTGCAGATGGCCACGACGCTGTTCGGCGTCGACTTCGTCGAGCGCCAGGAGGTGGCGACCTGGCACCCGGACGTGCGTCTTTACGAGGTCCGAGAATGGGGGGCGGTGATCGGCTACCTGTATTTCGATCCGTTTTCGGCCCCCAACCGAGACGGTTTCCCCCACACCAGCACCCTGCGAAACCGCCATATCACCGCCGAGGGCCGCCCCCGACACCCCATTGCCGTACTGCATGGCTGGCTGCCGCGCAGCGAGGGGCCGGAGCCGGTGCTGGTCGACCACCTGCAACTGCGCATCCTGTTCCACGAGTTCGGCCATTGCCTGCAGCATGTGTTGACCCGCGCCGACTATCGCGACCTGTCGGGCATCAACGGCCTGTCTCGCGACACCGCCGAGTTTGCCGGGGTCTTGTTCGAGCAATGGTGTTTTTCCAGGCAGGGCCTGGTGCGCGTCGCGCGGCACTACCAGAGCGGCGAAGCCATGCCCGACACGGTCGCCGACCAGTTGCTGACCTTCACCCGGACCCAGGCCAGTTGGGAAACCGCCGTGCTGTTGCGCAACGCGCTGTTCGACCTGGAACTGCACCGCACCCACGGCGACGGGCGCAGCGCCCAGCAGGTCTTCGATCAAGCCAACGCTCAATTGCAGCACCTGCCGGTGACCACGACCGAACGCTGGCCCAACAGCCTGGATTACCTGGTGACCGGCTACGAGGCAAAGCTCTACGCCTACGCCTGGACGAAGGAGCTGGCCGCCAGTGTGTTCCACCGGTTCAAGCGCGAGGGGCTGTTCAACCCGGCCACCGGCCGCGCACTGCGTGAAATCATTTTTGCACCGGGGGACTCGCGACCGTTGTCCGAATCCATCGCCGCCTTTGCAGGCGCACCGCCGATCAGTGGTCCGGCCGGACCATCTGCGGATCGAGGTGCGGGGCCGAGACGGTCGAGTTGACCCAGCTTTCCAGGGAACACAGCGCGAAGACGCTGGTGCTGCAGTCACCGTTCGCCAACGCCAGACGGAGTTTCTCCACATCGGCCTGCATCACGTAACGAACACCGTCCTTGAAGTGATGGCTGTCACCGAAGCCGCCCTCTGTCATCTCGTTCAAGGCGTCCTCTTTGCTCCAGCCCTGCACCACCACCCGGTACATGGCCGCCACCAGCCCGGTTCGATCCGAGCCGTGCTTGCAGTGCATCAGCACCGGCCCCTTGGCTTCCGCGGCCTGGACGGCACGCAGGGCGCGAAGGATGTCGCTGTCGTCGACGTGATTGGTGCGATAAGGCAGCCGGACCTGTTCAATACCAGGGTCGGAGAGCCAGCGCGCATCCGATTCCGGCAGGAACGTGATAACCGTGCCGATCCGCAGCTTCGTCAGCAATGGCATAGCGCCGCCGTTCGGCAAGGAGCTGCGGTAAAGCGTGGGCGACATCTGGTAAAGGTTGTAATCCTTTTCCACAGGCTGCGCCCACTCAGGGGGCCGCGTCTGCACGGCATCCGCCGCCTGGGCGGGCATTTCGGCCAGCCCAATGAGCAAGGCCAGGCAACACAGTGAACGGGAGCAGAGCTTGAACATGCACGGACGACCGGAAACAAAAGGGTTCGAAGGTGCGCAGTGTCGGCTCGCTCCGGTTAAAAACCCGTAAGCAGGACGTCAAAGTGTTGTGAATTGCGTTCGGTGATGACCGGGCCGCTGAATGGCACTGGTCCAAAGGCAGAGGGCGATATACTGTATGTTCATACAGCTTCGGAGTATTAGCCATGTCAGCCCCCCTGCCGCCACGTGGCCGTGGCACCGCGGCCAACCCGCACAACCGCTTCGCCCCCAGCCGCTCGGTGGTCGAGGATGACGGCTGGTATCAGGAAGTGCCGCCGACCCAGGGCACCGAAATCCGCTTCGAAACGGCGAAGACCATCATCACCCGCAACACCTCGCCGGACATCCCTTTCGATCGCTCGATCAACCCCTACCGCGGCTGTGAGCACGGCTGCATCTACTGTTACGCCCGTCCCAGCCATGCGTACTGGGACATGTCGCCGGGGCTGGATTTCGAAACCCGGCTGATCGCCAAGAGCAACGCCGCCGATGTGCTGGAAGAACAGCTGTCCAAGCGTGGCTATCAATGCGCGCCGATCAACCTGGGCTCCAACACCGACCCCTACCAGCCCATCGAGCGCGAGCAGCGCATCACCCGCAGGGTCCTGGAAGTGCTGCTGCGCTACCGCCATCCGGTGACCATCGTGACCAAGGGCTCGCTGATTCTGCGCGACCTGGACCTGCTCACGGAACTGGCCCGCCAGCGGCTGGTGGCGGTGATGATCAGCCTCACCACCCTGGACGATGAGCTCAAGCGCATTCTCGAACCGCGCGCGGCGGCGCCCAAGGCGCGGTTGCGGGCAATCAAGGTCATGCGCGAGGCCGGCATCCCGGTGGGGGTGCTGTGTGCACCGATGATCCCGATGATCAACGACAGCGAGATCGAAGCCCTGCTGGCCGAGGCCCACGCCGCCGGCGCCCAGTCGGCGTCGTACATCATGTTGCGTCTGCCCTTGGAGGTGGCGCCGCTGTTCGAGCAATGGCTGCAGGCGCACTACCCGCAGCGCGCCGCCCACGTGATGAGCCTGGTCCGCCAGAGCCGTGGTGGCGAACTGTACGACAGCCAGTTCGGCAGCCGCATGCGCGGCGAAGGCCCCTTCGCCGACCTGCTGGCCCAGCGTTTCACCAAGGCGATCAAGCGCCTGGGGCTGGATCGGCGCGAAGGCTACACGCTCGATTGCGACGCCTTTTGTCCGCCGGGCCGACAAATGTCCTTGATTTGAATACAGTTGACCTTGAAACAGCGTTAAAACAACGTTCACACACCGGGGCCAGGCCCCGTTGGGTTGTGATTCATGCCTTGTAATCTACGTCCTAGAGCCGTTGATTCAGTTTGAGTTAAGTTTCGGCCGCTACCTTGTTTCACGAGTGACTGACGGGTCGAACCCATCGACCTGGACGTTTTTTAACCAGCCACTAGTGGCCAGTGTGACTGGATCCGTCACGTTGGACACCGAACCGTCAAAGAGGATGAATCATGAGTGACAAGGATAAACAGCCGTTGGCTGCGTCGGCTTCAGCCCAACCCGAGGCGGAGACCGCCGATGCAGCGCTGCAGCATATTGTTGACGGCTTTTTGCATTTCCATCACGAAGTCTTCCCACAGCAGGAAGAGCTCTTCAAGAAACTCGCCACCGCCCAATCTCCCCGGGCGATGTTCATCACCTGCGCGGACTCGCGCATCGTGCCCGAGTTGATCACCCACAGTTCCCCCGGCGACCTGTTCGTCACCCGTAACGTCGGCAACGTCGTCCCGCCCTACGGGCAGATGAACGGCGGCGTGTCCACGGCCATTGAGTACGCCGTGCTGGCCCTCGGTGTGCAGCACATCATTGTCTGCGGCCATTCCGATTGCGGTGCCATGCGTGCCGTACTCAATCCGCAAACCCTGGAAAAGATGCCCACGGTCAAAGCCTGGCTGCGCCACGCCGAAGTGGCCAAGACCATGGTCCATGACAACTGCCCGTGCGGCGACGAAAAACAGACCATGCCCATCCTCACCGAAGAGAACGTGATCGCACAGTTGCAGCACTTGCGAACGCACCCCTCGGTGGCCTCGCGCATGGCCAGCGGCCAGCTGTTCATCCATGGCTGGGTGTACAACATCGAGACCAGCGAGATCAAAGCCTTCGACGCGGACCGGGGTTGTTTCCTGCCGCTCGACGGTAGCCGACCGATCCCGGTGGCGACGCCCAAAGCGCGCTTCTAACCGCTCCTAATACCATCCTTGCGTGGAACAAAGCCTGCCGCCCTTTCGGCGGTCGGGCCTTGCCATGCCTGAAGAAACTTCGGGAGAGTCGCCATGCGTGCTGCTCAATTAAAAGCTGTTCTGCCACGCGAGCTACTCGCTTCCGTGGTTGTGTTCCTGGTGGCGCTGCCCTTGTGCATGGGCATTGCCATCGCCTCCGGCCTGCCGCCCGCCAAAGGGCTGGTTACCGGCATCATCGGCGGTCTGGTGGTGGGTTTCCTCGCCGGCTCCAAATTGCAGGTCAGTGGCCCGGCCGCCGGGTTGGCGGTGCTGGTCTTCGAACTGGTGCGCCAACATGGCGTGGCGATGCTCGGGCCGATCCTGCTGCTGGCCGGGCTCCTGCAACTGCTGGCCGGGCGCTTTCGCCTCGGCTGCTGGTTCCGGGTGACCGCACCGGCGGTGGTCTACGGGATGCTGGCGGGCATCGGCGTGCTGATCGTGTTGTCCCAGGTCCATGTGATGCTCGACGCGGCGCCCAAGCCGTCCGGGCTGGATAACCTGCTGGCCTTCCCGGCTGCGGTGGGCCAGGCCTTGCCGTCCTTCGGCTGGCAGGCCGGGCTGCTCGGCCTGTCGACGATTGCGGTGATGTGGCTGTGGGAAAAGTTTCGTCCCCACAGCCTGCGCTTCGTCCCCGGCGCCTTGCTCGGCGTAGGCCTGGCGACCATCGCCAGCCTGCTGCTGGCCTTGCAGGTCAAACGCGTGGAAGTCCCGGAAAACCTCGCCGACGCCATCGACTGGTTACGCCCGGCGGACCTATTGAACCTGGCTGACCCGACGGTGCTGATTGCCGCCTTCGCGGTCGCGTTCATCGCCAGCGCCGAAACCCTGTTGTCGGCAGCGGCGGTGGATCGCATGCACAGCGGCGAACGGGCGGACTTCGACCGGGAACTCTCGGCCCAAGGCATCGGCAACATGCTGTGCGGCCTGGTCGGCGCCTTGCCGATGACCGGTGTGATCGTGCGCAGCTCCGCCAACGTCCAGGCCGGGGCAACCACCCGGATGTCGACGATTTTCCACGGCCTGTGGCTGTTGCTGTTCGTGTTGCTGCTGTCCAGCGTGCTGCAGAGCATTCCGGTGGCGAGCCTGGCGGGGGTGCTGGTGTACACCGGTTTCAAACTGGTGGACGTCAAGGCCTTTCGAAACCTGGGCCGCTATGGCCGGATGCCGATGTTCACCTACGCCGCCACGGCGCTGGCCATCATCTTCACCGACCTGCTGACCGGCGTGCTGATCGGTTTCGGCCTGACCCTGGCGAAACTGGCCTGGAAAGCCTCGCGGTTGAAGATCAGCCTGATCGACCTGCCCCAGGAAGGTGAGATGGAACTGCGGCTGGTGGGCGCGGCGACCTTCCTCAAGGTCCCGGCGCTGACGCAGGTGCTGGACACCCTGCCCGAGGGCGTGACGGTGCATGTACCGCTCAATAACCTGAGCTACATCGACCATTCGTGCCTGGAGCTGTTGGAAGAATGGGGCCGGGCGAATGCCAGCAAGGGCTCGAAGCTGTTGATCGAATCCCGCGGGCTCAAGCGTCGGCTGGAGGGGCGGTTGCGCACGACCGTCGGGGTGGGCGCAGCTTCTGCCTGATATCCCCAATCAGTGTGGGAGCGAGCTTGCTCGCGATAGCGGTGTATCAGTCAACGTCAATGTTGGCAGATCCAATGCCATCGCGAGCAAGCTCGCTCCCACAGGGGGTTTGTGAGGATACAGCTCTGGATCAAGCCGCTGGCTGATCCAGCTCCAGGCCCAGGCCCAGGCGGCGTGACATGCATGGCCAGCGCTTCCACGCGGCGCCGGTGTTCGGGCTGCTGAGCTTCTCGCGGTAGGTTTCCACCGACTCCAGGGCGAACGTCTCGTCGTTGAGCATCTCGTCGAAGGCGTGATGCACCACTTCATCGAGTTGGTTGGCAAAGGCTTCGCCGATCAACTGGTGGGCAATCAGATTGGCGACCGTCATGTCCAGGGGGATCAGTGGCTGGCCGAAATGCTTGATGTACAGGTCATTGACCTCTTCGACGAATCGATGGGCCAGGTAGGCTTCGTCCAGCAGGCTGTCGAGCCCGACATGGCCGGCCATGATCGTCGGCGGCTGGAGGAAGTACTGTTCGGCGATCTTCAGCACCGGCTTGATCTGCGGCTCGATACCCGCCTCTTTGGCGACTTCGTTGGCGGCATCCAGCAGGTCAGGCACTTCATCGATGTAGGCGGCGACAAAGCGCGCCAGGACGGCGTTGGCATTCGCCTCGGGCAATTGGATAGCACGGTGCAGGTGAGGTAACTGGTTTTCCAACTGACGGGCCAACTGGCCGGTCTGGGCTTCGTGTTGTTGGGCTTTTTGGATCTGCTCGCGCAATGCGGCGGTGTTCATGACAACTCCAGGGAAACAAAGGCAATGAAATAGGGAAGACATAACTTAGCTGGCGCAAACACACTCCTAAGACCTATTTTTCATAATTGCGCTCTTCCTTGATGCGTCACAGTTATATCGGTTTGCCATCACTCAAGGCCGAATGGTTCTCCATTCGCGGTCCCTGGCGCAAGTCCCCCTGTTTCAAACGATTTACGCGGTCGCGTTGCGAGGTTGCAGTCGCTGTCTATACTCGGGTTGGAATGGAGTTAGCTGATGACACCCGATGCATAGGCAGCAAGGCACGGCGGTCGAGTTCGCAGTCTGATGTAGCCGCTCTCCTTGCCGCAGGCGTTACGCCTACGGGATAACAAGAACGATAAGGGGAACCCGCAATGACGCGACATCCACACGTATGGATGGGCCTCCTGTTGTGGTCGATTTTCAGCCAGGCGCAAGCCGCCTGGACTGTGAATATGGCGCCTGGAGCGACACAGATCAGCAACGCAGTGTTCGACTTGCACATGACCATCTTCTGGATCTGTGTAGTCATCGGCATCATCGTCTTCGGCGCCATGTTCTGGTCGATGATGATGCACCGCCGCTCAACCGGCCAGAATGCCGCCCACTTCCACGAAAACACCCGCGTCGAGATCCTCTGGACGATCGTGCCTTTCGTGATCCTGGTGGCCATGGCGATTCCCGCCACCGCCACGCTGATCAAGATGTATGACTCCAGCGAGTCGGACATCGACATCCAGATCACCGGCTACCAATGGAAATGGCACTACAAATACCTGGGCCAGGACGTCGAGTTCTTCAGCAACCTGGCCACGCCCGCCGAACAGATCCATAACCAGAGCGCCAAGGGCGAGCACTACCTGCTGGAGGTCGACAAGCCGCTGGTGCTGCCGGTCGATGCCAAGGTGCGCTTTCTGGTGACCTCCGCCGACGTGATCCACTCCTGGTGGGTGCCGGCCTTCGCGGTCAAGCGCGATGCGATTCCCGGTTTCGTCAACGAAGCCTGGACCCGCGTCGACAAGCCCGGCGTGTATCGCGGCCAATGCGCCGAACTGTGCGGCAAGGACCACGGGTTCATGCCGATCGTGGTCGAGGTCAAGAGCAAGCCCGACTACGAGAAATGGCTGGGTGAGCGCAAGGCCGAAGCCGCGCAGCTCAAGGAGCTGACCAGCAAGGAATGGACCCTCGACGAGCTCAAGGAACGTGGCGACAAGATCTACCACACCACTTGCGTGGCCTGTCACCAGGCCGAAGGCCAGGGCCTGCCGCCGATGTTCCCGGCACTCAAGGGTTCGAAGATCGCCACCGGGCCCAAGGCCGATCACTTGAGCATCGTCTTCCACGGCAAGCCCGGTACCGCCATGGCGGCGTTCGGCAAGCAGTTGTCGGAGGTCGATATCGCGGCCGTCGTGACCTATGAACGTAACGCCTGGGGCAACAACAAGGGCGACATGGTCACGCCTAAAGAAGTGCTGGAACTCAAACAGGCGGAAAGCAAATGAGCCGACCTGAAGCGTTTTCCCGCAACCGGTCGGGGCTCGCCGCTCCGCGCCGTCCAGCCCAATCGTTCGAAGGAGACAGGACATGAGTGCTGTGATCGATGACCACGGTCATGCCGGCGCCGACCACGCCCACGGCCCCGCCAAGGGCCTGATGCGCTGGGTACTGACCACCAACCACAAGGACATCGGCACGCTGTACCTGTGGTTCGCCTTCTCCATGTTCCTGCTGGGCGGCTCGTTCGCCATGGTGATCCGCGCCGAGCTGTTTCAGCCCGGCCTGCAGATCGTGGAGCCCGCGTTCTTCAACCAGATGACCACCATGCACGGCCTGGTGATGGTGTTCGGCGCGGTGATGCCGGCCTTCGTCGGCCTCGCCAACTGGATGATCCCGTTGATGATCGGCGCGCCGGACATGGCCCTGCCACGCATGAACAACTTCAGCTTCTGGCTGTTGCCGGCGGCGTTCCTGCTGCTGGTGTCGACGTTGTTCACCGCCGGCGGCGGGCCGAACTTCGGCTGGACCTTCTACGCCCCGCTCTCCACCACCTATGCGCCGGAAAGCGTGACGTTCTTCATCTTCGCCATCCACCTGATGGGCATCAGTTCGATCATGGGCGCGATCAACGTGATCGCCACCATCCTCAACCTGCGCGCCCCCGGCATGACGCTGATGAAAATGCCGCTGTTCGTCTGGACCTGGCTGATCACCGCGTTCCTGCTGATCGCGGTGATGCCGGTGCTGGCCGGCTGCGTGACGATGATGCTGATGGACATCCACTTCGGCACCAGCTTCTTCAGTGCCGCCGGCGGCGGTGACCCGGTGCTGTTCCAGCACGTGTTCTGGTTCTTCGGCCATCCCGAGGTGTACATCATGATCCTGCCGGCCTTCGGTGCCGTCAGCTCGATCATCCCGGCGTTCTCGCGCAAGCCGTTGTTCGGCTACACCTCGATGGTCTACGCCACCGCGGCCATTGCGTTCCTGTCGTTCATCGTCTGGGCGCACCACATGTTCGTGGTGGGCATCCCGCTGGTGGGCGAGCTGTTCTTCATGTACGCCACCTTGCTGATCGCCGTGCCCACCGGCGTGAAGGTGTTCAACTGGGCCAGCACCATGTGGCAAGGCTCGCTGACCTTCGAGACGCCGATGCTGTTCGCCGTGGCGTTCGTGATCCTGTTCTCCATCGGCGGCTTCTCCGGGCTGATGCTGGCCATCGCCCCGGCGGACTTCCAGTACCAGGACACCTACTTCGTGGTCGCGCACTTCCACTACGTACTGGTGCCCGGCGCAATCTTCGGGATCTTCGCCTCGGCCTACTACTGGCTGCCGAAATGGACCGGCCACATGTACGACGAGACCCTGGGCAAGCTGCACTTCTGGCTGTCGTTCATCGGGATGAACATGGCGTTCTTCCCGATGCACTTCGTCGGCCTGGCCGGCATGCCCCGGCGTATTCCCGACTACAACCTGCAGTTCGCCGACTTCAACATGGTCTCGTCCATCGGCGCGTTCATGTTCGGCACCACGCAGATCTTCTTCCTGTTCATCGTGATCAAGACCATCCGTGGCGGCCCACCGGCACCGGCCAAGCCATGGGATGGCGCCGAAGGGCTGGAGTGGAGCGTGCCATCGCCGGCGCCCTACCACACCTTCACTACGCCGCCGGAAGTGAAATGAGATGACACACAGGCCTCCTGTGGGAGCGGGCTTGCTCGCGAATCAGACGACGCGGTCTGACAGAAACACCGCGTCATCGTTCTTCGCGAGCAAGCCCGCTCCCACAGGGTTCTCGGTGAGGATGGGAAACCATGGCTGACTCGATTTCGCTGAAGAAACTGGTCACCCGCCTGCTGGTCGTGGTGGTGGCCATGTTCGTCTTCGGCTTCGCCCTCGTGCCGATCTACGACGTGATGTGCAAGGCGTTCGGCATCAACGGCAAGACTGCCGGGCAGTACGAGGGCGAGCAGGTCACCGATGCGTCGCGGCAGGTGCGTGTGCAGTTCCTGTCGACCAATGCGGTGGACATGCCCTGGGACTTCTACCCCAAGGGCGATCAGTTGGTGGTCCAGCCGGGGGCCGTGAACGAAATGGTCTTCGTCGCGCACAACCCCACCAACCGGCCGATGAGTGCCCAGGCCGTGCCAAGCATCGCGCCGAGCACCGCCGCGGCGTACTTCCACAAGACCGAATGTTTCTGCTTTACCCAGCAAGTGCTGCAACCCGGAGAACGAATCGAAATGCCCATGCGCTTCATCGTCGACCGGGACATGCCCAAGGATGTGAAGCACCTGACGCTGTCCTACACGCTGTTCGATATCACCGCTCGTCATCCACCGGTGGCTCTAAACACTGACCGATAGCGTGCCCGATAAGGAGAACAATAAATGGCAACTCACGAACACTATTACGTTCCGGCCCAGAGCAAATGGCCGATCATCGCCACGGTCGGGATGTTCGTCACGGTGTATGGCCTGGCGACCTGGTTCAACGACTTGAAGGCCGCACGACCGGAATCCCACGGCCCACTCATCTTCTTCATCGGCGGCCTGCTGGTGGCCTACATGCTGTTCGGCTGGTTCGGCGCGGTGATCAAGGAAAGCCGCGCCGGGCTCTACAGCCCGCAGCTCGACCGCTCGTTCCGCTGGGGCATGAGCTGGTTCATTTTCTCGGAGGTGATGTTCTTCGTCGCCTTCTTCGGCGCGCTGTTCTATGTCCGCCATGTGTCGGTGCCGGGCCTGGCGGGCGAAGGTACCAAGGGCCTGTCGCACATGCTCTGGCCCAACTTCGAATACGCCTGGCCGTTGCTGAACAACCCTGACCCGAAACTCTACCCGGCACCCAAGGAGGTCATCAGCCCCTGGGGGCTGCCGCTGCTCAACACCGTGCTACTGGTCAGTTCCAGCGTCACCATCACCATCGCCCACCACGCGCTGAAGAAAGGCCATCGCGGTGCGCTGAAGCTATGGCTGGCGATTACCGTGCTGCTGGGGTGCGCCTTCCTGGGCTTCCAGGCCGAGGAGTACATCCACGCCTACAAGGAACTGGGCCTGACCCTGGGCTCCGGCGTCTACGGCGCCACCTTCTTCATGCTCACGGGGTTCCACGGCGCCCACGTCACCATCGGCACGATCATCCTGTTCGTCATGCTGATGCGCATCCTGCGCGGGCATTTCGACAACGAGCATCAGTTCGGCTTCGAGGCGGCGAGTTGGTATTGGCACTTCGTCGACGTGGTGTGGATCGGCTTGTTCATTTTCGTCTACGTGCTCTAGGAGCACGCGTTACCACGGGGCATGGGACACCAGCTGGCCGCTGAAGAAACCCCAGGCGATCAAGCCGACGGTGACCGCGGCCAAGCCGACCCGAACGGCCAGGGCAATCAGCAGGCGATTGGAATCGCTGTCGTCCTTGACCAGGAAAAACAGGCCGCTGAACAGGCTCGCAACCGTGGCAATCAGCATCAGGACGATGGCCGCTTTTAGCATTGGGGACACTCCGGGGGGACGCGATGCAGGTGAGTATAGCTATCCCGTTCGAGCACTTTCGGACGGCGCCATGAGAGGCTTCCGGCCGGGCCTCGTGCCGACGCTGGTGGTGGCCGTGCTGGTGCCGCTGATGGTGTGCCTGGGGTTCTGGCAACTGAGCCGTGGCGACCAGAAGCGCGTGCTCATGCAGCAATACGCCGAGCGCCGCGTGGCGCCCCCGATGGACAGCACCGAACTGGCGCAGACCGCCGACCCGGCTTTTCGCGTGGTCGAGCTGCAAGGTCACTTCGACGTCGAGCACAGCATCCTGCTGGACAACCGCCAGCACGACGGCCAGGTCGGCGTCGAACTGCTGCAACCGTTTCTCGACCGTGCAACCGGCGCATGGCTGCTGGTCAATCGCGGCTGGCTGCCATGGCCTGACCGCCGCACGCCCCCCGTCTTCAGCACCCCGGAGCAACCGGTGAGCGTTCAGGCCTGGGTCTATGTCGCACCGGGCGCCACCTTCCAGCTCCACGCCGACCCGGTGGCCGCCCCGTGGCCGCGCTTGGTCACCGCCATCGAACCGGACAAGCTCTGGGCGGAACTGGGGCGCAGCGGTTTCAGCTATGAACTGCGCCAGCAAGGCGGCCCGGGCGCCTATCGGACCGACTGGCCGGTGGTGAGCATGGGCCCGGAAAAACACCTCGGTTATGCCGTGCAGTGGTTCGCCATGGCGGCGGCGCTGTTCGGCCTTTTTCTTTATCTCGGATGGCACAACGCAGGGAGACCGCATGGGAAGCACCATGAATCCAACCAACACGTCTGAGGCACCCGCCACGCCCAGCCGGCGCAAAGGGCGCCTGCAACTGCTGCTGATCGTGTTCGGCGTGATCGGGCCGATGATCCTCGCCACCGGCATGTACAAGTTCCAGTTCTGGGTGCCCGACAGCCGCAGCTACCACGGCGAGCTGATCGGCAACGGCCAGACCCGCGCCGAGATCGGCGTGCAGGCCGACGAGCAGCGCTGGCAGATCCTGGTCACCGCCCCGCAGGCGTGCTCGGTGGATTGCCGGCAACTGGTGTACCTGGCCCGGCAGGTGCAGATCGGCCTCGGTCGCGACGCGTCCCGCGCCAGCCATGCCCTGGCCATCGCCCAGCCGCTGGACGCCGAGTACGACGCCCAATTGCAGCGCGAGTATCCGCAACTGCAGCGCTACCCGCTGGACCTGCCGGCCTACCGCAAAGGTGCCCAGGACACGGGCGGCGCCCAGCTGTGGATCATCGACCCCCACAGCAACCTGGTGCTGCGCTACGACGCCCGCGTCAAGGGCAAGGACCTGCTCAACGACCTGCGCCACCTGCTGAAACTGTCGAACATCGGATGAGGGCATCGACATGGCCAAACCTGGATTTCGCCTTGCGCTGTTTGCCACGCTGCTGGCACTGATCGTCGTATTGCTGGGCGCCTACACCCGCCTGACCCACGCCGGCCTCGGTTGCCCGGACTGGCCCGGTTGCTACGGTTTCATCAGCGTGCCCAAGAGCGAAGCCCAACTGGCCCATGCCGAGCTGCATTTTCCCGACGCCCCGGTGGAAGCCCATAAAGGCTGGAACGAGATGGTCCACCGCTACTTTGCCGGGACCCTCGGGCTGCTGATCACCGTGCTCGCCGCCCGGGCCTGGATGAACCGTCGGCACCCCGGCCTGCCGTTGAAACTGCCGCTGTTCCTGCTGGCCGTGGTCTTCGCGCAAGCGGCGTTCGGCATGTGGACCGTGACCCTCAAGCTTTGGCCGCAGGTGGTCACCGGGCATTTGCTCGGCGGCTTTGCCACCCTGAGCCTGTTGTTTCTGTTGACCTTGCGCCTGTCCGGCGTGTTGCCGGCACTGACCGTGCCCAGGCGCCTGCAACACTGGGCCACCGCCGGGTTGTTGCTGGTGATCGGCCAGATCGCCCTGGGCGGTTGGGTCAGCTCCAACTACGCCGCGGTGGCCTGTATCGACTTCCCCACCTGCCACGGCCAATGGCTGCCGCCGGCGGATTTCGCCAACGGCTTTCACCTGACCCAACACATCGGCCCCAATTACCTGGGCGGGCAGCTCGACAGCGATGCCCGCACCGCCATCCACCTGACCCACCGCATTGGCGCGCTGCTGGTCACGGTGGTGCTGCTGGGATTGGCCTGGCAGTTGAAGACGGTCGGCATGACCCGCCTCGCCGGCCTTGTGCTAGTGGCGCTGGCGGCGCAAATCACCCTGGGCATCAGCAACGTGCTGTTCCATTTGCCGCTGCCGGTGGCCGTCGCCCACAACGCCGGGGGCGCCGCGCTGCTGCTGACCCTGGTGCTGGTCAATTATCACGCCCGGACCAGCCTGGTCCGGGTCAGGCATCAGGTGCCGCTGCGCTGGCGGTTCACGCCGCATAAGCACGGCGCCAGCCCCATCACGATAAAAGGAGAGATGCCATGGCAACCCTGACCGGTGAACGCCACAGCCGGGCGATCTGGCGCGATTACCTGGAGCTGACCAAGCCCAAGGTGGTGGTGCTGATGCTGATCACCTCGCTGGTAGGCATGTTCCTCGCCACTCGCGCGGGCGTACCGTGGACGGTGCTGGTGTTCGGCAACCTGGGGATCGCCTTGTGCGCCGGTGGCGCGGCGGCGGTCAACCACGTGGTGGACCGGCGCATCGACGCGGTCATGGCCCGTACCCACAAACGGCCACTGGCCGAGGGCCGGGTGTCCCCTGCCGCCGCCCTGACCTTCGCCCTGGCCCTGGCCGTGGCCGGGCAAGCGCTGCTGCTGGCCTTCACCAACCCGCTGACCGCCTGGCTGACCCTGGCCTCCTTGCTGGGCTACGCGGTGGTCTACACCGGTTTCCTGAAACGGGCGACGCCGCAGAACATCGTCATCGGCGGCCTGGCCGGCGCCGCACCGCCGCTGTTGGGCTGGGTGGCCGCTACCGGTCACGTCAGCGCCGAACCGCTGCTGCTGGTGCTGATCATCTTCGCCTGGACCCCACCGCACTTCTGGGCCCTGGCCATCCACCGCAAGGAGGAATACGCCAAGGCCGACATCCCGATGCTGCCGGTGACCCACGGCGAGCACTACACCAAGGTGCATATCCTGCTCTATACCCTGGTGCTGCTGGCGGTGAGCCTGATGCCATTCGTGATCCAGATGAGCGGGATGCTCTACCTGGTGTGCGCACTGGTGCTCGGCGCGCGATTCCTGCAATGGGCCGTGGTGTTGTACCGTGGCAGTCGGCCGCATGCGGCGATCAACACCTTCAAGTACTCTATTTACTACTTGTTCCTGCTGTTCATCGCCCTGCTTGTAGATCATTACTTACTGTTGAGCCTATGACTCGAACCCAGAAAACCGTCTTCGCCCTCGTGGCCGTGATCGCGCTGATCCTCGGCCTTACCGTCAACAAGGTGCTGTCCGGCAAAGGCGAAGGCGACCCGACGGGGCTGATCGACGCCGGCATCATCCTGCTGCCCCAGAGCCGCAACCTGCCGGACGTGAAAATGACCGACCAGGACGGCCAACCGGTGGCGATGGATGGCTTGAAAGACAAATGGAGCCTGCTGTTCTTCGGCTACACCTTCTGCCCGGACATCTGCCCGACCACCCTCGCCCAACTGCGCCAGATCAAGAGCGAACTGCCGCCCACCGCGGTGGACAAGCTGCAGATCGTGCTGGTGAGCGTCGACCCGAACCGCGACACGCCCCAGCAACTCAAGCAGTACCTGGGCTACTTCGACCCGCAGTTCAAAGGCCTCACCGCCTCTTCCATCGAAGACCTGCAAAAACTCGCCAATGCGGTGAGCATTCCGTTCATCCCGGCGGACACCAGCAAACCCAACTACACCGTCGATCACAGCGGCAACTTAGCCGTGATTGGACCCGACGGCACTCAACGCGGGTTTATTCGTGCGCCGTTGAATAATCAGAAGCTGGTGGCGCAGTTGCCGGAGATGCTCAAGCGCAAATAACGCCACCAATCCCCTGTGGGAGCGAGCTTGCTCGCGATGAATTCAACACAATCCCCCGTGGCGAGGGAGCTTGCTCCCGCTCGACTGCGCAGCAGTCGCAAAACCAGAGAACGCGGTTTACCTGAAGAAACACCGGGGCCTGCTACGCAGGCCAGCGGGAGCAAGCTCCCTCGCCACAGGTGGTTGTGTCGAGCCGAATATCCAGCCCAACACCACCACTGTGGGAGCGGGCTTGCTCGCGAAAGCGGCGGATCAGCTTGCATCAATATTGAATGTGCCACCCTCTTCGCGAGCAAGCTCGCACACACTGGGCGGCGGTGAACACAGTATCTGCAACAGCCCGATCCCCCTGTGTGCGAGCTTGCTCGCGATAAAAACGACACGGTTTCAGAACAGAACACCCACCCGAATCGCTAAAAAACCTCTCTCCTACAGCCCCCACCTACACCCCTCCATCAAGCTACGCATCCTTGCGCCTTTACCTACAACTACGCCAGAATCCGCCCGCTTGTGCGCCTTGTTCCTGGGTTCTATCGTTTCCTTGCCACTGCCCATCAGTGGTCGGGTTTAGTAGCCCGGTTCACACCTCGGTTGTACAAGTCTCATCAGTCAGGCATTTGCCTGTTCTTGATGGTGGCTGTGCGCATGGCGCCTTCGGGCGCGCCGGTTTTGGTGTGATTCGCCGGTCTACTAACTTGCGCACAGCTGCCACCCTTCCGTTTAGTAGCGAGATGGAGCGGCTCCTTACGAGGATCACACCAATGTTCAAAGCTACTCCGAATCCCCCAGAAGTAGACTCCACCGCACAATCCGCAAAATCCAAAGCCAAGCAGCAAGACGAAACCACCAAACGCGTGCTCGATCATTACTTGCTGCCGAAACCGGATCAATCCAAAGACGAACCGAAACCGGGGCAGGTATTCACCGTTGTGAAGGGTCTCGATAACGAGTGCATGCTCGCCAACCTCAGTGAAACGCTGGCTTCAGCCGATGCCATGGTTAGTGATCTGGCGTTTGACCTGGATGGCTCGCGGCGCCATTTGGCGCTGGGGATTCAGCAGTTGATTGAGCTGAGTTCGTTGTTGGCGAATCGGGTGTTGGATAACGTAGAACCGGGGCGGTAGGGAAACGTCTCCAATGAAAAGACCCGGCGCTTTGCGCCGGGTTCTGGGTCCTATCATAGATACGGACAAGTGATTTCTAAATATTCTCAGAAATCTTCCGGCAACAACCTTTCCCGCGTACACGACAGGCCGCAATCGGCCAGAAGGGGCAAATTAGATCGGCCTTGCCCCTGCTTTGCACCTCATTTGACTCTAAGCTGTAAGCAGAACGTGAGAACAGCATCCGGTACGCCGTTTCGGCGACGGACGGCCGATGGTATGCTCAAGCCCACATGGAGGATTGTATGGTTCAGAAAAAAATGTCACCGGCAACCCAAACGCTACAACAGCAACTGGACGGAGAAAGACGTTTAGTTTCTTTTGATAGCTATGACCTGAGCGTGCGCCAACTACTTGATATGTTTGAGTCAGGCGAAATTGATGTGCCACCTGAATACCAACGACAATTCATTTGGGATGAAAGTCGCGAGTCACAGCTCATTGAGTCTGTTCTGTTGGGTATTCCGGTACCTAGTTTGTTTATGGCGACGAATAGTGACTCCACTTGGGAGATTGTTGACGGCGTACAACGACTAGGAACGCTTGCACACTTCCTCGGTAGCCCTAAGCTTTTAAAAAAAATAAATCGCTCAACTCCGTTAGAAATCGAAGAGCTGGAGAAGCTTTCCGCGCTCAACAAAACTGTTTACGAAGATCTTCCGAAGTCAGTGCAACTGATGTTCTCAACTAGGCCAATGCGCGTAACAGTTCTAAATGACAAAAGTGATCAAAACGTACGCTTTGACTTATTCGAGCGTTTAAATACTGGCGGCATATCGCTAACAAACCAAGAAATCAGAAATTGCGTATTTCGAGGCCCCTTTAATGAGGACATAAAAAGGCTTGCGCTTGATAAAAATTTCACCTCAATAATTAACCTTAAATCAGGTGATTTAAAAAATGGAACTGCAGAAGAGCACGCGCTTCGCTTTTTTGCTTTCTATGATCAATACAAACAGTTCGACCACAGCGTAAAGGATTTCTTAAATGAATACATGCGACGCTTTTCATCAAAAAAAATCTCTCCAAATCTAGAAAAAATCTTTAAGCAAACTTTCGCCCTTCTGAACAAAAACCTTCCCAAAGGCGTGGTCAGAGGCAATCGAGGAGTCACCCCCGTCAACCTTTTTGAAGGTATTGTTGTTGGTACTGCGTTGGCAATAAAGTCGGGAAAGCCCATTGATGAGGGAAATCTCGTAAAGCTATTAGACGATGAAAAATTGCGCACATTCACTACCGGAGCGACGAATACAAAAAAATCTGTTGTAGGCAGAATTGAATATGTTCGTGATGCCTTGATCTAATGCTTACTGCAGTCAGAGCAGAAACCGCAGCCAGGCTTTCGGAAGTTTTTCAGCTGATTGAGTTAATTCGCCAGTTAGAATCTTCTCCGCCTCAACCTGATCCTGCAGAAGCAAAAATACTGCGCGGTCTATTCTGGGTCCATTTGTATGCGGCTCTTGAATATGCCGTAAATTCTAGCACTCAGCGATTTCTTCAAGCTGTTGAAGCATTGAACGTGCCACCAGAACATTTGAAACCATGTTTTTTCAGTGTAGCCTTGGAGCCGAATTTTTCGGCTTTACGAAATGTTGGAGAAGATAAACGCTGGACCAAAAGAATGGAATTTCTAGGAGCCCAGTCTTCGGCGGTTCCAAATAAGATCAACGCGGATATATTTGGGCTTTATCTTCAAAACATTTGGGCCGAAAAAATAGAAGCTTTATTCGCTTGCTTTGGTATCACGCAAGCAATTGTGCCCGACCCTTCGTACAAGCCTTATATTGACGAATTGGTCATGCATAGAAATGGAATAGCTCATGGGCGGACCAGCGCATTAGGTGTCGGCTCAGCCAGGCGGTCTCCTGATCTTTTATTAAGGTACGAAGCTATCAGCGCTACGTGCAAGTATATTTTTGATTGTTTAGAGCAACACCATACCTCTCGTGGAGTCATTCAACCTGTTCGTAGAGTGGGCTACCCCTAGCACAAGGATAGCCAGAGGGCCTGTATTTAGATATACATCGGGTGCGTGGAGTCGCTCCAGATGGCTCCAGCAACATAAAGTTATTTCGGGAATATTTTTAGAATGGAGTCTAGTATGAGTTTTGAAGAAAATCTTTAACGATGACCACAGGGCTATTTCCAAGCTTCGGGGCGAAAAGGGAACGGATTAATTTAATTCTGCCCCCATTTACTTTTGACCCTGCTTAACTTATTCGTTACTCAGAACAATACCTCTAAAAACGTTCGTCCAATGGTATCTTAAATAGGATAGTCGATTACTGTTTCCATTGATATACGAGGCAATTGAACCTTCAAATCTAGAATATATCTCATTTAAATCCTGGGTTACGTTCCCCAACCGACTTACCAATACCGCTCCATCATATTGAATAGTAATTAATCCATTCTCAAATAGAGCATCACAAGTCACGCATTGCAGCATAGCAACATTATCTATATCTGCTCGCTCTTCGTGAGTGCATTTCGCGCGGGGCTTAACATGTGCAGCAATAAGCATTGTTGAGGGTAGCGATTTTTGACATATACCACATACTCCAACCGAATCGTCCTCCCCGGAACCATCTTGACCTTGGAGCATCAGATACTCTCTTAGCATAGTCTGCTCCAGGCGAAATTTATTTAGCAGATTTGCCCGCACATCAAAAGAATCAAGCTCAATCATTAGCTCCGCGATTTTTCTTTTAATTTGAGCAATTCTTTTTGTTCGCCTATTTTTGTCTAAATTTGAGTGCGTGCCTGTATCATAAATGTCGTCTAACGGTTTATAGAAGTCATTTCTTCTTCCTCCACCCTCCTTATAGTAAAGTGTAGGATAGCTGTAGATAAACGGCTTATAAGCTACCGGAATTTTATCTTTTAACTCTCTACCAAGCTTCATAGAGTCTAACGGGGCGCCATTTTGTCTGATGACGTTGAGAACAAGAACTTGGTTCTTTACTATATCGCTGGGCTCATATGACTTAAGCATTGGAGCTAGCTTAACTCCTGGCGATCTGAACCCAGGGGATGACTCTTCCATTAGCCCGGTTGCAAGGCAAAAATCATCAATGGCAGTGCCCGACTGCTCAAGCAACTCTAGGTAGATATTTTGACGATCATCTGCATTACGTCGAAAAATATGCTTCAAAGCTCGTTTGATTGAAGGTATCACCCTCTCCGTTTTGAGTGGCTGTTGATAGTAGAAGAATATGGGCTTTAAAATGCTACTTACTCGCTCATCTCGCGAAGTAAGCGCAAAAAAATTACCGTTATCAATCGAAAGGTAGTCATGCTCGGTGGACAATAAGTCGACAACATACTCTCGCTTAATTGCACTCGAAACCTCTCCTAAAAACGGAGGTGCAGAAGAATTCCATGACGTGTCGATTAGCGCATCTACCGAAAATAATCCGCCAAAATGCGTCGAAATCTTACCCGCATATTGAATTATTTCTTTGGTCGCAGATGCGGCATCATGATCATTTCCGAAAATAATGTGGCAACCATTGAACTCAAAAAAATAAAAGTCGATTGAGACTCCAAATGACTTTGCTAGCTGAACTGCTATTGGAAGAAATACTTTATCATCAACGACGTTACCCTTTACCAGTAGATCTTGGATTCGGTTAGCGAACACTGGTTTTTCGGCAGTTTTTATTTCACTTATCAATTTCTCCAATAATATCCTTAGCTCAATGAGATCAGTTTTGCTTTCTAATGTGATGGGGTCCCCAGCGGCAAGACCTCTTTCAAGGCGGCGAAGCTCTGCAGGAAAATCTTTCTCAACAAAAAGAGAGATGATCTGTCGTGCTCTCTCACGGCTAACTTCTCGGTTGAGTTCAGGCAATTTACCTAATGCTTCAAGAGTCAACTTTCTACGAGAAGGTTCTTGAGTAAAATATTTCTTCAGAATAATTCTGGTTGTTTCAGAGACTTTTTTGCGATATACGCGATCTATTAACGCAGTCACAATTTCCTGATACGGTTTACTCATACATAAAGTCCCTGTTAAGTGACCGGCCACCGCCCTGGTTGGATTGTTGTCAGTCTAACAGGACAATTGCTTGATATCTGCTAGCAGTCACATGCAGATATTTGTTCGCTCTGAGTGCGTTGCCCAGCTTTCGAACATATAGGAGCGTAGCACTTCCAGGAAATGCAGTTTTTAGCCGAAAGCCAGGGGGCAGTTAGAAAACAACCTGTTAGCGGTGCATCAGGATGATCGTATTAGCTGTTTCAGGGCTGCTTCGCACCCCGGCGGGGATAAATCCCCTAGCCACAGAGTTTTGTGTGGTAGCTGCTTGGCATCCGGGGCTGCGGGCCTTTTATGAGTGCTTCGCACCCAAGCGGGAGCAAGCTCCCTCGCCACAAAGGTTTCATCCGACTGAAGTGAACGGCATCAGGCGTTCTACGCCAGGCCTTTCATCAAATATCGCCTTGCACGAAACATATGGAAATACGTATATTCGATTTTCCATATGTTACGAGTGCGCGACATGATCACGCCCCTCGATGTCTTCAAGAGCCTGGCCGACGAGACTCGCGTCCGCGCCATCCTGCTGATTGCCGAACAAGGCGAGCTCTGCGTTTGCGAGTTGATGTGCGCACTCAACGACAGCCAGCCAAAGATCAGCCGCCACCTTGCCCTACTGCGCAGCAACGGCTTGCTGCTTGATCGCCGTCAGGGCCAATGGGTCTATTACCGTCTTAATCCGGCGCTTCCCGATTGGGTGCGTGACATCCTGCAACGGACTTCGAAGGCCAATATCGACTGGCTCAAGGACAACACCTCCCGCCTAAAGCATATGAACGGACGTCCCGTGCGCGAAACAGCCTGCTGCCCAGCCCCTATCGAGTGATTCACCCTTTCTGCTCTGGCGTTGCGCCTTAGCCTCTGACGACCGCCGAAAGCGGCAGGAGTACCCCATGCGAATCCTGTTCATGTGCACCGCCAATAGCTGCCGGAGCGTGCTGAGCGAAGGGTTGTTCAACCACATGGCACCCGAGGCAATGAGCGCGATCAGTTCGGGAAGCGTCCCCAGTGGGTGCCTCAATCCACGCGCAGTCAGCACCTTGCAAAACCTCGGCATCGACACCTCAAGGCTCTACAGCAAGGGCTCTGAAAGCTTCGCCGATAACCCGCCAGACATAGTGATCACGGTATGTGATAAGGCCAGGGGCGAGCCTTGCCCTATCTACTTCGGGCCGGCGATCAAGAGTCACTGGGGCTTGGCTGATCCATCGGATGTGCTAGGCAGTGATGAGGAGATCCAAGCAGCATTCGACGCGACGGTTGCGAAGATTCGCCAGCGCTTTGCGGCATTCCTCGCTCTCGACATCAGCGCCCTCGGCAAGACCGAACTGAAACAGGCGCTGGACGCCGTGGGAGCGCTGTGATGACCGAATTCACCCGCGACACCGCTAATGAGTTCCCGAATCTCGACCTGTCACTGCTTGACGTCCCGACCCCGGAGAAACTGTCGGAACGAGCAGTGCCACCCCATAAACCGCGCATCCTTTTACTGTATGGGTCAACCCGTGAACGTTCCTTCAGCCAGTTACTGACACGAGAGGCTGCGCGCCTTCTGGAGCTCATGGGCGCTGAGACGGTTGTCTTCGATCCTTCCGGGTTGCCGTTGCCAGACGACGCACCGGTTGACCACCCCAAGGTGCAGGAGCTCCGTGACCTGGTGATGTGGTCGGAGGGACAGGTTTGGTGCTCGCCAGAACGTCACGGCTCCATGTCTGCCGTATTCAAGGCACAGATCGACTGGATCCCCCTCGCACTCGGGGCGGTTCGTCCCTCGCAGGGCAAGACCCTGGCAGTGATGCAGGTTTGTGGCGGATCTCAATCGTTCAACACGGTGAACCAGCTTCGCGTGCTGGGCCGTTGGATGCGCATGGTCACGATCCCCAATCAATCATCGGTGCCGAAAGCCTTTCTCGAGTTCGATGAAGCAGGGCGCATGAAACCATCGCCCTACTACGACCGCGTTGTGGATGTGATGGAGGAGCTGATGAAGTTCACTCTGCTCGTGCGAGGCCGCGAACATTACTTGGTGGATCGTTATTCCGAACGCAAGGAAAGCGCCGAAGCGCTCTCCAAGCGCGTGAACCAACGGTCTATTTAAGCGATTCGTTTTGCCATGTAACGGGCGGTAGCGGGCACAGACTGCGTAGGCCGTCCAAGCGATCCACGCGCCGTTCGTTGGCTCCCTCCCATCTGCGTTGAAGATCTCCGTCAAATTCCTCCACGCACCGGCGGCGATATTAAATCCGTCCCCTTTTCCTCTGTGGGAGCGGGCTTGCTCGCGATGAAATCAACGCGGTTCCCAGCGAAAACCGAGCCCCTGCATCACCCAAGATCCCTTCTCCTACAGCCTCAGAATGTCGGCTGACTAGGCAGCCAGATAGACCGCGTTGAGTTTTTGGGGCTGCTTCGCACCCCAACGGGGATAAATCCCCTCGCCACAGAGAGAGTGCCGAGCTCTCCTTGACCCCCCCACAAAGAGCCATTTACGGTCAAACCTTTTGGCCATTTCGATCCCCTTTTGGCCGCTCCTGCCGTTCTCTCCAACAGCGCATCCCGCAAGACTGTCAGTTACTGGAACAGCCTTGCGGAGAACAATAAATGCTGACGATCTATTCCGACGATCACCACCTGCATCACGGCCGCTGTGAGTTGATGGATGGGCAGTTGATGCCCTGTTTCGAGATGCCTTCGCGGGCCGATCATGTGCTGGAGCGGGTCAAGGCGCGGGCGTTGGGCCCGGTCGAGGCACCACGGGATTTTGGTCTCGGGCCGATCCAGCGTATCCACAGCGCGGCGTACCTGGCGTTTTTCAAAGGGGCCTGGGAGCGCTGGGCCGCGTTCAATCGCGAGGGGGATCTGTTGCCCTATACCTGGCCGGCGCGGACGTTGCGCACGGTCATGCCGACCAGCCTGCACGGCCAGCTCGGCTATTACAGTTTCGATGGCGGCGCGCCGATCACTGCCGGCACCTGGCAAGCGGCCTACAGCGCCGCCCAGGTGGCCCTGACCGCCCAGGCCGACATTCAGGCCGGCGCCCGCAGTGCGTTTGCGTTGTGCCGCCCGCCGGGGCATCACGCCGCCGGTGACTTGATGGGCGGTTATTGCTACCTCAACAACGCCGCCATCGCCGCCCAGGCCTTTCTAGACCAGGGTCATCGCAAGGTCGCCATCCTCGATGTGGATTACCACCACGGCAATGGCACCCAGTCGATTTTCTACGGGCGCAGCGACGTGTTGTTCGCCTCGATCCACGGCCATCCAGAGGCGGAGTTTCCGTTTTTCCTGGGTTACGCCGACGAGCACGGCGAGGGCGACGGTGAAGGTTTCAACTTCAACTATCCTTTGCCGGCCGGCTCGGGCTGGGACACCTGGGGCGCGGCGCTGGAGCAGGCCTGTGGCGAAATCCGTGGCTACGACGCCGATGTGATTGTCGTGTCCCTGGGTGTGGACACGTTCAAGGACGACCCGATCTCCCAATTCAAGCTCGACAGCCCGGATTACCTGGCGATGGGCAAGCGCATCGCCGCACTCGGCAAACCGACCCTGTTCGTGATGGAAGGCGGGTACGCGGTGGCAGAAATCGGCATCAATGCCGTGAACGTCCTTGAAGGTTTCCAAAGCGCCCAATGAGGAAGAAAAGCATGAGCAGACTCAAGCGTTTGATGGTTCCAGCCCTGTGTGCTGCGCTGTTCGGCGGCGCGGTACACGCCGAAGAGCGGACCCTGCGGGTCTACAACTGGTTCGACTACATCACGCCCAAGGCGCTGGAGGATTTCAAGGCGCAGAACAGCCAGGTCAAGCTGGTCTATGACATCTTCGACACCAACGAGGCCCTGGAAGCCAAGCTGCTGACCGGTAACTCGGGCTACGACGTGGTGGTGCCGTCCAATGTTTTCCTGGCCAAGCAGATCGAAGCCGGGGTGTTCCAGCCCCTGGACCGCAGCAAGCTGCCGAACTGGAATCACCTCGATCCCAAGCTGATGAAGCTGATCGAAGCCAACGACCCGGGCAACCAATTCGCCGTGCCCTACATGTACGGCACCATTCTGATCGGCTTCAACCCGGACAAGGTCAAGGCCGCCCTGGGTGACAGCGCGCCGGTGAACAGTTGGGACCTGATCTTCAAGGAAGAGAACATCAGCAAGCTCAAGCAGTGTGGCGTGGCGCTGCTCGATTCGCCATCGGAAATCCTGCCCCTGGCCTTGCAGCACCTGGGACTGGACCCCAACAGCAAGAAGCCGGCGGACTACGCCAAGGCCGAAGCGCTGTTGATGAAGATCCGTCCGTACATTACCTATTTCCACTCGTCCAAGTACATGGCCGACATCGCCAATGGCGACATCTGCGTGGCGGTCGGTTACTCCGGCAGCTTCTCCCAGGCGGCCAACCGGGCCAAGGATGCCAAGAACGGCGTTGTCGTGGACATGCGCTTGCCCAAGGAAGGCGCGCCGATCTGGTTCGACATGCTCGCCATCCCCAAGGGGGCGAAGAACCCGGAAGATGCCTACACCTTCATCAACTATCTGCTGCAACCGCAGGTGATCGCCCCGGTCAGCGACTTCGTCGGTTACCCGAACCCGAACAAGGACGCCACGGAAATGGTCGACCCGGCGATCCGCCAAAACCCCAACCTGTACCCGACCGAAGCGGCCATGGCCACGCTGTATACGTTGCAACCCTTGCCACGGGACGCCGAACGGGCGCGCACGCGGGCTTGGACGAGGATCAAGTCGGGTCAATAGAACGGTGAGGTCGTCCCTGGCCTGGGGGTGTGAAAGCTGGGTATACCCGTGATTGCAGTGTGGGAGCGAGCTTGCTCGCGATGGCGGTGTCAGGCGCCGCCGTGTTGAATGGGCTGGCGCCTTCGCGGGCAAGCCCGCTCCCACAGGGTCGGTGGGGTTTGTAGTCCCGGGTACACCCGTGATTGCAGTGTGGGAGCGAGCTTGCTCGCGATGGCGGTGTCAGGCACCGCCGTGTTGAATGGGCTGGCGCCTTCGCGGTGTAGAAACGGACACATCCTTTACAATTGAAACCGGGGACATCGTTTACGTTTCTGTTGGCTTGAAAGGCGGCTTTCGCCGCTTTTCAGCCTACCTAAAAGGTAGCTGCAGAGGTAAATA